>WNFV01000057.1_pt1 | contig 136756 bp, 136 predicted proteins | sample 5400101 | NCBI WGS metagenome assembly WNFV01 (sample SAMN13153361, study PRJNA577476) | soil metagenome | isolation source: 115 cm soil or saprolite under grassland replicate 1 | place: USA:California | collected 2016-06-15 | reverse complement strand
CCAGGCGGACCCAGCGCTCGACCTCTTCCTCGGTTTCACGATCGATCACGACGCTTTCGTCGTGGCGCAAGTGACTTGCCGCGCGAGCGCAGCGTTACCACAGTGTTAACGAAGCGTGTTAACGAAGACCGGTGCGGCGCGCGCGCAGTGCGGCCTCGAGGACGATCTCGACGGCCTCGGAGGCAAGCGGCCGGGGCAGTCGGGTGAAGACGCCGATCTCGGCGGACTTCTCCTTGTCCGGGATGTCGTACCACCACGACAGGTGCTGCAGCTCGCACATGTAGACATACGCGGTCGTCGGCTTGGGAAGCTCGTAACGGATGGCGCCGAGCAGGTCGAGCCGATTGGCGACGATGCGCGCGGAGTCCCAAAGCTCTCGGCGCGCGACCTCGAGGATCGTCTCGCCCGAGCGCCGGGCACTCGTCGGGAAGTGCCAGCCACCCGCGTCGGCAGCACGCACCCACACGGTGAGGTCGCCGAAGAAGGGGATGACCATCGCGATCTGGGCGGACGCGGGCGGGAACTCCCTGAAGGTCGAATCGCGACGCGATACGAAGGTGAGATCCGCCATTGGGGACAACAGTAAGCAGGACAGCTAGCGTCACGTCAATAGCCCAAGGTACTGAGACGGTGGCGAAGCGGTGAGAGCAGTCAGGCGCGCAACGCCTCGGCCACCCGGAACGGATCGGTCGCGATGACCGAGGCGGCATAGAGCTCCATCGCGCCGATGTCGCTCGTCTTGTTGGCGGGGTCGCCGCGGTCCACCAAACGGGCGAGCGGCGGGAAGCGCCGCCAGTCCTCGCCGTCAGGTGAGAGCGGTGGGACGTACAGCGCCATGTTGTACGAGACGACGCCCGCGGCGCGGTAGGCGGCGACCGCGCGCGCGATCGCCTCCGCGAGAGACGATTCGTCCGCGCCGGCGCGCCCCAGGATGACGATCTCGCGCTCCTTGATCGGCGCGAGCGAGGCGAAGAGACGGGCGCCGCCCGCGGTGGCGCCGAGCCCGAGCGCCTCATGAATGAGCCAGAGATCGTCGAAGTAGTCGCGCCCATGCCGCGCGGCGTACTCGAGCGCCTGGCGACGCAGCAGCTCGACCTTCGGATAGTGCATGCCGCGCGACGCCGTCATCTGCATGTGGCCATGCACGATGGAGGCGCCGGCGCGCCAGAGGCAGTTCCACAGCAGGAAGTAATACCGGGCCGCACCGTCGCTCTCGAGCGCCGCGAGCGCCCACCGGCGCGCCGTCGTGAGATGGTCGCGGACCGCATCGGCCGACAGCGCCGCGAGCGGGTCGTGCTCCTTGAAGATGAGCACGCCGTGGTATCCGTCGTACTTCGCGATGTTCGACGCGGTCGTGCCCGCTTCTCCGGTGATGCGCCCGAAGGTGTCCGCCGGCGTGCCGGTCTCCGGGTGGCAGAAGGGGTCGTCGGCTGACGACGCGATCGTCGCCCGCACTTCCTCGCCACCCTTCACCTCGATCGGCCGCATCGCGCGGAGCTCGTTGAACAGGGCGCCCTCGAAGGTGACCAGGTTGTTGACCCGCACGATGCGCTGCTCGCGCACCGCATCGACCGAGCCGAAGAGCTTGCGGATCCATTCGTGCATGTCCGGCGGCGCGTCGAGGCGACCGGTCGTGGTGGAGATGGAGAGGATCCGCTCGGCGGCGGCGCGCGCCTCCCCCGGAAGCGAGCCCACCGCCTCCTCGAGATCGACGATCGAGCGGCTCACGCGGCCTTGCGCAGCCTCGACGCCGTCTTGTACAGATCGACGTACTTCCTCGCCGACGCGGCCCACGAGTGGTCTTCGCGCATCGCGCGCTTCACCAGGCGTGGCCAGGTATCGCCGACGGCACGGAACGCGCGCATCGCCCGCGCGATCGCATCGTCGAACGCCTCCGGCGCGTAGCGCGAGAACGAGAAGCCGTTGCCCCGCGCCGGATCGGCATCGACATCGCGGACCGTCTCCGCGAGCCCGCCGACCTCGTGGACGACCGGGATCGTTCCGTAGCGGAACGAGATGAGCTGGCCGAGCCCGCACGGCTCGAAGCGCGACGGCATGAGGAACATGTCGACGCCCGCGTAGATCCGCTGCGCGAGCGCGGCGTCGAAGCCGAGCGTCAGCCACAGCTTGCCGCCGTACCGCTCGCCCAGCGCTTTCCACTTCGCCTCGTAGGCCGGATCGCCGCTGCCGAGCACGACGAGCTGCCCGCCGCCGTCGAGCAGCCGCGGGGCGGAGGCGGTGAGCAGATCGACGCCCTTCTGCTCGACCAGGCGCCCCACGACGCCGAACAGCGGCGCCTTCGGGTCGATCGCGAGACGGCCCTCGGCCTGGAGCGCGGACTTGCACGCGTTCTTGCCGGAGGGATCGTGGGCCGAGTAGCGCGCCGCGACGTTCCGGTCGTTCTCTGGATCGAAGGCGACCGTGTCGATCCCGTTCACGATGCCCGTGACCCGTCGACGGCGATCCCGCAGGAGGCCCTGCAGGCCTTCGCCGAACTCGTCCGTGAGGATCTCCTTGGCGTACCGCTCGCTCACGGTGCTAACGATGTCCGCGGTCGCGATGGCGCGCGCCATCGGATTCGCCTCGGTGCGCCCCTCCAGCGAAAGCCGCGCACGCGGCAGGCCGATGAGCGCCAGGACGCTCGCGTCGGTCCGGCCCTGATAGGCGAGGTTGTGGATCGTGAAGACGGTGGACGCCTGCGCGAGGGCGCGGGCGCGCGCGATGAGCGGCACGAGCAACGCGGCGTGCCAGTCGTGCGCGTGAACGACGTCGGGTGGCCGACCACCGGGGGGCTGCGCCCCCCGAGAACCCCCCAAGATGTCTTCGTACACCGCCCGGCAGAACAGCGCGTAGCGCTTCGCGTCATCCGGGGCCCCGTACACGCGATCGCGCCCCAGGCGCTGGTCGTTGCGGACGAAGACCACGCGCACGCCGTCGCGTTCGACGCTGGGATAGGTGACGCGCACGCGCGACCTGCCGTACGGGACCGACCGCGACGGAGCGCGCTCGGGTATGGCGAAGCGCGCGGCGTCGATGGTCTTGTGCATCGGGAGGTAGAGCGTCACGTCGTGCCCGAGCGCCGCGAGCGCCTGAGGAAGGGAGCCGGCCACGTCGGCGAGGCCTCCGACCTTGGCGTAGGGAGCAGCCTCGGCGGCGGCAAAGGCGATCTGCACGGGTCTCCGGATGTTAACGAGATGTAAGGAGATGACGGCGCGAGGCCTCCGGCGTACCAAAGCGGGAAACCGGGTCGTTACGCGGGTGGGTAGTGGTGGTAGCAATCCCCTAGCGGAGAAGGAGTTACGTTCTGATGACGTCGATGCGCAAGAAAGCGGCCCTCGCGGCCGGAGCGGGCATCCTCACGGTCGGCCTCCTCGGCAGCGCGGCCCTCGCGGCATTCGCGCCCGTCGCCGTCGACCCCACGGTGGAGTCGATCGCGCAGCTCGATCAGGCGGCTGCTCCGGCCGAGCGCGGAGGCGACAAGCTCAAGGCGATCCTCGACGGCCTCGTGGCCAAGGGCGTCATCACGCAAGCCCAGGAGGACTCGATCCTCGCCGCGGTGAAGGACTCGGCCGGCACGCATCGCGACGCCGCGAAGCACATCTACGCCGACCTCATGAAGGACGCCGCGCAATACCTCGGACTCTCAATGGGCGACCTCAAGACGAAGCTCCCCGGCACGAGCCTCGGCGCGCTCGCGAGCGCGACGCCGGGCAAGAGCCGCGAAGGCCTCATCGCGGCGCTCACCGACGCGGTCAACGCGGCGATCGCGACGGCACAGGCCGATGGCAAGCTCACCACGGAGCAGGCGGACAAGGCCCGCACCGAAGCTCCGGAGCACATCGCGAAGTTCGTCGACCACAAGTACGAGCAGCGCCCGCCGACCGCGGCGCGCGGACCGAAGGCCGCCGCGTTCATCGGTGACGTCTTCGGCGCGACGCGCGACTACCTCGGGATCACGCAGCAGGCTCTCATGACGTCGCTGCGGGATGGCAAGAGCCTCGGCGAGATCGCGAACGCGACGACCGGCAAGAGCCGCGACGGGCTCATCGCGGCGATCACCAATGCGGCGACCGCGAAGATCGACAAGGCGCAGGCCGATGGCAAGCTCACCGCAGAACAGGCGACGCAGCTGAAGTCGGACCTCACCGCCACCGTCACGCAGATGGTGGACCGTAAGGGTCACGGCATCCCGAAGCGCTAGCGCGGTATCCGTTCGGTCGCGAAACTAGTCGACGCGAGCGCCGAGCGAGCGTGCCCTTGTAACGACGCGTCTGGCCGCCCGTTGGGCGGGTAGGTCTGAAGAGACCAGGAGGCGGTCGACGCTATGGGGAATCCGCTTTCCAACACGTTCGCACCAAGAACGGGCGCTATAGTCGGCGCGCCCTCGCGCTATGTGGAGCTCGTAGTGGAGCGTGTCCTGGACAAGCGCTACAAGATCGTCGCGCCACTGGGCGCGGGCGGCTCTTCGCAGGTCTATCTGGCGCAGGACATGGCGCTGAACCGCGAGGTCGCGATCAAGGTGCTCGACCCGGGTGCCGCCGCGGACGCCGCCATCCGGCGCCGCTTCGTGAAAGAGGCGCGCTCGCTGGCGCAGCTCTCACACCCCGGCATCGTCGCCGTGTACGACGTCGGTGAGGTCGACGGTCTTCCGTTCATCGTCATGGAGCACCTCGGCGGCGGATCGCTCAAGCAGCGCATCGACCGCACCGGACCGCTCCCGGTCCCCGACGCGGCGCGGATCGCGGTCGAGATCGCCAACGGGCTGGACTTCGCGCATTCGAAGGGGATCATCCACGCCGATCTGAAGCCATCGAACATCCTGTTCGACACCAACGACCACGCGAAGATCTGTGACTTCGGCATCGCGCGCATACCGCAGGAGGACGCCGACACGCCGCAGCTGTTCGCGACGGCGATGTACGTCGCGCCCGAACGCGTCGAGGGCAAGCAGGCGGCGATCCCGAGCGACATCTACGGGCTCGGCCTGATCTTCTACGAGATGCTCATCGGTAAGCCCCCGTTCACCAGCGTGAACGCCTCGGTGCTGCTGCGCGACCACGTGGTCCGCATGCCGGTGCCGCCGAGCCATCTCCGCCAATCCCTGCCACGCGAGGTCGACACCATCGTGCTGAAGACGCTCGCGAAGGAACCGAACCTCCGTTACCAGAAGGCGAGCGACTTCGCGAAGGCGCTGACATCGATCGAGAACCTCGAGCGCGAGCTCGCCACCACGCACTTCGGCCCGCTCATGACCGAGCCGATCCGCGATTTCGTTCCGGAGGTCGCGCAGAGCCCGGTGGTCGCGCTGCTCTCCGCATACGGGCAGCCGATCCGTCAGGTCTTCTTCGGTCTCATCGCCGCACTGCCGGCGTTCGGGTTGACGGTCCTGTCGGGCTCCGGCATGGTCCCTGCGCTCTTCGTCGCGGCGGTCGTCGCCGTCGTGGGCGCCGCGGGACAGCTCGGTCTCGCGCTGGGCATCGCCTGGGTCGTCGAGACCGCGCTGCTGTTCCTCTTCGTCCCCGGCCTCGCGGTGATCTTCGCGATCATGGGGATCTGGTTGTGGGCGCGCGAGGTGCGCCCGGAGCAGACCGCGATGGCGATGGCCATGCCGGTCGCCGCGCCGTTCGGGCTTGGTCCCGCGTTCGTGCTCACCGCGGCGGCGGTCGACGGACTCATGGGTGTCGTGACCGCGGCGTGGGGCGCGATCATCACCGTCATCTTCGCGATCGCGGTCGGGAAGCAAAGCCTCGGCCCGTTCGTCGAGACCGGATTCACGCTCGAGCAGAGCTCGCTCTTCACGCAGGTGCGCGCCGTCGAGAGCAAGGCCGCGCTGCTCAACGTCCTGCAGTCGAGCAGCGACCGGTTCGGCCCGCTGCTCACGCTGCTCGATCCGGGCACCATCTGGTCCCAGCTCGTCCTCCTGACATCGCGCCTGGTCGGAGCCGACGTGACGGCGATCGCGACGGTCATCGCGTGGACCATCGCGGCGCTCGTCGTGTGGTCGGTGACGAGAGTGCTCCGCACGTTCTTCGATACCCTGCTCCGCCGGCCGCAGCGCTGGTTCGCGCTGTTCGTCTTCGCCCAAAGCGTGGGCGCCATGGCGGGCGCGAGCATCCTGTTCCTCCTGTTCATCACCTGGGGCCCGCTCGACCACGCACCGGGCCGCGTCGCCGACAACGTCCTGCTCGTCGCGGCGTTCGTGGGCGCGGTGGTCGCGACCGCCGTTGGGGTGATCATCAGCGCGACCGAGCGTCCCGAGCCCGAAGAGGAGAAGGCGCCGTCGATGGCGGCGCGCCGGCTGCCCGTCCGATAACGAGCTAGCCGAGGACCGCACGCACCGCGGGGAGCGCGGTGAAACCCGCCGCCAGGCCGGCCGGCACGGTCGCGACGATCGACGCGAGCGTCGCGCGCGCTTCCTCTGGCCGACCGAGCTCCGCGAGGATCCGCCAGCGCGCCCACCGCGTGTCGAGCTCGTCCGACGCCGCGAGCGCCTCCTCGAGAACGCCGCGCACTTTCGACCGTCCGCCGCTCGCCTCGAGCGCTCGCGCGTGCAGCATGAGTGTCTCGTCGAGACGCGCCCGCACGCCCGCGCGGCGCATGCGCTCGATGAGATCGGAGGTCGCCTCGAGCGCGGCGAATCCATCACGCGAGGCGAGCGCGAGCTCCGCCCGTCCGAAGAGCACGTACGCGGCGGGGCCGGTCCAGTCGTCGAAATTGCACGCGCCGACCTGCGCCAGCGCGGCCGCGGCGGCGCGGAGATCGCCCGAGCACACCTCGATGCGCGCGCGGATCCCCAGCACCGGCGGGATGAAGCGCGGCAGCGAGTTCGCGTGGTCGCGGGCGAGCGCGATGAGCTCGCGGGCGCGAGCGATGTCGCCCAGGAACGCATGGGCCAGCGCGAGCTCGCCGCGCATGAGCATCAGCACGGGGAGCAGGCCGGCCTCTTCGCCGATGCGGATCATCTCGCTCATGGTTTCGAGGCCACGGCCGATATCGCCGCGTTCGAACGCGGTCGCGCCCACCGTACGCAGGCTGTAGCTCTCGCCCCAGCGATTGCCGATCTCGCGGCTGATCTCGTGGGCGCGGCGCGCGACCGCTATGGCGTGGTCGTACTCGCCGGCGAGGTACGCGTTCGTCGCCTCCGTCGAGAGGTTGTCCGCGAGCATCGGCTTGTTGCTCAGCTCTTCCCAGAGCGCACGCGCCTCCGCGCCGGCACGGCGCGCGTCCCCGATGCGTCCGATCTGCGTGTAGGCGTGGTGCATGTCGTTGAGCGTGAACGCGAGCTGCTGGCGAAGGCCGAGCTCGCGCGCGATCGCCATCGAGCGCTCGCCGCTCACCGCCGCCTGCCGCGGATCGCGTCCCGGGACGGCGAGCTGCAGCATGAGCGTCCAGAGGATGCGCGCTTCACCCTCGCGGTCACCGATCTCCTCGGCGATGACCGCCGCTCTTCGCAGCAGCTCCGCGGCGCGGTCCGGATCGTGGACGCGGTTGAAGAAGGACCGCAGGGTCGCGTGCGCGGACAGCGCGCCGAGCTCGAGCCGCCGATCGCGCCGATCGCGCGCGACCTTCTCCAGCTCCTCGTACGTCGAGACGGCATCCTCGTAGCGAGCCTCGAGCTCGAGCGCCCGACCGAGCTGCGTGTACAGATGCAGCGTCGTGTCCGCGTCGATCTCGGCCTTCGCCGCATCGATGGCGCGGCGATAGTGCGCTGCCGCTTCCGCGTTGGCGTAAAGGCGCGCGGCGGCGTCACCCGCCAGACGCTCGTACCGCACGGCACGGGAGTCGCCAGCTTCGACGAAGTGGTGGCCGAGCAGCGTGGCCTCCGCCCCGGCACGCTCGCCGAGATCGTGTTCGATCCGCTCTCCGACGCGGCGGTGCAGATCGCGACGCTCCCGAACGAGAAGCGACGAGTACGCGGCGTCCTGCGTGAGCGCATGCCGGAACGTGAACGCGTCGCCGTCGGCGCGCACGACGAGTGCCGCGCTCTCCAGAGCGCGGAGGTCACCGTCGAGCGCGCCGTCACGCTGCGCGACCGCGCCGAGCAAAGCTCGCGCGAACGTCCGGCCGATCACCGACGCGACCTGCAGCGTGCGACGCGGCTCGGCCGCCAGCGCGTCGATGCGCGCGAGAAGCAGTCCTTGAAGCGTCGACGGCACGGCGTCGTCCGACGTCTCGCTCCGTGCGCGGACCAGCTCCTCGAGGAAGAACGGGTTCCCGTCCGAGCGCCGCGCAAGAGTCTCGCGTCCCGTTCGATCCATATCCGGCGGAAGAAGCGCCGACGCGAGCGCGTTCGCTTGCGCGTCATCGAGCGGTCGCAGCTCGATGCGGCGCGCATCCGACACGTCGAAAAGCGAAAGCGCCGACGCACCGGCATCCGGCCGCGTCGCGCAGAGGAACAGCACCGCGGACGACTCGCGGAGCGGGAGGAGCTCCCCCAGGAGACCGAGCGACGCCGCATCGGCCCAGTGCAGATCGTCGAAGACCACGACGACCGGCGCGGCCTCCGCCGCGCTTCGCACGCGCTCCGCGACCAGGCGCGCGATCTCGCGCTTCAACGCCTCGCCCTCCAGTGAGGAGGCGGCGAGGCCGATGAGCGTGGCGATGTCATCGCCGACCGCGCCGAGTCCGCGGAGCTGCTGCTCGAACTGGGCGTAGGGCCGCCCGCGTTCGTACGCGACGGCGCGGCTCTCCGACCACCGTCCACGCCACGACGCCCGCGCCTCCGCCACGAGGCGGCTCTTCCCGAGACCTGCTTCGGCGATGAGGGCGACGACGCCACCGTGGCCGCGGCCGAGCTCGTCGAGCGCGGCGCGCAGGATCCCCAGCTCGCGCTCGCGCCCGATGAGCGGCGCGCCGGCGCCGGCGATGCCGCGGAGGGAGCCGGGCCGCTCGCGCCGCCGGAGCACGCGGAACGCGCTCACCGGCTCGCGCTTGCCCTTCACCTCGACGCCGCCGAGGGGCTCGCATTCGAAGAGTGGCGCGACGAGACGGTGCGTGTCCTCGGCGATGCGGATCGTGCCAGGCTCCGCCGTCTGCTCCATGCGCGCCGCCAGGTTCACCGCGTCGCCCATCGCGGTGTATTCGACGCGCAGATCCGAGCCGACCTCGCCGACCACCGCGAGTCCGGTGTTGATGCCGACGCGCACGTCGATGTCGAGCCCGCGCTCGCGCCGGATGCGATCGCGCTCTCCCGCGACGGCGGTGACGATGTCGAGCGCCGCGAGCACGGCACGCGCCGGGTCGTCCTCGTGCGCGATCGGCGCGCCGAAGAACGCCAGGATCGCGTCACCCATGAGTCGCGCGACGACGCCCTCGTAGCGGTAGACCGGACCGATCAGGATGGCGAAGAGCCCGTTCATGATCTCGGTCCATTCCTCTGGATCGAGGCGCTCCGCCGCGGCGGTCGAGCCCTTCACGTCGCAGAAGAGCACCGTGACGACGCGCCTCTCTCCGCCGCTGCCGGTGCGCCGCGCGGCCTCGAGCTTTTCCGCGACCTCGCGCGGGACCAGGCGGCGAAGTGGGTCCTCGGCGGCACCGAGCCGATGCCCGCAGCTCGGGCAGAAGCGCGCGTCGCCCGGCACGGCCGTGCCACACTGCGGGCAGTTCACGAGCGGAGCATCGAGCGTTGAGGAAGCGGCTGCAAGACATCTTCAAGGTACGCGCCGGCGAGGGCCGGACGGTGTCGCTCGTGCTCGCCCTCACCTTCTTCGCGAGCGCGGGTGGCAGCGTGGGCGGCAACGCGATCGAGGCGCTGTTCTACGCGCGCCAGGGCGTGTCCGCGCTGCCCATCCTGTACATGGCACTCGGCGTCACGACGTTCCTCGTGTCGCTCGCGATCACCGCGTTGCTCGGCCGCGTCGCCCGCGCGCGGCTGTATCTGGTGATGCCACTCGTCCTCGCGCTGTCGCTCGCTGCGCAGCGCGCGCTCATCGCGCTCGACATCCCGTGGACCTACGCGCTGTTCTGGCTCCTCATGAACGTCGAGGGATCGCTCCAGGGAATGCTCGCGTGGGGCGTCGCCGCGATCGTCTGCGACACCAGGCAGGCGAAGCGGCTGTTCCCGCTGTTCGCGGCCGGCGGGATCCTCGGCGGCGTCATCGGCGGCTTCGCGACGCGTCCGCTCGCGGGCCTGCTGGGCGCGGAGAACCTTCTCCTGGTCTGGACCGGCGCGCTGCTCGCGGCCTTCGGCTTCGCGCGCGCACTGCTCGCGGGCCGCGCCGCGCCGCGCTCCGCGTCACCGACCAGTGTGATCGAGGACGTGCAGGCCGGCTTCCGCTACGTCCGCTCCTCTCCGCTGTGGCGGGCGATCTCCGCCGCGACGGTGCTCTTCGCCGTCCTGTACTTCTCGATCGCGTTCCCGTTCTCGAAGGCCGCCACGGCCGCGTACCCGGACGCCGAGGACCTCGCCGGATTCTTCGGCCTGTTCGGCGGACTCTCCACCGGCGCGGCGTTCATCGCGTCGCTGTTCGTGGCGAACAGGATCTACGCGCGCATCGGGCTCATGACGGCGATCCTCGTCTTCCCGCTGCTGTACGCGCTCGGATTCGCGTCGCTGCTCGCCACGCAGACGGCGTTCGCGGCGGTCGTCGCGTTCCGGTTCGCGCAGCTCACATACCTGCAGGGGATCGCGGGAACCGCGTACGAATCGGTGTTCAACGTGATCGCATCCGAGCGGCGCGACCAGGTGCGCGCGTTCGTGAACGGCGTCCCGGACCAGGCCGGCATCGTCATCGCCGGCGCCGTGCTGCTCGTCGGGGACCGCGTGCTGCAGCCGGCTCAGCTCGCCGTCATCGGACTCGTCGCGGCGCTGCTCTGCGCCTTCATCTGGCGCCGCGCGTCGGCCGAGTACGCGAACGAGCTCGTGCGGACGCTGCGGGCTGGCCAGCCGCAGGTCTTCTTCCCCGAGGAGGAACCGTTCGGTGGGACTCTGCGCGACGCCGCGGCGATCGCCGCGCTGCGTACGGCCGCCACCGACACCGACGCGGGCACGCGCCGCATCGCGATCGAGATGCTCGGCCACGTCGGTGGGGCCAACGACGCGCTCGCGCACGCGCTCGGCGACGGCGATCCCGAGGTCCGCGTCGCGGCCGCGCGCGTGCTTGCCCGGCTCGATCCAGCGGCGCTGCGCCCGGCGCTCCACGACACCGACACCTCGATGCGGATCACCGTCGCCGCCGCGCTGTTGGAGACCGACCCGAACGCGGCGACGATCCTCGAAGGCTTCTCACGATCGCACGATGCCGAGTCGCGCCTGGCGGCGGTGGACGCGCTCGCGCACGCCGGAGGCACGCGCGCATTCGAGGCGATCGCCGCACTCACGGCCGACGACGATCCGCGCGTGCGTGCGGCCGCCGTGCGCGCGCTTCCCGCCGGCACCGAAGCGCGGGTGCAGACGCTGCTCGCCGCGGCGCTCCGCGACGGGCGGCGGACCGTACGCCTCGCGGCCGTCGACGCGATCGTGCGCATCGGGACGCCGGCGCTGCCCCTCGTCATCACGGCACTGGACGATCCGGTCGCCGAGGAGGATGCGCTGGAGGCGCTGCGCCGCATGCCCGCGGCCACGGCGCCCGAGCCGATCAACAGCTTCGCCGGACGGCGCGCGACGGAGGCCCGGCGCTATCACGAGGTCGCGCGCGGCATCGTCGCGTCCGACGAGCGCAGGTCGCTCCTGCGCGATGCGCTCGTTCGATCCGCACGGCGGCACGCCACGAGCGCGCTCGGTGCGCTCGCGTCCCTCGCCGGCGGCGACGCGTTCGACGCGGCGCTGATCGGGCTCGGCAGCCGCGACGCGGCGCAGCGTGCGAACGCGCTCGAGACGCTCGACGCCGTCGGCGACCGCGAGCTGGTGCGACCGCTGCTCGCGGTCTTCGAGGACCTCACTCCCGCGTCGCGGACCACGGACCTCGCGGCGCTCCGCGACGACGCCGACGCCTGGATCCGCGAGGTCACCGCATTCGCGCATTCCGATGGAGGTACAGAAATGGAAACGCTCGCGACGCTACCGATGATGGAGCGCATCCTGTTCCTGCGGCAGGTCCCCCTTTTCGCCGATCTGCCTCCCGCGGATCTGAAGCAGGTCGCCGCGATCGCCGGAGAGCAGCTGTACGCGGACGGCACCGTGATCGCGAAGGAGGGTGACGTCGGCGAGGAGCTGCTCGTCATCGCCGAAGGAGAGGTGCGCGTCGTGGCCGGCGGCACCGAGATCGCGCGGCGGCGCCGCGGCGACTACGTCGGCGAGATGGCCGTCCTCGACGGCGAGCCCCGCAGCGCCAGTCTCATCGCGACAGGCGAGGTCCGCGCGCTGCGCGTCGGTCGTCGCGAATTCGAATCGATCATGCGCGAGCGTCCGGAAACGAGCCTCGCGATGCTCGCCGTCCTCACGCGCCGGCTGCGGGAGATGATGAAGAGCGCGGCCGCCTCAGGACGTTAGCTGCCACTCGACGACCTTGCCGTCCTTCAGGCGATAGATCGCCCACGACTCGATATCGAACGGCTTGCCATTTGGCGGAGCGCCGAACCACGACGCACCGCCGGTATTCGTTCCCTGCACGCGCGTGCGGATGAACACGCGATCGCCTTCGGCGATGATGTCGAGCATCTCCTTCGTGCGATCGGGAAACGCGCGCCTCGACATCGCGTGTGCCGTCTTCGCCGACTCGAGCGTGGCGGGCGTGCCCGGGGCCGTGCTGTGAGGATGGAAGTCGGGCGCGAGGTACTGGTCGAGCGACGCGACGTCGTCCTTGGTCCAGGCCTCTTCGATCTTTCGGATCACCGTCTTGTTGCGCTCGGTCTCGCTCATCACACCCCTCCAGAGACGGTCGATGCTAGTCCCGGCGAGAATCAGAGCGTGCCCGGGGACTACGAGCGCATCTACCGGATCGTGCGGCGCATCCCACGCGGTCGCGTGACGACGTACGGCACCGTGGCGATGCTCGCGGGATACGCGCGAGCGGCGCGGTTCGTCGGCCTCGCGATGCACCACTGCGGCGATCCGACGGTGCCCTGCCACCGCGTCGTCAACGCGGCCGGCCGCCTCGCCCCCGGTTTCGTTTCGCAGCGCGCCCGCCTGCGGCGCGAGGGCGTGCCGTTCGCGGGGAAGCACGTCGACCTCGCGCGGTCTCTGTGGCTGCCGCGCCTGCCCGGGGGGCCCGTCCGCGCCTGGCGCCCGCGCTCGCGGGCGGCTGGTCGAGCAAGATGACCTGGTACGACTCGCCGTATCCGTAGCCCGCGGACTTTCCGATGCGCTTCCCGAAGCCACGCACGAGCTCCTCGGCATCCGCGTCGAGCTGCGATCGGTGGACGAGGAGCGCTTTGATCTTCGTGTCCATCACTGCGGTGATGTCCACGACCGTGCCGCCTTCACCGAAGCTTTGCAGGAAGATCGCCTTGGGCTTGTGCGGCTCGAGCTTCTCGTCGCGCCACAGCTCCGGGAACATCTGACGCGTCGACGCGTCGGGATTGATGGTGCGCAGCGCGACCTCGCCGGCGGCGATGTGGTCGGGGTGGTTGATGTATCCCTGGTCGGCCACACGGAAGAGCGGATCCATCGCGAGGATCACGTCCGGCCTGTGGATGCGGACCTGCCGCGCGACGTCCTTGCGGACCTCCAGGGTCGGATAGAGGTAACCGTCCTCGTAGCCCAGGAAGACGACGTTCTTGACGCCGAGGATCTTCGCCGCCTCGCGTTGTTCCGCGTACCGCGTGTCCCGAAGCTTCTCTCGCGTCATGTCGGGATCCTGCGAGCCCGACGCGCCGTTCGTGATCATGCAGTACGTCACTTCGACGCCGGCCTTCACCCACTTCGCGACGGTGCCGGCCATACCGAACTCCGCGTCATCGGGATGCGCGTAGATGACCATCGCGCGCTCGATGTCGAGGTCCTTGCTGAACTTCATTCGATGAGCATGACAAGAGGCGCGGGTGAAAGATTCCCCTTGTCACGGGGCTGTCTGTCTGTTAGAACATCTGTTCTAGAGGCACCGTGGGCGATCAGTTACGCGCCGGACCTCGTGGAGGCGCGTGGTGCTCCGGTGCTGGATGTGCGGGTGTTCAAGCCCGAGACGGATCTTGCATTTCAACACCAGGCAACTGGCAAGCGACAGACGCGTTGCCGCGCGTGTCAGGCCGAATATCGCCGCGGTCACTACCAGCGCAACCGGGAGGCATACCTCACGCGTGAAGTCGCGCGGATGCGCGGCTACCGGGAAGAGAATCGGATTCGGCTGTTCGAGTACCTCAGTGCTCACGCATGCGTGGACTGCGGCGAAGACGATCCCCTGCTGCTCGAATTCGATCATCGGGACCCCGAATCGAAGGTGGCCGAGGTCGCCTGGCTCGCCAATCGAAAACCCTGGCGCGCGGTCCTGGCCGAAATCGAGAAGTGCGATGTGCGCTGCGCGAATTGCCATCGCAGACGGACAGCTCGTCAATTCGCGTGGCCCAAGTTGACGCGGACGAGGCAGCGAGAGGCTGAGCTAGCCGCGGTCGCCTTGCTAGACCGCCCGAAGCTGCAATCACGGAGCGCAATGTCGTGGCTCGAACTGGCAGACACCAAGAAGTGCACAACGTGCGGTGTGACGAAGTCGATCGCCGAATTCGCGTTGAAGGACAAGGCCAGCGGCAGGAGGAGCGCGAAGTGTCGTGCGTGCCAGAACGAGTACTCGCGCGATCACTACGTCCGGAAGCGAGAGGATCACCTCCGCCGAGCCCGCGTGCGGCGGAAGCGCGACCGCGAGATCTGCCGGCATCAGGCCTACGAGTATCTACTCACGCATCCGTGCGTCGATTGCGGAGAAACGGATCCCGTTGTGTTGGACTTCGACCACCGCGATCGTGGCCTTAAGCGAAGCACGATCTCTCGCATGCTCCGGCAATGCTCATGGGCTGTCGTCGCGGCGGAGATCGCCCGTTGCGACGTCCGCTGCGCGAATTGTCACCGCCGACGAACCGCGGAGCAGTTTGGCTGGTTCATTGCGCCGAAGCTCGCGAGTTAGAATCGGGCCACGCGGGAGTAGCTCAGTGGTAGAGTGCTTGCTTCCCAAGCAAGCGATGCGAGTTCGATTCTCGTCTCCCGCTCAGAATCCTCACGGTATGGCCGTGCCTCCAGCTAACAAGGGCGGATGGAAGACCTGCTCGCGCGGACACAAGTACCGGACGCCCGGTGCGTGTCCGATCTGATGGAAGCGTCACGGCGGCGCCGGCGGCGCACGCAAGACCGAGGAGAATCCCCGATCACGCCGCTGACCGCGCGACGCGACTTGGGAACCGTGGACTTCTCGTCGTTGTAATCGACGAGTGAAGCCAATCGTCGTCTTGCTCGCCCTGCTAACTACATCCGCGTGCGCCGAACCTCTGGTACTTCCTTCGCCAAGCGCCCAAGCGAAGTGTCCGGCGAGCACTACTCGGGACGGCTCCGGCGTCATCACTGCGGCTGGTGATATCGGACTGCTCGAGATCCGTCCCGGTCGCTTCGCTGACGAAAAGATCATCGTCCTTGTTCGCCGCGGCGCGATCCTCGGCGACCGGCTCTACATCCGCGCGACGCCAGCGCCGGGAAACGCGCCAGGCGAGGTCGACTGGTCAACGCCGGCGACGGCACACGCCAACGCGTGGGGCGATGTCGTCTTCGAGGCGAATACCAAGCCGATCGGCAACACGGGCTGCTGGCGTATCGAGCGCGGCGATGGACCCCGTGACGGGATCATCGTCGACCTCGGCCGCTAGAGCTCGCTCCTCGTGTGGGCCCTGCGCACGCCGTCGCCGCGGCTGCGACCTCGGTCGCAACGCGCGCCGCGCAGAGCCGTTCACCCCATGTGCGCATCCTTCTCGCTGTCGTTCTGACCGTAACGCTGCCCGCCTGCGCCGCCAAGGTCAGCGCAGCCACGCCCACCGCGGCAACATGCGTGTCTGAGATCGGACCCGGCATCCCTCCGCCCGCATCGCCTCCCGCCAAGCAACCCGGCTTTCACGCCGCGTGGTGGGGCCAGAGCGGTTACATGCGGCTCTGTCCCGGTGAGCGAGCGACCGCGACGCTCGCGTACTACAACTCGGGTTCGCTCGGCTGGGTCAGCGGCCGCCTGGGCGAGGTCGCGTACCTCGGCACGTGGAACGGGGAGCCGGGTCAGGATCGGCCGAGCATCCTCGGCGGAGATGGACAGCTCGGCTCTCCCGCGACCGGCTGGCCCCGCTACGACCGCGTCGCGGCGCAGCCGGCGCCGTACATCGCTCCAGGTCAGATCGCGTGGTTCCAGTTCGCGGTGCAGGCACCGACCGTTCCGGGCACGTACCAGCTTTACGTCCGTCCATTGATCGAGGGCGCGAGGTGGATGGAGGACATCGGCGTCTACTGGCAGGTGCTGGTGCTCAACCCCGACGGCACCGTTCCGGCGCCGACGCCGCTCGACCCGATCGGCATGACGTTCCAGGTGGATGCCGGGGTGGCCGCGCGCGACATCGCCGAGGTCCATCAGGGCGTCCAGCACGCGAGCGGCTTCCTCGATGGCTTCGCCGGCGGCGCGCGCCGCAGCGCGTCGACGGTCCACGTCTATGTCGGAGATGCGTCTCAGCGCTACTGCTGCCTCACCACGGGCGACAGCTTCGAGATCGTGACGTCGAACGTCGCGTGGGCCAGTCCATCCGCGGCCGCGGTTGACACCTGGACCGCGGACACGGAACGCGTCGAGCTCGCCGCCCACGAGTACATCCATCTCTGGCAGTACGCCGTCGGCGGCCGCTCGTGCATGATCGGCGTGCGCTGGATCTCCGAGGGCATGGCCGAGTCGTTCGCGTACCGCTCGCTCATCGCCGACGGTCTCATCCCGGCCGCGAACCTCGACACGTTCACGACGCGTCAGCTGAGAACGGCGACGAACCCGGCGACGCTGCGATCGCTCGAGACCTCGTGGCCCTCGGACGCGAATCCGTTCGCCGTTTCCTACCTCGCGGTGGATCGCCTGCTCGCGGCCAAGGGTCTTCCCGCGATCCGCGACTGGTGCCGCCGCGTCGGCGCGGGCGAGGAGTGGCACTCCGCTTTCGCGGCGTCGTTCGGCGAGACGACCGACGCGTTCTACGCGCGCTTCGAGCAGTTCCGCGCGGAGTACGTTCGCTAGGGCTCGCTTCGCGAACTCAAGACCGCCTCCCGCACCTGCGACCGCAGGTCCTAGAGGACCGGTCAGTTCTCGAAGACGCGGCTCCGCCTGATCTCGTATCCGCCGCGCAGACAGTCCCGCTCCGAGCGCAGCGAGTTCGGCACGTAGTCCTTCGGCACGACCACGTAGTTGAACTGCCAGATGGGGCTGTACTTCTTCATGCCCGGGATGGAGTCGTAGACGTTCAGCTGGCCCGGGACGCGCCGCGGGGGCGCGGCGAGCTTTCCCTTCGCGTCGAGCTTCACGGAGTACACGATCTGGTACTCCTGCGCGACCTTCACCTTCTTCGGATCGACATCGACCTCGCCCTGCTCGGTAGCGAAGACCACGCGCCCGTCGAACCAAACACGCTCGATGTTGTAGCGATACGGATTGTTGTAGTCGAGGCGCTCGACCTCGCGCGTCCGGGTCTTTCGGGGCTTGTCGCGGACCACGCCGTGCCGGATCTGCCAGTGACCCTCGTTCTCTCGCGGCTTCGGCTTTCCCATGGCGACGCGAGCGTACCGCGTCGCGTCCGCGGTACGGATTCTCGGTTGCGCTACGGATTGTCGGTATGGATCAGCACGCCATCGGGTTTCAGGAGCCGCCGCTACTGCCGCCGGAGCTCCGCCTTCACGCGCGCGTGATCGCGCCTGTTCGGATACGCGGCGCGAAACTCCGGCGAGCCGAAGAGGCGGCTGTCCTGCACGCCGTCGAATGAGGCGCTCGGCAGAAAATCGAGCGCACCCGCGCGACCGAGATCGACGCTGTGATGCTCGAACGCCTCGCCCGCGAGGTCGCCGCGGTCGACGCCGACCGGAGCCGCGCCGAGCTCCAGCAGCAGACGGCAGAACCACGGTTCGAAGAGCGCGGTGGGCGCTCCGGTCTCCGGCGACCGGCTCGAGCTCGACCCCGATGCGATGTCGAGGACCCGCTTGCCACGCACGTGCTCGAGTGATCCAAAGGCGCGCTGCAGGCGGTCGACGAATTCCTCGATGATCGCGCGTAGGCCGGGCTCCCGCGCGATCTTGTCGGCGAGGCCGTAGTTCGTATCGAGCGCGCGGATCGCCCGATCGAGAGCGTCGCGCTCCGCGGCCGAGCGCGCGAGCCTTGCGAGGCTCGCGCTCATCCCGCAGCGACGACGCGGGGCTCGCGCACGCGCGAGCGACGCGTCGCGACGAACGACCCCAGCAGGATGAGCAGGAAGCCGATCGCGATACCCGGCGTGAACGGCTCGCCGAGGAGGAGCACTCCCAGCACGAGCGCGACGGCGGGATTGAAATAGGTGATGACCGTCGCTCGATTCGGCCCCACCTCCGCGATGAGGGCGAAGAAGAGCAGGAACGCGAGGGCCGTGCAGACGACGCCGAGCGTGGCGACGGAGACCAGCGCCTGGGCCGACGGGACGCTCGCGGGCAGCTGCGCGAGCGCGACCGGCGCGTAGACGACCGCGGTCAGCGCGAGCGATACGGCCACGACTCCGGTCGTGGGCGCGGCACGGAGCCAACGGCCGATGATCATGGCGCCGGTGGCATAGCCGACGACGACCAGCCCGATCTCGGCGACCGCGCCGAGATCGTCGGTCGAGACATCGAGGCCGACGAGCACCGCGACACCGAGGAAGCCGATCAGCAGGCCGATGGCACGCCGCGTGTCCGGCCTGTCGTCGCCGCCCATCGACCAGGCCAGCGCCGCGCCGACGAGCGGAACGCCCGCGATGAGCAGGCCCGCGATCGAGCTCGACACCCGGGTCTCGGCGTCAGAGAGCAGGAACCACGGCGCCGCGACCTCGACGAACGTGTAGATGAGGAGCGCGCGCCAGTGACGCGACAGCGGTCGTATCCCGCCGCGCGCGACGGCGACCGGCAGCAGGAGCACGGCACCGAGTGACGTGCGGAAGAACACGAGCGCGGCCGGGCTCATTTCGGCCACGGCGATCTTGATGAACAGGTACGGGATGCCCCAGATGACAGCCATAGCCGCGAAGAGCAACCACCCACGCCGTGTCAAGACGGACCGGCCCTCAGTCGCGCTGCTGGAAGTTGATCGCGGCGATCGCCATCATCACGAGCCCGAACGCGACGACGATCGCGCTCTCCGCCAGGATCGGCACCGTCTGGTCGAACAGCGTGAGCGCCATGCGCTCGACCGGGAATCCCGACGAGCCGAGGAGCACGCGCCGGATCGGATTGACGCCGTAGGACGCGGGGTCGATGCGTGTGAGCACGGTCATCCCACGCCGGCAGGCCAGAGAGCGGGAACAGCGCCCCCGACAGGAAGAACATCGGCATCATCACGAAGTTCATGACGACCTGAAAGCCCTGCATCGACCGCATGCGCGATCCGACGGCGACGCCGAACGCGGACAAGCCGAACGCGAAGACGCTCATGAGAACGAGAAGCTCGACGACCTGCGTGAGGGTCAGCGTCACCCCGAGGAAGGGCGCGAGCACGAGCACGACGACGCCCTGAATGAGCGCCTGCGTCGCGCCGCTGTTCGCGGGTTCGAGACCCGTCTCCCGCTCAGGGTGGGTTGGGATTTGGTGCCTCAGGTTGTTGGGATTTAGCCGACACACTGGGATTTGGCCCGACACATTCGGTCATTCCGCCGTCCGCAGGCGCGTATGGGAAGCGGACTCCGAGCTCGAACCGTCGGCGACGCGCTGCAGTGTGGGAAGCTCAGGGCTCGCACGATGCGACCGCCACCAGACGCCGATCATGGTGCGCGAGCCCAATGACGGATCGTGCATCCGATGCAAGGCGAGGCGCGTGATGCGGGAGTCGTCTGCGTGACATCGCGCTCGAGTCCAAGGATGGCGGCGAGACCGTCAATCGTCGGTTTCCAGTCTTGGTACCAGTTGGTTCGCGCACCCCGAAAAGTGACGTGCAGCTCAGCACCGGCGGAACTCTAGCCCGGTCGCCCAGATGATCAGCACATCAGAAATCCATTGCGCCCCTCTTCAGCCGCGTCGTATCCACACAAGAAGCGCGCACGCACCCGACCAGCGAGACACGTCGCGATCGCGCTGTCGTTCACGGCGAAGGTGATCCCGCCGCTCAAGCTCGTGAAGCGCGTCGCGTGGAACTCGCGTGCTGTGGACCTTCTGGAGGCCTCGCTGTTGCCGACGCAAGCGCCCTTCCGCGCCGGCCACGCATCGACGAATCTCGACTGGCGTCGACGCGAACGTGCGGTAAAGACGGAGCCACTCAGCAAAGCCGGTGCGCGTCGGCATCGAGCCAGGCTCGACACGCGCCGCGCTGATGAGGCGTGCCGCCGTGCGTTGGCCGATGTTTAGCGCTAGCGCATTGGCAACCGTTGGTCGCCAGGCCGTGAACAGCGCAACGACGAAGTCGCGGTAGAGCTGCGATTGTGAATCCGGCACGAGCGGAGGTCCGCGCTTGTGTAGTCGAACGAAGACTGCATCGACGGACGGTGCCGGGTTGAAGTCCGAGCGCTGGAATCGGTGCAGCGTCCGCAACGTGAACCAGGGCGCGATCAGCAACGCGGCGAGGGTCATGCGCGGGCGACCTGCGAAACGCCGGGCCGCCTCGCGTTGCAGCACGAGATACGCGTCGCGCGGAGGCACCGACGACGAGGTCAGCCTGTCGATAAGCGTCGTCGTGATGTCGAAGGGCGGACTCGCGAAGACGACGTAGTCGGAACGCGGGAACGGGTATGTGAGCAGGTCCGCGGCGTGCACATCCACGTTCGCTACGTCCTTGAAGCGCGACCGCAGTCGCGTGGCGAGTGCGTGATCGAGCTCGATCGCGACGACGCGACGAGCCCTACGCGCGAGCGCGGCGGTGAGGCTCCCCGTGCCGGCACCGAGGTCGTACACGACATCCGCCCGGCGGATGTCGGCAAGGTGCACGAGGCGGGTAATTAGCCGTGTGTCTTGCAGGAAGTTCTGGGTCCGCCACAGATCGCGAGTACTGCGCCGAGCCATCTACGTCTCCTTTCATGCGGGACACACAAAACCGCGTGGCAATGCCACGCGGTCGGGTGCGGAGCCCACGCGAAGGGACTAGATGCCGGTCAGGTTATCGTTGGACGAGCGCGATCCCCTACGGGGCTCCGCTACATCCGCCGACGAACAGCGCCCACGAGGCCTACCTCCAAGATCTACAGCGCGAGTCGCACGACCAAGTGTAGGCACGCCTCTCCCGCTGCACAGATTGTTTCTTCGGTGCGCGTCCGTCCAAGATGCACGCTCGCTCGTGGACGAATTCATGGACCGCGTCCTGCATTGGGACGCGTGCTGGAACGTCCGCGAGCTCGGTGGCTACCCGACGCGATCGGTCGCAACACGCTGTACGGTCGGGTCATCCGCTCTGGCAACCTCAGCAAGCTCACCGAGGCCGGACGCGAGGCAACCGCGCTCCTCAGCACGTATCGCGAGTGGCCGCAGTTGCTTGTCTGCAGTGTGCTCTTCCGCGTCCTTGTCAGCGAGTTGGCCCGGCGCCGAACCCCGCCCGTCCTGATCCGCAGGGTTGTCTTTTTCGATCTCGTTCTCTCAGCTCCAGTGTGCGTGCTCTACTAGCCAGTCCAAGGCCGCCACGCCGGAACTGAGGACGGAGACGTGCCCGTCGTCTGGGCGCAGCCACAATTCTGCCGAGGGGCAGTGGCGCACGAGCCACTTGGCGTGCGAGCTGGGTGCGATCCGATCCTGGCCGCCGTGCAGGAACAGGACTGGCGGGCGTACCTGCCCTGGGTCAAACCCCCACGGCGCAACGTACGCCAGCTCGTCATCGATCATCCCTTCCGGGCTGCCTCTTACAGCTTGCCCGGCGACACCGGCCAGCCAGGCCCAGTCACCGGACAATGCGGCATGGTCTGCCGGCGTGAACTGTTCCGGATCGAACTCGGTGGACGCGAGGTACTTCTCTAGCGCGGCGCGTCCCGCGGCGGAAGCGCGCAGTTGAGCCACGCCGGCGGCCGCCATGCCCGCGAACCAGTCCAGCCCCTCGGCGTCGAACGGAGCGATTCCGGAGACACAGATCACGCCTAGGACCCGCGCTGGCAGTAGTGCGCCGGATGCCAGCGTGTGCGTGCCCCCACCGGAGTGGCCCATCACCGCGAATCGCTGGATGCCGAGCGCATCGGCGATGCTGGAGACGTCAGCGGCAGCTGACGCCACGTTCCGGCCCGGGCGAGGAGTCGATCTGCCGTATCCGGGCCGGTCATACGACACCCAGCGGATGCCGCGCTGCGCGGCAGCCGGGAGCAGGGGCTCGGGCGGCGCGCCGATGTTCGGCGTGCCGTGGTGCCAGAAGACAGCGAGCCTGTCGTCGGCACCCTCCGCGGAGGTGTCATAGACGTGTAGCGTGCGCCCGTCGCCCAGCACGAGATCAGTCTCTGTCACCACGCTCCGAGCCTAAACGGTGATCGGCTTCGCCAGCCGAAGTGCTAAACGCGAACGCGAGCATCGACGCGTCAACCTCAGCTATGAGGAGGACGATGGTCTGCCGGATTAGGCGCCAACCCACGGATGTGGTGAGATTCGACGATGCCTGCAGCTAACAAGGGCGGGTGGAAGACCTGCTCGCGCGGCCACAAGTACCGGACGCCCGGCGCGTGTCCGATCTGATGGAAGCATCACGGCGGCGCCGGCGGCGCACGCAAGACAAAGAACGCTCGATCCAGTCGTTGACGCGACCTTCCCGGGAGTGACCGTGCGCAACGCGCTCTGATCCATCCCGTTCACCCGTTGTGCGCTTGCTCCTCGCGCTTCTCTTGATCGTTTCGCTGCTGCCTACTCAACCGGCAGCGCGCGAGCGCTCACGCCGGCCGCCGCGACGTGCGTGTCGGAGATCGGAACCGGCATCCCGCCGCCCGCGTCGCCGCCGGCGAAGCAGGCGGGCTTTCACGCCGCGTGGTGGGGGCAGAGCGGATACATGCGGCTCTGTCCCGGCGAGCGAGCGACCGCGACGCTCGCGTACTACAACTCGGGCTCGCTTGGCTGGGTCAGCGGTCGCATGGGTCAGGTCGCGTACCTCGGCACCTGGGGCAGCGAGCCCGGTCAGGATCGGCCGAGCATCCTCGGCGGCGACGGACAGCTCGGCTCTCCCGCGACGGGTTGGCCTCGCTACGACCGCGTCGCGGCACAGCCGGCACCGTACGTCGGACCGGGTCAGGTCGCATGGTTCCAGTTCGCGCTCGCCGCGCCGAACGTCTCGGGCACGTATCGCCTCTACGTCCGTCCGTTGATCGAGGGCGCGACGTGGATGGAGGACATCGGCGTGTACTGGCAGGTGCTCGTCCTGAATCCCGACGGCACTGCCCCGCAGCCGACCCCGCTCGATCCCGCGGGCATGACGTACCAGATCGACGTGGGCGTGGGCGCGCGCGACATCGCCGAGGTCCATCAGGGCGTGCAGCACGCGAGCGGTTTCCTGGACCGGGCCGCGGTGGCACCCGGCGCAGCGCGGCGACGGTGCACGCGTACGTGGGGAACGGCTCGCAGCGCTTCTGCTGCCTCACCGCCGGCGACAGCTTCGAGATCGTGACCTCGAACCTCGCGTGGGCAAGCCCGTCGGCGGCGGCGGCGGACACCTGGACCGCCGATACGGAGCGCGTCGAGCTCGCCGCCCACGAGTACGTGCACCTCTGGCAGTACGCGGTCGGCGGCCGTTCGTGCATGCTCGGCGTCCGCTGGATCTCCGAGGGGATGGCGGAGTCGTTCGCCTACCGCTCGCTCGTCGCCGACGGTCTCATCCCGGCGGCCAACCTCGACACATTCACCAAGCGCCAGCTGCGGTCGGCGACGAACGCGGCGCCGCTGCGATCGCTCGAGACCTCCTGGCCGTCCGACGCGAATCCGTTCGCCGTCTCGTATCTCGCGGTGGATCGACTGCTCGCGGCAAAGGGCTTGCTCGCGATCCGCGACTGGTGCCGGCGCGTCGGTTCAGGCGAGGAGTGGCACGCCGCGTTCGCGGCGGCGTTCGGCGAGACGACCGACGCCTTCTACGCGCGCTTCGAGACGTTCCGCGCGGAATACATCCGCTAGCAGACCGCGCCATCGCGCCTTGCCTGCGACCGCAGGCCTCAGAGGACCGGTCAGTTCTCGAAGACGCGGCTGCGCCGGATCTCGTATCCGCTCCTGAGGCAATCGCGCTCCGACCGGAGCGTGTTCGGCGCGTAGTCGCGGGGCACGATCACGTAGTTGAACTGCCAGATCGCGCTGTACTTCTTCATGCCGGGGATCGAGTCGTAGATGTTGAGCTGACCCGGGATGCGCTTCGGCTCCACTCCGCGGGCGAGCTTGCCGTTCGAGGCGAGACGCACCGCGTAGACGACCTGATACTCCTGCGCGACCTTCACTTTCTTCGGGTCGACATCGACCTCACCCTGCTCGGTCGCGAAGACGATCCGCCCGTCGAACCAGACCCGCTCGATCTTGTACCGGTACGGGTTGTTGTAGTCAAGGTGCTCGACCCGACGCGTCTTCGTCGGGCGCCGTTTCGCGCGCACCGCGCCGTGAGCGATCTCCCAGGCGCCTTCGGTCTCACGCGGCTTCGGCTTGGGCACTGCCGTCGAAGTCTATTGCGGTGCGGGGTGCGTACCCGCGACGCTACGGGTTGTCGGTGTGGATCAGCAGGCCTCCCGGCTTCAGCAGACGGCGCTCCTGCTGCCGGATCTCCGTCTTGACGCGTTCGTGATCGCGCGGATCCGGGTACGCGGAACGGAACTCTGGCGAACCGAATAGCCGGCTGTCCTGCACTCCGTCGAATGACGCGCTCGGCATGAAATCGAGCGCTCCAGGCCGGCCCAGGTCGACGCGGTGGTGCTCGAAGCGCTCGCCTTCGAGATCGCCGCTATCGACGCCGACCGGGTCCGCACCAAGCTCCAGCAACAGACGGCAGAACCACGGCTCGAAGGCCGCGGTCCGCTTGCCCGTATCGGGCGAGTGGCTCGAGCTCGAGCCCGACGCGATGTCGAGGATGCGCTTGCCGCGCACCTGCTCCAACGATCCGAACGCCCGCTGCAACCGGTCAACGAACTGCTCGAGGATCCTCTGCAGGTCAGGCTCGCGCGCCATCTTCTCCTCGAGGCGATAGCGCGCGTCGAGTGCCGAGAGCGCGTGCTCGAGCGTAGCCCGCTCCGCCGCGGTATGCGGCAGGTCCGCGAAACGCGGGCTCACATCGGCGTCGCAAGACGCGGGTTCACGGCGACGTGACGATCTAGTGCCCTTCCAAGTTGACTGGCCGATGTACTTTGTGGTGGGAGGGGGAGCCCGGGGAGGGTTGGAGGATGACCGTGGGCCGACCCACCACCGTCCGTCTGCGACCCTTGTCCCGCTCCGAACAGCACGAGCTCAGCGCCAAGCTGCGCCAGGTCTCGCTCCCCGCTCGCCTGCACCGGCGGTACCGCGTCATCGTCCTGGTCCGCAGGGGCTGCTCGATCCCGGAGGCGGCCAACCGTGCGGGGTTGAACCCGGACAGCGCGTACCTCTGGGTGCACCGCTGCAACGCGAGCGGATTCGCGTCCTTCGAGCGCCCGAACAACCCCCGCGGCCGGATCCCGATCATCACCGCCCGGCAGCTGCAGGACCTCATCGACACCGCGCTCACCAGCCCACAGAAGCTGGGGCTGCCCTTCACCACCTGGTCGGTGCGCACGCTCAACGCGTACTGCCAAAAGCAGCAGCTGCTGCCGCCCTTCTCCGACGAGTGGGTCCGCCAGCTGCTGCGCCGCAAGCGCCTCTCGGCCCAGCGCATCCGCAGCTGGAAGCACTCCGACGATCCGCAGTTCGCAAAAAAAGCGCACGCATCCGCTCCCTCGTCCGCCGCTGCCCGCCGCGCTCGGCGGTGGTGAGCTTCGACGAGTGTGGGGCCCGCTCGAGTGCCGGCCGATCGGCGGCCGGACGTGGGCGCGCCGGGGGGAGCCGGCGCGGATGCGTGCCACGTACCGGCGCACCAAGGGCATCGAGATCTTCCTCGGCTTCTACGATGTCCACGCCGACGTGCTCACGGGGATCTTCCGCACCTGCACCAGGTCCACGACCACCCGCGCTTCCTGGCGCTGTGCCGCAGGCTGCACATCACCCTCGTGTTCACCCCGACCGAGGCCTCCTTCATGAACCCGATCGAGACCCACTTCGGCGTGCTCGGCCGGGCCACCTACGCGGCAGCGACGACCCCACCCACGCCGCCCGCCGCCAGCGCGTCTACCGCTACCTGCGCCAGCGTCATCGCGAGCGCGGGACCTCGGCGCATCCGCTCACGCGCATACGCGCCCTTAGGCCGATCAAGTTGGAACGGCCCTCAGTCGCGCTGCTGGAAGTTGATCGCGGCGATCGCCATCATCACGAGCCCGAACGCGACGACGATCGCGCTCTCCGCCAGGATCGGCACCGTCTGATCGAAGAGCGTGATCGCCATCCGCTCCACGGGGAATCCAGACGAGCCGAGCAGCACGCGCCGGATCGGATCGACGCCGTACGACGCGGGATCGATACGCGTGAGCACGGTCATCCAGCCCGGCAGACCGGTGAGCGGGAACAGCGCGCCCGACAGGAAGAACATCGGCATCATCACGAAGTTCATGACGACCTGAAAGCCCTGCATCGACCGCATGCGCGATCCGATGGCAACGCCGAACGCCGACAGACCGAACGCGAGCACCGTCATGAGCGCGAGCAGCTCGACGACCTGGACGAGCGTGAGCGTCACCCCCAGGAACGGCGCGAGCACCAGAGCGCCTGCGTCGCGCCGCCGAGCGTCTTGCCGATCGCGATCGCGGTGCGGTCGATCGGCGCGATGAGCAGCTCGCGCATGAATCCGAACTCGCGATCCCACACGATCGACATCGCGCCGAAGATCGCCGTGAAGAGGATCGTCATGCTCACGACGCCGGGGTAGATGAACTGCGTGTAGCTGAGTCCGGCGCCGCCGGCGCCCGCGCCCGCAAGGAATCCGCCGCCGAGCGCGGACGAGAGGCCGCTGCCGAACACGACGAGGTAGAGCAGCGGCTGGACGAACGAGAACACGACGCGCGCGCGATCGCGCCAGTACCGGAGCAGGTCGCGCCGCCACACGATGTACGTCGCGCGCAGCAGGCCGCCCGTCTTGGACGGAGCGGCCGGGCTCGACGCGATGGTCCTGCGCTCCGCGGTCGTCGTCATCGCCGTCCTCCCCTCCAGAGCTTCATCATGCTGCGCATCTGATCGGTGTCGCCCGCGCTCTCGGCGCGGATCGCGTGGCCGGTCAGCTTGAGGAACACGTCGTCGAGGCTCGGGCGGCGCAGCGTCACCGTGTCGAGCGGCATCGGCAGCTCGCGGACGAGTCGCGGGAGGAATGCAGCGCCGTCCGGCACCTCGATGCGCAACGATCCGTTGTCGACGAGCGGCTTCAGGGCGAAGAGCCGCTCGATCTCGCCCGCGACGGCGCCGCTGTCGCCGGAGGTGATGGTGATCACATCGCCGCCGACGCGTGACTTGAGCTCACCCGGCGTACCCAGCGCCACGATCTGGCCCTTGTCGATGATCGCGATGCGGTCACAGAACTCCGCCTCGTCCATGTAATGGGTCGTCATGAAGAGCGTCACGCCCTCGCGCTTCCGAAGCGCGCGCAGATATTCCCAGATGTGGTTTCGCGTCTGCGGATCCAGTCCGAGCGTCGGCTCGTCGAGGAAGAGGACCTCAGGGTGATGGAGTAGCCCGCGCGCGATCTCCAGGCGGCGCTTCATCCCGCCCGAGTACGTCTGGACGAGCGAGTTCGCGCGATCGCCGAGCTCGACCATCTCCAGGAGCTCGGCTATGCGCTGCCTGCGCAGCGCCCCCGGAACGCCGTAGATCTGGCCGTGGAGCTCGAGGTTCTCGCGACCGGTGAGCTGCGCGTCGAGCGATGGGTCCTGGAAGACCAAGCCGATCCGCGAGCGGACCGCACTCGGATCGGCGTCGACGTCCAGCCCCGCGACGCGCGCGTCGCCGCTCGTCTTGCGCACGAGCGTGCACAGGATGCTGATCGTGGTCGTCTTGCCGGCGCCATTCGGGCCGAGGAACCCGAAGATCTCCCCCGCCTCGACGACGAGGTCGATCCCCCGCACCGCTTCGAGCTGACCGTACTTCTTGGTGAGGCCCTTGACCTCGACGACCGCGCTCACGCTCCGAGCCTATCGCGGGAATGTGAAGGCGGCATGAATCGCGGAATGTGATCCGCGAGACGATTCGCGCGGTCTCGCGTCAGGCGGTCTTCGCGCTCGGCTTCGGAGCCGCGACGGCGCGGATGACCAGGACGAGAACGACCCCGGCGACCATGAGCGCGCCCCAAGCCTGCGCCAGCGTGTCGGGATAGGTCAGGCCGAGCAACGCGTCGAGCGACCAGGCACCGTTGCCGATGAGCGCGATCGCGAACGCGCCGGCCGCGAGCGGCACTGGGAATTCCCAGCCGCCGTTGGTCACCCAGAAGCCCTTCGGCAGGTGCGCGACGATCGTCACGACGACGAGATCCGCGGCGACGATGCTGGGCCCGATGGGCCCACCGAGGCCGAGTACGGTGAGCACGCCACCGCCTGCCTCGGCGACCGCCGCCACGATCGCCCAGAAGACACCGGGCTTCATACCCATGCTGTCGAACCAGCCGCCGACGCCGGCGATCGAGCCGCCCTTACCGACCCAGCCGAGCTTCATCGCTCCGTGGGCGAAGATCACGACACCGACCGCGATGCGTAGGACCAGTAGCCCGAGATCCGTATTCATGCGATCACCTCTCAAGCAGTCCTTTGAGGGAACATCGGCTGGCAGCCAATATTCCCCTTGCGCGACACGCCTGCCCGTGGAGCGAGCGCTGTCGATCGTCGGCGCCAAATGGACGCTGACTCGCTCGACGAGTGGGGACAGAAGCTTCGACCGGTCGCGCGCCGGTGGCCGCTAGAGCCGCAGCGGTTTCATCTCTCCGAACACGGCAGCAGGGTCTTCTTTCCATCGCGCGGGCTGCACGTCGATGTACAGCTCGATCTCGTTGCCGTCGGGATCCTCGATATAGAGGCTGTGCGTGACGCCATGGTCCGTCGCGCCGACGAGCTTCGCGCCGGACTTGACGATCGCGTCGCGCGCCTCGCGCAGCTCGTCATCACTCTCGCCGACCTTCAGCCCGAAGTGATAGAGGCCGACGCGACGGCCACGCGGGATGGGAACCGCCGCCTGGCCGACCTCGATGAGCAAAAGCTCGTGGTGCGTGCGCCCTGACGTGAACGCCGCGGCCGGAAGCTGCATGCCGCCCTCCGGCGTGATCTCGTGCCAGCCGAGAACGTCGCGATAGAAGTGGCGCGAGCGCTCCAGGTCGCGTACGTACAGGACGATGTGGCCGAGCTCTTTCACTTGCATGAGGTCCTCCTTTACGACGCCTCGCACGGCAGCGCGTTGATCTGACCGACCAGACCGTTCACCTGCGTGACGGTCGCGTTGTACGTGGTGACCCGAGCGCGGTTCTCCACCACGAGCGCGTTGTGATCGCGGATCAGCGCCTGATAGCCGTCCCAGATGTTCGGGGGTATTCCGTTCGGGTACTGGGCTTCGATCGCCCTGATGCGGTCGGCGAGCGTGGCGATCTTCTGATTCACGTCGTTGACCGCGGCCTGGAGGCTGGTCAGCTGCGTGCGCGCGCTCGCGAGCTGCGCCAGCAGGCCGCGTTTCTGGACGACGCACGTGTCGGCCGCCGGCGGCGGCAGCTCGGTGAATCCCATGGTCTGCAGCTCGCGGTCGCTGAAGCGGTTCGGGCAGCTCGTGATGGCGCCGAACACGACGCACATCACCGGGTGGTTCATGAGACCGTACTTGTCGACGCCGGAGAGACCGGGGCTGGCCTCGGCGGTCGTCCAGTGGCCGTCGGTCGTCCCGGATCCGGTGCAACACCAGATGTGGCCGAGCTCGTGGAGCGTCACGGCGACGGTGTTCTCGACGGACCGCACGCCGATCTCGTCCGAGACGTACACGACGATGTCCTCCGAGAGATCGCCCGTCGACCGCCGGTGCACCGACGTGCCTTTCGCCGCGACGACGAAGACCGTGATGTCCGCGGATGTGTCCGTGACCTGCAGCGAGCCAAGGTTGCGCGTCGCGTTCTTCCACTCGTTCGCGAGCGTCGCGACCAGCCGCGTGACGGAGCTGTCGCGCAGCGGTACGAGCGAGGGCTCCTCGCGGTACGTCTCGCGCGCGGGCTTGGCGATGCTCACGTGCACGGTGATACCGGTCGGTCGAAGTGTGCGCGCGGAGATCTCGAATCCCGTCGTGAGCCGTCGGCTACCGGCGCTGGTCTCGCACAGGATCTGGTACTCGCCCCGGCCGGCGGGCGCGCGCGTCGCGGAATACGTCCAGCTGGCCGCGCCGTCCGCGCCGATGACCTTCTCGTCCAAACGCGCGGGCGGCGGCTCGCCGAAGGTCGCCGACGCCACGCGCACGTCGACCGCGCATTTCGCGCCGGGCGTCGACGTGATGCCGAGCGATCCATACCGCGCCGTGCCGACGGTGATGTCCGGCGCTGTCCCGATCACGCGCGATGACGCGTTCGGGCGGATCGGCGCCGGGGACGTCGTGAGCTGGCCGCGGAGCGCGCCGCTCTTGCACGTGACCGTGTAGCTGACCTCGAGCTCCTTCTCGGTGACGAGCGATGAGTACGTCCAGCTCGCGCGGCCGTCGGAGTCGGCATGCATTGGCGCGTCCTGGAGCGGACGGTCGCCGCCGCTCGTGCGCGCGCTGGCCGCGCAGTCCGCGCCGGGATCGGTCTCGACGTTCAGATACCCGTTCCCGGCGCCCTTCACGACGATCGCGAGATCGCCGCCACTTTCGGGAGCGGCCTGAGCGCACGAGACCAGCAGGAGCAGGGCGGCGACGAGCATGAGGGAGAGACGACGGCTCATCTGAATGTCAACGAGCCTACCGCCCGGTCGTTCCGGCCGGCGGTCGCGTTCGGGTCGGGGACCGTGCCACAGTGTCGAGGTGCGCCGCCCGAGCTTCGTCGTCTTCCTGAGTGACGACCAGGCGTACTGCGACCTCGGCTGCATGGGCGCGACCGACCTGGCCACGCCGCATTTCGACGCGCTCGCCGCCTCCGGAGCGCTCCTGCTCTCCTGGTACTCGAACTCACCGGTCTGCTCGCCGTCCCGGGCGAGCCTCATGACCGGACGCTATCCGGGCAATGCGGGAGTGCGGTCGATCCTGCGCGGGCACCGCACCGCGACCGGTCTGCCGCGCGAGGTGCCGACGATCGCGACCGCGCTGCGGGCGCTCGGATACCGCACGGCGATGTTCGGCAAGTGGCACCTCGGGCTCGCCGAAGGCTCGCGTCCCCAGGACCACGGCTTCGAGGAGTCGTTCGGATTCATGGCGGGCTGCATCGACTACTACTCCCACATCTTCTATTTCGACACGAGACCCGGGACCGATCCGATCCACGACCTGTGGAGCAACGGCGCCGAGGTGTGGGAGAACGGCCGCTACTTCACCGATCTCGTCACGGAGCGCGCCGTGGACTACGTGCAGCGCGCCGCGCGGCGCGACGAGCCGTTCTTCCTCTACGTTCCGTTCAACGCCCCGCACTATCCGTTGCACGCGCCCGCTCGATACCTCGATCGCTTTCCGGATCTTCCGCCCGAACGCCGGATCATGGCGGCGATGATCGCCGCGATGGACGACGGGGTCGGCGCGATCGTCGACGAGCTCTCGCGTCGCGGTCTGCGCGACGACACGTTCATCTTCTTCCAGAGCGACAACGGTCCGTCGCGCGAGACCCGCAATCGGCTCGATGGCCGCACCGAGCCGTACTACGGATCACGCTGCACGCTCAAGGGTCACAAGTTCAGCCTGTTCGAAGGCGGCATCCGCTCGCCCGCGATGGCGAGCTGGCCGACGCGCATCCCGGCCGGCGCGCGCGTGACGGAACACGGCGCGGCGATGGATCTGTTCCCGACGTTCCTGCGCGCCGCGGGCGGCGATGTGGGCCGATACGAGTTCGATGGCCTCGACGTCCTGCCGATGCTGGCCGACGCGGCGCCGTCACCGCACGGCGATCTGTACTGGGAGATGGGCCGCCAGACGGCGATCCGGCGCGGCCGCTGGAAGCTCGTGCTGAACGGACTGCTCGTCGAGTCGGACCGGACCGAGACGCCGATCGAGGACGTGCCGCCCGAGGACGCCATCTTCCTCGCCGATGTCGTCGCCGATCCGGACGAGCGGCACAACCTTCGCGCCGAGCACCCGCAGCTGGCCGCCGAGCTGAAGGTCGCGGCGGAGACCTGGCGGGGGCGGATCGAGGCGCGGTGGGAGCGCGAGTGGCGAGGCCAGACCGCGGAGACCGGCGTTACCGGGTGGTCGAAGGCTTAAGAGGAGCTCACCTAGCTGCGGAAATCCGCGAGCGCACCTAGCCCCGGAAATCCGCGAGCACCGCTGGATCGTCGGTCGCGAGGACGTCGATCCCGGCGGCCGCGAAGGCGCGCGCCTCTTCCCGGTCATTCGTGTGCGGGGCCATGACCAAAAGACCCGCGGCGTGGAGGTCGTCGACCAGTGGCGGCTTGAGCGGGCGGAAACAGGGATGCGCGTACGTCGCGCCGACCTCCGCGCAGATCCGGACCATCGTGGCGATCGAGGTCTGCCGGAACAGCACGCTGCGGGGGATGTGCGGCGCGGCGTCCCGTAGCTCGACGACGAGCGGGGTCTCGAACGAGCCGGAGACGAGCTCGACGCCGTCCGCCGCACCAGATCGCACCAGCTGGCCGAGCGCCGTGCCGGTCGTGTGACCTTTCAGCTCGACATAGACGCCGATCCGCCCGCGCGCGAGCGCGAACACGTCCACCAGGCGCGGCACGCCCTGCCCCTCGCCGAGGTCGACCGCGGCGAGCTCGTCCGCGGTCAGGCGCACGACCGCTTCGCGCCGGGCAGCCCGCTGCACGTCGGCGTCGTGGATGACGACGACCTCGCCGTCGCGGCTGAGATGGACGTCGACCTCGACCATGTCGAGTCGCGAGGAGATCGCGAGCTCGATCGCGCGCAGCGTGTTCTCGGGCGCGAGCGCGCTGGCTCCCCGGTGCCCGACGGTGCGTGGCCGGCTTTTTCGAAGATTCACCATGAATTCTCTGTCCCTTTATTTAACTCATTTCAAGGAGGGCCGGCGGGCGTAGACTCGCGCCGAGTTTGGCGGGGAGGCGATCAGATGAGCAAGCAGAGGGATGCGGGGCCGGGCGGTTACCGGCTCTCACGGCGACAGTTCCTGGCGACCACCGGAGCGGCGCTCGCGGCCGGCGCGTGCGCCACGACCCCGATCGGACAGGGCGGGCCATCAGCGGCGCCGGGGCCACAGGGCACGGTGAAGCTCGTGGCGTGGACGATCGGGCCTGACGCGCCGTCCTATTACCGCAAGGACAACCTCATCGCGGCCGCGACGACGCTCAACAAGGAGCTCGAGAAGGACGGGACCAAGGTCGATGTCGAGGCTAGCTTCGAGAGCGGCGGCAGCTGGGACGACTACAAGCAGAAGTTCGTGCTGGCGGCCGAGGCGAAGCAAGCTCCGGACATCGTCGTGGCCGGCCATGAGGACATGGCGCCGTGGGCCGCGGCCAGCTACATCGTCGAGCTGGATGGGCTCATCAAGAAGTACGACAGCAAGTTCAAGGACGTGATCCCGACGCTGTGGGACGCGATGAAGCTGAAGGGCAAGACCTACGCGATCCCGCAGGACACCGAGGCGCGCCCGATGTACTACCGCAAGGACCTGCTCGCGAAGATGGGCTGGTCGAAGGACAAGATCGACGGCCTGCCGGAGGCGGTGAAGAAGGGCGACTTCGCCATGCCCGACCTCTTCGCCGCGGCGAAGGAAGCCATCGCGAAGGGGATCGTCGCTCCGGGCAACGGCTGGTACCACCGCTCGAGCCGAGGCCACGACTTCTACAGCTGGTACTACGAGAACGGCGGCGAGATGCAGGACAAGGCGACCGGTAAGCTCGTCCTCGTCCCGAGCGCGCTCGAGAAGTTCTACGCGGTGCACTACAACGCGGTGAAGGTCGACAAGATCACACCGGAGAACTTCATGGGCCTGCCGGGCAAGCAATGGAACGAGACCGTCACCGCCGCGAAGGTCCTCTTCTACAACGCCGGCACCTGGACCTGGAAGGACTGGCAGTCGACGTACAAGGTCGCCGAGCAGGACCTCTGGGACAACGTCGGCTTCACGCTCATCCCCGCGGCGCAGAAGGGCGGGAAGCCGGTCACGCTCTCCCACCCGCTCGTGTACATGGTCACCGCCAGCAGCAAGCAGCCGGAGCTCGCGCTGCGGCTCATCGCCAACGCGACGACGCCCGAGCTCAACTCGCTGCACTCGGTGACGAGCGCGCACCTCGCGATCCTCACGACGCAGAAGGACGACCCAACGTACAAGAAGGACAAGTTCCTGCTCGCGACGCAGTACATGCTCGACTACACCACGTTCATCCCGAACCATCCGAAGTACGGCGCGTACGACGAGGTGCTGTTCCGGTTCCTCACGGCCGTCGAGGCGGGCCAGGTGCAGCCGAAGGCAGCGACGGACAGCGCGGTCAACGAGCTCAAGACCCAGCTGCGCGATGAGCTGATCGTCCGCTAGGGACCATGGCGCGGATCGAGACGATCCCGCTCGAACGGGAGGCTGCGCCGGCAGCGTGGTGGCGTACCAACGCCACCGCGCTGCTGTTCATGGGGCCAGCGGCGCTGCTGGTCATCCTGTTCTTCTTCGTTCCGGTCGTGCTCACGCTCGGCATGAGCTTCACCGACCTCGCCACCGCGACCGGCCTATCGGGCTGGAAGTGGATCGGCACCGCGAATTACGAGCAGATCTTCCGCGGCTCGTTCACCGGGCTCATCGTCCGGAACACGATCGCCTACGTCGCTCTGACGCTGGCCTTCAACGTCGTGATCGGCCTCGCGGTCGCGCTGCTCAGCGTCCACATGGCGGGTCGCGCCGGAGGACTGTTCCGGGCGTTCTGGCTGCTGCCACGCATCTCGCCTTCGGTGGTCTACACGCTCATGTGGACCTGGGCGGCCGCGCCCGCGCCGTTCGGCATCTTCAACGAGCTTGCCGCGCCGTTCGGCGTGGCCCCGCGTTTCTGGATGAACACCGATCCGTGGCTGTTCATCATCTTCCTCAACGGCTTCGTGGGCGCGAGCCTGGGCATGCTCGTTTTCACCAGCGCTATCGAGAGCATCCCCGAGGATCTCTTCCGCGCCGCGCGCGTCGACGGCGCCAACGCGTGGCAGATCGTGCGCCGCATCACGCTGCCGCTCATCCGCTGGCCGATCCTGTTCGTCCTCGTCTACCAGACGATGAGCCTGCTCGCGTCGTACGAGTACATCCTGCTCACGACGAACGGTGGTCCTGGTCTGTACCTCACGGAGGTGTGGAGCCTGTGGGCGTTCCACACCGCGCTGCAGAGCTATTACGGCAACCTCGAGATCGGGCTGGGCGCCGCGATGGCCGCGATCCTCGTGCTCGGCGGCGTCGTCGTGAGCTTCTTCCTCCTCCGCGTGTTCCGCTTCAACGACCTCGTCACCGAGCCGCGCGTGGAGATCACCTGAGATGGCGACCGTCACGCAGCCCCTTCCGCGCGGCGGCGCTCGCTGGACGGGCGCCATCCCGTACGCCGTCCTGTTCCTGTTCACGGTGCCGATCCTGGTCCTCTACGGCTGGCTTCTCTACGGATCGTTCTTCCCGCGCATGGAGGGTCTGAGGCCGATCGGCGGGTTCACCATCGAGAACTGGCGCTTCCTCTGGGCGCCGGAGACGGTCGAGGCGCTTCGCTTCAAGGCTCCGGTCATTCCGCTGACGATCAACACGTTCATCTTCGCGATGAGCACCGCGCTCGTCGTGGTGCTCATCTCGTCGATGGCCGGGTATGCGCTGTCGCGCATCCGCTTCCCCGGACGGCGGACGTTCCTCGCCGGCGTGCTCCTGCTGCACAGCTTCCCCAGCGTGACGCTGCTGATCGCGACGTTCGTCGTCCTGCGGCAGCTGGGGCTGTACGACAAGCTCCTGGGCGTGATCCTCGTGCAGACCGCGTTCGAGCTGCCGTTCGGCGTCTGGATCATGAAGGGCTTCTTCGACACCGTGTCCTGGGACCTCGAGATGGCGGCGCTGGTGGACGGCGCGGGAAGGCTGCGCACCTGGTGGCGCATCGTGATGCCGCTGGTGAAGCCCGGTCTCCTCGCGCTCGGCCTGCTTGCGTTCGTGTCGGGCTGGAACCAGTTCCTGCTTCCCTTCATCTTCATGCCGAGCGGGAACCAGCAGACGCTCTCGGTCATGATCAGAGCCCTCATCGGTGAGGGACGCTTCGTCGACTACGGGCTCGTGACCGCGGTGGGTCTCTACTACATGGCCCCGATCCTCATCCTCTTCTTCATCGCGCAGGACCGGTTGCTCAAGATCTACGCCGGCGGGGTGAAAGGCTAAGAGATGCGCGTTCGGCTCGAGAAGCTCACCAAGCGCTTCGGCACCGTCGTCGCGGTCGACGAGCTCGACCTCGAGATCGCGAGCGGCGAGTTCGTCGCGCTCCTTGGTCCGTCGGGCTGCGGGAAGACCACGACGCTGCTCATGGTCGCGGGCATCTACCGCCCGAGCGAGGGCGCGATCATCTTCGGCGACCGTCGGGTCGAGCAGCTCATGCCGAAGGAACGCGGCATCGGCATGGTCTTCCAGAGCTACGCGCTCTACCCGCACATGACGGTCGCCGAGAACATCGGCTTCCCGCTCGACGTCGGCCGCGGCGTGAACAAGGCCGACCGCCAGCGGCGGGTGCGCGAGGCCGCCGCATTGGTCCACGTCGACAAGCTCCTCGAGCGCAGGCCGGCGCAGCTCTCGGGCGGGCAGCAGCAGCGCGTCGCGCTCGCGCGCGCGCTGGTGAAGCGGCCGGACATCCTTCTCCTCGACGAGCCGCTCTCCAATCTCGACGCTCGCCTGCGGCACGAGATGCGCGGCGAGATCAAGCGTCTTCAGAAGGAAGTGGGCATCACGTCGATCTTCGTGACGCACGACCAGCTCGAGGCGCTCACCATGGCCGACCGCGTCGCGCTCATGAACGACGGCAAGCTGCAGGCGTACGCGACGCCCACGGAGCTGTACGCGCATCCGGCGAACCGCTTCGTCGCGGAGTTCATCGGCACGCCGCCGATGAACTTCTTTCCGGCGGAGCTCGCCGCGCGGAACGGCTCGACGGTCGCGCGCGCGGAGGGCATCGAGATCGAGCTCGCCGCGGCGCCGCGCGCGGAGGCGGGACGACAGGCGACGGTCGGGATCCGTCCCGAGCATCTCGCGATCGTCGCTCCCGGACAGGGCAACGCGAACGGCGAGCTGTTCGTCCTCGAGCCGATGGGACGCGAGCAGATCGTCGACGTCCAGGTCGGCGATCGGCGGCTTCAGGTGATCGCGCCGCCGGGCTTCGCCGCGCGCATCGGCGACCGCGTCGGACTGCGCTTCGCACCCGAACGCCTGCACCTCTTCGACCCGACGAGCGGAGAGCGCCTGGCCTGAATCGGCAGCAGGCGCTCGCCGCGGCGAACCCGCAGTCTGTCCTTCGTACTCCGAGCGGTCGGCTCGTGGAGCTGAAGGCCCACCGCGGGGCATGGAGCGGAACGCACCCCGAGAATTCGATCGACGCGGTGCGCGAGTGCTATCGCGAGCGCGTGGCGCGCGTCGAGATCGACATCTGGCTTCACGACGGCGACTTCGTCGTCGCGCACGACGAGCCGCGCCGATCCAAGCGGACCGTGCCGCTGCGCGAGATGCTCGACGTGGTGCGTGCCGAGCGCGGGCCGACGCTCCTCGAGCTCGACGCGAAGGACGTGCTGCCCTGGCCCTGGCCGGCGGTCGAGCTCCTTGCGCGGCTGGTCGAGCCCGTGCGCGATCGCGTCGTCTTCGGGAGCGCGGCCGACTGGAACCTGCGACGACTGCTGCGTGTGGACGACGCGATGCCCGTCGGCTTCAACCCGCACTACTACATCGACTGGACGTCGCGGCGACAGCTGCTGCCGGGGCGCCGCGGCGTCTACGGCTATCGCGACGACTATCCCCTCGCGCGGCGGCGTACCGTCGGTGTCGCGGACTACCTGCGGGATCGTCTCGACGTGCTGCTCCACCTCGTGCCGACGACGCGCGAGGTGCACCTGCGGCTTGTCTTCTTCGAGCGCATGCTGCGCGACGGTCTCGACGACGCCGCGACGCTCATCCACGATGCCGGTGCGCTCGTTGACGTCTGGACGCTCGACGCGGGCACGCGCGGTTGGCGCGAGCGTCTCGATCGGGCGGTCGCGGCGGGGGTGGACATCGTCACGACGAACACGCCACGCGAGCTCGCTGAGGCGCGGCAGCCTTCGGAGGCGTCGCCGTGAGGCGGGTCCTCGCGGCACGCGATACGAGGCGGACCGTCGCGGCGCTCGGCACGTTCGGCGTCCTGCTGGTCGTCGCGGCGGCGATCGTCGTCGTCGCCGGGTCGGATCGGCCGCTCCCGCAGCGGGCGTTCCTCACGGGCACGTGGCCGGCGGTCCTTGCCCACCGCGGCGCATCGGCCGATGCGCCGGAGAACACGCTCGAGGCCTTCAGCCTGGCGCTGGACATGGGCGCCGACATCCTCGAGCTCGACGTTCACGCGACGAGCGACGGCGTGCCCGTCGTGATCCACGACGACACGATCGACCGCACCTCCGAGGGCACCGGCAGGGTCGCCGCGCTCACGCTCGCGGAGCTCCGGCAGTACGACTTCGGCTACGCGTTCAGCCGCGACGGTGGCGCGACCCATCCCTACCGCGGCAAGGGCGTGCGCATCCCCACCCTCGAGGAGGTCCTGGCGCGGTTGCCACGCGCGCGGGTGAATGCCGAGATCAAGCAGCTGGCGCCGGTCATCGAGCGGCAGGTCTGGGAGGTCGTGCAGCGCACGCACGCGGAGGACCGGGTCCTCATCACCGCGACTCCCGAGGCCATGGTGCGCTGGCTCGCCGTGGCCGGCGAGCGCACCGCGGTCGTCACGGACACGAACGAGGCTGGGCGCTTCGTCGGCTCGGTCGTCGCGAAGCTCGCCGTCTACCGTCCGGCCGGCGATATGGTGCAGCTCCCGCTCGCGTGGAAGCTCGGCTCCACCACGATCCCGCTCGATACGCCCGAGATCGTGGCGCGCGCGCATTCGCTCGGCCTGCGCATCGACTACTGGACGATCGACGATGACACGACGATGCGCCGCCTCTTCATGCTCGGAGCGGACGCGGTCACGACGGATCATCCCGACCGCGCGATGAAGGTGCTGAAGTCGCTCGGTCTTCGCAAGCCCTGATCCGCGTCGGCGTCGACGTCGGCGGTACGAATACGGATGCCGTCGTGATGGATGGGACGCGCGTGCTCGGGGCGTCGAAGGTCACGACGAGCCTCGACGTGATGAGCGGACTGATCGCGGCGGCCCGCGATGCGCTGGCGTCATCCGCCGTCGCGGCCGAGGACGTGCGCGCGGCGATGGTCGGCACGACGCACTTCACCAACGCGCTGGTCGAGCGTCGCGGCCTGCTCCCGACCGCCGTCGTGCGGCTGGGCCTTCCGGCGACGACGTCGGTCTCGCCCTTCGCGGATTGGCCCGCAGACCTCGTGACCGCGATCGGCGGCACCGTTCGGATCGCGCACGGCGGCAACGAGTTCGACGGACGCGAGATCGCGCCGCTCGATCCGCACGAACTCCGCGCGATCGCGCGCGATCTCCGCGCCGCGGGCATCCGCGCGCTCGCCGTGGTCGGTGTGTTCAGCCCGGTCACCGCCGCGCACGAGCGCGCGGCGGCGGCGATGCTCGCCACGGGGCTGCCGGACGCCTCGATCAGCCTCTCTCATGAGGTGGGTCGCCTCGGGCTGCTCGAGCGCGAGAACGCGACCGCGCTGAACGCGTGCCTCACCGCGCTCGCGTCGCGTGTGATCGACGGCATCGCCGCCGCGCTCGCCGACATCGCGCCGGCGGCGCGGCTGTTCCTCACGCAGAACGACGGAACGCTGCTGCCCGCGGACCTCGCGCGGCGCTATCCGGTGCGCACGATCGCGTCCGGTCCGACGAACAGCATGCGCGGAGCGGCGTTCCTCTCCGGAGTTCGCGACGGGATCGTCGTCGACATCGGCGGAACGACCACCGACGCTGGCGTGATCGCCAGCGGCTTTCCGCGCGAGGCGGGCGTCGCGCTGCGGGTCGCCGGCGTGCGCACGAACTTCCGCATGCCGGACGTGTTCTCGCTCGGCCTGGGCGGCGGGTCGATCGTCGAGGCCGATGCTCCACCGCGCGTGGGGCCGCGCACCGGTGCGCGCGTCGGACCGCGCAGCGTCGGAGCGGCGCTCGTCCGCGACGCACGCGTCTTCGGGGGCGCCACGCTCACCGCGACGGATGTGGCGGTCGCCTCGGGTCGGGCCCGGATCGGTGATCCCGCGCGCGTCCGCGAGATCGACGGCGCGCTTGTGCGTGACGCGATGGACGCGATCGACCGCACGCTCGCCGACGCGATCGACCGGGTGAAGACCGCACGCGGTGACGTTCCCGTCGTGCTCGTCGGCGGCGGCAGCGTCCTCGCACCGAGGACGATCCCCGGCGCATCGCGCCTCGTCGTGCCCGAGCACCATGCGGTCGCGAACGCGATCGGCGCCGCGATCGCGGAAGTGTCGGGCGAGGTAGACCGCGTGTTCCCGGTCACGCCGGACACCGGTCGCGAACGGATCCTCGCCACCGCGAAGGACGAGGCCGTGGCCCGCGCGATCGAAGCAGGCGCGGATCCCGCGCGCATCGAGCTGGTGGAGCTGGAGGAGGTACCGCTCACGTATCTGCCCTCCAATGCGGTGCGTGTGCGGGCGAAGGTCGTCGGGGAGCTGCGCGATGGCTGAATGGACGCTGACCTCCGATGACCTCGAGGCCCTCGCACTTGGCGCGGGCATCCTCGGCACTGGCGGCGGCGGGAACGTCTACGTCGCGAAGCTCTGGATCCGCGAGCTGCTGGCGCGCGGGAACGTGATCCGCATGATCGATCCCGACGACCTTGCCGACGACGCGCTCGTCGTAGGCACCGGCGGGATCGGCGCGCCGACCGTGTCGTTCGAGAAGCTCCGTCGCGGCGACGAGGAGACGCGCGCGGTCCGCGCGCTGGAAGCGAACCTCGGCCGGCGCTTCGACGCGGTCGTGCCGGTAGAGGCCGGCGGGGCGAATTCGATGCGCCCTATGGCCGTCGCCGCCCTGACCGGGATCCCGGTGGTCGACGCGGACGGGATGGGACGCGCGTTCCCTGAGCTGCAGATGACGACGTTCCACATCTACGGCGCCGCCGCCACGCCCGCGGCGATCGCCGATGAGAAAGGGAACGTCACCGTGTGGATCGAGCCGCTCGATGCGAAAGAGCTCGAGCGCGTCGCGCGGGCGCGGTGTGTGGAGATGGGCGGGACCGCCGGCATGGCCGATCCGGTGCTCACCGGCGCCATGGTCAAGCGCACGGCGATCCCACGGACCCTGTCGCTCGCGCGGCGCGTCGGCGCTGCGGTCCTCGAAGCGCGCGAACGAAAGGAAGATCCGGTCGATGCGTTGCTGGCCGTCATCGGTGGCCGGCTGTTGCTCCGCGGCAAGATCGTCGACGTCGAGCGCAGGACCGCGCAGGGCTTTGCGCGCGGGAGCGTTCGGATCGCCGAGTCAGGGAACGGGCGCACGCTCGCGATCGACTTCCAGAACGAGAACCTGGTGGCGCGAGCCGGGGCGACGGTCCTCGCGAGCGTCCCTGATCTCATCTGCGTCGTCCAGTCAGACGACGCGGAGCCGATCGGCACGGAGCTGCTGCGCTACGGCTATCGCGTGAGCGTGGTCGTGGTACCAGCGCCAGAGCTTCTCACCACGACCGAGGCGCTCGCGGTCGTCGGGCCGCGCGCCTTCGGATACGAGGTCGATTGGATTCCGGGAGGGATCCCCAACGTCTGACCGCGGCGCGCAGGTCCGCCGACGACCGCATCGTGGACGAGAACGAAAGTCGTGACCGTCGCCCCCTAGAGGCTCCTCATCCGCGACCGCGTTCGCGCGGCCATGACGAGGTTGCCCTTGCGCTCATAGCGCGCGAGCGCCTGCGCGAGTGCGGTCGCGGCTTCTTCCCTGTGGTCGGCGATGGACAGCACCTCTCCCAGGTCGGCGTAGCTGTCCGCCTGCCAGTTCAGCGCCTGCGTCGCCTCGCCGATCGCGATCGCCTCGCGCGCGAGCCGCGCCGCCTCCGCGTGCTCGCCGCGACGCGCGAGCACCATCGCCCGCACCTGCCTCACGAGCATCTGCGTGTACGCGTCGTCGCTCGCGCCGAGCTCACCTGCGCGGCGCGCCCAGAGATCGGCGTCGTCGAGCCGTCCGATGTCGTAGTACGCACGCGCCAGGAGCGCGGCGGCAGACGACCGGAAGCTGCGCTCGTTGAGCTCACCGAGCAGCTGACACGCCTCCTCGCCGATCCGGACCGCCGCGGCCGCGTCGCCGGACAGGAGCTCGACGTCGATGGACACGAGGCCGTCCGTCACCGCCGCCTGAATGCGCGCGCCGCGGTCCACCAGCGTCGCGCGCACCTCCGCGAGGATCGCTCGCGCCTCATCGAAGCGGCCGACCATGGCGAGCGCGGTGGCGCGATCCCTCCGGGCGTAGATGTTCGGCGGCGTCCCCGCCTCCTCTTCATCGAGCCAGGCCAGGAACTGCGAAAGGGGTGTCGTCCCGTAGAACCGACCGGTCGAGCGCCATCCGATGAGGACTGGCGTGACCATGTCGCGGCCGTGGAGGAGCGCCTGGTCCACGGCGACGGCCGTCGTGTCCAGGTGTCCGCGCATCACCGCCACCATCGCGCGCGCGTAGTACGCGGTGTACAGCGCCACGTCGTCGCGCGCGGCCTCGAGGACGGGCAGCGCCTCGTCGACGAGCGCATCCAGCTTCTCGGTCGCGCTCTCCGGGTCGACGAACAGCCGGAAGTGGCCCGCCTGTATGCGCCCGGTGAGCTCCGCGACCGGGTCACCGGCGGCGCGGGCGCGTTCCACCATGCCGTCCGTCCGGGCGAGAGCGTCCGCGATCCTACCCGTCTCGTTCAGGGCGGCGGCTAGGGTCGTCTCGAGCAACAGGTCGATCTCCGCTGGGACCAGGAACGCCGCGGCGCGCTCGAGAAGGCTGGCCGCCGCGCGGTAGTCGGCCCGCGCATACGCCCGCCGGCCGGAGGCGGTCAAGCGCCTGCGCGCGCCCGCGCGCAGTTCGGTGTCCACCGGGGACCCCAGCTCTGCGCGATAGCGGCAGGCTTGCTCGAGGTGATACCCGAGGATCTCGTCCAGCTCGACGAGCATCGCACCGTGCTCCTCGAGCCACGCCGCGAACCGCTCGTGGAGCGCCGCGCGCGTCGCCTTCGGCAGGGCGTCGTAGGCGGCCTCGCGCATCAGGAGGTGACGAAAGCGGAACCCATCCTCGCCCTCGAGCTGCGACCGATCCGGCCTGATCAGCTCCTTGCGCACGAGCGCGGCGAGGTGTCGGGTCACGTGCGCCTCGGTCGGCGTGAGCGCCTGCACCGCGCCGCGGTGGAAGACCTCGCCCTCGACCGCGCCGCGCTCCAGCACGCTCCGCTCGGGGACGTCGAGCTGGTCGAGGCGCGCTGCCAGCAGCGCATACAGCGTCGGCGGTACGGCGACGTCGCCTCGCGCCTCGTCGGCCATCGACACCATCTCACCGACGAAGAGCGGGTTCCCACCGGCCGCCCGCGCGATCCGCTCGCGCAACCTCGCGTTGAGCCGCTGCGGGATCAGCTCCTCGACCTCGGCTCGGCCGAGCGGCTCGATGCGCAGCGTGACCGGCCACGACGCTCGCCGCTCCACGAGCTCCGGCCGCGCCAGGCAGACCAGGAGGATGGGCGCGCCCGAGGAGAGGAGCGCGACGTGCTCGATCAGGTCGAGGAACGTCTGCTCACCCCAGTGGATGTCATCGAAGACGACCACGAGCGGCCGCTCGGCGGCGGCCTGTTCCAGCGTCTTGCGCACGCCCCACGCGATGTCCTCGGCCGACGTTGCGGTCTCCACTTCCCCGAGCAACGATCGGACGGTCGCGGCAGCCGCCTCGTCGCGCGGCAGCACCCGGAGCTGCCGCAGCACCTCCACCACAGGCCAGTAGGTGATCCCGTCACCGTAGGGTGGGCAGCGACCGTGGACGACGGTAGCCTCGAACGCCGGCACGGATTCGGCGACGAGCCGCGACTTGCCGACGCCGGCCTGGCCGAGGATCGTCACGACCTCGCAGCGCCGCTCGTTCCGCGCCCGCTGCCACACGTCGCGGATCAGCGCGAGCTCGCGTTCACGACCGACGAATCGCGCTTCGTGCCGCCGCTCCGGCGCGTCATGTACCGCGATGAGCCGGTACGCGCCGACCGGCGCGGCCTTCCCCTTGAGCACGAGCGGCTCGACCCGCTCGACCTCGACCGCTTCGCGCACGAGTGCGAGGGTCGGCTCGCCGATCAGCACCTCGTCGGGCTCCGCCGCCTGCTCGAGCCGCGCCGCGACGTTCACGGCGTCGCCGGTCACGAGTCGCTCTTCGGTACCGGTCACGACCTCGCCCGTGTTGACGCCGATCCGCGCGTGCATGCCGAGCCCCGGCAGCGCGGCGCGCATCTCGGCGGCGGCCCGCACCGACCTCAGCGCATCGTCTTCGTGCGCCACCGGCACGCCGAACACGGCCATCACCGCGTCGCCGATGAACTTCTCCACCGTTCCACCGTGCCGCTCGACGATCCCCTGCATCCGCTCGAAGTAGCCGGCGAGCACGCCGCGAAGCGCTTCCGGATCCACGGATTCGCCCAGTGCGGTCGAGCCTGTGACGTCGCAGAAGAGGACGGTGACGATCTTGCGCTGCACGGGACGAGAGGCTAGATGGATGACCTCCTTCCCACAATCGAAGAGTCGCTCTCAGCGCCGATCCACCCAGACCGGATTCGACAGCGCCCGAACCTCAACCCGCGGCATCCACGAGCTGGGCACGTATGTGGGGTGCATCACGCGGCAGGTTGTCCAGGCACAAAAGGAAGGGCAAGCCGCGCTCGAGAGAGCGTGCGGCGAGACAGCCGCGCTGGGAAGTCTCGCCAATGCGGCTCAACTTGTCGATGCGAATCCAGCTCTCATGCGCTTGCGACTGCTACAGCAGCTGTCGAACTCCAGCGGTCACACCATCGTCTTGGGATTCCCAGATTCTTCAATGCCGCTGGCAGTCCGGCGCATCGAGCCAGCAAGTAGCCGCGAGGAGCGAGGCGCCGAGCCAGAAAAACCTGCTCAGGGGAGCGGATCGGCTTCATCGAAGCCTATCCTCCTGGCTTGGGGATCAGTTGCGGATGCTCAGAGTTGCTCTGCCCACACCGGATTTGTGAGCGCCTGCACCTCACCGATGCCGTCCACTAGCTGCGCGCGCACGTAACGCGCGTCGCGCGGCACCTCAATCGAGGCGTCCCACGCAGGGCTATCGACGGCGGCGCTGTGGACGGCGCCTGCATTCGAAAGCAGCACGAAGGCGCAGCCTTCAGCGTCACGCGCCTCCACCAGAACGCGTCCCGATCGCTCCGGATCAGGCGTGAGGTACAGCTGCGGCCCGCGCGGTGATGCCGAAACGAACGAGCGTCCGTCCCGCAGCGCGGCGAGGATCGACGCGACCGTAGGCCGCTCGCCGGCCTCGACGAAGGTCGTCGGTGAACCGAGGCGCGGCGAGTGGCGCGGATCGGGATCAGGGGTCTTGAGGTAGTGCGTGTCGCTGCCACCGACCGCAGCGATGCGCTCCCCTCGCCGGAGTCGTTCTTCCCAGAACGCGAGCGCGATGCTGTTGAGCCTCACCCACGGTCCGTTCCAGACCTCGATCGCGTGGAACCCGCTCACATCCGCGTATTCCCACGGCGGACCGAGCGGCTTCGGATGGTTCACGCACACGAGGGCACCCGCCGCCGCGGCCTCGCGCATCGTGGCCTCGACCGCGCGCGCGTCGGGCTCGCGGAACTCCCACCATCGATCGGTGCCCCACGCGTTCCAGTGCCCGCCGTACGTCGTCACCTCGACGCCGGGCACGACGAGCGGCAGACCGCTGCCGCCCGCTCCGTACTCCGCTTGATGACCGACGTTGTTGTGGTCCGTCACCCCGAGGAACTGCAGGTCCGCGTCGGCCGCGGCGCGCAACATCTCCGCCGGCCACGAGTCGCCGTCCGAATAGAGCGTGTGGCAGTGCAGGTCGCCGCGGATCCAGCCGTCACGCGCCGGAGGCGGCGGCCTGCGATCGGCGCCCCGGCTCGCGGAGGTGCCGCGCCGTTCCGGCGCGATCGCCGCGTTGAACCAGATCTCGACCGTGTAGTCGCAGCCGCGCGGACCGACCTTGTACGGGCCGAGCAGCACGTGCCAGGTCCCGGCGCCGATCGGGCCGGCGGCATACGGTGGCGTGGCCCACTGCTCGTCGATCGTGAACTCGAGCTTGTTGCTCCCGCTCCATCCGCGGAACCCGGGGCTCCCCGGCGCGATGCCGCGCTCGTCGAAGAGCCCGATGTCGAGCGTGTTCCCTCCGGTGAGCATGGGGTCCGAGTCGATGCGGTCGGTGTAGCGGTAGCGCACGTGCAGCTGGCGCACGCCCCGTGGAACGTCGAACGAGACGTGTGCGTAGCGCCGCTCGTGCGCGCGGTCGAAGTGGCCGGTCAGCGTGCGGTCCGGCGTCCCCAGATCGGGCGACCCCATCAAGTGACCGCGACACCGCTTTCGCGATCGAAGACGCGGACCCCCGCGGGATCCGCGCGGAGATGCACCTTCGCGCCGGGTTCCGGGCGCACGTCGGGGGTCGTGCGCAGCTTCACCAGCGCGTCGCCGAGCTTCACGTTGACGATCACCTCGCTCCCCAGCGGCTCCGAGACCAGCACCTCGCCCGGGTGACCATCGTCCGCGAGCGCGATCGCTTCGGGCCGCAGGCCCACGGTGAGCGCGCCCTTTTCGTCGCGCAGGCGCGGGCTCGGGACGCGCCACCCGCCGGCGACGACGAGCGTGTCGCCGTCGCGCTCCGCGGGCAGCACGTTCATCGGCGGGCTTCCGATGAACTGCGCGACGAACAGGTTCGCGGGATGCTGGTACACGTCGTCCGGCGCGCCGAGCTGCTGGAGCCGTCCGGCGTCGAGCACGGCGATGCGGTCGGCCATGGTCATCGCCTCGGCCTGATCGTGCGTGACGAAGATCGTCGTGACGCCGAGCTCCACCTGCAGCGCCTTGAGCTCGGTGCGGGTGTGCGTGCGCAGCTTCGCGTCGAGGTTCGAGAGCGGCTCGTCCATGAGGAACACGCGCGGCTCGCGCACGATCGCGCGCGCGAGCGCGACGCGCTGCTGCTCACCGCCCGAGAGCTGCGCGGGGCGGCGCGGCAGCAGGTGGCCGATGCCGAGCAGTTCGGCCGCGCGCGCCACGCGCCGGTCCTGTTCCGCCGTGGAGAGGTGACGCACGCGCAGCGGGTAGCGGATGTTGTCGCGCGCCGACATGTGCGGATAGAGCGCGTAGCTCTGGAACACGAGGGCCACGTCGCGGTCCTTCGGCTCGAGCCCCACGACGCTGCGGCCATCGATGCGGATGTCGCCGCGATCCGGGTGCTCGAGTCCGGCCAGCATGCGCAGCGCGGTCGTCTTGCCGCAGCCGGACGGGCCAAGCAGCACGAGGAACTCGCCATCGGCGATGTCGAGCGTCAGCCCGGCGACCGCCGGGCGCTCCTGCCCGACGAATTGCCGCCAGACGTCGTCGTACTCGACCTTCGCCATCCGTTCAGTCTCGCCGCTTCGCCATTACAGACCCCGCGTCGTCGCGACGAGTCCGCGCACCATGAGGCGGCGCGTCGCGAAGAACACCGCCATGACCGGAAGCAGATACAGGACGGCCATCGCGGCTACGAGACCGTACTGCACCTCGGTGTAGCCGCCGGCGGTACGGAACGTCTCGTAGAACGCGAGCGGCACCGTCTTCATGCTCTGCTGGTCGATGAGGATGAGCACCATGAGCACCTCGGCCCAGGCCGACAGGAACGAGAGCCCCGCCGCGACGGCGATGCCCGGCCGCGCGACCGGCAGCACGATCTCGAAGAGCGCGCGGAGCTTCGTGCGGCCATCGAGCCAGGCGGCCTCCTCGAGATGGCGCGGCACCGAATCAAAGAATCCCTTCATGAGCCAGATGAGGAACGGCAGCTCGATCGCCGAGTGGATGAGGATGAGGCCCAGGTACGAGTTCCGCAGGCCGAGCTCCCGCGCGAGACCGTAGATCGGCACCATCGTGGCCGAGAGCGGCATCGTCTGGAGCAGCAGCACCGCGTAGGTGATCCAGGCCTTCTGGCGCAGCTCGATGCGCGAGAGGGAATAGCCGGCGAGCGAGACGACCACGACGGTGAGCAGCATCGTCGAACCCGCCACGAAGAGGCTGTTGCCAAGGGCGGTCGCGAACGCGTACCGATCGAAGATCCGGACGAAGTTCTCGAACGTCGGCTGGCTGGGCCAGCGGATGTACGGCGCCGCCTGCGCGTCGAGGGCGGCGGTGAAGAGCCACACGAACGGCGCGAGGAAGAAGACGGTGACGACGAGGAACGCGAGGTGCATGAGCGCCCACTCCAGACGCGAGCCGCCCTCGAGCGCACGCGTTCGCGGGGGGATGACCACCTGGGCCTGCGCCTGTGGTCCGAGCGTCGTCATGCGCGCGCTCTCGACCAGCGCAGGTAGAAGACCGCGAAGGCGGCATTCAGCGCCAGCATGACCACGGCGATCGTCGACCCGTAGCCGATCGCGTACGAGCGGAACGCCTCGTGGAACGCGTAGAGCGCGATCGTCTCGGTCCTGATGCCGGGTCCGCCGTTGGTGAGCGTCTGGATGAGAATGAACGTGCCGAACGTCGACATCGTGATCGACAGCAGCGCGAGGGCGGCGATCGGTCGCAGCGACGGCAGGGTGTGGTCCCAGAACCGCCGCCAGGCGTTCGCGCCGTCGACGCGCGCGGCCTCGTAGATGTCGGTGGGGATGGTCTTGAGCGCACCGAGGAAGATGAGCATCGTAAACGCGGTGCCGCGCCAGATGTTCGCGATGATCACCGCGAGCATCGGGAACCGGCCGAGCCAGTCGACCGGCGGGAGCCCGACGAGCTGGAGCCCGGTGTTGAGCGAGCCGTAGAAGAAGTCGAACATCGCGACCCAGAGGAACCCCGCGATGAGCGTCGGATTCACCCACGCGAGGAGCACCGCCGCGTACGCGACGGTCGCCAGGCGGTAGCGCCGCCGCTCGGCGTGGTCCAGCAGCAGGGCGAGCAGCAGGCCGAGGACGAACTGCCCGATGATCGCCGACCCGACGACGAAGACGACCGAGTTGAGGATGACAGTGGCGAAGTCCGGATCGCTGAAGAGCCGCAGGTAGTTGTCGAGCCCGACGAAGCGCGGCCGCGCCGCGTCGAGGCCGACGAGCGCCTTGTTGGTGAAGCTCGTGTACAGCGCCCAGAGCGATGGCCCGACGAAGAACAGCGTGAGGAGCAGCGCCGCCGGCGTGAGGCCCGCGACGTACGCGCCGTTCCGTCGGAAGGCCGTGGTCGCGGACGGGGAGCGGGGGCGCACGGCCCCCGCTCCGACCGCCGTCATTCCTATTGCGTGATGACCTTGTCGGCGCCGATGGCCTGCTTCAGATCATCGGTGTACCGCTTGGCCGCGTCGTCCGGGCTCATCTCGCCGGCGGCGACGCGACCGGTGGCCTTCTGGATCGCGCCGATCACCTTGCCGTAGTTCGCGTCCGTCGGGATGAACCGCGCCTTCTTGAGCGCCTCGGTCGAGTCGACCAGGTACTGCTGCGCCTTGAACTCGGCGACGTCGGCGGAATCGGTGCGCGCGACGGGGTGCGGGTCCTCGATGTTGAGCTTCGCGACCGTGTCCTTGTTGTTCCACTGCGCGATGTAGGCCCACGCCGCGTCCTTGTTCTTGCTCTTCGCGGTGACGTACCAGCAGGTGCCGGGTCCACCGATGGTGAACGACGGTCCGCCGGTCGAGGTCGGGTGCAGCACGTAGTGCACGTTCTTCTGCACGGCCGCCGGATCGAACGGCGCCTTCGTCCATCCGCCGTAGACCCAGCCGCCCTCGAAGAGGAGCGCGAGCGTGCCCTTGCCCTCGTTCTCGCGCATCGCGGTCCACGGCTTGGTGGTGGTCAGGAGCTCTTTCGGCGTCAGACCGCCGTTGTACGTGCGCGCGTAGTAGTCGAGCGCCTTGCGGACCGCGGGGCTGTCGCCGATCCACTTGCCGTTCTTGTCGATGATGTCGCCGCCGTACGCCCACACCAGCGGGACGAACGAGTGGTTCGCGGTCCCGGTGTCACCGGCCGCGCCCGCGTAGAGCGCGTACGGGATCACCCCGCTCACCTTGTCCTTCACGGCCTTCGCGGCGGTGAGGATGTCGTCGACGTTCTTGGGCGTCCACTCGGCGCCCAGACCGGCCTTGTCCATGTGCTCGCGGCGGATGTAGAGCCAGCGCATGTCGAGGCCGTAGGGGATCGCCCAGACCTTGCCCTGGTACTTGACCCCGTCCTTTACCGCGTCGGGATAGTTCTTCCAGTCCTCCCACTGCGACACGTACTTGTCGAGCGGCTCGATGTAGCCGGCATCCGCGAGCTCGCCGATGCGATCGCCGCCGACGTGGATGACGTCGGGGACGTCGCCGCCGCCCGAGAGCGCGAGCAGCAGCTTCGTGTAGTAGTCGCCGCTGGAGATCTTCTGGAGGTCGACCTTGACGTCGAGGCCGGAGTACTTCGCCTTGAGGTCGGTCGCGGCCTTGTCGACGTACTTCGGCTTGAGTCCGAGCTCGTCGGGATACGAGACGGTGATCGTCCCCGAGAGCGTCGCGGCCTTCGTGCCCGTGGCGGCGGGCGGCGCCGTCGTCGGCCCGCCGCACGCCACGATGACGCCGGTAGCTGCGGTCGCTTTGAGGAACGTCCGTCGAGAGACGCGCGCTCGTGTGTTCATCACTTCGATCGCTCCCCTCTGTCGCGGCCGCCTGATGCGGGCAACTCCGATCGACGGCCGCCCTTACACGCTCGAATCATACGCACGCCGGTGAACGCGGCGTGAAGGGATAATCCGCCTTCATGCCGATCGATACGAGCGCCGTCGCGCGGGAGGCCCGGCGGGTGCTCGCGGCCAATCGGCAGCGCGGCGTTTCGGAATGGGACGGCCGCCACTACGACTTCGTGTGCCCGTCCGGGGCGACCTATCCGTTCCAGTGGTTCTGGGACAGCGCGTTCCACGCGATCGCGCTCCTGCACGTCGATCCCGAGCTCGCCAAGCAGGAGGTGCGCTGCTTGATGCAGGGCGCGCAGCCGGACGGCTTCATCCCGCACATGCTCCTCTGGGAGAAGAGCGCGCACGACGCCGCGCTCCGCGAGTACTCGATCACGCTCGCGCACACCTACTACACCGCGACGATCCAGCCGCCGGTCATCGCGCGCGCGGTGGCCCGGATCTTCGAGGCGACCGGCGACGTCGCCTTCGTGCGCGAGGTGCTGCCGCCGATCCTCCGCTTCTTCCGCTGGCTCAAGGCCTACCGCGATCCGGACGACGACGGGCTCGTCGCGATCATCCAGCCGGACGAGTCCGGTCTGGACGCGAGCCCCAAGTACGACCGTCGCATGCGCGTGTCGGGGGACCGTCCGGCGGAGACGCTGCCGCAGCTGCGAGTCTCGATGAAGCGTTTGTTCGACGCGTACGCGCCACTGCGCGCGGATCCGGCGCGACTGCTCGCGCTCGACGTCTTCGTGTGGGAGGACGTCATGGTGAACGTGATCTACGCCGACGGCCTGCGCGCGCTCGGTGGTCTGTGCCTTGTCGCCGGATTCTCCGACATCGAAGCGCGCGAGCTCGAGGCGCGCGCGCGCCGCGTCGTGCACGCGCTGCAGGAGAAGTGCTGGGACGATCGTGCCGGGGCGTTCTGGGATCTCGACGGATGGGACGAGGAGCGTGCGCGCGTGCTCACATTCTCGTCGCTCTTTCCCCTGGTGCTCGCCGATCTCGATCCGGGCATCGCGAAGCGGCTCGTCGAGGACCACCTGCTGAACGAGAAGGAGTTCTGGCTCCCCTATCCGGTGCCGACCGTCGCCGCGACCGAGCCGAGCTTCGATCCGGGCTGGGCGACGCGGACGACCTGGCGCGGGCCGTCATGGATCAACGTGAACTGGTACCTCTATCACGGCCTGCGCGCTCACGGCTACCGCGAGATCGCGAGCGAGCTCGCCGAGCGTACGTTCGCGATGGTGGCGAAGAGCGGTATCCGGGAGTTTTACGACCCGCGCAACGCGGACGGGCAGGGCGCGGTGGACTTCGGCTGGTCGTGCCTCGTGCTCGACCTCATCGCCGCGGAGGGTCGGCCGCTCCAGTGAAGCGCGTGCTCGCCGTGGACATCGGCGGCACGAAGCTCGCGTGCGCCGTCGTCGCCGCGGACGGCTCGCTGAGCGCGGAGCGCCGCGCGGCGACTCCACGCACCGACGAACCCGACGAGCTCTTCGCCTCGGTCATCGCTCTTGCGCGGGCGTCGCTCGACGAGAGCGGTGCCGCTATCGATACGGTGGACGGCCGTGCTGCGGTCGCTGCGGCAGGCGGCGGCGCTGCGGTCGGTGCGGTAGGCGTCGGTTGCGGCGGACCGATGCGCTGGCCGGAAGGGATCGTCTCGCCGCTGCATATCCCGGCATGGCGCGAGTTCCCGCTCCGCGAGCGGTTCACCTCGGAGCTCGGCATGCCCTGTGTCGTCGAGAACGACGCGAAAGCGTTCGCGCTCGGCGAGCATTGGCTCGGCGCCGGTCGCGAGGCGCGGGCGCTCCTCGGCATCGTCGTGTCCACCGGTGTTGGCGCGGGGATCGTGATGGACGGCAGGCTCATCCACGGTGCGAGCGGCCAGGCCGGGCACATCGGACACGTGCTCGCGGACAGCGCGCCCGACGCTCCGGATTGCGCGTGCGGCGCGCGTGGATGCGTCGAGTCGATCGCGTCTGGGACCGCGATCGCGCGGCGTGGCGGCGCCGCACCGGACGTGCTCGCCGAGCGAGCGCGGGCGCAGGATCGCGAAGCCGGTCTGATCTATGCGGAAGCCGGGCGCGCGCTCGCCCGCGGCATCGCCTGCACGGCGGCGCTCCTCGATCTCGATCGGGTCGTCGTTGGCGGCGGCGTCGCGCTCGGCGCGTGGGACCTGCTCGAGCCGGCGCTTCGCGCCGAGCTGGCGATCCGCGCGCGGCTGCCGTTCACTCGCGGCCTGGAGGTCACGCGCGCGGCGCTGGGAGATCGCGCCGGACTGATCGGCGCGGCGAGGCTGGCGCTCGATCCGCAGTACTCAGCGCTGGCCGAGCGGTAGGCTTCGGCGCACCTCGAAGACGATTCGTCCTTCGGCCGCCTCGACCGGGTCCTCTGGGATCCCGTCCAAGTTTCGCACGAACCACCGTGCGAGCGGGCCCGCGCGCACGTACGGATTGAGGACCTCACGAAAGAACTCGGTCGCCTCCGCCCGCCCCAATTCGATCGCTGTTATCTCGTGTTTCTCACCTCGGATCGTCAGAGTCGCACGACCGGCAGCACGTAAGTTGCGCGCCCAATCGACCTCGCCCCATGGGCTGATGAGCCACAACCTGCCGGCGATCTCCGCGACCGCGACGGGCGTGGAACGAGGCAGGCCGCTCTTGCGGCCGCGCACGGTCAGAAGCACGTCGGGACCCATCGGGACGCCGGCGGCGAGGAGGAGCTTGGCGATGGGATTGAAGAACGTGACCCACGAGGGGACGCGCTTCGACCTGCGCGGCGGCGCCGTGGCTGGGCGCGTCTCGTAGCTGAGGTAGAGAAAGTCGGAGACATTGCCGACGGCCCCGACGAAACGGAGGAATGCGGGAACGTCTCGCCGCTGTTCGTCGTGGACGAGGCGCGGCTCCGTCATGTGGTACGAGCGGCCTCTCGTCACCAGCGTGCACTCTCCTGCGGCGAGGATGTTGCGCACCCAGTCACCAACGCCGTAGGTAAGCGCGATGACGTAGCCGTTCGGCTGCCTGAAGATGTTCACCGGCGTGCGGTAGATCCGCCCGCTCTTCCGACCGCGATGGACGACGATGCCGAAGCCTGGCAGACGTCGGGCGGCCGGGCCCAGGAGTGGATTCAAGAATGCCCGGTTGAAGCGTGTGATCGGTCGCGGCATTGGCATCGCGTTGACCTCCCCACGCAGTTATTCCTCGATTGCGGAATTATCTTGGCACGACGATACTCCTGCGCGGAAGAGTGAGAGATGCCGCCTGGACGTCGACCCGGACCGAGCGTGACCCGCGAGAAGATCGTGGCGGCCGCGCGACGCCAGTTTGCGGAGCATGGATATGAGCGCGCGTCTCTACGAGCGATCGCGCGGACAGCGCATGTCGATCAGCGACTCATCACCCACTTCTTCGGTTCGAAGCACGGGGTCTTCGTCGCCGCGATGGCGCTTCCGCTCGATCCAGCCCAATTCGTCGCCGCCGTCGCCGCGCCCGGGATCGATGGTTTCGGCGAGCGGCTGGCGGGACGGTGGGTCGTGCTCTGGGACTCGACCGAAGGTCGCCACCTCGTCGGTCTGCTTCGATCGGCGGTCAGCAACGAGCAGGCAGCAAGGATGATGCGGGACGTCTTCGTGCATCTCGTACTGCGGCAGCTCGTGCGGGCGCTCGACATCGACCACGCCGACCGACGCGCGAACTTCGTCGCGAGCCAGCTCTTCGGACTTGTTCTCGTCCGCTACGTCCTTCGGCTCCAGCCGCTCGCCGTCATGAGTCCCGAGGAGGTCGCGCGCTGGATCGGACCGACGATCCAGCGCTACCTCGAGAGCGACCTTCCGGCGCGTCGTCGCACCACGTGATCTTGCCCTGACTCCTGAGCCGATCGTCCGGATCCGGGCGCGGGACAGCGAGTGGCTACGCGCGCGGAGCGGGATGGCGCGCCGAGCTGGCGACGCACGCGCGGCTGTCGTTCACTCGCTGCCTGAAGGCCACGTGCGACGCTGGAAGATCGCGCGGGACTTCGGAGCGCTCAGCTCGGTGAGGCGACCGGGACAGCGAGCTCGGCCGCGGCGTCCGCCATCCGGACGTCGTACGTGACGAGCGCCGCCAGATCGTTCCCCAGTGCCATGGCTGCGGCGAGATGGATCGCGTCGAGGCTTCGCAGCGACGAGGGATCCATCCGCGCGGCGCCGTCCAGGAGCGCATCGTCAAGCCGAAGGAGGTCGATCCGACCGAGCACCGCGCGGGCTCGCGAGACCGCGCGAGCACCATGCGGCCGAACGGCACGCACGACCTCGACGCGCGCAAGGCCGCAGGAGAACCGCGCTTCATCCGAACGCAGGTAACGCCGCAGCGCGGTCGACTCCGGCTCTCGGACGACGAGCTTCACGATCGCCGATGAGTCGAGGTAGAGCGACACTAGCGCTCGTGCTCACGCATCCGAGCGAGGACGACGCCGGGGAGCGGACGGCCCCGCGCCGGCGGCAGTGGCGCGCCGAGCTTCAGGAGATCCCCCTCCCCGCGCGCGAGCCGGCCACTGGTGATGAGTTCGGCGCGTGGATCGCTCCTGCCCACGGGCACAAGCCGCGCGACCGGCCGTCCGCGATCGGTCACTTCAACGGTCTCCCCGCGCTCTACATCCCGCAGATAGGTGCTCGCCTGCTGTCTAAGCTCTCGGATCCCGATGGATCGCATGTGCTACTTATAGCACATCTTGGCCGCGGTTGCGCGGGTGACACGGAGACACTCGCTCGAGCGATTCGTCGCCGCGTTCGCCTGGTCGAAGGAGGAGCTCGCTACGACCTCGACCGGTCGAAGCGGTAACTGCCTAGGCGCGGAATGGCGAGACGAGATCGTCGGCGGACCATCGTATCGGCGCGGCTGCGCCGGAGACTTCGACGTCCGCGCGTCCGCGCAGCAGCGGCAGACAGGCTTCTGATACATACGCCGTCCCGAGCTCGAGCGTGTCGCGGACATGAACAACAAGCGGGCCGGTCGCGTGCTCGGGCGATGTCGTAAGCGCCATGCGCAGGCAGTCGCGGTCGGTCTCGAGCACGATCGGCCACTTCGCGTTCTCCGGCGAACGGGCGGTCGTCGCGTTCAGCACGGTGACCTCTTCGTTCACCTTCTTGGCGAAGCGCCGCGGCACGAAGTCGACCATGCCCATGCCGACCGCGTTCCCGTCGCTCTCGTCGGCGAGATCGCGCACCACGATGCGGTGGATGACGGGCATGCCCTCATGCCAAGGCCGGCCCTGCTCGTACCCGTACACGCTCCGGCCGATGACGTTCGTGTCGAGACCGGCGCCCGAGATGTTCTTTCCCATCCGGTCGCACACCAGCACGTCGATCTCATCGAGCGGCAGCCGGCCCACGAGGCGCTTCGCCTCGGACAAGAGTTGTTCCTCATGGGCAAAGAGGCCGTCGAGGGGTACGGCTTCGATCCTGGCGGTCTCGTGGTACGCGTTTTCGAGGATCGCGACGCCACCGAGGATCTTCCCGCTCGCGATGACGCGCTCCGTCGCGGATCGGATCGCGTTTCCAAGTCCGATGCCGAAGACGTGGCGGTGGCATTCGCGCGCGCCTTCGTACTTTCCGAGGCCAATGGCACACATCTTCGCGAGACCGCTCTCGAGGGTCCCCTTGAAGTCGGTGTGCGGCTTCACGCGATTGAGAAGCAGCACGCCGTCCGATCCATAGGCGACCTCGGAGATGAACGCCTCGACCCCCTCCGGAGTGAGGCCGAGGCTCCGCGCGTCCATCTCGTCACGGATGGGCGCGCCGAGCTGCTCCGCGGTGATCCCGTAGTTCGTGAGGATGTGGCGCTGCCCGGCCGACGTCGCGCCGCCGTGGCTCCCCATCGCCACGATCACGAACGGCCGCGCACCGTGCGCCGCGAGCGCGTCCACCGCGGAACGGGCGATCGTGGCCATACCGGCGATCCCGCGGCTGCCGACGGTGACGCCGATCCGCGCGCCGCGCCGGATGGGCCGCGTCGCGAGTACCTGCTCGACCGCGGCGCGCGTCGCGGCGGCAGCGTCGGCCACCACCGGCCGCGGGAAGCGGATCGTCAGTGGCGCAAGTAGCAGCTCTTCGAGCTCCATCGCTCTACGACGTCCTGCCCAGCGACTGGAGCGCGGCCGGCAGGATGATGAGCTCCGCGATCGCGGCACGCTTGGGGAGCGCGAGAACGAACGCGATCGTCTCGGCGACGTCTTCGGGACGGAGCATCTGCGCACGCATCGCGGCGTCGGGTGGCCGCGGCCGCTTGTCCATGATCGGCGTGTCGACCATCCCGGGCTCGATCGCGCAGACGCGGATGCCGCGCTCGCGCTCCTCGAGCGCCGTCGCGTGCGCGAAGGAGGACAGCCCGCCCTTCGCCGACTGGTAGGCCGGGCCGGAGGCGTCAGGCCAGCGTGCGGAGACGCTGCTCACGACGACTATGTCCCCGCGCGAATCACGCAGCTTCGCGAGGGACGCGTGAACGAGATTGAAGGCGCCGGTCAGGTTCGCAGCGACGACCTCGTCCCACGCCGCGGGCGTCAGCTCGTCGAGGCGGCGCTTCGGAAGATTCGTGCCGGCGCAATACACCAGCGCATCGAGCCGTTCGATACGTGCGACAGCCGCATCGACAGCGGCGCGGTCCGTGACATCGACCGCGTGCGCGGTCGCGCCGGCGACATCGGGCTTCCGGCGCGCGAGGGCGTGCACGTGCGCATCGCGCGAGACCAGCAGTGCGGCGGTGGCACGGCCGATGCCGCTCGACGCGCCCGCGACCACGACCACACGCCCCGCGAGCGGAGCGTTCACACGTTCCCCGACAGGAAGACCTTGATCGCATCAGTCGCGCCCTTCGCGAGCTCCGCGAACGCTCGCGGGCCCTCCGCCAGTGGGAGCACCGGCTCGAGCCGCCCGATGCTCGCGCGACCCTCCGCAAGCCAGCGCAGCGCGGTCGCGAAGTCGTCGTCGCTGTACGCATAGCTGCCCTGGATCGCGATCTCGCGCCGGATGAGGTCGTGGAAGCTCACCTCGAGCCTGTCGGCATGCAGCCCGATGGCGACGAAGGTCCCGGCCGCACGGGTGAGCGCGATCCCGCGCGCGCGCGTCTCAGACCGACCGACGGCATCCAACACGAGCGGCGCCGAGACGCTGATCGTGTCGGCAGACTCGACGGTCTCGGTCGCGCCGAGCGCCTCGGCCTCCCTGCGACGCCCGGCATGTGGCTCGGCAACGGTCACCTGAGCGACGCCCGCCGCGCGCGCGGCCTGCAGAGCGGCGAGCCCGATCGTGCCGGCGCCGATGACGATCGCCCGCTCGGGCGTGCCGCGCAGCGTGCCCAGGCGGACCGCGTGCACGCCGTTCGCGAGCGGTTCAGCGAGCGCGGCGAGCCGCGCGTCGAGTCCGTCCGGCACAGGCACGAGCGTCGAGACCGGCACGGCGACCTCCGCGGCGAATCCGCCCGGCCGGTGCACGCCAACAAGCCGCCGGCGCTCGCACACATTGCGATGCCCGTCGCGGCACGGTACGCAGACGCCGCAGCTGAGCAGCGGATTCACCGTTACACGGCGTCCCATCCACGCGTCGCCGAGGCGGTCGGCGACCGCCCGAACGGTGCCCGCGAACTCGTGCCCCATGACGAGCGGCGGAGTCCGATTCGCCTGGCGGCCGAGATAGCCTTCGACCTCGGAGCCGCAGATGCCCGCCGCCTCCACGCGCACGACGACCTCGCCCGCGGCGGGCACCGGTACGGGCACCTCCTCCACGCGGAGGCGCTCGGGGCCGACCCAAACCAACGCTTCCACTCTGGCTACGGTACAAAGGTCGAGACAACAGCGGGGGAGGACGACCATGTTCCATCCGTCGCGCACAGCGATCGCGGCGCTCACCGCGATCTCGGTCCTCGCGACAGCATGCGGGGGCGGCTCGGAAGCCCCCGGCGCGACCGGATCGCCGGCCGCGGGCGGCAAGCCGTACGCGGGGACCACGATCCGCGTGCTCGGCGCGAATCATCCGTGGGCAGACGCGCTGAAGCCGCTCCTGTCGGACTTCGAGACGAAGACCGGCATCAAGGTCAATCTCGAGCAGTACGGCGAGGACCAGCTCAGCCAGAAGCTCACGACCGAATTCACCGCGGGCAGCTCCGACATCGACGCGTTCATGCAGCGTCCGCTGCAAGAGGCAAAGCTCCACCAGCAGAACGGCTACTACCAGGACCTCAACGCGTACTTCAAGGACTCGAAGAAGACTCCGTCCGACTACGACACCAGCGACATCTCGAAAGCGGCGCTCGCCACCGAAACGGTAGGCGACACGCTGACGGGTATCCCGATCGTCGTCGAGGCGGAGGTCCTCTACTACCGCAAGGACCTGCTCCAGGCTGCGGGCCTCTCGGTCCCGAAGACGCTCGATGAGCTGAAGACCGCGGCCGCAAAGCTCACCGACAAGAGCAAGGAGCAGTACGGCTTCGTCGCGCGCGGGCAGCGCAGCCCGTCGGTGACGCAGTTCTCGAGCTTCCTCTACAGCTACGGCGGCGACTGGTTCGACCTCAAGACCAAGAAGGCGTCGATCGACGCGCCGGAGTTCATCCAGGCCGTCACCTTCTACGGCCAGCTGCTCCGCGACTACGGTCCGCCCGGCACGCTGAACATGTCGTTCCCACAGGCCGCCGCGATCGTCGCGCAGGGCAAGGCCGCGATGTACACGGACGCGAACTCGATCTACCAGCTCATGCTCGATCCGAAGCAGTCGCAGGTCGCCGACAAGATGGGCGTCGCGCCGTTCCCGGCCGGGCCGAAGGGCGCGAACATGTACAACGTCACGTCGTGGGGCGTGTCGATCTACGCGAAGGCGCCACACAAGGACGCGGCGTGGGAGTTCATCAAGTGGGCGACGAGCAAGGAGATCGTCATCAAGACACAGGCGACCGGCGCGGTCCCCGGCGCGCGAAAGAGCGCGTTCGATGACCCGCAGGGCAAGTCGAAGTTCCCGGCCGATTGGAGCGCGGCGGCGGCCGCGTCGGGCGGTGGCCGCGGCTACGACCGGCCGCTCATCGTCCAGGTCCAGAAGGGCCGCGACATCATCGGCGAGGTGATCACCACGTCGATCCAGGGTGGCGATGTCGCCACGGCAGCGAAGAAGGCTCAGGCTGAATTCCAGGCGCTCCTCGACTCAGAGAAATAGATGACCGCGGGCGGGTTCGTGGATCGCCACGCTCGGTGGCTGTTCCCCGGACCCGCCCTGCTGTTCGTATTCGCGCTCATGGTCTTCCCGATCCTCTACACGGTCTGGACGAGCCTGACTGGCTGGGATCTCGGGAGCGGGCATCCACCGACGTTCATCGGCCCGGGCAACTACGCGCGGCTCCTCGATGACGCGCGCTTCAAGGCGGCCATCGGCCGCACGTTCTACTTCACGGTCCTCGCGGTCGGTGTCGAGGTCGTGCTCGGCGTCGCGATCGCGCTCATCCTGAACCGCCAGTTCCGTGGCCGGCGCCTCGTAACGTCGGTCCTGCTGCTCCCGATGATGGCGACGCCGGTCGCGATCGCCATGGTCTGGCTGCTCATGTACGAGCCGACCGCCGGTGTCGTGAACTTCGTCCTGCGGTCGCTGCACCTGCCGACACCGCTCTGGATCGCCGGCGGCGACTCGGTCATCCCGGCGCTGGCCCTGGTCGACATCTGGGAATGGACGCCGATGATCGTCCTCATCACGCTCGCCGGCCTCGCGAGCCTGCCATCGGAGCCGTTCGAGGCCGCGGCGATCGACGGCGCCTCGACGCTGCAGACGATCCGTCTGATCACGCTGCCGCTTCTCGTACCGGCGATCGTCGTCGCGACGCTCCTCCGGCTCATCGACGCGCTCAAGACGTTCGACATCATCTACACGATGACCGGGGGCGGGCCGGGCTTTTCGTCCGAAACGCTGAATGTCTTCGCATACCAGCAGGCGTTCCTGTATTTCAGCTTCGGCTATGCGGGTTCCGTGCTGATCGTCTTCTTCGCGATCGTGCTGTCGGTCAGCCTCGCATTCACGTACCTGCGCCGCGAGCCGCCGTCCAAGCTCGCCCGACCCGATGTCCGTTAGAGGGATCGCCCGCGGAACGGTCATCGCCCTCATCCTCGCGTTCTTCCTCGCGCCGTTCCTCTGGATGGTGCTGAACTCGTTCAAGACGCCGATCGAGGTCATCTCGCTGCCGCCGAAGCTCATCTTCGAGCCGACGACCGCGAACTACGAGAACGTCTTCCGTGGGCAGAACTTCGGTAGGTATCTCGTGAACAGCATCGTGATCGGCGCGGGGTCCGTCGGGATCGGGCTGCTGCTCGGCCTTCCGGCCGCGTACTCGATCGCGAAGTGGGATCAGCGCGGGCTCGCGACCGCGATACTCCTCGCCCGCATCGTGCCCGGCATCACGTTCCTCGTGCCGCTGTTCATCCTGTTTCGCCAGGTCCGGCTGGTCGACACATACGCGTCGCTCATCCTCACGCACGCGCTCGTCGGCCTGCCGTTCATCGTCACGGTGATGGTGCCGTTCTTCAAAGGCATCCCGGCCGAGCTCGAAGAGGCCGCGCGCGTCGACGGCGCGACTCTCTTGCAGACGCTGTGGAAAGTGATCCTCCCGATCAGCGGACCGGGCATCGTGACGGCCTCGATCCTCGCCTTCGTCTTCAGCTGGAACAACTTCATGTTCTCGGTCGTGCTCGCGACGAATCAGACCAAGACGGTCCCCGTGGCCATCTACAACTTCATCTCGTACGCCCAGATCGACTGGGGCGGCCTCATGGCCGCCGCGGTCGTGATCACCCTACCGGTGCTCGTGCTCGCTCTCGCGACGCAGCGCTACATCGTGCAGGGCCTCACTGCGGGTGCGGTGAAGGGCTAGCGGGTTCCGAGCGCTGCCCGATCACCCCGATCAGCCGATCGTCGATCCGCTCGCAGAGCAGATGGATCACGAGGACGTGCATCTCCTGCACGCGGGCGGTCACCGATGACGGAACGAGGATGGCGTGCCGCGCGACCCCAGCGGCCCCGCCGCCGTCACCGCCGCCGAGCAGCACGGTGACCGCGCCGCGATCGTTCGCCGCCGCGAGGGCCCGAACTACGTTCTCCGAGGCGCCGCTCGTGCTGATGCCGACGACGACGTCGCCGGCTCGCGCGTGCGCGCGTACCTGACGGGCGAAGACCTCCGCGAATCCATAGTCGTTTCCCAGCGCGGTGAGCGTGGGCGCGTCGCTCGCGAGCGCGAGCGCGGGCAATGCGTCACGTTCGCGCCGCGCGCGCCCCAGCAGCTCCGCCGCGAGATGCTGTGCGTCGGCGGCGCTGCCGCCGTTGCCGAACGCGATCACGCGACCTCCGCGCGCCAGCGCATCGGCCATCGCGTCCGCCACCGTCTCGATCGCGGGCAGCAGCGCGTCCATCTGCGCCGCGAGCGCGCGGTGCACCTCGAGCTCGCGTCGCAGGTCGCCGGTCACGGTGTCGCTTCCACGACCGCACGACACCGAGCGAGGAAGGCGGCACGCGCGGCGATCGCGCGTTCTCGGGCCGCGGCATCGGTGACGAGCGCCGCGTCCCACGCGGTGCGGCCGATGATGTAGCCGCGGGCTCCCGACGCGCAGGCGTCGTGAAGCTGCGCGAGGAACGTCTCCTCGTTCGTGCCTCCGCCGAGAAGGACCCACGGGACCGCGCCGCACACCTCGGTGAGCCGCCGACAGTAGTGCGCATCCCCCGGGTATTGCAGCTTCAGCACGTCGGGGCCGAGACGCGCGAGGTCCCGAGCGGTCTCGACCACTTTCGCGCCAAAGCCCGCCACCTCTCCGTACACGATGGGCTCGATGATGGCGAGCATCCCCGCCGCGTGGCACGACGCGACGACCGCGGCCACTGTCTCCGCCTGGCGGCGCGCGGCGTCTTTCAGGTCCGGCCGATAAGGCAACAGCAGCTTGCAGCCCACAGCGCCTTGAGCGGCGGCGCGCTCGGGGTCGACGTCGGGCAGCAGCGTGGTGACGCGTCCCTCAGCGACGGTCTCGTATCCCTGCGCCTCGAGCGGGACCACGAGTGGAACGCCGTCGAGCTCGGCCATCGCTTCCGCTCCGAGCTCGAAGTCGAGGAGCACCACGCTCGACTCGCGCGCAAGCCCCCGCGCGAGCTCCGTCTTGAGCGACCGCAACGACGCGTCGTCGTCGGGATAGCCGCGAGCGCGCGCGACGGCGCGCAGGCTGTCGCGATGATCGAGCGCAAGGCCGCATACCGCGCCGACGCCTGTCGCGATGCGCAGCGTCACCGCGCGCGTACCTCCCCCTCGACGACCGCGCCGCCTCCAAGCAGCGCGTCCACCTCACCGGCGCGCGGCATCGCGGTGCTGCACGACAGACGCGACGCGACGATCGCGCCGGCCGCGTTCGCGCGCCGCACCGCGCTGTCGACATCGCCCCCCTCGAGAACCGTCGCACCGAACGCGGCGGCGAACGCGTCGCCCGCGCCGAGGCCGTTGACCACCGGCACGCGCAGTCCGGGCACGGCGCGCTCGCCCTTCGCGTCGAAGATCGTCGCGCCGTCCGCGCCCCGCTTCACTACCACGACACGCGGCCCGAGCGCGAGCGCGTCTTCCGGTGGCAGGCGCGCGGCCGCGAATTCGCTCGCGCCGCCGATGACGAATTCGCAGAATGGCGCGGCACGGCGAACGAGCTCGGGGTATTCGTCCGGCCGCTCCCACAGCACCTCGCGCCAATCGAGGTCGAGGATGGCGCCGCCCCTGGCGCGCTCGAGCGCGGTGATCGTCGTGGCCCGGCTCGGCTCGCGCGCGAGGCCCGTCCCGGACACGTACAGCAAGCGGGCTTCGCCGAGGTCCGGCAGATCCTCCGGCCGTAGCTCCCAGTCGGGGCAGGTCGGCGTGCGATAGAAGGTGATCGGGAAGCGGTCGGGCGGCCACGCTTCACAGAAGGCCAGCGCGGTGCGCAGCGTCGGGTGGGTAGCGAGCGCGCGACAGTCCACCCCTTCCGCTTCGAGGAAGCGACGCACGAAGCGGCCGTGACCGTCGTCGCCGACCGCGGAGACGATCCCCACGCGCACGCCCAGCCGCGCGAGGCCCGTGGAGACGTTCCCGGCGAAGCCACCGACGAATCGCTCGAACGTGCGCACCTCCTCGAGCGGCGTGTTCAGCTGCTGCGGGTACAGATCCGCGCCGACACGGCCGAGGACATACGCGTCCACCCTCACGGAACGACCTCGCGTCCCTCATCGCACGCGCGGTCGCAGGCAAGCGCGATCGCGAGCGCGCGCCGTCCGTCGTCACCGGTGGCCCGCGGGGCACGCCGCTCGGGGACGCCCTCGAGGAAGTCGCGGAGCTCGAGGAGGTACGCGTCGGCAAAGCGCTCGAGGAATCCGGGAAAGAGATCGCGCCGGTCGCCGCCGGGAAGCAGCACCTCGACGGCGCGCTGCGCGAAGCCGCCCACGCAGACGATGCCTTCGCTGCAGACGATCTCCGCCCGGATGTCGTAGGCGTAGCGCGCGCCGCGGTACGTTTCGATGCTCGCCGCCATGCCGCGCGCGAAGCGCAGGTCCGCGAGGGCGAGATCCGGCCCGGGCGCGTCGGGCGCGAGCGTGAGCGCCGTGGCGCGCACGCCCGCGACCTCGTCGCACATGATCCAGCGAGCCACATCGAAGTCGTGGATCGCCGACTCGACGAAGACGTTCGCGCGAGCGAGCGTTCCCGGCCCGCCGGTGGGCGCATCGCGATCGCGGTCCACTCCTTTGAAGAAGCGCGGCGCGCCGACCTTCCCCGACCGCACGACGCCCGCCGCTTCGACGTAGGCCGGGTCGTACCGGCGCATGAAGCCCACCTGCAGCCGCCCGCGCGACGCGGACGCCGCGGCGAGGATGCGGTCGGCGGCGTCGAGCGTCGGCGCGATCGGCTTTTCGAGGAGGACGTCCTTTCCCGCGCTGAGCGCGGCGATCGCGTGAGACTCGTGCGTCGACGCGGGCGACGCCACGACGATCGCATCGACACGGTCGTCGCCGAGCAGCTCGTCGACCGACGCGTAGTTCCGCGCGCCGAGCTCCCGCGCAACACGCTCCGCGGCCGGTGCGCTGGCGTCGTGGACGGCGACGAGCTTGGCGCCATCGATCCGCGCGACGTTCTCCGCGTGGCGCCGTCCCATGAGGCCAACGCCGATGACGCCGACGCCGATCACGCGCCGATGATCTCCCGCAGGAACGCGCGGCTCCGCGTTGCGTCAGCCTTCGGTGCCGCGCGTGGGCTCACGCCGATCCGCACGTCCTGCTCGACGATCAGCCAGCCGTCGTAACGCGCCTCGCCGAGCGCGCGCAGGACGCCGCCCAGATCGAGCGACCCCGCGCCGAGTGGCGCGAACACGTCCTCACCCACGGCGCTGCGGAATTCGATGCCGCGCGCGACCGCGGATGCGTGAACCTCGCTCCGCAGATCCTTGAGATGCACGTGGCGGATCCGCTTCGCGTGCGCCCTCGCGACGTAGGCGACGTCGCCGCCGCCGTACGCGACATGACCGGTGTCGAGGCACAGGCCGACGAGATCGGGATCCGTTCCCGCGAGCAGCAGCTCGATCTCGCGCGGCGCCTCGACGTAGCTCGCGGCGTGTGGATGGAACGCGGTGATGAGGCCCCGCTCGCGCGCGAAGCGCGCGACCTCGTTCGCGCCGTCGCAGAAGCGCGCCCACTGATCGTCGTCGAATGACGCGGAGCCATCGGAGGGCACGCGGCCGGCGAGGGCCGCGCGCCGCGGATCCCCCGCCTCCGCGAGCACGAGCACCGGTGCCCCGAGCTCCGCCAGCAGGGCGATGGTCGCACGCGCGGAACGCAGCGACTCGTCGCGGCGCGACGCTTCGTGCAATGTCACCGGGCAGAACGCGCCGGCGAGCGCGAGCCCGCGCGCCGACAGCTCGCGTCGGAGCGTCGCCGCATCGGTCGGGAGGTACCCCCACGGTCCGAGCTCGGTCCCCGCGTAGCCGCACTGCGCCATCTCGTCGAGGACGCGCGCATACGGAAGCTGGTCGCCCCAATACGGGATCTCGCACGCGCCCCAGCTGATCGGAGCGGTCCCGATGCGAATGCGCCCTTTGTCCGTCATGCGTCCTCCGCGAAACGAGGGGGAGCGTCGTGAGGTGGCTACTCTAGGCGACGCATGAAGACGACGCGTCTGACGATGGCGCAGGCACTGGTCCAGTTCCTCGCGAACCAGTACGTCGAACGCGACGGCGTCGAGCATCGCTTCTTCGCCGGATGCTGGGGCATCTTCGGGCACGGGAACGTCGGGGGCGTCGGACAGGCGCTTCACGAGCATCCGGACGAGCTCACGTACTTCCAGGCGCGCAACGAGCAGGCGATGGTGCACATCGCGAGCGGCTTCGCGCGGATGTCGAGCCGCCTGTCGACGTTCGCGTGCACGACGTCGATCGGACCGGGCGCGACCAACATGGTGACCGGCGCGGCCGCGGCCACCATCAATCGGCTGCCCGTGCTCCTGCTCCCCGGCGACGTCTTCGCCTCACGCGCGAACGATCCCGTGCTGCAGCAGCTCGAGGTCCCGTGGTCGGGCGACGTCTCGGTGAACGACGTGTTCCGGCCGGTCTCGCGCTACTTCGACCGGATCATGCGACCCGAGCAGATCGTGCCCGCGGCGCTCGCGGCGATGCGGGTGCTCACCAGCCCGGCGGACACGGGCGCCGTGACCCTCGCGCTGCCGCAGGACGTGCAGGCCGAGGCCTTCGACGTGCCCGACGACTTCCTTGCGAAGCGCGTGTGGCACATCGAACGTCGGCTCCCGGATGCAGCCGCTCTCGAGCGCGCCGGCGCGCTGCTCGAGGCATCGAAGCGTCCGCTCATCGTCGCGGGGGGTGGCGTCATCTACTCGGGCGCCACCGACGCGCTGCGGATATTCGTCGACGCGACCGGCATCCCGGTGGCCGAGACGCAGGCCGGAAAGGGCTCGCTCCCGTACGACCATCCCTCGAATCTCGGCGCCATCGGCGCGACCGGCACCCTCGCCGCCAACCGCGTCGCGCGCGACGCGGATCTGGTGATCGGCATCGGCACGCGCTGGACCGATTTCACGACCGCGTCGAAGACCGCGTTCCAGGACCGCGGCGTGCGCTTCGTCAACGTGAACGTCGCGGAGTTCGACGCGCAGAAGCACGCCAGTCTCGCGCTCGTCGGCGATGCGCGGGCGACCATCGAGGCCCTCGCGGCGCGCACGCGACCGGTCGACGCGGCGTACCGCGAGGCGGCCGCGCGGTTGAACAAGGAGTGGGACAAGGAGGTGGAGCGGCTGTACACGCTCGGGCACGGTCCACTTCCGGCCCAGAGCGAGGTCATCGGCGCGGTGAACGCCGCGGCGGGAACGCGTGACGTCGTCGTGTGCGCCGCGGGATCTATGCCCGGAGACCTGCACAAGCTCTGGCGCACGCATGGTCCGGGTTCGTACCACGTCGAGTACGGCTACTCCACCATGGGCTACGAGATCGCCGGCGGCCTCGGTGTGAAGCTCGCCGCGCCGGACCGCGACGTTTACGTGCTCGTCGGCGACGGCAGCTATCTCATGCTCGCGCAGGAGATCGTCACCTCGATCCAGGAACGGCAGAAGCTCATCGTCGTGCTCGTGGACAACCATGGGTTCGCATCCATCGGCGCGCTCTCGCGCTCGCTCGGGTCGGAGGGATTCGGCACGCAGTACCGCTACCGCGAGAAGGACTCGCTCGGCCTCGACCGCGAGGGTCCGCAAGGCGACACGTTGCCCGTGGACTTCGTGGCGAACGCATCGAGTCTCGGCGCGATCGCGACGCGCGCGCACACGATCCCCGAGCTGCGCGAGGCGCTCGCCGCCGCGAAGCGCGCGGATCGGACCTGTGTCATCAGGATCGAAACCGATCGCTACGAGAGCGTCCCCGGATACGCATCGTGGTGGGACGTCGCGCCCGCGGAGGTCTCCGGTCTGGGGGACGTGCGCGCCGCGCGCGAGCGGTACGAGCAAAGCCGGCGCAAGCAGCGCCGCTATCTTCGGCCCTCGTGACGGATCTCCTCGTGAGAGCGAGCGATCCCGATCGCGAGGGCTGCGTCATGCGCGTGACGCCTCAGAGCGCGCGATGGAAATACGTGGGCTTCGACGCGTACCGGATCCCCGCCAGCGGTCGCGTTCGACGCGAATATGCCGGACGCGAAGCGTGCGTCGTCGTGCTCGGCGGATCGTGCGACATCCGCAGCGAGGCCGGCGAATGGTCCGGCGTCGGAGAACGCGCGACACCCTTCGACGGTCCACCCGCGGGGGCTTACCTGCCGCCGGGCACCGCGTTCGAGATCGCCGCGCGCGGCGGCGCGGTCGATGTCGCGATCGGGCACGCGCCCGCGACACGAGGGGCACCCGCGCGGGCGCTCGAGCCCGCCGACGCACGTCTCGAGATCCGCGGCAGCGGCGCGATGGAGCGGCGGATCCACCACATCCTGATGGAAGAGGCGGAGGCGGAATCGCTCCTCATCACGGAGGTCGTCACCCCGGCGGGGCACTGGTCGAGCTATCCGCCGCACAAGCACGACACCCAGGATCCGCCACGCGAGACGGCCCTCGAGGAGACCTACTACCACCGCTTGCGCGACGGACGGGGCTTCGCGGTCCAACGGGTGTACACCGCCGATCGCAGTCTCGACGAGTCCGTCGCTGTCACGGATGGCGACCTCGTGCTCGTGCCGCGCGGCTTTCACACCGTCTCCGCGGCGCCGGGCTACGAGAGCTACTACCTCAACGTGATGGCTGGGCCGGTGCGCAAGTGGAAGGTCACCTTCGACCCCGACCACGCCTGGTTGCTGCCCTAGACTCCCCCATCTAGGGAACGGGAGGGACACATGACCACGAAGCTCGACAGGCGCGCATTCCTGAAGGGGCTGGGCGTCGTCACGGTGGCCGCGGCCTGTGGTGGCGCGGGCACGACGACGGCGAGCCCGACCGGCGCAGCGACGGCGGCCGCGACGGCGGCGAAGACCGCGGAGCCGGTGACCGGCACGATCTCGGTCTACTCCGCGCTCAACGAGTCCACCAACAACGAATTCTTCGGCGCATTCAAGAAGGCGTACCCCGGCGTGACCGTGAACGTGCTTCCGCTCGCGGCGGCGGGCGAGCTGCAGACGCGCATCCGCACCGAGAAGAACAGCCCCAAGGCCGACATCTTCATCGGGGGATCGAGCGAGTTCCACGACCCGCTGGGCAAGGAAGGCCTCCTCGAGGCCTATCAGTCGCCGAACGCGAAGGACATCAAGGCCGAGTTCAAGGAGGCCAGCGGCCTGTGGACCGGCTGGTACACGGGCATCTTCGGCTTCATCTCGAACAACGACCGCTTGAGCAAGGAGCTCGGCGGCAAGAAGCCCTCGACCTGGGACGATCTCCTCGACCCGGCCTGGAAGGGCAAGCTCATCCTGCCCGACCCGGTGAAGACCGGCGGCGGCTACATCTTCATCGCGACGCAGATCTTCCGGTTCAACCGCGACGAGGCCAAGGCGATGGACTTCATGAAGAAGCTCCACGCCAACATCGCCCAGTACATCCCGACGTCCCCCGGCGCGCTCACGCTCATCGATCAGGGTCAGTTCGTCGGCTGCCCCAACTGGAGCCACGACATCCTGACCGAGAAGAGCAAGGGCAACCCGGTCGACCTGTCCGTCCCGAGCGACACTGGCTTCGAGGTCGGCGCCGTGAGCATCGTGAAGGGCACGAAGAACCTCGCCGCCGCGAAGGCGCTCGTCGACTGGTCCATCACGAAGGAGGCCGGCGAGCTCAACGTGAAGCTGAGCAACCGCGGCTCCGTCCGGACCGACGTCGCGCCGGCGCCCGGCTCTCCTTCGCTGACGCAGGTCAAGCTGGTCAACTACGACCGTCAGTGGGCGACCGACAACAAGGACCGCATCCTCAAGCTCTGGCAGTCGAGCGTAGGCCTGTAACAGTCTCGATCTAAGACGATGCGCAGCTTGCGGCGCGAGCCGGGTGTCCTGCTCGCGCTGCTTGCTGTCATCGCCCTGGTCGCGGTCTTCATCGTGTATCCGCAGATTCGCGTCGTGCTCACCCCCGGGACGGGCTACGTCGACTTCCTCTCCGGCGGGACGTGGGTGAAGCCGCTGGTGAACTCCCTGCAGGTCATGGCCCTCTCCACGACGACCGCGGTCGCGCTCGGTTTCGTGTTCGCGTACGCGATGGTCTACACCGACATGCGTTGGAAGCCGTTCTTCCGGCTCATCGGCATCCTGCCACTGCTCTCACCGCCCTTCGTGGTCGCGGCGTCGTACATCATCCTGTTCGGTCCCCGCGGCGTGATCACGTACGGCGTGTTCGGTCAGACGATCAGCATCTTCGGGCTCGGCGGGATCTGGGGCGTGCAGACGATCGCCTTCTTCCCCTTCGCGTACCAGCTCATCGCCGACGTGCTCTCGCGCAGCGACGCGCGCATGGAGCAGGCTGCGCGCAACCTCGGCGCGGGCCCGCTCGACGTCTTCCGCACGGTGACGCTTCCGCTGTCGCGCCCGGGACTCGGCGCGGCGATCCTCACGACCGCCATCTACGTGCTCGAGGACTTCGGCAATCCCGCGCTCGTCGGCGGCGTGTTCACCGTGCTGCCGACGCAGGCGTACGGGCTGATCAGCGGATTCGGCGACCTCACCAGCGCCGCGGCCGTGAGCACGATCCTTCTGTTGCTCGCACTGATCTTGTACGCCGCGAAGATCCGGCTCGACGGCGGACGCTCCTTCGTGACCGTGAGCGGACGCGCGTCATCGATGCCGCGGCCGCCCGTGCCGCCCGCGCTGTCGTGGCTCTGCTTCGCCGTCTGCATGGCGCTGGCGGGGATCATCGTGCTCGTCTACGGATCGCTTCTCGTGAGCGCCCTCACGCTCACCTTCCCGACGAACCTGACGTTCACGACGAAGCACTTCGAATACATCGGGTCCGGTGTGAACGGGACGGCGCTGCAGAACACGCTGGTGTTCGGGCTCATCGCCGCTGCGTTCTCGGCGCTCTTCGCGCTCTTCGCCGGCTGGCTCGTGCAGCGCGGCTCGTGGTCCGGCCGGGGCGTCCTCGACGTCCTGCTGATCATGCCCGCCGCCGTCCCCGGCCTCTTCTTCGGGATCGGCTACGCGACCGCGTTCAACGAGAAGTGGGTCGAGCCGATCGAGGACTTCTTCGGAAGCGACACGACGCGCGCGGGCCTCATCATCATCTCGATGATCTTTTGGAACATCCCGGTGGGTTATCAGGCGGCCGTCGCGGGATTGCGGCAGATCGACCGCTCGATGGACGAGGCCGCGACGAGCCTGGGCGCCTCGAGCCTGCGCGGGTTCCGCGACGTCCTCCTGCCGATGCTCGGCGGATCGCTCCGCGTTGGCTTCGTGACGACCTTCGTCCGCGCCGTGACCACGCTCTCGGTCGTGATCTTCCTGTTCACCCCGGGCACGACGCTCGCGACGATCCGCATCTTCCAGCTCGTGAACGACCTCAACTGGGGCGGCGCGACCGCGTTCACCGTCGCGGACATCGGGCTGGCGATCGTGGCGCTCTCGGTCATCGCGGTGCTCGCGCGCGGCAGGGTCGCGCTGGGAGCCGCCCGTGCCTGACATCCACCTGCGCCTCGACCACGTCACCAAGCGCTTCGACGGGACGACCGCGGTCGACGACGTCTCGTTCGAGGTGCCGCGAGGATCGTTCGCCACGCTGCTGGGCCCATCCGGCTGCGGCAAGACGACGACCCTTCGGATGATCGCGGGGTTCTATGACCCCGACGCCGGCGACATCGTGCTCGGCGGCAAGCGCATCAACGACCTGCCCGCACACCGCCGCGGCACGGCGATGGTGTTCCAGGACTACGCCCTCTTTCCGCACATGACGGTGAAGGGCAACGTCTCGTATGGCCTGCGTCTCGCGAACGTCTCGGCGACGGACCGCGAGCGCCGCGTGAACGAGACGCTGCAGTTCGTCGGCCTGACCGGTCTCGGCGACCGCTGGCCGAACCAGCTCTCCGGCGGGCAGCAGCAGCGCGTCGCCGTCGCGCGCGCGCTCGTGCTCGAGCCGCAAGTGCTTCTGCTCGACGAGCCGCTCTCCAACCTCGACGCGAAGCTGCGGGTGCAGCTGCGGTGGGAGCTGCGCGCGCTGCAGCAGCGCCTCGGCATGACCTTCGTCTACGTCACCCACGACCAGGACGAGGCGCTCTCGCTCTCGGACTGGATCGCGGTGATGAACGCCGGCCGGGTGGAGCAGTCGGGCACGCCGTGGGAGATCTACTACCACCCGCGCACGTCGTTCCTCGCGGATTTCGTCGGCGCGGTGAATCTCGTCCCGGCGACGGTTAAGGAGGTGCGCGCCGGCGACGTCGTGGTCGCGTTGGGCCAGCACGCATTCGCGGTTCGCTCGCCACAGGGCGTCGCGCTTCGGAACGGGCAAGACGTGAAGGTGTGCGTTCGCCCCGAAGCGCTCGCGCTGCGAGCGCCTCTCGACGCGGCGGATGGCATCGTCATCTCTGGTCAGGTCGCGCGGCGCGCGTTCCTCGGCGATCTGATGCGCTACTGGGTCAACGTTGATGGCCGGGAATGGATGGTCGACCAACCGGATCCCGGCGCGTCGGCGCCGCTCGACGGACCGGTCTCCATCACAGTGCGCCCGGAGCGTATCCACCTCATCGCGGAGTAGCCGACGATGTCACGATCGCTTCGGCTCGTCGCGGTCGGCATGGTCGCGAGCACAGCTCTATCGTGCGCGGCCCCGCCGGCGAGCGCGACTCCGACCGCTTCATCGTCCGCGGCGAGTGCTGCGCCTCGGCGAGTCCGGCAGCCACGGCAACGCCAGCGCCGATCTCGCACCCGCGCGTCGTCGCGACCGTTGCGTTCGAAGCGCTGCTCACCATCGTCTACGACCGGCCGATGAAGCACATGCTCGGGTGCGGGACGAAGGGGATGGGCGCGGGGCTGGTCGGCACGATCGACGGGTTCGAGACGAACATCTCCTCGCGCTACTACACCTCGACCGATCCAGATTTCGACGAGATGCTCGGCACGACGTGGGAGGCGTGGCTCAACGGTGACTGCACGGCGGTGACGTTCAGCTTCGTGCACGGCATCGGGCCAGGTCGCTACCCGCTCAAGGTCGCACGCGTCCAGGATCTGGGAGGCAACACGCTCGACCCGGATCCCATGGTCGTCACCGTGATCGTGGTCGAGTCCGCACCACCACGGATGACGCTCGTGCAGTCGTCGGGCGCCGAGGTCTGGATCAAACTTCAGCGAGTCGATCAAACACGACCTCGCGAGCGACGTCTCCCGTTATCGACTCGACGGGAGACCACTACCTGCGGGCTCGAGCGCTACCTGTCAGGTCCGCACATGCGCGAGGTCGTCCTGACGCTGCCCGCGGCTCCCGCGCGTATCCCGGAGACCGTTACCGCGGCCGGCCTCGAGGACATGCTGGGTAACCCGTTCTGGCCGGGTACCGAGACGCAGCCGATCCCGCTCATGCAGGGGCAGTCGCGCTGATATCGCGCTAGAGGTCCACCGTGGTGCCGTCGACCGCATACTCCAGTTCGAGCTCGTTCAGATGCGCGAGCGTCTCGGCTCCGAGGTGCGTCAGCACGATCCGTCCGCAGTCGAGCTCACCGCGATGCGCCATCAGCGTGCGATACGAGACGTGCGCATCGTCCTGCGTGTCGAAGAACGACGAGTCGCAGATGAACAGGTCCGCGCCCTTGGCGAGGCGCACAAGGTCCTCGCTCCACGTCGCGTCGCCGGAGTACGCGATGAGCGTGCCGACCGCGCGGACACGCAGGCCGTGCGGCTCCGACGTGGGCACGTGCTGCACCGGAAATGCGCTGACCATGGCTCCGCCGACCCGCGTCTCCTTCTCGCTGAGGATCTCCGTTCGCACCGGGAAGCGCACCTCGGTCTTGGTGAAGAAGTCCGGATAGAGCGCCAGCTCTGCCATGGCGACGCGCGCCGCGAGCCCCGCGGGACCGGACACGACCAGCTCGCGATCCCGTCCGGCGAAGTGCTGCTCGATCACGAGATACGGGATCCCGCCGAAGTGATCGCCGTGCAGGTGCGTGACGGCGATGCCGTCGACCGTCACCGGATCCATCGCGCGCTTGATCGCCGGAAGCGCCGAGCCGCCGCAGTCGAGCAGCAGCGACACGCCCGGCGCGCCGACGTGGATGCAGGCATTGGAGCGGCCTCCGTCGGCGAACGCGTTGCCGCTGCCGAGGAAGGTGACGCGGACGGTCACGCGACCCTGCTCGACCTCTCGCTCAAGCTATCTCACCGAGCTGGACCGGTCGGTGCTCGCGCCACGACGTGCCGGCGGCCTCGGCGATACGCAGCGCCTCGAGCGCGTCGCTCGCTGTGCAGAGGTTCTCCGCCTCCCCGCGCGCGAAGCGCAGGAAGTGAGCGAGCTCGGCCTTGTACGCGTCCGCGAAGCGCACGAAGAAGGACGGATACGCCGGTCCGGCGAGCGCCGGCGCATCGGACTCGACGGAGCGCCATGGCGTGCGTGGATCGATGCCGATCGCGAGCGTCTCCTTCGCGGCGTGGATCTCGACGTGAATGTCGTAGCCCGCCTCGTTGCGGCGCAGCGCGGTCATGAGGCCGAGCGCGCCGCCGCGGAGCTTCATGAGGACTGCGCTCGTCCCGACGTCGCCGAGCTTCTCGTACGTGGGAAACCCCTTCGTCGAGCCGGTCGTGTAGACCTCCTCGACCTCGTCGGAGAAGAGCCAGCGCGTGATGTCGAAGTCGTGGATGAACTGGTCCTTGAACTGCCCGCCCGCCGTCGCGATGTACTCGTCCGGCGGAGGCTTCGCGTCGCAGCTGATCATCGTGAACGCGTACACCTCGCCGATCTTGCCGCCGCGGATCTCATCGCGCGCCCGCCGGTAGCCACCGTCGAACCGGCGCTGGAAGCCGATCTGCAGCCGCCCGCTCGTCTGCGCTTCGTGCGCGACGATCGCCTTCGTCTCGGCGATGCCGATGGCGATCGGCTTCTCGCAAAACGTCGGGATCTTCGCGTCGAGGCACCTGCGGATGAGCGGCGCATGCGTGTCGGTCGGCGTGACGATCACCGCCGCGTCGACGCCGGCGAGCGCCTCATCGACCGTCGGCACCGGCTTCGCCTTCAGCGGCGCCGCGATGTCACGCGCGCGCGCGGGATCGGCGTCGTATACGCGGAGCTCGGTGACCTCGGGTGCGCCGGCGAGCACCTTCGCGTGGAATGCTCCGAGACGGCCGACGCCCAATATCCCGATACGCACCCCTACCTCCACGACCGCGCGCCTTTCGTCGAGACTGTAGCCGTGATCCGTGGTGTCCTCTTCGACGTGTTGCTTGCGCGGCGTCTCACGGGGAGTAGCCTCGCGTCATGATCCGTAACCTGATCGGCGCGGAGTGGGTCGCGTCGGCGGCGGCCGAGCGCCTCCCCGTCTACGACCCGGCGACGGCCGAGGTGATCGACGAGGTGCCGCTGTCGAACGCGGCCGAGGTGGGCCGGGCGGCCGAAGCGGCGCGCCGCGCGTTCGCGTCGTGGTCGCGGACGCCGGTCATGGATCGGGCCGCGCTGCTGTTCCGCTACAAGGCGCTGCTCGAGCAGCACGCCGAGGAGCTGGCGCGCATCGTGACGCGACACCACGGCAAGACGCTCGACGAGGCTCGCGGCGAGGTCCGGCGTGGCATCGAGGTCGTCGACTTCGCGTGCGGGATACCCACGCTGCTGCAGGGCCGCACGCTTCGGCAGGTTTCCGCGGGGGTCGACCAGGACCTGTACCGGTTCCCGGTCGGCGTCGTCGCGGGCATCACGCCCTTCAACTTCCCGGTGATGATCCCGCTCTGGATGTTCCCGCTCGCGATCGCGGCCGGGAACACCTTCGTGTTGAAGCCGTCCGAGCGCACGCCTCTCGGCGCGGTGCGCCTGGCCGAGATCTTCCTCGAGGCAGGATTCCCCGAGGGCGTGCTCAATGTCGTGCACGGTGCCCGCGAGGTGGTCGACGCCCTGCTCGCGCATCCGGCGATCCGCGCGATCTCGTTCGTCGGATCCGAGCCGGTCGCCCGCCACGTCTATGCCGAAGCCGCGCGCAATCAGAAGCGCGTGCAAGCGGCGGGCGGCGCGAAGAACCACATCGTCGTCCTGCCGGACGCCGACCTGGATCAGGCTGTTCCGGCGATCCTGAACTCGGCCTTCGGCAACGCCGGCGAACGCTGCCTCGCCGGAAGCGCCGCCATCGCGGTCGGAGCCGTCCATGACCGACTGGTCGAGGCGGTGGCCGCCGGCGCCGAGCGGATGGTCGTCGGGCCTGGAGACGTTCAGGGCGTGCAGATCGGACCGCTCATCCGGGACGAGCACCGCAAGCGCGTGATCGACTACATCGAGCGCGGCGTCGCCGAGGGCGCGCACCTCGTTACCGACGGTCGCTCGGAGCAGCGGCGCGCGGGCTTCTTTCTCGGTCCCACGGTGCTCGACGACGTGGGCGACGCGATGGTCGTCGGACGGGAGGAGATCTTCGGCCCGGTCCTGTCGGTCGGGCGGGCCGACACGCTCGATGGGGCTATCGCGCAGGCGAACCGGCTCGCCTTCGGCAACATGGCGGTGCTCTTCACGCAGAGCGGGCGCGCCGCTCGGGAGTTTCGCGAGCGCGTCGAGGCGGGCATGGTCGGCGTCAACGTCGGCGTCGCGCAGCCGTTCGCGTTCTATCCGTTCTCCGGCTGGAAAGGCTCCTTCTACGGCGACCTGCACATCCACGGCACGGACGGCATCGACTTCTACACCCGGAAGAAGGTCGTCGTCTCGCGGTGGTAGAGGGAAGGTGAGGAGCACCACCGTCTCGCCTGTCCGCGCGGTGCTGTTCGACTGGGGGGACACGCTGTTTTCGCCGCCCGACGCAGCGCGCGTGATCGTGACCGCCGCCGCCGAGCGCGGCGTGCGCGTCGACGAGGCGGACGCGCAGACGATCTGGAACGATCTCTGGGAGACGGGGAAGACGCCAGAGGAGCTCGCGAAGGGACGCGACCTCTCGGCCGCAGCGCACCGGGAGGTGTGGACCGCGCTCTTCCGTCGGGCTGACGCGACCGCGCCCGGTCTCGGGGAGGCGCTGTACGAGCGCGTGATGGATCCGCGCGCCTGGATCCCCTACCCGGATACCGCGCCGACGCTGCGCGCGCTGCGCGCCCGCGGCGTGAAGATCGGCGTCGTGAGCAACGTGCCACGCGACCTGCGACCGATCTTCGCCGCGCGCGGACTCGCCGATCTGGTCGACGCGTTCACACACTCATTCGAGGTCGGTGCGGAGAAGCCGGACCCGGCAATCTTCCGTCGCGCGTGCGCGGCGCTGGGCACCGCGCCCGACGAGACGCTCATGGTCGGAGATCACGCCGTCGCGGACGGAGGCGCCGTGACGGCCGGCCTCCGGTTCTATCTGCTGCCCCCGCACACCGGCGCCAACCGGCCGCGCGGCCTCGACCGGGTCCTCGAGATCGTGGACGGAGAAGTCGCCAAGACTTGACTTAGTCCACTACTTAGTCCACCATGCAGTGACATGCGCGCCGTGAACATCCACGAGGCCAAGACACACCTTTCGCGGCTCATCGAAAGGGTACTGCGCGGCGAGGAGATCGTCCTCGCAAGAGCGGGCCGCCCAGTCGCCAAGATCATCCCCTTGCGCCCATCTGTCGGCCGGCGGCTGCCGGGATCAGCCCGCGGACGCATCGTCGTCGCATCCGACTTCGATGCCCCGCTACCAAAGGAGCTGCGCAAGAGCTTCGAGTGAGGATCCTCCTCGACACGCACGCCTTCCTGTGGTGGGTGACCGATAGCGACGAACTCTCGCGACGTGCTCGTCGGCTCATCGGCGATGGGCGGAACGAGATCTTCTTCAGTGCGGCGAGCGCGTGGGAGATCGCCATCAAGTCAGGTCTGCATCGCGTCACGCTTCCGGAGGACGCCCAGACCTACATCCCGGCGCAGCTCGAGGAGAACGCCTTCCAGATCCTTCCGATCCAGCTGCAGCACGCGCTTGGTGTCGTGACTTTGCCAGATCTCCATCGCGATCCTTTTGATCGTCTACTCGTCGCGCAAGCCCTCAGCGAGGAGCTCGCGATCCTGAGTCGGGACGAACGACTGGCGACCTATTCGGTGCGCGTGCTCTGGTGAAGAGCGCGTGAGGTCCCGACCCTCATGGTGCGGCTGAGGCGTGGGCGGACGCTGCCGCCGCGACGCCTGAGCCGCGCCGTACGCGAGCCGGACGCGGTCTAGACGAAGAGCGGCGCCATGTCGTTACGGCGCACGAGCTGGTCCATCTGGGCGTCGGACGGTCGCACGCCGCCGCGCGCGGCGGCATCGAGCACCTTCGGCAATAGATCGACGTCGCCGACGGTGTTGAGGAAGACATCGGGCTCGCCCAGTACCCAGCGCACCGCGAGATCGATGTCGGCCTGATCTGAGAGGGGCTCGTACCAGGTCGTCGGCGAGGTCGGGCGATCGCCCTGCCACGGACGCAGCGTGATCGACTTGATCGCCTGCATCGCGACGCCGCGCTCCCGGCAGAGGGCCATGAGCGCCGCGACGTCCGCCGCGTACGCCGGATCGCGCAACTGCACGTAGTTGTAGGGGAAGAGCACCGAGTCGAAAGGGAATCGTTCGAGCGCGCGACGATGCTGCGCGGGTGCGGCCAGACCGTGCCCGGTCACGCCGATGAAGCGCACCAGGCCGGCGTCGCGCGCTTCGATCGCCGCGCGCAGCGCACCGTCCGGGGCCAGCGCGGCCTCCCACTCCGCCGCGTCGACGAGGTTGTGCAGCTGGATGAGGTCGACGTGATCGACGCCGAGACGCTCGAGCGAGCGGCGGATCTGGTCACGCGCGCCCGCGTAGCCGCGTTCGCCGGTCTTCGTCGCGAGAAAGAAGCGATCGCGCCCGCCGCCGCGCAGCCAGGGCGCGACGCGCAGCTCGGCGTCGCCGTAGCTCGCCGCCGTGTCGACGTGGTTCACGCCGTACCGCTCGAGCAGTGCGAGCACCGTGTCGGCGCGCTCCTGCGTCACGCGCGAGAGCGCGGCCGCGCCGAAGAGCGTGCGCGTGCTGTCGTGGCCGGTGCGTCCGAACGGCGCGCGCGCTATCACGCGTCCACGATACTCACGCGCGCTCCTCGCGCTCCGGTATGGCGACGAGCGTCAGCACCGCGGCCACGGCCGGGCATACCGCGGCAGCGGCGAGAGCCGCTTCGAGCGAGATCGGGATGACGCCGCCGGCGATCGCCGAGCCGATCGGAAAACCCGCGAAGTTCAGTGCCATCGATACGGCGAATGCGCGCCCGAGCCACGCGGGATCGGTGCGGCGCTGGCGGATCGTGAACAGGACGACGTCGAAGGGGCCGTTGGCGATACCAATGGTGAGCATGGCGACCGCGACGACGATCGGATCCGGGAACGCGAGCACGGCGAAGAAGCACACGGCGGTGCCGAGCATCGCCCCGGCGAGGAGCTGGCGCTCGCGTCCGAGCGTGGAGATCCGTCCCATGACGAGGACCGAGACCATCCCGGAGATACCCAGGAGCGTGAAGAGCAATCCGACGAACTCCGGACCGCCACCGAACCGCCGCAGCACGAGCACGGGTAGCGCGAGGAAATAGATGCCCCAGCCGAGGTTGCTCGTCGACACGCCGACCGCGAGCGCGCGGAGCGTCGGATGCCGCGCCACGTACACCAGGCCGCGCCACGCGTCGGCGAGGAGACGCCCGGTCTCACCGCGCGTTCCCGGATCGCGCAGGCCGAGCGCGACCACGGCGGAGATCGCGTAGAGGACGGCGATGGCGGCGAGCGCGATCGGCGCGCCGAAGCCGGCCACCAAGGCACCCGCGAGCGCCGGGCCGATGATGCTCGCGACGACGTAGCCCTGGCTGTCGATCGCGTTCGCCCGCTCCCACAGCGCCGCCGGCACGATGAGCGGGAAGAGCGTGCGCACGCCGGTATTCGACAGCGGCTGCGTGAGCGACGACACGGTCACGATGACGAGCAGCAGCGGCACGGGCAGCTCGTCCGTCGCGGCGAGCGCCGCGATGAGCGCGAGCGAAGCCGCCGCGATCGAGTAGTCCAGGACGACCAGGCGCGTGCGTCCGTGCCGATCCAGCAGCGCGCCGGCGATGGGGCTCGCGACGAGTCCGGGCGCGATGCCGAGGAACGCCACGGCGCCCGCTATCTCGGGCGAGTTGTAGCGCTGCAGCGCGAAGAGGACGAGCACGAGCTCGACCATCTGCCCGCCGATGCGCGCCAGCAGCATGCTCGCGACGAGCCGCGGGAATCCCTCGATCGTGAAGAGGCCGCGATAGCTCGGTGGAAGCGAGACGATGTCGCTCAGACCGCGGCTTCCGCCTTCTTCCGCTGTCCGATGCGGCGATCGCGGTCCTGCTTGCTCAGCACGCGCTTGCGGATCCGGAACGTGAGCGGCGTGACCTCGAGGAGCTCGTCGTCGGCGAGGAACTCGACGGCGTCGTCGAGCGAGAGGTCGCGCACGCCGTCGAGCTTCACGGCGATGTCCGAGTTGCTGCTGCGCATGTTCGTCAGGTGCTTGCGGCGCACGACGTTCACTTCGAGGTCGCGCTCGCGAATGTGCTCGCCCACCACCATGCCCTCGTACACCTCGATGCCCGGATCGATGAACAACGTGCCGCGCTCCTGTGCCTGACTGAGCCCGAACGTCGTCGTCGTGCCGTCCTCCCACGCGATGAGCGAGCCGAAGGCACGCGAGGCGATGGGACCGGCTTCGGGGCCGTAACCGGCGAAGAGCGTGTTCATCACGCCCTTGCCGCGCGTGCGAGTCAGGAACGCCTGCCGGAATCCGAGCAGCCCGCGCGTCGGGATGCGGTATACGCAGTGCGCGGTGCCGTCCTCGCGGTACTTCATGTCCACCAGCGCGCCGCGGCGCTGCCCTGCGAGCTCCACCACCTGCCCCAGCTCCTCTTGGGAGACCTCAACCTCGAGCTGCTCGTACGGCTCCTGCCGCTCGCCGTCCACGACGTGATAGATCACCTCGGGACGCGAGACCTGGAACTCGTAGCCCTCGCGCCGCAGCGTCTCGATGAGGATCGCCAGGTGCAGCTCGCCGCGTCCGCTGACGACAAGGGTGTCCGGGCTGTCCGTGTCAGCGACGCGCAGCGCGACGTCGCGCTCGAGCTCCGCGTACAGGCGCTCGCGCAGCTTGCGGCTCGTCACGTGCGTGCCCTCGCGGCCGGCGAATGGGCTCGTGTTCACGGCGAACGTCATCTGCAGCGTCGGCTCTTCGACGCGGATCGGCGGCAGCGGACGCGGATCCGCCGCGTCGGCGATCGTGTCGCCGATGGCGACATCGGCGACGCCCGCCACGGCGACGATGTCGCCGGCGCGCACCTCGTCGACCTCTTCGCGGGCCAGGCCCTGGAAGGTGAAGAGCTGCGTGATCTTCGCCGGCGTGACGGCACCGGAGTGGTCGATGCGCGCGACGGGCTGCGCCCGCCGGAGCACGCCGCTCTGCAGGCGGCCGACCGCGATCCTCCCCTTGTAATCGTCGTACGACGTCGTCGTCACGAGCAGCTGCGCCGGCGCGTCCGCGTCCACGTCGGGTGCGGGGATGCGCTCGACGATGGCGTCGAAGAGCGGCTCGAGCGTCGCGCCAACGTGCCGGTGGTCGGCGCTGGCGGCACCGATGATCGCGTTCGTGTACACGGTCGCGAACTCGGCCTGTTCCTCGCTCGCGCCGAGATCCAGGAACAGATCGAACGTCTCGTTCAGCGTGTGCATCGGACGGGCGTTGGGACGGTCGATCTTGTTCACCACGACGATCGCGCGGTGGCCGCGTCGGAGCGCCTGGCGCAGCACGAACTTCGTCTGCGGCATCGGACCGTCGACCGCGTCGACGAGGAGCAGGACGCCGTCCACCATGTTCATGACGCGCTCGACCTCGCCGCCGAAGTCGGCGTGGCCGGGCGTGTCGACGATGTTGATCTTGATGCCGCGGTACGTGACGGCCGTGTTCTTCGCCATGATCGTGATTCCGCGCTCGCGCTCGAGGTCGTTCGAATCCATGACGCGCTCGGCGACCTGCTGGTTCTCCCGGAAGATGTGGCTCTGGCGGAGCATGGCGTCGACCAGCGTCGTCTTCCCGTGGTCGACGTGCGCGATGATCGCGATGTTGCGGATGTCTTGGCGGCGCGCGCTCATGCCGCGGTCACAAGGGGGAACACTCATCAAGTTTAGGGGTCACAGACCGGTAAGCGCCCCCTTGATATCCCCCGGATTGTGGATGGCCGGACATACCGCTGTGCGACCATCCGCGGGTATGGCCAACCCACCGGAAGAACCGACCCACCCGTCCGTCCTGCGCGCGCGTCTCTCGAGGGGCATCGAGAGCGACGAGGTGCGCAGAGACACGGTCGAGACCGAGGACCTCTCGCCGGCGGCCGCCTCCGCGCAGGCCACCGCGGCCGACCCCGCGGTGCTCGGCGACGAGTTCCGGCGCCTCGAGCTGCTCCGGGCCGAGGTGGAGCGCGCGCAGCAACGGCTGCGCGTACGCGAGGAGCAGGTCGTCGAAGAGGAGCGGCTCGCGGAACAGCGCGCCGCTCACCGCGCCGCCGAAGAGCGCCGCGCGGCCGAGGAGCGTCGGGGGCAGGAGCAGCTGGAGCGCCAGAAGCTCGCCGACGACCTCGCGCGTCATGCCGAGGAGCAGCGCACGAGGGAGAAGCGCTTCGAGCAGTTCCTCGATCAGCGCCTGCTGGATGAGGAGCGGCGCATGGAGGACCGGCGCACGCAGGAGGACGCGCGGTTGCAGGAGCACCTGGAGCGCCGGCGCCGTGAGGCGGACATGCTGCTCGAGCAAGGCGTCGAGCAGCGCCGGCTCGTCGAGCAGCAGCGCCTGCAGCAGATGCGCCTCGAGGAGGAGCAACGCGTCGCGCAGCGCGCCCTCGAGGCGGAGCGCAAGCTCGATGAGCTCCGTTCCCGTCTGGACGCGCAGCTGGAGGTACGGCGCATCGAAGAGGAGCGCAAGCTCGATCAGTGGCGGCACGACGAGGAGCAGCGCTTCGCCCAGCATCTCGAGCGCCGCACCGCCGATGAGGACCAGCGCCTGGCGCAGTGGTCGCTGCAGCGACGCGAGGAAGAAGAGCGTCGGATCGAGACGTGGGCGGAGGAGCAGCGCGCGGCCGTCGCGCGCGAGCTCGCCGCGCGCCGTGACGACGAGGAGCGACGGCTGCAGACCGAGCGCGAGGCTTTCGAGCGCGTCCTGCAGGAGCGGCGCGCGCAGGAAGATCAGCGTCTGGTCGCGTGGCGCGCCGATGAAGAGCGCCGGATCCAGGAGGTCCTGTCCGAGCGCGCGATGGAGCACGAGCGCGAGATGCAGCAGCGCCGCCGTGACGAGGAGGCGCGCTTGGCTACCCGCGTCGAGCAGCTGCTCATAGAGGAGCAGCACCGGCTCGCGGCCTGGCGCACTGAGGAGCAGCAACGGTTCGACGACGATCTCGCGTCGCTCGAGGCGCAGTTCGAAGAGCGGCTCGAGCGGCGACGCACGGACGAAGAGCGGCTCATCGAGCGACGCCGCGCGGAAGAAGAGGAGCGCCTGCGACAGCGCCGCGCCGAAGAGGAGCGCGCGCTGGCCGAGCGGCTGCGCGCGCGCCGCTTCGAGGAGCAGCGCGCCCGGCTCCGACGCGATGACAGCGCGATCGACGAGCTGCGCGGCCGCCTCGAGGAGCGCTTCGCGCAAGCGGGCGCGGCACGTGAGATCTCGCGCATCGTGCGCGACGAGATGAGCAACGTGATCGATGCGTCGGCGTTCTCGCTCGCCCTTCACGCGCACGATGGCGACGAGGTCATGTACCGCTACCGGGTGGCGAGCGAGGGCGAGCTCGGCGACGTGCTCAAGAACGAGCGCATCGACGATGGTCCGGGCAGCGCCGCCGCATCGAGCGACGGCTGGCTCGTCACCGATCGGCGCATCGCCCTCGCTGATGGCGAGTCGGACGTGCACATGGCTCAGCTTCCGCTTCGCAATGAGGGTCGCGTCGTCGGTGTGGCGACGGTGTACTGCGACGCCGCGCCGACCGACACCGAGCTCGCGCGGGCCGCGGCGATCCTCGCGACCGCGGCGCCGCACCTCGACGCGTCGGTACGGGAGAATCGCCTCCGCGCCGACGCCTAGCATGGCCATGTGAACCGGGCGGTCCTCACCGCGCTCGCGATCCTCTGCGACCTCATGGGACTCCTATGGATCGGTCAGGGCCTCGGCTACGTGCGGGGCTCGTTCATGACCGGCCAGCCGGTGTGGGCGGCGATCGGCGCGGTGCTGCTCGGCGTTTCGGCGCTGCTGTACTGGATCGTGTGGCGGCCGCGCGCGTGAGCGGAATGCGCGAGTCCAAGGCCGCGTTGCACCTCTAGACATGCCCGCAGTAGAAGCCGAAACCCTCGAGCTCCCGCGCGTCGCTCGTCCGGCGCTCGACGCGGTGGTGCGCCCTGTCGTCGGCGTCGTCGATGCGGTCATCACGCTCGAGGGCGAAGGATTCCAGGTGCGCCGACCGTTCCCGGGCATCGATCCGCGCCACACCGATCCGTTCGTCCTGCTCGACCACATCGGCGCGGTCGAGTACTCCCCCGGCCAGGCGAAGGGCGCGCCCGACCATCCCCACCGCGGATTCGAGACGGTGACCTACGTGATGGACGGCGCGATCGAGCACCGTGACTCGACCGGCGGCGGTGGCGTCATCACCGACGGCGCGACGCAGTGGATGACCGCCGGCGCGGGCATCGTGCACTCCGAGATGCCGACGCACGAGCTGCTCCTCAAGGGCGGCCTGTTCCATGGCACGCAGCTTTGGGTCAATCTCCCGCGCGAGAAGAAGTGGAGCCCGCCGCGGTATCAGGACATCGAGGCCGGCAGCGTTCGCCTGCTTTCGTCGCACGATGGCGCATCCCTCGTGCGTCTCATCGCCGGCGACCTCGGCGGACACGCCGGACCCGGAGTCACGCACACGCCGATCGTGTATGCACACGCCTCGGTGGTCGCGGGTGCGCGGCTGGAGATCCCCTGGCCACGCGACTTCAACGCGCTCGCATACGTTCTCGCCGGACGGGGTTCGCTCGGAGTCGAGCGCACGCCGATCCACGAGGGCCAGCTCGCCGTCTTCGGGCCGGGTGACGCGCTCGCGGTCTCGGCGGACGAGCAGCAGTCCAGCCGAACGCCGAGGCTCGAGGTCCTTCTTCTGGGCGGCCGTCCGATCCGCGAGCCGATCGCGTTCTACGGCCCGTTCGTCATGAACACGAAGGAAGAGATCGCGCAGGCGATCGCAGACTATCGCGCAGGTCGCATGGGAGTGATCCCGCCTCGCTCGATCTGAGTATTTGATCAGCGTCTAGCGCCGCGCGAGGAGCGTACCTCCGTCATTCACCCGGATCGGCGACCTGGCGACGGCGCGAGAGCGTCGCCCCACGAGCGGCGACGATCAGAAGGAGCATCGCCGCGGCGAGCACCAGCTCGGCCGACCAGGGCAGGAGCGCGCGCACGTCGAACGCTGGCTCGCTTACGAGCATCTCCGCGGCCGTCCAGACGAGCGCGAACACGCCGAGCCATATCCCTTGCGGGAAACGATCCAGTAGCCTGACCACGAGATCGCTGCCGAACAGCACGATCGGGATCGAGAGCGCGAGGCCGAACGCAAGGAGCGCCACGCTGCCGTGCGCCGCCGCTCCGACGCCGAGGATGTTCTCGAGGCTCATCGCCGCGTCGGCGATCAGGATCGTCACGACGGCCTCGGGAAGCGTCGCCGCCGTCCGCACGGTGCGTCCCTGTGACGTCACCGGGCGCACCAGCCGGTATGCGATGACGACCAGAGCGACGGACGCGGTCAGCTGCAGATACGGGATCGCGAGCAAGAGGGTCACGGCCGCTGCCGCGACGACGCGCAGCGCGACGGCGGCCACGCCTCCGAAGACGATGGCCCGGCGCCGCTGCCGAGCCGGCAGCCCTCGCGCGGCCATGCCGATGACGAGCGCGTTGTCACCGGAGAGCGCGAGGTCGATCAGGACGATCGCCAGGATCGCCTGGAGCGTCTCCAGCATCTACCGCGATGTGCGGAGCTTGTGGTAGATGACGAGCGCCACGCCCGCGAGCCAGAGGGCGACCACCGCGAGCCAGATGACGGCGTCCATTGCCGTTGTTGCCTCAATGTGGTCGGCGAGCATCGTGACAGTATACTGTCATTCGGCCAGCTTCCTGTATCGACGGCGACATCGGGTAAGTTCTCTGGCATGGCACGCGGCGCCGCGGAACACTTGCCGTCTCCCCCGCTCGGCCTTCTCGTCCGCACGAACCGCGAGCGCCTTCACCTCACGCAGGGCGAGCTCGCCGCGCAGGTCGGTGTCTCGCGGAGCGCCATCTCCGAGCTCGAGGCGGGCCGCATCGAGCAGCCGCGCGCCGCGGTGTTCGCGCGGTTGGGAAAAGCGCTCGGTCTTCCCGCCGCCGCGCTGCTCGCGGCCGCGGGCTATCCGGAGAGCGAGGTCTTCCTGAGCCTCGAGACCGACGAGGTCGCCCTGCTGGCGGCGTCGCTCGCGCAGCTCGCGGGCAACGAGCGCGATTGGCTGCGCGCGCGCCTCATCGAGCTTCGCGATCTGCTCGTGCTGCGCCGTTCGCAAGGCGCCAGGAGCGGGACCACCAGCCGCGGGCCAGCTGGAGCCTCGCGTCGCGGACCACGCAAGGCCTAAGCGCGTGATCCGGGAGGCCCGTGTGGGCCTCCCGGCACGCACGTAGGGCTACTTCTGGAGCACCGGGAAGTTCTCGAAGAACAGCGGGAACGTTGCGAGCAGGCCGACGCCGATCAGAACGAACGTCGCTATGAAGAACGGTCTGGCGTCATAGCTCTTGCCGCGCATGACGTACGCCGTGATCGCCCAGGCCACTAACCAGATGGCGACGGCGTAGATGGTCTTACCGGAGAGCGGTCCGACGCCGACCTTGAAGCCGAAGTTCTTTTCCAGGTCCATCAGCGCCTTGAAGCCGGCGTGCGCCTGGGCCAGCGTCGTGAATATGCCGAGGAACGCCGAACCGATGCCGGCCGAGAGGAGCGCAGCGAGCGCCGGGCCGTTCGGCTTGGTCACGTCGAGCTCGTTGGTCACGGTGGTCATCTCTTCTTCTCCCTCCTCACGTGATCGGGGCGACTTTGTTGATGAAGGCACCGAAGAGACCCGCCACGCCCGCGGCGGCGAAGGCGATGATGAAGAGCGCGATGAGGACTTTGCGCATGCCTTGCTCCTTCGCCAGACGCGCTCCGTAGTAGAGGACGACGAAGGCAACGGCGGTCGCGATGATCGGGGCGAACCAGGCGACGTGCTCCTTCCACTCCATACCGAAGTTGTGCCATTCGGCCTTCGTGGGATCGGCGAGCAAGAGGGAGCGAGGGCTGGCCTTCGACGGGTCGCGGTACCAGGGGTAGACGATCCACGTTCCGCTGATCACGGTGATCCAGGCAACGAACGCCATGACGGCGGTGCCGAGCTGGAGGCGCGGCAGCCGCTCGCGGATGCCGGGGACCGTGACCAGGTCCGGGCGCAGGCTGTACAGGCCGGCGAGCCCGCCCGCGAACGCGAGCAGGAACGTCGCACCGAACACCATCCCGTGGAGGACGGTCCAGGTCTCGCGTGCGGTCAGTTCCATCGGTCTTCCTTTCTGACGTCCGGCGACGCCGGGCGCCATCTGCATCGTGGCCGGATGCCAGACGCCCGCCCACGCGCGTTGGTCCCGAATCCGACGCCAAAAGGCCCTACAGCCTTAGGACTACGGTCGTTCAGCTGAGAGCCGCCTGAGAGCCTACGCGTACGCGCGCTCGAACGTCACTCCAGTCGCCGCAACACGTTCGCGCGCGCCTCGAGATCGAGCGGCCTCCCGCGCTCGCCGAGCTTCTCGGCGACGACGCGACGGTGCTCGACGGGCCGGTTCGCGCCGAACTTGAACTTCGCGCGGACGTCGGTGACGGTGAGACGGATCCCGCGGATCGACGCCAAACGCTTGCCGTACGGATTGTCACCGGGCTCGACCGGTGCATGTTTCCCTTCGGGCTGGAAGTGCGCGAGCTGGCGCTCGAGGATCGACGCGATCTCCGCCGGATCGTCGAGCACGTCTACGTCGCACGCGAGCTGCACCGCGGCGTAGTAGCTGGTCGGCACGCCGTACTCGTCCTGGTTCCAGTGGCCGGGGATGTACGTGTACGCGCCGAATACCGCGAGGAGCGCGCGCGGCCGCTCCGCGAGGGCGTCCCATACCGGATTTGGCCGCGCGAGGTGCAACAGCACCGTGCGATCGCCGTCGAAGATGAAGTGCGTCGGGACGACGACTGGGAGATCGCGCCCGGACCCGGGCGCGATCAGCTCGCCGAAGTCGTGATCGGCGAGGAAGCCTTTCCATTCCGACTCGCTGAGCGCGGCATCGTGCCTATGGATGAGCATGTACGGAACATGATGGGACCGGCGGGGCTCGCTCGCGGGGAGGCCCTTAGCTACTCGTACTCATCGATGTCGAGGATGAGTGTGCCCACGTTCGCGCCCGCGCGGCATTCGATGACGAGCTCCCACTCACCGGGCATGGCGAACGGCAGCAGCGCGACGTAGGTACCGTCCCCGCCCGCCGACGCTGGGATGGTGAAGGCGCCGTGGTCCATGTAGCGCATGTGGGCGCTGATCCGGACCGTCGCGCCGTCGACCTGACCTGCGGCATCGGCGAGCGTCAGGCTGAGGCTGCGCGTGTAGCGTGCGCCGGCGACCACGCTGATACGGGCCACGGCGTCGAGATCGCGCGTGACCGCGAGCTTCTCGCCGGCGTCGAGCGGCGTCGCGATCCCGCCGCGCACCACGGATATCTGATCCGGGGTCGTGCTTTGGACCGCGGCCATCGCGGCCGGCGCCGACGGAGCGGGTACGAGGAACGACGCCACGGCCGCGAACAGGAGAAGCATCGCTCCGGCGATCAGGATTCTGCTCACTGGCCCTCCAACGCGTCGGCCAGCGCCTGCCATGGCAGGAGAGCACAGCGTCGACGTGTCGGCAGCAGAAGCGCCGGGGCGACGGCCTCGCACCCCTCCGGTAGCGTGTCGGCGCGACGGAGCGCTCGCTCGATGCGATCACAGAGAGCGCGCGCTTCGCCAACGGTCTTTCCCGCCGCGACCGTCTCGAGCGCTGTCGCCGATACGACGACCAGCGAGCACGCATGCGCCTGGTGGCCGGCGGGTCGAATGAGGCCGTCGACGATCCCGACGCTGAGCTCGATCGTGTCGCCGCAGAGCGGATTGTCCTTGCGCACGTTTAGGAGCGTGGTGCTCACGCCGCTCTCACCGTAGCCGCGCGAGCGACGCGATGGCGTCGCTCAGAACGTGGGTGCTGCCTGTGAGCAGCAGCACGCCGTACACGGCCATGATCGACGCGCTCGCGAGTGAGAGATAGCGCGCGTTGCGCTCGAGATGGCCGAGGAGCGGCAGCACCCGCGCCATCGCGACGGCCGCCACGACGAGCGGCACCGCGATCCCGAGCGAGAAGAGGAACAGGATCAACGCGCCGGTCAGCGGTGAAGCCGTCGTGACCACGTAGGTGAACATGCCGAGGACGAGCGCCGCGCCGAAACAGGTCATGCAGCCGGTCGCGAACGCGAGCCCGAGAACGACCGTACCCAAAGGTCCGTTGCCGAAGCGGCCGGCCATGTTGAGCACCGGCATCTTGCAGACGAGCGGTGCGCGGGCCTGGACCGCGACGCGCGCGGCCATCGCCAGCACCACCAGCCCGGCGACGAAGGTGACCGGACCGCGCAGGTTGTCGAAGAGCGCGCTTCCCGAGAGCGACTGCGCGGCGAAACCCGCCGCGGCGCCGGCGACCGTGTACACGATGACGACTCCCGACACGAAGAGGACCGCCGTACGGAGGACGGGCGCGCGCCGCACGCCACGATCGGCTTCGGCGAGCGACAGGCCCGCGACGCTGGGCAGGAAGTACGCGGAGAGCTGGAGCAGGCACGGCCACATCGAGGCGAGCACACCCGCGAAAAGCGAGACGACGAGTGCCGGCGAGAGCCCGTCGGCGGTCGCCGTGCCCGGATAGTCGATGGGAGTTCGCCACTGGACGGCCGCGCGCTCGGTGCTCGTGTTCATCGGCACGAGGAGCTCGAGCTCGTGATCGCCCTCGACCAGCGACGCGGGTGTGTCTCCGAAGATGATCGCGCTGGTGCGGTGATGCACCGCGTCGGTCAGCACGCGCATCTCGGTCGGCACCGCGAAGTTCGCGTGATCGATGCGCAGGATCAAGCCGAGGTGATGCGGTAGATCGGTGTAGTGGACGTTCTCGACGACGATGAAGACGACGGCGCGATCCGCGCCGAACGCCAAACCGTCCTTCGTTCGATCGGTGAGCTGCCAGAACCGCTGAGGCGTGAGAGTGATCTGCGCGTCGCCATCACCGAGCTGCACCATGCGGGTCAGAGAGGCGGTGAGCTCGGCGGAGCTCCGGCTGCGCGTCGTTGCGACGGGTGCCATGCCCTGACCGAGCGTGGACCATGCGAGGGCGAGCCCGACCAGGATGATCGCGAGCACACCGAGAAGGGCGGCCGCGGTGCGGAAAGACGGGAAGGGGGCGGCGGCTTGCGCCGCCCCCTTCGTTGTGATCATTACTTGATCACTAGGTCCAGCGTGGTCTGCGGGTGATACGCGCAGATGACCTTGAACGTGCCAGGGGTGGCCGGTGCGCCATAGGTGAAGGACACCTTCGCGCCTCCGGCGACGTCCGGGCTGAGCAGCCCGCCGCCACCGACGCTCACGAAGTTGTGCTTCTCCTCGTCGCCGTTGGCGAAGGTGATCTTGACGGTCTCGCCTGCCTTCACCTCGATCGACTTCTGATCGAACTGGAACCCCTTGCTGCTGAGAAGGATCTCGCGCGGTCCGGTAGTCGCGGCGCCCTGGTTGGGCGCCACGGCCGGTACCGCGACCTTGATCGTCAGGTCACCGTTCGGGGTCTTGTTGACCTTCGCGGTGATATCCGTGGGCTGGGCGGGTGCCTTGAATTGGATCTCCTTGCTCTCGCCCGCGCTGAGCGTCAGCCCGGTCACGCCCAAGCCCGCGCTGTCGAAGGTGATCTTGCCCCCGCTCGTTCCGCCGATGTTCTTGATCGTCACGCGGACGGTCTTGCCCGCCGGAACATTGGCGGTCTTCTGTGTGAAGCCGCTGCCGTTGAACGCGATGGTGATGGCCGGGGATGCCGCGTATTCCAGCTGCGCGGCGAGCGCGCTGCCGTGCAGGCCGGCGTAGTCCGCGACGACCTCGGCGATGACACCGCCCTTGCCGTCGCTCTTGTACTGGACCCAGACGCCGCCGTGGATATCGCCATCGGCGGGATCCGTGACGACTTGCTTGAATGTGTTCGTTTTCGCGTTGTAGATCGTGATGTTGTGCTCCGCGTTGGAGGTGAACCAGATCTCCTCGCCGTCAGGCGAGAGGAGAGCGTGATCCGTTGTGAGGCCGATGGGCAGCGCGGCTATGACGCCCATCGTTTGAAGGTCGATGACGGTGCTGGTGCGGCCCTGCTGGTTGTAGCCGGGACCCTCACCCTTGTCCGCCGTGTAGAGCAGCGTGCCGTCGTACGAGAGGCCCGCGCCCCAGGGGCCGGGGCCCGTCTGAACGAAGCCCTCGTCCACCATCGTTTCGAGATTCACCTTGTGGACGCGCGCCTGCGCGCCCGAGGTCACATAGGCGTACTTGCTGTCCAGGCTGACCTGCGGCCAGAGCGCGCCGATGATCGGCGTGAGGCCGGCGACGGTCCACGTCTTGGGGTCGACCTTGGCGAGCAGACCGGCCATGTCCTTGCTGCCGAGTCCTCCTGGCGCCGGCAGGGTGACGACGATGAACTTTCCGTCGGGTGTTGGCGCGGTGACGTAGGGATTGCCCGGGAAGTCGCCGCGTGACATGCCACCGACGACGGCGTTGTTCTGGCTCGGGTCGAAGATGTACATCCCGGAGCCACCGCTCGAGTTGAAGTCCTCGCCCAGGATGTAGTCCTTGTTCGTCGCGGCGCTGTGCCACAGCTTCATGTGGTGGTTGCGCGAGAGCGTGTGGATGGTCTGCACGACCTCGAAGGTGCGCCCGTCGAGGACGTCGATGCGGTTGTCGCTTCCCAGCATCGGGAGGTAAATGAACTTGCCGTCACCGGAGACGGCGAGGCCGTGGCTGGAGTTGTTCAGGCCATCGAACGGCGAGATCTCGGCCACCGTCTTCTTGGTCTTCGCGTCGATGACCCAAATGCCGTTCTTCGTGTTCGTCGCGCCCCAGGCCGTGCTCGTGTTCGAGAAGAAGTACAGGTCACCGGGCTGCGGGTTGAGGACCGCCTTCCCCGTGGCCGGCTTCAGATCGGAAACGATCACGCCGAGACGCGAGGACCAGTCTGTCGCGAGCAGGTTCGGGCCGCCGGCGGGAGCCGGTAGGCCCGGTGCGGGCGAGCCCGCGGGTGCCTTGCCCGCAATGGGCGCGCTGGACTGCTGGACTGTCGTGGGCTCCTTGGGTGCGGGAGACGCCGTGCCCTGCGGCGCGCTGCACGCGAACGTGACCAGCGCGGCGACGCCGAGCAGAGTGATCCCGCGCGAGAGCGCGCGATGGATCGCCATGTGGTGTGCCCTTCCTTTCATTACTTGACGACGAGCGCGGTATGCATGCCGACGACGTAGTGGGCCGGTTCGTTGCAGACCAGGACGTACGCGCCCGACTTGAGGTCCGGAAGCACGAAGTCCTTCTTCTGGCCGGCCGCGATGGGACCGCTCGACCACACGCCGCCGGTCTCCATGACGCGGCTCGCGTCCTTCGGGTCGGCCGGGATCTTGTCCTCGGGCTGGATCGTCTTGAGCAGCACGAGGCTGTGCACGACGGTGCCGCCGTTGGTCACGGTGAACGTCACCTTGCCGGCTGGAACCTCGTTGAGGCTGAGCTGGACCTTGTTGTCAGTGAGATTCGCGCCGAGCTGCGAGGTGCTGGTGGCGGTGCTTCCGCCGCACGCGCTCGCGATGAGCGCAGCGGCCAAGAGCAGCGAAGATATGGCTGTCGCTCGAGTCATGCCTCTCCTCCGTCGGGCGGCCCCGTTGTTTCCCCACAGGAAAGCGCCAGCGAGGCGGCGGCCATAGGGCCGAGACGCCACATGCGCGGGTCCGCCCCGCTGGTGGCGTAGGGTCTTTCGGCACCATCGGTTGTGATAAACAGCACATGCGCGTCCGCCGAGGGCTGACAGGATCGGCTCGTGAAGAGCGGCATCTGGTTCCTGCGTCAGCTGGGCCTCTTCGAGGGCATCGCCCAGGAGGACATCACCTTCCTCCACCGCCTGCTGACAGAGCGCGAGTGCCGCCGGGGCCAGGACATTGCAGGCGACGCCCCGGGCCATCGGGTCTTCATCGTGAAGCGCGGCCGCGTCCGCGTGCTGCGTGGAGACGTCGCGGTGGCGATCCTCGGTCCCGGCCAGTTCCTCGGCACCGCCGCATTCTTTGGTCCGCCGTCGACCGGCCAGCGAGCGATCGCGCTCGACGACGTCATGCTGTGCGAAGCGCCCGCGACCGAGTTCCTCGCCGCGCTCGCGCAGCGGTCGCATCTTGCCGCACGTGTGGTCCTGGCGCTCTCCCGTCAGCTGGAGGATCTCGAAGAGGCCGTCGAACGATCAGCGAGCGAGGATGTCGACTCTCGCCTCGCGGATTTCCTCCTCCGCCTCGCGGATCGCTCGAGCGGCGAAGCGCGCGTCCGCGATCTCTCTCAGGCCCAGCTCGCGCGCATGCTCGGCGTGTCGCGGGAGAGCGTTTCGCGCGCGATGGCCGAGTGGGAGCGGCAGGGCTACCTGCGCACGGGACAGCGCAGCGTCGCGATCAAGGACGAGCTCGCTCTTCGCGCCGCCTCGCATTCGTCACTCTCCGGCTGAGACGGGGATCCTCCGCGCGAGGCCGGCCGCGCGTGTCGCGGCGGCGACAGCCTTCGCGACCGCCGGGACGATGTTCTTGTCGAACATCGACGGCAGGATGTACTCGGCCGATCGCAGCGCCGGTGGCACGGTCGCCGCGAGCGCGTCGGCGGCCGCAAGCTCGATCTCCTTCGAGACGCCGCGCGCGTGCGCGTCCAGGAGCCCGCGGAACACGCCGGGGAACACGAGCGAGTTGTTGACCTGATTCGGATAGTCGCTTCGTCCGGTCGCCAGGATGTCCACCTCGGGCGCCGCCTCGAGTGGATCGATCTCCGGATCCGGATTGGCCATCGCGAAAACGATGCGCGGCCGGGCCATGGTCCGCAGGGTATCGAGCGAGAGGATGCGCGGCCCGGAGAGCCCGATGAAGACGTTGGCGTTCTCGACGGCGTCCTCGATCGAGCCCGAACGTGTGGTGCCCAGCTCGCGCGCGATCGCGACCTTGTCCGGGTTCTGATCGGAGCGCGACACGTTCACGATGCCGTGACGATCGCACAGCACGATGTCGCGCACGCCGGCCAGTCGTAGGAGCCGCGTCGTCGCGATCCCCGCCGCGCCCGCGCCGACCACGACCACACGCAGGTCGGCGAGCTCGCGGCCGACGACCGCCGCGGCGTTGCGCATCCCCGCGAGCACGACGATCGCGGTGCCGTGCTGATCGTCGTGGAAGACCGGAATGTCGAGCCGCTCGCGCAGCTCGCGCTCGATGTAGAAGCAGGCCGGCGCCGCGATGTCCTCGAGATTGATCCCGCCGAAGACCGGCGCCACCGACACGACGGTCCGGATGATCTCGTCGGGGTCCTTGGTCGCGAGGCAGAGCGGGAACGCGGTGATGCCGGCGAACTCCGCGAAGATGAGCGCCTTGCCCTCCATCACCGGCATCGCGGCCTCCGGCCCGATGTCGCCCAGTCCGAGCACGGCGGTCCCGTCGGTGACGACGGCGACGGTGTTCTGCCGGATCGTGAGCTTCCAGACCTTCTCGTGATCCTGCGCGATCGCGCGGCAGATGCGGGCGACGCCCGGCGTGTACGCGAGGGACAGATCGTCGCGGGTGCGGATCGCGACGCGGCCCTTCATCTCGATCTTGCCGCCGAGATGCATGAGGAACGCGCGGTCGGAGACCGAGCGGACCTTGACGCCCTGCAGCTGGCGGAGGTCCTCCTCCAGTAGATCGCCGGTGTGCTCGTCCGGAACGTCCACCGTGACGTCGCGCACATGTACGGCCGGCGTCGCTTCGACCAGATCGATGGCGCCGAGGCTGCAGCCGCGGTCCCCGACGACGCGCGCGACCTGCGCGAACATGCCCGGCTTATTCGCGATCTCGAGCCGGAAGATCAGACGGTATGCGGGGCTGAGGACGGCGTGCGTGGGGGCGTCGGCCACGGACGCAAGCGTACTCGGCGGCACGATCTGAAGGTACGCGCGGCACCTGCGTGCGAAGAGTGCCGTTCGGCCCGCCTCGCGCGCGACGTTCGACCCTTGGAGCGCGCCGGAGCCGGCGCATTCTCGATCACCGTGAGCGTCACGCTCGACAAACAAGCCGTCGATCCCCACGACCAGATGGTGTTCTGCCCCCTGCGTTATCGCTCCGTCCCGCTCGAGCGGTGCTTGGCATGCAGCAGGCTCATCCGTGCCGACGACAGCGACCCGCCGCGCTACATCGTCTGCGACGCGCGAGTGATCAGCGGCTGGCTCGGACTCGACTCACCCTAGTCAGCGCAGCCCCGCGAGCTCCTGCAGCATCCGCCAGTTCGCGAGGCGGTCGTCACGCGTCGCCTGGATCTCCTCCGTTGCCGTGCCGTCCTTGCCGAAGTGCGGAGCGAAGCGACCCTCGCTCCTGGCGAACGTGAGGAAATCGACGACCGTCCCATCCGGCAGCGCGGACCAGTCCGCCTTGGGATCGGGGTTGCCCTGCAGCGAGAGGCGCTCCTTCATCGTCGCGCCTTTCCGCGGGTCGTACACGAAGAGCGGGAACGCGCGCGAGTCGACCGCGAGCCGCGCCTGACGATTCGCCGCGTCGTCGGCGATGCCATGCTCGGGCATGCACGGCGCGTATGAGATGACGACCGCCGGGCCCGGATAGCTGTTCGCGTCGAGGATCGCTCGATAGAAGTGGTTGACGTGCGCGGGGGTCGTCTGCGCGACGAACACCTCCCCGTGCGACATGAGGATCCGTCCGAGCTCCTTGCGCCGCTCCGGTCGCCCATGCAGCGACTTGCCGAACGCCGACAGCTTCGTCACCTGGCCGCCGAACGTCGCGGTCGAGGCCTGGCCGCCCGTGTTCGAGTAGACCTGCGTGTCGAGCACCAGGGCCTTGATGTCCATGCCCGACGCGACCATGCGCGAGAGCGACTGGAAACCGATGTCGTACATCGCGCCGTCGCCGCCGATGACCCAGATGCGGCGATCGGTCCTTGCGTCCTGGTCCCAGCGCGCGCGGATGCCCATGGCGTCGGCGGGCCCGTTCTCGAAGAGCGAGTTCGTCCAGGGGACGAGGTACGGGTTGTACGGATAGGTGCCGCCGAACACCGTGTTGCATCCGGTCGACGCGACGATGCCCATGCCTTCCGGTCCGTAGGTCTGCCGCGTCGCCGCGACGAGCATGCGGATCGCGGTCCCCTCACCGCAGCCGGAGCACGAGCCCGCGCCGCCGACGTAGCCGATGGCGTGCTCCCCGAGCATGAGGTCCGCCAGCGCCTTCTCATTGCGGTACTCCGGCGGCGTGATGGGGAGCGTGCGGAAGAAGCGCATGTCGCGCGCGTATCTATCGAGCGTCGCCTCGCCGCCGGGGCCGTCGGGCACCTTGTCCACCATGCGCAGCGCGTCATAGCCGAGCGCGGCGCAGACCTCGACGCACTCTCCGCAGCCTTTGCAATGCACCGGATCCACGAATACGCCGAAGAGCGCGGGCTCGAGACCGCGCTTCGCGGGGACCTCGCCGTACTTGCGCGTCTCGGCGAAGTGCGCGCGAGCCGTCTCCTCGGCGCGAGATGGGAACGGCTCGGCGCTGGCGAACTCGCTGGTGCGCTCGTGCACCTGCGACGTCGGAAGCGCCACGGCCAGGATCGCGGTATCGGGGCAGGTGCTCACGCAGGACATGCACCCTAGGCAGCGATCGGCGATGAGCTCCGGGATCTTCGGCGCGAGGTGACTGAAGTCGCGCGTCGCGGCGGTGCCCGGGGGCACGATGCTCCGCGCGACGCCCCGATCGGCGGCGACATCGCCGTCCGCCGCGCGGTACGCGCCGAGCACGTCCTGGTCGAAGTCGCCGACGTAGAGGTGGAGGTCGAACGCGCGCGCCGCGCTCACGTCGCCACCTCCGCGATCTGCCGGACCGGCGTCGCGACTGCCGCCGTCACGTCGATGACGCCGTCGTACGCGGCGCGGACGACCTCCATGTTCGCCTCGACCACGCTCGAGCCGCGCTTGCCGAAGAAACGCCCGAGGCTCGCGCGCGCCGCCTCGAGCAGGCGTTCGCGGTCGAGGCCCGCCCGTTCACCGAACGGCGCGACGCGGAGGAACACACCCACGAGCGCGATGCCCTGCATGCGTACGAGCAGATCAGGGCGCGGCGCGTGGGCGCGGGCGAGGCCGGCGGTGTCGAGCGCGTAGAGCCTGATGCCGCGCTCCACCATCTTCGCGCGGGCGCGTGCCGGCACCGCGGTCCAGATCGTCACGGGATCGGCGATCGCGCTTTGCACGAATACCGCCCCACCGTCGACGAGACCCCGTAGTGGATCGCCCTGTCCGAACGCGGCGATGTCGTGCAGCGGCACGAAATCCACACGCTCGAGCTCCGCGTGAGCTCGGATCGGCTCCTCGGCGATCGTGAGGAAGTACGTCGTCGGCAGACCCTTCTTCTCCGATCCGTAGCGGGGATACGCCTGGACGTACAGCCCGAACAGATCGCCTACGAGCGCGGCGAGCAGCTTGTTCGTCGTCACCGACCCGAAACCGCCGATCGAATGACCCCGCATGCTGAACGCGCCCTTCGGGCGGATCTCGAGTGGCATGCGCTCCAATGCGAGCGGATGCCTGACGCCGAGGACGGCGAAGCGTCGATCGGACGCTGCCGGAGCCTCGATCCAGCGGAACGCCGCGGCCAGATCGCCCGCGGCGACGTCGCGCGAGCCGAGGCCCGCCGAGACGGAGAAGACGCGCGGGATCCGTCCGCCGTCCGCGGCGAGGTCCGAGAGCGCAGCCTTCACCTCGCGCGTGAGCGGGTTGTCCGCGGCGGCGGGCTCGTCGGTGCGCTCGACCACGACCACCGCCCGCGCGTCCTTGAGCACGGCGGCGAGCCGCGCAGCCGGGAACGGCCGGAAGCTGGTGACCGCGACGCAGCCGACGCGGCGCCCGGCGCGGCGCAGCTCGTCGACCACGGCGATCGCGGTGTCGGCGATCGTGCCCATCGCGACGAGCACGGACTCCGCGTCCTCGCACCGGTACGCGTCCACCAGACCGTAGTGGCGACCGGTGAGCTCGGTCCAACCGTGCATCGAGAGCCGCAGCTCCTCCGCCAGCCGGTGGTAGAAGGCGCGCTGCCCGATGCGACCGCTCATGTACGCGTCCTGGTTCTGCACCACGCCGGTCATGAGCGCGTCCTTTGGATCGAAGTACGAGCGCACGCGTTCGCGCGGATCGCCGACGAATTCGCGCAGCAGCTCGTCCTCGGGGAGCTTCACGTTCTCGAACGTGTGCGTCGTGAGGAAGCCGTCCTGCGCGACGATGAACGGTATCTCGGTCTCTTCCGCGGTCCGCCGCGCGATCGCGGTCAGGTCCGTCGCCTCCTGCGCGTTGCGCGCGAACAGGATCCCCCAGCCCACATCCGCCACGCCCATCACGTCATCGTGGCCGGCGTGGATGTTCAGGGCCTGACTGGTCAGGGCGCGCGCGCCGACATGGAACACGACCGGCAGGCGCTTCCCCGCGATGACGTAGAGGACCTCCTTCATGAGGATCAGACCCTGTCCCGCGGTGAAGTTCGTCACGCGACCACCGGCGAGCGCGAAGCCCTCGGCCGCGGACGCGGACGAATGTTCCGACTCGGGCTCGATGAACCGCAGCTTCGTTCCCCACAGGTTCGTCGCGCCGTCGGCGACGGCGGCCTGGAAGAGCGCGGCCATCGTTGTCGACGGCGTGATCGGGTAGGCGCACGCACCCTCGGCGATGCGCGTCTCGACGTGCGCGATGGCCTCGGAGCCATCGGCGACCGCGACGATGCCCGGGAAACGCGGTGTCGTCACGGAGAGACCATCGCGTGCGGGCCGCGGCCCGCCCATGGCCGAACGGCCCTACGGCGAGGGCCGCTCGTCCTCACTGTGTCTGGATGACGTCAGGGGTGCTGGCGCAGCTGACGGATGTGCTTCCGCGAGCGGTGCACGCGTCCGCCCTCGCGCGGGATGATGCTGATCGAGCCGTCCACCTCGAGGATCGCCGCGCTCACGTCCCGCAGGTCGGCAATGCCGTGCTCGCGCGCCGCCATCGCGACCTCCTCCTCGGTCACGTGCTCCCGCGTCAGATGCTCTTGGATGAGCTTTCCGTCCTGCAGGATCAAGGTCGGATCCTCTACGACGAGGTGACCGAGGAACGGGATCCTGCGCCCGAATCGTCCGAGGAGGTAGTTCATCGCGACGAGCGTCGCGGCCGCGACGACTCCGCCGGTGAGCGACACGTCGCCGCCGTTCATGGCGTTCTGCACGGCGTTGGCGATGACGAGGATGACGACGAGATCGGCGGCGGTCATCTGCCCGAGCTCGCGCTTGCCGCCGATGCGAAGCAACCCCAGCACGGCGACGTAGACGACGGCGGTCCGCAGCACGATCTCGAGGATCGGGACGGTCGGCACGAGCGCGCTCACGCGCGCACATTAGCGTCCGGCGGTCACGAGCTCCTTCGTCGGCGTCTCGGCCGGCTTGACGGCGGTCATCTTGGTCACGAGCACCGAGCACTTCGCGTGGAAGAGCACGCCGCGCGCGACGCTCCCGAGCACGAAGCGGCGGAAGCCCGTGCGTCCATGGCTGCCGACGACGATGCAGTCCGCGCGCGCGTCCTCGGCGGCCTCCACCAGCTGCAGCGCCGCGTCTCCCTCGCGCACCTCGGACGTCGCCGGGAGGCCCGTGTCGCTCAGCCGATGCGCGCGGTCGCGCGCGATGCGCTCGTGCGTCTCTCGGAGGATCGGCAGCGAGTCGTAGTAGGCGCGGATCGCCGAGTAGGCGCCCAAGGCCTCGTCGGCGTTGGCGATCGAGTACGGGAACGGCGCGTCCACGACGCTCACCACGCGCACCGGGAGCCGACGAAGGGCCGGCAAGTCGGTCACGAGACGGGCACCGATGGCCGCGCTGTCCGAGCCGTCGTCGGCGAGGACGATCCGCGCGAGCGCCGGACGGCGCGCCACGAGTACCGGGCACGACGCGCGATCGACGATCTCCGCCGATACCGAACCGAGCACGGCGGATGCGGCACCGCCCCGACCGCGGCTGCCGATCACGATGAGCTCGGGAGCGAACGCCTCGGCCTCCGCGATGATCTCGTCGGCCGCGCGTCCGATCCGGATCGCGGTCTGGACCTCGCGGCCCGCGGCGCGAAGCGTCGGGGCTATCTTGTCGAGCTCTGCCTGCGTCTCGGACTCGGCCGCTTCGGCGATCGTCGCGATGGCCATCGGAACGAGCGCGGCAATGTCCGGCATCGGCTCGATGACATGCACGAGTCGAATGACGGAGCCAGCGGGGAGATCCAGGCCCGCGACGAGCGCGCGGGCGTTGTCGGCTGAAGTGGAGAAGTCGGTCGTGACAAGGATGCGCATCGCGCACCTCAGTACGGTCTTTGCGGTACCAGCCTCCCGCTCCGGTGGGGGCGCGCGCGTGAGGCGAACGGCCCGCGCGAGGCGTCCGAACGTCACGGACTCCGCCAGAGCGAGTCGGGCAGGCGCTCACGCGCGTTTCGGCGTCGCCCCGACTCTCCGGCGCGCCGACCCGGCCTAGCGTGGCGAGGAAAGGGGGAAGCGATGAAGACGGCTGTATTCAAGACGGACGCGCAGCTGCGCGAGGACGTCATGGAGGAGATCGAGCGGGACTGGCGCTTCAAGCCGGCCGAGATCGGCGTCGAGGTCGACCAGGGCGTGGTGACGCTGACAGGCACCGTATCGAGCTACACCAAGCTCATGGCCGCGGCGGACATCGCCGCGGAGATCGCCGGTACGAAGGGCGTCGCGAACGAGCTGGCCGTGCGCCTTCCCGGCACCACCGTACCGAACGACACCGAGATCGCGTCGGCCGTGCGCACCGCGCTCAAGTGGGATCCGGACGTGCCGGACGAGAAGATCGAGGTCATCGTGCGCAACGGCGCGGTCACGCTGAAAGGCAACGTCGACTACTGGTACCAGAAGAAGGCCGCGGCCGACGGCGTCAGCACCATCACCGGCGTTGCCGCGATCAACAATCACCTCACGGTCGTCCCGCCGGCGATGAGCGACCGGGACGTTCGCGAAGAGATCAACAAGGCGATCATGCGGCGCATCCCGCTGGCTGCGGATCGCATCAAGGTGTCGGTCGCGGACGGCGTCGTGACGCTCCGCGGGAACGTGCACTTCTACGGTGACCGGCTCCAGGCGGAGAAGGCCGCGTGGATGACGGAGGGTGTCCGCAACGTCGTAAACGAGCTCGTCGCGACCTGGTAACGAAACGGAGGGACCCCATGGGCCTGCTCGCATTCAGCGTCATCGTGATCCTGGCCCTCGTCGCGGGATTCGCCGTGCAGTACTTCGTCGAGCGGCCGATCGGCAACGAGTGGCTCGTCGTCGCGCTCGCGGCCGGCTTCGGCGCGTACTTCGCGAGCGAGACGGTCGTCGTCAGCACGCTGTTCGAGGGCTTCAAGAGCTGGGGCCCGCAGTGGGACGGCATGTTCATCGTCCCCGCGGTCGTCGGCGGAGCGCTGCTTGCTCTCATCGCCGATCTCGGCGTCCGCAGCGGCAGCGCCGCGCGACCCACCTGATCGCGCGTACGCGGCCGACCCGCAACACCGCTGCCGCGGCGTGACTCGTGAGGCGCCGCCCCGACAGTTGCGGTCCGGCCACCATGCCGACCGTGAGACCGAGGACTGGGCCGAGCGCGCGCGTCGAGCTGATGTGCTTGTACTGCGGACACGCCCTCGGGGACGTGACCGTGGCCGCGGGCCGTCGGCCGACGAACGTGGAGCTCCGCGCGGCTTACGCGTCGTCGCCGGGCGTCACGCCACCGGCGTGGGACGCGCACGGCGAGCCGCGTTGCCCGCGCTGCAAGGCAAAGCTCTTCATGGAGATGACCGCGCGTCGCGCGCGGATGTACGCCGAGGACGGATTCGTTCGCCGCCCGACGCACCCTGAGGAGCGCGAAGACCAGTACGAGCGCGAGGACGTTTACGTCGCGGAGGCCGAAACGGCCTGGCGCCGGCGCGTGCGGAGGCTCGAGAGCATCGTCCCCATGAACAGCAGCACCGCCACGCCGATGAGCGCACCGCCAAGGTCGAGCAGGTTCGATCGATCGAGCGCATCGCCCGCGACACGCGCGAGAAGACCGACGTTGAGGACCGCAAGCGGAGCGTAAAGAGCGCGCCGGTAGCCGATCGCCACGCCGGCGATCGCCGGGATCACGATCGGGCCATGTGCGAAGATCATCGAGAGGACGAAGCCGGCGAAGATCGCGTGCAGCATCGCGTCGTAGCGCCCGCCCGCCGGCACGCCGTCGTATCCGATCATGAAGAGCGCGCCGACCGCGAGCCACGCATGGCCAACCGCGATCGCGACCGCGATGTAGCGCGGAAGCGGCAGCGTGCGTGCCGCGCCGGGCGGACGGTCGCGGAGGCTCAACCACAGCGCGAGCACGAGCGATCCGAGGCCGGCGATCCGGATGCCCCACGTCGGATCGACGAGCGTGAGCGCGATCCCGATCGCGAGGATCGAACACGCACCGCCGAAGACGATCGTCATGCACGCCGACGGACGCAGTGCGCGGGAGAGCTCGACGCGCTCCGCCGCGATCGTGAGGACGACGAAGCCGATCCACCACGGCGCGGAACGGACTGGCGGCTCGCCCAGCGCCATAAGCCCGTTCCCCGCTGCCCAGGCGAGCGCCCCGGCCGACATGAGCACGACCGCCAGCCCGGGCGACGCTGGAGCGCCGGTGATCGTGACGCCGACGAGGACCAAGGCCGCGGCGGCGATCGCCAGCGCGGGCAGCGGCTCGGCCACGCCGACGATCATCCCGATCCCGCCGAGTCCGGAGAGCGCCGGCGCGAGCTCCGCCCACCATCGGCGCACGACGACTGCGCGTTCGAGCGCGATGAGCGTGCCGACGAAGCCGGACACCATGAGCGCGCCGTGGTACGTCGCCGAGTCGCCGGGGAGGCGCGGCATCACCCCGATACGCGAGAGGCCTCCCCACCCCGCCGCCAGCAGCGCCATCGCCCCCAGTGCAAGGAGCGGCAGGCGGCCGCGGCTCACGCCTTCGCTGTGATCACGGCGCGTCGGGTCCTTTGCGCTCGATCTGGATCGTGAAGTCCGCGGCGAGCGCCGCGATCGCGCCGATCGCTGCCCACACCGGAATGAGCGCCGCGCCAACGAGCCCGATCGTGAGCGGCACCTCCATGACGGTCACCCCGCGCGCATCTTTCACGATGACGCGCCGCACGTTCCCTTCGTGTATGAGCTCCTCGGTCTTCGCGATGACCTTGTCGACGTTCTCGCGGTCGAGCTTGAACGTCTCGATGAGCTTGTCCTTGATCTGACTGGCCATGTGTTCCTCCCTGTTCTATGGAGCGTCGCGGCCCGCGACGGCATATGCGATCGGTTCGTGAACGAAAGTGTCGCGGCACCCGGGCGCGCAGAAGACGTACTCGCGCTCGGCGAATGTGATCGCGAGATCGTGCTCGCGCGCCTGGGCGCGATGGACGCTCATGCCGCAGACGGGATCGACGTCGAGCTCGCTTTCGATCTGGCGGTCGGTGATGCTGGACATCCGTTCCACCCTCCGTACGCTCTTCCTCGATCATCCAGCGTTAGGGCAGCGGCTACTTAGCTACCTCTTGCGCAGCACGAAGCGGAACACGTTGCCGAGCTGGCTCGACTCGAGCAGGTCGGCCCCGGTCGATCGCGCCCACGCATCGAACTCGCGCACCGAACGGGGATCCGTCGCGAGGACCTCGACCAGCTCGCCGGAGATCATGTCTCGCATCGCGGCGGCCGTCCGCTCGACCGGCAAGGGGCACCGCAGGCCCTTCAGGTCCAGCTGCCGTCTGATCGTGAGCGCCATCGCGGCCAGCCTCGCTTCGCCCAGACGTCCGCGCGAGAGCCGTTCTGCCACTTGTGGCGCGCCGTTGGACACCTGTCGACGATGACGGTCATGCGGGAACGGCCTCCGCACGCGGCTTCGCCGGGATGTCTGCGGTCGCCGGGCTCGGCGCCACGAGCACCGGGCACCGCGCGCTGACGAGGACGCGTTCCGCCGTACTGCCCCAGAACGGGCGCCGCGGCCCCGATGCGCCGCGCGATCCGAGAACGACGAGATCCGCTCCGATCGCTGACGCGCGCCCGAGGATGGTTTCCGCGACCGGGCCGCATTCGAGATGCGTCCGCACCGTGACGCCCTCGATCATCGCGGTGGCCTCGCGGAGCCGATCGGCTCCCTGTCGTTCGTCATCCCGTTCGACTTCCTCACGCAGACCCGCGAGCTCCCCGTTCATCCCCGGGCCAAGCTCGCTCCACACGCGCGCGGGAAGCACGTTGAGCAGCTCGACGGTGGCGTCCGCGGGCAGCGGCAGTCGCCCGGAGATCTCGACCGCCGAGCGCGAGGCGCTCGAGCCGTCGAAGGCGACCAGCACCCGTCGCGGTGCCGCGAGGCGATCCCGCACGACGAGCACGGGGACCGGACTGAGCATCGCGAGCGTTCGTGCCGTGCTGCCGACGAGGATGCTGGTCAGCGGACCGAGACCGCGCGATCCGACGATGATGAGGTCGGCCTCGTTCTCCTCCGCGGCGCGCCGGATCGCGTCGACGGTGTCTTCCCCGTCCTGCATGGTACCGCGGGCGCGCGCGCCACGCGCACGAAGCCGGCCGAGAGCCGCCTCGACGACATCCCGTGCGCGTTGGCGACGGCGTTCCATCGCGCGGCCCACCACGCCCTCGTTCGGACGGGCAAGGATGAGGAACGCGGGGTGCGAGACCACGATCACCTCGTCGACGGGTCGTAGCGATAGCGCGCAGATGAGGTCGAGGGCGACGGCGGCGCCCGCCGAGCCGTCGGTCGCGTAAAGCATCCGGACGCCGTCGCCGCCTTTCATGTCAGTCCTCGTCGTCGTCCTCTTCCTCGAGGGCGAACGCGACCTTGAGGTCGACCTTGTACTGGACGATCTTTCCGTCTCTGAGGCCGAGCGTCATGTGCTTCACGTCCGCGCCGGTCACGTGCCGCAGGCTCTTCGCCGCGATCTCGAGAGCCTTCTTGGTCGCGTCGTCGAAGCTCTCGGTCGATGTGCCGATGATCTCGATGACCTTCACGACCGGTGTGACATCGACACCCTCATCGAGCAGGTCCTCGACCTTCTGATGCTTCTTCTCCTTCTTCTCGATCTCGTCGTCCTTCGTCTTCATGTCGAGCATGCGTTTCCCCTTTCTTGTTGCGCTATCACCAGAGGGCGATGGCCGTGCGCGACAGCACGGCCGAGCGTTCCGTCACGACACGTGGCCCGGCCGGCGCTTTCGCGACCAGGACCGCACAGTGCGCCTGGCTGAGCACTCGGTCGGCGACGCTCCCGAACAGAAGGCTGCCGCCGCGCGTCTGGCCCCGCGATCCGAGCACGACGAGGTCCGCGCCCCACCCGGACGCGCGCGACAGGATCTGTTGCGCGACGTGGCCGCGCTCGGCGATCTGATGATCGATCACGCGACCGTGCAGCAGGCCCGCGGCCTGTTCGATGACCCGCGCTCCCGCACGCTCCTCGGCTTCCTCGAGCGCTCGCCTCGGATGGCGGAGGGTCACGGGATCGTCGGGGCGCTGCGTCTCGATCCGCTCGGCGATGACGTGCAGCAGCGTGATCTGCGCGTCGGACGGCAGCGGCACGCGCGCGAGGAGTGCGACCGCCGCCTGCGCATCGTCGGAGCCGTCGACCGCTAGCAGCACACGCTGGGGCGACTCGCGGCGCTCGCGCACGACGAGCACCGCGGTCGAGGCACTACGCGCGAGCCCGCGCGCGACGCTGCCCATGATCGAACCGGCGAACGAGCCCAGGCCGCGTGACCCGAGCACGATGATCTCGGACGCGTGCTCGATCGCGGCGACCTGCGCGGCGTCGACGACGGGACCCGGCCGGACATCTGTCGACGCCACCAGACCGTGCGCGCCGAGGCGTGCGCGGGCTCGCTCGGCGATCGTGCGTGCGGCGTCCTCGCCATGTGTGATGAGCCGCTCGCTGTTGGTCGGGTCGAGCCGGTCAGTCCCCATGAACGAGTACGTCGGCACCGACAGCACGGTCACGTGATCGGCCGACGACAGCGGGAGCGCCGTCAGGAAGTCGAGCGCGATGTCGGCGCCGCGCGATCCATCGGTCGCGAACAGGAAACGCATCGCAGTCAGCATCGGAGTCGTACGGCGCATCGTCTGTCGGGCATCTCCCCATCCCCCAAAGGTGCCGGGCCGGACGGTGGCGCGAGTCGTATGGCCATACGTTCCGCCCGAATGGGCAGGCCAGGCGTCGCCTGGGTCGTCATCCTCGATCGCGCGATCGCGGCGCGCGTGCTCGCCGATCGCGCACGCCGGCTCCCGCTGGACGCGGACATCACGACGCGCCCCGCGGCTGGCGATCGTCTGGCACTGCTCGCCGTGCGCGGCCCCCGCTTCGTGACCGACGCGATCTTCGTCGGCACGGCGGAGGTGCTGCGCGACGACGGCGATTCGCTCGCGATGCGTCACCGGGTGCTCGCGCCGCAAGGACATACGACGGCGCTGGCGGCGCTCCGGCCGCTCCGGTGCTCGGCCGGCTGGACGCACGACGCGCTCGGCGCCCTGCGCGGCAGCGTGGTCCGGTCCAGCGCGGGCGATCACCGGCGCATCGAGGCGGCGTTGCTGGCGGACGCGCGGGCGTACGGGCCGGCCCCGAAACGCCCTCGGCACCGGCGACCACGGACACCCGGTCGGAGGGCGCTCCTGGCCGGCCGTGCCGCGGCCGGTTGGCGCCTCGGGTAGGGCCGGGGCGCCCGATGCGAACCCCCGAAGGGTCGAACGGCGCGGGAAAACGGGCCGAGAGGCGGATTCCTCCGACGGACGGCGACCGTACGGTCGGTTCCGTGACCGAGCAGGTGCGCGAGCTCGAGACATACCGTGTTGGCGCGCGCGCGCTCGCCGCGCGCATCCTTAGCGCCCAGGAAAGGGAGCGCGTCCGCATCTCGCGCGAGCTTCACGACGACACCGGCCAAGCGCTCACGCTCCTCCTGGTCCGCCTCCAGCTCGTCGAGAACATGTCCAGCGAGCCGGCGGTCCAGAGCGAGCTGAGGGAGCTGCGTGAGCTGGTCGGCGAAACGCTCGACGGCGTGCGGCGCCTGGCCGTGCATCTCGGCCCGAGCGTCCTCGAGGACCTTGGTCTTTGTTCCGCACTGGAATGGCTCGCCGATCGGGTGCGCGTCGAGGCCGGACTCGATCTGGAACTGCGACTCGATTGCGAGTGCGAACGCACGACGCCGGAGATCGCCGTCGCCGTGTTCCGCGTCGCGCAGGAAGCCCTTACCAATGTGGTCCGCCACGCACGGGCGGATCACGCGCGCATCGTCCTCGAGAGCGACGGCACGACGATCCGCCTGGCGGTGAGCGATGACGGCGTCGGCTTCGACGTGGAGGGGGCGCAGGAGAAGCCGTCCGCGAGCGTCGGACTGTTCGGGATGGCGGAGCGCATCGCGCTCGTGGGCGGAAGCATCGACATCGACTCGAAGGCCGGGTCCGGCACGCGCATCCGCGCGACCGTGCCCATCCGCGAGGAGGCGAACGCATGATCCGCATCGTCCTCGCCGACGACCATCAGATCCTTCTGGACGGGCTGGCTCGGCTGATCGACTCGAAAGGCGATATGAAGGTCGTCGCGACCGCAACGGACGCGACGTCCGCGTTCGAGGCGGTCCGCGAGCACAAGCCCGACGTCCTCGTTCTCGACATCTCGATGCCCGGCGGCGGCCTCGAGGTCGCGCGGCGGCTACGCGAGATGGAGCTTGGGACGAAGATCGTCGTCCTCACGATGTACGCGGAGGACCGCTACGTCATGGAGGCGGTCCGTCTCGGCGCGGCCGGTTACGTGCTGAAGCGCTCGGCGGACAAGGAGCTCATCGAGGCGATCCGCGCGGTGGCGGCTGGCGACGCCTACCTCACTCCCGCCGCGGTGCGGCTGCTCCTCGCGACACAGCAGAACGACGACGGCCGCCCGGAGCCCGCGCTCTCGCCGCGCGAGCGCGAGGTGCTCCGCTACACGGCACGTGGCTTCTCGAATCTCGAGATCGCGCAGCGGCTGTTCGTCAGTCCCAAGACGGTCGACACGTACCGCTCGCGGATCATGGCGAAGCTCGACCTCCACCGCCGATCGGAGCTGGTCGAGTACGCGCTGAGCCACGGCCTGCTGGAGTGATAGCGATGAGTCTCACGCGCAAGCAGATGCAGTTCGTCACGGAGGGACGCGTGCTCTGCCCAGTCCGGCACCGTGACGTGGATATCGAGCTGTGCCTTGGCTGCGCGCGTCTCGACGACATCGATCTCGACTCCCGGCATCCGCACGTGGTCTGCAGGCTCGAGCTCACCGAGCTCGACCCAACGGTGACCCGATGACGGAGCGCATCACCGTCACGCGCGTCCGCGGAGACCGCTTCACGGCGAACGTCCGCGGGCACGCGGTCGAGGTCGATCAGCCCCGCGACGCGGGTGGCGAGGATTTCGCGCCCACCCCGACCGAGCTGTTCGTCACCGGCCTGGCGACCTGCGTGGCGTTCTATGCGGGACGATTCCTGCGCCGGCACACCGATCCCGACCTCGCATTCGGCGTCACGTGCGACTTCGAGATGAGCCCGGAGGCCCCACACCGTGTGGTCGCCGTCGACATCACGGTCGACGTGCCGATCGAGCTACGCGACGACGTGCGGGCTGGGCTCGAGCGCGCGGTCGACCACTGCACGGTCCACAACTCGCTGCGAACGCCGCCCGCGGTCAGCGTCGCGGTGCGCGAGGCGGTGCCCGCGGCCTAGGAGGTGCCGCATGCGTCAGCTCGTCGTCGTCGCGCTCGCGGTCATCTCGATCGGGGCGTGCGCCGGGACCGTCGCACCAGCACCCACCTCGACGCCGAGCCCGGCCCTCGACCGCGTGCAGATCTTCTACGCGCGGCCGGACCAGACGCCCATCGCGGTGCCGATCTTCATCGCACCGAACCTCGGCGCGCAGGCGCGCCTCCGGGCGCGCTTCGACGCGCTCGCCGCCGCGCCGGCTCTGCTCCCCGACATGTCGGTCAACATGCTGTCCGAAGCCCCGATCATCGATACGATCGCGCTCGGCGGCGATCTCGCGATCCTCGACTTCAAGGTCGCGAGCCAGGACTGGGGGTTCCACGATTCGAGCTCGGTGCGCTCGTTCATCGGGCAGGTCGTGTTGACGGCGACCGACGAGCGGAGCGTGTACAAGGTCAGGCTGACGCAGAACGGCGGCGATGTCGCCGTCATCGCGGTCGAGGACATGATCGTGAGCTATCCCGTGCCGTTGACGCGCGAGATGGTCGCGCCGGAGGTGCGTCCGGATCACACCGTCGTCTACTTCGCGCGTGACCTCCTGGCGCCCCTCGCCGTGTTTCTCCCGGGCGCCGGCTCAGGCGATACGGCTGAGGAGCGCGTCGCGTCGCGGCTGCTCGCGCTCGAAAACGGTCCGAGCATGGTCGGCGACGCGTTCAACATCGCGGCCGGGATGAAGGCGCGCCTTCGCTCGGTGACCATCGACGGCGATGTCGCGGTGATCGACTACGGCGTTCCAGGGGACGACTGGGGCGTCAGCGGCTCCGCGTCGATACGCGCCCTGGTGCAGCAGCTCGTCTTCACGGCGAGCGAGGAGCCGGGCATCGTCCGCGTGCTCATCACGCAGAACGGCGGGAGCGGCGCGGTCATCGGCGGCGAGGGGCTGATCGTGGATCGCCCGCGGACCCGGCTCGGCGTGCTCGGCGGCTAGCGGATCGCCTCGCGCTTGGGCTCGGGCGCTTCGTCGACCTCGCCGCGGGTGGCATGAAAGAACAGTCGCGCAGTCAACGTGCCCACCACGACGGCAAGCACGACCGCGGCCGCGATGACGGCGCTGGCCAGGAGGATGGCGGCGGGATCCATGATCGTGGCATCGTCCGGTCCCCCACGGGCCGCGGGTAGGGCCGAAAGTCACAACTAAGGCGGGCCCTGGCGGATAGCCTAGCCCGGCGGGCCGGTCGGACGTGCGCTTTTGGTCCGCCCGGCCCTGTTTTGCCCAAACCGCGGACCGCAAAGTTCTTTCTCGAAGGAGGCATCTCACATGGCAAACACCAAGATTGGCCCCACGACGGTGATCGCGGACCCGCCGATCGCTCGATTCCTGTTCTCGGACACGCGCATGGCGGTCGTCTGGCTTCTGGTCCGCATCTACGTCGGCTGGGCCTGGCTCGAGGCCGGCTGGCACAAGGTCCAAGACGCGGGCGCCGCGACGAACTACATCTACGACGGCGCGGGAATCCTCGCGTTCTGGAAGCGCATCGCGGCCGTTCCGGCCCCGCCGGCAAAGCCGGTCATCACGTACGACTGGTACCGCGGTTACATCCAGTTCATGATCGACAACCACTGGGAGGGCTTCTTCGGCAAGGCGATCGCCTTCGGCGAGACTGCCGTCGGCCTTGGTCTCATCTTCGGTGCCTTCGTCGGCATCGCAGCGGTCTCCGGAGCGTTCATGAACCTCAACTTCATGCTGGCGGGTAGCTCCAGCTCCAACCCGGTCCTGCTGCTGCTGGGCTTCCTCCTCGTGCTGTCCTGGAAGACGGCCGGGTACATCGGACTCGACCGCTACCTGCTGCCGCTGCTCGGAACGCCGTGGAAGGTCCCGTCGCGGCCCGAAGCAAAGGCTCTCTCCCGCGCCCCCGCGACCACGTGACCGCGCCCACAACCCTGTACGCCGGGAAGAGCGGAGCGATCCGCTCTTCCCGCGTTTTCCGTCCCACCACCGTCCTCGTCATGAGCCGCGATCCCGAGATCCGCGAGGGCTGGGCTCGGCACTTCGAGCGGATCGGCATGCGCGTCATGCGCTGCGCGGGTCCGTCGAACACCACGTGCGCGCTCGACGTCGCGGAACGCTGCCCGCTCCACGACGACGCGGACGTCGCCTTCTACGACCAGGACAGCGTGACCGACGAGCTGGCGGTGGATCTCCTCACGCTCCCACGGCTGGTCCCGATCACGTTCGCGCGCGACCGCCTCACGGCGGACGGCGACCACAAGCCGATCCCGGTCCGGCTGATGGACCCGAGAGCCTTCGGAGCGGCCACCTCACAGCGATAATTCGGGGCGAGTGTCCGATCCCACCACGCGCGCCGCGCGCGCCGGCTATTCCCCGCAGCTGCGTGTTGCTGCCTTCGTGCTGCCCTCGGTCCTGATCGCCGCGCTCATGGCTCTCGACTTCTTCGTGCTCGAGCGGGTCTTCGAGCCGGGGCTGTCGCACCTCATCACGCTGGTCGTCGGCGTCGCCGGCGTCCTTGCCTTCTCGAGCGCCATCTTCGCCCGCCTGTCCGCGCTCCAGGAGCGTGATCGCGCGAACAGCGAGCGCCTGCGCCGGCTCGCGGAAGCTCTCGAGCAGAAGCAGCGGCAGCTGCAGGCGGTGAACGCCGCGGGGCTCGCGCTCACGTCCGAGCTCGATCGCGATGCGGTCCTCCAAAGCGTCGCCGACCAGGCCCGTGCGGTCACGAACGCGAAGTACGCGGCTCTGGGCGTCTTCGACGAGGAAGGCGTCGTGACGACCTTCACGACGTCGGGCATCACGCCGGAGGAGCGGACCCGCGTCGGCCATCTCCCACGAGGTCGCGGGCTGCTGGGGCATCTGCGCAAAGATCCGAAGCCGATCCGGCTGGCGGACCTGCACAAGCACCCGGCGTCCGTCGGCTTCCCGAAGGACCATCCGCCGATGAAGACCTTTCTCGGCACGCCGATCCTCCTGCGCGGCGAGGCGCTCGGCAATCTCTACCTCACCGAGAAGCAGGGGGTCGCGGAATTCACCCAGGACGATGAGGAGGCGATCATCACGCTGGCCGCGCAGGCGGCGATCGCCATCGAGAATGCGCGCCTGTACGAGCAGGCCGAGCGCGTCTCCGTGACGGAAGAGCGGCAACGTATCCGCATGGACCTTCACGACGGCGTGATGCAGTCGCTCTACGGCGTCGGGCTGCTCCTCGAAGACGTCGCCGAGCGCATGGACGAGGATCCGGCGTCGACGAAAGGCCAGATCTGGCGCGCCGTCGACCGGCTCAACGCGGCCATCGCCGATCTTCGCGGCTACGTCCTCGGCCTGCGGCCGGTCCAGGCCAGCGATCGCCCCTTGAACGAGTCGCTGGAGCAGCTCGCCGATCAGGCGCGCACGAGCGCGCTGCTCGACATGGACGTGGACGTGTCGAGCGACGCGGCCGCGCGACTGGACCGGCAGCGGCGCGAGGCGGCGTTCTACATCGCGGCGGACGCGCTCGGCAACGTCGCTCGTCACGCGCGCGCCCGCCACGCCGCGCTCCGCCTGTTCGACGAGGACGGCCGAGTCGTCCTCGAGGTGACGGACGACGGGATCGGCTTCGACTTCGAGGCGACGGCGAGCGGCCACGGCCTGCACAACATGCGCGAGCGGGCCTTCGCGGTCGGCGGCACGCTGCGCGTAGAGAGCCGCCCGGGCCGCGGTGCGCGAGTACGCTTGGAGCTGCCGGCAACGGCGAAGGGATAGGTGATGACCGACACGCAGATCCGCGTCATGCTCTGTGACGACCACGAGGTCGTGCGCGAGGGCCTTCGGACGCTGCTCGCTCGGCAGAAGAACATGATCGTGGTCGGCGAGGCCGGCACCGTCGCCGAGGCGGTCGAGACCGCGGCCAAGGCGAAGCCCGACGTCATCGTGATGGACATCCGTCTTCCCGATGGCAGCGGCGTCGAAGCGTGCCGGACGATCCGCGAGGCGCGGCCTGAGACCAAGGTGATCATGCTCACCTCCTACGCCGACGATGAGGCGCTGTTCGCGTCCATCGTCGCCGGCGCCGCGGGATACCTGCTGAAGCAGACGCGCGGACAGGCCGTCGTGGACGCCGTGACCGCCGTCGCGCAGGGCCGCTCGCTCCTCGATCCAGACGTCACCGGCAAGGTGCTCGAGCGGGTGCGCAAGGGTCGTGAGGACGAGGATCCCGCGTTCGCGTCGCTGACCGACCAGGAGCGCAAGGTGCTCGAGCAGCTCGCGGAGGGTAAGACGAACCGCGAGATCGGGGAGGTGCTCTTCCTCTCCGAGAAGACCGTGAAGAACTACGTGAGCCGGATCCTCGACAAGCTGGGGCTCTCGCGCCGGGCCGAGGCGGCCGCGTACATGGCGAAGCGCCGCCCTCGCTACTGATCGCGAAGCGATCAGCGGCGCGTCCCGAGCGCGGCGAGGAGGCGGCACACACTGGCGAGCCCCGGCGGGCCAAAGGTCCCAAGAAGAAGGGACGCTTGGCCGTCGAGACACGCGCAGCCCGTCCGTACGGTCTTTACATGACAGAACAGAAACCCGCCGCCCCCGAAGACTCCGAACCCGCCGACGGCGCAGGCACCGTCGCCCGCCGCACGCTCCTTGGCGCCATCGGTGTCGCCACCCTGGGTGGTCTCGCCGCCAGCGCGCTCGGAATGATCGGGCGCGGAGCCACTCCGCCGCGGATCGCCGCGGCCAGCTCCTCCCCCACCGCGACGGTCGCGCACACCGCGACGCACGCGGCCAGCGCGGCGCCGACGATGGGTCACGACGCGCAGGCCGAGGCGGCGGTCAAGGCGTTCCCGGCGAAGACACAAGGCGTGGGCCTCCAGCCCCTCGCGTCGCGCGTCGTCGATGGCGTGCGTGAGTTCGAGCTCTCGTGCGAGAAGTTGAAGTGGGAAGTGACCCCGGGAAACGTCGTCGACGCACTGTCATACAACGGGCAGATCCCAGGCCCCATCATCCGCGCGACCGAAGGCGAGCGTGTGCGCGTCAGGGTGACGAACAAGACGGATCAGACGACGGGCGTGCACTGGCACGGGCAGCGCGTCGTGAACAAGATGGACGGTGTTCCATTCATCACCCAACCGACGATCAAGCCCGGCGAGACATTCACCTACGAGTTCGTCGCCAAACCATTCGGCAGCCACATGTATCACTCGCACCACAACGCGACGGAGCAGGTGGGCCGCGGCATGCTCGGGCCGCTGCTCGTCGCACCGAAGGACGCGGCCATCGATCCGAAGGTCGACAAGGACGAGCTCTTCATCTTCAACGACCAGCTCGGCGGACTCACGATCAACGGGAAGGGATTCCCGGCAACGGTCCCCTACACCGCGAAGCTGGGTCAGCGGATCCGGTTCCGATTCATGAACGAGGGTGTCCAGATCCACCCGGCTCACCTACACGGGCTGACACTCGAGGTGTTCGCCCGCGACGGCTATCCGCTTCCGCAGCCCTTCAAATGCGACACGCTCAACGTCGCGCCCGGGGAGCGCTGGGACGCGATCGTCGTCGCCGACGAGCCGGGTGTGTGGGCGTTCCACTGCCACATCCTCAATCACGCCGAAGGGCCGAACGGCATGTTCGGTATGGTGACGGCGCTCATCGTCGAATAGGCGCGCTCTGTCCGGCGCATCCCCGCACCGCTCGCGACCTTCCGCCTACACAGGTCGGGTCGATCGCCTCTCCAGCAGCGGCGGCCGACGGTGGCAGGATGCGAATGTCCCGAGGGGCCTGCCGAGGGATCGCGATCGAGATCTCATCAAAGATCGCGAAACTGGGAGCGGCATCAGAGACGGTCGAGCGAAAGGAATCGAAGACCGGCTCCGCCGAAGAGATGAACGGTCATGAACGAGCGCTCTCGGCCGGCAGGTCGCTCGGGGCTTGTCGATTTCCATCACCTGGGGAGTAGTTGGGAATGGACCAGCATCAGCCTCGCGTTGGTTCGCCATGCCCCTACGGCTGTGGCGGCAGGATCGTTCGTACGAGCGTCGGCCTCAATTGCACGCGATGCGCATGGGGACGTTGGCGAGTAGAGGACGGCAGCACAGCCGAACGGTCTGATCAGACCGTCTGCGCCGCAGGCCCCCGTTCCATGTAGTGCAGCCGCAGGAGCCCGGCGATCTCGTAGAGGGTCCGTCGCAGGTCACGGAGCGTTTCCGCGCCGCCGCGGTCGGCGAGCGTTGCCTTCAGTGCGCTGAGGCGGTGCGTGAGCTCGTCGATCTCTTCGACCTCGTGCTCGGCGACGATACAGCGATGATCGCGGGCCGCCAGCCGACGGCGCATCCGTTCCTCGGCACGAGCGTTGGGGAGGAAACGGTGCGCCAGGAAGTCGTACGCCCGATCGATTCGTGCGCGCATCGTGCGCGTCGGCGCGTCGCCGACCGAATCCGCGGCCGCGCAGACGCATTCGGACTCGGGTGCGAGTTGCTCGTCACGCGTCCACGGATCTTTCACGCTAACGACGCTAGGGCTGACCGCTGGCCGGATGGAAGAGTCCAACGACCCGACGGCACGCGACGGACGGCACGCGACGGACGTCCCGCCACGGCGCGTATGGGGACGAAGGTCCTGACTCGACGTGACGCCCGGCTGGCGAGATCGGACCGCCGGTCGCTTACGTTGGTCAGATGAGAGGAAGGTGCGCCGCATATGAACGTCCTCTTCGCCACCGATGGCTCGGCCTCGTCGGAGCAGGCTCGCGCACTCATCGCGTCGATCTCATGGCCCACACCCACACACATCGAAGTCCTGTATGTCGACCAGTTCCTCGATGGAGACCTCGATCTGCCCGCCGGGAAGTACGCCGCCGAGCACGAGAAGATCCGCCAGGAGACCGATACGCAGCTCGCGTCGGTGAAGCGCGCGCTGACCGCCGCCGGCCGTGACATCGAAACGACGCTGCTTCTCGGGCGCCCGGCGAGCGTGATCGTGGACGAGGCGCAACGCACGAAGGCTGACCTCGTCATCGTGGGTAGTCACGGACGCGGTCCATTCGCGTCCGCGCTCATCGGATCCGTCGCGGCCGAGGTCGTCGACCATGCCCCGTGTCCCGTCCTCGTCGCGCGGCGCCCAGCGCTCGGCGGCATCGTGCTGGCCGACGATGGCTCTGATGGCGCGAAGGAGGCGGAGCAGCTGATCGCGCGCTCGCCGTTTCTCCGCGGAGCACCGCTCCGCACGGTCACGGTCTACAGCCTCACGCCGCTGTACTCCTCACTCGAGCCCGGCGCATTCATCGGGGGCGATGTCTACCAGGAGCTGATCGACGACCTCGCTGAGGACGCCGACCGGACCGCAGCCGATGCGAAGAAGCGCCTTGCGGCGCTTGGCGTGACCGTCACCGCGGAAGTGCGCGAGGGTAACGCCGCGCAGGAGATCATCGCCGCCGCGAACGACGCGCGAGCCGACCTCATCGTGATCGGATCGCGCGGACGCACCGGCTTGCAGCGCTTGCTTCTGGGCAGCGTCGCGCGGAACGTGCTGTTCCACGCGCCGTGCTCGGTCCTCCTCGTGCGCGCGCACAGCACCAAGACCGCGTGAGCGCCGGCGAACGCGACATCGCGCGCTGGCGCGCGAATCTCCAGGGCGAGGTCGACGGCGCCGCGATCTACCGCGCGATGGCCGCGACGGAGAAGGACGCGTCCCTCGCCGAGCTCTACCGGCGGCTCGCGGAGACCGAGGCTCGGCACGGCGCGCTCTGGGAGGCGAAGCTCCGCGAGGCCGGCGCGTGGCGAGTTCGGCCGTCACCATCGTGGCGCGCGCGCATCCTGATGACGGTCGCGCGCATCGCGGGCGCGAGCGCGGTCGCGGGCGCTATCGCCGGTCTCGAGGCGAAGGATCGGACCGGCTACGACGATCAACCCGAGGCCCAACAGACCACACTGCCTCGCGACGAGCGCTCCCACGCGCGCGTTCTGAGCCTCGTCGCGGGCACCGGTCTCGGTGGACCGGCCATCGCGCGACTCGAGGGCCGGCACCGCATGGGCGGGAACGCCCTCCGGGCCGCGGTCCTCGGCATGGACGATGGCCTCGTCTCGAACTTCAGCCTCGTCATGGGCGTCGCCGGCGCCGGGGCGAGCAACGGAGCCATCGTCCTGGCGGGACTCGCCGGGCTCCTCGCTGGATCTCTGTCGATGGCGCTGGGCGAGTGGCTCTCGGTGCAGAGCGCGCGCGAGCTCTACACGCGTCAGATCGCGATCGAGGCCGAGGAGCTCGCGGCGGCACCCGAGGAAGAAGAGGAAGAGCTCGCGCTCATCTACCGCTCGAAAGGCGCGAGCGAGGAGCACGCGCGGGCGATCGCGAGCCAGATCGTGCGCGGCGACAGTGCCGCGGCGCTCGATGCGCTCACGCGCGAGGAGCTCGGTATCGATCCCTCGGAGCTCGGTGGCTCGGCCTACGTCGCGGCGGCAACGTCGTTCGCGATGTTCGCCTCCGGCGCGCTCGTGCCGCTCATTCCCTTCGCGGTCGTGAGCGGGACCGCTGCCGTCGCCGCCGCCGCCGCTCTCAGCGCGGCTGCGCTCTTCGGGGTCGGCGCGCTCATCACCGTCGTGACGGGACAGAACGCGCTCCGCGCGGGTCTGCGGCAGCTCGCGATCGGGGTCGCGGCCGCCTCGATCACGTTCGGCGTCGGCACGCTCCTTGGGACCGCGATCTCGTGACGAAGGTCGTCGCTGGCCCGGCCTACCCCACGGATCGCGAGGCGGACGTCGTCCTGCGCGACGGCTCGATCGTGCATCTACGGCCCGCCATGCCCGAGGACGAGCCCGCCATCCTGGAGCTGTACCGCTCGCTCACGAACGATTCCCGGCTCTTCCGCTTCTTCTCTCGAGCGACCGACCTGGCCGGCGAGGCGAAACGAGCTGTGGAGTTGGACTACCCCGAGCGATCTGCACTGGTCCTGTTCGCGGGTAGTGAGCGCAGGCTGATCGCGCACGGCGCGTACGTCGCGCGAGCGGATCGTCGCGCGGAGGTCGGTTTCACCGTGGCGGACGACTGGCAGGGCCGTGGGCTCGGCACGGTGCTCCTCGCCCATCTCGCGCAGGTCGCCGAGCGATATGGCATCGGTCCGTTCGTCGCCTACGTCATGCCCGAGAACAAGCGAATGGGCGAGATGCTCCGCGAGAGCGGACTGCCGCTGCGCTCGTGGTGGGAGACGGAGCAGATCGCGTTCGAGTTCCCCACCTCGCTCTCGCCGCAGGCACGCGACCGGTTCGACCGCCGCGAGCAGGTCGCCGCCGCCGCGAGCCTCACCACGCTCCTCTCGCCGCGCTCGATCGCCGTGATCGGCGCGTCACGCTCGCGCGGGACGATCGGTGGAGAGATCTTCCACAACCTGCTCGCCACGAGCTTCGAGGGTCCCGTGTACCCCATCAATCCGGCGGCGACCGTGGTTCAATCCGTGCCCGCCTATGCCTCGATACGTGCCGTGCCGAGACGTGTGGATCTCGCGGTCATCGTCGTACCGGCAACGGCCGTGCTCGACGCGGCGCGCGAGTGCGCGGCGAAGGGCGTGCGCTCGCTCGTCGTCATCTCCGCGGGCTTCGCCGAGATCGGACCCGAGGGACAGGCGCGGCAGCGCGATCTGCTCCGCGTCTGTCGCGACGCGGGCATGCGTCTCGTCGGTCCGAATTGCATGGGGATCATGAACACGGCGCGCAGCCTGCGCATGAACGCGACCTTCGCACCGAGCTTCCCGACCACGGGTCGCGTGGGGCTCATGTCGCAGAGCGGCGCGCTGGGCCTCGCGATCATCGACGAGGCGACGCGCCGCGGCATCGGCCTCTCGTCGTTCGTGTCCGTCGGCAACAAGGCCGACGTGTCGGGTAACGATCTCCTCACTACTGGGAGACCGACCCGGTCACGGACGTGATCCTGCTCTACCTCGAGTCATTCGGGAACCCACGCAAATTCGCGCGCGTAGCACGGCGCGTCGGACGCATCAAGCCGATCCTCGCGGTCAAGAGCGGCCGGTCGGTGGCTGGCGCACGGGCGACCTCCTCCCATAGGGCCGCGCTGGTCGCCGCGTCCGACGTCACTGTCGAGGCGCTCTTCCGGCAGACCGGTGTCGTCCGGACCGACACGCTCCCCGAGCTGCTCGATGCGGCGTCGCTGTTCGCGACGCAGCCCCTCCCCAAAGGGCCGCGCGTCGCGATCCTGACGAACGCCGGCGGCCCGCCATCATGTGCGCCGACGCGTGCGAGGCCAAAGGACTCCGCGTCGCGCCACTGCCCGAGTCCGCACGCACCGCACTGCGCGCATTCCTTCCGGGCGAGGCGTCGGTGTCGAATCCGGTCGACATGATCGCGTCGGCGACTCCGGAGCATTACGCCCGCGCGATAGAGGTCCTCGCGGCATGCGAAGAGATCGACGCCGTCATCGCGATCTTCATCCCGCCTCTGTCACGCGGCTGGAGGAGGTCGCGCGGGCCATCGCGACCGCGTCGCGCGCGCGGCCGCGGCCGATACCACTGCTCGCCGTGCTCATGGCCGGTGACCGGGCGCACGCGCTGCTCGCGGACGCACGCGTGCCCGTGTACGTCTATCCCGAGGACGCGGCGCGCGCTCGCGCACGCGGCCGAGCACGCGACATGGCGCGCGCGGCGCGAGGGAACGGCACCCACATTCGCCAACGTACGGGGAGAAGAAGCGGCGGCCGTCCTGGCTTCCGCACTTGGGGCGGAGCGTCGTGGCTCGCACCTGACGAGATCGCGCGCCTGTTCGAGTGCTACGGCCTTCCGCTCGCGCCGTATCGTCTCGCAAGCTCGCCGGCAGACGCTGGCGGGGCGGCCGAGGATCTCGGTGGCGCGGTCGCGCTCAAGGCGATCGCGCCGACGCTCGTCCACAAGACCGAGGCGAAGGGCGTTCGGCTCGGACTGACCGGGCGCACGGAGGTCGAGGCCGCGGCGGTGGAGATGCGCGCCGACGTCGAGCGCGCGGGGCACGCGGTCGAGCGCTATCTCGTGCAAGCGATGGTCGCACCGGGTGTCGAGATGCTCGTCGGGATGGTGAACGATCCGTCGTTCGGGCCGGTCGTGGCGTGCGGGGTCGGCGGGATCGCCGTGGAGCTCAGCGCCGACGTGAGCCTCCGCGTCACACCGATCAGCGACCTGGACGCGGCCGAGATGATCCACTCGCTGCGCACGTTCCCCCTCCTCGACGGCTACCGCGGCCGTCCGCGCGCTGACGTCGCGGCGCTCGAGGACGTGATCCTGCGTGTGAGCGCGATGGTGGACGCGCATCCCGAGATCGCCGAGCTCGACTGCAACCCCGTCGTCGTGCACGGCAAAGGGGCGGTCATCGTCGACGCCCGCCTGCGCGTGGAGACCGCGACCGCACGTGCCGACTACGCCGCCTTGCAACCTTCGTAGCGAGATGACACCAGCACCAGCCGCAGCGATCGCGATCGGCGGCAGCATCGACACGCAGAAGCCGCGCGGTCTTTCGTGGAGCGAGGCGCGTCTGCGCCTGCAGGAGGTGGGGCCGAACGAGCTCGTGCCGGAGGCCGACCGCGAGTCACTCGTCGCTTGGGCCAAGCGCGTCATCGGCGACCCCATGGTCATCCTGCTCGCCGCCGCGGCGTCGGTCTATTTCGCGGTCGGCGACACCGTCGACGCGGTCGTGAGTCTGATCGCGCTCGGCGCGATCACCGCGGTGAGCGTCGTCCTCGAAGCGCGCACCGAGCGCGCGCTCGCGCGGCTGCGCGAGCTGGCCGATCCGCTCGCGCGCGTATGGCGCGACGGGAAGCTCACGCAGATACCCGCGGTCGAGCTCGTCCCCGGCGACCTCGTCGCGCTGCGCGAGGGAGACGTCGTCCCCGGGGATGGTGACCTCGTTGGCGACGCGCGGATCAAGGTCGACGAGTCGAGCCTCACTGGCGAGTCCTATCCGCTCGACCGCGAAGCCGACGAGCACGTCTTCGCGGGGACCACGGTGCTCTCCGGGCGAGCCGAGATGCGTCTGGTCGAGACCGGTGCGCGCACGCGCTACGGGAAGATCGGGACGCTACTCGCGGACATCGAGGAGGCGCCAACCCATCTCCAGCGCGCGACGCGGCGTTTCGTCGTGGCGCTCGGTGTCGTCGCGCTCGTCGCGTGCGTCGTCGTCGTGGCGCTCGAGCTGCTCCACGGCGCCAGCTGGTCCGCGGCCACGGTGGCCGGCATCAGCCTCGCGATGGCCGCGATCCCCGAGGAATTCCCGATGGTGCTCGCGCTCTACCTGGCGGTGGGCGCCTGGCGGCTCGCGCGGGATCACGCCCTGGCGCGCCGGCTCGCGGCGGTCGAGGCCCTCGGCGCGACCAGCGTGATCGCGACAGACAAGACCGGCACGCTCACCCTCGGACGCATGGAGCTCGCGCGGGTCGCGGACACCTCGGGGTCCGATCTCGCGCCGGACAGCGAGGCTGCGCACGACGTCCTTCGCGCCGCGCTGCTCGCATCGGAGCCGGACGGCGCCGATCCGCTCGATCGCGCGATCCACCGCGCGGCGCCAAGCGCCACGGTGGCGGCCGAGCTCCTCGCCAGCTATCCCTTCGATCCACGAGCGAAGTACGTCACCCACGTATGGCGCGTCGGCGGTCGCACTCGGGCGTACACGAAGGGAGCGCTCGAGACGATCCTCGAGCGCTCGCACCTGTCGGCGCAGGAGCGCGCCGCCGCGCTCGCGACGAACGAACGCCTCGCGGCACAGGGGATGCGGGTCCTCGGTATCGCCGAAGGGCGCGCGAACGGCGAGTGCCGTGAACGACCGCGCGACGAGCGCGCCCTGCGTTACGCCGGCCTCGTCGCGTTCGCCGATCCCCCACGCCCCGGCGTTCGCGAGGCGCTCGCGGCGTGCCGCGACGCGGGTATCCGGGTGCTCATGATGACCGGAGACCATTCGACGACCGCGTCCTCGGTCGCCGCGCAGCTTGGCCTGCCGTCACGCGTCATCAGCGGCGCGGCGCTGGCGGAGCGGACCGACGACGAGCTGGTCTCACTCGTGGGCGAGGTGGACATCTTCGCGCGGATCGACGCTCCTCAGAAGCACCGCCTCGTCACGGCGCTCCAGCGCCGCGGCGACGTCGTCGCGGTCACGGGCGACGGGACGAACGACGCGCCGGCGCTGCGCGCGGCGGACATCGGCGTCGCGATGGGCCAGCGCGGGACCGAGGTGGCGCGCGCCGCGGCGAACCTCGTCCTCCTGGACGACAACTTCACGACGATCGTGCGCGCTGTCCGCGATGGACGACGCATCTTCGAGAACCTGCGCCGCGCCTTCGCATACCTCGTCGCGTTCCACGTTCCATTGCTGCTCGTTGCGGTGGCGGTCCCGCTCATGGGCGCGCCGCTGCTCCTCGCGCCGGTGCACCTGGTGTGGCTCGAGCTCATCGTCCATCCGGTGTCCGCGCTGGTCTTCGAGGCCGATCCCGCACCGGACGACCTCATGCGACGCCCGCCGCGCGGTAAGGCGGTCGAGCTGATCACGCCACGCGAAGCGCTCCGGCCGGCATTGCTCGGCATCACCCTCACGCTCGGGGTCCTCGCCGTCTATCTGGGGACACTGGACATCGGCATCTCCGAGTCGACAGCGCGCGCGCTCGGCTTCGTCACGCTCATCGTGGGCCAGCTGTTCTTCGTGGTGGCGACGCGCTCGCCCGACCGCCCGATGTGGCGCGCCCGTTACGCCGGGAATCGCATGCTGCCCGTTATCGTGACGGCCTCGGTGGTGTCGCTGCTTCTCGGGATGTACGTGCCGCTCGTCAGCGCGACGCTCGGCCTCGCACCGCTGTCACTCGATCAGTGGCTGGCCGTCGTCATGGTCGCAGCCGTGACGACGCTCTGGTCGGAGCCGCTGAAGCGCGAACGCTAGGACGCTGCCGTCAGCGGTGCCGCCAGCGCGGCGGTCGCTTCTCGATGAACGAGCGGAGGCCCTCCTCCGCATCGGCGAGCTCAGGCAGCTCCCGGATCTGGAGATTGTTCGCGACGGTGATCGCGTTGGCGAGACGGCCGCGCTCGGACACGCGGAGCGCGCGCTTGGCGAAGCGCAGGCTCGCCGCGCTGCGGGAGCGGAACCGCTCGACGACAGCCCTCGTCTCCTCGTCGAGACGATCCGCGGGGACGCTGCGCCACACCAAACCCCATGAGGCCGCGACCGCGCCGCTGATCGCCTCGCCCGTCAGCACGAGCGCGTTCGTTCGCTGAAGTCCGATGAGCGACGGAAACACGGCTGCGCCGACCGGCGGCACCACCCCGAGCGCGATCTCGGGCGTACCGAGCTTCGCGTCGTCCGCGGCGATCGCGAGATCGCACAGCGCGACCAGCTCGCAGCCACCGCCGAGTGCCGCGCCGTGAACGACGGCGAGCGTGGGCACCTTGCTGTCGAGGAGCGCCTTCGCGGCGCGATCGAACGCCTCGAGCATCGGCCGGAGCGAGGCGCCGAGATGCTCGCCCACGTCGACGCCCGCGGAGAACGCGCGGCCCGCACCTTTGATGACGATCAGGCGCAGCTCTGGAGCGAGCTGCAGATCTTGCAGCGCGGTCTCCAGCTCGCCGAGCATCGCCATCGTGAGGACGTTGAGCGGTGGCCGGTCGAGCGTGAGCATCGCGATGCCATCCGACATCTCTATGCGGACCGTCGTCGCGCCGACGACGCTGGTCATGGCATCACCACGATGTGGCGGACGCCTTCTCCGCGGCGGAGTGCGTCGAATCCGGCGTTGATGCCGTCGAGCCGGTGCCGGTGCGTCACCAGTGAGGTCAGCGTGAGCTTTCTGCGCCGGACGAGATCCAGCACCACCGGGAAATCCACCGGACGGCATCCGAGGGTACCGATGACCGTGAGCTCCCGATACGTGACCCGCCCGCCGGGGAGGGCCATCGACTCGGCCGCGTAGCCGAGAAGGACGAGCCGGCCGCCGGTCCGCAGGGACGACAGCGCCTGCTCCTGCGTCTTCGGCAGGCCGATCGCTTCGATCGCGGCGTCGGCGCCGCCGCTGGTCTCCTTGCGCACGCGCTTCGCCGGATCGCCCTCGCGAGCGTCGATCGCCATGGTCGCACCGAGCTCGGTCGCGAGCGCCAGCTTGCGGGGATCGACGTCGACCGCGATCACCCGGGCGCCGACGAGCGCGCACACCTGGACCACGTTGAGGCCCAGGCCGCCGCATCCGTACACGACCACCGTCTCGCCCGCCTCGATGCGCGCGCGGCGAGTGACCGCATGGAACGCCGTCGTCAGCGCGTCGGCGACCACGCACGCCTCCTCGGTCGGCACCTCCGCCGGGATCGGGAAAGCGTCGCGGGCCGGCGCGACCACGAACTCGGCGAAACCGCCGTCGATCGTGTTCCCGAGCATCCGCTGCCGAGCGCATACGTTCTCGCGTCCGGTGCGGCACGCGGCGCATTCGCCGCACGTGGTCACCGGAGCGAGCAGGACGCTCGTTCCAAGGAGCCCGACGTCGACCTGCGGCCCGGTGCCCACGACGACGCCCGAAATCTCGTGGCCGAGCACGAGCGGAGGCGTCTTGAACGTGGGAACGCCGTGATCGAGATAGTGCAGGTCGCTGTGACATAGGCCGCACGCGCTCACGCGCAGCAGGACCTCACCCGGTCCGGCGTCGGGCCGCGCGATCGTTGCGATCTCCAGGGGCTTGCCCGATCCGTGGAAGACCGCCGCGCGCATGGTGCTCGCGAGCTTTTCGGCCGCGGGATCCCAGACCGGTGCGATACCGCTCATCTCGCCACCTCGCTCGGGATCAGGCGGATCTCGCGGTCGAGCCGCTCGAGCCGCTCTCCGTCCAGGATCTGCTGGGCGGCGGGGAACAGCACCCCTTGCTCCTTGTCGATGTGCCCGCGCAGCACGCGCAGGAAAGCGTCGAGCACGAGCTCGAGCTCCGATCGCGGCGGTGCCGCCACGAGACGATCGATCTGCCCGTGGAGCGTGTGGTGCTCCTCGGTGAGCACGGCGAGCAGACCGCCGTCGCCGCCCATCGAGGGCTCGAGCTCGGGGAACAGCGCGCGCTCCTCGTTTTCGGCGTGGACCAGAAGTGGAGCGGCGAGCGTGCGGATGGCCGCGACGATGCTCGACACGTCCGCGTCGGTCCTCACAAGGTCCTCGATCACCGTGAGCTGCGAAAGGAAGACGTCGTGCTCGCTGGAGAAGCGTTCGGTGATACGCATGCATCCCTCCTGGGTGTCCCTGTCGAGCGCCGACGCTAGGAATGGATCATGTCGGGGTGATGTCAGCCCCTCTGGGAGAAAAGTGAACGCCGGCGCGCCAGCACCGGCGTTCGTGTGAGAGGGATGCGTGCGCAACGCTAGCGTCGGATCGTGTCGGAAACGTGTTCACCGGAGGCCGACCGCGACGATCCCGTGGGCCTTGGTGACGGCGATCGTCTGCGTGACGGCGCGCGTCCGCAGGTCGATGACGCGCACGCTGTCGTCGGCGTTGCTCGTGACGAGCAGGCGGTCCAGCAGCGGGTCGTACGTTGTGTGGAAAGGCTGCAGCCCGACCCGCGTCTCACCGACGATGCGACGTGCCACGGCGTCGACGTAGAGGAGCGAGGGCCCGCCATGGTCGCTCAGCAACATCGGCGTTCCGGCGGGCGGGAAGAACGCGCCGTCGCGGCCCTCCTTCATCGTGTGGAATGGATAGCGCCCGGCGAAATGGAACTCGGCCTTGACGGTTCGCGTCGCCGGATCGTGCACGACGATGCGGTCGGACGACACGTTGATGAAGCCGGACGAGGTTGTCCAGAGCTCCGAGCCATCGGGCGTGTAGAAGACGTCGTGCACGTCCTGCACCTTGAACTTCGTGATGGCGCCGCTCTCGAGGTCGTACACCCGGAGATGGTCCGCCTCGTTGCTGTTGGTCACGGTGAAGAAGAGGTCGTTCGGGCGCGTGTGCGAGATCGCCAGGTCGTGCTGCGGTACGCCGACCATGAGCGGACGCAGCGCGAGCCAGGTCCCAGCTTCGATACGAGTGATGAAGTTGTCGCGCTCGTGTCCCACGAAGATCGTGCCGGAATCCGGCGCCCAGGTGATGTCGTGCGGCTGCCGACCGACCGGGACCCGCGCGACCTCGACCAGACCGTACGGATCCAGGATCGACACGCTGTTGCCCATGCGGTTCGCGACCGCGATCCACTTCGCGTCGGGCGAGACCGCGAGGTTGTGCGGCATCTTGCCGACAGCGATGCGCCCGACGACGGTGAAGCGCTCCCCGCCCTCGAGCACCCAGACCGAATCGGTGGTCTCGGATGCGACGAACGCGCGCAGCGCCCGGAACGCGGGTGGCGCCGGCGTCGCGGCGAGAACGAAGGAGGGTGCGATGAAGTCCGGCGATGTCGACGGACCGGCCATCGGCATGGGCATGTCCACGGGATGCGCGGACGTGGGAGCCGGCGCGCCGCCACAGCTCGCCAGCACGAGTGCCGCCAAGAGGCCCGCCCACCGCGGCATCTGCGCGCGACGCTACGGAGAGATCGTGTCCGGTCCGTGTCTAGAGTTAGCGGCCGTGTCCGCCTATCTGCTGCTGAAGCTCGCCCACGTCTTCCTCGCGATCGTGGCGATCGGGACGAACCTCAGCTATTCGCTCTGGCTTCGCGCCGGCGAGAGGGAACCCGCGCATCTCGCGTACACGATCCGTGGCATCCGCGCGATCGACCGTCGCCTCGCCAATCCGGCATACGCGCTGCTGCTCGTGACCGGTCTCCTCATCATCCTGGTCACCGGGATCCCGCTCACGCAGCTCTGGCTGCTGCTCGCGATCGCCATCTACGTCGCGGCGGCGATCATCGGCTACTTCGTCTTCGGCCCGGTCGTGCGGCGCGAGCTCGCCGCGCTCGAGCGCGGGGGCGTGGACGATCCCGACTACCGGCGTTGTCGGGATCAGGCGCGAACCCTCGGCATCGTGACCGCGGCGATGGTGCTCTTCATCCTGGCGCTGATGGTGACGAAGCCCTCTTAGCGCGTGCCTCGTCCAGGACGGCAGCCGCGATGACGAGCTGTTGGATTTCGCTCGTTCCCTCGTAGATCCGCAGCGCGCGCACCTCTCGATACAGGCGCTCCGCGACCGATCCCGAGACGACGCCCGCGCCGCCGAACAGCTGGACGGCATCATCGGCGGCCCGCTGCGCCGCCTCGGTGGCGTAGAGCTTCGCCATCGCGGCCTCCTTGGTGATGCGGGGCTGGCCGAGATCCTTCGCCCAAGCCGCGCGATAGATAAGGAGTGCCGCCGCGTCGGCTTCGGTGGCGCATCGGGCGAGCTTCTCCTGCACCAGCTGGAACTCCGCGATCGGCTTCCCGAACGCGACCCGCTCGAGCGATCTTTGCGCGGCCTCGTCCAGCGCGCGCCGCGCGAAGCCCAGCGCGGCGGCCCCGACCGTGGGTCGAAACAGATCGAGCGTGGCCATGGCGATCGCGAAGCCGCGGCCGATCTCTCCGAGGACGGCGGATCGCGGCACGCGACAGTCCACGAGACGCACGGAAGCGATCGAATGCGGTGCGACGAGGTTGACGCGCTCGCCGATCTCGAGGCCACGGGCGTCCCGATCGACGATGAAGGCGCTGAGACCTCGGGATCCCGGCTCGCCGGTGCGCGCGAAGACGACGAACTGGTCAGCGATCGGCGCGTTCGAGATCCACGTCTTCGTGCCGTCGATGACCCAATCGTCGCCAGCCGCACGGGCGCATGTTCGCAGTGCAGCGACGTCGGAACCGGCGTCCGGCTCGGAAAGCGCGAACGCGGCCACGCGCTCGCCGGTCACGATGCCCGGAAGGTACGTCGCGCGCTGCTCCTCGCTGCCGAAGAGCGTGATCGGAAGGCTCCCCAGGCCCTGCAGCGCGAACGCGGCGTCGGCGATGCCCGACCGGTACGCGATCACCTCGCGCGCGAGGCAGAGCGCGCGCACATCGACGCACGCGCGTGCTCCGCCGTGCGAGGAGGGGACGCAGGCTCGAAGCCAGCCGTCGCGCCCCAGCCGCCGTACCAGATCGCGAGTGAGCGCGTCGACGTCGCCCTCCGGCACGTCCGCAAGCTCAGTCTCGGCCCACGTGGAGAGGTCGGCGTGAAATCGGCGGTGGTCATCGTCGAAGAAGGGCCACTGGAGATGCGAGCGGTCCGGCACTAGTCGCCCTCGAAGACGGGAGTCCGCTTCTCGACGAACGCGCGATACGCGCGGGAGAAATCGTTCGTCTCCATGCAATCCGCCTGCGCCGCCGCCTCGGCTTCGATCGCCTCGTCGAGGCCCATGTCCCATTCCTGGTGCAGCTGGCGCTTGGTCATCGCATGCGCGAACGACGGCCCGGTGGCGAGGGAATGCGCGACCTTTTGCGCCTCGTCCACGAGCGCCTCGGGAGCGACGAGGCGGTTGTAGAAGCCCCAGCGCTCGGCCTCCTCGCCGGACATCGCGCGGCCGGTGTAGAGAAGCTCCGCCGCGCGGCCCTGACCGATGACGCGCGGCAGCATCGCGCACGCGCCCATGTCGCAGCCGGCCAGCCCGACGCGCGTGAACAGGAACGCCACGCGGCTGCGCGCCGTTCCGAGGCGGAGATCCGATGCGAGCGCCAGGATGGCGCCGGCGCCGGCACACACGCCGTCGACCGCGGCGACGATCGGCTGCGGGCAGGCTCGCATCGCGCTCACGAGCTCGCCGGTCATGCGCGTGAAGGCGAGCTTACCGGCGCGATCCATCGCGACGAGCGGTCCGATGATGTCGTGTACGTCGCCACCCGAACAGAAGTTTCCGCCCGCGCCGGTCAGCACGACCGCGCGCACGTCGTGCGCCGCGCCGAGCATGCGGAACGTGTCGCGAAGCTCGGCATAGCTCTCGAATGTGAGCGGGTTCTTGCGCTCCGGCCGGTCAAGCGTGATCGTCGCGACCCGGTCGTCCACACACCAGCGGAAATGGCGAGGCACAAGCTCAGTGGCGTTCATCCCGTCCTTCTTGCGTCACGCGAGCTCGCCGCCATCGACGGCGATCGCCTGGCCGTTGATCGACGCCGACTCCGGCAGGCACAGCCAACCCACGGTCCGTGCGATCTCCTCCGGCCGGATGAGCCGCTGCTGCGGGTTGTGACGGACCAGCTCGGCGCGCGCCTGTTCGGGCGCGCGACCGGTCTTGGCCACGATGCGAGCGACGGCCCCGGCCACGAGATCGGTATCCGCGTAGCCCGGGCAGACCGCGTTCACGGTGAGTCCGGCCTTCGCGGTCTCCAACGCGAGCGCCCGCGTGAAGCCGACCAGACCGTGCTTCGCGGCGCAGTACGCCGTGATGTACGCGTACCCGCGAAGACCGGCGGTGCTCGCGATGTTCACGATGCGGCCCCAGCCGTGCGCGATCGCGATCGGGACCACCTCAGCGGTGCAGAAGTACGCGCCGGTGAGGTCCGTGTCGAGGACGCGGCGCCAGAGCTCCGCATCGGTGCGTCCGAAGGGCGCGCTCTCGGCGATGCCGGCGTTGTTCACGAGGATGAGCGGCGGCCCGAGCTGCTCGCGCGCCTCGGCGAACGCGTGGCGCACGCTCTCCTGGTCGGTGACGTCGCAACGGACCGCACGTGCCTCGGTCCCGTGGCGAGAAGTGATGCTCGCCGCGCCGCACCGCAGCGGGGCTTCGGTCCGTCCCATGAGCGTGACGCTCGCACCAAGCCGGGCGATCTCCTCGGCGATCGCCGCTCCGAGACCGCGTCCCGCTCCCGTGACCACCGCGTGGCGGCCGGCGAGCGGCCCGCCGTCAGAGGCGCTGGCCACCGTCCACCTGCAGCACGATCCCTGTGATGTGACGGGCGCGGTCCGAGGCGAGGAAGCTCACGGCCGCCGCCACGTCGTCGGGCGTGCCGAGGCGGCCGACGACGATCTCCGAGAGCGATCGTTGCTTCGCGTCCTCGGGCATCGCGGCGACCATCTCGGTCTCGATGAGGCCTGGCGCGACGACGTTCGCGGTGATCCCGAACGCGCCGACCTCGCGGGCGACCGACTTGGTGAAGCCGATCAGTCCCGCCTTCGCCGCGGCGTAGTTCGACTGTCCGAACTTGCCACGCAGCCCGTTGATCGATGCGATGTTGACGATGCGGCCGGCCCCGGCTTCGCGCATCGCCGGGATGGCGGCACGCGTGAATCGGAAGGCCGCGGCGAGATCGGCGTCGAGGACCTCGTCCCACGCCTCGTCGCTCATCTTCCAGACGACGCCGTCGCGATTGATGCCCGCGTTGTTCACCAGGATGTCGAGGCGGCCAAAACGTGCGGTGACCTCGAGCACCGCACGGCCCGCGGCGTGCCTATCGGTCCCGTCGGCGCGGAGCGGGAAGGCGCACCGGCCGGTCGACGCGATCTGCGCCGTCGTCTCGCGCGCGCCATCGCCATCGCTGCGATACGTGAACGCCACGTGCGCGCCGCACCGCGCCAGGTCGACCGCGATCGCGCGGCCGATGCCGCGCGAACCTCCGGTGACGAGCGCGACGGCGCCGGCGAGCTCGGCCGGATCAGTGACTGGTGACGAGCGCATCTGGCACCGCGGCGAGGGCCGAGCCGCACACCCCGCAGAACGCGAACGAGTCGGGGAGGCCCTTCGCGCCGCAGGACGGGCATGTCCGAGCGTTCGGGCCCCAGAGGGTCTCGCTCGATCCGCCGTCGCGCGCGCGTACGCGTACGCCCACGCGATCGGCGCGGCGCTTCTCGGCGAACGCGGTCATGCCTTCGTACGGCTCGAGCGACGAGAAGTGGAGCGCGAGCCAGTCGCGCGCGTGTCCGATGGTCATGCTCCACGCGAAGTCCTTCCAGAAGTTCGCCTGCTGCTTCGTGTAGCGCATGCACTCAGGGAACGTGTCCAGGAGCTTTCCCGCCAGACGCGCGACCGCAATGTCGAGCTCCGCCGCCGGGACGACCTCGTTCACCAGCCCCCAGTCGAGGGCGGTCTTGGCGTCGACCCACTCGCAGGTCATGAGCATCTGCCGCGCGCGGCGGTCGCCGACCACGAGCGGGAGCCACTGCGTCGCACCGCCCGCGGCGACGCTGCCCACCTGCACGCCGACCTGACGGAAGCGCGCCGCATCCGTGGCGATCGCGAGGTCGCACGCGAGGTTGAACTCGTTGCCGCCGCCGACGGTCATGCCGTTGATCCGCGCGATCGAGGGCTTGCCGACGTTGCGCAGCGCGTCGATCGCGCCGGCGAAGAGTCCCATGTACTTCCAGTAATCCCGCGGGCGCTGGGTGTAGTCGCGCGCGTACTCCTTCACGTCGCCGCCGGTGCAGAACGCGTCGGTGCCCGCGCCGGTGAGGACGACCACCGCCACGGCGTCATCACGGCCGGCATCGGTGAACGCCTCCGCCAGCTCGCGTAGCGTCCGCGTGGTGTAGGAGTTGTACGCCTGCGGCCGGTCGATCGTGACCGTCGCGATCCAGTCCTTCTTCTCGTACTTGATGTCCGCGAAGCCGAGCTCCGAAGGCGTCTTGCCGCTGATCTCGCTCATGCCGCCACCTGACCTTCCTGCTGTCGCAAGAGACGCTGGCGCGCAAGGAGCGCCGCCCCGAGCGCCGCGATGAGATCTGGACGATCGGACACGTTCACCTTCTGGCCGACCGCTTCCTGGAGCGCCCCGATCATGCCGTCCTGAAGCGCCATGCCGCCGACGAAGGTGATCTCCGTCTCGATGCCGACGCGCTTCAGCAGCTGGTAGCCACGCTGCGCCAGCGAGTCGTGGATGCCGCGGACGATGTTCTCGACGCTCTGCCCCGCGGTGACGAGGTTGATGATCTCCGACTCCGCGAACACCGCGCAGACCGACGAGATGACCTGCGGGCTGTCCGCCTTCATCGACAGCGAGCCGAGATCGTCGAGCTTGATCTCGAGGTACCGCGCCGCGCGCTCGGCGAAGCCACCCGCGCCCGCGGCGCACTTGTCGTTGGTGCGGAATTCCTTCACGCGGCCGCCGTCCAAGACACGCATCGCCCGCGTGCTCTGCGCGCCGATGTCGATGATCGACCGCGTACCGGGAAAGAGGTGCGCCGCGCCGCGCGCAACGGCGGTGATGTCGGTGACCTGGATGTCCCGGAAGGGCACGTTGTAGCGGCCCATGCCGGTCGTCGCGACGTACTTCACGTCGTCGGCGGAGAGGCCGGCCGCCCCGAACGCCTGTCCGAGCGCGTCGTGCGCCAGGCCCGCGAAGTCGGGCCGCATCCGCGCGATGCCGCTGCCCACGACGTGCGCGTCGGCGTCGATCACGATGGCCTTCGCGGTGCGCGAGCCCATGTCGAGTCCTGCCACGTACGGACCGTTCACGCCATCACCTCCGCGCCCGCGAGCATCCGCTCCATCGCGAAGATCGCCGCGCCAAGCGCGCCCGTGTAGTGCGAGTCGCCGTGGACGTTGATCTTCAGATCGAGCTTCTCCTCGATCGAGCGCACCATGCCGATGTTCTTGGAGACCCCGCCGGTGAAGGTGACCTCCGCTTCGGACCCGACACGGCGCACGAGCGCCACCGTGCGCGAACCGATCGCGCCGTGCACGCCCGCGAGGATGTCCTCGACCTTCTTGCCGAGGGCGAGGTACGAGAGGATGTCGGTCTCGACGAAGATCGTGCAGACGGTCGAGAGGCGCACTGGGATCTTCGCCTCGAGCGACTTCTCTCCGATCGCGCTCACGTCCATGCCCAGCGCCTCGGCGGAGTTCGTGAGGAACCGGCCGCTTCCCGCCGCGCACTTGTCGTTCATGGCGAAGTCGAGCACCTCGCCGCGGTCGCTGACCTTGATCGCTTTGGTGTCCTGTCCACCGATGTCGATGACCGTGCGCGTATTCGGATACAGCGCCCATGCGCCCTTCGCATGGCACGAGATCTCGGTCACTTGGTCGTCGCCGAACGCGACCTTGAAGCGCCCGTAGCCGGTGCCGATCACATAGCCGACGTCATTCCGGCTCGCGCCCGCCTCGCTGAGAGCGGCCTCGTAGGCGCGCTCGGCGGCGCGGACGAGGTACGCGCCGGTGTCCACGAGGGACCGCGCGATGATGCGACGGTCCTCGTCGAGCAGGATGGCTTTGGTCTGCGTGGATCCGACGTCGACCCCGACGCTGTACCTCACCTCGCACCTCCGGCTGCCAGAGCGGCCGCATCGCTCGCGGCGGTCAGACGGCGCTGGGAGAGCGCCTCGAAGAACGCGTCGATGCGATTGCGCAGCTGCGCCTGCGAGAAGTACCGCGGATCCTCGAGGTCCGACTCGATGAGCAGCGTCGGGACCTCGCGCTCGCGGACGAAGTACTCGCGCATGTCGCCCTGGCCCGCGGAGAACAGCCGGCAGCTCTTCACCGAGTGGATGACGACGGCGTCGGCTTTCCATTCGTCGACGTACCGCGCCATCTGGTCATAGCGCTGCAGGAAGGTGCGGTTGCAGAGGTTGTACTGGAGCATGTGGCGGGCGATCGACTCGAGCGGCTTCTGCGGATCGTGCCGGAAGCCGAACTCCCAGATGCCGCCGACCGTCGAGTACGTGGAAGCGACGGCGACCGCGCCCCAGCGGGAGAACATGTCGCGGAAGACGCGCAGGAAGGGCCACGGTGGCGGGCCCTCGATGACGATGCGGAAGCGCTCCTCCGGCAGCGGGCTTTCGCCCTTCGCGGCCTTTTCGGTCAGCTCCTTTCGCGCGACCTCGAAGAAGCTCACCGCCTCGTCGGTGCCGCGCAGGCAATACAGGACCGCCATCATCGTGACCGAGTCGAAGTACGCGTCGTACGGCGCCGGCTTCTGCTTGGTCAGGTCCTTGATCTCCGCCCACATCTCGCCGACGAGGGCGGAATTCTTCACGGTCCGTTGCAGCTTCTTGTAGTCGAGGCTCTTTCCGGTGATCTTCTCCAGCTGGACGATGAGCTCCTCGAGCTGCCTGACCACGTACTCCACGTCACCCGGCGAGGGCTCGCCGTCGGCCGAACGCACGAACGGGATGTCGATGTTCACCGCGGGCGCGCCGGTGAGCTCCGCGAGGTGCTCGAACCAGTTGAGGTACACGTTGCAGCCGACGTAGTTGCAGAGCAGCAGATCGGCCGTCGGGATCGTGCCGTATGGCGCCTCGTAGCCGCCGAGGTAGAGGCCGACGTCGGCCTTGACGTACGCGCAGTTGTCGACGGCGTAGCCGAGCTCCTCGGCCTTCTGGATGAGTGGCAGCGACTGCTTGCGCGCCGCGAGCTGGAGGACGTTCACCTCGGGGAAGACCGGGATCATGTCGAACGCGCGCACGAGCTCGACCGGATTCCCCGCGATGAGCAGGTGCGCGTTCTTCGTGTTGGACTGACCCTTCGCGATGGCCGTCAGCTGCGCGTAGTACTCGCTCATGAGCTGCTTCTGCAGCTCGTGCACGTGACCTTGGTAGCGGATGGCTGTCGTCGATTCGCTCATGTGAACAACATCGATTCCACGAAGGTCTCGACCTCCGTTCGGATCTTGTCGTACATCCACATCTTCTCTTCGAACTCGAGGAAGAGATGCGGGATGGATTCCTTTTCGAGTGCGCGGCGGTACAGCGCGTAGTCGAAGAGACCGGGTTCGCAGAACTTCGCGCCCAGGAAGATCACGGCATCGGCGCGATGTGCCTTCGCGCTCGCGATGAGCGCGGCGGCGCGGGGCTGGCGGAGGTCGTGCTTCGTGCTCGCGTGTACGCTGCCGTCCAGGTACGCGCGGGCGAGCGCGACGAACGGGTCGCCGTCGAGCGCGACGTCGCGCTTGAAGAGGCGCCATCCGAGCAGGAAGTCGTCGTCGAGGATGTAGCAGCCGGACTCCTCGAGGCCGGCGATGAGCTCGAGGGGCGGCTGCTCGCAGAACGATCCCACCAGCACGACGCGGATGCGGTCCTTCGCACGGGCCTCGCGCAGTCGCGCCTCCGCGATGGCCTCGGCGACGATCGGCTCGCTCTCCGCCGGATCCATGAGCGTCGCGAGGCGCGCGAGCGTGTACAGCTCGGCCGTGGAGATCTTCTCGGGGGCCGTCGCCCGGAGCAGGTAGAGCTCGCGCAGGCGAGCGCGTAGCGCGTTGTACGTGACGAGCGCCGCGCGCAGGTCGGCATCCTCGACCGGATGTCCACTCACAGCGCCGAGCTCGCCAGCGACGCGGTGGTATTCGGTCGAGAGGTACCCGACCGCCGCGGACGACGTCATGTTCTGCGGCAGGTGCACGTACGTCATGTGCCGCTCCTGGAAGTTGCGCGCCATTACGCTCGCAAGGTTGCGCGCCGGGTCGCAGATCGACTCGAACATGAGCGCGTCGAACGGCTCGAGCCGCTCGGTAAAGGCGAGCTCGAGCGTGCTCTTTACGACGGAGCAGATGAACGACTGGAAGCGCGAGTCCGCGTGGGCCATCTCGATCTGGTTGCCGCCGCCGAAGAGGCCGACCGGAAGCATCGTGGCGGCATAGGCCAGCTCGATCGGTGCGTACACCGGGAAGCATCCCGTCACCTTGCGGCCGGTGCGCGCACGCCACTCGCGCACGGTCGGGAACGATCGGTCCTCCACTATCTCGCGATATCGCTCGACGGCCTCCAGCGGACGGGTCATCGTGAGCGTCATAGATCCCTCCCGATCGGTATGAAGGCTTCGTCGCGGAAGCCGAGCTCCCGGAAGAAGGGGGCCATCGTGCGGTCGTGCAGCGGCACGAGCGTGTACACGTGGCCCACGCCGGCCTCACGGAGATGCGCGAGCAGCGCGGTCAGCAGAGCGCGGCCCATACCGAGCCCGCGATGAGAGAAATCCACGCCAAACGCGTCGATCCATCCGGCGGGCACCGCGCCGAACGATCGCCGGATCTCGCCCGCCGCGTAACCGACGAGGATGCCGTCCACCTCAGCTCCAACGATCACCACCCCGGTGCGGCCGATCCGTCGCGCCCAGTCGTCGGCGGTCTCGGCCTCGAGCTGGCGCGACAGGGCCGTCAGGTGGGCGAGGTCCGCGCGGCCGAGAGACCGGACCGTCGGTGTTCGCAAAGAGGTCTGCATAGGACCGGACGCTATGTGCGGATCGTGTTCGACCTATGTCAGGCGGGCGTAGCGCTCCTCGGACGGATCTCCAAAGTGAGCAGCCCGTCGCTCTGCACCTGGCCGTACGTGAGTGACACGGGTATGCGGTCGTCCCCGGCGCGTACCTGCGCGGGGACGTCACGAAGCGTCGACTCTCCCGACACGACCGCGCGCGCGAAGCAGCGTGGCCCACCGAGAGGCACGCCGTGGCAGTCCGCGCACTCGAGCACGTCACCGCAGTGCCGACCGACGATGTCGGCCCTGTCCCGCGCGAGCAGCCGCGCCGCCGCGTCGTTCGCGAAGCGGACCCGCAGCTGCTCGTCGATGACGAGCAGGGGATCGGGCAGCGCCGTGAGGACGTCCTCGGCCTGGTCGCCAAGGCGGGTGGCAGCCACACCGTCCGTCGCGAGCCGGTAGCCGACGCCATAGACGGCCTCGACATAACGCGGCTCTTTC
>WNFV01000244.1_pt1 | contig 136774 bp, 127 predicted proteins | sample 5400101 | NCBI WGS metagenome assembly WNFV01 (sample SAMN13153361, study PRJNA577476) | soil metagenome | isolation source: 115 cm soil or saprolite under grassland replicate 1 | place: USA:California | collected 2016-06-15 | reverse complement strand
GAGGTCGACGCGTTCCTGGCGGTGCTGCGGACCCGGCGGGATCGCGCCATGGCCGAGGCGATGCTGCTGGGCGGCTTGCGCCGCTGCGAGGTGCTCGGGTTGCGCCTGCGTGACCTGAACGCTGGGCAGCGTCGCCTGTTCGTCGCCGAGGGCAAGGGTGGCCACCAGCGGATCGTGCCCGTCTCTGGCCGGTTCTTCGCCACCCTGGCGGGCTATCTCGACCACGAGCGGCCCCGCACCTCAGCGACCGACCGGGTGTTCGTGGTGCTTAAGGGGCCGCGGCGGGGGTTGGAGCTGTCGGCCGACGGGCTGGACGAGATCCTCGCCGGTCATCGGTCGATCGAGTCGACCCGGATCTATCTGCATCTGGCCAACGCCTGGCTCGCCACCGAGTACGCCCAGGCAGCCGAGGCCATCGAGGCCGACCTTGGCGCCGGCACCGCCGCGGGCGACCGCAGCGTTGCGGCCCCGAAGCCCGAGCAGGTGCGCTGATGCCACCCGCGCTCCAGCGCTCAGCTGAGCAGCAGACGCTGGTCGGTGCCTTCACCCGCGCGCTGGCCACCGCCGGCTTGAGCATCCGACCCGAGCGGCTGTGGGGCGCCAAGGCGTTCTGCGCCCGGGTCGGCCTGCCTGCCGACTGGCCGGCGCTCACCCTGGACGCCCAGCTCGCCCTGCCCAAGCGGGTCCGTACCTTCGTGGCCCCACCACCACCCGGCGTCCCACGCCGCGTTCATCCAGACCGCGACCACGCTCGGGTTCACCCGCGGCTCCGCGGTGCGCCAGTGGGCGGCCGTGGTGCGCGTGGCCGCCCTGCACCAGGTCACCCCCGACCAGGTGACCGCCACCATGCTCCAGGCAGGACGGGCGGCGCTCGAGGCGGCCGTGGAGCGGCACCGTCCCGGCCGCCAGCGGGAGGCGACCAAGGCGCTGCACGGCGCCACCGCCACCCTGTTCCACCTCGGCGTGATCGACCAGGCCTCCGCCAAGGGCGCCCGCACGGCCACGCTGGCCCGCTCGGCTCGGCGGGAAGCCGCCTGGGCCCAGGTGGCCCCCGGCCTGGCCGCGACCATGCGCGCCTACCTGGAGCAGCTGGCGCTGGTGCAGCGGCCGGCGACCACCACCCGCAACGAGGCGGCGCTGCGTGAGCTCGGCGGGTTCCTCACCCGCCACGCGCCCGAGGTGACCTGCGTGGCCGACCTACGCCGCGGCCACCTCGAGGCCTACAAGGCCTGGCTGGTGACCCGGCCGCTCCAACGCGGCCAGGGCACCCTGGACCGGGCCAGCATCGCCAACCGCCTGACCGCCCTGCGCGTGTTCTTCACCCGGCTGCTCGAGTGGGGCGTCGCCGACGCGCCGGTCGGCCCGCTGCTGTTCAACGGGGACCTGCCCACCTTGGACACGCGCCTGCCGCGGTTCCTCGACGACGGCGCCGCCGCCAAGCTCCTCCAAGCTGCCCGCGCCGACCCCGACCCGTTCGTCCGCCTGGCCGTCGAGCTGCTCGCCCGCACCGGCATGCGCAAAGGCGAACTCGTCGGCCTCACCGTCGACGCCATCGTGCAGATCGGCGCGGCCTACTGGCTGCGCATCCCGGTCGGCAAGCTCCACAACGACCGCTACATCCCCCTGCACCCCCAGCTCAAGACCATGCTCGACCAGTGGCTCGACAAGCGACCCCAGGGGCTGCGTTCCAGCCTGCTGTTCATCGACCAGGGCCGGCGCATCACCACCGCCCGGGTCGACGCCGCACTCCGCAAGGTCGCCGCCGCTGCCGGCATCGGCCACGTCACCCCCCACCAGCTCCGCCACACCCTGGCCACCCAGGCGATCAACCGCGGCATGTCGCTCGAGGCGATCGCCGCCCTGTTGGGCCACAAGACCCTCGGCATGACCATGGTCTACGCCCGGATCGCCGACCGCACCGTCGCCGATGAATACTTCCAGGTCTCCGCCAAGGTCGAGGCGCTCTACGACCAGCCCAAGACCCTCCCGGCCGACGCCGAGGGCGCCGAGATGCTCCGCCTCCGCAAGGAGATGACCCAGCGGATGCTCGGCAACGGCTACTGCACCCGACCCCCGGAGCTCGACTGCACCTTCGAGTCGATCTGCGAGTCGTGCACGTTCTTCCACGCCACCATCGAGTTCCGCCCCACCCTCCAACGCCAACACGACGACGCCGCCAGCAAGGGCCAAGCCGGCCGCCAACAGCTCTTCGAAGGGCTGCTCGCCCGGCTCGACGAGGAGGCCTCTTGACAACATCACCCACATAAGGGGATGTAGATGACGGTGTGGCGGGTCGGGTCCAGGGCGTGCACGGCGGCGCGGACGGCGACGGTCTTGCCCACGCCGACCTCGCCGGTGACCACGCCGAGGGCGGCCTCAGCGACGCAGAACTCGATGCGGGCGACGGCTTCGGCTTGGGCGTCACGGCTGTGCAGGTCGCGGGCGGCCACGCGCTTGGAGAATGGGGTTCGGGTGAAGCCGAAGTGCGCCACCCAGGGTGCCCGGCTGGTGGGTGTGGCGGTGGGGGTCACGGGTGCACCTGTCCGGTCTTGGTGGTGGGCCCGGTGGGCTCGGTGGCGGGGTGGGAGGGGTTGGTCCGCGGGAGGTTGCGGTAGGCGGTCTGGCCGGTGGTGGCCTCCTCGTGGGCGGCCAGGACCAGGCCGAGGTAGTCCACCCCGGTGGAGGTCGGCGCTGGTGGGGTGGGGCGGGCTGCCTGGGGCACGGCTGGGTGGGTGTGGCGGCCGAGCACGAACGGCGTGGCGACCCCGGCAGCGACGCCGCCTGCGAAGACGTTCAGGCTGGCGAGGTCCTCGGGGTCGTAGCGCAGCTCGACCCGGCAGCCGACCAGGGATGGGTCGACCTGGTAGCGGTTGCCGGCCAGCGAGACCGTGGCCGTCTTGCTCACCACTCGCACTGCCTGCCAGCGGAACGCCTCGGCCAGCAGCGCCGGGTCGGCGGCCCGGGGTGCTCCGGCAGGCGCGAAGCCGGCCAGGAACCGGGCGATCGGGGTCTGGCCGGTCTCGGCGTGGACGCGGGTGTTGAGCACCTGCTCGGCCCAGGCGGTGAAGCGGTCGTTGAGCTCGTCCAGCGAGGCGATGCCGGTGTGCTCGGCCTCGACCAGGAACCGCTCGCGGACCACCCGGTTCAATCGCTCCTGCTTGCCGCGGCCTTGGGGCCGGTACGGCTTGCTGTGGACCAGGCGGATGCCCAGCACGGCGCAGCTGCGCTCGGGCATCTGGTTGGCGTACGGCGCGCCGTTGTCAACATAGAGGACCTCGGGCAGCCCACGGCGCAGGATCGCCGCTCGGAGCACGTCCTGGCCGGCCCGGGTGTTTTCCTCAAGGACCCAGCGGCCATGCACGAGCAGCCGCGAATGGTCGTCCACCAGCACAAACAGCTTCGCCCGCTTGGAGCCGGCGACGCGGGGATGCGGCACGAACGGCCCCGTGAGCACGTCACCGACCCAGCGCTCGTTGGGCCGGTCGGCCTCGTAGCGCCCGAACGCCCGGGCGGGCTCGGCCGCAAGCGCGGCCCGATGCAGGCCCCGTCGGCGCAGGTGCTCGCGGATGGTGCGTTCGGCCACCCGGATGCCGTGCCGGTGGAACAAGATGTCGGCGATGTGGGCCGCGCTGCGGGCCGGTGCCTCCATCCGCAGCGCGCACGCCTCAGCTAGCAACTCGGGGTGGCGACGCACCGTACCGGCGTCGGAGCGGGCCCGTGGGCGCAGCCCGGCAAGCCCATGGGCGCGGTAGTCGCGGATCCAGCGGTCAAGCGAACCCCGGGCGTAGCTGCGCGGGCTGCCGTCGGGGTGGACGAGGACACCACGGGCCAACTCGCGCACCAGCCGGCCTCGTTCGGCCGGGGTCAGACGCGGGTCCAGGGCCTCCACGATCACGCCGTAGCGGAACAGCGCGACCTGCTCGAGGCGATCGGCGGGTTGGGGTGCGGGCATGGCGCCTCCCGAGACGGTGACCAGGGCACGGGCGCCAGCCAACGCCGTCCACCCGGCCCTGCCCAGGGCGGGGGTGTGGTGGCGGCCAGCCACCCGCCGCCGCTTGCCACCGCGGCGAACCCCCAGCGCCCCGGCACCTGCCCGCCAGGCCCACCGGAGCGCTGCCGCCGCTGGCACGCCCACGCCCAAGCCGCCCCGAGCGCGACCAGCGCCGCCGCCTCAGGCTCGGCGGGCAACACCGGGGCCACTCCACCGAACTCCACCGCCAGCGCGGCCAACCCGGCGGCAAGCGCTGGCGCCCTGGCCCGGAAGCGCCGCCGCCAGTCCCGAGCGGTCGAGTGGGGCACACCCAGCGCATGGGCCACCGGGCGCAACCCTGCCCCGGCCACCGCCCGGTCCAGCACCGCACCGATGACCTCGACCACGTCCACCCGTCCCAGCAGCACAAACGCTGGGAGCAGGGCATGGGTCACCCGGCAGGAAGGGCACTTGGCCCGGCGGACCCAGACCCGATACAGGCGACCAGCGTGAGCGCGCACGAAGCGCGGATAGCCCGCCCAAAAGATCATCGGCCGGTCACACCGCGGGCAGCCCGGGCGCGGCACGACCACCGCGCGGCCGGCAGCCGCATAGGCCTCGACGCCATCCGGGCAGGGCCATACGATGGCCACGGTGGCTACCACCGCCTGGACCCTCCCGGAGAGCGCCAACTCACATCGGGAGGGTCCTTCGCTCGTTCAGGACCCACGCATCCTCCCCCAGCACACGAGTCGATCCCCAATCAGCGTTGCCGTTCCGGGCACTCCCGTCCTCAGACAGTCATGCCCTCAACAGGAGGCCACGCTTCTGCACGAGGCTGCTGATCGGCTGATAGGCGGGGGAAGCGCTCTGGTCGATCGCTCGGGACTTCACCGACCGGGAGATCAGGACACCGAAGGGCAACATGACTTGGCATGACGTTGTACTGCGACGGATCTTGCTGTCTGCGCGCATGATCGGTCATCGCGAGTACGGCGGGCGGCTGTATTGCCTGAACAATGTGCCGCCGATCTTTACAGAAGAGAAGTGGCAGCGCGTCAAGGAAGCGCTCGAGAAGCGGGCCATCCATCATGGCCCTGCGCAGAAGTGGCTCCTGTCGAGCATCGCGCTGTGCGGTGTGTGCGAACGGCCTCTAACAAGCGCGGCGCCAGGCAAAGGCAAGCGGACGTACCAATGCAAGCCGCGTTTCGCGGGAGACAATGCGTGCGGCAAGATTTCTGTTGTTGCTGGCCCTACCGAGGAAGTTGTCACACAGAAGCTCATCGCGTTCATCGCTGACCGCGACAAGATGACGGCGCTGCTACAAGAACATACGAGAGGCCTTGAGGCTGAGGCAATCCCCAGCCGCACCCTGGGCGGGTACAGCGTGCGCAGGTAGCGCAGGAACACCAGGAACTCCCCGCGGCGCTTGCGGGGCTTGATGTGCCCGTACAGCCGATCGCGCGAGAGGTCGTAGGCGGCCAGCAGGTGCCGCACCCCATGCGGGGTGTAGGTGGCCCTCCGCCGGCGACGCGGCCGCAGGTCGCCGCCTCCGCGGGTCGTCCACTGCCGACCCTGGGTGCGGTTGCAGGTTGAGCGGGCCGAACTCGTCCACGCAGATGACCACCTCAGGATCGCCGTCGCAGACGTCGTCGGTGCCGTCCATGAGCCCATCCAGGTGCAAGATGCGGTTCTTCTTGGCCTCGAAGTCCGGGTCGGTGGACTGCTTCCAGGTCTTGATCACTTGAAAGGACACGCCCTCCTCGCGGAGCAGGAGCCGCAGGCCCTCGTGGCTGATGTCGTCGACCACCCCCTCGGCGACCAGGAAGTCGGCCAGCTTGGCCAACGACCAAGTTGAGAAGGGAAGGTCATGATCGATCGGGCGCGACAGCGCGACCTGCTTGATCTGGCGCCGCTGCGACAGGGTGAAGGTGGGCGACCGCCCGCCGGCATAGCGCGGATACAGCGCGTCGAACCCGTCGAGGTTGAAGTTGTGCAGCACGTCACGGACTCGGTCGTGACTGGTGAACGTCACCTCAGCGATGGCTGGCACGTCCATGCCCTGCGCCGACAGCAGCACCATCTGTGCCCGCCGCCAGGTGACCACCGACCCGGAGCTGCGTCGCACGATGCGCAACAGCCAGTTGCCTTCGTCGTTGCTGATGTCCCGCACCCGGACCCGCTCGGCCACCCCGCCTCCTTCGACGACTCGATGTCGCCGGGAGTCTTGCATCCAAGAGGCGCCGAGCGGGCAACCAGCCATCTCGACCAAACGAGGCCAACGATGCCGAGGACGGCACTAGGTCCTCCTTGTTCGTGACGTGGTGGTATAACGCCATCGGCCCTACCTCGAGCTCGTTCAGCTCGGCTGCTCGTCGAGGAAGGCGAGGGTGGCTGCGGCGAACAGCGGGGAGGTGGCCATGTTGTAGTGGGTCAAGCCGGGCAGGATCGCGAGCGCGTGACCGCCCTCCGGCCGGCCCTCACCCATCCAGCCGCCGTCGCGGAGGGCGCCGCCGAGCAGCTTGAAGACCTCGACGTAGTGGCTCGGCGGCGCCATGTCGGCGTCGGCGGCGACGATCAGCGTCGGCACCTGGAGGCTGCGAACCTCCTCGGTGAAGTCGAAGTCCTCCGCCATCGCCTCGCCGATCTTGTCCAGCAGCCGCGGGAAGTCCTCGGGGCGCGGCGCCACCCGCTGGTAGAGCTGGTACATCGGGGTGTCCTTCATGAACTCGGCGGCGGCCGCGCTCACCTGGCCCTGCTGCGCGCGCATCTCCGGATAGATCGCGTCGGGCCGGATGTTCGCCGAGACCACGACGAGCCGGCCGACCATGGCCGGGTACTTCGCCGCTGTGTGGAGCGCCACCCCACCGCCGAGCGAGTAGCCCACGAGGTCCGGCTTGTCCAGCCCGAGGTGGTCGATGAGCGCCGCGATGTCATCGGCCATGAGCCGGACGTCGATCGGTCGGTCGATGTCGGCGGTCCGGCCGTGCCCCTGCAGGTCGACGGCGATGACCTGGTGGCGCTCGGCCAGGGCGGGAAGGACCGGCCCGAACATCTCGCCCGACCCGAGCCCGCCGTGCAGCAGGATCAGCGGCCGCCCGGCCCCGTGAGTCTCGAAGTAGAGGTTGATGCCATTGACCTCAGCGTATTGGCCGGTGCCGTTGGCGTCGGTTGTCCAATCGGTGGCGGTCACGGTGATGCTCCTCTCGTCCTCGCTGGTGTGTGATGCCGATTCAGCCCCGCTTTCGACCGGAACTCATCGGCGGTGCGACCCGATGAGTTCCCGCCGCGGGTGTCTGCACCACCCTACGCACGCGTCGTGGCGCTCGCTGGATGGTGCCTTCGACGGAGTCCCACGCCGCTACCATCGACCGGCGACCACCGCCCGAGAGCCCTGACACCGACCCGTTCGTCCACCTCCACGTTCACTGCGACTTCAGCCTCCTCGACGGCCTCTGATCACCGAGCCTGCGCTCGCTGAACCACTGACAACCAATGACTGTCCTGGTACTCGGCTCGAAATGTGCACCCCAACCCAAGCCGAGGGAACCAACGGCCCCGGACATGCCGCGCTGCGCGCGCCCCCCAAAGATCACCGACAGGACGCGGCGAGCGAAGCGAAGCCCACCCGCAGGGCCGCGCGGCGCGCACCTCTACCGCAATGTGCGCGTGCGGATTCAGCCGGTAGGCCTTCAGGCGCACCAGCCGACCGTCGTGGCCGTCATCGCGCATGTCATGGTCCTTCGCCTCGTGTTCCTCATGCGCGCCTGCCACCTGCAGGTCCTGCGCCCCGACGCTGCCCCGCACCAAGGCGACCGAACGGCTGTCCTTGCTTCCTGCTGGATGCGGCGCGTCTGGCGGCCAGCGACCACTGGGTGGTCGCAGGCCACCGCCAGCACATAGCCGATGCCTCGGGCCTCCAGGCAGACCCGTAGCTTGGGGTCGGCGCCGTAGACCTCGTCGCCGGTCACCCACGCGGCCGGCACGCCGGCGTCCAACGCCCGGGTGATCATGGCCGTGGCCAGGGCTGGCCTGGTCGCAAACCCCACCTGGGCGGGGACGCCCGCGGCCCGCAAGCGCTCGGGATCACGGGTCCAGGACCGGGGCAGGTACAGCTCCCGGTCGGTGACGGCGTGCCCAGCCGGACTGGCGTAGGCCAGCAAGACCGCGACCTGGGCATTCTCGACACGGCCCGCGGTGCCGGTGTACTGGCGCTGCACCCCCACCGCTGCGGTGCCCTGCTTCAGGTCCCCGGTCTGGTCCACCACCAGCACCGCCCCGGGGTCGCCCAGGTGCTCCACCGCGTAGTCGCGCACGTCATCGCGCACGCCGTCTTCGTCCCACACCGCCCGGGCGAGCAGGTGCTCCCATCCCATCAGGGCTGGCGTCCCCGGCGTGCTCGGCGAGCGTCCAGCAGTTCTTGCGTGGCAGGTCCGCCAGCAGCCCCAGCACCAACGCCCGGGTCCGCCAGCGTGGCTCCACCCGGCCAAACCGGCCCGTGACCCGGCCCAGCAGCTCCTCCAGGCCCGCCTGCCAGCGGGCAGGGTCGACGGCTACGCTGTGGCCTGCGGCCACCGTCTGATCTTCGGTTGTCCTCACAACACCGGATCATCAACGGTGGCCGCCCTGCTCTGCTCGCCGGCCCCACACCAGCAAGGTCACGATCTACGGTTGGAGTGCTAGCCGCTACCATCTGCGCCTATGGTCCGCATACCCGCATCGGAGGGGCTGAGTGAAGAGCAGACCTAGGATCCTGTCAGGCGTTCAGCCTAGCGGAGCTGAGAAGCCTGACAATCAGCAGGTGATGACGGACAGTCGCACCAGCACGCATCTCGGCAACTACGTCGGGGCCTTCCGCCAGTGGGTCGACCAGCAGCACGTGTTCGACGCCTTCTTCCCGATCGTCGACCTGCACGCGATCACGCTGCCCTACGAGCCGGCCGAGCTGCGCCCCCGCACCCTCGAGATGGCCGCCATCCTGCTCGCCGTCGGGCTCGACCCCGAGATCTGCACGATCTTCGTGCAGTCCCATGTGCCCGAGCACGCCGAGCTGGCCTGGATGTTCAACAACATCGTGACCGTGGGCGAGCTGCGCCGCATGACCCAGTTCAAGGCCAAGGCGGCCCAGGGGAGCGAGGGCGCGGTGCCCGCCGGCTACTTCAACTACCCGGTGCTGCAGGCGGCCGACATCCTGGTCTACAAGGCCGACCGGGTGCCGGTGGGGGAGGACCAGCGCCAGCACCTCGAGCTCTCCCGGGAGGTCGCCCAGACCTTCAACAGCCGCTACGGGCAGACCTTCCCGCTTCCCGAGGCCTACATCCCCAAGGTGGGCGGCCGGGTGATGGACCTGCAGCAGCCCGACGCGAAGATGTCGAAGTCGTCGGTGTCCCCGGCCGGCCGACTGCACCTGCTCGACCCGCCCGAGGTGGTCCGCAAGAAGGTGCGCTCGGCGGTCACCGACTCCGGCCGCGAGGTCGTCGCCCGACCCGACAAGCCGGCCATCTCCAACCTGCTGGAGCTCTACGCGATCGCGTCGGGCCGCTCGGTCGGGGAGCTGGAGGGCGAGTACGCCGGCCGCGGCTACGGCGACTTCAAGTCCGACCTGGCCGAGGTGCTGGTCGGCTGGCTCCAACCGGTCCGGGAGCGGTACGAGGCGCTGCAGGCCGACCCCGACCGGCTGGCCGGGGTGCTGGCCGACGGCGCGGCCAAGGCCCGCACGATCGCGCGCGAGACCCTGGCGGAGGTCAGGGAGCGCATGGGCTTCCTCCCGGCCCTACCGGCCCCTCCCGCACCGGAACGGAGCCTCGGTTTGCGTTCGGGGCCGGCCCGGACCGGCTGACGTGCCAAGGCGGCGGCTGGCGGTGGTCGCGCTGCTGCCCCAGCCGGTCGCGTTCCATGTCCAGGCGTGGCGCCGGGCCCTGCGCGAGCCGACCAGGGACGCGGTGGCCCCGCACGTCACCCTGGTCCCGCCCCAGTCGGTCCCGGCCGAGCAGGTGCCCGCGGCGGTCGCGCTCCTCGAGCGGGCCGCCGCGGCGGCGGTGCCCGGCGTGATCACCCTGGACGGGGCGGGCACCTTCCTGCCCGCGAGCCTGGTCGCGTTCCTGGCCGTCGGTGAGGGCGCGGCGACCCTCGCCGGCCTGGAGGCGGCGCTGCGGGCGCCTCCCCTCGAGCGGCGCACCCACCCGTTCCACCCGCACGTCACCGTGGCCCAGGAGCTCTTGCCCGCCGAGATCGACCAGGCCGCCCGCGACCTGGCCGGGTTCCGCGCCTCGTTCCCGCTGCGCGAGGTCGCGCTGATGGAGGACGGCGCCGACCGGGTCTGGCGGCCGCTGCGCCGGGTGGCCGTGGGCGCCTCCGAGCTGGTGCGCGAGGTCCCCACCGGCGAGGCCGCCAGCGTCGCCGTGTTCCTGCTCGACCCGCCGCAGGTGCTGCTCGACCCGCCGCGGGTGCTGCTCGACCCGCCGCGGGTGCTGCTCGACCCGCCGCGGGTGCTGCTCGACCCGCCGCGGGTGCTGCTCGGGCTCCGCACCAGCGGCCCGGGCCGCCGCTACCCCGGGGTGTGGGACGCGCTCGGCGGCAAGCCCGACCCGGGCGAGCCGCTGCTCGCGGCCATGCTGCGCGAGGTGCGCGAGGAAGCCGCGGTCGAGCCGCTGGACGTCGCCCCGCTCGGCTGCTTCCACGACGGCGAGCGCGCCGACGCCTTCTTCGTCGCCACCACCTGGCGCGGCGAGCCGCGCAACCAGGCGCCCGAGGAACACTCCCGACTCGAGTGGGTGCCGATCGACGAGGCGCTCGGGCGGAGCATGCCGCCCACCGTCCGCCGGGCGCTGGCCCGGCTGGTCGAGGTCGTCGGCGGCACCGGTATGCTCACGCGCGTAACCAGGCAGGTCGCGGGGTAGTGGGTGCAGAGCCACGGAGCGGGTACCGTCGCCCCGACCGCGCCTGCTCGATCCGCTCGACCCGCTGGAAGGAGCAACCTTGGCCACCCAGGAAACGCCGTCGCCCGGGACCGTGACGACTCGGCCTGCCGTCGATGCCGGTCCCGGCGCCCGCCCGCCTGGCGAGCCTTCCACCGCGCAGCTCCTGAAGGGCATCGCCGACGACGCGACCACCCTGGTCCGCCAGGAGATCCTCCTGGCCAGGCAGGAGGTCACCGAGGGGCTGACGAGCACCCTCATGGCGTCCAGCCTCCTCGTGGTCGCCGGGGTCCTCGCCCTCTACGGCCTCGGCTTCCTGCTGTTCACGATCGCGGTGGCGATCGGCGGCCCCGAGTGGCTTGGTTTCCTCATCGTCACTATCGTGCTGTTCCTTGTTGTCGCCGTCCTCGGGCTGATCGGCAGGAAGCGCCTCGCGGCCACCAAGGTGGCTCCCGAGCGGGCCAAGGCGGAGCTGAGGGAGACGGCCGACCAGCTGAGGGAGGAGCTCAAATGGGCGAGACCGCGGCAGCAACAGCCAGGGAAGTAGCGGAGACCCGCAAGCAGATGGAGGCGAAGGTGGCCAAGCTGTCGGAACGCGCGCCCGAGGAGGCCCGCAAGCTCGCGAAGCGGGTGCTGTTCGCCGTGATCACCGCTCTGGTGGTGCTCGCCGCCCGCAAGCTGGTCGACAGGCTCTGGGAGCGCGCCACCGGCGAGCTGCCGCCGACCAAGGTCGAGCACGACAACGACTGAGGCGCCGCCTCGGAGCCGCCAGGCCCCCGGGCCCGGGCGACTGAGGCGCCGCCTCGGAGCCGCCAGGCCCCCGGGCCCGGGCGACTGAGGCGCCGCCTCGGAGCCGCCAGGCCCTCGGGCCCGGGAGGCCCGGCTCGTGCTTGAATGAGCCTATGACGACCGTACCCCTGATCCCCCGCGACGTGCTGTTCGGCAACCCCGAGCGGGTCAGCCCGAGCATCTCGCCGGCCGGCACCCGCCTCGCCTACCTGGCCCCGGTCGACGGCGTGCTGAACGTCTGGGTCGGCACGGTCGGCGGGGACGACTTCAAGCCGGTCACCGACGACCGCGACCGCGGCATCCGGGCCTTCTTCTGGGCCCACGACGATCGCCACCTGCTCTACGTCCAGGACCGGGGCGGCGACGAGAACTGGCACCTGTACGCGGTCGACCTCGCCCTCGGCGGAACCCGCGACCTCACCCCGTTCGAGAACGTGCAGGCCCAGGTGGTCGCGGATGACAAGCGCTTCCCAGGCGAGCTGCTGGTTGGCATCAACAAGGACAACGAGCAGCTCCACGACGTCTACCGGGTGGACCTGGCAAGCGGCGAGCTGGAGAAGGTGGCCGAGAACCCTGGGTTCGTCGGCTGGCTGGCAGACGCCGAGCTGCGGGTCCGCTGCGGGGTCGCGCCGACCCCGGACGGCGGCCTCACGGTCATGCTCAGGGACGGCGAGCAGGCCGAGTGGAAGCCGGCGCTGGTGGTCGGGCCGGAGGACGCCCTGGGTACGGCCCCGGTGGCCTTCAGCGCCGACGGGCGGGAGCTGCTGCTGGTCTCCTCCAAGGACGCCAACGCCGCCCGGGTGGTCCGCTTCGACCCGGTCGGGGGCTCGACCAAGGTGCTGTTCGAGGACCCCCGGTACGACGTGCGGGACGTCACCGTCAACCCCGACACGCGTGAGCCCGAGCTGGTCACCGTGCTGCGCGAGCGGGCCCAGGTCGAGGCGCTCGACGCGGGGCTGGCCGGCGACCTCGAGCGGATCCTCGCCATCCACCCGGGCGACCCGGCCTTCCTCGGGCGCGACCACGCCGACCGGGTCTGGCTGCTCGAGTTCACCCCCGACGACGGCCCGGTGTCCTACTACGCCTACGACCGGGCCTCCGGCGAGGCCACCTTCCTCTTCGTCCACCGCCCGGAGCTGGAGCGCTACCAGCTCGCCAAGATGGAGCCGTTCTCGTTCACGGCCAGGGACGGGCTCACCGTGCACGGCTACGCCACCTTCCCGCCTGGCGCGGGCCGCTCCGGTCTGCCCGCGGTGCTGAACGTCCACGGTGGCCCCTGGGCGCGCGACGTCTGGGGCTTCAACCCGGAGGCGCAGTGGCTGGCCAACCGGGGCTACCTGTGCGTGCAGGTCAACTTCAGGGGCTCGACCGGGTACGGCAAGGACTTCCTGAACGCCGGCGACAAGCAGTGGGGCGCGACCATGCACGACGACCTGGTCGACGCGGTCGGCTTCGCGGTCGAGCAGGGCTGGGCCGACCCGTCGCGCTTCGCCATCTACGGCGGGTCCTACGGCGGCTACAGCGCCCTGGTCGGCGCGACCTTCACGCCCGAGGTGTTCTGCTGCGCCGTGGACGTGGTCGGACCGTCCAACCTCCTCACGCTCATCGAGTCGGTGCCGCCCTACTGGAAGCCGCTGCTGTCGCTGTTCAAGACCAGGGTGGGCGACCCCGACACCGAGTCCGACCTGCTGTGGTCCCGGTCGCCGCTGTCCAAGGTCGACCGGATCCGGATCCCGATGCTGATCGCCCAGGGTGCCAACGACCCGCGGGTCAAGCAGGCCGAGTCCGAGCAGATCGTGGCGGCCATGCGCGACAAGGGGATCCCCCACGAGTACCTGCTCTTCCCGGACGAGGGCCACGGCTTCGCCAAGCCCGAGAGCCGGCTGCGCTTCTACGCCGCGGCCGAGCGCTTCCTCGCCAGGCACCTGGGCGGTCGCCACGAGGAGCCGCCCCCGGCCGGCTGAGGCGCAGCCCACCGGCACGCTAGACGCGCCGGAACAGCAGGGCCCGCTTCACCTCCTGGATCGCCTGGGTGACCTTGATCCCGCGGGGGCAGGCGTCGGTGCAGTTGAAGGTGGTCCGGCACCGCCAGACGCCTTCCTTGTCGTTCAGCACCTCGAGCCGCCGGCCGGCGCCCTGGTCGCGGGAGTCGAAGATGAAGCGGTGGGCGTTGACGATCGCGGCCGGGCCGAAGTACTCCTCGTCGGCCCAGAACACCGGGCAGGAGGTGGTGCAGGCGGCGCACAGGATGCACTTGGTGGTGTCGTCGAAGCGCTCCCGCTCCTGCTGCGACTGCAGCCGCTCGGTGTCGGGCGCCGGCTCGTCGTTGACGAGGTACGGCATGGCCTCCCGGTAGGAGCGGAAGAACGGCTCCATGTCAACGACCAGGTCCTTGGCCAGCGGCAGGCCGCGCAGCGCCTCCACGGTGATCTGGTCGCCCACCTCGCGCACCAGCACCTTGCAGGCCAGGTGGTTGGCGCCGTTGATGAGCATGGCGTCCGACCCGCAGATGCCGTGGGCGCACGACCGCCGGAAGGTCAGCGAGCCGTCGATGTTCCACTTGACGTAGTGGAGCAGGTCGAGGACCCGGTCCATCGGGTCGGCCGGGATCTCGTAGGTCTCGAAGTGGGGGGCCTCGTCCGTTTCCGGGTTGAAGCGGCGGACCCGCAACGTCACCTGCATGGGAGGGGGTCTCCTTAGCTCCGCTGAACCTCAGTATTTTCTTTCCATGGGTTCATACCGGGTCATCGTGACGGGTTTGTAGGCCAGCTGGACCCCGTCGTCGGTCTTGGTGGCCAGGGTGTGGCGCAGCCAGTTCTTGTCGTCCCGGGCCGGGAAGTCCTCGCGGAAGTGGCCGCCCCGGCTCTCCTCCCGCGCCCGGGACGACGTTACCAGCGTCTCGGCCAGGTCGAGCAGGAAGCCGAGCTCGACGGTCTCGAGCAGGTCGGTGTTGTACCGCTTGGAGGTGTCCTGCACCCAGACCCGGCGGTAGCGCTCGCGCAGCGAGGCCAGCTCCACCTCCATCTCCTTGAGCAGCGCCTCGGTGCGGTAGACCCCGGCCTTGGCGTCCATGTTGACCTGCAGGTCACCGCGGATGGCGGCCGCCCGCTCGCCCTCGGGGTGGCCGAGGAGCTCCTCGAGCATGCGGTGGACCGGGGCGGCGGGGTCGTCGGGCAGCTCGGCCTGGCCGACCGTTGCCGCGTGCTCGGCGGCGTTGATGCCGGCCCGCTTGCCGAACACCACGATGTCGAGCAGCGAGTTGGTGCCGAGCCGGTTGGCCCCGTGCACCGACACGCAGGCGCACTCGCCGGCCGCGTAGAGGCCGGGCAGGACCGTGCTGGACGGGTCGGCGACCACCTCGCCACGCACGTTGGTCGGGATGCCGCCCATCGCGTAGTGGGCGGTGGGCTGGATCGGCACGCCCTCCTTCTTTGGCTCCACGCCGAGGTAGGTGCGGGCGAACTCGGTGATGTCGGGGAGCTTTGCGTCGATCACCTTGGGGTCGAGGTGGCTCACGTCCAGGTAGACGTAGTCGCCGTCCGGGCCGGCGCCGCGGCCCTCGCGGATCTCGCTGTAGATGGCCCGGCTGACCATGTCGCGCGGGGCCAGGTCCTTGATGGTTGGGGCGTAGCGCTCCATGAACGCGTCGCCGTCCCTGTTGCGCAGGATCCCACCCTCGCCCCGGGCCGCCTCGCTCAGCAGGATGCCCAGCCGGTACAGGCCGGTCGGGTGGAACTGGAAGAACTCCATGTCCTGCATGGGGATGCCGCGGCGGTACAGCGCGCCCGGCCCGTCGCCGGTGAGGGCGTGGGCGTTCGAGGTGACCTTGAACATCTTGCCGAAGCCGCCGGTGGCGAATACCACCGACTTGGCCCGGAAGACGTGCAGCTCGCCGGTTGCCAGCTCGTAGGCGACCACCCCGGCCGCACGCCCATCCATGAGCAGCACGTCGAGCACGTAGAGCTCGTCGAAGAAGGTGGTGCCCTGCTTGACGTTCTGCTGGTAGAGGGTCTGTAGGATCATGTGGCCGGTGCGGTCGGCCGCGAAGCAGGAGCGGCGCACCGGCCCCTTGCCGTGGTGGTGGGTGTGGCCGCCGAAGCGGCGCTGGTCGATCCGGCCCTCGGGCGTGCGGTTGAACGGCATGCCCATGTGCTCGAGGTCGTAGACGGCGTCGATCGCCTCACGGCACATGATCTCGGCGGCGTCCTGGTCGACCAGGTAGTCGCCGCCCTTGATGGTGTCGAAGGTGTGCCACTCCCAGTTGTCCTCCTCGACGTTGGCCAGGGCGGCGCACATGCCGCCCTGGGCCGCGCCGGTGTGGGAGCGGGTGGGGTAGAGCTTGGTGATCACGGCCGTCCTGGCCCGCAGGGAGCTCTCCAGCGCGGCGCGCAGGCCGGCCCCGCCGGCCCCCACGATCACGACGTCGTAGGAGTGTTGCTGCGTCATGAGCGGCTCCTTGGGCTACGGCGTGTCTCGGGATGCGCTGGCAACTCATCATCCGGCAGTCCTCGTTCCATGTGGGGGGAGCTCCCCCCGCGGCCCCCCAAGAGCGCCTGTGCCATCGTGCTGGGGGATCCGCGGGTGCGCCAGGCTTCCCCCACGGCCCCCCAGGAGCCTGTGCCATCGTGCTGGGGGATCCGCGGGTGCGCCAGGCTCCCCCCACGGCCCCCCAAGAGCGCCTGTGCCATCGTGCTGGGGGATCCGCGGGTGCGCCAGGCTCCCCCCACGGCCCCCCAGGAGCGCCTGTGTCATTGCCAGGGTAGTCGGTGGATGCATCCGACGGGCCTAGCCCTGTGGGGTGAAGGTGAAGATGGTGAGCGTGCCGAGCACCCAGGTCAGGCCGATCACGACCGCGTTCACGCTCTGGTAGACCAGGCGCCGGTAGGCGGTGCGTGCATAGTCGTCGATGATCACGCGCAAGCCGTTGCCGCCGTGGAGCAGGGCCAGGGTGAGCATGGCGAAGTCGTAGACCCGCCAGAACGGGTTGGCCCAGCGACCGGAGACGAAGGCGAAGTTGACCCGCGACAGGCCGCCGTCGAACACGTGCATGATCGCGAAGTGGGAGAGCACCAGGAGGACCAGCAGCACGCCCGAGACCCGCATGAACACCCAGGCGTAGAGCTCGAAGTTGCCCTTGCCCATCCTGGGCTGGCGGCGGGCGGCCGCCGTCCCGCGGGGCAGCGGGGTCGGGGGGACGTCGACGCTCATCAGCTCAGCTCCTCGATGACCTTGCTGCCGATGGCGATGACGGGCGGGACGGCCAGCAGCAGGAACAGGACCGTCTGGACGTAGAGCATCTGGCGCTGCCTGGCAACGCCCTGGGACCAGAAGTCGAACAGGATGATCCGCAGGCCGTTCAGGGCGTGGAAGACGATGAGGACCGCCAGGCCGATCTCGAGCAGCCCGACGAGCGGGTTGCGGTAGGTCTCGATGACCCGGTTGTAGGACTCGGGCGAGACCACCAGCAGGGCCTGGTCGGCCACGTGGGCGAACAGGTAGAAGAGGATCGCGACGCCGGAGACCCGGTGCAGGACCCAGGTCCACATGCCCTCGCGGCCGCGGTAGAGCGTTCCGAGGCGTTGCATCCCGGGAGTCACCTCCTGGACGGTGCGCCGTGGCGGCCGGAGTGGCAGGCCGCGTAGCCAAAAGCCGTGCCACACCGGACTGTACCATCGCGTCGGGGCACTGTCGTTCGGTCAGAACCAGCAGGTCACGCCTGCTTTCCTAGCGGTAGCCGGCCGGCTGTCGCTGTGTCGGCACCTGGTTACCGGCGCATGTGTCCGGTAGCTTGGAGGACATGGCCAAGCCCACCACCGAACGTCGTATCGCCAACCGCTACGTCCTCCAGGCCCTGCTCGGGCGGGGCGGCATGGGGGTGGTCTGGCGTGCCCAGGACACCCTGCTCGCCCGCGAGGTGGCGATCAAGGAGCTTCAGCTCCCCCCCTCGTTGAGCAGCGCCGAGGTGGCCTCGATGCGGGCCCGGGTGCTGCGGGAGGCGCGGGCGGCCGCCCGGCTGAACCACCCTGGTGCCGTGACCCTCTACGACGTGGTCCAGGAGGAGGGGAACACCTTCATCGTCATGGAGCTGGTGGACGCCTCCACCCTGGCCCACCTGGTCCGCGAGCGGGGGCCGCTGCCTCCCGACCAGGTGGCCGCGATCGGGCTCCAGGTGCTCGATGCCCTCCGCGCCGCCCATCGGGTCGGCATCGTCCACCGGGACGTCAAGCCGGGCAACGTCATGGTCGCCTCCTGGGACGGGCGGGCCAAGCTGGCCGACTTCGGCATCGCCTCCCTGGCCGGCGACCCGCAGCTCACCTCGACCGGTGTGGTGCTCGGCTCGCCTGCCTACATGGCCCCCGAGCAGGCCAACGGGAAGCCGAGCGGCCCGCCCACCGACCTGTGGGCGCTCGGAGCGACCATGTACTACGCGGTCGAGGGGGAGCCGCCGTTCGACAAGAGCGGCCCGGTCCCGACCCTCACCGCGGTCGTCAACGACCCGCCCCGCCCGATGCGCCGGGCCGGGGCGCTGGCCCCGGTCATCCTGGCGCTGCTGGCCAAGTCCCCAGCCGAGCGCCCGTCCGCCAGCCAGCTCCAGCTCCAGCTCGAGCGGGTCGTGGCCGCCGGCGCCGAGGTCACCGCCAGCCACCCGATGGTGGCGGCGCCGGTCGATCCCGCACCCGCCGAGGAGGAGCACGAGCCCACCGCCCGCCTCCCCGCGGTGGCCTCTATCCCGCCTCCTCCGCCAGCGGGACAAGGACCGGCTCCGTTGGAGCAGGCCCCGTCGGCTCCGGTGGAGCAGGCCCCGGCGGGGGTGGAGCAGGCCCCGCCTCCTCCGCCAGCGGGACAAGGACCGGCTCCGTTGGAGCAGGCCCCGCCGGCGGCAGAGCAGACCCCGGGGGGCCCGGTGGAGCAGGCCCCGGCGGGGGTGGAGCCGGCCCCGCCGGGGGTGGAGCAGGCTCCGGCGGGGGTGGAGGTAGGGCCGGCTGCGGCCGCGGCACCGGCCCCGGTGCCCGCGGTCCTGCGGGACATGCGGCCCGCGCCGGCCGGGCCGGCGACCGAGCGGCCGGCGCCGCCACTGCCTGACCTCACCCCGGGGCGGTCCCGGCGCGGGCCGCTGCTCGCCGCCGCGTTGCTCGCGGTGGTCGGCGTGCTCGCCGTCGTCCTGCTGCCCAGGGCGCTCAGCGACCGCGGCGGCCGCGAGGGTGCCGTGCCGTCGGTGACCTCCGCGGGTGGTGCCACGGCCGCACCCACCACCCGCGTGCCTGGCACCACGGGCGCGGCCGCCACGACCACGGGCGTGCCCGCCACGACCGCAGCCGGCCAGAACGTCCCCGCCGGGTGGCAGGTCTCGTCGCACCCCGACCGTGGCTTCGCCCTGGCCGTCCCGGGGGACTGGAGGGTCAGCCAGAGCAGCCGGCAGGTCACCTTCCGCGCACCCGGGCCGGACTGGAGCTTCTTCGTCCAGTCGAAGACGCCACCCAACGACCTGCAGGACGCCGCAGCCGCGTGGGAGCGCCACATCCAGAGCAAGCACGGCAACGACGGGCTGCGCCTCCTCTCCAAGGGCTTCGATACCTACCAGGGCAGGCGCGCCTACATCCTCGAGTACACCTACCGGGACCGCAGCCGGCTGGTGCACGAGCGCGACGTCAACCTCGCCATCGGCCGGTGGGGGTACGCGCTGGTCTTCACCGCCCCCGACGCCGACTGGGCAGAGGTCGACCGCACGGTCTGGAGCGGCGTGGAGCAGTCGTTCAGCCCGCTCGGCTGAGCGGCCCACCCGGGCGCGGGCCGTGATCGTGCGCCCACCCGGGCGCGGGCCGTGATCGTGCGCCCACCCGTGACCGTGAGCGGTTAGGCTTGCCAGCGGCAGACCGTTTGTCGGGCCTGGACCGGGAGGTCGGATGGTGGAGAGCGGCGCCGAACGCCGCATCGCCAATCGCTACGCCATGCGGGTCCCCGCGCTCGGCCACGGCGGCATGGGGGTGGTCTGGCGGGCCGAGGACACCCTGCTCGGTCGCGAGGTGGCCATCAAGGAGGTGCGGCTGCCGCCGACCCTGGCCGAGGACGAGCGCGTCCGGATCCGGGCCAGGGTGATGCGCGAGGCCCGCGTGGCCGCGCGCCTGAACCACCCGGGCGCGGTGATCCTCCACGACATCGTGGACGAGGACGGCCGCCCGTTCATCGTGATGGAGCTGGTACGGGCGCCCACCCTGACCGAGCTGGTGGCCGCCGAGGGTGCCCTCCCGCCCGCGAGGGCCGCGGCCATCGGCCTCGGGCTGCTCGACACCCTCGAGGCCGCCCACCGGACCGGCATCGTGCACCGGGACGTCAAGCCGAGCAACGTCATGGTGTGCGAGGACGGCAGCACCAAGCTGGCCGACTTCGGCATCGCCTCCCTGCAGGGGGACCCGGCCGTCACCGCGAGCGGCCTGCTGCTCGGCTCGCCCGCCTACATGGCGCCCGAGCAGGCCGGGCAGGGACCGGTCGGGCCGCCCACCGACCTGTGGGCCCTGGGGGCGACGATCTACTTCGCGGTCGAGGGGGAGCCGCCGTTCGACAAGGGCGGCCCCGTCCCGACCCTGGCCGCCGTGGTGCACGAGCACCCGCGCCCGATGCGGCGGGCGGGACCGCTCGAGCCGGCGATCACGGCCCTGCTGCGCAAGCCCCCTGCCGACCGCCTCACCGCTCCGGACCTGCGCGGCATGCTCCGCAAGGTGGTCGCCGGCGCCGACGGCACCGGGGAGGGCACCGGCACGGCCGTGCCCGGCCCGCTGCTGGCGCACCACCCGCCGGCCGGCCGCGCGCCGGCCGAGGTCCCGACCACCGGGCCGCTCGCCGAGCAGCCCGCCAGCGTGACCGCACCGCTGGCGCTACCGTCCGAGCGGCCTGCGGCGGCCGGCACCGACGCGGCGGCGGTGGCCGGCGGGCTGGGCGCGGGCACGGCGACCGCCCCGCGGCCCGGCTCGCCGCCGGCCCCGGTGGCGCCGTCCGGGCGCCGGCGGCGCGGACGGAGGCTCCTCAGGGTCGCCCTGACCACGACCGTCGGGCTCGTGCTCGGGCTGCTGGGCTGGCGGGCGGTCGCCACCTACGAGCTGCTCGGGCCGGAGCCGACCGCGCCGACCGGCGACACACCCGCGCCAGCGGTCCAGGGCTGGCAGGGCTACGTCGACCCGCACGGCACCTTCACGCTGGCCCACCCGGCCGGCTGGACGGTCAGGCCCGGCCAGAACGATGCCTGGGTGGAGCTCATCGAGCGCGGCGACACCGGCAGGAGGTTCAAGGTCCAGGTGGACGGCGACACCCGGGACCCGCTCCGCGTCTGGGAGGAGGTCGAGGCCGACCTGCGGTCCAGGTACCGCGCCAGCTACCGGCGGATCGCGCTCGAGCGGTCGGCGTTCGAGGTGGCCGGGACGACGGAGCCGGTGCGCGCCGCGGTGTGGGAGTTCACCTACGACCCGGGCGGGCGGCCCACCCGCGTGTGGGACCTGTCGCTGGTCACCGCGGAGCGCCGCTACTCCGTCCTGTTCCAGACCGACGTGGAGGACTGGGCCTCCTCGACCGGTCTGCTCGACCGGTTCCTCAAGGGGCTCAAGCTGGCCGGACCGGCTTCGCAGCCGGCCGGGCGGGGATAGTCTGGTGCACGCCGAGGTGTGGGAGGGAGCATGGCGCACGACGACGAGCGGCTGACCGAGTCCGGCATCCCGGTCGACGTCGTCTACGGCCCCGAGCACCTGGCCGGCTTCGACCCGGCCACCGCCCTCGGCGAGCCCGGCCGGGAGCCGTTCGCCCGGGGCATCCACCCCACGATGTACCGTGGCCGGGTGTGGACGATGCGGCAGTATGCGGGCTTCGGGTCGGCCGCCGAGACCAACGCCCGCTTCCGCTACCTGCTCCGCCACGGCCAGACCGGCTTGTCGGTCGCGTTCGACCTGCCGACCCAGATGGGCTACGACTCCGACCACCCGATGGCCGCCGGCGAGGTCGGCAGGGTCGGGGTGGCGGTCGACTCGCTGGCCGACATGCGCCGCCTGTTCGAGGGGATCCCGCTCGACCAGGTGTCGACCTCGATGACGATCAACGCACCCGCCGCGGTGCTGCTGCTGCTGTACCAGCTCGTCGGCGAGGAGCAGGGCGCCGACCCGGCCGCGCTCACCGGCACCGTCCAGAACGACGTGCTGAAGGAGTACATCGCCCGGGGCACCTACATCTACCCGCCCGCGCCGAGCCTGCGGATCACCACCGACCTGTTCGGCTACTGCGCCCGCGAGCTGCCCCGCTTCAACACCATCTCGATCTCCGGCTACCACATGGCCGAGGCCGGGGCGACCGCGGTCCAGGAGATCGCCTTCACGCTGACCAACGCCGTCGCCTACGTGCAGGCGGCCCTGGACGCCGGCCTGCGCGTGGACGACTTCGCGCCCCGGCTCGCGTTCTTCTTCGTGGCCCGGACGACCCTGTTCGAGGAGGTGGCCAAGTTCCGGGCCGCCAGGCGCATCTGGGCCGGCCTGATGGCCACCCGCTTCGGCGCCCAGAGCCCGAAGTCGCGCATGCTGCGGTTCCACACCCAGACCGCCGGGGTCCAGCTCACCGCCCAGCAGCCCCTCAACAACGTGGTCAGGGTGGCCGTTCAGGGGCTCGCCGCGGTGCTCGGGGGCACCCAGTCGCTGCACACCAACTCCTTCGACGAGGCCCTCTCCCTGCCAAGCGAGACCGCCGCCCGGCTCGCCCTGCGGACCCAGCAGCTCCTGGCCAACGAGACCGGCGTGACCGACACGGTCGACCCGCTGGCCGGGTCGTACTTCGTCGAGCACCTGACCGACGAGGTCGAGGCGCGGGCACGGGAGCTGATGGCCAGGGTCGACGAGCTCGGGGGCGCGGTGGCCGCCATCGAGCGGGGCTTCCAGAAGGGGGAGATCGAGCGCTCGGCCTACGACCACGTCCGGGCCGTGGAGGCTGGCACCAAGGTGGTGGTGGGCGTGAACCGCCACACCGAGGGCGAGGAGGAGCCGGTGCAGCTCATGCAGCTCGACCCGGCCATCGCGGAGGCCCAGGCCAAGTCGCTGGCGGACGTCCGGGCCGGGCGCGACGCCGAGGCCGTCGCTGGCGCCAGGGCCGACCTCAGGCACGCCGCCGAGGGCAGCGACAACCTGCTCGTGCCGATGCGCGAGGCGCTGCGCCGCATGGCCACCGTGGGCGAGGTCTGCGACACGCTCCGGGAGGTGTTCGGCACCTACCGCCCACCCGACGTCCTCTGACCGCATCGCCCGGATCGGCTCCGTCCAATTGCGGACGGACCGCGTGCCGCGATGTGATTGGCTCCGCGCGGTCCGGCACGGCCTGGACCCAGGCACCCCCTTCCGCAAGGAGCGCCCTCGCCATGTCGATCACCGTCCAAGCCCTGTTCTACTTCCTCGCCCTGGCGTGCTTCGTCGCGGCCGCGTTCGCCGGCACCGGCCGCTACCGGTTCGCCAGGCGGGTCGACCTGATCGCCCTCGGGCTCGCCTTCTGGGTCTTCGTGCCCTTCTGGAACGCCTTCTCCAGAGCCAACTGACTACCTGGAAGCGCTCCGTGCCCCGCGGCATGCAGGGCTACGCCGCCGGCCGCTGAGCCGGGGGGTACGAGGCTCGCCGGGTCGGTAGTATCGACGCATGCGCATCGTGATCCTCGGGGGCGGGCCGGGCGGCTACGAGGCCGCCCTGGTCGCCGCCGAGCTGGGCGCCGAGGTCACCATCGTCAACGACGAGGGCCTCGGCGGTGCCTGCGTGCTCTGGGACTGCGTGCCATCCAAGACCCTGCTCACCTCGGCCCAGGCCTTCTCGACCCTGGAGACCGCCCCCGGCCTCGGCGTCCACTTCGAAGGGGCCACGCAGCCGGACGAGGTGCCCCGCTACGAGGTCGACCTGCCCACGATCCTGCGCCGGGTCCGCGACCTGGCCCAGGCCCAGTCCGACGACATCGCCAGGCGCGTGCTCGACGACGGCGCCCGGTTCCTCCGCGGGCAGGGCCGCGTGACCGGCCCGCACACCGTCGAGGTCGAGCTCGCCGACGGCGGCAGCGAGCGGCTGGATGGCGACGCGATCCTGGTCTCCACCGGGTCCGACCCGCGCAAGCTGCCGACCGCGCCCACCGACGGCGAGGTCATCCTGTCCAGCCAGGACGTCTACGACCTCGAGACGGTGCCCGAGCGCCTGGTGGTGGTCGGCGCAGGTGCCACCGGGGCCGAGTACGCCACCGCCTTCCTCCGCTTCGGCTCCGAGGTGACGTTCGTGTGCAGCCACGACCGCGTGCTGCCCACCCAGGACGAGGACGCCGCCCTGGTCATCGAGGACGTGTTCGAGCGCCGCGGGCTCACCGCGGTCAAGCACGCCAAGGCGGCCAAGGTCGAGCGGACCAACGGCGGCGCGGTCGTCCACCTGGAGGACGGCCGCACCGTCGAAGGCAGCCACGTCCTGCTCACCGTCGGCCAAGTGCCCCAGACCGCCGGGATCGGCCTGGAGGAGGTCGGGGTCGCGCTCGACGACAAGGGCGGCGTGATGGTCGACGGCGTCAGCCGCACCACCGTGTCGAGCATCTACGCGGCCGGCGACATCACCGGCAAGCTGATGCTCGCCTCGGTCGCGGCCATGCAGGGCCGCATCGCCATGTGGCACCTGCTCGGCCAGGCGGTCGCCCCGCTGCGCTGGGACGCGGTCGCGGCCACCATCTTCACCGACCCGCAGATCGCCACCGTGGGGCTGTCGGAGCAGCAGGCGGCCAAGGCCGGGATCGAGGTCGAGGTCGAGTCGCTGCCGCTGTCGGGGAACTCGCGGGCCAAGATGGCCAACCTGCGCGACGGGTTCGTCAAGCTCCTGGCCCGCCCCGGGTCGGGCACGATCGTGGGCGGCGCGGTCGTCGCCGGCTACGCCTCCGACCTGATCTCGCCCATCTCGATCGCGGTGTTCAACCGGCTGACGGCCCACGGGCTCACCCAGCCGTTCCAGATCTACCCGTCGTTCGCCGGCTCGATCCAGGAGTGCGCCCGCCGCCTCGCCATCCGGATCCAGGGCGGCTACAAGTTCTGAGGGGTCCGATGCGGGATGGAGGTGGTGCGGGCCGTGCCCGGTGAACCTGCTCATCCCTTGCCCTTGCCCTTGCCCTTGCCATCCCATCCCTCTGGGTTCGGGCCGCACGTCGCGTCTCCACGCCGTCACCGCTGGTGACTCCTGCAGGACACGTCGCGCCGCCCGCCCGCACGTGTCAGGAGCCGCCCATGCCGCCCCGACGTCTGCCCTCCATCCGTGTCCGCCGCGGCAGCGGCGCCGCCATCCCGTCCGGCCCGCACGGCCCGGGCGCCGGCGCGGACCTGGCCGAGGGCGACCAGGACGCCCGGCCACCCGCGTCCAGCCTGGTCGACAGCGCCATCTACTCCGACGGACAGCGCGTCGCCTCACCGCAATCGCTGGCCGACACCTACCGTGAGCTGCGGGAGCGGCCAGGCAGCATGGCATGGATCGGGCTGTACCGGCCCACGGAGCAGGAGATCGCCTCCCTGGCCGGCGAGTTCGGGCTGCACGAGCTGGCCGTCGAGGACGCCATCCACGCCCATCAGCGCCCCAAGCTGGAACGCTACGAGGACGTGCTGTTCGTGGTGTTGCGCGCGGCCCGCTACATCGACTCCCGCGAGGAGGTCGAGTTCGGCGAGGTGCACGTCTTCCTCGGCCGGGACTTCGTGATCACCGTGCGGCACAGCGAGGCCCCGGACCTGGCCGAGGTCCGCCGGCGCATGGAGGCAACCCCGGAGTTGCTGGGACGTGGGCCGGAGGCGGTGCTGTACGCGATCCTGGACCAGGTGGTGGACGGGTATGCCCCGGTCGTCGCCGGTGTGGAGAACGACGTCGACCAGATCGAGGTCCAGGTCTTCGGCGGCGACCCGGCGGTGTCCAAGCGCATCTACGAGCTGTCCCGCGAGGTCATCGAGTTCCAGCGCGCCACCCATCCGCTGGCGGGGGTGCTCGCCGCGCTCACCGCCGGGTTCGTCAAGTACGGCATCGACGCCGAGCTGCAACGCCACCTGCGTGACGTGGCCGACCACCTGACCCGGGTCGTCGAGCGCGTCGACGAGCAGCGGCAGCTGCTGGCCAGCATCCTCACCGTCAACGCCACCCTGGTCGGCCAGCAGCAGAACGAGGAGATGAAGGCGCTGACCCAGGCCAGCTACACCCAGAACGAGGAGATCAAGCGGATCTCCGCCTGGGCGGCGATCCTGTTCGCCCCCACCCTGATCGGCACCGTCTACGGCATGAACTTCGACCAGATGCCGGAGCTTCGCTGGCTCCTGGGCTACCCCTTCGCGCTCGGCCTGATGTTCGTCGTCTGCGTCCTGCTCTACCAGCTGTTCAAACGCCGCGGCTGGCTCTGACCGGACGCTCCATGCCCGCCCCGACCGGAACCTGGCGCAGGCCCATGATGGCCCGCCGCCCCGACGAGGAGCACCGCACCGCATGTGGTGGCTGTACTTCGCCAAGGAAGCCACCCGGCTGCTCGGCTCGCTTCGCGCCGCCATCACCTGGGGCTACGGCCACTACCTGGTCTTCGCCTCCGCCGCCGCCGTCGGGGCTGGGCTGGCGGTCAACGTCGACCACGCCGTCCACCACGCCCACATCGGCGAGCGCGCCGCCGGCGCCGCCTACACCCTGCCCGTCGCACTGTTCCTCCTGGTGGTCTGGGCGCTGCAGCTGCAGCCCCAGCACGCCGGGCGCCGGCGCAGCACGCTCGTCCTCGCTGCCGCGGCTGCGGTCCTCGCGGCAGCCTTCACCCCACAGCCCGTCCTCATCACCGGGCTGCTCGTGGCCGCAGTCGTGACCGCCACCACGCGGATGCTGCACCGGCCGGCGAAGTAGGCAACAAGGGCTCTGGAGCCACTCCGCGGCCATGGAGGCACCCGACTTCCTGGTCGGCGACATGCGGGTGTTCTTCCGCCGCTTCCGGGTCTAACCGGGCAGCCAGCTCACCTTGCCGCGCAGGGCCAGATAGCCGAGGCCGGCGGCCGCGTCGACCAGGAAGTGGGCCAGCACCAGCGGGGTGGTGCGGCCCTGGCGCTGGTAGATGCGGCCGAAGAACAGGCCAAGGACGAAGTTGCCCACGAAGCCGCCGAACCCTTGGTAGAGGTGGTAGCCGGCCCGGAGCAGCGCGCTCGCCCCGAGCGCCCTGGCTGGCGACCAGCCGAGCTGGTCGAGCCGGCGCAGCAGGTAGCCGCAGACCACGACCTCTTCGAGCAGGCCGCTGCGCAGCGCCGCGAGCAGCAGCACCGGGATGGTCCACCAGCGCCCGGTCGGCGGCACCGGCACCACCGCCCGGTTCACCCCGAGCTCGACCGCGGCCGCGTAGATCACCAGCCCGACCGCGCCGACCGCGGCGGCCAGCGCCACCGCCCAGGCCGCGTCGGCGCCCGGGCGCCTCGAGTCCAGGCCGATGCTGGCCAGCGACTCGCCCGAGCGGGCCAGGAAGTGGGCGGCGAGCGCGACCGGTACCAGCGGGGTGGCCACGTCGAGGAGCTGGTAGGCCAGGCCCGCGCTGGAGAACAGCGGCGCCGCCACGCCCTTGATCGGCGCCGACAGCAGGCTGACGAGCGCGTAGGCGGCCGAGGCGGCGAGCGAAAGGCCGAGCACGAGCAGCACCTCCTGCCCGAGGACCCGGCGGGGGGGCAGCCCGGCCACCGGGGCGGGCTCGGCCGGCTCGCCGGCGCGGTCGGTCAGGTCGGAGGCGCTCACCCGACCAAGGGTACCTGCCCGGCGTCCGCCTGGTGCCGGGCCGCGCCGGTCCCGGGCTTCTGGGAGCCGGGCGCGGGGATCGGCCACCCTTGGTGCCGGGCCGCGCCGGTCCCGGGCTTCTGGGAACCGGGCGCGGGGATCGGCTACCCTGGCTCGCATGAACCGTGACTTCCTCGCAGCCCTGCGCGAGCGCGTCCTCGTCTTCGACGGTGCGATGGGCACGATGCTGCACGCCGCCGACCTCTCCCTCGACGACTACCAGGACCTCGAGGGGTGTAGCGAGATCCTCTGCGTCTCCCGGCCGGACGTGGTCAAGGGGGTCCACGCCGCCTACTTCGAGGCGGGCGCCGACGCGGTGGAGACCAACTCGTTCGGGGCCTCCGCGGTCGTGCTCGGCGAGTACGGCATCGCCGACCGGGTGGTCGAGCTGAACGAGGTGGCGGCCCGGCTGGCCCGGGAGGTCGCCGACGACTTCGCCGCCGACGGCCGCCCGCGGTGGGTGGCCGGGTCGATGGGGCCGGGCACCAAGCTCCCCACCCTCGGCCACACGACCTACGCCACCCTGCTGGCCACCTACACCGACCAGGCCGAGGGGCTGCTCGCGGGCGGGGCCGACCTGCTGCTGGTCGAGACCTGCCAGGACCTGCTCCAGCTCAAGGCGGCGGTGGCCGGCGCCCACGCCGGCATGCGCCGCACCGGCCGCAAGGTCCCGCTCATGGCCCAGGTGACCGTCGAGACCACCGGCCAGATGCTGCTCGGCTCCGACATCGCGGCCGCGCTCACCGCGATCGAGCCGCTCGGCGTGGACGTCGTCGGGATGAACTGCGCCACCGGCCCCGCCGAGATGGGCGAGCACCTGCGCTACCTGTCCCAGCACGCCCGCACGCCGCTGTCCTGCCTGCCCAACGCCGGCCTGCCCGAGCTGCGCGACGGCGCCCCCCACTACCCGCTCAGCCCGGCCGAGCTGGCCGAGGCGCACGCCCGCTTCGTGGCCGAGTTCGGCGTGAACGTGGTCGGCGGCTGCTGCGGCACCACCCCCGAGCACGTCCGCCAGGCCGTCGAGGCGGTCGGCGGCCACGCGCCGGCGCTGCGCGAGCCGGTCCGCGAGCCGAGCCTGTCCAGCCTCTACCAGTCGGTCCCGCTCGACCAGGACCTCACCTACCTGACCGTGGGGGAGCGCTGCAACGCCAACGGCTCCCGCAAGTTCCGCGACCTGATGCTCGAGGGCGACCTCGACGGCATGACCGGCATCGCCAAGGAGCAGATCCGCGAGGGCGCCCACGTCCTCGACGTCTGCGTCGACTACGTCGGCCGGGATGGCGTGCCCGACATGGACCGCCTGCTGGAACGCCTGGCCCAGCAGTCGACGGTGCCGATCATGCTCGACTCGACCCAGGCCGACGTGATCGAGGCGGGCCTGGCCCGCCTCGGCGGCCGGGCGATCGTCAACTCGGTCAACCTCGAGGACGGCGAGAACCGGATGGACGCCGTCTGCCCGATGGCCAGGCAGTACGGCGCCGCCCTGGTCGCCCTGCTGATCGACGAGGAGGGCCAGGCCCGCGGCGTGGAGTGGAAGCTGCGCATCGCCCACCGCATCCACGACCTGGCCGTGGGCAAGCACGGGCTCGCGCCCGAGGACCTGGTGTTCGACGCGCTCACCTTCCCGCTCGGCTCGGGCCAGGAGGACCTGCGCGGCGACGCCGTGGCCACCATCGAGGCGATCCGCCGGATCAAAGCCGAGCTGCCCGGGGTGCGCACGATCCTCGGCGTCTCCAACGTCTCCTTCGGGCTGTCGCCCGCGGCCCGCCAGGTGCTCAACTCGGTCTTCCTGCACGAGGCGCGCGAGGCAGGGCTGGACGCCGCGATCGTGTCGCCGGCCAAGATCCTGCCCATGCACCGGATCGACGACGAGCAGCGCGAGGTCGCGCTGGACCTCATCTACGACCGGCGCCGTGAGGGCTACGACCCGCTGCAGCGGTTCATGGCGCTGTTCGAGGGCAAGGAGGCGGCCAAGGCGGCCACCGTCGAGGACCTGGCCGTGCTGCCGATCGACGAGCGGCTGCAACGCCGCATCGTCGACGGCTTGCGCGACGGGCTCGAGGCCGACCTCGACGAGGCGCTCACGACCCGCAGCGCCCTCGACGTCGTCAACGAGGTGCTGCTGGCCGGCATGAAGACCGTGGGCGACCTGTTCGGCGCCGGTGAGATGCAGCTCCCGTTCGTGCTGCAGTCGGCCGAGGTGATGAAGGCCGCCGTCGCCCTCCTGGAGCCACACATGGAAAAGGCCGACCAGGGTGGCAAGGGCCGGGTGGTGCTGGCCACGGTCAAGGGCGACGTCCACGACATCGGCAAGAACCTGGTCGACATCATCCTCACCAACAACGGCTACCTGGTCCACAACATCGGCATCAAGCAGCCGGTCTCGGTCATCATCGGCAAGGCCGAGGAGGTCGGCGCCGACGCCATCGGCATGTCCGGCCTGCTGGTCAAGTCGACCGTGGTCATGCGCGAGAACCTCGAGGAGCTGAACGCCCGCGGGCTCGACCGCTACCCCGTGCTGCTCGGCGGCGCCGCCCTGAACCGCACCTACGTCGAGGGCGACCTGCGCGGCATCTACAAGGGGCGCGTGTTCTACTGCCGGGACGCGTTCGCCGGGCTCAAGGTGATGGACCAGCTCCGCGAGGAGCGGGCCAGCGGCGCCACCGTGGCCAAGGAGCCGGTGCGGGCACCCCGGGTCACGCCCAAGGGGCCGCGCGGCCCCGCGCCCGAGGCGCCGGACACCTCGGCGTCCGCCCGCTCCGACGTGGCCACCGACGTGCCGGTCCCGACCGCGCCGTTCCTCGGGGAGGCCAGGATCGTCAAGGGCATCCCCGTGCGCGACATCGCCGTCTACCTGAACGAGTCTGCCCTGTTCCGGGGCCAGTGGCAGCTCCGCCCGACCGGCGGCAGACAGGGCTGGCGGCGCACGCTCGAGACCGAGGCCCGGCCGCGGCTGCGGGCCCTGCTCGACGAGGCCATCGCCCAGCAGATCCTCCGCCCGGCCGTGGTCTACGGCTACTTCCCATGCAACGCCGACGGCAACGACCTGGTGGTCTGGCGCTCCGACGGCAGCGAGTGGGCCCGCTTCACCTTCCCCCGGCAGCGGCGCGACCGGCGCCTGTGCCTGGCCGACTTCTTCCGCCCGGTCGGCTCCGGCGAGCGTGACGTGGTCGCCTTCCACGTGGTCACCATGGGCAGGTCAGCGTCGGAGGCGACCGCCAGGCTGTTCGCCGCCGACCGCTACCGGGAGTACCTGGAGCTGCACGGGGTCACCGTGGAGATGGCCGAGGCCCTGGCCGAGTACTGGCACAAGCGCATCCGGGAGGAGCTCGGCATCGCCGGCGGGGACGCCGACGACCTCGACGAGCTGTTCGACCAGGGCTACCAGGGCTCGCGCTACTCCTTCGGCTACCCGGCTTGCCCCGACCTCGAGGAACAGCGCAAGATCTTCGAGCTGTTGCGCCCGGAGCGGATCGGCGTCGAGCTGTCCGAGGAGTTCCAGCTCCACCCGGAGCAGTCCACCTCGGCCGTGATCGTCCACCACCCCGAGGCGAAGTACTTCAACGCCAGGTAGCCGCCGGCAGGGAGGCCCTCCCAGCAACGACCGGTGGTCCACGCATGCCGGGAGGTGAGCGAGCTGGCCCCCACGGCCGAGCAGCTGTTCGTGTCCCGCCTGGCGCGCCTGCCCGTGCGGACGCCCAACGGCGAGACCATCGGCCGCATCAACGACGTTGTCATCGCCCAGGCCGCTGCGGGCGAGCCGCCGGTCGTCCTCGGCCTGACCGTGGTCGTCCAGCGTCACCCGATCTTCCTGTCCATGGGACGGGTCGGCGAGCTGGACGAGAGCGGCGCCACCATGCGCACCGGCTCGGTCAACCTGCGGCCGTTCGAGCAGCGGGCCGGGGAGATCGTGGTCCTCGGCGAGCTGCTCGACTCCCGGGCCCGCCACCGCGACACCGGCAAGGAGCTGCGCGTCAACGACGTGGCCATCGGGCAGGTCCGCGAGGGCTGGACGGTCACCGCGCTGGACGTGCTCGAGCCGACCGGCGGGCTGCGCCCCTGGCGCCGGGCCAGGCACCTGCGGCTGCCCTGGGACATGGTGGAGGGACTCGAGGCGGCCGAGACGGCCGAGAGCCGGGTCGCCGCCCTGGCCGGTCTCCGCCCGGCCGACCTGGCCGCCGCGCTCCAGGCCATGCCGGCCAGGGCCCAGCGGGACGTGGTCCGCGACCTTGACGACGACCGCCTGGCCGCCGCCCTGGAGGAGCTGCCCGAGGAGGTCCAGGCCGGCCTGCTCGCAGGGCTGACCGACGAGCGGGCCGCGGACGTGCTCGAGGCGATGGACCCCGACGACGCCGCCGACCTGCTCGGCGAGCTGTCCGAGGCGGACCGGGCCCGGCTGCTCGCCCTGATGGTCCCCGACGAGGCCGAGCCCGTGCGCCGCCTGCTCGTCTACGACGAGGAGACGGCTGGGGGGCTGATGAACCCGGAGCCGGTGATCATGCGGGCGTCCGACACCGTCGCCGAGGCGCTCGCCCGGGTGCGCGACCCGGACCTGCCCCCCGCCCTGGCCGGGCAGGTGTTCGTCGTGCGGCCCCCGACCCAGACCCCGACCGGCCCCTACATGGGCGTGGCCCACCTGCAGCGGCTGCTCCGCGAGCCCCCGGGCGACCGGCTCGTCTCCTGCATCGACACCGACCTGGACAGCCTCCCGCCCGAGGTGCCCACCCGGCGGGTGGCGGAGTACCTGGCCACCTACGACCTGCTGGCCGCCCCGGTCTGCGACCCACAGGGCCGGCTCCTCGGGGCGGTGTCCGTGGACGACGTGCTCGACCATCTGCTGCCCGAGGCGTGGCGGCGCGGCCCGGCCCGGTTGCGCGCCAACGGCGGGGAGGGCAACGGCCCGCAGCGGCCGGCCGGGCCCAACGCCGTGGGGCAGGCACCGTGATCCGCCGGTCACGGCGGGCGCAGCGCCGGGGCTCGCGGCTGGCGGCGCCCCGGCGGGCGCCACGGATCCACACCCAGTACTACGACCCGGAGGCGTTCGGCCGCTTCTCGGAGGCGATCGCCCGCTTCCTTGGCACGGCCCGCTTCCTGGTCCTGCAGACCGGGGTGGTGCTCGGCTGGATCACCTGGAACGTGGTGTTCCGCAACTCCCACCTGGCCTTCGACCCGTATCCGTTCATCCTGCTCACCCTGGCGCTGTCCCTGCAGGCGTCCTACGCCGCCCCGCTGATCCTGCTCGCCCAGAACCGCCAGGAGGAGCGGGACCGCCACGAGCTCGAGATCGACCGGCGCACCAACGTCCGGGCGCTGGCCGACACCGAGTACCTGGCCCGGGAGCTGGCCTCGATCCGGCTCGCCCTCGGCGAGATGCCGACCCGCGACTACCTGAGCGAGGAGCTGGCGCGTGTCGAGGAGGAGGTCACCCGACTGCGAGCTCGGTTGGACGAGACAGCCCGGGCGGGGGACTGAACGCCCCGCCGTCGGCCCGCTGGACCCACGGCTCGGCGTTGACCACCCGGCCCAGGTCGGGCCGCTCCCCAGGGGCCGGCCAGGCCCGGGCCAGGGCCCGGTTCAGGTTGCGGGTCGGGGACTCGCCGGCGTCGAGCACCAGCAGGTGCTGCGTGCCGTCGAGCTGGAAGATGGTCCGGATGGCGATCCCGCGGCGCCGGAGGTACTGCTCGGCCACGGCGAACCGCTCCCGTGGCCCGGTCACATCCACGTGCGCGACCGGCGAGAGGTTGACGACGGCGATGAACCTTGGCATGCCAGCCTCCATGGCGTGCGCGCCCTGCCCGACGAAGCCGATCTCCTGGCTGTCCCTGGTGGTGCGGCACCGCTTGGGGTCACACAGCACATGTGTTGTTAAACCGTTCTACGGTCGTGGCGGTTCCCCGGATGGGTCGGCCCGTCACACCAGAAGGGTACGGATAGGCTCGTCGTCCCCGAGCCAGCGTCGTCCCGAGCCGAAGGGAGTGCCATGGGCACCGACGAAGCGGCGAGGCGGTGGTCACAGGTGTGGGAGGCCGGGTGGCGGGACCGCGACGTCGAGCCTATGACATGCTGGCGCCATGCCGAGCCTGCGCGTTGCCACCTGGAACATCACCGGCGCCCGCCGGGAGCGGACCAGCGAGGTCGACCTGGAGGCGGTCCTGGCCGGGGCCCGGGCGCTCGGGGTCGACCTCCTCTCGGTGCAGGAGGTGGACCGGGAGCTGGCCCGCAGCCACCGGGCCGACCAGCCCCAGGCGATCGCCGAGGCGCTCGGTCCGGACTGGTACTGGTCGTACGCGCCCGCGCTGGCCGGCGACGACTTCCGGCCGCTCACCGGCCCCGACCCGGGCGGGCCGGCCTACGGCAACCTGCTGCTGTCGCGCCTGCCGCTGGAGGGGGTGGAGCACCTGCGCTTCCCGCCCGCGGGCGGCGGCGAGCCGCGTACCGCGCTGGTCGCCACGGTCCGGGTCGGGGCCGGTGAGCGGCCGGTCACCGTCGCGGCCGCCCACCTGTCCAACAGGCAGGGCCACAACGTCCGTCAGCTCCGCGAGCTGCAGCGGGTGCTCGCGGCCCAGCCGGCGCCGCGCCTGCTGCTCGGCGACCTCAACCTGCCCTCGACCGTGCTCCGGCTCGTCTCGCAGCGGGGCTGGCCCGAGGCAGGGCTCGGCCGCACCTTCCCCGCCTCCCGCCCCACCCAGCAGCTCGACCACGTCCTGCGCAACGACCCGGCCGCTGTCGTGCACCCCCGCGGCGCCCTGGTGGTCGCCGCGCCGGTCAGCGACCACCGTGCCCTGGTGGTGGACCTCGAGGTCGCGCCGGCCTGAACCTGACGTCGGAGAGGTGGCCGAGGCGGGCACCGGCTGGGTGGTGCTGCGCGACCCGGAGGGCAACGATCCTGAAAGACCTTCCATGCCCCGGAGACGGTAGGCGTCCGCGCCCGGTGGGTGAGCGGTTGATGAACGCGTGGGCCAGACTAGAATACTGGTCTATGAAGACTGCTCCGCTTGCAGATGTGAAAGCGCACCTCTCGGCCCTCGTGGACGAAGTGGTTCGGACCCACGAGCAGGTCACGATCACCCGGAACGGAGAGCCAGTCGCGGTCGTCCTCGCCCTTGAGGACTATGAGTCGCTGTTGGAGACCCTTGCCCTGCTCGACGACCAGGTAAGCCGGGAGCGCCTGGCCGAGGCCGAGGCGGCTGTCGCCCGAGGCGAGTACGCAACCCGCGACGAGGTAGCCGAGATCATGGAGGCCCGCCGCCGGCATGACACCTCCTTGTGAGCACCCCGAGCCCTACGAGTTGCTCGTGGCGCCACCGGCGAACGGGCCTTGGCCGAGGGCTTGCCCACCGCCATTGCGTTCGCCGCGTGGGCGTTTCTTGACGGCCCACTTCGCGACAACCCGCACCGAGTCGGCCATCCGCTGCGCGCCCCGTTCGGCGGCTGCTGGTCGGCCCGTCGCGGCACCTATCGGGCCCGCTGTCGGATCGACGAGGAGCACCACACGGTCATCGTCCTCGACATCGTCGGCCGCGCAGACGCCTACCATCCAAGCTGCCGGAGGCGGGGCCCACCCCGCGCAGGAGTCCCCACGCGGCTCGTCGCGCTGCGGCATCGGGACTCTGACGCAGAACTCATTCGCTCTCGGAAGCTAGGCAAGGCGCCCTGAGCAGCCATTGCTCGGCCCGAGGGCAACGATCACCAAGGACCCTTTAGCCGCACGCAGCCGTGTGACCTTCGCAGACGTTGTATCGGCCAGCCGGGGCAGTTTCTGCCCGAACGCCTTGACGGTGGCTCGCCTCAGGGGCGAGGCGCGGGGCGACCGTGGGCGCGGGCGTTGCGGAGGTGCTGGAGGTAGCGAAGCGCCTCCGCTTGGGCGTCGGGTTCAAGCTCCGCGAGGATCTGCAGCGCAAGCTTGATGGTCTCGTCGACTTCGGGAGTCTCGGCGGGGAAGTATCCTGCCCAGCGGGCAAGTTGCCCGAAGTCGAGGACGTAGAAGTCGGCCAGCCTCCACAGGATCGCTGCGTCCGGCTTCCGGATGCGGCCGTGCTCGATCTGGGACAGATGGGCGTTCGGGACGCCGGTGCGCTTCTCCACCTCGCGCAGGCTCCAGCCCTTGTGCAGGCGGGCGCGCCGAAGGATGTCGGCCAAGACGGGCGGGCTGTCGGGACCACGGGCGGTTGCCAACCCTGGTGAGCCCGAAGGGGGCCACACGGGTTGGGGGTCGGGCGGGTGCTGTCGGGCACGCGTGCTTGACTCCATGCGGGCAGCGTAACCCGGCGGTTTGGTCTGCGCGAGTCCTGCGTGCTAATGTCCGCAGCGCTCTGCTAACCAGTTGAGCGATCCGCCTCAGGGAAGGAGCAGGTCAAGCGTGAAGGTCGCCGAGTGCGTCGTGACCAACGAGGTGATGCCGCTGCCCCGGTACGCCGGGCTGTGGGACTCGATCGTGGTCGGGGACGAGGTCAAGGACAGGCTGCTCAACCAGGCGTTGCTGGGCCTTGAGCTGCGGGCAAGGCTCGGCTTCGAGGTGACCGCGCTGCACGGGCTGGTGCTGCTGTATGGGCCTCCCGGCACGGGCAAGACGACCTTGGCCAAGGGGCTCCCATACGAGCTGTCTCCCCTGGTCCAAGGTCGGACGGTGCGCCTGATCGAGGTCAACCCGCACGGGTTGATGAGTGCCGAGCACGGCCAGTCCCAGCAGAAGGTCATGGAACTGCTGTGTGACTACGTTCCCCTGCTGGCCGACGATGGCCGGCCGACCGTGGTGGTGCTGGACGAGGTCGAGTCGATGACCGTGGCGCGCAGCGCCGCCTCGCTGTCGGCCAACCCTGCCGACGTGCACCGCGCCACCGACGCGGTCCTGGCCGCGCTGGACCGCAACACCGCCGAGCACCCGCACCTGCTCACGGTCGCCACCTCGAATTTCACCGCGTCCCTGGACGAGGCGTTCCAGTCCCGCGCCGATTGCGCCATCGAGGTGCCGCTGCCCCACGCGGCGGCGATCGCGGCGATCCTCGCCCGCACGTTGCACGGCTTCGCCCAGACCTACCCAGCCCTCCGGGAGCTCGCTTACGGTGCAGGGTTGAAGCGGGTCGCGGCCAAGCTGATCGGCGCGGACGGCCGGCGCGTGCGCAAGCTGGTGACCGAGGCTATGGCGCGACGCCGGAGTACGGTGCTCAACCCTGGGGCCCTGACGCTGGCCGACCTGCTCGCCGCCGCCGAGGTGCTGGCCGTCGACCTTCCCCAGGGGGGTGAACGCGGTGCAGCGGCGTAGGGCCATCGCGGCCGCCCCGGAGCGTCGGGCCAGCGAGACCTGGGAGGTCATCAGCGCGCTTGTCGCCGACACCCTGGAACGCTCCCCGTCGATCACCCGCGCCGACGTGATGGCCGCGATGGAGACGGCAACTCCGGCTGGGCGCATTCTCGTCGCCGGTGGTCACCTCGACGTCCACCCGGTGGTGCTGGTCGCCTCCCCGCTGCACGTGAGCATCACCACCGTCTCGGGAGTTGCCGCCACGACGTTGGACGAGAACCTGCAGCCGATACCGGGCGGGGCCACCGCGAGGGAGTGGACCCTTTACCTGCCCACCCCCGACCCGCTGGGCGACGCCGTGCGGGCCGTCGCGGCCAGGTCACCGCATCTGTCCGCCGAGGAGGCCCCCGCCGACGCGGAGCTGAGTGTGGCGTCCAGCACGAGGCCGGCCGACCGCGACGCCGGTGTGATCGACCTGGCCGCGTTCGAGCGGCGAGGGCATCGGCAACAGCAGGAGCAACGATGACCTCGACGTGGACGAGCACGACCACCCACACCAAGACCGCGGTGTACCTCACCGAGGTGGTGATGGGCACCATCGCTGACATCCTGGCCGACCTTGGCATCGACCTGACCCGACTGTACAAGGACTGGAACCAGGACGAGGCCGCCATCGCCGCGTGGATCGCCGAGCAGTCCCTTGAGCAGGTCGTGCTGGAATGCCACCAGCCCAATGGCACCGTCTCCCCGGTCATCGAGTTCCCCATCGCCTACCGGCCCGGCGGAGAAGGCGACCGGGCCTTCACCTCATCCCGAGCGGCCCTCGCCAGGTATCGGGCCAAGCTGGACCGGGTTCCCCCGGGCACCACGTTCCGGTTGTTCTGTACCTTCCGGACTGCGCACACTCCCCAACCCGGCTGGGGGCCTGGGAGGCGCGCGTCCACCGCCGGGCTTCGCTCCATGAGCTTTGGGACCATCGCCACCGCACCGGATGCGGCCGCGGCCATGCGCTATCTGCGCTGACCACTGATCTCGACCAGTCCTGGCAGAAAGGTCACCGGCATGAGCTACGTCGACGACGCCTTCGCCAAGCTCAAGACCACCCTTGAGATCACCCAGACCGAGAGCGACCTCGCGGTCCGCCGTCACCACGAGATCCGCGACCACGTGCGCACGGAATGGGACCTGGCCGACGATTTCCTGAGCGGCAGCTACCGGCGTGACACCAAGACCAAGCGGCTCAAGGATGTCGACATCTTCGTCGTCATCGATCCTGAGGGCGCGCAAGCCAGCCTGCGCAACCAGCACCCGAGCGTGATCCTTAATGAGCTTGCGGCCGTGCTGCGCAAGAGGTACGACGACGTGGTCGTAGACCACATGGCCTGCACCGTCTCCTTCGGCGCCGACGAGGAGATCATGTCCTTCGACGTCGTCCCGGCGTACGAGCGCAAGGGCGGCGGCTACGACATCCCCGACACCACCGCCGGTGGCTGGCTTGCCACCAACCCGGAGATCCACCGGGAACTCAGCACCGCCAAGAACAAGGCCTGCGGGGAGAAGTTCGTGCCCTTCGTCAAGATGGTCAAGGCGATCAACCGGGAGTTCGGCGAGCCCGTGGCACCGTCGTTCCTGCTTGAGGTGATGGCGCAGGCCCTGGTCAAAGAGCCGTTTGGGCGCTACCAGGACGAGGTACGGTGGTTCCTGGCCAGCGCCGCGGAGCAGATCACCGACGTCTGGCCCGACCCCGCCGGGCTCAGCCCAGACGTCAACGCGTCCATGAGCAGCGGACAGAAGCAGCAGGCCGCGGCGGCACTGCGTCAAGCCCTCGCGGTCGCCGAGGAAGCCATCCACCTGGAAGACGACGGGCAGGAACGCGCCGCCGTCGAGGAGTGGCGGCGCCTGTTCGGCTGGCGAATGCCGCGACCGTAATCATGAGCTGTTCGGCATGAGGGGCGGCAGTTCCCATGGGTTGCCTTCCCCGCTTCGAGCGAGCGATCTACGTACGGACCAAGACGAGCGGCTCGCTCTTCGCCGACCAGGCCTTGAACGAGCACGGGAGTGGCATTGGATCGATCGATGAGTGAACGCCAAAACGACCCGGATGAACTGGACCTGCAGCGAGCAGCGTTCGCCTCACATCGTCGTGGCCAGCGGCTCGAGGCCCTGCGGGCCGGCGTGTCGCTGGTGCTTGCGGCCGCCTCCGTGCTCGCCACCCTGGTGACCGCGGTCGCGCCGATCGTCACCGTGCTCGGCTTCTCCTGGGCGCTGACCGCCTCGCTCGTCATCGACGGCGCCATCAAGCGCGAGGCTCGGCGGGCCGCAGCGATCCAGGAGGCCTTCGACACCGGGCTATACCAGATGAGCTGGAACACCGCCTTCGTCGGCCAGCCGGTCCCTCCTGAGGATCTCCACCGCCTGGTCCGCGCGTTCCACAAGAGCGATCGCCGTGAGGAGCGGATCCGCGACTGGTACCCAGACACGACGGGCCTGCCTCGACCCTACGACATCCTCCTCTGCCAGCAGACCAACCTAGCCTGGGACGCACGGCTGCGGCGGCGTTACGCCATCTTCCTCCTCGCCGCCGTCATCCTCTGGAGCACCCTCGGCGTCGTCGTCGCCATCGTGGTCGGGCTAACCGTCATCGACGCGCTCCTGCGCTGGTACGTCCCCTCCCTGGCAGCCCTGCGACTCGGCCTGGAGGGCCAGCACGCCCAACGAGAGGTGGCCAACGAGCGAGAACGCCTCTTGGAACTCGTCCGCACCGAACTCGACCACGCCACCCCTGGCCCAGTCCCATCTGCGCGCCAGACCCGCCTCATCAAGTTCTGCCGCGAGATCCAGGACGGGATCTTCGCCACCCGCCGACAGGTCGCTAGAGTCCCAGGCTGGTTCTACGAGCGCTTCCGCCCAGACGACGAGGACGACATGCATCAGTCCGCCGAGCAACAGCGCACCCGACTGCGCGGCTCTGGCTGACAGGCACAGGCAAGTTCGTCGAGGAACGCGCTATCGGTGGCGAGCGGCTGCCATCCGTCCTTCGAGATGGTTGTGGGGCCTCGAACCTTCCCCGTTCCTCCAACCCCAACGTGGACGCTGAACTCAGTCCCCATCGGTGCGTTGCCAGCAGACCGCAGACCGTCCGCGGTCGCTCACGTCCGGGACGAGGACCGAGCCTTGATGCGGCTGGACATGTAATGACCAGGCGGTTCAGGAACCAGGAAGGGATGGCATGGCGGCCAGCTCCGTTGACCACGCCGACAGTGCATGGATCGCGGCCTGGACTTCGGCGGGGACCACCAGCCCTCGAGCGGTCGCCTCCACCCACAGCCCCGACAGCAGCCGCGCGGCACCCTGGGCGCTCAGCGCCAGCTCCCATTGCGCCGCGGGGACATCGGGCGGCGGCCTCGCGTCGGCGGCGGAGTCGCCCTCGGGGCCGAACCTGCGGGCGGTGTGGACCGCCCTGTCCACCACCAGATCCCGGCCAGCCGCGCCCGTGGTGGCCCGGGTCTGGCGGTGGGGCGGGTCGTTGGGTTCAGCCATGCTGCCGCCGCCGGGTTCGGGCCATCCGCCGCCGGTGGGCGCGCTCGTCTTGATGGTCGACCAGCGCCAGCGCGACGACCGCGACCAGCCCGGCCAGGGCCACCAGCCCAACGGTGATCACGCCGGCCACGTTCACCCCCACCGGCCCCAAGAGATCGGCGAGCGTCACCATCGCGGCTGCTCCTTGGACAGTGCCGTGTCGGGGCCGGGTGGCGGCTGGGCGGGGGGCGGCTGGCGGGTCATCGCGACTGGTTCCGTGAGCCGCAGGAGCGTGTAGACGACCAGCCCCACCGCGACCGCGGCCAGGGCGTAGGTCTGGGCGGGGCGGAACTGGGCCGGGGCGAGCAGCACGACCAGCTCGCAGCCCAGCCAGGCCAGCGGCCCGGCCACGACGGGGCGCTCCCACGCGCCGAGCCGGAACGACCCGTCCTCGGCAGGTGGAGTACCGCGGCGGGTGGCCAAGCCTGCAGCGGCACGGCTTGGCTGTCCTTCGGCTGTGCCGGGCTCTGGATCGTCTGCCGACGATCCTTGAGGGCGCCCTTGCCAGGGTAGAGCGGTCGCAGTGGGCCGTCTCGGCTGGTCATTCGGCCTCCTGACCGTCGCCACCAAGCGGTCGTCGCACCACATCGCTCCGCTTCCTGCCCGAAGTCATGCTCGAAACGGCCATCGCCGGTGGCCGAGGTGACGTCTGGGGCGGCGTCGCTCGAACCGACTCGGAGCCTACGAGACGAATGGGGCGAGAACCCGAACTCTCGGCTCGGGCCGACTGCTGGCTCGGGTTCCTAGCTGGCGAGCAGCCCGATCCGGGCTGCCAGGCCACTGGCTTCGGCCGCATAGGACGGCCGGGCGCGCTTGACCAGCCCGCGGACCAGGTCACGGGCCAGGAGGTTGTAGCGCATGTCCTCGGGCGCCTCGCGCTCCGCGCTCAGCAGGTGCAGCAGGACGGCTGGATCCTCGCGCCGCTGGTCATAGCAGCGGGCAAGCTCCAGCAGAAAGGTCGCCCGCCGCTCGATGGAGCACGAGCGCGCCGGGTCGACCCCGTCGGCCAGGCGCAGCGCCTCGGCCGCCTCGCCGGCCTCCATTTCGAGGCTGACGGCGTGGAGCCCGACATTGGTCGGGCCAAACACGGTCCAGAACACGTTGCCCTCGCCGGTCCGCTCGGCGGCCGGGTTGGCCTTCTCCCGGAGCCGGTCGCGAGCGGTCCAGCCATCACCGCTGCGCACCGCCGCCATCGCCGCGACCAGGTACAGGGCGCCGTACATCGCAGTGAGCTCCGTCCCACCATCGGCCAGCCGCGGCGCCAACTCCTCCGCCGCGGTGATCGTGACCTCCTCGGCGCCCTCGGCCTGGTTGTCGGCCAGCAGGACGTGCCCGAGGTTCCACTTGGCGGCGGCCATGCGAAGCGGATCATCGGCCGTTTCGGCGGCCCGAGCGGCCCGGTCGGCCACCAGGAGCGACAGGTCCAGGCGCCCCGTCCGTTTGCAGAACGTGCGGAGCAGAAAGTACAGGTCGGCCGCCAGCCGGAAGGCGTCGCGCCGCCTCGCCGCTTCGTCTGCACCGGTGAACGCTCGGGTGGCCTGCTCGACGTCGAGGATGAGGTCGGGCAGCAGTGGGCCGGTCATGGTGTAGCGGGTCGGCGCGGACTGCCAGGTCGTCCAGGCGTCGTCGACGCGCTCGCGCAGCTCCCCGAGCGCCGGAGGCGCCACGGCTGCCCGCGTCCGGCCGTAGCCCAGCAGCGCGCGGTGGACGGCCGGCGTCGCCGGGTGACCGGGACCATTGGACTCCGAAGGTGGCTCCCCGAGCAGCGCCGAGGTCGGCACGCCGAGGATGTGGGCGAGCCGGTGCAACAGCGCGATGGTCGGGGTCTTGAGCCCGCGCTCGATCTGGGACAGATAGTCGTCGGTGATCCCAGCCAGCCCAGCCACCACAATCTGGGTCTTGCGCTTGTGCTCCCGGTAGAACCGGACGCGCTCACCGATCGGGATATCGGGTGATGGGCTCATCCTTGCCCTCTCGCGGCGGGGAATGGGTTGAAAAGGTCTCCCATAGGTCAAAGTGTAGATCCTGCCCGCCAGGACAGCCCTTGAGCGGAGGTCTGGCGGAGGCTCACGGATCAGTGGGAAGCATGGCCTACCCTTGACCCCACCAGGCACCGACCATGCCTTCCTGACCTGGAGCGTCGTGGTGACAGACGGACGGCTCGTCCTGTGGGACATCGACCACACCCTGATCGACACCGGCGGCGTCGGCCGAGAGATCTACGCCGCCGCGTTCGAGCAGGTGACCGGCCGCCCAATGGAACGCCAGGCCGACCCCTCCGGTCGGACCGAGCCAGACATCTTCCGGGACACCCTCGCCATCCATGGGATCGAGCCCCCCGACGACCTCGCGCGGTTCCGCGACGCGCTCTCCGCCGGGTACGCGGCCAAGACCCCCCGGCTGCGCGAGCGTGGACATGTCCTCCCAGGAGCGGCGGACGCCCTCGCTGCGCTGGCCGCCATGCCGGGTGTCATCCAGTCGGTGCTCACCGGCAACTTCAAGCCCGTCGCCATCACCAAGCTCGCCACCTTCGGCCTGGACACCCATATCGACTTCGAGGTCGGCGCCTACGGCTGTGACGACGCCGTCCGCGCCAAGCTCGTGGAGGTCGCACGCCAACGCGCGAGCACCAAGTACCACACGGTGTTCGGCGAACAGACCACGATCCTCGTTGGCGACACCCCAAGTGACGTGGCAGCCGGACACGAGGGTGGAGCCTGCGTCATCGCGGTCGCCTCCGGCCGGAGCACCATCGAAGAGCTACAAACCGCCGGACCCGAGATCGTCCTCCCCGACCTCACCGACACCTCCGCGCTTGTCAACGCAATCCTTGCCCTCGACCCGCCCCAAAAGGATCAACAAGCAACCGGCAGGGCGCCGACCAGCCGTGAGCGCCCGTAGCTATCAGTACGCATCGGGCGACCAGTCCCACAAGCTTCAGCGTGCGGCTCGGCCGGATGCCGACGCCCTCATAGCTTGCCTTGCCGGATGCGACTTCCCTCTCGTAGTTTCAGAGCCGGTTGAAGGCAAGCGAGTCCACATCGAGCTGGTCTGCCGCCACCATCTTCAGCGTCTGGGCATCCCGAATGACATCTTGACCACGGATGGCGGTCGCCAGGCTGGCTGCCATGCCGATGATGCGCGTGTCCTCAAGCCTCGCAAGGGGGGCTGAGTTCGGATCGATATCGCGCAGGCTGGCGTGGATGTCCTGACACCGCAGACCCTTCGGGAAACGAAGGCGCCTCCCCGGCGGGCCGGGGAGGCGCTTCGGCGGCGGAAGATCCGGCGTTACCTGACGAACATGCGGACGCAGTCGGCGCCGGCGGCGAGCCTGGCCGCGCGCTGCATCGGTACCCGGTGGGACGCGTCGCCCATGGTCACGCACAGCCGCTTGGGCCCGGCGGTCAGCGCGCCGATCGACACCGTCAGCCGGGACAGCCCAGCGCCGCCGCCGCCGTCCTCGACCGCCTGGAAGAACTCCAGCGGGTTGGCGTCGGCGTCGGGCACGTTGCTGCCGTCGCTGAGGGCCTGCACGTAGACGTGCAGGTGGCCGCGCGTGATGCCGTTGCCGTCCAGGATCGACCGCTCGGCGTAGTAGCCGCCCGCGGCCGCCGCCAGGAAGCGGTCCCGGACCAGGTTGCGGGTGCTGATGATGACCTGGAACGCCTGGCCGGCCCGCGTGACCCGCGGGAACCGGGAGAGCAGCACGGCGGGGGTGGCGGCGGCGACCTCGCCGTGGTCGGTGGCGACGCAGCGGGGGGCGTTCTGGAAGCCGTCGTGGCGTTGGAGCTGGCTGTCGTCGCAGGTGTTGCTGATGATCTGGACGGGCGCGGGCGCTGCGGTGGTGGTGGGCGCGGCCGTTGAGGTGGTGGTGGCGGGCGCAGCCGTTGAGGTGGTGGTGCTTCGGCGGCCCGCCGTGGTGGCCTGGCCTTCCGCAGCGCTCGACGAGGCGGTGGCCTCGTCGGCGGCCTTGGCCGTCGGGACCACCTGGAAGCCGGCGCTGACCAGGGCGAGCAGGAGCAGCACGGCGAGCAGCAGGAACGGCCAGCGCTGCCCGGGCGCCACCTTGTAGCCGGACGAGAGGCTGGGTCGTGGCATACGGCGACCACCTTTCACTGGGGATGCGACCGCGTGCGGCCGCACGACGAAAGGGCGCGTACCCAGGTCGGCCGCGTGGGGGCGCGGCACGCCTGGAGCTTCGACTTCTACACCGGGACTCCGCGGCCGTGGGGGCGGCCGTAGGAACGTCGTCACTGGGGGATGACCGGGTTCAGGCTAGGTTTCCCGGCGGTATAAGTCAAATCGCCCATACCACCCTGCTGAGCAGGCAAGATGCCCGCCGAGGGCAGGTCTGGAGGGGTTCGGGCGAACGTTCGGCGTCATCGGTACTTCACCCGATCCGGCGGGCCGCAGGACCGGGTCCCACGGGGCTCAGGTCGCGTCGATCGTCGCGATCGTCGCCCCTGTGGGGACGGTCTGGCCCTCGGTCACCGACAGGCCGGTGACGGTCCCCTTCTGGTGGGCGGTGACGTGGTTCTCCATCTTCATCGCCTCGAGCACCACGATCGTGTCGCCGGGGCTGACCTTGTCGCCGTTGGTCACCAGCACCTTGACGATCGTGCCCTGCATGGGGGTCTTGACGACCTCCTTGCCCGGCCCGCCGGACTCGGCCCGGGCCCGCTCCAGCGCCTTGGGGGAGCGGGGCTTCCGCACCCGCTCGGGGACCTTGACCGGCTCCTGGGCGAAGACGTTGACGTCGAAGCGCTTGCCTTCGAGCTCGATGACCAGGCGGCGTGGGGGCGCCTTGGCGACCTGCGCGCTCTCGGGCTCCCCGGGGGGTTCCAGCGAGGAGAGGTCCATGCCGTGCTCGACCAGCACGGTGGACACCTCACCGGCGGCGAAGGCGGGATCGAGCATGGCGAGGCGGTGGAACGGGATGGTGGTCGGCACGCCCTCGATGACGAACTCCCCCAGCGCGCGCAGCATCCGGCGCCTGGCCTGGTCCCGGTCCTCGCCCCAGACGACGAGCTTGGCGAGCAGGGAGTCGTAGGCCTGGGGCACGGTGAAGCCGGCACGCACGCCGGCGTCCACGCGCACGCCGGGCCCGGACGGCTCGCGCCAGGCCGTGACCGGCCCGGGTGCCGGCAGGAAGTTGCTGGCCGGGTCCTCGGCGTTGATGCGGGCTTCGATGGCGTGCCCGTGGGGCGGCAGGCCGTCCCAGTGGGCCGGGATGGCCTCGCCGGCGGCGACCCGGAGCTGGGCGTGGACCAGGTCGATGCCGGCGGTCAGCTCGGTCACCGGGTGCTCGACCTGGAGGCGGGTGTTCATCTCCAGGAAGTAGACGTTGCCCGTGCGCGGTTCGTAGAGGAACTCGACCGTGCCCGCGTTCTCGTAGCCGGTAGCCCTCGCGACGTCGCGGGCCGCCTTGGCCAGCGCGGCCCGTACCTCCTCGGGGAGCCCGGGCGCCGGCGCCTCCTCCACCAGCTTCTGGTGGCGGCGCTGCAGCGAGCAGTCCCGCTCGCCGAGGAACACCACCTCGCCCAGGCCGTCGGCCAGGATCTGGGCCTCGACGTGGCGGGGGGCCTCGAGGTAGCGCTCGACGTAGACCTCGGAGCGCCCGAACGCGGCCTTGGACTCCCGCTCGGCCGACTCGAGCGCGTCCGCCACCTCCTCGGGCGTGCGCACCACCTTCATGCCGCGGCCACCGCCGCCGAAGGCGGCCTTGAGGGCGATCGGGTAGCCGTGCTCGGCGCCGAACGCGACCGCCGGGCCCGAGCCCGTCAGGGGCTCGACCGTCCCGGGCACGATCGGCGCCTTGGCCTGCTCGGCCACCTTGCGGGCCGACACCTTGTCGCCCATGGCCGCGATCGCGGCCGGCGGGGGACCGACCCAGCGGATCCCGGCGTCGATCACCGCCTGGGCGAACGACGCGTTCTCGGCCAGGAAGCCATACCCGGGGTGGACGGCGTCGGCCCGGGCCCGCCTGGCTGTCTCGACGATCAGGTCGACGTTGAGGTAGCTCTTGGCCGGGGCCGCCTCGCCGATGTGGTACGCCTCGTCGGCCAGCTCGACGTGGAGGGCGTCCCGGTCGGCGTCGGAGTACACGGCGATACCGGTCACGCCGAGTTCCCGGCAGGCCCGCAGGACGCGCACGGCGATCTCGCCACGGTTGGCGACCAGGACCCTCTCCACGGCTGTCTGCCCTCCTCGACGACCCGGCTGTCCGCCAAGCCTAGCTCAGGGGTTCCCGCCCGAGCCCATCAGAGCTCCCGGCCCCAGGTCGAGCGCAGGCTGTGGCTCCAGCGGCTGCCCGGCTCGTAGGCGCGGACCCCGATCCCGGGCCGGGTGTTGGTGGCCCAGGGGCGCAGCTCGCGGTCACGGTCCCTGGCCACCAGCCGGTCGATGGCCAGGGCGAGCACCTCGGCCTCGTCGCGCTCCAGCGCCCCCTTCACGACCCGGAAGCGCAGGCCGTCGGGAGTGCGCAGCACCTCGATGTCGCCCGCTCCGGCCCCGTGCACGGTCATGGCGCCCCTTCTTCCCCCATCCTGCCGCCCGGTGGTCTGCGGGAGCCGCCCGGCCCGGGCCGGTCCGGCCGCAGCCGCCGGGCAAGCACGGCCCGGCAGAGCGCCTCCGGGTCCTCGGGCGACACGAACAGCTTGAACCCCGGCCACTCGAGGAGCACGCCGCGGCGCCGGTCGGTGGCGTAGGCCTTGAAGCGCCCCCAGCCCGGGTTGGCGAACCGTCCCCACCACCCGAACAGCCCGCCCGAGCCGGGCAGCCGGGTGCTCCTCGGCATGGCGGTGGGCCTCGCCGCGGCGAGGCTGGCGAGCGGGAACAGCAGCGGCCGGGCCGCCCGGCGCAGCACAGCCAGCTCGCCGGCGCCGACTGCGTACCCGGACGGCGAGAAGGCCAGCGGGAGCGCGATCAGCACCACGAACAGGGTCGGTGCGCCGAGCAGCACCGTGAGGCCGCCTGAGCGGGTGATCGCCAGCAGCACCGGGCCGCCCACGGCCACCACCGCGGCCACCACGGTCAGCACCCGTGCGGCCGGCTCGAGCGGCGCGGCCGCGAACGCCTCCTCGACGGTCATCAGCGCCTCGCCCGCCCGCGGCCCCCGCCCCGGCCGGCGATCCTGCCGATCGGCCGACCGGCGAACCTGCCTGCCGGCCGGCCCGCGAACCTGCCTGCCGTCCGGCCCGCGAACCTGCCCGGCGGAACCAGAAGGTCGTCCGCCGGAGGCGGACTCCGAGCCGTTCCGTGACCCGGTCACAGCGGAATGTTGCCGTGCTTGCGGGGCGGGCGGGCCTCGCGCTTGGTCATGCACATCTCGAGGGCGTTGCAGAGCCGCTGCCGGGTCACCTGCGGCTCGATGACCTCGTCGACGTAGCCGCGCTCGGCCGCGATGTAGGGGTTGGCGAAGCGCTCGGTGTACTCGGCGACCAGCTCGTCCCGGCGAGCGACCGGGTCGTCGGCCCGCTCGAGCTCACGCCGGAAGATGATGTTGACCGCGCCCTGGGGGCCCATCACCGCGATCTCCGCGGTGGGCCAGGCGTAGTTGACGTCGGCCCGTAGCGGCTTGGACGCCATGACGTCGTAGGCGCCCCCGTAGGCCTTGCGGGTGATCACGGTGATCTTGGGCACCGTCGCCTCGGCGTAGGCGTAGAGCAGCTTGGCCCCGTGGCGGATGATGCCGCCCCACTCCTGGCTGGTCCCCGGCATGAAGCCGGGCACGTCCACGAAGCTCACGATCGGGATGTTGAAGGCGTCGCAGAAGCGCACGAAGCGAGCGCCCTTGATCGAGGCGTTGATGTCGAGCACCCCGGCCAGATGCAGCGGCTGGTTGCCGACGACGCCGACCGGCCGCCCGTTCAGGCGGGCGAAGCCGATCACGACCGACTCGGCCCAGGCCTGCTGGATCTCGAGGAGCTCGCCGTCGTCGACCACCCGCTTGACCACCTCGCGGATGTCGTAGGGCTGGTTGGGGTTGTCGGGGATCAGGTCGATGAGGGTCGGGTCCTCGCGCCGCGGGTCGTCGGTGGGCTGGCGCCGTGGCGGGTCCTCCATGTTGTTCAGGGGCAGGTAGCCGAGCAGCGACCGGGCCAGGCCGAAGCACTCGTCCTCGTCCTCGGCGGCGAAGTGCGCTGTGCCCGACTTGGTGGCGTGGGTGATCGCTCCGCCCAGCTCCTCGAAGGTCACGTCCTCGCCGGTCACGGTCTTCACGACCTCGGGACCGGTGATGAACATGTAGGAGGTCTCCTTCACCATGAGGATGAAGTCGGTGATGGCGGGGGAGTAGACCGCGCCGCCGGCCGACGGGCCCATGATCAGCGAGAGCTGGGGCACGACCCCGGACGCCTGCACGTTGCGCCAGAAGATCTCCGCGTAGCCGGAGAGCGCGACCACGCCCTCCTGGATGCGGGCACCGCCCGAGTCGTTGATGCCGATGCAGGGCACGCCCAGCTTGACCGACAGGTCCTGGATCTTGCAGATCTTCTCGGCCATCACCTCGCCGAGCGACCCCCCGAACACGGTGAAGTCCTGGCTGAACACGCACACCCGGCGGCCGGCCACGGTGCCGTAGCCGGCAACCACCCCGTCGCCCGGGATCTTCTTGCGGTCCATCCCGAACGCGGACGCGCGGTGCACCGCGAACATGTCGAGCTCGGTGAAGGAGCCCGGGTCGAGGAAGGCGTCGATGCGCTCCCTGGCGGTCAGCTTGCCCTTCTCGTGCTGGCGCTCGACCGCCGCCTTGGTGCCGGCGCGCAGCGCCTCCTCCCTGCGGTTGCGTAGCTCGTCGATCCGCTCCTTCATCGTCTTCGGCTTCAAAGGCGGCACGTGAACCTCCCGGCAGGTGCGGTCCCGGCCCTCGCCGAGCCGATGCTCTGCTGTGCATTGTATGAATAGGCCTGCCTTGGCGGTAACGTAGCCGACCTGTGGGACCGCATCGAGAGGAAGTGGGAGTGCGCGTGCGGCGCGAACTGGACCTGGCCGGCGCCCGGGAAGGGCCGGACGACTACGGCGACCGTGTCCGCCGGGCGCTTCCGGCCTTCTTCGAGCCGCTCGAGGTCGACCCGGTCCTGCCGAGCACCATGCTCCGGGCGGCCGAGCTGGCCGTCGGGGGCGCCCCAGAGGGCGCCACGGTCGTCGCCGACGTCCAGACCAGCGGCCGCGGGCGCCTGGACCGGACCTGGTCCGCCCTCCCCGGTACCTCGCTGCTCCTCACCGTCGTCCTGCGACCCCGCCTGGCCGTCCCTGAGGCCTGGCTGACCGCTGCCGCGGCCGGCGCCGCCCTGGTGGACGCCGTCCGCGACGTGCTCGCCCGGCCCGGGGCGGTGCCGGCCAGCGGGCCTGGGGCGGTGCCGGCGGCCGGGCTCGGCGTGGGACCGGCGGCCGGGCCCGGGGTGCCGGCGGTCGGGCTGAAGTGGCCGAACGACCTGCTGGTGGGCGGCTGGAAGGCTGCCGGGCTGCTGGCCGAGGCGCGGGTGACCGGCGGGCGGCTGGAGTGGGTCCTGCTCGGCATGGGCGTGAACGTCGGGCAGGGGCCGGACGGCTTCCCAGCCGAGCTGGCCGGCCGGGCCACCAGCGTCGCCCTGGCCGCGGGCACCCCGGTCGACCGGGCCGCGCTGCTGCGGGCCTGGGCCGGTCCGTTCCTCGCCCGCTACGCGGCGCTCGCAGCCGGCGACACCGCCCCGGTGCTGGCCGACTACCGCGAACGGCTGGACACCCTCGGCCGCCAGGTGCGGGTCGACCTGCTCGGGGCCGCCCCGGTCACCGGCACCGCGGTCGGGCTCGGCCGCACCGGCAGCCTGGTCGTGCGGACCCCGGCCGGCCGCCGGGTAGAGGTCGCCGCCGGCGACGTCCACCACCTGCGGGCCACTGCAGCAGGCGGCTGAGCTGGCCCGGCTCGTGCGGGCCGGGGCCGGCCCGGCCATGGTCAGCGGCCGACCTTGACCGGGATGTGCACCGAGTAGCGGGCAGACCCGTCCTTCGGGTCCGCCTCGAACACCTCGAGCGTCCAGTCGGCGGCCGTGGCGGGCGGGTCGAACCCGAGCGAGGCGGTGAACGGCACCCGGCTGGGCGCGCCCGCGCCGGTGGTGGTGAACCCCTGGGCCGCCACCCTGCCCGCCGAGTCCCACAGGCGCAGGCTCACGACCCCGCCGGGGACGGAGGCCTCCCCCTTGATGACGATGCGGTCGCCCTCCACGCGCCCGCCCGGGGACGGCTCGGTGAGCCCCAGAGGCGCGAGGCGGACGGTCCGGTCCCTGACCAGCCCGGCCTGGCTGCCGCGCCCGCCCCACAGGTCGGCCAGCTGACGGCCGCCCACCTCCCCGGAGGCCCGCCCCTCGACCTGGACGAGCACGCGCCGCACGTCCTCTGCCCGGGTGACGGTCCACACCAGCGCCTGCATGGCGTACTGGGTGGGCTCACCAGCCTGCACCCCCACCACCTCACGGGAAAGGTCGAGGGTGGCGGTGCCGTCGGCGATGGTGAGGCCGAGCAGCCGGGACCCGGTCGGGAAGGGCCTGGTCGCGCCGGCGTAGAGGGGCCGGCCGGCCAGCAGCTCGGTGAGGGCCGCCTCCACCGGCCGGGTGGTCAGCGTGACCTGATGCCGTTCGGGCACCAGGTACCAGCGGCCCTTCACGCTCCGGGGGTAGTAGACGATCAGCGGGGTGCGGCGGCCGGCCGTGCCAGGGGGCGGCGCCGTGAACGTGGGCGTCGGCGGGACTGCCGCTGCCACCCCCTGGGGTTGCCCGGCGTCCCGCGACGAGGCCGAGTCGACCCAGCTCGTACACCCGGTCGCGAGCACGACGGCAGCGAGGCCGGCCAGCCACGCCATCACGCGCCGTATGCCCAACCGGCCTCCTGATGCCCGCCGCGGGCCACGACAGCCCGGTACGGCCCTTACGGTTCTCCCGGTTGGTTGCGAATCCGCAACAGTACGGCCCCGATCTGACTCCGAACGGTTAGGGATCTCCGCCCAACAACTTGGCCACCGATGGCAACCCCGACCTGGGTCGGCCGGTCCAGGAGCGTCAACGTAGCGATGCAGAGGGTCCTTACGGGCAGGGGAGCGGGGAGCGGACCGGGTTCGGCCGCGTCTCCTTGTAGGGGAACGGGGCCGTTGTTACGCTCCGTATGGTCCTCGGCGTCGATCGGAGGAGGTCACCAGCTTGCCGTTCCCTGAGCGGCTCTTGGGTGAGAACGAGCAGGTCGTCTACGACCTGCGTCCGCACTGGTGGACGCTGGTCGGCCCCGCCCTGCTGACCCTGGCGATCGTGGTCGTCACCAGCCTCGCCTGGGGGTTCATGCCGGGCGGCAGCTTCCAGAGCCCGGCCCGCCTCGGCGTGCAGGCCATCGCGGTGGTCGCGCTGCTCCTCTGGGTCGTCCCCCGGGTGGGGCGCTGGGCGACCACCCACTTCGTGCTCACCACCGACCGGGTGATCTTCCGCCGCGGCTTCCTGTCCAGGTATGCCCGGGAGATCCCGCTTGAGCGCGTCAACGACGTGACCTTCTCACAGTCGGTCTTCGAGCGGCTGATCGGCGCAGGCGACCTCGTCATCGAGTCGGCCGGTGAGCACGGGCAGAACACCTTCTACAACATCCGCAACCCGGAGGCGGTGCAGCTCGAGATCTACCACCGCATGGAGGAGAACGGCCGGCGGATGCTGACCCACCAGGTCACACCGCCCCATCCCGAGGCGTACGGCCGGTCGCCGAGCGCCCTGGACGACCTCGAGCGGCTCGCCGCCCTCCGCGAACGAGGCGCCCTCTCCGACGCCGAGTACGAGCAGAAGAAGCGCGACCTCCTCGACCGCCTGTAGCCAGGCATCGGCGGTCCGTCAGAACTGATCCGACGTCACGAGCCGCGCCGTCCCGTTCGGCCCGGCCGCCCGGGGCGTGCCCGCCGGGTGCACGGGTACGATCGTCGTGTCCGGACCACGTCCCGTGCCGAGGTGGGTTGTGCGGCTCCCAGCGTCGGTGAGCATCCGCGAGGTGGGCCCGCGCGACGGGCTCCAGAGCGAGCCGCCGGTGCCCGTCCAAGGCCGGGTGCGCCTGGTCGACGCGCTGTCGGCCAGCGGCGTCGGCCGGATCGAGGTCGGCTCGTTCGTCTCCCCGAAGGCCGTGCCCGCGATGGCGGGCACCGGCGAGGTCTTCGCGGCCCTCCGGCGCAGGCCCGGGGTCGTCTACTCCGCCCTGGTGCCCAACCGGCGCGGGGCCGAGGCGGCGCTGGCCGCCGGTGCCGACCGGCTCCAGGTCGTGGTGGCGGCCTCGGAGAGCTACAACAAGGCCAACGTGAACCGCACCGTGGCCGAGACCCTGGACGAGATCGGCGCCGTGGTGCGCCTGGCCGGGGACACCCCGGTCGACGCGACCGTCTCCACCGCCTGGGGCTGCCCCTACGAGGGCGAGGTGCCACCCGGGCGGGTCGTCGGCCTGGCCGAGCGGCTCGCGGGCATGGGCTGCCAGGCCGTCTCGCTGGGCGACACCACCGGCATGGCCACCCCGACCCGGGTCGAGGCGCTGCTGGCCGCGCTGGCCGGCCGGGTCCCGGCCGTCAACTGCCACTTCCACGACACCAGGGGCACCGGCGTGGCCAACCTGGTCGCGGCCCTCCAGGCAGGCTGCGCCGACGTCGACACCGCAGTCGGGGGGCTCGGCGGCAGCCCCACCGCACCAGGCGCGGCCGGCAACGTGGCCAGCGAGGATGTCGTGCACATGGTCGAGGACATGGGAGTGGCCACCGGCGTGGACCTGGACGCCCTGGTCGCCGCGGCCCGCGTTGCCGGGGAACTGGTCCCCCACCCGCTGCGCAGCAAGGTCCTGGTCGCCGGCCCCCGCACCAGGCGGATCGACCGATGACCGACCCCCGAACCCCCCAGGAGGCGGTGGAGGCCGGCCCGCCTGACGCGCGCGAGGCCGGCCCGCCTGACGCGCGCGAGGCCCGCCCGCCTGACACGCGCGAGGCCCGCCCGCCTGACACGCGCGAGGCCCGGCAGCGGCCCGAGCCCGCGTTCCGCGCGCTCGCCAAGGACACGGTGGCCGGCGGGGCCGATCGCTACCACGCCAAGGCCCGGGAGCAGGGCAAGCTGTTCGCGCGCGAGCGCCTGCGCCGGCTGCTCGACCACGCCGAGGGCTTCGTCGAGGACGGCCTGCTGGCCAACGCCCTGGCCGGCGACCTGCCCGCCGACGGGGTGGTGACCGGGGTCGGCACGGTGGGCGGCCGCACCGTCGCGGTCATGGCCAACGACTCCACCGTCAAGGCCGGCTCCTGGGGCGCCCGCACCGTGGAGAAGATCATCCGCATCGAGGAGTACGCGCTTCGCCACGAGGTCCCGATGGTGTGGCTGGTGGACTCGGCCGGGGCGCGCATCACCGACCAGGTGGAGATGTTCCCGGGCCGCCGCGGGGCCGGCAAGATCTTCTACAACCAGGTGCGGCTCTCAGGCCGGGTGCCCCAGGTGTGCTGCCTGTTCGGGCCGTCGGCGGCGGGCGGCGCCTACATCCCCGCCTTCTGCGACGTCGTCTTCATGGTCGACGGCAACGCCTCGATGTACCTGGGGTCGCCGCGCATGGCCGAGATGGTGATCGGCGAGCGGACCACCCTCGAGGAGATGGGCGGGGCGGCCATGCACTGCCGGGTGTCGGGGTGCGGCGACCTGCTGGCCGCCGACGAGGACGAAGCACTGCTGGCCGCCCGCCGCTACCTGTCGTACTTCCCGGGCAACTGGCGGTCCGAACCTCCCGAAGAGGAGCCGAGGGGGCCGGCCTACACCGGCCCGGTGGCCCCGCTGATCCCCCTGGACGAGAGCGAGCCGTTCGACATCCTGCCGCTGGTCGCCGCCGTCTGCGACGAGGCCAGCTTCTTCGAGGTCAAGCGGGAGTTCGCGCCGGAGGTGGTCACCGGCCTGGCCCGCATCGAGGGCCGCGCGGTCGGCATCGTCGCCAACCAGCCCCTGGCCAAGGGCGGGGTGCTGTTCGTGGACTCGGCCGACAAGGCGGCCCGGTTCGTGTGGCTGTGCGACGCGTTCAACCTGCCGCTGGTGTTCCTGGCCGACGTGCCCGGCTTCATGATCGGCAAGGACGTCGAGCGCCAGGGGATCATCCGGCACGGCGCCAAGATGATCACCGCGGTCAGCGAGGCGACCGTGCCCAAGATCTGCGTGGTCGTGCGCAAGGCGTACGGGGCCGGGCTGTACGCGATGGCCGGGCCCGGGTTCGAGCCCGACGCCACCATCGCCCTGCCCACCGCCTCGATCGCGGTCATGGGGCCGGAGGCGGCCGTCAACGCGGTCTACTTCAACAAGATCGCCGCGCTGCCCGAGGCCGAGCGCCCCGCCGCAACCGCCCGCCTGCAGCGCGAGTACCGCGAGGACGTCGACCTGCTGCGGCTCGCCGCCGACCTCGTGGTCGACGCGGTGGTCGACCCCGAGGACCTGCGCGCCGAGGTGGCCCGCAGGCTGGCAGCGGCCCGCGGCAAGGAGCGCGAGTTCTCCCGCCGCCGCCACGGCGTCCCCCCGGTCTGATGGGCGCCCCGAGCGCCCGGGTGCCCCGGGTGCCCCCGGTCTGATGGGTGCCCCGAGCCCCCCGGGCGCCCCGGGCCCCCCGGGCCCCCCGGTCCCGTCGGCGAGGCCCCCGGGTCCCCCGGGCCCCCCGGGTCCCCCGGGTCCCCCGGTCCCGTCGGACCCGTCGGCGAGGCCCCCGGGCCCCGGGCGGCGCCCGTTCGGCGCGGTCCTGGTGGCCAACCGGGGCGAGATCGCCGTGCGGGTGCTGCGCGCCTGCCGTGAGGCGGGCCTGGTCGGGATCGCGGTCCACTCCGACCCGGACGCACGAGCCCTGCACGTGCGCGAGGCCGACCGGGCGGTCGCCATCGGTGGCGCCGCCGTGGCCGAGTCCTACCTGGACGCCGGGCGCCTGCTTGCGGCCGCCCGGGAGGCCGGCGCCGACGCCGTCCACCCCGGCTACGGGCTGCTCAGCGAGAACGCCGCGTTCGCCCGGGCAGTGGAGGCGGCCGGGCTGGTCTGGATCGGCCCGCCCGCCGACGCCATCGAGCAGATGGGCGACAAGCTGGCCGCCCGCCGCGCGATGCTGGCGGCCGGGGTCGAGCCGGTGCCGGGCACGACCGAGCCGGTGGCCGGCCCCGGCGAGGTGGTCGCGTTCGGCGAGCGGCACGGCTGGCCGGTCGCGGTCAAGGCGGCCGCCGGCGGTGGCGGCCGGGGGATCCGGGTGGTGCGCGGGGCGGGGGAGGCCGCCGAGGCGCTGGCCGCGGCCGCCCGCGAGGCGGCCGCCGCGTTCGGCGACCCCGCCTGCTACCTCGAGCGCTTCTTCGAGCGGCCCCGCCACGTCGAGGTGCAGGTGCTCGCCGACGCCCACGGCACCATCGTGCACCTGGGCGAGCGCGACTGCTCGGTGCAGCGCCGTCACCAGAAGCTGGTCGAGGAGGCCCCGGCGCCCGGCCTGCCCGCCGCGGTGCGGGACCGGCTCACCACCTGGGCGGTGGCCGCGGCCAAGGCATGCGGCTACGTCGGGGCGGGCACGGTCGAGTTCCTCTGGGAGCCGGCCTCCGGGGGCGCCTGGTTCCTGGAGATGAACACCCGCCTGCAGGTCGAGCACCCGGTAACCGAGCTGGTCACCGGGGTCGACATCGTCCGGGCCCAGCTCCGGGTGGCCGCGGGCGAGCCGCTCGGGCGGAGCCAGGAGGACGTCCGGCTGACCGGGCACGCGATCGAGTGCCGCGTCAACGCAGAGGACCCCGGCCGGGGCTTCCTGCCAACCGCCGGCCCGATCTCCGCCCTGGCCTGGCCGGGTGGCCCAGGCGTGCGCGTGGACGCCGGCTACGAGGCCGGCGACGTCGTCTCCCCGTTCTACGACGACCTGCTCGGCAAGGTGGTCGCCTGGGGCCCCGACCGGGCGACGGCGGTCGCCAGGATGGCGCGGGCCCTGGATGCCACCAGCGTGGAGGGCGTCGCCTCCACCGTGCCAGCGCTCCGGCGCATCCTCGCGTCCGAGGACTTCGGCCGGTCCCGGCACTGGACGACCTGGCTGGAGGAGACCCTGGACCTGGCCGACCTGGCCGGCCTGGCCGCGGCCGGGCCCGACGGCGAGCCGGACTTCACCGTCACCGTGGACGGCGTGGCGTGGCCGGTCCGTCTCTACCGCCACCGGCCCTCGGACCTGGCCGCGTCGGGCGCCGGCGAGGCACGGGTCGTCTCGCCCCTCGCCGGCACCCTGGTCCGGCTCGAGGTCACCCCCGGCCAGGCGGTCGCCGCCGGGGCGCTGCTCGCGGTGGTGGAGGCGATGAAGATGGAGACCCCGCTGCGGGCGCCGTTTGCCGGCACCGTGATCGCGGTAGAGTACGTCGTAGGGAATGCCGTCTCCGCTGGTCAGCCCGTAGTCGTGCTCGACAGCGGCCCGGGGGACGACCCCCTGTCGGAGGGCGGGCGAGCATAGGGGGGGTCGCCGGTATGCCGACGTCGAAGGCGAGGATGGAGAACGAACGCGTGGACCGGGTGTTCCCCGGGCGGCCCGATCAGGTCGCGGCGGCCCGGCGCTTCGTCGTCGGCGCGCTCGACCGCGGCACTCCCGCGTGCGAGGTCGCCGCGCTGCTGACCAGCGAGGCGGTCACCAACGCGGTGCTGCACACCGCGTCCGGCAGGGAGGGGGGCACCCTGACCGTCGGGTACCTCCTGGCCGGCAGCACCCTGCGGGTGGAGGTGCGCGACGGCGGCGCTCCGACCGAGCCGCGCCGGCGCGTGCACCACGTGGAGTCGATGACCGGTCGCGGACTCGACCTGTTCGACGCGCTGTGCCGCCGCTGGGGCGTCGAGGGGGGGCCGAACGGCCGCGTGGTGTGGTTCGAGCTCGACGTGCGCCATGAGGAGGTAGGGGATGGAGCTGCAGGTGGGCCCGTTCGACCCGGCACTGCACGTCAGAAGCAGGGACCATTGCGAGGCGGTGCGGCGGGAGGCCCAGCTGCTCGATCTGCGGCCCGACACCCCGCCGCATAGGTACGAGAACCTCCTCGACCGCCTCCGCCGGGAGTTCCCCACCGATCCCGTCGACCCGATCGTCGACCAGGCCTACCTGGCCGGCGAGCCGACCTTCACCGCCCGCGTCAAGGTCCCCGACGAGCTCGTCGCGGCCGCGCTGGACGCCTGCGACGAGCTGGAGCGCCTGCTCGACGACCTCGACAGCTGGGCCAGGGACTCCGACCTGGCCATCCTGGAGGCCTCGCCCGAGGTGCGGGCGTACCGCGCCGCCTACCTGGCCCAGGTCCGGGCGCAGCTCAGGCGGGCGCTCTCGGCCGCGAGCTGACCGCCGGCTGCCGGGCCCGCCCCGCTCATCCGCCCACGCTGCCGGCGTTGACCTCCTGGAACGCCCAGATCCAGGTGTGGCGCAGGCCGCTGGCCAGGTCGACCCGGGCCCGCCAGCCGAGCAGCTCCTCGGCCCGCCGCGGGTCGAGCGAGATGCGGTTCAGCTCGCCGGGCCGGGCGGGCGCGAACCGCGGCTCGGCGCCGAACCCGGTCACCTCGCGCAGCGCCTCGTACAGCTCGAGGACCGAGGTCTCGGTGCCGGTGCCGACGTTCAGCCTGGTCCCGACCGCGGCCTCGTGCCCGCCGGCCGCGGCCAGGAAGGCGTCCACGACGTCCTCGACGAAGACGTAGTCGCGGGTCTGCCTGCCGTCCCCGAAGACCGTCACCGGCTCGCCCGCGAGCAGCCGGTTGCAGAAGATCGCCACCACCCCGGCCTCGCCGTGAGGGTCCTGGCGGGGCCCGTAGACGTTGCCGAGCCGCAGGCTCACCCACTCGAGCCCGTAGAGGTCGAAGAAGCTGGCCATGTAGTCCTCGACCGACCGCTTGGCCACGCCGTAGGGGCTGGTGGGCCGGGGCGGGTAGTCCTCGCCGACCGGCAGGTCGGCCGGGCCCGGCTCGCCGTAGGCGGTGCCGCCCGACCCGGCGAACAGCAGCCGCCGGGTGCCGCACTCGGCCGCCGCCTTGGCCAGCGCGACCGAGCCGAGCACGTTCACCCGGGCGTCGTGCACCGGGTCGTCCACGCTGCGGCGCACGTCGATCTGGGCGGCCAGGTGGAACACCATCTCGGGACGGGCCCGGGCCACCACCCCGGCCAGCTCGGGACCGGCCAGGTCCACCTCGGCGCACTCGACCCGGCCGGTGCCGAACGCGTCGGCCAGGTTGTCGAGCTTCCCGGTGGAGAGGTCGTCCAGGACGGTCACCTCGTGCCCCTCGTGAGCCAGGCGGTCGACCAGGGCGGAGCCGATGAACCCGGCACCGCCGGTTACCAGGGTGCGCATGGGAGAGCCTTTCCAGCGGTCGGGCCGGGGGCGCGGGTGCGACCCTCGGTTTCCGGTCGGCGGCGACGATCGGCGCCATCCTACCGGCCGCGCCGTTAGCATGGCCGGGCGCCACCAGCGCCCCACCAGGGAGCCTTCATGGACTTTGAGCTCGCACCCGAACAGCAGGAGTTCGCCAAGATCGTCCGGGAGTTCGCCGAGGAGGTGGTCGCGCCCAGGGCCGAGGCGATGGACCGGGCCGAGGCGCTGGACGAGGCCGTGCTCGACCAGATGGCCGCGATGGGCCTGTTCGGCCTGCCGTTCCCCGAGGAGTACGGCGGCATGGGCGCCGACTACCTGACCCTCTGCGTGGCCGTCGAGGAGCTGGCCAGGGTGGACTCGTCGGTCGCGATCACCCTGGAGGCCGCCGTCGGCCTCGGGGCCATGCCGGTCTACCGGTTCGGCACCGAGGAGCAGAAGCAGCGCTGGCTCCGCCCGCTGGCCACCGGCGAGGGCATCGCCGCGTTCGGGCTGACCGAGCCGGGCGGCGGTTCCGACGCCGGGGCGCTGCGGGCCCGGGCCGTCCGCGACGGCGGCGACTGGGTCCTCGACGGGACCAAGGCGTTCATCACCAACGCCGGGCTGCGCCGGTCGAGCTTTGTCACCGTGGCCGCCGCCACCGGCGAGCGGCCCGACGGCCGCCCCGAGATCACCAACATCATCGTGCCGGCCGGCACGCCGGGCTACAGCGCCGGCAAGAAGTACTCCAAGATCGGCTGGCACGCGTCCGACACCCGCGAGCTGGTCTTCGAGGGCTGCCGGGTGCCGGTCGAGCACACCCTGGGCGAGCAGGGGGCCGGCCTGGCCAACTTCCTGCACACCCTGGAGGAGGGCCGCATCGCGGTCGCCGCGCTGGCCACCGGGCTCTGCCAGGGCTGCGTGGACGAGTGCGTCAGGTACGCCCGCGAGCGCCAGGCGTTCGGCCGCCCGATCGCCTCGTTCCAGGCGGTGGCGTTCAAGATCGCCGACATGGAGATGCGCGCCCACACCTCCCGCCTGGCCTGGCGGCAGGCCGCTGCCAAGCTGGACGCGGGCCAGCCGTTCGGCCGGGAGGCGGCCATCGCCAAGCTGCACGCGTCCGAGGCCGCCGTGACCTGCGCCCGCGAGGCGGTGCAGGTCCACGGTGGCTACGGCTACATGAACGAGTTCCCGGTCGCCCGCTTCTACCGCGACGCCAAGATCCTCGAGATCGGCGAGGGGACCAGCGAGGTCATGCGCATCCTGATCGCCCGCGCGCTGGGGCTCTGAGCCGCCCGGGCCGCCCGGCCCGGACCCGCTGGTGACCCCGGGGTGCTCGAGGGCCCGCGGCCGTGCCCGCTCAGGTGATGTCGCGGCGGATGGTGAAGCGGGTCGCCACGGCCGCGAACACCAGGCCGTAGGCGGCCAGTAGCAGCCCGCCGGCCCACATGGGCAGCAGGGTGCCGTTGGTGATCGAGGCCCGGGTGAGGGCGGTGGCCGCCCCGCTCGGCAGCCACCTGCCGACCGACGGCAGCAGCCCGACCAGCAGGCCCTCCACGATCAAGAGCCAGAGCAGCGAGACGGTGACGGCCGCGACCTGGTTGCGGACCAGCGCGCCCACACCGACGCCGACCAGCCCGTAGAGTGCGCCGGCGAGCAGGATGCCGAGCACGGTGAGGGCGATGTCATCGGCCCGGCCGGCCAGCGGGATGTCCTTGATCGCCAGCCAGGGCAGGGCGACGGCCAGGGTGAGCGCGGACGCCAGGGCGCCGAAGGCCAGGCCGGCCAGCGCGTACACGGCCAGCTTGGCCGCGACCACCCGCCCCCTGTTCGGGGTGACCAGGAACGTGGCGGTGATCGTCTTGTGCCTGACCTCCCCGGCCACCGCGAGGATGCCGAGCACGAGCACGAAGAACATGCCGGAGCTGGCCGAGCGGACGACGTTGCCGATGCCCTCGTCGCTGGCGAGCGCGAACCCCTGGCCCTCCTCGGCGAGCCGGTCGGCGGTGAGGATGCCGGCGACGACCGCCAGCAGCGCGAACCCGAGCATCCCGGCCAGCATCGCCAGCGGCATCCGGGTCGTGCGGAGCTTCAGCAGCTCCCCCGCGATCAGGCGCCCCATGGCCGTTCCTCCTGGATCTCCTCGCCGGTGGTCAGCTCGAGGAACACGTCCTCGAGGTTGGAGCGGTCCATGCGCAGCTCGTAGAGGACCAGGCCGCCGGAGGCGGCCAGACGGCCGACCGCCTCGGTGGTGGTGTCGGTGGCGGTGACCCGGTCGTCGCCGTCCAGCTCCGCCTTGATGCCGTTGCCGGTGAGCAGGTCCCGCAGGGTCGCGGCGTCGGGCGAGCGCACCAGCACCGACGGGGCCGCCCGGGCGGTCAGCGCCTCCAGGGTGGAGTGGGCGACCAGCCGGCCGCGGGCGATGATCACCACCTCGTCGACCATCTGGGCGACCTCGGCCAGCGCGTGGCTTGACACCAGCACGGTGCGGCCCTTGTCGGCCAGGTAGCGCAGGAACCCGCGCAGCCAGTGGATCCCCTCGGGGTCCAGGCCGTTGGCGGGCTCGTCCAGGATGAGCACCTGCGGGTCGCCGAGCAGCGCCGCGGCCAGGCTCAGGCGCTGGCGCATGCCGAGCGAGAACCCCTCGACCCGCCGGCCGGCGCTGTCGGCCAGGCCGACCAGGCCGAGGACGTCGTCGGCCCTGGCCGCAGCGCCCCGCAGACCGGCCTCCACGGACATGACCCGCAGGTGGTCGCGAGCGGTGCGGCCGGGGTAGAAGCCGGTCGCCTCGAGCACCGCGCCGACCTCCCGGATCGGCTCGGCCAGCTCCCGGTAGGCCCGGCCGCCGATGGTGGCGGTGCCAGCGGTCGGGGTGACGAGCCCGAGGAGCATGCGCAGCGTGGTCGTCTTCCCGGCCCCGTTGGGGCCGAGGAAGCCCGTCACCTTGCCCTGGTCGACCCCGAAGGACAGGTCGTCGACGGCGACGACCTGTCCGAAGCGCTTGCCGAGCCCCTGCACGGCAATGACCGACATCGTCATCCTTCCTCCGCCGGGACGGCTGGTCCCTGAAGCCGATCGGGACGACCACGACACACACCGGCCTGAGGTCCGCGCGGAGTTGGACCGCGGCCGCTACCCGCTTGGGGTCAAGGTGCGCGACGATGAACTGGCGGCGGTGCCGCTTGTGCGGCACGAGTTCCATGGTGAGTGGAACTACACCCTGCACCCGGCGGCATAGCAGGCGCCACAGAGCAAGGTAGCCGAGCATGACCATCGAGACCTGGATGTGACGCCCTTGCGCCAGCGGCTGCAGCGCGTTCCCGCGTCGGTGGTCGATGCGGGGCTGGCGGTGGCGGTCGCGGTCGCGGTCACGACGGCGATCCGCGTGTCGCTGCAGCCGGGCGAACGGCCCGGCGCGCTCGCCTACGCGCTGGGTCTGACGATCGCCGCGTTGGTGCTGGCCCGGCGGCGCTGGCCCGTGGCCGTGTTGGTGGTGTCGGCGGCGACCCTGGAGGTCTACAACGTCCTCGACTACCCGGGCATCGTTCCAGCCATGCCGCTTGCGGTGGCGCTCGCCGGCGCCTGGGCCGCCGGCCACCAACACTGGTCGCTGCTGGTCGCCGCCTGGTTCGTGGGCGAGACGGTCGTCGTCCGGACCTTGGTCGAGCCGGAACCGCTGCGCCGAGTGCTGAATGAGACCGTGCCGGACGTGGTGTTGTTGGGGGCCGTGCTGCTGCTCGGCGAGGCGGTACGGACCCGCCGCGCGCTGCGCCTGGAGCACCGCCTGTTGCTGGCGGAGCAGGAGCAATCGGAGCGGTTGCTGCTCAACGTGCTGCCCCCATCGATCGCGGCCCGGCTCAAACAGACCGAGGACGTGATCGCCGACGCCTTCGCCGACGTCACCGTGTTGTTCGCCGACATCGTGGACTTCACCCGACGCAGCGAGCGGATCGCCCCGGAGCAGGTCGTGCAGGTCCTGAACGACCTGTTCTCGGTCTTCGACCAGCTCGCCCAGCAGCGAGGGCTGGAGAAGATCAAGACGATCGGTGACGCCTACATGGTGGTCGGGGGCCTGCCCAACCCGCGTCCCGACCACGCCGAGGCGGTGGCCGAGATGGCTCTGGCGATGCGCGAGGAGGTGGCCAGGCGCCGCGATCCGAGCGGCCAGCCGGTGGCGGTTCGCATCGGCATGGACACCGGTCCGGTGATCGCCGGCGTCATCGGGACGAGCAAGTTCAGCTACGACCTGTGGGGCGACACCGTCAACACGGCCAGCCGCATGGAGTCCCATGGGGTCCGCCGAGCAGCTCGTCGAGCGCTTCGGGCGCCTTGCCGGCGAGGGCATCGACCACGCCATCGTGGAGCCGCCCGACGAGCACCGCGAGGGCTCGCTCGACCGGCTCGCCGAGGTGGTCCCGGCGGTCGCGGCGCTGACCCCGGCGGGCCGGTAGGCAGGCCGGCCGCCGGCTCAGCCGACCCGGACCTCCGAGGCCTCCGGGACCCGGGTCGGGTCCAGCCCGGCGCGTGCCGCGGCCAGCGCGAACCAGCGGGCGTCGCGCACCGCGCAGCCGCCGGGGTCGTTGTTGAGGAACACGAAGACGGTCGCCGCCCGGCCCCACCCGTCGGCCAGCCGCCCGGCCCAGCCGTCCAGGGCAGAGCGCCCGTAGCAGGGTGCCGGCGAGGCGCGCCCCTCGTGGAGGCGGAGGTAGGTCCAGTCAGCGGTGCGCCAGACCGGCGTGGCCCGCCGCGGGGAGTCTGCCAGGCAGAGCGCGGCACCCCGCCCGGCCAGCAGCTCGCGCACCTCGCCGGTGAACCAGCTCGGATGGCGCAGCTCGACCGCGACCCGCACCCCGGGCGGGAAGCAGCCCAGGGTGGCGTCGAGCGCGGCCGGGTCGGCGGCCAGGTTCGGGGGGAGCTGCAGCAGCACCGGCCCGAGCTTCGGCCCGAGGTGTCGCGCGTGGCCGAGGAAGCGCCGCACCGGCTCCTCGGGCTCGCGCAGGCGGCGGACATGGGTCAGGTACCGGCTCGCCTTGACCGCGACCACGAAGTCGTCCGGGGTCCGCGCCGCCCAGGCCGCAAACGTATGCGGCTCGGGCAGGCGGTAGAAGGCGTTGTTGGACTCGACCACCGCGAACCGGGCCGCGTAGTGCTCGAGCCAGGCCCGTTGGGCCAGCCCCTCCGGGTAGAAGCGGCCACGCCAGTCGCGGTACTGCCAGCCCGACGTGCCGATCAGGACCGGCACGTCGGCTACCAGTCCGAGGTGCCCGCGGCGCCCTTGAACGGGCCGACCACGTCGGCGGTGATCCAGCCGCCGTAGAAGTCGCCCTCCTGGGCCCCGACCACCTCGCCGTCCACGGTGGCCCGGTCCATGAGACCCCCTCCTCCAAAGCCAGTCGGCCTGCCGGCAGCAGGCCGAGAACGGCGCGAACTCTCCTCGTGCAAAACCTCCTGGCAACATGCCGCGCCGGGGCGGCTCGGCCGGGTACGCCCTGCCTTTCGCGGCAGATCCCCAGCGCGGTTGCAGGAGGTTTGCGGAAGCCCCGTCCGGCTATTGGCCGGTTACAGGCCGTAGCGGCCGCGCATCTCCGAGTTGTCGGGGTCGATCTCGCGCTTGTCGCTGTCGCGCAGGCGCTTGTTGATCTTCTCGAGGTTGTCGCGGACCAGCTCCTTCTCGGCCTCGGTGATGCGGCCGCGGTGGGGCTCCCCGGCGTGCTCCAGGGTGGCGTAGTTGACCTTGCTCCGGCTGCGGGCGCCGCCGTCGCTCGACGCCGCCGAGGACCGCGGCGGCCGGGTGCGGTGCTTGGCGATCAGCGCGTCCTGGATAGCGGAGTCCATCACACCCGGGGTGGCCAGCAGGTTGAAGTCGTCGAGAGCGACGGTCAGGCGCTCGCCCTTGCGTGCTCCCGGCTGGAACCACTCGATCGTCACGAAGCGGGACGACGACTTGAGTGACTCGACCTCTTCCGGAAGAACCTCGAGTGTGACGGGGAGATCAGCGTACTCAGGGTGCTCGTGGACCACGAGCCGCCCGAGCGACTGTTCGTCCGCCTCCTTGCCAGAAATGTCCGAGACGTGGACGACCTTCACTGCCATCAGCGTAGGTTCCTCCTTGGGGAAAACGCGTCCTGCGTTGGAGGTAAAGGTAGACGAATGATATGCGTCCAAGCAACGTCTGAGAGCGGCTACGATGCAACAATCTTATCGAAGGAGGCCCTAATGTGGCGGTGAGGCGCCCGGTCCCGAGCAGTTTGAGCGGTTCCCGCTGGCGGACCGCTGCCGCCGCCGTGGTGGTGACCGGATTTTTTGGGATCGCCCTGTTCTCCCGCTGGCAGGACGTAACCTCTCGTAAATGGAAGCTAGAGCCCGGGTATTTCGCGCTCGCGTCGATCCTGCTGGCCGCCTCCTACGCCCTCGTCGCGGTGCTGTGGGCGGCCGCGCTGCGCCGCGCGGCCGGGCTGCCGGTCGCCCGGGGAGCGCGGATCTGGTTCCTCGCCAACCTGGCCCGGTACGTGCCAGGCAACGTCTGGAGCTTCGTCGGCGCGGTCGAGCTGGCCAAACGGGAGGGCGTGGCCAGGCGGGCCACGCTGGCCACGATGGCCCTCACCCAGCTCCTCTCGGTCGGCGTCGCCCTGCTCGTCGGGCTGCCCGTGCTCGCCGCCGAGTGGGCCCGGCTCGGCCGGCCCGCCCTGTACGGCGCGGTCGCCGTGGCCGTCCTGGCCGCGCTCGCCCTGGCCTTCCGGCGCCGGCTCGGCGCGCTCCTCCGGCGCCGCTACCCAGGAGTCGAGGCCGCCGACCTGGTCCCCGCGCCCGGGACCGCGGTCCTGCTCGGCGCCGGCTACGCCTGCTACTGGGCGGTGACCGGCCTGGCCTTCGCGGCGCTGGTCCGCAGCGTCCACCCGCTCGACGCCGGCGACATCCCCCTCACCGTGGCCGCCTACGCCGCCGCCTACGCGGTCGGCTTCCTCGCCCTGGTCACCCCGGCCGGGCTCGGCGTGCGCGAGGGCGTCCTGGCCGTCGCCCTCGCCCCGGTCATGCCCGCCGGCGCCGCCCTGCTGGTCGCGCTGCTCTCCCGGCTGTGGATGATGGCCTTCGAGCTGCTCGGCGCGGGTGTCGCGCTTGCCGTCGAGCGCCACCTGGACCGCAGGCGCGAGCGGGTCGGCTGACCGCGCCCGCCGCGACCGCCGCGCCCGGGGTCGGCCGCCGCCACCGACCACGGGACGCCCCCGTGGGCGCGACCGCCGCACCAGCCCCTGATCACGAAGCGTCGGCGGGCAGTAGGGTGAAGGTCGCCCCCCAGAGCGGCTTGATGGCGCGGAAGTGCCGCTGGTCCAGAGTGAGCAGGCGTGTCGTGTGCATCCTGGCCGCGATGACCGCGACCGAGGCGTCCGCCAGTCCGATCTTGAGATCCTGATACCGCTCAATGAGGTTGGCCGCCTCGACGAGGTCCTCGATGCTGAACGTGACCAGGTCGTACACGCCTGCGGCCACCTCACGAAGCACGTCGGTCTCCGCGGTCACACCGAGCCGAGTCATCAGCAGATAGTCGAGCTCGGCGAGGATGAACGGAGAGACCAGGAAGGGCCCGGGCTCGGCTGCGATGGCCCGATGCACGGCTGCGTGGTCCTGCTGGTCAGCGTCGACGATGGCGAGCAGGCCGCTGGTATCCAGGACGATCATTCGCCAAAGCCCACGAGGGCCTGATCCACTCGACGTGCGAGCGTCGGGTCGCCGCTCTGGAACAGCGCGCGAGGCCGCGGCCGGGCTTCTTCGGCAAGCAGGCGCTCGATGGCCTGGCGGATCAGCTCTGCTTCGGGCTGCCCGCGGCGGTGCGCGGCCTGTGCCAGCCGCCGCTTGAGGGTCTCGGGAAGGTACACGGTGGTCTTCTGCATGATTGTATGGTAGCACGTATGGCAGCCCGCTATCCGGGACCGCGCAGAACTCGTTGCCCTCGGGATCAGCCATACCACGTGGTGGCCGGGGAACTCGCCATCAGTGAGCCCAAGCCGCCGATCAGCTCGAGTTCCGCCGTCACTGACGTCGTGTTGCAGTACGGGCAGCATGCACGGTGGGAGTGCTTCGCGCCGCTGGCGTCGATCCGGATCGGCTGGCCACCATGGGGGTCGGACCGGTCACCCTCATCAACACCTTCAAGGTGGCATGCCGGAAGGCGTTCGGCGATCCGCAGTCCCAGGCGACATTCCCAACTACCCCGACTCGACGGTGGTGTCGCCGCTCCTGTTCTGGAAGGTGGCGGTGCCGGGCAGCTGTGTGGACCGCTAGTGCGGTGGCCATCTATGTCGACCGGGATGGTCTGGCTCACTGAGCAGCGCGAACGTCGCTGCCAACCCGGCAAACGTTCGTGGCCACCGCACTAGCTCGTCGGCGCCAGCACCCGTCTACGGCTGTGGTACTCGCTCCGATCGTCGGCCCCCCGTGGGCCCGTCGCCCGGGTTCAGCTGGGCAGGCCGTCCAAGAACGGGTCGACGGCGGCGTCGTTCTCCGCCATCCCCCAGACCTCGGTCGCCTTCCCATCCCGGATGTGGAAGACCTGCACGTACTTCCACGCGACGCTGGACCCGTCCGGCGAGGCCGCCGACGCCTCCCCCAGCACCACGACGTGGTCGTCGTTGCCCAGGATGTCGTGGATGTCCACCGAGGGCGGTCCGGCCATCGCCTGGGCTTGGCGGGCGAAGAACCCCAGCACCTGCGCCTTGCCCTGGTAGGCCCCGCTCCACTTGCTGTTGCCGCCGACATGCCAGACCACATCGTCGGCCAGGTGCTGGTCCATCCACCCGGTATCGCCCTTCTGGAAGGCCTCGAAGCCGTCCCGGACGAGGGTGACGTTGGGATGCTCGTGCTGGGTCATGACGACCTTCCTTCCGCAGGCGGCCCCTTGGCCTGGTCGGCGGGCAGTCTACCTTGGTGTGCTGCCGTGGGGAATCTGCGGTATGGCAGCACGGAACTGCGGCGCAAACGTCCGCTTTCTGACGGCTGCCGCACGATGCGCTCCTGAGTCCCACGCACGGGGCGGTGCGAGGTCGACCAGGACCACCTCGTACTGGTCGGCGGTGGGCGGGATGCCCGTGTCGAACTTGGCGTTGACCACCGCGAGCCGACTGCCAAACCGCGCCGCGGTGGCCGGCACCTGGAACAGGTCGCTGGTGATGACCTTCTCGGCCACCCCGGAGGTGAGGTGCGGGCGCAGCCGGATCCTGGCGACCTGGTTGGTGTTCTGCACCGCCCACAGCCGCCCGGCCGCCAGCACGATACCGTCGACAGTGGATCGGTCCGAACTCGTCGGCCACCAGCCGCCGGACGATGGCCGCTGCGGCGTGTAGGATCCCCACGCGGGTGACAGGCTTCCGGCTGCGAACACGAGCACGCCCGGACGGAACCCGGTTGCTCGGGCAGTGGGCCCGAAGCCGATCGAACTGAAGAGCACGAGCGTGCTTCAGTCGCCCGATGGACCGCACCGCGGCTTCCGAGTGGTGGCGTAGACCCTGGTTGGGATCACGAAGGAGGCGCCATGAACCTGAACGGCATCTTGATCGGGTCCGAGGATCCACGACGCCTGACGGCCTATTACGCCAGGCTCTTCGGCGAGCCTGGCTGGGAGGGAGGGGACTTCCGCGGCTGGCAGCTCGGCAGCGGCTGGATCACCGTTGGGCCGCACGATCAGGTGCAGGGCCGCAACACCCACCCGGGCAGAGTGATCTGGAACCTCGAGACCCCCGACGTGCACGGCGACTTCGAACGCCTCAAGGCCGCCGGAGCAACGGTGGTCCAGGAGCCCTACCAACCGGGTGAGGCGCCCGAGGGCTGGATCGCCACGTTCTCCGATCCGGACGGCAACTACTTCCAGCTCGTCAGCCCGATGTAGAGCTTCCCTGGCAGAATTGGGACGGGATGAACAGGCTCCCGCCGCCAGGATCGGGCCTGCCACCTTGGCAGCGGGCGATGCCGGTGCGGCCGGCCGCTCCCCACGGCGGCCGGCCGCCAAGGACCGGGCGGCGACCCCCCAGCCGCCCGGTGCCGCCCGGGCCAGCGTCGGCGGTACGGGCAGGCCGTCGTGGGCCCTTCTGGAAACCACGAGCGGCCCGCCGTGGTTTCCGGACGTGACGGTAGCGAGGGGCGTCCTGCCTGTCGTGAGTAGTCGATTACTCTATGGGCCGGATCGGGCGGTATAGGATGACCGTGTGGATGTCTCGTGGCCGCTGGTCGGCCGCCGGGCTGAGCTTGCGTCGCTGACCGTCGACATCACCGACGCACGCCCTGGCGGCATCGTGCTCGCCGGTGCCGTTGGGGTCGGGAAAACGCGGCTGGCCCGGGAGGCCTTGGACCAGGCGGCGGCGGCCGGGCGAGAGGTTGCGTGGGTTGCCGCGACCCGAGCGGCCGCCTCGATCCCGTTCGGTGCCGTCTCCCACCTCCTGCCAGCGACCGAGGGCTTGGGCGCCGACCGTCTCGATACCCTCCGCCGAGCCGCGGACCTGCTGGCCGCGCAGAGCCGTGGGCGGCTGCTCGTCCTCGGGGTCGACGACGCGCACCTGCTGGACGACGCCTCGGCCGCGCTGGTGCATCTGCTCGCGCTCCGCGGCTTGGCGGTCGTGGTCGCCACCGTGCGGACCGGTGAGCCGGCCCCCGACTCGGTGGTCGCGCTGTGGAAGGACGGCCTGGCCCGCCGCGTGGATGTGCCGGCGTTGGCACCGGAGGCGACCGCCGAGCTGCTGAGCCGCGCCCTACGTGGGCCGGTCGACGGGGTGACCAGGCAGGAGGTGCTGCGCGTTACCGACGGCAACCCGCTGTACCTGCGCGAGCTCGTCCTGGGAGGGCTGGCGAGCGGCGCCCTGCGTCAGGTCGACGGCGTGTGGCGCTGGACGGGCGGGCTGGGCGGAGCGACCCGGCTTCGCGAGCTGGTCCAGGTCCGCATGGGCACCCTGGACGAGACGGCCAGGGCCGCGGTGGAGCTGGTCGCCTGGGGTGAGCCGCTGGCTGGCGGCGTGCTCGAGCGGCTGGTCGACCAGGACGCGATCCAGGCGGCTGAGCGCAGCGGTCTGCTGGCCCTGGAGCGGTCGAGCCGCCGCCTGCTCGCCCGCCTTGCCCACCCGCTGCACGGCGAGGTGCTGCGGGCCACGCTGCCGGTGAGCCAGGCCCGGGCGATCGCCGGGCGGCTGGCGGCCGTCGCTGGCGCCGGCCCCCTACGACGGCGGGACGACCTGCTGCGGGTGGGCGCCTGGCAGCTGGAAGCCGGTGTGGCCGCCCGCCCGGCCCTGCTGCTGGAGGCCGCCAGGCAGGCCGCGGCCCGCTTCGACCTGGAGTTGGCCGAGCGGCTGGCCCGCGCCGCCGTCGACGCGGGTGGCGGCCCGACCGCAGTACGGCTGCTGGCCGAGGCCCTCGAGTGGCAGGGTCGGCACGCCGAGGCGGTCGCGGTCATGGACGACGAGCCGCCCGCGCAGGGCAGCGGCGCCGAGCGGGCCCGCTGGGCGAGTATTCGGGCTGGGAACCTCTACTGGGGGCTGGAGCGGACCGCGGAGGCCGAGGAGGCCCTGCAGCAGGCCGCGCTGGCCGAGGAGGGCGGCGAGAACGCGCTCGCCATGCTGGCCTGGATCCAGCTGTTCGACGGGCGCATACGGGAGGCCGTGGCGGTGGCCGCTCGGGTCCTCGACCGGCCCGAGGCGCCTGCCCAGGCGTTGGTGTGGGCCGCGACCGCGGCCGTGCCCGCCCTCGGATCGCTCGGCCGGCTCGGCGAGGCGCTCGCCGTGGCCGACCGGGGGCTGGCCGTCGCCAGGGCGCATCCCGAGGAGCTGCCCTGGGGCGAGACCCAGCTTGGCCTCGTCCGCTGCCAGGTGCTCCTTGGCGCTGGGCGGCTCACCGAGGCCACGGCAATCGCCGACGCCGGCTACCAGGCCGCGGTCGCCGACCGCTCACGCGAGCAGACCGGGGGATGGGTCGGCTTCCGCGGCCTGGTCGCCAAGGCCCAAGGGCAGGTCGCCACCGCCGAGGTGTGGTTGCGGGAGGCGGTCGCCCTGCTCGACGAGCAGGACCCCTACCGGTTCATGCGCTGGTGTCTGGCCGAGCTGGCCAGCGTCGCCGCCCTGGCCGGTGACCAGGAAGCGGCGGCTGCCTGGCTGGCTCGGGCCGACGCCCGCGGTGGGGAAGCCAACCGATTCTTCGACCCCTGGGTGCAGCTGGACCGGGCCTGGGTGGCGGGCGCTGCCGGCGAGCTGACCCGCGCCGCCCAGCTGGCCAGCCAGGCAGCCGAGCTGGCCAGGGCCTCCGCGCAGTTCACCTTCGAGGCGGTCGCCCTGCACGACGTGGCCCGGCTCGGGGCTCCTGGCGGGGTCCGGGAGCGGTTGGAGGAGCTGGCCGGCCTGCTCGAGGGGCGGCTGGCCCCGCTGCTGGCCGCCTCCGCGGCCGCCCTGGCCGCCGCGGACGGGCCAGCCCTGGACCGGACATCGGCCGCCTTCGCAGACCTCGGCGCGCTGCTCCTGGCGGCCGAGGCCGCCGCTGCGGCAGCCCGCGCTCACCAGGCCGCCGGCCGCGATCCCAGCACCAATGCCTCGAGGGAGCGGGCAGCCAGGCTGGCCGCCGCCTGCCAAGGGGCCCACACCCCCGGCCTCGGCCAGGGCGCGCTGACCTCGACGCTCACCCCCCGGGAACGCGAGGTGGCCACGCTGGCCGCCACCCACGCCTCCAGCCGTGACATCGCCGCCCGGCTCGGTCTGTCGGTCCGCACCGTCGACAACTACCTGGGCCGCGCCTACGCCAAGCTCGGCATCACGGGCAGAGCGGAGCTCGCCGCAATGCTCGGGACAACGCCGAGGTGAGCACCGCACAGGTGGCGCCCTTCTGCGTGGCCCGGGAGGTATACGCCACAACGACCAACGGTCTAGAATTGTCCATCCCGGCAGCGCTGCCGTCGCCAGCATCAAGGGGTGAACCACCACCGCCGCAACGCCGTGGCATCGGCCCGTCCTGAATCGCTTCCGGCCTGGCCTCCCGACACTGGGCAGGCGCCGTCGAGCGTCCACGGCACAAGCGCGAACGGCTCCCGTACGGCCCCCCTGCGGGGGCCGTTCGCATGGCAACGTTGGGCTCGCTTCAGTCCCGGCGGCGCAGCGGATGATCCTCCGTGACCTCCACGATGCAGCTGCGCACCCCGTCCGGGTCGGCGATCCACATCTCCAGCCCCCACGGCTCCCGCCTCGGCTCCCGAAGGATCCGCACGCCGCGTTGGTCGAGCTCCCGTCGCGGAGCGGCCAGTGCGCGCACCTGCAGCCACACCGCCAGGTCGGCCAGGACAACAGCTGAGCAACGCCTACCTCGAGCGGCGGGTCGGCGTGGCCACCACGAGGAACTGGAAGACGGGCAGCAAGCCCCGCGACCTCGCGGGCGATTGCCACACGACCGGCGTCTGCTGGCCGCCCCCACCAGCGGTAGATCAGGAATACGGGCAGCCATGGCTGCGCTGTCCCGGTTGAGCATGGGTTCGGAACGACTCACGGGAATCGAGCGGCAGCTTGAGCGAGAAGGTGAAGGGTCGCGATACCGCGGCACTTGCGGCCCTGCGGAAGGCCGACCCGGTGATCGCTGCGCTGATCGACGCGAACCCAGACTACGACCCGGACGCGTGGCTGGAGCGGCTGCCAACGATGGACGCCTTTGGCGTGCTGATCTTCCAGGTCATCGGTCAGCAGCTCTCGGTGGCGGTCACGCGGACGTTGCTGGGCCGGCTGCAGGACCGCTTCGGCGGGCAGCTGCCCACGCCCGAACAGCTGCTGGCCGCCGACCCCGAGGACATTCGGGCAGCCGGGCTGTCCCACCGCAAGGTGCAGACGCTGCGCGAGCTCGCCGAGCGGTTCGTCGACGGCCGACTCGGCCTGGACGAGCTGGAGCGGCTCCCCGACGAGGAGGTGGTGGCGCGCCTTACCGAGGTCTCGGGCGTCGGCCGCTGGACCGCCGAGGGGTTCCTCGCGATTGCCCTGCATCGCGATGACGTGGTGCTTCCTGGGGACCTTGCGCTCCGCAAGGCCATCCAGCGCGCCTACGGGCTCGACCACCTCCCCAGTCAAGCTGAGGTGGTGGCCATCGCAGAGGCGTGGCGGCCCTACCGCAGCCTGGCCGTGAACTACCTCTTCGCTTCCGTGTATGGCGCCTAGCCGCAGAACAGTGAGGTCGAGGTGGAGTACTTCTTCTACGGGCGCGACAAAGCGGGCACCCAGATGCTGCGTGCGGAAACGACCGAAGCCCATTGGTTGTTCATGGACCGGTACGCCGACGCGATGATCGCCAGGGGTCCGACGCTGACCGCGGACCGGACGAGGGCGACCGGCAGCATGCACATGGTCGACCTGTCCGACGCCGGGGCGGCGCGGGTGTTCGCCTACGAGGAGCCCTATTACAGGGCCGGGGTGTTTGCCGAGGTGCTGGTGCGCCGCTGGCGCAACGCGCTGGGAGGCACCATGTGGGACTTCAAGGGGGACGAGGTCAACAACCGACGCTTCCTCATCGTCGGCCACGGCAAGCCGGGCATGAGCGCGACCCGCGACGCGCTGCTCGACGCGCACCGCCGCTACTTCGTTGACCAGGGCTATCACGACTGCTTCATCGAGCGCGGGCCGTTGCTGTCCGATGACGGCACCCAGTGGGTCGGCAGCGTGATGCTGGTCGAGCTGCGCGACCATGCCGCCGCCGAGGCCATGCTGGCGGATGCGCCCTACGTGCGTGCCGAGTTGTACGCAAACGTCGAGATCCACGACTGGCAGTTCGGCGGGCGGCGCTAGCCTGGCGCGGGCGGTCGACCGCTAGCGTGTGCGCGCCGGCGGTGGTGCCCACCACTCGGCTGGTATGGGCGTTGACGTCGCCGCTGGTCTCCTCGTTGCGGTAGTCGTCGGCGAAGCAGCCCACCATCGCCTCGAGGTCGTGGGCGTTCACCGCTTCCAGCAGCCGCTCCACCACCACCGCCGCCGGGCCCTGGCCCGCTCGGTCCATGACGACCCCCCAGGTCTGTTACACTTGACTGTAACTGATACAGGAGTATGGAACGAACCTATGGAGCACGTCAAGCCCAAGCGTCGCTACGACTCCCGCGGCCGCCAGGCCCAGGCCCGCCGCAACCGGGAGGCGATCCTGGACGCCGCCCAGCGGCAGTTCCTCCAGGGCGGGTACGCCGCCACCACGATCGCCGCGATCGCCGGCGAGGCCGGCGTGTCGGTGGAGACCATCTACAAGGCCTTCGGCGGCAAGCCGGGGCTGGTCCGCGCCATCTACGAACGAGGCCTGACCGGGCGCGGACCGGTCCCGGCCTACCAGCGCTCGGATGCGATGCGGGAACGCGAAACCGACCCGGAGACGATCATGCGCAACTGGGGCACCCTCACCACCGAGGTCGACTCGGTAGTGACGCCGATCCGGCTGCTCATGCGCTCGGCCGCGGCCACCGACCCGGACATGGCGGCGCTGCTCGAAGCCAGCGACGACGAGCGCCTGCAACGGATGGCGCACCACGCCCGCTTCCTGAAGCAGCGCAGCTACCTGCGCCAGGGCGTCACCCTGGCCGAGGCCACCGACGTCCTGTGGACCTGCAGCTCCGTCGAGCTCTACGAACTGCTCGTCCTCAAGCGCGGCTGGTCCATGCCACGGTTCGCACGGTTTGTCGCCGACTTCATGATCGCCACACTCCTCCCCAGTCGTCGTGAGCAGTGAGCGATGCCAGGCCCGTACTCGTCACCCAGTGCCGGCTCGCCTCCCGCTGGGAATGACAGCCTGAACTTCGGGTTGACATTCCCATCCCGCGGCGTCTCGACCAGATCGTCTGCCCACCCGATACTCCACTCCTTCGACGTGCACACCGTGCACATCGTTGACGACGGTGGCGCCGACGCAACATTGCTCGCCCGACCAGTCGGACAAGCTTGTCGTGCGGAGACCCTTAGGTCTTGCGGGCGGGCCGGGGCGAAACGATACGATCGCGGGTGATCGCCGGCGCCGCCGACGGCAACCCTGCGTGGCCCGTCCGGGGCCGCCGTCGTCATCCCGCCGATGATCCGCAGGGCCATCAGCGGCTGACCGACCTCGCCGACCGCGACGGGCGGCCGGGTAGCAGCAGCCGATGGAGCAGCGGTGGCAGGTGAGCAGCTACGCCGCTCCCCGGTCGCGCAACGCCTGCCTGGGCTCACACCTGCTTGGTCGGGTCGGAGCCCGGGCCGGGCTGCTCGCTGCCCTGGGTCGGGCTCTGCCCGCCGACCAGCTCGAGCAGGGCCAGCGGCCCGTCCCGCTCGACCAGCCGGAAGGCCCCGGACCGGACCAGTTCGCCGAGGGTCAGCTCCCACTGGCCGGCTGCGAACACCCGCGGCTCGTCGACCACCAGCACGTGGCGGGTGCCGGTGGTGCGCAGGATCTCGAGCGCGACCGGGTGGGCCACCCCCCGGTTCAGCGGCTCGAGGCGCTCCATGCGGTCGTCCAGCCAGCGCGCCGGGGTCTGGTTGTAGGCGTTGAGGACCCGACGCCGGCTCTGGGCGGCCAGGTAGGTGCTGGCCGAGTTCCAGGTCACCTGCGGCTTCAGGGCCGGCAGGCCGAGCACCGGCCCGGCCTGGTCGCCGGCCGACCGCAGCGCGGCCACCACCTTGTTGCCGGCCAGGTCGGGCTGGACCCGGTTCTCCGAGACCCGGTAGTCGGCCAGGAGCAGCAGGGTCGCGAGCACCAGCGCGCCGACGGCGAGCCGCGTGGCCTCCACCCGCCCGGGCGTGAGCCAGGGCCGCAACCGCTCGGGGATCGCGAGCTCCTCCACCCGCCTGGGCGTGCGCCACGGGAGCCGCAGCCGCTCCGGGACCGCGAGCTGCCCGGCCCGCGCCGGCGGCTGCTCGGCGTCGGCCGTGGCCACAAGCGTCTCCGCGATCCACTCCGGCCGGCCCACCTCGGCCCCGAGGGCCGGGCCCTCCGCCGTGACCGGCTCCGGCACCTGCTGCCCCGGCCCGAGCTGGTCCAGACCTGGTTGGTCCGGTGCGGCCGGGTCCCCGGCCGCACCGTCGCCGCCGGCTGGTCCCGCCCCGGTGACGGCCCGGCCGGCGTCCGCCCGGACCCCTGCGCCCGCCCGGCCGGTGTCCGCCTGCGCCCCGGGCTCCCCAGCCCGTCCGGCGCCCGCGTGCGGCCCGGGCTCCCCAGCCCGTCCGGCGCCCGCCTGCGCCCCGGCCTCCGCCGCCCGCCAGGCGGCGACCCGTCCTGGCCAGCGCCGGGCGGCCAGGTCGAGGGCGGTCACGGCCAGGAGCACCAGCAGCAGCGCGGTCACGCACATGAGCCGTTCCGGCACCCGCTGCAGGGAGAGGAACGGCAGGTTGTCGAACAGCAGCCTGTAGGGCCGCAGCGGCCCGACGTCGGAGCGCGGGCCGTAGGTGAGGAACACCAGCGGGACCGCCAGCACCGCATAGGGGAGCGCGGCCCGCGTCTGGCGCCCCGCCGCCCCTTCGCCGAGCCCGGCCCGGCCCAGGCATCCGGCCACCACCGCGGCCAGCCCGGCCACGGCCAGCAGCAGCAGCGGCCAGCCCACGTAGATCAGCTCCTCGCCCTGGGTGCCGAAGGTCTTGCGGACCAGCGCGAAGACCGAGTCCGGCGCGTACAGCAGCACCTGCTGGTAGCTGCCGTTCTCCCCGGACACCGTGCCCTTGAACGCGTACCGGAACACGGTCACCACGTAGGCGGCGCCGGCCGCGACCGCCGCCAGCGTCACCACCGCGGGCGCCAGCGGCGCCGGCCGGCGCTCCACCCGGGCCGAGACCACCGCCCACACGGTCATGAAGGTGAGCAGCGCCGACATGTACAGGGCCAGGTGGTACTCGCCGCTCAGCGCGACGGTGAGCGCCACCGCGGCCACCGCGGCGGCCGGGCCGCGCCAGCGCCGCCCGGCCCGGTGCCGCTCGACCATCACCTCGAACGCCCAGAGCGCGGCCGGGAACGACCACCACAGCACCGCGTTGAAGTGGGCGGTGAGCTGGAACATGCGGTTGGGGGTGAAGGTGTAGGCGAGCGCCCCTGCAGCGGCCAGCAGCGGCCAGCGCAGGTGCCGGCGCAGCCAGCCGAACGCCGCCAGCCCGGTCGCCACGGTCGACAGCAGCAGGATCAGGTTGTAGCTGGGCACCATCCCCATGACCGGCCACAGCAGCGCGAACAGCGGCGTCCATGGCAGGTCCAGGGAGGTGGTGCGCAGCTCGGTCAGGCCGGCGGTCCCCTCGCGCAGGTCCAGGTAGGGGTTGCGCAGGTCGCGCGCGTTGTCGACCACCACCGACTGGATGAAGACCGTCTGCATGAAGTCGCCGCTCATCACCGAGCCCGGGCGGCTCGTGAAGTTCGGCTCCGCGCTGGACTCGGGGTTGCCCTTCATCGTCCAGAAGTGGTCGAGGTGCAGCGGCAGCGGCCAGGTCAGCACCGACCAGGCGAGCACCGAGGCCAGGGCCACGCCGAGCCAGAGGGCCGGGCCGGCGACCGGGCGGTCCTCGCCGGCCGGGGCCGGCGCGCCCGTGGGGGGAGCCTCCGAGGCCCCCGCCTGCCGTGCCGCGGTCGTGCTCACCGTCTGGTCGTGTCGGTCAGCCGGCGCTCCAGGCGCTCGACCCGCTCGGAGACGTTCACGACCAGCTCGGCCAGGAACCCGACCAGCACGACCAGCAGCCCGGCCAGCAGCGCGATCCCCGCGACCAGCATCAGCGGCCGGTACTGGGTGTGGGAGGAGAGGAACATGTAGGCCAGGTACGCCCACAGCAGCAGCCCTGCCCCGATCATCGCCGAGCCGATCGCCCCGAAGAACAGGATCGGCTTGCGCTGGAACGTGAGCAGGAACTTGAGCGTGACCACGTCCATGAACGACACCGGCAGCCGCGAGAACCCGAACTTCGACCGGCCCGCCTGCCTGGCCTGGTAGGGCACCTTGACCTCGCCGATCCGGAAGCCCTCGTTCTGGGCCATGACCAGGATGTAGCGGTGCCAGGAGGACCGCATGGCGAGCGAGTCGGTCACCTCCCGGCGGAACGCCTTGATCCAGTTCAGGTCGTGCACGTCCAGCCCGAACAGCACCCGGCAGGTCACGTTGGCGATCCGCGACGCCACCCGTTTCCCGTCGCGCCGGCCCTGGCGCCACCCCGAGACCACATCGAACCCCTCGTCCAGCTTCTCCAGCAGCAGCGGGATGTCGACCTCAGGGTCAGACTCGAGGTCGGCGGGCAGGAACACGATCGTCTCGCCCTGCGCCTCCCGGAACCCCCGGTTCAGCGCCTCGGTCAGCCCCAGGTTGCGGCGCTGGCGGACCAGCCGCACCCGCGGCTCCGCCTCCGACGCCGCCTGCACCCGCGCCGCGGTCGAGTCGGTCGACCCGTCGTCGACATACAGCAGCTCCCACGGCCGCCCGATCTGCGCGAACGCCTTCGCGGTCTTCTCCACGAAGGTCGCGACCGTCCGCTCCTCGTTGTGCGCGGGCACCACCACGCTCACCAGCCCCGCCACCCCGGTGGAGGCGGCCGCCTCGCTCCCGGTCCCCGGCTCGGGCGCTGCCGCCAGCCGGTGCTCGGCGGTCGCGGGCGCGGTGGCGCCGACCGGCGTCGCGGCGGGGATGGGGGAGGGCGGCGCTGGCGCCGTCGGAGTGGCGGCCGCCCCGGCCCGGGCGCGCCGTCGCTCGGGCCCGCTCACCTCCGCCGCCTCTCGAAGAAGCCGCGCACGGTCGCGACCACATGCGCCTGCCTGGGCTCGTCAAGCTCCGGGTAGATCGGCAGGGAGCAGCACTCGGCGGCCCACGCCTCGGTAACCGGCAGGTCCCCCCGGGCGTAGCCGAGGTGCCGCCAGGCGGGCTGCAGGTGCAGCGGCAGCGGGTAGTGGACCCCCGCCTGCACCCCCGCGGCCCGGCAGTGGCCGAGCAGCGCGTCCCGCTCGGCGGTGCGCACCACGTACAGGTGCCAGGCGCTGGTCCGCCCCGGCACCCGCGGCGGCAGCACCAGGTCGCCCACGCCGGCCAGCGCCTCGTCGTAGCGCCGTGCGGCCCGCGCGCGGGCCGCGTTGGAGGCTTCCAGGTGGGCGAGCTTCACGCGCAGCACCGCCGCCTGCAGGGTGTCCAGGCGCTCGCCCCAGCCCGGCTCGGCGTGGTCGTACTTGGAGGTCCGCCCGTGGTCGCGGAGCCGGGCCACCCGGTCGGCCAGCTCGTCGTCGCCGGTGGTGACCGCCCCGGCGTCCCCGAACGCCCCCAGGTTCTTGGCCGGGAAGAAGCTGAACGCCGCCGCCGCCCCGAGCGACCCCGCCCGCCGCGGCGTCGCCCCCTCGGCCACGGTCACGGTCGCCCCGTGCGCCTGGGCCGCGTCCTCGAGCACCGGGACCCCGGCCTCCCCGGCGACCTCGAGGATCGCGCCCATGTCCACCGGCAGCCCGTACAGGTGCACGGGCACCACCGCCGCCGCCCCCTCGATCGAGGAGGCCAGCGCCTTCGGGTCCATCCCCCCGGTGGCCTCGTCCACGTCCACGAACCGCGGTCGCGCCCGCGCATGCCCGATCGCCTCAGCCGTGGCCGTGAACGTGTGCGCCACCGTGACGACCTCGTGCCCGGGTCCGACCCCGAGCGCGACCAGCGCGAGGTGGAGCGCCGCCGTGCCCGACGCCACCCCGACCGCCCGCCGGGTCCCGCAGAACGCAGCGAACTCGGCCTCGAAGGCGCCCACGTCGGACCCGTTGATGAAGGTGCCGGCCTCGACCACCCGGGTCATGGCCGCGTCCAGCTCCTCGCGCATGCCCAAGTGGCCGGCCCGCAGGTCGACGAGGGGGACGGTCATCTCAGCCAGCAGGGGTCCCTTCGAATCCACGTCGACTGCATGGTGGCAGCAACGGCACCCCTCCGTCACGCCGTGCGCCTCCCAGCAAACCTGCCAAACCGGTATTCCCAGGTACACTGCCCGCCATGCCGAGGCCGACGAGGGGGGAGCGGGACTGGCGCCGAAGCCGCCGCCTCGCCCTCGCCATGGTACTGATCGCCCTTGCCACCTGGATGACGGTGGCCGCGCCGTTCCCCAAGGGCTTGGTTCTGGTCAGCTTCACCCCCGAGCACGGCATCGACTCCGGCGACCTCCCGGCCATCGGTCTGTACCTGGTCGCGGTGGGGCTCGTGGCGTCTTGGATCACCACGTCGCGCCCGTAGGCCAGCTGCCCGGCGCGCATGGCCATTCACGGACTAGTACGATTGTCTCAGATGACAAGCTCAGGGCTTTATGGGATCTTGTCCGACCAGCGGTGCCGGTCCAATCGTCGGGGGTGCGATGCGGAGACCACGGGTTTCAGTTGTGATTCCGGCCTACAACCCCGGAGCGTATCTCCGGGAGGCGATTGCCTCAGTAGTTGATCAGACCTATGACGACTGGGAACTGATCGTGGTTGATGATGGCTCGGATGAGGACCTGTCCTGGGTGCTGCAGCAGCACCCCCAGGTCCAGTTCCTCCGTCAACCGAATCTTGGCGTTTCAATCGCTAGAAACCGAGGAGTCCTGCATACGCAAGGCGAGTTCGTCGCCTTTCTTGACAATGATGACCGCTGGCATTCCACGAAGCTGGAGCGTCAGATTGCTGCGCTCGATGCGAACGGGGACGCAGCGCTCTGCTACACGCAGTTCGAGCTGATCGATGCCAAAGGAGAGGTTATAGGACCCGGCTATGGCGAAGACGTGGACTACTATCGGATGCTTTCCGGGCATTTCGGAATTTTACTCAGTAGCGCCGTGGTTCGTCGAGAGAACCTGCTACTGGTCGGCCTTTTTCATCCGTCGTACCTAGGGGCGCAGGACTTCGACCTGTTTCTCCGGCTCTCTCGACTATTTCCTTCCTGCTTCCTGACCAGCGTCGAAGTGAGCTATAGGCTTCACGGCACGAATGCGTCATCGAACTCTGCGATGCTCGGGTCCGAGCTGCTGAACCTCCTGAGCGGCCATAGTGATCTAGGCAAGGCGTCAGGTGACGAGGCAGCATGGACAGCCGTCCGCCAAGGCAGGCAGGCAGTCAAGAGATTGATGAGCCGCCAGGCATATGACGCGGCGCGCCGAAGTCTCCATCGTCATGACATGCGATCCTTCTCGGCCTACCTGCGGAAGTCGCTCGCCTCAGATCCGCTGGACGCAACCCGGGTTCTCGGAATGTATGCCCTTGGGCGGATTGCAACCTTACCTCGCCACATGCACCGGGCTCAGAGGCAAATGGATCGACCTCAAACCTGATGGTGTCATCGGAGGCCATAGACTACTCGGAAATGCCGCGTTCTCTGGTGCGGTGCCGCGCCGCAGCTCGGCCGTCGTCATGGTGCTGATCGCGACCGTCATAGTTCACTGCAAGAATATATTAGGGGAGTGCGACCGTGGGCCAATCGGTGACCTTGGTTGGTGCTATGAGCACATTGGCAATGGGACAACAGCACTACGAGTCGCAGATTACTCAGGCTCTGCAGAGCCGTCCACACACTGATTGGGCGCTCTCTAGCAGGCGCATAGTATCGTGGCATTCCCAGATTGAGGGAAGTGTCCGCCTACCTACTAGACCACTTTGGAACGCGCCGTTCGCACTTGTTGCACCCTTGGCCCAGCGAGCATATGGACGAGCCGATTTAATACATCGACTCGACCTTCGTCTACCGCCACGCCTGGGCCGAGAGATAATTACCATTCATGACTTGCCTCCGCTTAGGTTTCCTGATGAGGGCAATCTTCCACGATGGGCGGCAAAGGGAGCTCGTCGATCGGCTGGCGTCATCTGTCCGTCCGAGTTCGCGGCGGACGAAGTATCTTCCTTACTGAAGATCCGTCGTGTATGGGTAATACCATACGGAGTTGCCTCGGCATTCCTAGAGCCAAACCCTATGGGGGATCAAGAACTCAAGGAGCTCCGAGTCTCAAGGCCATTCGTTCTTCATGCTGCTGGTGCTACGCAGCGGAAGAACTTGAGTAGCTTAGCGACTGCTTGGAAAGAAGTCGCGAGTTCTGCGCCCGAGGCCACCCTAGTAATGTGTGGCCCTCTCGACTCCCGGCGAGATCGGCTCTTCGCCAGTCTGCCAAGAGTGCGCCTCCTAGGACAGCTTGAACTTCAAGCTGTGGCTCGGCTCATGCAAGCTGCCACACTCGTAGTGGTCCCTTCTCTGTACGAAGGCTTCGGGCTGCCAGCCTTGGAAGGGATGGCGGCGGGTGTTCCGGTCGTCGCAGCAAATTGCGCTGCGCTTCCGGAAGTTTGCGGATCGGCTGCGCTGCTGGTTCCACCTACCCCAGCCGGGCTCGCCGATGGGATCATGGAAGTGCTTGAGCAAAGGGAGGTGGAGACACGACTGAGACACGATGGGAAAAGCCGTGCCGCGCTATTCACTTGGGAGAGAGCGGCTTCTGCAACGATTGCCGCCTACAGGGAAGCCATGGGGTAGAACGTGACGTGGCGTCTGTGCTCAAGGCGTCTGTGCCTAATCCAATCAGCTCGGGGCAACGCCTTGCAGGACAAACATGTCTTGCAGGCAGAGAGAATGAGGGCATGAGCGCGCTCTTGAGCTAAGTCCTTCGCGACCAGTTGGGCTTCTGGTAGACGCCGTGGTGATGCAAGGATGATGGGACCTGTGGGAGCAATGTGGGTATTTGCAACCCCGACGCGCCCATGATCCAAGAAGTCGTCTTGAGGAAGCGGCGAGTAGTTGTGAGACATATGAGGAGTTCGAGATGGTCGTAGGCGAGCATGGATGCGACGAGCATCCTCTAGATCGAGTCCCCAGGATATGCACGCATCGCTACACGAGAGCCCTTTCCTGTCGAACGGTTCGGGACCAAGCCCAATTATGACCACGCTGAGCAAGGAAGAGCTACAGGATCGAGCGGTACGAGGCTCCCTTTGGACGCTCTTGTTCGTCGCTGTGACGATGCCACTCGGCATAGCTGGAAACGCGATCGTAGCCCGACTGCTCGGTCCTAAAGAGTACGGATATCTTGCTCTGCTGACAATACTTTTCGCAACCGCTGTCACATTAGCGGAGATAGGATTTGGGCAGGCACTCACGCAATGGGGCGTGTCCTCGGAGACTACGGGTGACACTGAGACGACCCGTGGGTTGTTGCGGCGGCGAACTGGCTTTGTTCTGAGTTTCCAATTTCCAGTCCTGGGATTATCAGGGATCCTACTACTTCACGAGCAACCCCTTTGGCTTCTTACTCTATTCGTGGCGGTACTGCTATGCATGCTCCTAACCAATGGGGCTCAGGCCGTTCTATTGTGGAGTAATAGATCAGCCGCAATCGCTCGCATCTCGACTGTAGTGGGGATGCTCACCCACATTGGCGTCATAGTTGTTGCTCTCATGAGCGCACGAGCCATGTCAGTCTGGATTACAAGAACTTTACTCAGCCTCATTGGTCCGCTCATTGCAGTTTGCCTAATCTGCAAGCACTTTCGGTCAGCTTTGATTCGACCTCGGCTTCCCAGACGGATGCCTCTTGGGTTCTGGCGATTTGCGCTTCTATCATGGGCGGCTGGGGTTTCCGCTACCTTGGTTTACACTCGATCTGAGGTCTTCATTCTTCACCTCTTTCGCCAGGAGACTGCGGTAGGCATATTTGCCCTCGCTTTTGGATTAAGCCAGCAGCTGACTCTACCGCTTGACAGTCTCCTAGCTCCCTTGCTGCCAGCGACAGCAGGGCTTATGACGGCTCACCCCTCACATATTCGGGAGGGCTGTCTTCGGTCCTTGCGGTTCGTTGCCGTTTTCGCTGGACTGCTTGCTGCTCTCACTCCTGCATTGTTTTTCCTCATACCACTAGCTTTCGGAGAGAATTACGCGCGTTCGGCAATGTTCTTCTTGCCCTTGGGGTTGGCCTCGACGCTTCAATCTATCACGAGTCCGCTAAATGTGCTAGTTTATGCTCGACGTGATGGAGGTTTGCTGTTGCGGGCAAACGTGAGCGCTTTATTGGTGGATATTGCCGCAGCTCTTGTTCTTGTAGGCATGATTGGTGGCTGGGGAGCGGTAGTAGCCAACCTCCTCGGACAGGCAACCTCAGCAGTGCTGCTTACCAGGGCTGAGGCGCGGGCTCAACACTTAACACTAAAGCAGCTGATGCCAGCGATGCGTGCATGGCTATTGGCTCTTGCCAGCCTGGTGCCTAGCTTCTTGCTCGGATATTGCGGATTCGCCTTGTGGGGAGCGTTGGGTGCCGCTCTTGTGACGGCCATTGTCGGCCCAGCGCTATACGCACTCCTACTCAGGCTGTCCGGAGGCGCTCTTACTAAGGCCGACGCTCAGGTGCTAATCAAAGTCTTCCCATCCCACTCTCAGAGCGTACTCAGGCTAGCTTTGCGCCTAGTCATAAAGAGTTGGTGAGTTTGTCATCTCAGCTAGCATTCCTGATGACAGCTGTTCTTCCTCGGAGCGATCAGTTGATCGGTACTGTTTAGATTGGGCCAGTCGATCTCTTAACTGTGAAATCTTCGGTCAGGACTTCCTTGCGCGAGAGGCGCGAGCAAGTGTCGCTTCAAAGGCTGAACACCGCTCATGCCAGGTCATGGCTGCATGCTGTATGGGCGAGCGGCGGTCTTCGTGGACTGGCAGTTCAAGTACCTTTGCAGTCCTGGCGACGAAGTCGCCTCTAGGTACCGCGGTGACCCCATTCCCTAGGTCTCTAAATCCTGCTACATCCGTAGCCACTGTTGGACACCCTACAACCAGACACTCATAGGCCTTGATCGGGTCAAGGCTCTCGGTGAAGGATGTCTTGAGATGCGGAATGATTACGACATCCGCGTGCTGTAGATAGCCAGGGACGGAGACATATGGGCGAGATCCGAGCAAGATGACGTTGTGGCACGTCATCAGGGCTCGGCGGCAGCGCGCGGATAACGCGTCCGGTCCAACCAACGCGATGCTGAGTTCTGGCCGGGCCTGGGCGAGTTCGACGACAAGTTCAACGTCGATTCGGTCATCATGAAGGGTTCCGACGTAGACGGCTACGGGCGATGAGGGGAGGTCCGCAGGGCGCGGCTGCATTCGGGTGAAGTAGTCGATATCTACTCCGTTTGGGATCAGGGTCACCGGACGATTCGCGCCACGAGTGTTGGCCAAAGTAGGAGAGCAAACCACTACCTCGTCTGCGGCGGAAAGCGTCCATGCGTCAAGACGACGCAGGCGAGCGAGTTCCCGCGGCGCGGCCGACGCCAGAAGCCAGTCGTCGGTCACGTCGTACAGGAGAGGCCACCCAGTTTGGGCGGCGAGGGGTCCGTACGTGACGTCGTTGACCCAGAGAACAGGATACTGGAGGCTCAGGCTTCGAGCTGCGCGGGCGACCTGGGCGCGCAGGGAGCGATCGGTCCACGGCCCGATCAGGCGCGGGAGAAGCTTAACCGGTCGACTGACCCATAGCCGCCCGCCCGCATCGACGGCGCGCAGCCGTGGTCCGGTAGGAAGGCGGCCTCGACCCGGACCATGTAGCAGGTCGTGTGGTGGTTCGATGAACAGGACTCGGAGCTGGGGGTTGCAGCGCAGCAGCCCGTCGACCAGGAACTGGTTGCGCCGCCAGACCTCATCCCAAGCTTCCAGGGAGCAGACTACCAGGTCGCGAGCGAGGCGCTGGTCCGCCCCGGCCGACGTCGGGCCGCCCGTCATGCGACTCCTTCGTAGATGGCACGATAGCGGCCGGCGATCCTGCTCCAGTCGAAGTGCTTGACCCGCTCCGAGCCGGCCGCTGCAATGCGCCTGGCCAGGAGTTGGTCGTCGAGGAGGCTGGCGATGGCGTCCGCGAGTGCGACCGTGTCCAACGGGTCGGCGAGGAGTCCCTCCCGCTGGTGGCGGACGATCTCGCCGGCGCCTCCCCGCGAGGAGACGACAACCGGACGGCCGGCGCGCAACGCCTCAAGCACGACGATGCCAAATGGCTCTACCCGCGAGGGCAGCACGAAGACGTCCGCGGCAGCCATCACCGATGAGACCTGCGGCCTGGCTAGCGGGCCGGGGAGATGGACCCGGCCGGTCAGCCCGAGGGCGGCTACCCGGCCGGCCAGATCGGCGCGGGCCGGCCCGTCGCCAGCGATCACCAGGCCGACATCGGGCCGATCGGCGGCCAGGCGCGCGAACGCCTCGATGAGGAGGTCGAACCCCTTCTTGGCCACCACCCGTCCAAGGCCGAGCACGAACCGGTCGAATGGAAGAGAGATCTCCTCGGGGGCAGCATCCCCGTCCGTCTCGACACCGTTGGGCACGACGAGTCCTCTGTCCGGACGCAGCCCGAAACGACGAGCGGCGTCGTCGAGGATGAACCTGGAGCACGCACTCACCGCGTCGGCTCGCCGGAGGGCGAGGCGAAGCCCCATCCGCAGGGTGGCCGACCGCTCGTAGATGTCGTGATCGTCCATCACTGTCTCCCCCTGGAGGCTGACGACGAGCGGGAGCTGCTGGTGCCCGGCCAGCGCGACCGCATACACCCCGTTCACACTGAAGCATTGGACGTGCAGCACGTCTGGCTGGAACTCGATCGTCGCCCGGGTCAGCTCGCCGAGCGCTACCGCAGCGGCCGATGGGAGACGGAGGAGGTCCCTGGCGTGCGCCCGTGGCATCGGCAGGATGAAGCGCCGCACCCGCAGGCCACCGATCACCTCGTCGGCGGGCAGGCAGGAAGGGTGCCGGATCGTCCAGACCTCGACAGCGTCCCCGGCGGCCACGAGTCGCCCGGCAAGTCGCCGAGTGAGTTCTTCGACGCCGCCGACGGACGGCGCGAAGGCACTGGGGAGCAGCGCGACCCTCACGTGCAGTGCTCGATCAGGACCCGCTCATACCGGCGCAGGATCGACGGCCACCGGTGGTCCTCGACCGTTCCCGGCGCCGCCTGGGAGAGCGTCTGTCGGGTGCGCTCGTCGCACAGGGACTCCAGCGCCGAGGCGAGGGCGACCGCATCCCCCGGATGCTCGACTAGGATCCCGTTGATGCCGGGCCTGATCGCGTCAGAAGCTCCAGGCACGTTCGTCGTGACCACCGGTACCCCGCTTCCTAGTGCCTCCAGGATGGCCAGGTTGAAGGCTTCGTATTGCGTGGGTAGAACCAGAAGGTCGCCGGCGGCATGGAACAGCGCGACGTCGTCGCTCGGGCCACGGACATCCACGCGACCGTCGAGGCCGAACGCGGCAGCCTGCACTCGGGCCTGGCTCGCCTCCACCCGCCCGACGACCAGGAGCCGCAGGTCGCTGCGGTCGAGGAGCCGCATCGCCGACAGGACCGTCGTGAAGCCCTTTCTCTCCAGCTCGTTGGCGACAAAGAGCATGACGATCTCATCGCTCTTCAGTCCGAGACGCCTACGCATCTCTTCCCGCCGCTCTTCCCGGCGCTCGGGGTTGAACTCCTCAGGAGAGAAGCCGTTGGGGATGATCACCATATCGTTCGCTGGGACGCGGTACAGACGGTGCAGGTCGTCTCGTACCCGCGGGGTCGTCACAATCAGCTTCCTGTAGTTGTGGCTGCGGAAGTGCCTCGCCTCCATGGCAAGCAGCAGCGGATGAACCGGGTTCATCCGCTGCCTCGCCCAGGCTCTGGAGAAGCGGGGCCTGAATTCCTGGCTGCGCTCGAGCCAGGCCTTGTGGACGCTGTGAACCCAGTGGACGCCACCTTCCGGGCAGACACAGCCGTGTGTATTCAGGACGTCGAAAGAGGCGAGGCGCAACTGCTTTGTGCTCTCCCTCCGATAGGAAAGGCCTCGCAGGAACGAAGGATGCTGTTTGACGCAGACATGGCGTCGCTGGACCGATCCCAGGCCGTCAGGTCCCCACTCGCTAGCGAACACCATCACCTCGTGATCCCTAGAAGCGAGATAGTGGGCACACTCGAACAGCACACGTTCGACGCCACCCTGCCGATGGCAACCAGGAAACGAAAGCGCGACCCGCATCGTTCTCCTCATGGGGTGTCGGGGCTGCTGAAGGGTTGTTTGACGCTGCCTTTCCCGCGCTGCTACACCTAGGACGGGTCGCGTCGGGCGACCTTGGCCGGGGGCACCGAAGGCGATTGCGTCGCTCGGAAGCTCACCGCCGACAACCTCCCACCATCTGCCCGGTCGGGTAGACCGCCAAATTGCTGCGATCGTCGATCGCGCAGCGCTCCGCCAGCACGAGCTGAGCGCCAAGTTCGAGGACCCTACGGCCTCGTCTGGCATGGATCGTGTGCCGACCTCGATCTGGCGATAGTGCCATTCCCAAGCGCAGACTCCTACGTGGCACTCGATCTTGTGTGTCCGGCCGAGCGCCGACATGAGTTCTAAAGCGATACCCTGTCTCATAGATGCCGGTTGCATCGGTCTCGGGCAAGCGACTCGGGGATGACGTCGTTGTCGCCCGGAGGCTTCACGGCGTCACCCGGGCCGGATGCCGGACGAGGACCTGAGCCAGGCGTCTGGCCACGGCCCGCCGGTGAGACAGGCGGGCCGTGGCGGCAGGCCCAGACCGGGACCAGCCGGCCAGGCCGGGGAGACGGAGGACCGACCCGACCAGCAGGCCCACCCGGTGGACGACCAGCGCGGCGCGGCCGTGGTGCTTGAGGATGAAGTGCTCGACGCCGCGCTGGAAGTGCTCGAAGGCCAGGCCGCGGACCTGCTCGCCGCTGGCGCCCCCGAGATGTTCCGCGGTCGCTTCGGTGGCGAGACGCACGCGCCAGCCACACCCCCAGGCGCGGCGGCAGAGGTCGGCCTCCTCGCCGTAGAGCCAGAACCGCTCGTCGAAGCCGCCAAGGGCCTCGAAAACGTCGCGGCGCACGAGCATGCAGGCCCCGACGACGAACCCGGGCGCCTGGTCCGCTGCTCGGGGCAGTGGCCGCAGCAGGTGCAGGCCGAGCGCCTCCACCCAGGTCGCGAAGGGAGAGGGAAAGGGCCACCAGGCCCGTTGCTCCCTGCCGTCGGGATGCCGCAGGCGCGGCCCGACGGCGAACAGCCCGGGGTCGGCGTCCAGGGCCGACACGAGCCGGTCGAGGTCGTCCGCGCGGAGCATGGCGTCGGGGTTGAGGAACAGGATCAGGCCGGCCCGGCCGAGGCGGGCGCCTTGGTTGGCGGCGGCCGCGAACCCGCGGTTCTCGGGGTTGCGGACGACCCGGGCACCGAGTTCGGCGGCCACGCCGGCGCTCCGGTCGGTGGAGGCGTTGTCGACCACAAGCACGCTCGCGCCACGCTGCAGGGCGGTGAGACAGCGGGGGAGGTGGCGCTCGGAGTGGTAGGTCACCACGACGACGTCGACTGGCACGGGCTCACCTCCCGGTAAAGGGCGAGGTGTGACGCGGCCACCGCGGCCCACGAGCACCGGGCGGCCCGGGTGCGGCCCCGGTTGCCGAGCTCCCGCCGGCGTTCGGGCTGGTCGGCGAGGCGTCGCAGCGCGGCGGCAAGGGCGTCGGGGTCGCCGGGCGGGACCAGCATGCCGGCGTCGCCGACCACTTCGGGAAGGGATCCGGAGGAGGAGGCGACGACCGGCACGCCGCTGGCCATCCCCTCCACCGCGACGCGGCAGAACTGCTCGAGCCACCGCCGGGTCGGCAGCGAGGGGACGACCAACACGTCGAGCTCCTGGTAGAGGGTGGGCAGCTCGGCATGGTCCAGCGACGCCAGAAACTCGCTCCGGTCGGCCACGGCCAGCTCCTCGGCCAGTCGCTCGAGGCCGGGGCGGGCCGGCCCGTCGCCGACGATCCGCACCCGCCAGCCAGGGCTGCTCGCGGCGGCCCTGAGGAGCACGTCGACGCCCTTCTCCGGCGTGAGGCGGCCGACGTAGCCGACCTGCAGGCCGTGGGGCGGCTCGGGGCCACGGCCCTGGGGTGACCGGGGGGCGAAGCGCTCGACGTCGACGCCGAGGGGGAGCACCTTGAGCACGCCGCGGAACCCCTTGTCCCGCAGGATCTGCCCGGCCACCTGGTTGCAGACATAGGCGCCGGCCGCCTCGTCGAGGGCGGCCGCCTCGAAGTGGCGGAACGGCCAGGGGTAGCGCTTTGGGATGTTCTGCGCGGAGTACAGCAGCAGCTTGGAGCCGGGCTGCAGCCAGCGGCGCAGCAGGCGCACCTCGGCAGCGGCCAGGCTGCAAGGTTCCTCGTGGACGTCGACGTGGTCGAACCGGTGGCGGCGCATGAGGCGCACCAGGGGCCGGGGATCGTAGGCGAACAGGACCGGATGCCTTCCGCCGGTCCGTGCCGGCACGACGAAGGCGTCCTCCCCCTGGTCCAGCGCGACCCGCCGTCCGCCCTCCTCCCAGGCTCTCGGCGCCACCAGGGTCAGGTCCACGCCGTGGCGGCGCAGCTCGCGGTCGCGTTCCCGCCAGCCGCCGACCACCGCGCTGTGGTAGACGCGCAGCACCTTGGGTCGGCCAGCGCCCCCGACCACCTGGTGGTAGCGCTCGAGGGTCCGCTCGGCCATGCTCTCGACGGTGAAGTCCCGGCAGGCACGGCGCCGGGCTGCCCCGCCCATCTCGCGGCACCGGGCCGGGGCGGCTGCCAGCTCGGCCATGGCGCCGGCGAACGCGGCGGCGTCCGGTTCCACGGCCAGACCTGTGCGGCCGTGGTCGATGAGATCGAGCAGGCCGCCGCGTGCGGCGCCGATCACCGGCAGGCCGACCGCCATCGCCTCGAGCGCGGCAATGCCGAACGCCTCGGCGGCCGGGGCCTGCCTGCTCGTGAGAGGAACCTCGTACGGCGTCACCACGGCGATGCTGGCGGCCGCAAGCGCCGGAATGGGATCGGTGAGCCAGCCGGTGAACCGGACCCGTCGCCTTAGCCCGAGCTGGCCGCACAGTGCCTCAAGGGCAGCCCGGCGCTGACCGTCCCCCACAATGGTCAGCGTGGCTTCCGCCGGGAGCCGGCTGAGCGCCATGGCGAACGCCTCGAGCACCATCGGGTGGTTGCGGTCCTGCTCGAGGCGACCCACCGTGATGAACCCTGCCGCCGTGCCGACGGCGCTCTGGGACGTCGCCGGAATAGGGATGCCGTGAGGTACGACCGCGACGGCACCGGGAGCCGCGTCGGCGGCGGCCCGTGATGGCGCGACCGTCAGGTCGACCCCCTGATCGATGACTGACCGGCAGGCGCGGCCGACCGTTCTGCGTGCCCATGGGCGCGCCTCATGGGCCAGGGCGACAAAGTGGCGCGTCTCGACCACCGGCCGCCCGATCAGGGCCCGCGCGGCGACGCAGGCGGCCGCCGCATGGCTGAGGTGTGCGTGCAGGAGGTCGACGTTGCGGGCCAGGTCCACCAGCCGGGGCAGGGAGGCGGCGAGCCGCCGCCCTTCCAGATCGAGCGGGTGGGCAGGGATGCCGCGCGCGCCGAGAGCAGCATCGAGCCCCCCGCCCCCGGGCGGGCAGGCGACCTCCGCCTCGACGCCGAGGTCCCGCAGGCCGGCGCAGAGCTCGATGACGTGCCGTTCGGTGCCGGCCAGCCGGGAGGAGGAGACCACGTGCAGGACGCGCATGTCAGCGCCCTCCACGGCTGGCGCGGAGGGACCTGGCGTGCCGGGGCCGCTCCAGCCGGCGCCTGCCCTCGCGGCCCTCGGCGTCGTGCGCCGCGTACGCGTAGTAGCCGTACGTGTGCCCCGGGAGTTGATCAGGCTCGGGCGCGTTGAGCACGATGCCGAGGATCGTGGCGCGGTACGACGGCAACCGCCGCCCGAGCTGCTCGAGCATAGGTCGGCTGCTGATCGCCGGGTTGGCGACCACGAGGATCGTGTCGGCGTGGGCGGTGAGCACGGCGGTGTCGGCGACGGGCAGCGCCGGCGGCGCGTCGATGATCACCACGTCGCGGTCGCGCAGCTCGGCCAGCAGCTCGGGGATTGCCGTTGAGGCGAGGAGCTTGGTGGGCTGGCTGAGCGGCCGCCCGGCCGTGAGGAGCGCGAGGCCGGCGCGCTCGTACCAGCTGCCGGACGCGACGACCTCGTCGAAGGTGGCCCGGCCGGTGAGAATCTCGCTCAGGCCGGCCTTGCCATTGCCCACCTTGAAGAACCGGTGCAGCCGGGGGTGGCGCAGGTCGGCGTCGATCAAGGCGGTCTTCATGCCCGCCTCCGCGAACGCGATCGCCAGGTTGCCGGCTGTGGTGCTCTTGCCCTCGCCGGGTGAGGCGCTGGTGAGCAGCAGCACCTTCGACTTCGTGCCCACTTCCAGGAACGTGAGGCTCGCCTGCAGGATGCGGTAGGCTTCCGCGGTGGGCGACAGCGGCTCGTCCACCATGACCAGCCGGGCCTCCTTGCGGCGGCGCCAGGAGGCGACCCGGGGGATCACCGCCCGGACGCTCGCTCCGACCGCCTGCTCGAGTTCGTCGACGTTGCGGACCGCGCGGTTGAGCTGCTCGCGCACGGCCACCAGCGCGAAGCCGACCAGCAGCCCGAGCAATGCGCCCACCGCCGTGGTGCGCGCCGGGAGGGGCTCGACCGGAACACTGGAGGCGGTGGCGGGGACGATCACGCTGATGTCGACCGTCTGCGTCGACGCCTCGAGGCTGAGCTGGTCGAGGCGACCCTGGCTCACGGCGAGCTGGCCGACCAGCAGGTCGCGTCGGACCCGGAGCCCTTGCAGCTCCGGGTCGGTGGCGCTCCCCGGAGCCGCCTGGCCCGCCGCGAGCTGCCGGTCGAGCTGCTGGAGCTCTTGGGAGAGGCGCTGCACCTGGCGCGAGAGCGCGGCGCTGGCCACGCCGGCGCTCTGGTTGGCCCGGTCGCGGCGAAAGTCGATGTAGGCGGCACCGACCGCGGTGACGACCTGGGCGGCGCGGACCGGGCTGGAGTCACGCGCCACGATCCGCAGGATCGCGAGCTGGTCCACCTGCTCGGCCCGCACGCCGGCCAGGATCCGTTCGACGGTCGCGCCGGTGGCGAGGCGACCGACCGCCCGGGCGGCCACTGCCGGACTGGTCGCGACGCGCTGCTCGGTTTGCACGTTGAGCTGCTGGCCGGAGCCGTCGCCGCCCCCGCCCGACCCGCCGAACAGCAGGTCGGCGTGAGCCTCGTAGACCGGCTGCCGGGAGGTCGAGAGCCCGTAGGCGGTCGCGGTGGCCAGCAGTACCGGCAGCAGCAGTGCCCAGCGTCGGCGCCAGAGGGTGCGCAGGTAGAGGGAGAGCGCTGGAGTGGCTTCGGTGTTCATCGCACCTCGATCAGGCGACCGGGCCGGCTTGCCGGGGTCATCGGCGCCACCGCGCGCGCGGCCCAGACCACTAAGCCGGCACCGAGGAATGCGGCCAGACCGGTACCTCGGGTCCAGAAGAGGTCGAACTGGGCGTGCACGACGGCGGTGATCAGGAGCGCGGCACCGGCCAGGTTGGCGGCGGCAGGGACCTCGCGCGCGGGCAGTGCGCGGGCAGTGCGCCTAGCGAGCGCCAGCGTGGCGCCCAGGAACCAGGCGAGCAGGGCGAGGCCAGGCAGGCCGGTCTCGGCCCACGTGAGCAGGAACAGGTTGTTGGGGTCGCCCTGCGCGCTGTGCTCGGAGAAATGGGTGATGAAGTTGCCGGCGCCGACGCCGAGCAGGGGGTTGGCGACGATCGCCTCGACGCCGTCCTGCCACGTCTCGGCCCTGACCGTCGCGGTGGAGAACTGCTCGCCGAAGCCGGCCTTCCGGCTCGCCACCTCCGGGGGGACCAGGAGGAAGAAGAGGGCGACCAGCACCACCGTCACCGACGCGGTCGGCCAGGCGAGCTGCGGCCGGCGCAGCGCGACGACGGCGGCGGCCGCGACGACGGTGCCGACCCAGGCGCCGCGCGACCCGGTCAGGACGAGCCCAGCCAGCGTGGCCAGGCTCCCGGTAGCCAGCCAGCGGGCCTTCCACCCGGTCGGGGTCATGGCGAGCTTGATCCCCAGCGCGGCCAGCAGCCCGTAGGAGAGCAGCGACCCGGCCGCGTTCTTGTGGAGCCCGACCGGGTACACGCCGACATAGCGGTGCTCGACCACGCCCACGATCACGGTGGTGACGCCGAGCACCGCGGCGCCGGTCACGAGCCCGACCAGCGCGCGGCGGGCCTGGCGGCCGTCGACGGGCAGCGCGGCCATCACGGCGACGCCGAAGACGACGAACTCCAGCCGTTGCACGGCCTCGATCACGGCGGCACGCGGCGACGCCGACCAGACCGCCGACGCGAGTGTCCAGGCCACGAAGCCGGCGGCGGGGATCGTCAGCGGACCGGCGAAGCTCCGCGCGTTGCCGGCGCCGAGGCCGCCGAGCAGCAGGCAGCCAGCCAGCCCGAGGACGAGGAGGTCGCTGATGCTCATGAACAGCCCACCGACGTTGAGCGCGTAGGGGAGCAGGCAGAGGGGCAGGAGCAGGGTGGCGACGTCGGACTGCCGGGCCACCACGACCAGCCCGAGCGCGGCGAGCGCGGCGGCGGCCAGCACGATCGTGCCGAGGCGCACCCAGGCCGCGGACGCCACCACCGCGAGCGCGGCGGCGACCGCGCTCGTGGCGGGCAGCGAAGCCAGGACCCGCCTCACGCCGTCTTCTCGACCGGGTCTGGGCCCGCCACGCGGCGCCCGTGGTCGCCGGTGATGCTGCGGAGCGTCCTGAGCGGGCGGGGGCCGAGCCCGGGACCGCCACAGCGACCGCACCACCGCGGGAACTCCTCGGCCAGTAGCCGGAGCCAGGACGCGAATGCCTCCTCGGACCAGCCGCTGGCGTGGCGCTGCAGGCGGCGGGCATCCCAGGGCCGCGCGGCAGCCGCCGCCATCGCCGTCGCGACCGCCTCCACCCGCTCCTCCTCGAACAGCAACCCGGTCACGCCATGGACGATGGTCTCGAGCGCGCCGCCGCGGGCCAGGCAGACGGCCGGCCGGCCGGCCGCGTTGGCCTCGATCGCGACCAGGCCGAGGTCCTCCTCCCCGGCCACGACGACCGCCAGGCACGTGGCGTAGAGGCAGTCGAGCTCGGCCTCGGGCAGGCGGGAGCGGAACTCGACGCCCGGCCCGGCGAGTCGCCCGAGCGCCGGCCGCTCCGGACCCTCGCCCACCACGACGAGACGGGCGCCGAGCTGTGCCGCCGCCTCCACGACCCGGTGGACGCCCTTGTAGGGCAGGAGCCGCGAGACGACCAGGAAGAAGTCGTCCGGTGTGGCCGCTCGACGCGGTCGGACGGGCGGGGGGAGCACCTCGGCGACGCGGCCGTAGGTGGCCAGGATCTTGCCCGCCGAATACGTCGAGTTGGTCAGAAGGGCATGGGGACGCTGCGCCGCCCGCAGGTCCGCGCGGCGGAACGGCGCCAGCAACGGGCGCGCACGAGCAGCCAGGCGGCGCTCGCCCCCCGCGTACCGCTCGCTCTCCCACAACCAGTGCGGCGGGCTGTGCACGTAGGCCACGTGGCAGCCGGTCGAGTCGAGGCCGTGGGCGAACGCGGTGCTCGAACTGATGAGCATGCGCGTGGCCACCGGGCTCATCAAGCGGATGGTGAGCGGATACAGGGGCAGCGCGGCCTTGAAGCGGCGCCGGAACGGTGCCACCCGCTGCAGCACGCTCGGCACGACCTCGTGGGCGGCGAACTCCTCGTAGGTCTGTGCGGGCTCGTAAAGCGTGGTCAGGAGCTGACTGTGCGGAAACGCCCGCGCCATAGACAGGAACACCCGCTCGGCCCCGCCCCGCTGGGTGAGGTAGTCGTGTGCGAGCACGACCGGCGTCATGCCGCGACCTCCCGGAGGATCTCGGTAAAGCGTCGCGCGCTCGATTCGAGCGTGAAGCGGGTGTCGACCGTGCGCAGCGCCTCGCCGGCCAGTGCCACAGCGCGGGACGGATCGTCGAGCAGGGACAGGATCGCCCTGGCCAGTGCGGCCGGGTCGCGTGGCGGTATCAGCAGTCCGTCGACGCCGCTCGTGATGATCTCGGTCGGGCCGCCCTCGGCCGGAGCCACCACGGGGAGCCCTCTGGCCATCGCCTCGACGATCACGTTGCCGAACGGCTCCGGCAGGACGGATGCGGCAACGGCGACCGTGAGCTGGTCGTAGGCGGTCCTCGGGTCGGGCACGAAGCCGGTGAGTTCCACCCGCCCGGCCAGCGGTCGCCTCGCGGCCAGGCGCTCGATCTCACGCAGGTACGGCTCCTCGCCGAACAGCGGCGCGCCGATGATCCGGAAGCGCACGTCGGGGCGGCGGACGGCGACCCGGGCGGCGGCCCGGAGGAACAGGTCCTGCCCCTTCCAGGGCGAGACCCTCGCGACCATCCCGACCACCGGCGGGCCGGACCGCGGCGCGATGCCGTCGGCCAGGTCGGCCCTGGGGACGCCGGTGTAGACCACGCGGGCGCGGCTCGCGTCGACACCGGCCACGGCCAGCACGTACGACGAGCAGCCGACCACGACCGCGGGCAGGCGCCGGAGCGAGGAGCGGACGGCGGTGCCGGCTGGTCCCGCGTTGAGCTGCGAGAGGTCGTCGCGCAGGTGCGCGACGACCGGGATGCCCGCCAGGCGGCTGGCGAGGAGGCCGTAGACGAGCGCCTTGAGCGAGTTCGTGTGGATGGCGTCGGCTCGATGGGCCCGGGCCACCCTGGCGACCCGGGCGGCGTAGGCGACCAGCGACGGCACCAGCGCGAGGGTGGATACCTGGCCGGCCTGCTGGCGGCGGCGGTCGCGGATCGCCGGAGGGAGCGGCTCGACCAGGGTGGGGACGCCGTGCCGCCGGGCGTCCTCGACGAGCCTGCCGTCTTCGGCGCAGACCAGGACCGAGTCGACCGCATCCCTGTCCAGCGCGCCGAGGAGCCGCAGCAGCGCGATCTCCCCGCCGCTCGACGCCGAGGTGTGGGCCAGGTGCACTATCCGCACGCCTAGACCCCGGACCGCCGGAGCACCGCCGGCATGGTCTTCAGCAGGATGAACAGGTCCATCGAAAGCGACCAGTTCTCGACGTAGAACAGGTCGTGACGGACGTAGTCCTGGAAGGACAGCTCGTGGCGGCCGGAGACCTGCCATAGACCGGTCAGGCCCGGCTTGACCCGGAGACGGTTGCGAACCCAGGCGTCGTACGCAGCGACCTCCGACGGCAGCGGCGGCCTCGGGCCGACCAGGCTCATGTCGCCCCGCAGGACGTCGAGGAGCTGTGGCAGCTCGTCCAGGCTCCAAGCCCGGAGGAACCGGCCTACGCGGGTCACGCGAGGGTCGTGGCGCAGCTTGAACAGCAGCCCGTCGGCCTCGTTGTGCTGCTCGAGGGCGCCGAGGTGCCGCTCGGCGTCGACGACCATCGAGCGGAACTTGTGGAGGGTGAACTCGTGGCCGCCCTGGCCGACGCGGACCTGCCGGAACAGCGCGGGACCGGGGCTGGACAACCGCACCGCGAGCGCGCAGGCAAGCATCAGCGGCGCGCAGGCCACCAGCAGGGTGCTGCCCACGAGCAGGTCGAAGCCGCGCTTGAGGGTCTGCTGGAAGCCGGTCAGCTCGACCCTGCGGAGGCCGAGCACGGGCGCGTCGCCGAAGCGCTGGATCCGCACCCGGTTGGAGGCGATGCCGAGCAGGCCCGTTGACAGGTGCAGGTCGACGTCGAGCCCTTGGAGGTCGCGGTACACCCGCTCGGCGGTCTCCGTCGGCACCGAGCCGCCGGCCACGAGCACCGCGTCGACCTGCCGAGCGAGCACGACCGCGCGGATGTCGGAGCTGTCCCCGACGACCTTCGGAAGGCCATGGGCGATGGTCCCCGGGGGCCGGTTGTCGTCGAGGAAGCCGGCGACCTCGAAGCCGAGGTGGCTCGCGCTGGTGATCGAGCGGCACAGGTCCCTGCCCTCGCGGCCGGCGCCCACGATGAGCATCCGGCTGGCCAGCACCCCGGAGCGGCGCATCGACAGCAGGATCCACCGGTACGCCAGGCGGGTACCGAGCACGGCCAGGGTGCTCACGGCACAGGTGGTCAACGCCCAGGAGCGGTCGGTGGGTACCTTGAGCAGGAACGAGAGGAAGACCGCGCCGACCGTGCCGAGCGCCACCGCCTGGAGCACGGCCTTGAGCTCGTCGAAGACGTTGACGAGCCGGTGCGAGTCGTAGAGCCCGGCGCCCGCGAACAATGCCAGCCAGGTCAGGACGGCCAGGGCGTTGAAGACCCTGACCGAGCCGAGTGGGCGCACCAGCGCTGCGCGGACAAGGGCGGTCTGGATCGCCTCGGCGGCCACCAGCCCCAGGATCAGGGCACCGGCGTCGCCGAGCAGCCGGGACCAGAGCAGCAGCCTGCGGATGACGTGCCGCCCCGGTCGAGCTGGGGCGGAGGTGCGGGTGCGCCACTCTTCACGGATGGCGATTTCGTGGGCAGCCATGGACGGGGGGCTACCTCACCGGTCGGGGCCGGGGAGGTCAAAGTAGCCCGGCGTCGCGGTCCGGATGCGGTGGCGCTTGACGCGGACGAGCGTGAGCGCCCCAACGAGGACGAGGATGAGCGCGACGCCAGCCGACAGGCCCGGCACGAGGTTCGTGCGCGCAGCGCCCGCCCGGTACGGCAGCATCTGGGCTGGCGCCATGACGCGGAGCGTGGCCACGCCGGCGACCTGGCCGTTGCAGCGCGTCAGGAGCTGGTGCGAGCCCGCGGGGGTGTCCTGGGGGATGGTGGCGCTGGCCTTGAGGAGCCCGCCTGAGCGGACCGGCGCGGCCAGGACGAGCTTGGTGCCGCCCAGGGATGCCGCTGGCGGGCCGTGCTTGCAGCTCCGCCCGCTGAGCGCGATGGTGCGGCCCGGGGTGACGGCCGAGCGGGAGACGGCGAGGGTGCCCGACCGCCCATGCGGCGGGGTGGTGTTGGGCTGGAAGACATTGATCATGACGGGACCGATGGTCCTGGAACAGGTCGCCTTCAGCTCGTGCGGGCCGCTCGGCGTCGCATAGGGGATGCGCTGGTTCTGGTCGTCGAAGACGCCTTCGCTGTCGGCGGTGGTGGAACCCAGACCGGTGTCGTCGAGGAAGAACTTGACGGGGGACGTGGGCGGGCATCCAGAGGCTCTGATGTTGAGCTTGCGCCCGGCCACCACCACACCGTCAACCACCAGGCCGCCTGCCTGCTGCAGGTGGGCGACATGGAGGGCGGCGGCGACGGTCTTCGAAGGTAGGCCCGGAAGGCCGGGATCCGCATGCGCGGGCCGGGCCACGAGGAGCAGGGCGATTGCGGCAGTGAGCGCGGAAATAGCCTTCCGCATGCATTTCTCCTTAGGACCGGTTTTGCCCCACAGCTGCTCTCAGCGGCTGGAACCTAGCGGATGCCCCTGGCAGGAAACAAGACGAAAGATTCAAATAGCTCGATCGGGCCATGGGGTTAGGTACAGCGGGGGGTGCGCGTTGCACCGGCGGCGCCACCCTTCTACGCCGAGGAAATGAGCTCGAAGGAGAGCGCCTGCTCCCGGTCGAGAGGGCCCGACCATACGGCCGCCGGCCCGTCCATGCGGAACCCGGCAGGCAGGGCACCGAATCGCCAGCCGGGCGGTGGCGCCACCGACACCCGGACCAGGTCAGGCCAGATCGTCGCCTGCGGTCGCAGCAGCAACCGGTAGCGGAGGCGACCGCGGTCGATGACCTCGACCGCGTCGCTGCGAACCAGGCTGTAGGCCAGGGTGACCGCGCGACGGGCCGGCACGGTCACGGCTTGGGAGAGGGCGAGACCGCCCAGCTCTCCGACTGCCTCGGCGCCCACCGGACGGCCGTCGATCGATGCCGAGACGAAGCCGTACCCGCCGGCCACGTAGAGCGTCTGGAGCTGGCTGTTCTCACCAGCCCGGAAGCGCGAGTCGTACGGGCCGACGACGTAACGGGGCAGGCCCGGCGCCGGCCCGGTGTTGTGCAGGGTGACCGACGCGAACGTCTTCGCGCTGCCGTCCGCCTGGAGCCTCACTTGATAGCGGAGGTTGCGGCGCAGGAACGCATCCATCTTGTTGCTGCCGGTGTTGACGCCGACCGGCATCACGTAGTCGCCGCCGTCGTCGGGCGCGGCGGCGCTCCCCGCGATGCCGAGATCGAGCAGTGCCCGCTGCCCGACGGGGTCGGTCGAGTAGAGCTGCACATGGCGCCCTCTCGCGGCTGTTGCCAGGCCCTTCATCAGCTCGGCAGGGCGCGTGCTCATGGCTCGGCCGAAGGCCACCAGGCTCTGCCTGGCGACCTCCTGCAGGTAGCGCCTCCTGGCCTGGTTGTCGTGCGCGAACCGGGCGTAGGCCTGCACCAGGGTCTCCTGGGCGATGTTGCCGCTGTCCAGTCGCGTGCCAGCGGCGGTGATCGGGCCGCCGACCCGTAGGATCTCGGCCACCGCCAGCGGGTCGATGGCGATCACGCCGTCGACCCGTGTGCCGGTGACCTGCTGGTAGAGCTGCGTGATGGTGCGGCCGACGGTGGGCATGTCCGGTGGAATGTTGACTGCCCAGAACGCGGCCCCGACGGGATACCGGTCGTACCGCTGCGCGACCTCTTCGGGAAGGCTCACCCCGGTCCTGACCCGTGCGTCGAGCTCGCCATAGGACGCGACGCGGGTCATTCGCGGGCCCTGGGGGCTGGACTCGAGGATGCCGTACTCGCCGATGAGGCCGCCGGTGCCGCGCAGCTCGGCCGGGTTCTGGAACGCGAGGAACCAGCGGCCCGAGCCCGGCGGTCCATAGAGGCGGGCGGCAATTTTAAGGCCCTGGCCGGCCTGGAACGCGGTACGGCTGCCCGAAGCGGCGACGCCGAGGAACTCCTCGCGGGCGCTGCGGCTGGCCACGAGCGGCTTGGTCTGCCGCACACGGCCGTGCCCCCTTTCGAGCACACCATGGAGTGCGAGCAGGGCGGTCGACGCCCGCCGGAGGGTCGGACCGGTCGGCGGCCGGTCCTCGATCGGCTCGAGGGCCGTCACCACCTGGCGGGTGACCCGGGCGGTCTCAACGGCCGTGGTCGCGACCGCCTGGGCGACGCGGACGTCGCGGCCGAGCAGTGGCACCCTGCCGAGCAGCCGGACGGGCCCACGCGCCAGCTCCGCGCTTGCGGTCTCGGCATGGGCGCTGGCCTGGTCGATCAGGCCAAGCCGCTCGGACAGCCCTCCGGCGGCAAAGCCGCTCGCCCGATCGAGCCGCTCCCGTGAGATGGTCAGCTCGGTCTTTGCCCTGGTTGCCTGGCCCAACGCCTTGAAACCGCCAGCCGCCAGCGCGGCCAGCAACACCAGGCCGAATCCAAGCGCAGCCCACCAACGTCGCTGCATCGCCCCCCCTTGCCAGTGGTTGTGTAGCTGCTCTGGTCCGACGGAGCGTCCGGCTCTGGTCGTAGCGAGCGTCCGTCTCGACCGTCTTGCGAGCATCGCCGCGGGAGCGTACCGCTCGCGTCAGGCTCTTGCCTCTTCGGGCGACGTTGCTGCCGGGATGCCCGTTCGTGCGCTGGCCGACCCGTGATAGATGACTAGATCGAGCTAATAAAGCCTATCGAGTTGTTCGACGGGCCGCTCTTCGGTTACGGTCCCCGGCGCTGAACGCAGCCCTGCTGGCGATCGGCGGGCGTGCGCCGTCCGGCGTGCGTCGGGGGGACGATTCCCGATCGAAGGAGGAATGCATGCGGAAGCTCGCCGCCGTGCTCGGCGTCGCGGTCGCCCTGAGCTTGCTGAGCGCGCCCGCCGCGCAGGCGCGGCACACGAGGTCGTTCGTTGACGTGGAGTCGCCCGCCTATCCCGACGAGCTGGTCGCGGTCACGGGGAGTTGCCGGGCGCGGAACGCCTCGGTCCGGATTCGGCTCAACAACCTCGAGCGGTGGGCGGTCCTGCACGCCAACGCGAACGGCCACTATGCCTTTTCGAAGCGCCTGCCCAGGACCATCTCGGCCCGGGTGCATACGGTCTACGCGTACTGCAACGGCAGGTTCGCGGATAGTGACACGTTCCGTGTGCTGCGCAGGGACGACACCCCCTTCAACGTGGAGCCGGAGCGGGTGCGGCTCGGCGGCTTCCTCCGGTACCAAGGGGCCGGCTGCGGCAGCGAGCGGATCGTCCGCCTCTACCTCGGCCACCGCCTGCTCGACTCCACCCTGACCAGGCGCAACTGGTTCTTCCGGGACAGCGCCAGGGTCCCCTCCAGCCTCCGGCCCGGCTCCTACACCGCCGTCGCCCGATGCCAGAATGGCAGGCTGGTCGGAGCCGAGGGCGGCATTGTCGTGGTCGGCGACTACCCGGGCCCGACCGGGCGGCCCAGCACGCTCGGGATCGCCACCTCGCGGGTGACGGCTGGACGGACCATCGCCATCTCAGCCCGTGACTGCGAGGCCGGCGTCACCGAAGCCGTGCTCGACGACACCAAGCTCAACTTGGTGGCGCCGACCCGGAGCGGCGGTATCTTCAACGGAGGGGTGACGATCCCCGAGAACACGCCGGCTGGTACCTACCAGCTCCGCACCCGCTGCGACGGCACCGACGCTGGCACAGCGACCGTCCAGGTCGCCGCCGCCGGTCAAGGCCTCGCCAGCACGAGCCTGCTGCCCGACCAGCGGAGCAGCTCGGTCCCAGGCATCGCTGTCGGCCTCGCCCTGATCGTCGCCGGCGGCCTCGTGCTGACAAGCATCCGGAGGCGCCGTAGCACCCGGGTCCTGTAAAGGCCCTCCCCTCGACCGCCGCCGTCCTAGCCTCGGAGGGTCCAGTCCCGCATGGCCGTCCGTGAGCAGCACCTTCCAATCGTCACGCCGGGAGCCCAAGCGCGCGCTGCATGGGGCAGCGCGCGCCAGGTTCTCCTCTGGTCCCGGCTCCTTGGTGACGTCGGCGCGCTCGTCCTCGGCCTGGTGGCCGCCGAGCGCATCCAGGGGACGCTCGTGCGTGTCGACCTGGTCCACCCCGTCGGCACCACCGGCGTGTTCAACGCCGTGGCCATCCTGGCCTGGCTGGCGCTGTTCGCCGGTGTCGGCCTCTACGACTCGCGGCGCCTGGTCAACGCCTTCGACGAGTTCCGCATGGTCCTGCAGGGGGTCGCTCTGGGCACCGTCGGCGCCGTGTTCCTCTCCTTCCTGCTCGAGGTCCCGACCTCCCGTTCCTGGGTGCTCACCACCTGGGTGGGCTGCACCCTCGCAGTGCTCGGCACCCGCTTCGGCTACCGGCGCATCCTGCGCGCCCTGCGCCGGTCCGGCGTGCTGGTCAGCCGCATGCTGATCGTCGGCGCGGGCCGCGAGGGCCGCGACCTTCACCGTTCCATCGGCCGAGCGTCGCATCTCGGCTTCCAGGTGATCGGCTTCCTCGACGACACCCGTCCGCCCGGACCGGTCGGGCCGGGACTTCCCGAGGTCGTCGGGGACAGCTCGGATGTGCGTGCCGCCGTGCTCGCCGCGGGCGCCGACGCTGTCCTGGTCGCCGGCGGCTCGGTCGCCACCGAGACCGCCGAGCGCGTCTACCGCGACCTGCAAGGCCTCGACATCGATCTCCACCTGTCCACCGGCCTGCTCGGCGTGGCCGCCAACCGGGTCGCCGTCCAGCGCTTCGGCGACGCCCCCGTGCTCGGCTTGCGCCGCGTCGAGCTGACCGGCTTCCAGCAGACGCTCAAGCGCTGCTTCGACGTCACCCTGGCCAGCCTCATGCTGGTCCTGCTCACCCCCTTGCTGGCCGCCTGCGCGGTGGCCGTGCGCCTCTCCGGCCCCGGGCCGGTGCTGTTCCGTCAGCGTCGTGTCGGCCAGGACGGCCGCGAGTTCACCCTCCACAAGTTCCGCTCGATGGTGCCCGACGCCCAGCAGCGCCTCGCCACGCTGCACGCCACCAACGAGGCCGACGGCCTGTTGTTCAAGCTGCGTCACGACCCCCGGGTCACCCGGATCGGCCGGGTCCTGCGGGCCTGGAGCCTGGACGAGCTGCCACAGCTCTTCGACGTTCTCCGGGGCGCGATGAGTCTGGTGGGTCCCCGCCCGCCTTTGCCCTCCGAGGTCGCCCAGTACGACGCCTGGCTCCGCAACCGCCTGCGGGTCAAGCCGGGGCTGACCGGTCTCTGGCAGGTGTCCGGCCGCCACCAGCTCTCCTTCGAGGATTACGTCCGCTTCGACCTCTTCTATGTCGAGAACTGGTCCCTCCCGATGGACCTCTTCATCGTGCTCCGGACTGTCCCTGCTGTTCTGCGCCGCTCGGGGGTATAGCGACCTTGACCGATCTTCGTGACTACCTGCGCGTCCTGCGCAAGCGGGCGGCCCTGATCCTCGTTGCCGTCGTGCTCTGCGCCGCGGCCGCACTGGGCGCCTCTCTGGCGACCGTCCCCGTGTACGAAGCGCACGCCAAACTGCTGCTCATGGCCAAGACCCAGCCCGGGAGCGGCGTGAGCGCGGACTACGAGGCCACGCTCCTCTCCCAGCAGCTCGTCGAGTCGTTCGCCGCAGTGATCAAGTCGCGGCCCACTGCCGAGGTAGCGCTGCGCCGCCAGCGGGAGACGCTGACCGCCGGAGCACTGCAGGAGCAGATCAAGGCCGAGCCGATCCCGGACACGCTGCTCATCGAGCTGACCGTCAGCGACATCGACCCGGCGCGGGCCCAGCGGCTGACCAACGCCGTCGCCCTCGCCTTCATCAACCAGGTGCCGCAGCTCCAGGGCGGCTCGACCCTCCGAGCCAACCTGGTCGAGCCGGCCCTGCGGCCGACCGCCCCGGTGCGGCCGCAGACCCGCTTCAACGTCGCCCTCGCGGCGGTGCTCGGCCTCATGCTCGGCGTCGGCATGGCCTTCCTGGCCGACCGCCTCGACACCTCCATCCGCACGGTCGAGGCGCTCGAGGCCGCTGCCGGGACGCCCGTGGTCGGGACGATCCCGCTGTTCGCAGCCGGCAGGGAGGCGCTGCCGGTGATCCGCACGCCACGCTCGGTCGAGGCGGAGGCGTTCCGCAAGCTGCGCACGAACTTCTCGTTCCTCGGCGTCGACCGGGGCACCCTGTGCTGCGTGGTCAGCTCGCCGTCGATGAGCGAGGGCAAGTCCACCGTCACCGTCAACCTCGCCGCGGCCCTCGCCCAGAGCGGCCTGCGCGTCATCGTCGTCGAGGGCGACCTGCGCAAGCCGACCGTCCACCGGCTGTTCGGGCTGCAGGACCGCGTCGGCACCACGACCGTCCTGCTCGACAAGGTCGACGTCGACGACGCCCTGCAGCCGCTCGAGGAGGCGCCGGTCGCCGTGCTGACCTCCGGGCAGCTCCCGCCCAACCCCTCCGAGCTGCTCGGCTCCGGGCACATGGCCGAGCTGGTCCAGACGCTGCGCCAGCGCGCCGACGTCATCCTCATCGACTCCGCCCCGATCCTGCCCGTCACCGACCCGATGGTGGTCTCGCAGTTCGCCGACGGGGTCCTGCTGATCGCCAGGGCCGGGGCGACCAGCAAGGACAACGTCCGCTCCGCCCGGGCCGCCTGCGACAAGGCCGGCGTCCGGATCCTCGGCGTGGTGCTCAACGCGGCGCCGGTCGGGGAAGGCCGCCGGGCCGACTACTACGGCTACTACGGCTACTACGGGCCTCGCAAGGTCACCGACGCCGAGGCAGAGCCGACCGGCAACAGCAACGGTGCCGGGCGTCGCTCCGGCCGCCACACCAAGTCGGGGGTTGGCACGTGAGAGTCCTGGTCGTCGGGATCAACTACACGCCGGAGGCGACCGGCATCGCCCCCTACACGGCCGGGCTCGCCGAGCACCTGGCCGCCCGCGGGGACGACGTGACCGTGGTGACCGGTCTCCCGAGCTACCCGCATTGGCGGGTCTACCAGGGATATCGGGGCCTGCTCGGCCGGCGCGAGTCGATCGGCGGGGTCGACGTCCGCCGCCGCTGGCACCATGTCCCCCGCAGGCAGTCGGCCGCGCGCCGCGGACTCTACGAGGCGACCTTCCTCGCCACCGGGCTCTCCGCCCTGGCCCTGCCCCGCCCACACGCCATCCTCGGCGTCGTCCCGAGCCTGAGCGGTGGGATGGTCGCCTGGCTGGCCAGCCGGCGCTTCCGCGCGCCCTACGGGCTCGTGTTCCAGGACCTCCTCGGACCGGCCGCGGCCCAGAGTGGGGTGGCGGGCGGGGGAGCGGCGGTCGCGGCCGTCCGCGCCGCCGAGGGACTCGTTGCCCGGGACGCCGAGGCCGTCGGGGTGATCGCCGAGGGGTTCCGGCCCTACCTGGAAGGGCTCGGCGTCGACCCGCAGCGGATCCGGCGCGTGCGCAACTGGACCCATGTGGGCGCGCCCACGCTCGACCGGGCCGCCGTCCGGGACCGGCTCGGCCTCCCCCAGGAGGCCCTGGTCTGCCTGCACGCCGGGAACATGGGCTACAAGCAGGGGCTGGCCAACGTGGTGGAGTGCGCCCGGCTGGCCGCGCCGTCCCATCCCGAGCTGCTGTTCGTCCTCATGGGCGACGGCAGCCAGCGTGCGCGGCTCGAGGAGCTGGCCGCCGACTACGTGCTGGCCAACGTCCGTTTCCTCCCCCTCCAGCCGGCCGAGCTGTTCTCGAGCGTGCTCGCCGCGGCCGACGTGCTGCTCCTCAACCAGTTGCCGACCGTCACCGACATGTCGCTGCCAGGCAAGCTGACCTCGTACTTCTTCTCGGGGCGGCCGGTCGTGGCCGCCGTGTCGGCCGACAGCGAGACGGCCGGGGAGGTCCGCGCCTCAGGGGCCGGCTTGGTCGTCCTTCCCGACGACCCGTGTGCGCTCCTGGAGACGCTCCTCGAGCTGGCCGCCGACCACAGCCGCCGGGAGGCGTTCGGTGCAGCCGGTGCCGGCTACGCGCGGCGCACGCTCACCGCCGAGCAGGCCCTGGCTGGTCTCGAGTCCCTGGTCGACGCAATCGCCGCCCGGCGGGCCCGCGCCCAGGCGGTGGCTGTCTCGCCGTGAGCGGACTTCGAGCGCTGGCCGGCACGGCGGCGAGCCTCGGCAAGCGACGGCCGCTCTCGCTCAGCTTCACGACCTCGGTGGGCATCCAGGGACTCAACGTGCTCACGGGCGTCCTGCTCGCCCGAGCCCTCGGTCCCGAGGGACGGGGAGAGCTGGCGGCGGTGCTGCTCTGGCCAGGGCTGCTCGCGCTCGTCGGGAGCCTCGGTGTCATGGAGGCGGTCACCTATCACGCGGCACGCTCGACCGCACCACTCGGCCGGCTGCTCGGGAGCAGCCTCGTGCTCGGAGGCGCGCAAGCCACGGTCCTGATCACGGTCGGCGCCGTGGTCGTCCCGCGGGCGCTCGCCAGCTACGGTCCCGACGCCGTGAGCGCGGCACGCGCCTACCTCGTCTACATCGCCCTGTTCTTCGCGGCGCTCTATCTGATGGCGGTCATCAGCGGCCTGCAGCGGTACGGTCAGTTCCAGGTGCTCCGGCTGCTCGTGGTCGTCCTGTCGGCGACCGGACTCGTGGCCCTCGCTGTGACCGGCGCGCTCACCGTGCGAACCGCGGTCTACGCCTACCTTGCCGCCAACCTGGTCACGGCCGTGGCCGCCGCGGCCATGTTGCGGATCTGGCGGGCCGATCTCGGCATCGACCGTGCGCTGACCAGCCGGCTGCTCGCCTTCGGGGCGCGCAGCCATGGCGGCAACCTGGCATCCACGCTGAACGAGCGGTTGGACCAGCTGCTGATCTCGATCTTCCTCACGCCTGCCAGCCTCGGCCTCTACGTGGTTGCGGTGACGCTGACCTCGGTCGCGGCGCTCGTCGGGTCGTCGACCGGGATGGTCGCGCTCCCATCCGTGGCCAGCATGCCCCCCGGACCCGAGCGGGTGCGCGCCGCCCGCCGGCTCATCCACGTGACGCTGCTCGGATCCGTCGCGGCGACGGTGCCCCTTCTGGCCCTGCTCCCCACGATCATCCAGGTGTTCTTCGGCAGGGCGTTCCTCGGCGCCGTCGGGCCGGCGCGGGTGCTCCTGGTCGCGGCCGTGGCGCTCAGCGTCGGGCGGGTGCTCGGAGCGGTGCTCCGCGCGGTCGGCCGGCCGCTCGACGCCGGACTTGCCGAGGCGGCCGCCCTTGGGGTCACCGTGCTGGGTCTCGCCGTGCTGCTGCCGTTCCTCGGGCTGATGGGGGCGGCCTTCACCTCACTGGCCGCCTATCTCCTGAGCGCGGGCTGGATGGCCGCCCGCCTGGCGCGAGCCCTGCGCGTGTCGGCGGTGGCACTGCTCCTGCACGACCGGACGACGATGGCTCGCATGGCCGCAGCACCCCCCGCGAGCGGCCGCCTCGCTCGGCAGGGCGGTGAGCGGCGATGACCGTGGCCAGGGTCGCACTCCGCCGGCCGCGGTTCCGCCGGCCAGAGCGGGACGCATTCCTGGCGCTGTGTCTCGTCGTCCTCGCCCCGGTGCTCGGAGCCGCCGTCGGCGGCGGCTGGTCGACCGTGATGGTGCTGCTCACCGTGACGGCGATCGCGCTCGCCGTGGGGATCAGCGACTGGCGTCGTTCCGTGTACCTGCTCCTGGCGTACCTGCCCTTCTCCGGGATCCCGTTCGTCCTGCTGTATCCAGAGGCACGTTTGAGCGCGCTGATCAAGGACCTGCTGTTCATCCTTCCCGCGTACCTGGGCTTCGTCGTCTGCTCCGGCCAGTGGCGCCGGACCGAGTTGCGGGACTTCCCAATCGCGCTGTTCGCGATCTTCGCGGTGCTCGTGGTCGCGCAGGTCTTCAACCCCGCCTCCCCAAGCCGGCTCGTCGGCGCCATCGGCGCCAAGGTGTGGCTGTTCTACATTCCACTGTGCTTCCTCGGGTACCACCTCGTCCGCGACCGGGGCGACGTCGCCAAGGTGCTCGGGGTCATGAGCGTCGCCGCGATCGTCCCGGCCCTCGTCGGCGTGATCGAAGCGGTGTTCATCTATGCCGGACACCACGACCTGGTCTACCGGTGGTACGGCGACGCGGCCGCGTCGGTCACCCAGGACTTCGCCGAATTCAACCTGAGCGGAGGGGCGACGCTCCGGCGGGTCCCGAGCACCTTCTCGTTCGTCGCGCAGTACTTCGCGTTCACGGTCAGCATGTCAGCCGTCACCTACGCATGGTGGCGGGCAGTCCTGGCCAGGACGCGGCTCGCCCCGCTGGGGGCGGCTGTGTGGCTCTTGCTCCTGCTCGCCGGCCTGCTCTCCGGCGCTCGTGCCGCCTTCCTGTTCATCCCGTTCCTCGCTGCCTTGATCCTCGTGCTGGAGGGCCCGAGGGCCCGCCTCGGACTCGGGCGGATCACGGCACCGGCCGCGCTCCTCGTCGGCGTGGCGGTCGTGATCCTCGGCTCGAGCGCCAAGGCCGTGCTGACCCACGCGAGTGAGACCGGGCTCGGGGAGATCGGCGACGTTTTCGTCAACGGCTTCCGGCGCGGCTTCGAGCTCACCCTCACCGGTCTCGGCACGGGGGTCAACACCAACGCCGCTCGCCATGCCTTCGCCCAGTCCGACCAGTTCACCGCGGTCAACGGCATCTGGTACGAGAGCTGGTACGTCAAAGTGCTTCTGGAGCTGGGCGTCGTCGGTCTCGTCGTCGTGGCGCTGCTGCTCGGGACGCTGGTTGTGACCGTGTTCAGGAACCACGCCCGCCTCAAGGACCCGGGCTTCAGGGCCGTCTCGGCCAGCGTGCTCGCGCTGCTGATCTGGAACGTCCTGTTCAACGCCAAGGCGCAGTACATGGACATGGATCCGATGAACGTCCATTTCTGGTTGCTCTTCGGCTTGGTCCTCAAGCTGCCCGTCCTTGACGCGGAGGTCGCGCCGGATGGAACCCAAAATGTGCACGGCTGACGCTCCACGGCGAGGCGTCCTCGTCTGCCAGCCCGTCCATCAGCACGCCTACGAGACGGCGCTGGCGGCGCAGGACAGCGGCTATCTTCGTTACTTCGCGACCGGCCTCTACGACAAGGCGCGCGGACTCACCGACCCAAGGCTCCGCGCCAAGCTGCCTGGGGAGCCGCTACGGAACCGGATCGAGCGTGAGCTGCGACGTCGGCGTCATCCCGAGCTCGACCCCGACCGTGTCCTCGCGCTCCCGCGGTATCACGCGGTCGCGACAGGGTTCCGGAGGTCGGTCGGCTGGCTTCCGCGTCTCCGCCGCGTCGACCTGGACACCTGGGCACACCACCGCTTCGACCGTCGGGTTGGCCGGATGCTTCCGCAGCTGTCGGGAGTGGACCTCGTCCATGCGTTCGAAGGCACCGCGCTGGCGACCTTGCAGGCCGCGAAGCGTGCTGGCAAGAAGACCGTGCTGGACGTCCCGAGCGCTCACGAGTACTTCGCGCTCGCGGAAGGGACGAACTGCCAGCCGCGGATCGCGCTGGAACGCCAACTCGCCGATACGCTCCTGGCTCCCTCCGACTACGTCGTGTCGTGTCTCACCGAAGCGGGGGTGCCCCAGGACCGGATCGTGAAGGTTCCCTACGGGGTCGACGCTGCGGCGTTCAAGCCCGGTCCGGCTCCACAGGCCGACCGCGAGTTCCGTGCCGTCTTCATCGGCACGATCGGGCGGCGCAAGGGCGTGTCGTACCTGCTGGAAGCCTGGCGGCGTCTTGCCCTCCCGCACGCCGAGCTCATCTTGGTGGGCTATGTCGACGAGGAGGGGCGCCGGCTGCTCGGCCGCTACCGGGGCGTGTACCGGTTCGTCGGTTCGTGTCCGAAGCACGAGATCCACCGCTTCCTTCGACAGAGCGATGTCTTTGTCTTCCCGTCGCTCGCTGAGGGGTCGGCGCTGGTGACCTATGAAGCCCTGGCGTCCGGCCTGCCGGTCATCACCACGCCGAACAGCGGGTCGGTCGTCAGGGACGGGATCGACGGCTTTCTCGTCCCGCCCCGGGACGTCGACGCGATCGGCGAACGGCTCGAGCTGCTGTACGGAGATCCCGCCCTCCGGGGGCGGATGGCGGCACAGGGACGTGCACTGATCGAGCGGTCCTACACCTGGCGCCACTACCGGGAGCGGGTCGCCGGGGTCTATCGAGGGATGCTCGACGGCGACGGCGAGCGCCGCGCCACGGGGTCGGGAGCACACCCGTGACCGTCACCCCGTCTGGTGCCGGCACACGGGCCATCCGGCTCCTGGCCGTGGCAGCCGGCCCGGTCTTCTACCAGTCGCCCTTGTACCGGGCGGTCGCGGCCGACCCTCACGTCGAGCTCACCGTCATGTTCGCCTCCGACGGGGGAGTCCGACCCTACGACGCGTCGTTCGGCCAGCAGCCCGTCGTCTGGGACGTCGACCTCCTGGACGGCTACACCGCCCGGTTCCTGCGAGCGGCGCAGCGCAACGAGCCCAGCGGTGGCTTCTTCGCGCTGCGCGACCTCGACGTCGTCAAGCCGATCCTGGGCGAGCGCTGGGATGCGGTCTGGGTGCACGGCTACTCCTACCTCACGCTCTGGCTGGCGATGGCCGCCGCCAGGCTCCGTGGCATCCCCGTCCTGGTCAGGGAGGAGCAGACCCTCCTCCACGAGCGGCCATGGCCGAAGCGGTGGCTGCGCGGGCTGGTGCTGCGCGCGCTCCTCAGCGGGGTCCACGGCCTCTACATCGGTACCAACAACCGCGAGTTCTTCGCCCACCACGGCGTTCCCGACGGCCGGCTGCACTTCGTCCCCTACTGCGTCGACAACGCGACCTTGCAGCAGCAGGCGGCGACCCTGGCCGGCAGGAGGCCCGAGCTGCGAAAACGGTTCGGCATCGGCCCGGACGCCGGACCGGTGGTCCTGTTCGTGGGCAAGCTGATCCCCAAGAAGCAACCCCTGCTCGTCCTGCGGGCGTTCGCCGAGGTTCGCCGCGAGACGCCGTGCGCGCTGCTGGTGGTCGGGGACGGCGAGCTGCACCACGCCATGCGGGCCCGGGTCTCGGCCGAGGCGATCCCGGACGTCCACTTCGCAGGCTTCCTGAATCGTAGCCGGATCGCGGAGGCGTTCGCGGCCGCCGACCTGTTCGTGCTCCCTTCCAGGGTGCACGAGACGTGGGGCCTCGTCGTCAACGAGGCGATGAACTTCTCGCTGCCGGTGGTCGTCTCCGAGAAGGTCGGATGCGCCGCCGACCTGGTCGCGGACGGCGAGAACGGGTTCGTCGTCGGCACCGATGACGCCGCGCAACTGGCCGCTGCCATCCGCAAGCTCGTCGAGGACGCCGACCTCCGCCGGGCGATGGGCGGGCGCTCCCGCGAGCGCATCGACCGCTGGCACTACGGGATCGCGGTCGAGGGCGTGGTCGGCGCCTGCCAGGCGGCGCTCGGCGCCCGCAGGCGGAGGGCATGAACGGCCGCAGCGGGTCACGACCGACGGCGCGCACCCCGCGCGTCGCGATGATCCCACTGCTCCCCAGCATGAACGCGGCCACCCGGACGTTCTGCTGCACGCCACTCGAGTACCTGGCCGAGCACGGGATCACCGGCGCCGTCCTCCCGCCATCCGGCAACGGCGTCTATCAATGGCTGCAGCGACCGGAGAGCCGCTTCCGTGTGCTCTTCGCCGCTCTCTACTGGTACGGGCTGGTCGCGCCCCGCCGGCTGCTGCACATCGCCCGCGCGCTGCGATACGACGTGATCTTCGTCCAGCGGGGGATGCTCCGCTACGCGTCGGCGCCGGTCCTCGAGGCGCTGCTGTGGCTGTCGGCCGGGAAGCTGCTCGGCAGGAAGATCGTGTACCACTGCGACGACGCGCTCCACACCGTGGCCAACCCCCGCTACTACCGCGCCCGCTTCCGCATGGCGGACTGGGTCGTCACCGGCAGCGACGAGGTGGCCAGCTTCGCCCGGTCCGTGAACCCGCGGGTGTGGCGCTTCAGCGCACCGCTCGAGGTCCGCAGGTACCCCGTCAAGCGCCACGGCTCCGACGGCGAGCGGACCCTCGTCATCGGCTGGGTCGGCACCCTGGCGCACAACAGCCTTCCCATGGTGACCGGCGCGCTGGAGCGCGTGTGCCGGGAGCGACCCGTGCGGGTGAAGGTGGTCAGCGACCGGCCGTTCCATGCGGCCGGGCTCGGTCAGCGGCTCGAATGGGAGCCCTGGTCCGCCGACCGCCGGTTCTCGGTCTTCGAGGACCTGGACATCGGCATCATGCCGCTCGCCAACGGCCCGTACGAACGCGGCAAGGAGGCCTTCAAGCTCAAGGAGTACATGGCGGCCGGGCTGCCGGTGGTCTGCTCCCCGGTGGGCCAGAACCGCAGCGTCGTCGAGCACGGCGTCGTCGGCTTCTTCGCCCAGTCGGAACGGGACTGGGTGCGGTGCCTCGAGCGCCTGATCGACGACCCTGCCCTGCGAGCGAAGCTCGGGCGAGCGGGACGGGAGATCGCCGAGGCGACGTTCGACTTCCCCAGGCAGGCACGGAGGCTGGGCGCGTTCCTCTGCGCCATCCATCGAGGATTCGATCCGAACACCGTTGCGAGGAGTTGATCAACCGATGACTTCGGACGTCCACGACTACTACGAGACCTACTGGTCCGACGCAGGCTACTACCCTCGTGGTGGCCTGGCCCCGGAGGTGCGGAGACTCCTGGACGAGCAGGTCCCACCGCATGCCCGCTGCCTGGACGTCGGCTGCGGCGACGGTCGCACCGCCGGCCTCTACCTACGCGAACGGGGCTGCGAGTACGTCGGCGTGGACATCTCGGCGAACGCCGTCCGCGACGCGAACGCCATTGGCCTGGATGCCAGACAGATCGAGGACGCCGCGGCGTTGCCGTTTGCGGACGGGACGTTCGATGTGGCCCTCGCGATCGAGGCGCTCGAGCACATGTTCCAGCCGCAGCGTGCGGTCGGGGAGATCCTGCGGGTGCTGCGGCCTGGCGGGATCCTCCTGGCGACCGTGCCGAACGTGGCGTACTGGCGCCGCCGAGCAGATCTGGCGCTGTTGGGACGCTGGAACCCCTTCGGCGACGACCTATCGGTGTCGCAACCCTGGAGAGACCCCCATATCCGGTTCTTCAGTCCGCGAACCCTCAGCGGCATGTTGGTCGCATCGGGATATCGTCCGGTGCTGACAGGCGGCCACGGTGGTGCGTTCCTGCGCGACCTTCCAGCGCTGCGACGCCTCGCCAACGGCACCGCCTCTCGTCCCTACCGGTTCGCCGAATCGTTGCTTCCAGCCTTGCTGTCTGCACGGACGCATGCAGTCGCGCGCAAGCCATTCCTGGGCCATGAGCGCTGACGTGCACAGGTTCGCACTGATCGGTTGCGGACACTGGGGCCCGAACCACCTCCGCAACTTCACCAGCCTGCCTGGGAGCAGCGTCGGCGTGGTGGTCGACCTGAACCCGGAGCGGTTCGACGCCATCCGGCGGTCGCATCCAGGGATCCGCTGCGAGCAGGACTACTGGGCGGCGCTGAACGATCCCACGGTCGACGCCGTGGTCGTCGCGACCCCGATGAGCACCCACTACCAGCTCGTCCGGGACGCGATCCTCGCGGGCAAGCACGTGCTGTGCGAGAAGCCGCTGTGCGAGACGGCCAAGGAGGGCGAGGAGCTGGTCGAGCTCGCCGAGGCGCACGACCGGCTGCTCATGGTCGGCCACGTGTTCCTGTTCAACCCCGGCATCGAGCGGCTGCAGGAGCTGGTGCACGGCGGCGAGCTGGGGCGGCTGTACTACCTGGCCGCCTTCCGCACCAACCTCGGGCCCATCCGCCACGACGCCAACGCCGCCTACGACCTGGCCGGCCACGACATCTCGATCTTCAACTGGCTGCTCGGCACCCCGCCCGAGACGGCCTCGGCGACCGGCGCGGCCTTCCTGCAGCCAGGGGTCGAGGACGTGGTGTTCATCTCCCTGCGCTACCCCGGCAACGTCCTGGCCGGCATCCAGGCGAGCTGGCTGGACCCGAAGAAGGTCCGCCAGATCACCGCCGTCGGCAGCAGGCGCATGGCCACCTGGGACGACCTCCAGCTCAACTCGCCGATGGCCATCTACGACAAGGGCGCCAGCGCCGTTCCCGAGTACGGCGACTTCGGGGAGTTCCTCCGCCTGTCGACCTGGGAGGGCGACGTCCGGCTTCCCAAGGTGCGGTCCGAGGAGCCCTTGAAGGCGCAGGCGCGCCAGTTCCTCGACTACCTGGAACGCGGCCGGGTCGAGCGCTCGGACGGCGCCTTCGCGCTCGGCGTGGTGAAGACGCTGGAGGCGGTCGCGGCGTCCATCAGATCGGGTGGGAGCACCAAGGAGGTGGCGCCGTGACCGTGGCCCAGGAGCAGTCGGAGCGGGTGGCGGTGCAGGTGCCGTTCTTCGACGCCGCCGCCCAGCAGCGCTCGGTCATGGCCGAGACGGCCGCCGCCGTGCAGGCGGTGCTCGACGGGGCCAGGTTCATCCTCGGCCCGCAGGTGGGGGAGTTCGAGCAGGCGTTCGCCCACTTCGTCGGCGTGCGCCACGCGGTCGGTGTCAGCTCGGGCCTTGACGCGCTCCGGCTGGCGTTGATGGCGCTCGACGTCGTGCCCAGGGACGAGGTGATCCTGCCCGCCAACACCTACATCGCCACCGCCCTGGCGGTGAGCGCGGTCGGCGCCCGGGCGGTGCTGGTCGACTGCGACCCGCACACCTACCTGATGGACCTGAGCCAGGTCGGGCCGTCGATCACCACCAGGACGAGGGTGCTCATCCCAGTCCACCTCACCGGCCAGGCCGCGGACATGGACGGGGTCTGGGAGCTGGCGCGCCCCCACGGGCTGTACGTGGTCGAGGACGCCGCCCAGGCGCACGGCGCCAGCTACCGCGGCCGATCCTGCGGAGCCTGGGGCACGCTCGGGTGCTTCAGCTTCTACCCGAGCAAGAACCTGGGCGCGTGCGGCGACGCCGGCATGGTCACCACCGGCGACGGACGGCTCGCGGAGCGGGTCCGCCGGCTGCGGAACTACGGCGAGGAGGTGAAGTACCACCACGTCGAGAAAGGGGTCAACGCCAGGCTGGACACGCTGCAGGCGGCCGTCCTGTCGGTCAAGCTGCGCCGGCTCGCCGCGTGGAACCAGGCCCGCAACCGGCTGGCCGAGACCTACCGCGAGCTGCTCACCGGCGTCGGCGACCTCGCGTTCCAGGAGCGGGCGCCCGGCTCGACGCACGTCTACCACCTGTTCGTGGTGGAGACCGGGAAGCGGGATGGGCTGCGCGAGCATCTCCACGGCGTCGGGATCCAGACCGGCGTCCACTACCCGATCCCCGTCCACCTCCAGCCCGCCTACGAGGACCTGGGCTACAAGCAGGGCGACTTCCCCAACGCGGAGCGCCTCGCGGCGACGACGCTGTCGCTGCCGATGTTCCCCGAGCTGCGGTCGGACCAGGTCGCGTTCGTGGCCGAGCAGGTGCGGCGGTTCTTCGACGGGACCGTCGGACCCGGAACCCGGCCGGCACCGCGATGAGGATCCTCCATGTCATCGGCAGCCTGGCGCCGAGGTACGGCGGGCCGAGCACGGCCGCCCCCGCGATGTGCGGCGCCCTGGCCGCACGCGGCCACCACGTCGAGATCGCCACGACCGACATGGACGGGTCCGGTGCACTGTCGGTCCCGGTCGACCAGGCCGCCACCACCGCCGGTGTGCCCGTGACCTACCGCCCGGTGCACTGGCCCCGGTCCTATGCCGCCTCGCTCGGCCTCGGGTGCTGGCTGCGGCGGTACGTCGAGGAGTTCGACGTCCTCCACATCCACAGCCTGTACCAGTTCCACACCTGGTACGCGGCCAGATGCTGCCGTCGCGCCGGCGTGCCCTACATCCTCAGGCCCCACGGCGCGCTGAACCCGTACCACCTCCGCGAGCATCGCCTGCGCAAGGCGGTCTACATGTCGCTCGTCGAGGGCAGGGCGCTGCGCGCCGCCGCCGGGATGCAGTACACCTCGACCGCCGAGCACGAGCATGCCGTCCGGCACCACGGCCAGCTACCAACTGGGTTCGTGGTCCCCCTCGGCGTCGACCCGGTGCCGCCCGGGCAGTTCGACGAGCTGCTCCACCGCCACCCCGAGCTGGCCGGGAGGACGCTGGTGACCTTCCTCGGCCGGCTCACCGCGAAGAAGCGCCTCGACCTGCTCGTGGACGCGTTCGCCGTCGTCGCAGCGGCAGACCAGCGAGCCCACCTGGTCGTCGCCGGCCCCGACGACGGCGTCGGCCAGAGCCTGCGGGCTCGCGTCGACACCCTCGGGCTCGGCGGCCGCGTGTCCATGCTCGGCCTGCTGACCGGCGACCCCAAGGCCGCGCTGCTGCGACACTCCCGGGTGGTGGCGCTCCCCTCGGAAGACGAGAGCTTCGGGGTGGCCGTGGCCGAGGCGATGAGCGCCGGGACCGCCGTGGTCGTCACCGAGGGCGTCGCCATCCATCAGGAGATCGAGGCTGCCGGAGCGGGTCTGGTCGTCCCGCTGGCTGTCGGGCCGCTGGCCAAGGCAGTGCGCACGCTCGCAGGTGACGAGCGACTGGCGGCCGGGATGGGCCGGAACGGCCAGGCCCTGGCCCGCAGTCGCTGGACCTGGGAGCAGGTGGCCGCCGACCTGGAGCGGATGTACGAGGACGCGATCGCCCGGCGGCGGGGCGATCCGGGACGACCAGCTGCTGTGCCGCCAGGCGACACCGGACCAGACGAGAGGATGAGACAGATGACGGCGCAAATGGAGACCCTGCCGACGACGGCCGTGACGCCTGGCAAGCTCCCGGTCACCGTGGTCATCTTCACCCTCGACGAAGAGAAGAACCTGCCGGATGCCCTTGCGAGCGTCCAGTGGGCCGACGCGGTGGTCGTGGTCGACTCCCACAGCACCGACCGGACCGCCGACATCGCCGTGGCGGCCGGCGCCAAGGTAGTGCAGTTCGACTACCGGGGCCAGGGACCGAAGAAGATGGAGTGGTCGCTCCGCAACCTCCCGTTCGAGCACGAGTGGGTCTTCCTCCTGGACGCCGACGAGCGGGTCACGCCCCAGCTCCGGGCCGAGATCGCCGAGGCCGTCGAGCGCGGCAGCGCCGACGGGTACTGCGTCGACCGCGAGTTCCATTTCATGGGCAGGGAGGTGCGCTGCTTCCGCCCGAACTGGAACCTGCGGCTGTTCCGGCACCGGCTGGGACGGTTCGAGGATCTCGGTCTGAACGACCTTCCCGGCACCGGTGACATCGAGGTCCACGAGCACGTGGTCCTCGACGGCCGCATGGGGTTTCTCGACACCCCGCTGCTCCACGACGACGACCGGGGGCTCACCCCCTGGCTGACCAGGCACAACAAGTACGCCACCTGGGAGGCGCACCTGTACCGCAAGTTCCGGCAGGAGCCCGTCGGGGTCGGCCCGCTCGGCTTCCTCCGCCTCGACGCGCTGCGGCGCAAGCGGGTGCTGCGGCGCGTCTGGGTGCGCCTGCCGGGTCGCCCGCTGCTCCGCTTCCTGATCTGGTACGTAGGGCGCCGCGGGTTCCTCGACGGCCGGCAGGGCTTCTTCTTCTGCGTCCTGATGGCCTACTACGAGCTGACGATCAGCGCGAAGCTCTTCGAGCTCGAGTCGTCCGGGCAGGCCGGCGCATGAGGGAGGCGCTGCTGCGGCTGCTGACCTGCCCGGCCTGTCGCGTCGGGGAGCTGGACGGCCTGGCCCCCGCGACCACCGACGCCAAGCTGACCTGCACCTCGTGCGGTGAGGTCTACGAGGTCCACGACGGCGTGCCGATCCTGGTGCCGCCCGGCTTCGACCAGGGCCAGGTCCACGACGAGCTCGACCACGCCCATGCCCACAAGCACCGCCAGGCGGGGTACTTCGACCACGCGGTGGCCGAGGAGTTCGAGACCGTTCGGCCCCACGGGACCCCGCGGGCCTACCGCTGGCTGCTCGGCCAGAAGCTCGACCGGGCCGTCGCCCACCTTCCTGACCTGCGGCGGGCGACCGTGGTGGACGCCTGCTGCGGCAGCGGGATGGAGGCGGAGTTCCTGGCCCGGAAGGGCGCTCGTGTCCTCGCCGTCGACATCTCCGAGGGAGCGGCCCTGCGTGCCCGCGCCCGTGCGCGGCGGTTCGGCCTCGACTATCTGGTCGTGGTCGGGGACGTAGAGCGCCTGCCCGTCCGGGTCGGCGCGGCCGACGTGGCCTTCGTCCACGACGGGCTCCACCACCTGGCCGACCCGATGGCCGGGGTGCGGGAGCTCGCCCGGGTCGCCGGCCAGGCGGTCAGCATCACCGAGCCCGCCGACGCCGTGCTCACCCAGGTGGCGGTCCGGCTGGGTCTCGCCGCCAACGAGGAGGAGGCCGGCAACGAGGTCCGGCGGCTGCGTCCCGACCAGGTCCGGCGCGAGCTGGCGGCGGCCGGGTTCTCGGCCCGGTCCGAGCGCTACCTCATGTACTACGGGCACGAGCCGGGGCGGGCGACGCGCCTGCTCTCCGCCCCCGTCCTGTACCCCGCCTTCCGGGCCGGTCTCGCCGCGACCGGCCTGGTCGCCGGCGGGTGGGGGAACAAGCTCTGCGTGACCGGGGTCCGCACCGGCCCGGCTACGCCCCGGGTCGGGCCAAACGGCCGGTGATCGCCACCCTGGCCGGTCGGCCCGTCGAGCTGGGCCGACCGGCCAGGGGGGTGACTCAGACGAGCGTGTCAGCGTCCTCGAGGCGCTGGTCCGGCCGCGACGCGAGCTGCTCGGAGATCCATGCATAGGTACGCGCGAGCCCGTCCTCCAGGCTCACCTTGGCCTCCCAGCCGAGGACCGAGCGCATGATCGTGAGGTCGGCGTTGCGGCCACGCACGCCCTGCGGCTTGGTCAGGTCGTGCCGCTTGGCGATCGTCTTGCCGGCGATCCGGCTGACGATGTCGACCAGCTCGTTCACCGTGAGCTGGCGGTCCTGTCCGAGGTTGATGGGGTCGTGATGATCGGACTGCATGAGACGGTAGATGCCCTCGACGCAGTCGCTCACGTAGCAGTAGGAACGGGTCTGCCGGCCGTCGCCCCAGACCTCGATCTCGTCGCGCTCGCCAGCCAGCGCCACCTTGCGGCAGATGGCGGCCGGCGACTTCTCGCGGCCGCCATCGTAGGTGCCGAGCGGCCCGAAGATGTTGTGGAAGCGGACGACGTAGGTGGCCAGGCCGTGGTCCTCGCGGTAGTGCCGGCAGAGCTGCTCGGCCATGAGCTTCTCCCAGCCATAGCCGTCTTCGGCGTCCGCCGGGTAGGCGTCGTCCTCCCGCAGGGGTGCCACGTCCGCGCTGCGCTGCAAGTAGCCCGGGTAGATGCAGGCGGAGGAGGTGTACAGGAAGCGCAAGGCGCCGCTCACCCGGGCTGCTTCCAGCATGTGGGTGTCCATGAGCAGGTTGTCGTGGACGATGGCGGCCTTGTTGGTCTCGATGAACCCGATGCCGCCCATGTTGGCCGCCAGGTGGTAGACATGGTCGACGCCGCGGGTCGCCTTGAGGCAGTCCTCCCAGCGGCGGAGATCGAGCACGCGGAACTCGGCGGCTGGTGTCGGTTCGTACTCGGGCTGCTTCAAGTCGGCGCCGCGGACCCGGCACCCCTCGTCGACGAGGCGTCGGACGAGGTGATGGCCGATGAAGCCACCGGCCCCGGTCACCAGCACGACAGGCTCCCTCATGTCCCCCCCTGAGCGTTCGGTCGCGATAGGATCCAGACAATAAGCTATAACATCTTGATCCTGTCGCACCGGTCACCGAATGGGGAGGTACCGTGAGCGCAAGCGTGAACGAGTACTACGAGAGCTACTGGGCGCACGGGGACCCGCCGCCCACCTACGACCCGCTCAGCGCGCGCCGGGCGGAGATCCTCTGGTCACTGCTCGACCCCCCGGCGGACGGGCCGCTCCGGTTCCTGGAATGCGGCAGCGGCGAAGGGCATCTCGTGGCCGAGGCGGCCGCCAAGGGCGCCGAGGCGGAAGGCATGGAGATCTCCCAGGCTGCGGTCGACCGCGCCCGCCGCGCACACCCCGGATGCTCGTTCCGGGTGCACCCGGTCGACGAGCGGCCCTGGCCGGTCGCGGCGCAGAGCTACGACGTCGTGGTCGCCTTCGAGGTCATCGCGCACCTCCCGTGGCCGCGGGAGCTGCTCCTGGGCGCGGCCGAGGTGCTGCGTCCAGGCGGGCACCTTGCCCTGACCACGCCCCATCACGGCCCCGCCAAGAACGTCGCCCTGGCCTCGCTCGCGTTCGACCGGCACTTCAACGTCGACGGGGAGCACCTCCGCTTCTTCAGCGACCGCGCCCTGCGGCAGCTCCTCTCCGAGTCCGGCTTCACGGTCGAGCGGGTGCTCCACCTCGGCCGCCGCTGGCCGGTCTGGGCGGACACCTTCGTCCTGGCGAGGAAGCGGGCGCCTGGCGTGCTGGCCTGAGCCCGGTGCGGGCGCGGCCCCCTACCGCGCCCGCACCAGCTCGAAGGCGAGCGCCTGCTCGCGGTGGAGCGGGCCGGACCAGACGGCCGCCTGACCGCTCTGCCGGAACTCGGCCGGGAGGGTGCCGAAGCGCCAGCCGGGAGGCGGGGACACCGACACCTGGACCTGATCCGGCCAGGCGGTCGCCTGAGGCCGGAGCAGGAGCCGGTAGCGCAGGTGGTCGCCGTCCACCACCTCGACCGCGTCGCTGCGGGCCAGGTGGTAGGCGACCGTGACCGAGCTGCGGGCGGGCACGTCGACGGGCTGGGAGAGGGCGAGGCCGCCCAGCTCGGCCTCGGCCTCGGCGCGGACCGCCCGGCCGTCGACGGTCGCCGAGGCGAAGCCGTAGCCACCGGCCACGTAGAGGGTCTGGAGCTGGTTGTTCTCGCCCTTCCTGAAGCGCGCGTCGTACGGCCCGACGAAGTCGCGGGGGAGGCCCGCCGACGGCCCGGTGTTGCGCAGGGTGACCGATGCCACTGCCTTGGCGCCGCCGTCGGGCAAGAGCGTGACCTGGTAGCCGATGCTGCGGCGCAGGAACGCGTCCATCTTGTTGCCGCCGGTGTTGACGCTCACCGGCATCAGGTAGTCCCCGGCGCGGGGGGCGGTCGCGCTGCCGGCGATGCCGAGCTCGAGCAGGACCCGCTGGCCGGTGGCGTCGGCCGAGTAGAGCTGCAGGTGGCGCCCTTGCGCGGCGGCGGCCAGGCCCTTGACCAGCTCGACCGGCCGGGTGCGCAGGTCCCGCTGGAAGACCACCAGCGTCTGCCATGCGACCTCCTGCAGGTAGCGCTGCCTGGCGCGGTAGTCGCTGCCGTAGCGGACGTAGGCCTGCACGAGGGTCTCACGGGCGACGTTGGCGCTGTCCAGGCGGGTGCCGGCCACGGTGATCGGGCCGCCGACCCGCAGGATCTCGGCGACGGCCAGCGGGTCGATGGCCACCACCCCGTCGACCCGTTGGCCAGTGGCCTGCTGGTAGAGCCGGGTGATGGTCTGGCCGACGGTGGGCAGGTCGGGTGGGATGTTGACCGCCCAGAAGGCCGAGCCGACCGGGAACCGCTGGTAGCGCTCCGCGACCTGCGCCGGCAGGTCCACGCCGCCGTCCTTGTCCTTGACCATGTGGTCGAGCTCGGTGTAGGGCGCCACATGGGTCAGCTTCGGGCCGTCAGGACTCGCCTCGAGGATGCCGTACTCGCCGATGAGGCCGCCGGTGCCGCGCAGCTCACTCGGGTTCTGGAAGGCGAGGAAGTACCTGGTCGAGCCGGCCGGACCGTACAGGCTGCTGGCTAGCTTCAGGCCCTCGCCGGCCTGGAAGGCGGTGCGGCGGGCCGACCCCGCGGCGGCCAGGAACTGCGTGCGGGCGCCCCGGCTGGCGACCAGCGGCTTGGCCCGCCGGACGTCGTCGAGCCCCCGGTCGAGCACACCCTGCAGCCCGAGCAAGGCGGCCGACGCCCGCTCGAGCATGACCCGGCTCGGCGGCCGGTGCTCGAGCGGCTCGAGCGCGGTCACCACCTCGCGGGTGGCCCGGACAGCCTCGCCGGCTGTGGCCGCGATGGCCCGGGCCACGCGGACGTCCCTGCCGAGCAACGGCATCAGGCCGAGCAGCCGGACCGGTCCGCCTGCCAGCTCGACCTGAGCCGTCTCGGCGTGGACGGCGGCCTGGTCGACCAGGGCAAGGCGTTCTGACAGCGGCCCGGCGGCAAAGCTGCTCGCCCGGGCCAGCTGATTCCGCGAGCTGGTCAGCTCGGACTTGGCCGTGGCCACCTGGCTGAGCGCCTTGCCGCCGACGCCAGCCGCCCCGGTCAGCGCCAGCAACCCAAGCACGACCCACCAACGTCGCGGCATGGCCCCCCCTTGCGTGTCCGCGCCTGGTGCCCGGTCTGGCGGGAGATCGAAGCGCTCGGTAGAGTGAGCCGTCCGTCTCGTCCGCCTTGCGAGCTTGACCGTGGGAGCGTACCGCGTTGTGGGAGCGGGAGGCCTGATTGCCGTCCGGTGTTGCCAGGACGCCCTCAGGCGCACCGATTGCGCTGCGGCGCCGCCGGGCGGGTGAGGAGTCTTGGACCACGACGTGGTCCTTGACGCTTGGACGACTGAATTGAACACTACCGACTTCGGCCGGACGAGGGGGGGGCTTTCGTGCTGGCAATCGAGCGTGGCTACATCCGCGCACGGCTAGAGGAGCAGAGGTGGGCCGAGCCGGTTCTCGAGCTCGGGGCTGGTTGGGACCTCGAGTTCCACCGTGGTCCATTCAGAGAGCGGGGATGCACGGCCTTCTACGCCCAGGACGTGACCGAGCACGAAGGGACAGCGCTCGACTTCGTGGGCGACCTGTGCGCCGGCACCCAGATCCCGGAAGAATTGGCCGGCACCGTGCTCCTGTTCAACGTCCTCGAGCATGTCTATGCTCCGTGGCTCGCGATCGACGAGGCATATCGGGTATTGCAACCGGACGGCCTGCTGCTCGGGTCTGTGCCATTTCGCACCGCGATCCACCGCCACGACAAGGACTATTGGCGTCTTTGTCCTGACGGGCTCGCCTACCTGCTCCGCCGCTTCCGGCTCGTACACTTCGCAGTGAACGGCAACTGTGGCATGCCTGCCAACCTGTTGTTCGCCGCCGTCAGAGACGAGCGTCAACAGGACTGGCATGCCGAGAACCAGCGTGTGGTGCTGCGGCCCGAGGTAATTGTTGGCAACGACTACACCACCGAGTCGCCCTGGAAGAAACGGGCGCTGGACCTCTTGCGGCGGCGATTCGGGGTCACGGTCGAGTTGTGGGACGGACCGTGGGACGCAGCACGGATGCGCGACCTCGGGTTCGAGGACTGGACAGTTCGGGAGTACCCGCTCACCGCGTGAGCCTGGCGCCACATCGGTTTGCCAGTCGCGCGGAGCACGACGACACAGCCCGTCGTGAGGGAGCTGCGGCGCGTCCTAGCCGTGTGCCGGCCGGACCAGGTTGAGGTGGCGGGAGGCGCTCGACGTACCAGCGCGTTGCTCAACGAAGGCGCAGCCTTGGGCCGACGCCGTAACCAGTTCGACAGGCTCATCCGAGCTAGGTAGGATCGCGATGCTTGTCGTGTAGGACTCACTGATGGGGGCCAGTGATGGACGATGAGGCTGTCAAGGGTGCCGTTCCGGCGCCGGGAGCGTGTGAGGAGGGGCGCAAGCCGTACTCGCCGCCCTGTTTGACGAGCTACGGGAGCCTCCCGGTCGACACCGCCGGGACCGGCATCTCGGGCGCGGCGGACTTCCCCTTGTACACGAGCATCTGAGGGGGCGGCCGATGCGCGTGGCACGGGGGGACAGCGTGGTGTGGGCCGACGTCGAGGGTGAGCTGGTGCTGCTCCGCCCCGAGACAGGGGGCTACTTCGCGCTGAACGAGACCGGCGCGGACCTCTGGCGGCTGCTGGCCGATGGCCCGGCTGCGGAGCAGGACCTAGTTGGCCACCTGATCGACGGCTACGTCGTGGAGCCGTCCCTGGCTGCCGCCGACGTCAGACGGTTCCTGGCCGACCTGGAGACCCACGGTCTGCTGGCGGTCGAACGGTAGCGGTGCGTCCCGCCGGCCGCCTCGTCCAAGGGCTGGTCGCCGTCCAGCTCTGGGGCGCCGCCGCCTACCTCGAGCTTGCGCTGCGGCGCCAGCCCTTCCCCGAGCTCGCGGCCGGGTGGTCGGCAGCGGCGACCTCCGGCATCGGCTGCCGCCTGCCGCTGGCCGCCGGCCGTCTGGAGACCCAGCGGCTGCACCGGCTGGTCACGGCGGCCGCCCGGTGGTGGCGGGCAGACCGGGGCTGCCTGCCGCGCGCGCTGCTGGCGTGGTGGATCGAGCTGGCCAGGGGCCAGGAGGCCGCGATCGTCATCGGCGTGCGGCGTGCGCCGTTCACCGCGCACGCGTGGGTCGAGGTCGGCGGCCGGGTGTACGGGGAGGCGGGAGACCAGGCGGCCCGCTTCCGCGAGCTGGTCCGCTACGGGCCGCCCCCGAGGCCGGGAGCACGGACGTGACAGTCTGCGGCCTGCTGCGGCTCGACGGCGGGCCGGCAGAGCGCGCGCTCCTCCAGGCGATGTACGCCGCGTCCACGGCTCCTCAGCCGGAGCAACGGTGGATGCACGTCGATGGGCCGTTCGGCGCCGTTGCGGCAGCGGAGCCGGCGCTTGGCGCCGCCCCGCCCGTGGCCGTCGACCACAGCGGGCTGGTCGTGATCCTCGACGGCCGGCTCGGCGACGCCGGGCCTGCCGGCGGCGAGCGCCCACCGCCGGATGCGGCGGCGCAGGCGGCGACGTCGTACCGGGACCAGGGGGAAGGCTGCTTCGACGGGCTCGCCGGCGACTGGGTGACCGCCGTGTGGGATCCCTCGCGTGGCCGGCTGGTGTGCGCGCGGGCGGCGCTTGCGATGCGGCGGCTGCTCACCTGGTGCGATGGGCGGACGTTCGTGTTCGGGACCGAGCTGTCCCACCTCCTCGCGGCAGGCGTGCCAGCCCGCCTGAACGAGGCGTTCCTCGGCGAGGTGCTGTGCAGGGCGATCACGACCTTCCACGAGACGCTGGTCACCGGCGTCGAGCGCCTGCCCGCCGGCGAGCTTGCGGTCGCCGCGATCGGGAGGGGGGTGGCGCGGCGGCGCTTCGACACGCTCCGGTCGGTCGCGGCGGCCACGTCCCCGATCGACCTTGACCTGGCGGCGGCCGGGCTGCGGCCTCGGCTCGAGCAGGCGGTCGCGGCTGCCCTGGGCAGCGATGCCACCGGCGTGCTTGTCAGCGGTGGCGTGGACTCGAGCACCGTGACCGCGCTCGCCCACCACCTCGGAGCGACCGGCAGGTCGCCGGGGCGGCTGCTGCCCGTCGCGGTCGCGTTCCCGGGGCTGGCGCATGACGAGTCGGCCTGGCTCGACGCGCTCGACGAGCACCTTGGCATCCGGACGCTGCGGCTGCTCCCGAGCACCTACGACGGGGAGCGGTGGCGGGCGTGGACGGCGCTGACGTGGGAGCAGCCACCGTCCCCGACCGCTGCGCTGCTGTGCGACGCGCTCACACCGCTCGCGCGTGAGGGGGTGCGGGTGGTGCTGTCCGGCGAAGGCGGCGACGACTGGTTCCGTGGGTGGCGCTGGCACTGGCCGGACCTGCTCCGGGCAGGGCGGCTGGCCGTGCTATGGGGTGAGAGCGGCAACGGCCCCAGGACTCCCCGCCAGGTGTTGCGGCGCACAGCGCAGGTGGGCCGCGAAGCCGCCGTCCCGCTGTTGCGACGGGCGCCTGCTCCCCAGCTTCCGGAATGGGTCGACCGGCGCTGGATCGCACGGATCGGCCTGCCCGACCGTCTCGAGGCGGCGTCCGCCGCGGAGGCGTCCGCCTTCAGCTCCCATGACCAGCGGGGACGGTGGCGACTCCCGGTCCAGCGGTGGGCGGCGCCGATCTACGAGGCGGCCCAGCAGCGCCACATGTCCCTGGGGGTCGACTGGCGGCATCCGCTGCGCGACCGGCGGGTGGTGGAGTACGTGCTCGCACTGCACGGCAGCGTGCTGTTTGCGGCGACCGAGTCCAAGCCGCTGCTCCGGCAGGCCGTGCGGGACGTCCTGCCGCCGTTGATCCTGCGGCGCGACGGCAAGGCGCGGTTCGACGCGGTGTTCCACGATGCCATCACCGCGCTTGGAGGGATCGAGGCGATCGCGGACCACGCGATGGTGAAGGAGGGCTGGGTGGATCTGGCGGTGGCCCGGCGGAGCTACGAGCATGCGGTCGGCCGCCACCGGGCGGGGCTCGCCCCCACCAGCTCGCACGAGCTGCTGCCGTCGTTCTGGCCCCTGTTCTCCGTCGCCACGTGGCTCGACCTGGTCTCCGTGTCATGACGACCGTGGTCGCAGGGTCGGGCAACCGGCTCCGCTACCGGTTCGGCTCGGTGCGGCTCGACACCGACGTCCCCCTAAGCGGGTTCGAGCACTGCCGCGCGCCCACAACGGCCGTGGACGAGGACGAGGACGAGGACGAGGACCCCTTCAACTTCACGCTGCGGCGTACCGGCAGCCCGCCAGCCGGCGGCCGGCTCGCGCTGCGGGGGCGTGGTCGCCGGCTGCTCGAGGTCTGGCGACGGCCCGACGGCGGGTACGTCGTCTGCGCCAGCGGCGCCGCCGCCTGCACGCTGGAGCCCGACGGCCGCACGCTCACCTGGCACCTCGGACCAGGCCAGCCAGGCCCGGACGACGCCGACTTCATCGTCGCCACCGTCCTGCCGCGGGCGCTCACGCGCCAGCACGCGCACGTGCTGCACGCCGCGACCGTGCTCGGCCCAGGCGGCGCGCTCCTGCTCTGCGGCCCGTCGGGCATCGGGAAGTCCACCATCGCCACCGCCCTGCACCGCGCCACAGGCTGGCCACTGCTCGGCGACGACGCCGCCGTCCTCGGCCTCGCCGGCGGCCAGGCGATGGTCCGCTCGTGCACGCAGGACATTCGGCTCTGGGACGATGCCCGCGACTGGCTCGCCCTGCCGCCCGGCGCCCGCCTGGCCCGGCACGGCACAAAGGCGCGACACCCGCTGCCGGGACACGGGCTCCGGTCCGCGCCGGTCGCCACGGTGGTGCGGCTGGTCGCCGCCGGCGAGCTCGCCGTCGAGGAGCCGGGCCCCTCCCGCCGTCTGGTCGACCTCCGTGACCATCTCATGCGCCTCGACCGCTCCGATCCCGCCTGCTTCGCACAGGAGTTCTCGTTCCTCGTCGCCTGGATGCGGTCGGTGCGGGTGCTCCGGCTCCACCAGCCTCGGCAACACGTCTTCCTGCCCCGAACCGTCGAACACCTCGCCCGGATCGCCACAGAGGTCACCACATGCGCCCACGCTACGACCTAGCGACCGCCGCCTACGACGTCACGCACGGGCGCGAGCGGCCCGCAGCGAGCGTCCTGGTCTGCACGATGCGCCGCTGCGGCTCCACCCTGCTCGGCGAGGCGATTCTCAGGGCCGGCCTCGGCTGCCCGCTCGAGTACTTCCACGTCGGATGGCGGCCGGACTTCGAGGCACGCTGGTCCGCCACCGACCTCCGCCGCTACGTCGAAGCCCTCTACCGGCACCGGACCACCGCGGACGGCACGCTTGGCGTCAAGCTGTTCTGGCCGGACGTGATGCAGACCTGCCAGCGATGGAACCCGGGGGCATCCGACCGCTACGCCGTGAACCTGGCCGACTGCGCGCCCGCCCACGCCGCCGGGGTGTACGACGATGTCGGCGACCTCTTCCTGGACCTGTTCCCTGACGCGACCATCGTCTTGCTCTGGCGTCGGGATGTGCTCCGCCAAGCCGTCTCGGACGTGATCGCGCAACAGCGCGGGCGCTGGCGAGACGTGCCAGGCACCGCCGACGAACCCGCGGCCGATCCGGTCTACGACCGGGGGAGCATCGACGGGAGGCTGCGCCAGTTCACCTATGAGGTGCGGCAGTGGCGCGCCTGCCTCGACCACCTCCACCTCCCCGCCGTGGAGGTCGTGTACGAAGACCTCGCCCGCGACTACGGCGGCGCCGTGCGCCGCGTGCTCCAGGCGCTGCTCGGCGACCGGTGGGACGGCGAGGTCCCGCCGCCACGGCTGCGCCGCCAGGCCGACACCCTGAGCGAACGGTTCCTGCTGCGGTACCTCGATGAGATGTGTGGCCAGCCTGCGCCAGGGGCGCTGGTGCCCGCCACGGCTGCGGAGCGGTGACCACCCCGCCCTCGGCCACAGTCGGCGCCACCGGGTGGGCCATGCTCAACGCCTACGCCCAGGCGCTGGTCCGCCACGGGGGTCGGCGGCTCCTGTGGGGGCTGGCGATGCTCGTCGGTGTGACCATGCTCGAAGGGGCGGGCCTGCTGCTGCTCGTCCCCATGCTGGAGCTGACCGGTGTCCTCGCGGCGCCGCGGACCTCGTCGCCGTCCCAGGTCGTTGCGCTGTTCGAACGGGCAGGTCAGCGTCCCACGCTCCTGCTCGTCCTCGCGGTGTTCGTCGCAGTCGTGACGGGCCGGGCGCTGCTCGCCCGCCAGCGCGACATCCTCCTGGCCGACCTGCAGCTTGGCTTTGCAGACGGCGTCCGGAAGCGGCTGTTCGCCGCGGTTGCCGGTGCGCAGTGGCTGTGGCTGAGCCGCTGCCGCCGCTCGGATCTGCTCAACGCCCTGACCAGCGATGCCACCCGGATCGGCGTCGGCACCCGGCTGTTCCTGGAGGGCGCCGTCGCCGCCGGGATGGCGCTGACACACGTCACGGTCGCCGTCCTGCTGGCACCGGCGCTGGCGCTCGCCGCGACGGTCGCCGCCGCCGTCCTGCTCGCGCTCTCGGCACCCGCCGTGCGGCGGGCCCGTCGCCAGGGGGAGCAGCTGTCACGCCGCAGCCGGCAGCTGCTCGCGTCGGCCGCCGAGTTCCTCGATGGCGTCAAGCTCGCCAAGAGCCACAGCCGAGAGGACATCCACGTCGCGACGTTCGCCGCCGCCCTGGACGCCGAGCGGGACGCCTGGCTCGAGTACGAACGTGCCAGGGGCGCGACCGCGGCCGGGCAGCAGATCGCAGCGGTCGTCATGCTCGCCGGTGCCGTCTGGGTCGCGGTCAGCATGGTGCAGCTGCAGCCCGCCCGGCTGGTCGCATTGATCTTCGTATTCTCCCGGCTGCTGCCGCTCACCTCGGACCTGGTGCGCAAGGCCCAGCACGTCGCCCAGATGTTGGCCGCCTATGCCACGGTGACAGCGACCACCCAGGCGGCCGAGGCCGCCGCCGAGGCGACCAACGGGAGCGGACGAGGCGATGAGCTGCGGCTGCGCGCATCCCTCCGGCTCCGTAACGTCACCGTGCGCTACCGACCGGACGGGCCACCCACCCTCGACCGTGCCAACCTGGTAATCCCGGCGTGCTCGACGACCGCCATCGTGGGCCCGTCCGGGGCAGGCAAGACCACGCTCGTCGACGTGCTGCTCGGCCTGCTCCCGCTGTCGACCGGCACGGTCGAGATCGACGGCAAGGCGCTCGCAGGCACGACACGGCCTTGGCGGCACCGGGTCGCCTACGTGCCGCAGGAGACATTCCTCTTCGACGGCACCGTCGCGGCGAACCTCCGATGGGCCCGACCGGAAGCGTCAGACGACGACATGTGGGAAGCGCTGCGGCTCGCCGCCGCGGAGGGCTTCGTCCGGGCCCTGCCCCACGGGCTCGCCACGTCCGTCGGCGACCGGGGTGTCCGCCTCTCGGGTGGGGAGCGCCAGCGGCTCGCCCTCGCGCGCGCCCTGCTGCGCCGTCCGGACATGCTCGTGCTCGACGAGGCCACCAGCAACCTCGACGCTGCCAACGAAGAAGCAGTCGGTGCGACGCTCGACCGTCTCCATGGCAAGGTCACGATCGTGGCCGTCACGCACGGCCGTTCGACCATCCGCCGAGCTGACCTGGTGGTCGTGCTCGACGGTGGGCGGGTGGTCGAGACCCCCGCAGGGGACAGCAGACGGTGAGCCCGACAGGCCACCCCGGCGTCCACCGGCGCTCGCCGCCGCTGCACATGGCGGTCACCGCCAGCGGCGACCGCACCATCGACGTGCGATGGGCGGTCTGGCGGCTTGCGCTCGAGGCCGCCACCGCCACGATGCTCACCGAGCTGGAAGCCGCGGGGGTCCCGGCGATCCTCCTGAAAGGACCGGTCACGGCACGGCGGCTGTACCCGGGCGAGTTCCGCCCCTGCGTCGACATCGACGTCCTGGTGCCGCCGCACGGCGTCCCCGCCGCGCGGGATTGGCTGCGCCGCAACGGCTTCCACGCGATCAGCACGGGCTCCTGGGTGTTCCGCCGACCGGGTCACGGCATGACGATCGACCTTCACCGAACCCTCCCGGAGACCTCCACCACCCCCGAGCGGACCTGGCAGGTGCTCGCACGGCACACCGTCGCCTTCGAGCTCCACGGCCGTTCGGTCCGGGCGCTCGACGAGGCGGCGCACGCCTGCCACCTGGCGATCCACGCCGTCCAGACCGGCAACCGGAAGCCCAAGCCGCGAGCCGACCTCAACCGCGCGGTCGCTTCCATGCCCCTGCGGACCTGGGTGGGGGCGCTGACGGTCGCACAGCAACTCGGTGCCGGACCAGCGCTGCACGCCGCGCTCCGCTGCCACGCGGCGGACGGGGATCGCGTCGCGGACGCGCTGGGCCTGCCACGTCGCGCCCCCTCCCTCCTCCGCCTCTGCGCCGCCGACACCAGCGCGGCATCCGAGATGCTGCGGCACTTCCGCTCGATGTCCTGGCGTGAACGCATCCATCACCTCCGGCTCTGGGTCGCCCCGACGCCGACCCAGGTCGCCGCACGCCTCGCGCAGCCGAACACCCCAGCCTGGCTCCCTGGCCGGTTCCCCTTGTGGCTGCGCCATCTCGCGCTGCGCGCCTACCAGCTGGCCACGATCACCCGAGCCTTGGTGGCCGCGCGGAGAACCGGCACGAGGCGGCATGGGCGCTGACCTGCTTCAACCGGCCCCCTTGCCCGGCGCCGTCCGGGCAAGGGGCCGTGGCCGGCGCCGGTGGTGGACCTCATCGAGCCGCTGGCGGCCAAGCACGCCGAGCGGTGGCCCGCCTGGGGCTGGCGCTCTCCAGCGGCTACGGCTTGGCGGCCAGCTCCGTTGACCACACCAACAGGGCGCCGACTGCGGCATCAACTTCGGATGGCACCGGTAGCCCCTCGGCGGTCGCCTCCATCCACAACGCCGTCAGCAGCCGGCGGCCCCGTGGGCGCCCACCGCCAGCTCCCACCGCGCCAGCGAGACTTCCGACGACCCGACCCCGGTGGGCGCGACACCTTCGGGGTTGAAGACCTGGGCGGTATGGATCGCTCTGGCGACCACATCCCAGCCGCCCGCGCCCGGCCCGCGCTGGCCCGGGGCGCCCTTGCCCTGAGCGCGGGACGTTCCGGCCTGCTCGATGGGCTCAGCCATGCCGCCGCCGCTGTGCTCGGGCCATCCGCCGCTGGTGGTCGGCTTCGTCCGTGTAGTCCACCCACGCCAGCCCGACGATCAGCCCCAGCGCGACCACGACCACGACCACGACTGCCGCCGTGACCACACTGGCCACGCTCATGCCGACCGCCCCAGGAGGCACGTAGCGTGCGTCACCATCGCGGCTGCTCTGCGGCCGACGCCGCGGTCCTGGTGAGGTGGCGGATGACCGGTCATCCGCCTCGCGCTCGATGAGGAATCAGCGCGCATGGTAGCCTCGCATTCTTCTCGTTCAGCCCAGCTCAGGACCGCTCGATTAGAAGCCGGAATGCAGCCGCGCTGGACATGACATTCGATGACATCGCAGCTTGGCGATCCGTCATGAGGTGAGAGCGGGAACGAGCCACTCAGGGAGGCCGGGCGCGTGAGGATCACCATCTCCGGGACCCGCTCCACCGGACACCGGACCGAAGCCGACTATCACGGTCTGTTCAAGCGCTACCTCGCGCCGTTCGCCACCCCGGACGCCGAGTTCTTCATCGGCGGCGCTGCCGGCATCGACACCCTTGCGCTCCTGTGGCTGAACACGCACAGCGAGTCGCGCCTGACGGTCGCCGTTCCCTGCACGGTCGGCCAGCAGCCCCCGGAGGCACAGGCGGCGATCGATGCGGTGCGACACGCCGGTCGCCTGGCGCGCCTGGTCGAGCTGCGCCAAGCCGAGACTCCGAGCGCGGAGGCCTACCACGCCCGCAACCGCTGGATGGTCGACCGCTCCGATTTCGTTGCCGCGTTCCCCCTCGGCGACAACGGTAACGGCGGGAGCGGGACCTGGCAGACGGTCAACTATGCGAGCGACCGGGGGCTCCCCCGGCTCATCGTGCCGGTCTGAGCCACAGGCGCCCCCAATGTTCCTGTCGCGAAGTACCATCCGGTCTCGGCTTCGTCCAGGAAGGAGCCAAACGCCGTGGCGGGGCCACAGGCGGCAGCGCACATCCTCAAGGAGCTGCGCAAGGAGCAGGGATGGTCGTGGAAGGATCTGGCGAGCATCCTGAAGTCCCTCGCCAGTTCGGCATCGAGCGTGTCGCAAGCGCGGTGACCACGAGCATCAACGGACCATCGCTCGTTGGGAGAGCGGCGACTACCGCTACAAGCCGGATGAGCGCTACCAGCTCCTCCTCGCGCACGCCTACGCCGCCAGCGGCAGGAACGCTGGCCTTGGGCCGGAATCCGGCTTCGACCGGCTCATGACCGCATTCGCGGCGATGGGGATCCCGGCCGCCCGACAGGATGCGCTCCGCGCACTCGTCCTGGTCGCTGCGACCGTTGGCGGCGGGGCGCTGCTGTCATTCCTGGCGCCGCCGCTGGAACACCGGATCGGGAAGGCCCTGGACGACCCCGACCGCCTGGACCTTGAGACCGCGCGGGAGCTGCACCGCGCGGTCACCACCCTTCGCCACGGCCCAGAAGGCGCCGTCCCGTTCGCCCGCCTCCAGACCGCCGTCGCGCCGATGGTCGAGGCGATGCGCCGGCTCCTCGCAGGACGCCAGCCTGCCGCCGTACGTCAGGAACTCTGCACCGCAGCCGCCCTCTGCTTCTCGTTCGCCGCCCGGGTCGCCTTTGAGTTGCACGACGACGCCAGCGCCAGCGCTCTGTACGACGACGCCACTGGCGTCGCAGCCAACCTGCCTGGTTCGTGGCTGCTCGCGGCCACACTGACCAGCCAGAGCATGGTCACGATGTATGCCACCGGCGACCGTCCGGCCGCGCTGGGACTCGCCGGCCAATCGGTGGAGCACGCGCTGCGGAGCGGCAGCGACGTGGCCCGTGCCCGCGCCTTCGCGATCCAGAGCGAGATGCAGGCGCGCGGCGGGGACGAACGACGATCCCTGCGCGCCCTGGAATTGGCGCGCCTGCACCTTGCCGGCGATGCCTCCGGTGATCCTGGGCAGTCGGTGTTCAACCAGGCGCGCCTCAACGGGTTCGAGGGACTGTGCAGGCTGCAGCTCGGTCACGTCGACGCTGCGCAGGTGGAGCTGCGACGCTCCGCCGACGCAATTGACAGCGCCAAGAGCACCGTGCAGCGGTCCATCATCCTCGTCGATCTCGCCCGCGCCCATGTCCACCAGGGCGACCCGGAGTCCGGATGCGACATCCTCGGCACCGCCGCCGGCAGCATCGCCGCGACCCGAGGGCGTGTGGCAACCCAACGCCTCCACCAAGTGCGGCGAGACCTCGAACCGTGGCGTGCCGAACGGTTCGTCAGAGACCTCGACGCCCGCCTGCTGTCCGCAGCCCTGTTCTCCGCGTCGTGAAGCCGGGACCAGACAACGCCGATGCCGACAAGCGGATGACGACCGCCTTACAAGCCTACTAAAAGAGGATCGCCCGTTCCGGTGACAGGCACGGACGGTGCTCCTGCAGCTCATCCAGCCGCATCGATCCGGGTGAGCCTGGCGGCTTTGAGCGCCGGCTGCTGGCCGCGCTCACCGTTATCGACCAGCGGCGCCAGCCGGTGCCGCCCCGGGCGCCCGCTCCCGTCCCCACGCCGGCCCCTCGCCTGCGTCCCGGACGGCCTCGCCTGCGCCGGGTCCTTCCCGTCGTGACCGTGCTGGCCGGGTTGCTCGCCCTGACCACCGCCGCGGTGGCCACGCTGTACAACCCGGCCACCTTCGAGCCGGGGGGCAACGCGGTCGCCAGCGACCCGTACCCGGTGAAGGGCTCGGGCTGCCGGGCGGGCAGCACCGTCGTCTTCACCCTGGACGGCAGGACCGCGCTTGGGGCGAGCACCGCCCTCGGCGAAGGCATCTTCTTCGCCGAGCTGCGCATTCCCGCCAAGACCACGCCGGGGCGGCACGCCCTGGCGGCTGTGTGCAGCAACGACCGCGGCAAGCGCCTGGTTCAGCACCTCAAGCTCTGGGTTGTGACCAGCGTTCCCCTGGAGGCGCCAGGCCTATGGGGCGGCAGCGCGGTCGCTGGCGGCCGGGCGGGGGTGAAGGGCTCCGGCTGCCGGGCGGGCGGCAAGGTCGTCTTCACCCTGGACGACAGGATCACGCTCGGGGCCACCACGGCCCACCGCGGCGGCGTCTTCTTCGCCGAGCTGCCCATTCCCGCCAAGACCGCGCTGGGGGGGCACGACCTGGCGGCGGCGTGCACCGACAACCACGGCAAGCGCCTGGTTCAGCACGCCAAGCTGGTGGTCGTGAGGCGCTGACCGCGCGGCCAGATGCCAACCTCTCAGCCGGGTCGCCACCCGCGGCGCCGGGAAGCAGGACCGGCCTTCCGAGGTTCCCAGAGCATCGACGGCAACGACGGCGCGGAGGGGAGCCTTATGAGGAAGCCGGTTGCCTACCTGATGCTGATGCCACTGGCGCTGGTGCTGGTGTTGTCGGCCTGCTCGAGCGACCAGACGACGACCCCGGAGCCCTCGGCTGGCGGTACGCAGCCCGCGGCCGGCACGCAGGTCGGCGTCGCCGACACCAAGCTCGGCAAGATCCTGACCGACTCGAACGGGCGGGCCCTGTACGCCTTCACTGTGGACAAGGGCGGCAAGAGCGCCTGCTACCAGCAGTGCGCCCAGGCCTGGCCGGCGTTGACCACCGACGGCACGCCGACCGCCGCCGGCGACGCCGACGGCTCGCTGCTCGCCACCGCGGCCCGCACCGACGGCACCCAGCAGGTGACCTACGCCGGGCTGCCGCTCTACTACTTCGCCAAGGACTCTGGCTCGGGCCAGACCAACGGCCAGGGCGTCGGCGGCGTCTGGTTCGTGGTCGACCCTGCCGGCAAGCTCGTCAAGACGGGCGCAGCCGCGGCCACGGTGACCGTCGCCAAGTCCAAGCTGGGCGACATCCTGGCCGGCGCGAAGGGCCGCACGCTGTACGCCTTCATGGTCGACAAGGGCGGCATCAGCGCCTGCTACGGGGGTGCGCCAAGGCGTGGCCGGCGCTCACGGCCAAGGGCGAGCCGACCGTCGGCGAGGGCCTGCGGTCCTCGCTGCTCGGCACGACCACGCACCGACGGCAACACCCAGGTGACCTACAAGGGCATGCCGCTGTACTACTTCGCCAGCGACGCGAAGCCGAGCGACACCAAGGGGCAGGGACTGAACAAGGTCTGGTGGGTCGTCGCCCCCGACGGCTCTCTGGTCAAGTCCGCCCCGTAGCCCGCACATCCCGATGGGCCGGCCTGTACGAGATCGTTACGACCCCACACCACCAGCGTGAGCTTGGCGTCACATCGGTTGCCAGTCGCGAGGGGACTCGCGAGACACAGACCTGTCGTGAGAGAGCTGCGGCGCGCCTAAATGCTTCCTGGGAATGGTTGCGTGTCCTGGCTGATATGGGGCATGGTCAAGCCTCCTGATCGCAAGGGGGACGGTCATGGCGCCGCCGCTGCGCGTGACCCTGGGCCAGGCCGCCTACGACGAGCTCGACCGCCGCTACCAGACCACCCGCGACGCTCCCACCCGCACCCGCTACCAGATGGTCCTGCTGCGCGCCGAGGGCCACCCGGTGGTCGAGGTCGCCCGCATCACCCGGCGCAGCCCCGACACGGTGCGCCGGGTGCTCAAGCGCTACCTGGCCGGCGGGCACGACGCGGTCCCGCACCGGCCCCACCCCGGCCAGCCGCCCCACTACCCGCCCGCCTGGGAGGCCGAGCTTGTCCGGGTCGCCGACCTGGGCCCGCGCAGTGTCGGGGTGGACAGCGCGCTGTGGGCCTGCCGGCTGCTGGCCGGCTACCTGGCCGAGGTCAGCGGGCACCTGGCCGGGGTCGAGACGGTCAGGGTGGCGCTGCACCGCGCCGGGTTTGTGTGCAGGCGGCCGGTCTGGACCTTGTCGCGCAAGGCGCAAGCCCAGCCGGGGTGGGCAGAAAACGCGTGAGGGTGGAGGCGCTGGGTGCGGCCGCGGCGTCACCGCTGCCTCCACCCGCGTGCGAGCTGGTCCCCGGCGCCACCCTGGCCGGCGACCTGTTCCCCGACGACCTGCCCCGCCTGCTGGGGCTGTTGGGCCACGCCGACCTGTACCTGCAAGACGAGGCCGAGGTCGCGCTGCACCCGACCCTGACCCGGGTGTGGCCGCGCGCCGGCCGCGCCGGCCAGCGGCTGGTGCAGGCGCCTGGCACCAACCGCAAGCAGCACGGCTTTGGGCTGGTCGACTGGCGCGGCGGCGACCTGGGCTGGGCTGTGGCTGACGGGCGCCGCGCCGCCCCGCTTGTCGCCCAGCTGCGCCGCGCGG
>WNFV01000059.1_pt1 | contig 137625 bp, 131 predicted proteins | sample 5400101 | NCBI WGS metagenome assembly WNFV01 (sample SAMN13153361, study PRJNA577476) | soil metagenome | isolation source: 115 cm soil or saprolite under grassland replicate 1 | place: USA:California | collected 2016-06-15 | reverse complement strand
GTTCGGCCCCAACCGGAGCCGTTCCCGTCCTTCCCCGAAGAAGCCGCCGGCACCGGCGAGGCGGACGATCCACCGGAGGCCACGGTCGAGGTGGCGCCGACCGGCGTCCACCGCGTGGCCGAGCAGCCCGAGGGGACCGGACCGGCGGCCGGCGAGGGGCCGACCCGCAGATGCCCGTCGTGCGGCTACGACGCCCGGGTCGACATGGTCGATCTCGTGGGGAACACGACGCATTTCAGCTGCACCAATTGCGGGACGCTCTGGCAAGTGCGAGGCCTCTACACCGCAGCCCGCTGACTGCCCCCGCCTCCCCGCGGGTTCAGAGTTCGAACAGCGGCAGGGTGGCGGGCATGAGGCGGCCTCTGTCGCGGCCGGGAACGAGCCCGACGTCGTCGCCGCCCATTCCTTTGGCGAGGAGGAAGCCGATGGCCCGCTCGCTGCGGCGGTAACGCCGCTCGAGGGCCTTGAACGCCGCGCCATGGCCCGGTTCCAAGAGATGCGCGAGCTCGTGGACGATGACATAGTCGACCACCCAGCCCGGGAACTTCTTCAACCTCGACGACAACCGGATGGAGCCATCGGCGGGCGTGCACGATCCCCATCGGCTCCGTTGATTCTCAACCCAACGGATCGACTGCGGCACGGGCAACCCGTAGCGTCCCGCGAGGTCGGCCGCCCGCGCCACGAGATCGATGCCGTCGAGGATGCCGCCCGCGCCGAGACCCAGCCGCCGCTGCATCTCCGCGACCCAGTAGGCCTCCTCGTCACGGGTCATGCGAGCCGGGAGGCACAGGCGCATGCGGCCGTCGATCAGCTGCGCTTGCACCGTGTGTCGGCGCCGGCTGCTGCGGACGACCTCCACCTCCATCACGAAATGATCGCCGCCTACGACGAGCGAGACGCGGACCCGTCACCGTCAAGACCCGGTGGGTCGATGTCCTCCTCGGACACGACATCGACGCCGGCGTCGCGCAACGCCTCGGCCGTGACGCCGAGCCCCGCAACGCGCGTGCGCGTGAACGTGCCGTCGTAGATCTCGTGACAACCGCACGACGGCGATCGCGCCTTCAACACCGCCCGGGTCGCCCCGGTGACCGCGGCCAAGTGAACCGCGTGGCGCGCCCCGCGTCGATAGGCCTCGGTCACGTCGGTGCCGTCGGCGGTTCGGATCGAGCCGTCCGGCTGGCGCTCGGCCGCGGTCCGGGGGGTGGGCAGGCCGCCGACGGTCTCGGGACACACCGGGATCAACCGGTACGTGCGGCCCAGCGCGACTACGGCCTGACTAGTGCTCGCGGCGCCGAGATGATTGCAACGCACACCGATCAGACAGGCGGACACGAGCACCGCCGGGGATCCCAGGGGCGCGACAACCCGACCACTACCGTCGTCCATCGGAGCGGAACCTACATGTGGGGGTTGGTGGATGGCAGTGCGTGCGCGCAGGATGCGGGACGCCGCCGAACGCGGCGGCCGCGACGATCTGGTCCGCCAGTACCTCAACGAGCTCGGGGCGTTTCCGTTGTTGACGGCGGCCGACGAGATCGAGCTGTCGAGCGCGATCCAGGCCGGGCGTGAAGCGGAACGGGTGCTCGGGGCTGACGGCGATCTGACCACCGTGCTGAGCCCCGACGACCGCCGCCGCCTCGCCGCCACCGTCGACGCCGCCGCCGACGCCCGCCGGCGGTTCATCCAGGCGAACCTGCGCCTCGTCGTCTCGATCGCGAAGCGCTACCAAGCGGGCGGGCTTCCGATGCTCGACCTGATCCAAGAGGGCAACCTAGGCCTGATGCGGGCGGTCGAGAAGTTCGACCATCGCAAGGGGTTCAAGTTCTCGACGTACGCGACGTGGTGGATCCGCCAAGGCATCACCCGGGCCATCGCCGACAAGAGCCGAACGATCCGCGTTCCCGCGCATCTCGGCGACACGCTCTCCGTCCTCGCCCGCACGTCCTCCCACCTGCTCAAGATCCTGGGACGGGAACCCACGGCGGCCGAGCTCGCGTCGGAGACGGGCTTTAGCGTCGACAAGATCGAGGACGCGCTGCGGGTCGAGCCCGATCTGGTGTCGCTCTCGGCGTCCGTCGGCGACAGTGACGGCGAGAACGAGCTCGGTGACCTCCTGCCGGACGCCGGCGCGGAGGCGCCCTACGAAGCGGCCGCCGCGGCGCTCGAAGCGCTCGCTCTGCGTGACTCCCTGGCCCGGCTCACCGCTCGCGAGCAAGAGGTGCTCTCTCTCCGGTTCGGGCTCGCGGCCGACCGCCCGCTCACCCTCGAGGAAGTGGGCGCCCGTTTCGACCTCACCCGGGAACGCATCCGCCAGATCGAGGCGAAGGCGTTGACGAAGCTGCGCCATCCCTGCCTGCCGGGCCACCTCCGCCTCCTCGCGTCCACGGGCTGAGGGAGCCCGCCACTCACCGTGCTCAACAAGCGGTCACGCGCCCTCGAGACGGTCGAGGGTGTGGGGCCACACGAGCGGTGGCGATTGCGGCGAGCGGGACGCGCGAGCCAAAGCCATGAGCGCGCCGATCGCCTCGGATTGCAACTCGGGGAGCCCGTCGGGCGGGAACCATCCGAACTCGACGATCTCCGGTGACCGGCTCGTGAGGGTGTCGGTCGTCGCGTTGGCGGCGGGCCGTGCCCGATAGACGATGTCGATGCGCTGGGGCTCGGCGTCGACGACGACCGCCGGCTCGCCGATCAACTCGACTTCGAGACCGACCTCCTCGAGCACCTCTCGGCGGGCGGCGTCGGCCGGCTCCTCGCCCCGTTTCAGCAAGCCGCCGGGTGTCCCCCACCGCCGCCGGTAGGAATGCCGGACGAAGAGCACCGCGCCGTCGGCACGCTCGATGATGCACATTGCGCCCACCGTGTATGTGGGCGCGATGGTGCGCACCACGAGCCGCCGGCCCCGCACTGGCAGGCGCCGGTAGATGCGCAGCAGGAGCGCGTGGAGACGGTGGATCACCGGCCCAGCGTAGGGGTCGCCATCCGAACGCCCTCACCACGGGAGAGAGCGACGCGCCTCGAGAACCTCGTCGAGGAGCTCGGGCGTCGCGGCCGCGACCGGGGTGCGCCGGGCTGCGTGATCGAGGACGACGAGCTCACGCTCCTCGGCGTCGACCACCGGTACCCCCGCCTCCCGGCAGACGAGCAGTCCGCCGAGGTAGTCCCACGGGCCGTGCGCGCTCGGGCTGCAGTCGATGTACGCGTCGAGGCGGCCGGCCGCGACGGCACAGAGGTCGAGCGCCACCGCCCCGAGCGCGCGGTACTGGTACCAGCCGAGGTAGGTCGGCGGGTAGCCCGACAACGCGACCACCGCGGCCGCCAGATGCGTGCACGACGACGGCGCGATGGGCGCACCGTCGAGGTGTGCTCCACCGCCACGGACCGCGGAGAACCTGGCGCCGGCACCGAGGTGGACGACCACGGCCGCCAGGGGACCGTCGCCGTCGACCGCACACAAGCTCGTCGCGAACCACGGAATCCTTCGCGACGCGTTGGTCGACCCGTCGAGCGGATCGACCACGACCGTGATGTCCCGTTCCGGGTGGTGGCGACCCGACTCCTCGCTCAGCACGCCGAGCCCGGCGCCGACCAGCACCTCCACCGCCGCGGCGTCGGCGGCGAGATCGCTGTGATGTTGGCCCGCGATCGCGCCGGTGAGCCCCCAGTCGGCCACGCCGCCGAGGGCGACCTCGACGGCGTCCGCAGCGTGGTGCAGGACCTCCAACAGGCCGATGTCGGTCATCCGCCGGGCAACGTAGCCTTGCGTCGTGGCTGTGATCGACGTCGCCGGGTTCATCGCCGATCTCAAGGCCCACGCCGAGGACCACGGCTTCCACGTCCACGACGAGCGCCACTTCGTCGAGACCTACTCGCTCCGTCAGGCCTGGGAGGTCGACCTTCACCCGGAGGAGGCGTGCAACGGACCGCTCGACCTCCACCTGGCGCTCGAGGTCGATCCCCGCCAGCTCCTCTCGTTCGAAGACGCGGTGATCGACCTTCCCGACGGCGACGATCCGCCCGATACCTTCCACTTCCCGCTGATGTTCACGTGGACGTTGCCGCCGTTGCCGAAGGGCCCCGATCTCCTCGTGCTCGCGACGGATCTGGCCGGCATCGGCGGCACGGAGTTGCCCCTCGAGGTCTCGGCCATCGACTCGTTCGCGAGCGTCACCGATGCGCCCGAACGAAGCCTCACGATCGTGGCCCGGATCGAGGTGTCGCTGGCGAAGATCTTCCTGAACCAGGAACAGCTCTGCGACACGCTCGACCGCTGCCTGGCGGTGAGCCGGTTCATCGTGGAGTCGGCCAGCCTGTGGCTGGAGGAGTGACCGCGGCGACCCGCGGCCGCAGCACAGCGGCCACGGCCTCGTTCGCGTAGCCGGCCCACGCCACCGGCGTGGACGTGTCGAGGGGAGCCGTCAGCGGGCCGGGCGGAATCGCCTCGACGATCACCCCCGCGGCTCGGGCGACGACGACGGCGGCGAGGTCGTACGGATGGGCGGCGAAGCCACCGCCGACCACGGGTCTCGGGTCGAAAACCGCCGCCTCCCGTCCGGTCGCGAGCTCCATCAGCTGCCCGCCGCTGCACAGGTACGGATCCTCGTAGGTCTCGATGCCCGCGAGCACCGCGTCCTCCCAGGCGCCCACGGCCGCTTTCGTGCCGGGGGCGAAGCGGGCGACGGTGACGAAGGCGCGCTGAAGGTCCGGGGTCGCACGGGGCCGGAGGGCCACCGGCCGCGGCGGGCCTCCGGCGACGAGGTCGTCGTCGACCGCGCTGGGCTCGCCGCCCCGATGGGCCCACGCCGCCAACGCCCAAGCCGCCCGGGCCGTCGGCAACTCGACCGCAGCCCCCACCTCGAGGTCGGCCAGGGTGGTCGCTTCCCGGCCTGCGCCGATCAGTACCCACGCGCTGCGCTTGCCCGCCAGCCACGGCCGGCTGCCGTCGACCGGATCGGCGATGTATCGCCACGGTCCGCCGGCGGCGCCGAGCACGATCGGTGCGGCGTGACCTTCCATCACGAGCGTGCCCGGCCACCGTCGACCGACCGCCGCCATCGCGTCGAGGAGCGCCACCTCGGCGCGGACGTCCACGCCGAACAGCTCGTCGCCGCCCTCCACCCGGGCGACGGCGTGATCGGTAGCGCCTACCGGTCCCGCCCCGACCGCGGCGCGGACCGCGCGCCCGACGTCGGCCAGTGCGAGCGCCAACTCTGCGGGCATCTTCGGGGTTCTACAGCCCTGCTGTGACGAATGCCTCGTTGTCCGCATCCTCGGCTGCTATTACCCTCGGTAACCATGAGCACGACAATTGCCTCCAAAGTCGACGAACGGGTCACCCGCCTCTCCGGCGCATCGCGGAAGCGGATCATCGACCCCGATCGGGACCTACCGGGGACGGTCGGCGACGGCCAGCTCCTCCCCGACGAGTTGCTCTCGATCAGCGGCCTCGACCTCGAGTTGACCGCCCAGCAGAAGGCGATCCTCTCGCGCGAAGAGATCGCATCGATCACCGAGGCCGGCATCCGTTTCGAGGCGATCCTGGAGGCGGGCCTCGCGCTCCAAGTCGCCCACGCGGGGAGCCTCACCGATCCTCGTATCACCTACATCCTCCACGAGATCGGCGAGGAGACCCGGCACCAACGGCTGTTCATCCGCATGCTCGAGCAGCTCCGGCCGCAGGCGGTGAACCCACTCGCCCGCAAGCCGCTCCTGCTGCTCGAGCGGGCGGGCGTCCGCTGGATAACGCGCCTCCCCGCGCTGCTGTACGTCCTCATCCTCGGCGGCGAGGAGATCCCCGACCTCATCCAGAAGATGGCCAGCGAGCATCCGGACACGGACCCGTTCGTCCGCGAAGTCAACCGCTATCACCGCCAGGAGGAGGCTCGGCACCTCTCCTTCGCACGGGCGGTTCTCCCCGAGATCTGGGAGCGGGGCGGCCTGATCGAGCGGGTCGCCGTCCGCCGCATCGCCCCGCTCGTCATCCGGGGGATGTTCGACACGCTCGTCCACCCTGGCGTCTACGCCACCGTCGGGCTGCCGTCGTGGAAGACGTGGAAGGCTGCGAACCACAGCGCGAAGCGGGTCGCCGTGCGGCACCAGGCCACCCGGCCGATCCTGGACGTCCTCGTCGACGCGGGCGCGCTGGTCCGGGGGCGCCTGCCCCGGCCGTGGCAGCGTCTCTGCGGGGTCGACCGCCAGGCTCAGCCCGTCACTCGCTGACGTCGGTCCATTCCGGCGCCAGCGGGGCCTGCACCTCACGCTTGAGGATGCAGGCGACCGCATCGGGCGGCTTGCTGACGCTGATGAACGAGACGAGCTCCCAGCCGTCATGGCCGAGGAAGCTGAGGGCGTCGACCAGCGAGTCGAGATCACGGGCCTGGCCCTCGAGGTGGCGGTACTGCCATTGGGTCATGGCCCCGGACCGTACCCAGAGCTTGGTTCGCTCGCCGGTGGTTCAGTCGGTGCCGAAGGGACCGTGCTCGGGGGCGCCGTTGTTCACGAGGTCGGAGATGCGGGCCTCGAGGTCGGCGCGCTTGTCGGCCGCCTCGTCCTCGGTGATCCTGCCGGCCGCCACGGCCTCGTCGAGACGGGCGTTGGCGTCAGCGACCATGGCGTCGATCACCGTCTGCACGTCGACACCCTTCTCGCCAGCCACGTCGGCGATCGTCTTGCCGGCCCGCAACTCGGTCGCCAACTCGTCGGTCGTGATACCGAGCGCCGAGGCCGCGGCGTCGAGGCTGGCGCCGAATCCGGGATGGCCGTGGCGACCGCCCGGGCCGTGCTCGGGGGCGCCGTTGTTCACGAGGTCGGTGATGCGGGCCTCGAGGTCGGCGCGCTTGTCGGCCGCCTCGTCCTCGGTGATCCTGCCGGCCGCCACGGCCTCGTCGAGACGGGCGTTGGCGTCAGCGATCATGGCGTCGATCACCGTCTGCACGTCGACACCCTTCTCGCCGGCCACGTCGGCGATCGTCTTGCCGGCCCGCAACTCGGTCGCCAACTCGGCGGTCGTGATACCGAGCGCCGAGGCCGCCGCGTCGAGGCTGGCGCCGAATCCGGGGCCGCAGTCAGCCCGTGGGTGGTCCGTGGTGTCGTCGGTGCCGTCCGGCGCGGTGGTGGTCGTGTCCGGCGTCTGGGCCGACGACGCGGTCGGGCTGCCCAGCGCGAAGCCGAACAACGCTCCGCCGCCCAATGCGGCGACGAAGGCGACCGATCCGATCAGGCGCTTCGAGTGCCTGGGGCCGACTTCTGTGGTGGCGATCTCTTCCATATACGCAGGGTGACAGGCGAACCTGTGAGCCAGCTGAGAGAAGGGCCGGAATTCCTACACAACCGTGCGTGGCAGCTCGACGCGGACCGTGGTGCCCTCGCCCAGCGCCGACCGTAGCGACACGGCGCCGGCGTGAGCCTCGACGATCGCCCGGACGATAGACAGTCCGAGGCCGGTGCCGCCGCCCGACCGTGACCGCGACGGGTCGGCGCGGTAGAAGCGCTCAAAGGCCCGCTCCGCGACATCGGGGGTCATGCCCCGGCCGTGATCTTCGACTTCGAGCACGGCGCGGCTGTGGTCAGCGAAGGCCCGCACCTCCACGGGCGAAGCCGGCGGCGTGTGCACGACGGCGTTGGCGACGAGGTTGGCGACCACCTGCCGCAACCGCCCCTCGTCCCCGGTCACGACGACGCCGTCGTCCGCTTGGATGCCGATGGGCCGCGCCGGGTCGACCACGCGTGCGTCGGTGACGGCATCGATCGCCAGCGACCCAAGATCGACCGGACGGCGCTCGAGGGGCCGGCCTTGGTCGAGCCGGGCGAGCAGCAGGAGGTCGTCGACCAGCGAACCCATGCGGATCGCTTCGTGCTCGGTTCGGCGCATCGCTTGCGAGAGTTCGGAGGGGTCTTCGAGACCGCCGGCCCGATACAGCTCGGCGTAGCCCCGGATCGTCGTCACCGGGGTGCGCAACTCGTGCGACGCGTCCCCGACGAACTGACGGAGCCGGGCTTCGGACGCGGCGCGCTGGTCGAACGCCTCCTCGATGCGACCCAGCATCGCATTGAGCGCGGTGCCCAGTTCGCCCGCCTCGGTGCCGGATGCGACATCGGGGACTCGATGCGACAGGTCGCCGCCGGCGATGGCCGTCGCGGTCGCGGTCATCTGCTTGATCGGACGCACGCCGAGGCGGATGACCCAGAAGGCCACCAGCGCGAGGATCCCGACGATGAGCGCGGTCGTGGTGACCTCGACGCGGACAAGCCGGCCGACCGCGGCGTCGACGTCGGTCAACGGAAGGCCGACGACGATCGCGCCCTCATTGGCACGGCCGGAGTTGACGAGCACGCGGTAGCGGGTGTCGGAGGAGGGATCGGTGCCCACTGTGAACGGCTGGGGGTGCTGCTCGCTGCTCGAGGCGAGGACACGATCGCCTGGGATCGCTGGCAGCGGCTCGTCCGTACCTCGTACGTTCGGGGTCGCCAGCACCGTGACCGTGCCGTCGGCTTCCACGGCCGCGACGTAGAGAGAGTTGAGGTTGCCGCCCAGGGGGCGACCATCGCCGTCGTGGACGCCGCCCGGGCCTCCAGGCCCCGGCGGCCCGAATCCGGCGTCGCGCACCGGTGTGGATGCGGCGCGCAGTTGGGCGTCGACGCGGTCGACGAGATCGGATTCGGTGGCGCGCGTGATCAAGACCGCGGCACCGGCGAGGACGACCGCGACGACCGCCAGTCCGACAAGAAGCCGCGCCCGCAGGGACATGACGATCGCTACCGCTCCCTCAACGTGTAGCCGACTCCTCTGATCGTGTGGATCAAGCGGGGCTCGACGTTGTCGACCTTGCGCCGCAGGTAACCGATGTAGGTCTCGACAACCCCGCCCTCTCCACCGAAGTCGTACTGCCACACGTGGTCGAGGATCTGGGCCTTGGAGAGGACCCGCCCCTGGTTCACGAGCAGGTAACGGAGCAGGTTGTACTCCGTGGGCGACAGCGACACCTCGACGCCGGCCCGCAGCACGCGGTGGGCATCGTCGTCCATCTCGAGGTCCACGCAACGCAGCACCGTGTCGCTCTGGGCCAGCCCGGCCCGCCGCAGCACCGCGTTGATGCGAGCCACGAGCTCCTCGAGGCTGAACGGCTTCACGAGGTAGTCGTCGCCGCCCAGGGTGAGGCCCCGTACCTTGTCCTCGGTGCCGTCTCGGGCGGTCAGGAATAGGACGGGCGTCTTCGTGCCTTCGACCCGCAGCCGGCGGCAGACCTCGAACCCGTCGAGGTCGGGAAGCATGACATCGAGCACGATCAGATCCGGCCGGGCCACGGGCACCGCGGCGAGAGCCTCCCGACCCGTCGCGACGGGATGAACCGCGAAGCCCAAGTGCCGGAGCGCGGCCTCCAACATCGACCGCAGGTTGTCCTCGTCGTCCACGAGGAGGAGCGTCTCTCCTGCCATGGGACCACCATCTCACCTCAAGCTGAGAGTTTCCTGAGAGTTCGCTGGGTCAAGCTGTGGGTGAAGCACCACGCCTGCCAGGCCCCGTTGCCCGCCGGTGTCGAGGCGTCCGCCGATCACTAGTAGCTCTCACTCCCGTACTCTCGACTCGGTGGACGCAGTGCGTTGGGCCGTGCTGCTGAGCGTGATCGCCGGAGCGGTAATCGCGGTGCTCGTCGTCCTGCGCTCGCTGCTGATCGACTTCGCCCGCTGCCCCCACTGTCGTTCTCGACTCCCCCGGCGCGCGACCACCTGCCCACGATGTAACGAGGTTCTGCGACCTCAGTAGGCCGCTGCTCTGCGCGAGTGCAGCAGGGCACGGGCGTTCCGGCGCCGCGAGCCCGTGTGTGGATGCGCGTCGTGGAGATCGTGGCGATCGTCGTGGGCGGCGACGGCCGCCGATCAGGGCCCGGATCGGCGGCGCAGCTCCGCACCACAGCACGTCGCGGCGTCGCACGATTCGATGCGAGCGCCGTCGACCTCACGCAGCTCCTGCACCAGCAAGGCGAGGACATCGACGTCGGTCGTCGGGAGCGTGAGGTGGAACGTGTCGACCGCGATTCCGTCGCTCCGTCGAGTGACCTCGACGTCGGTGATGTCCGCGCCGACCGCACCGATGCGGGACGCCACGGCTCCAAGCGCACCCGGCCGATCCGGCAACCGGATCGCCAGGACCACATGCGCGGCGGGGCGCAGCGACGTGAGTCGCGCGAGCACGCGCGGGCGCGCCGGGTCAGGCATGTCTCCGATGTAACCGCACGAACGTTTCAGGAGGATTGCGGGCCGCGAGCTTTTCGTGCACGCGCACGCGATCGTCAGTGGGCTGCGGTCGGTGCCACGCCGATCCGTGTGGGCAGCAGCGGACGAGCGTGCGTGCCGCCGAGCTCGAGGACCTCGTCGAAGCCCTTGGCCAGGCAGGTCATCAGCACGTCCGGATCGGGAACCGCGGCGTCATCGAACGTGACGCCCACGAAGCAGGTGCCGTCGTACGAGAGAAGCGTCGCGTTCAGCGCTGCGCCGATCGTCGGACCGAATGGGACATACGCGTTGACACGGGCACCAGCCAGGTAGACGGGGAACGGGAATCCCGGCACGTTGCTGGCCAGGAAGTCGACGTGCTTGAGCATCCCGCCGATCACCGTCGGGGGTAGCAGGTTCAACGCGCCGGCGATCGTGTTCGTGAGCGGCAGCGAGGGCTCGTCCCGTGCCGCGCGGCAGCGGCGGCCGATGAGCCTCATGCGGGCCGCCACGTCCGACGGTGTCAGAGGAACGGTGAAGCGTTGCAGTGTGATGCGGTTGCCGCCGATGGGATCGCCGTCCTGACGGATGCTGATGGGGAGCGTCACCCGCAGCTCGTAGGCCGGCGCCGTGTGCGCTTCGTGATAGCGCCACAGGCCGCCGGTCATCGCCGCCAGGAATCCGTCGTTCAAGGAACCGTCGGCGGCCGAGGCTCCTGCCTTGAGGTCAGCGAGGGGAACCGTGATGACGTCGAGCGTCCGTCGCAGGCTACGACCGGTCATCACCGGCGACATCGTGTGCGAGACGGGGGCGACCGTGTGGGCGATCGACCGGACCGTCTGAACCACGCCCGCCGCGGTCCGCACGGGGTGCCGGCTGGCACGACCGAGGGCCGACGGCGCCGCCGCGACCTCGTGGCGCACGGCGTGGAGCGCCCGCGACCAGTCGTGCATGAGGCTCTCTCGGACGAGGCCGAACTCGGTCAACGCGTCGCCCGGCGGCGCCGGGGGAAGCGGGTCGGAGGTGGCGGGCCCGGAAACCTCGGCGTCGGCGTCGAACAGGAGTAGCGCCAAGTCCATCCCGCCGATCCCATCAGTGAGGGAGTGGTGGAGCTTCATCACCAAGGCGGCCTGGTCGTACTCGAGATGTTCGACGAGCGTGAACTCCCACAGTGGGTGTGCCGGATCGAATGCAGTCGTGGCCGCGATGCGCGCGATCTCGAGGACCACGGCTGGGGTGCGCGGCGCGGGGGCGTCGACGCGGCGGACGTGCCAACCGAGATCGAAGTCGGGATCGACCGCCCACCGCGGGGTCGACAGCCGGGCCGGCGGTTCGAGAAGTCGCATCCGGAACACGGGGATCTGTCGAGTCGCGCGCTCGAGCCGGGCGCACAGTTCGTTCCAGTCGGGGCTGCGATCGAGCCACGCCACCGCCACGATCGTCGACCGCAAAGCCGGATCGTGCTCCATGTACCAGGAGAACGCGTCGCTGTCGCGCATGAACACATCGACGGATTCACGCATGTCGGCTCCTCTCACGTTGACCGGCACGCCCATCGCCTCCGGTCGCGATGAGGCCGACGCGGCAGTGCCGGAGGACCAGGGCCGGCGCACGTGGCGTCAGCGGGAACGGGTCCTCGGGCGCGGCCCGAGCCCGTTCCCCGGGCAGTCGCACCACCGACCGGCGGGCCCCGGCCAGCAGCCGACGATCTTCAGCGAGAGCGCCCCGCACCTTCCGGGCCGGGGTGATGACGTTGAAGTATTGACGAAGCCCGAACACGTCGACCGCGGCACCCAACATGCCTTGACCTTCTACCCTGCCACCGCCATCGCCCAGGGCCGTTTGTCACCAACCGACCGCGAGCACACGGCGGGACCTTCGCCCCTGGCGGCGTCCCCAACGAGGCCGGACACTCGGAGCGTGACCAGCACACGTCCTGACGCCGTTGGCTTCGTTCCGGTGCGATGGAGGCCCGGTCGCCGTCCCGACGGCGTCATTGCGAGTGACGCGCCCGGATACCGGCGGTTCATGCCGGCACTCATGCCCACGCGGAACGGCTCGGTGGTGTTCTTCGACCAGCAGGTCAGGGTCGACGGGACGGAGCGGTTCCTCGCCGACATGCGGGCCGAGCACCCTGACCTTCATCCGACGATCTTCCACGTCGTGCTCTGGGCGCTGGCGCGGACGTTCGCCCGTCACCCGCACATCAACCGGTTCGTGGCCGGGGGCCGGCTCTACCAGCGCGAGGGCGTGTGGATCAGCTTCACGGTCAAGTCCGAGCTGTCCGAAGCCGGCACGATTCTCGAGCTGAAGCATCGCTTCGAGCCTGCGCAGCCGTTCCCTGACCTCGTCCGAGACCTGCAGGCCGGCGTGGCTGCGATGCGCGGCGGTCGGCAGGGCTTGGCGGACCGGGAGCTCGACCTGTTCCTCCATCTCCCGTCGCCCATGCGGCGCGGCATCGTGCGCGTCGCGTCCGCAGCGAACGGGTTGAACCTCCTGCCTCCGGGCTTCATCGAAAGCGACCCCTTCTTCGCGAGCGCGTTCGTGACGAACCTCGGCAGCGTCGGCCTCGACGCCGCCTTCCATCACCTCTATGAGTACGGCACCATCCCGATCTTCTGCACCCTCGGCGCGATCCATGACGCGGTCGTCGTCGAGAACGGAGAACCGATCGTCGGCCGGGTGGCGTCCATCAAGTTCACCTACGACGAGCGGGTGGAGGACGGGCTCTACGCGGGCCACGCTCTCGAGGACTTCCGGAAGATGGTCGAGAGTCCGGCCGCCGCGGGCTGAATGCGGCGCCACGCCGATCCGTCAGCGCGGGACAGTGGCGGCTCGTGGCGCCGAGGTTCAGGGACGTATCAGGAGGTGAAGTTCGACGCGCCGGTGCCGGTCGCCTACGACCCTCCGCCCTTCGGGTGGCTGCGCTCGAACTCGGCGTCGAGGGCGGCAACCCGCGCCTTGGCGGCGTCACCGAACTTGGCACCGAGCTGTGGGTCCTTCGTCAGTTGCTCGACCCAGTAGGTGGAGATCTGGCTCCACTTCGGCGCGTCGATCCCGAAGCGCGCATACATGGCGTCGAAGTCGGTGCGGGCGACGCGGCGCTCGTCGCGGATCTCGGAGTTGATCATCGCGGACATCTCGACGTACTCGTCGAACGTCGCCGTGGCCGGAGGCCCGCCGTGCTTCGCGAGGGCCGCCTGGTACAGCGGCATGTAGGCCAGCGCGACCTCACCCGCGGTCGTCGGCTCGGCCATGCGGGCGTTCCACCCGTTCATCGCCGCCTCCCACGTCGTGCGGTCCACGCCGTTGTCCGCCGCGATGCGGGCGCACACCTCCAGATCACCCCCGCAGTCCGCCATCTTCGCGGCCAGCTCCGCGTACCGCTCGAGCGAGATGCCGCCAATGGGATCGAGCGCGGCCACGGGGTCCCTCCTCAGAGCGAACCGGTCGCGAAGGTGTCGCAGGCGTCGATCGACGAGCCGCGGAAGCCGTTGAGGAACCACCGCTGCCGCTGGTCCGACGTGCCGTGGGTGAACGACTCCGGGTCGACCTGGCCCTGGATCGTCTCCTGAATGCGGTCGTCACCAATTGAGGCCGCGGCGTTGAGGCCGTCGGCGATGTCCGCCTCAGTGAGGTCCTCGATGTAACCGGTGTCGACCGCGCCCTTCGCCCACCGGCCGGCCAGGCAGTCGGCCATGAGCTCGATGCGCACGCTGCTGCTCTCGGGGCCTGTCGTCCCGTCGCCGCTGCGGTCGATGATCCCTTCGAGGTCTTGGATGTGGTGGCCGTACTCGTGCGCTATGACGTACGCCTCGGCGAACGGACCGCCCTGCGCGCCGAAGCGCTGCCGCAGCTCGTCGTAGAAGCCGAGGTCGATGTACACGGTGTCGTCGACCGGGCAATAGAAGGGCCCGACTGCGCTCGTCGCCGCGCCGCACCCCGTGTTCGTGCCGTTGGAGAAGAAGACGGTGGTCGTGTCCTCGTAGCCCCGGAAGTTGTCCCGCCAGTACGCCTGGACGCTGTTGACCACCCCGACGATCCGGCAGTCCTCCTGCTGGTTGGCGTCCTCACCGGTCTGGCACGACCCCGACAGGTCATTCTCCTGACCCGTCCCCAGCGAGAGCCCACTGGTGCCGCCGCCGCCGTTGAGGAGCGTGAACAGCAGGATCACGAGGCCGACGATGCCGCCCCCCGCCGCCGGCAGAAACATCGCGCCCCGCCGGTCCGAGACCTGCGAGGTGTCGAGCTGGGCGTTGCGCCGGAACTTCATCTCCCCGCCCTTCTAGTACCGGAGGCGACGAAGCGCGTCCGGCCTTCGTAGGCTCGGGCCCGACATCGTCCGGCGACACACGGGAGCGGGTTCACCGCCATGGCATGGGATTTCTCTACCGATCCGGAGTTCCAGAAGAAGCTCGACTGGGTCGAGGAGTTCTGCCGCGAAGAGGTGGAACCACTCGAGTACGTGTTCCCATACGCGGTCCGATCGAAAGACCCGAAGATCAAAATCTTGGTGAAGGAACTGCAGGACCAGGTGAAGGCGCAGGGCCTGTGGGCCATCTTCCTCGATGAGGAGCTGGGTGGCCCCGGGTACGGGCAACTCAAGCTCGGCCTCCTGAACGAGATACTCGGCCGCTACCCGTCGGCCCCGCAGATGTTCGGGGCGGCCGCGCCGGACACCGGGAACATGGAGATGCTGGCGGCGTACGGCACCGAGGAGCAGAAGGAGCGCTGGCTCAAGCCGATGCTCAACCAGGAGCTCTGGTCGGCGTACTCGATGACCGAGCCTCAGGGCGGTTCGGACCCGAACCTGTTCAGGACCCACGCCGTCCGTGACGGCGACGAGTGGGTCATCAACGGCGAGAAGTGGTTCACGAGCGCCGGACGGGTCGCCGACATCCTGTTCGTCATGTGCACGAACGGCATGTTCGTGGTGCCCCGCGAGACGCCGGGCGTCGAGATCCAACCCGAACCCCGCAACCACAACCACATCATCTACCGCGACGTCCACGTGCCCCTCGACCATCTGCTCGGCCCGGAGGACGGCGCAAAGGTGCTCGCCCAACGGCGCCTCGGCGGCGGCCGGATCCACCACGCCATGCGCACGATCGCCCAGTGCAAGCTCGCCTTCGACATGATGTGCGAACGCGCGCTCAGCCGCGAATCGCACGGGAAGATCATCGCCGAGCACCAGATGGTCCAGGAGAAGATCGCCGACTCGTACGCCGCCATCCGGATGCTCCGCCTCTTCGTGCTCGAAACGGCGTGGAAGATCGACAACACGAGCACGCAGGAGACCCGCACCGACATCGCCGCCGTGAAGTACACGATGGCCAAGGTGCTGCGCGAGGTGTCGTACAACGCACTGCACATACTCGGCTCGCTGGGCACGACGGATCTCACGCCGATCCAAGCGATGTACGCGGCGGCACCAGCGATGGGGATTGCCGACGGCGTCGACGAAGTCCACAAGGCCACCGTCGCTCGCAACGTGCTGAAGCAGTACCGCCCGCACGAGGGATACTGGCCCACGGAGTACTTCCCGGCTAAACGCGAGAAGGCCCGCGAGAAGTTCGAGCCGCGATTCCGGGCAGACCCCGAGCTGCGGGCCCTCGCCGACGGCTACGCGGCGTACCTCGCTCGCCGCCGCTGAGCCCCAGGAGCATGCGCTCGGGTCGCCGGAATTCAGGGACGAATTCAGGGACGCCCGGTCGCCCGCTGACCCGGAGCACGGGTCGCGATGACCGCGACCGGGTTCCGGCGCGTCCGTAGTCGGCGCGTCCGATGGCCGGATTGCCGGAGTTGGAGCCTCCACCAGACCGGGCCGGGTTCACGCTTCGGAACTCAGGAGACGGTGGCGCGGGCTCGGCTGGCGCCACCGGTGGCGTCCCGGCCGCCGGCCGACCCGTACCAGTCGATGCAGACCGCCGTGGCGTCGTCGCGCAAGTTGCCCCCGGTCGCCTGCAAGACGTTGTGGGCGAGTTCTCGGACGATCTACCGCGGGTGGCGGTCGAGCGTGGAGGCGAGGATGCCGTCGATGTCGACTCGAACCGCGCTGCGCTCGAGGTAACCGTCAGTCACGAGCAGGAGGCGGTCGCCGGGGCGCAACTGCAGAGTTTGGGCGGTGTAGGGCCTGGCCTGGACACCCAACGGGAGGTCGGTGGCGAGGTCGAGGGCTACGGGTCGCCCGTCTCGCACCAGATACGGCTGGGGGTGCCCGTCTCGCACCAGATACGGCTGGGGGTGCCCGTCTCGCACCAGATACGGCTGGGGGTGCCCGGCGTTGACCAGCTCGGCCGTGCCGTCGTCGAGCCGGATGCGGATCAGCTGGCCGGTCACGAATCGGTCGGCGCGGGCGAGGGCGAGCAGGCTGGCATTCGCCGTATCGGCTTGTTCCGCGGGCGAGGCCAGCGCCCGGCGGCCGTTGCGCAGGCTGCCAACGGTGAGGGTGGCGAGGAGAGCCGCTTCGGTGGAGTGGCCCATGGCATCGGTGATCGAGGCGTACAGGTACTCGCGGTCGATCGAGTAATCGAAGGTGTCTCCGCCGGCGTCGTGGGCGGGCTCCAGCCAACCGGCGATGGTGAAAAAGCCGCCTTCGGCGGTGTAGGCCGACGGGAGCAGACGTCGTTGAAGCTCGGCTGCGAGCGAGAACGGGATATCGCGTTGCGCCCACTCGAACAGGTCGGTGTGGCGTCGAGAGGCGATGCGCCGCCACCGACGGCGTCGTGCACCTCGAGCTGCCGGACCGATCGGCGTTGCCGGCCCACCTTCGGTGCGCGCTAGCGCGTTAGCGATCCTGCCCCCGCGCCCTCCCCACGTAGCGCAGACGCCGCCGGCCAAGCGCTCGCAGGCGACGCGCATTCGCCCATTCGCCCCGTCGCCCTTCGTTAGCTCGTGTCCGGTGGGGCGTGTGCGTTCCGGGGGTGGCGGGAATCGTCGGGCGCCACCATGAACACCACGCCGGCTTCCTCGAGCGTGGCCCAGCCTTTGGTCTTGAGGTCGTGGTGGTGGGTGCACTTGCGCTTGAGGTTGCCCAGCTCGGTGACCTTGCAGGCGGCCCACGGGTCCTCGTGGTCTGCCTCGCTGAACGGGCTCGTACAGCCGGTGATGTCGCAGGTAGGTTGCGTGGCCAGCAGCGCGATGCGCTGCGCGGTGTTCGGGCCGCGCTTCACGTTCACGGTGGTGCCCACCGCCGAGCCCTTGGTGAGCACGAGGTAGAGGATGGCCGCGCCCAGCAGCCGCCGGGCCTGCTCGACCGGCACCGGGCCGAGCCCCGCGATCTCGCACACCTCGTCGCCCTCCACCCATCCCCGGCGCAGCGCCTCGAGGTCGACGCGGATGATGCCGAGGAACGCCGGCGGCTTGGGCCGCGACGTCTTCGCGGGCTCCGCATCGGTCGGCTCTGCCTCGGTGGGCGGGGCGGGCTGACCCATCCACTCGGCACAGATCTGGGCCAGCGCATCCATCGCGTAGGCGGCGCGCGGCTCGCTGCGGCCCTCCCGGCGGGCCGCGTTGAAGAGTTCGTCGGTGCGCTGCTCGACCGCCGCCTTGATGATCGCCATCTGCTCCACCGTGGTCTGCCCGAACAGCTTGGCCACCCCGGTGCGGTCCGCCCAGATGCGCAGGCTCCGGTCCTCGTGGATCCGCAGATGCGTCTCGTCGGGGTCGGCGTCGGCGGCCGCCTTCACCTTGGCGCACTCGTCCTCGAGCTCCTTCAGCGAGCCCTTCTTCGCGGTGGCGAGCAGCTTCTGCTCGGCGGCCGGGTTCGCCGTGGCGGCGTCGCTCACCGCGGCCGCCTGCTCGGGCGACAACTCCCCGGCCCGGGCCGCCTCGTCGGTGGCGCCCAAGCCCCCGAGGCGCTCCGCGGTACCGAGCGTCTCCTTCGCCCGGCCCACCGACGTGCCCGTCTCCTTGGCCAGATGCTCCTCCGGCGACCGATCGCCGTCGCGCTTCCACTCGCCCGTGTCGGCGACGCGCTTGGCCAGCAGCGCCTGCATCGTGGCGAGCGAGTTCTTGCTCGCCGTCACGTCCCGGAGCATCTGCTTGGCGTCGTCCAGCGAGAGCACGCCCGGTTCGAGCGCGTGCGCGGCCGCGACCGTCGTCTGACGGATCGCAGTAACCGCAGCCACACCGAGCACGCTCGAACCCCCTTGGGACACACGCGCCAAACCGATTGGGCGGGGAAGGGGGCCGCGGCTCCAGGGCGGGCTCCGAGCTCGACGATCACTCGCCGAGACCCAACAAGTTACACGAATGTAGTTCGCGCTGCAAGCACCATTTCTCCGGCGAGCGCGACCGCGACCCAGCCGCGCCTCAGACGTCCCGGACCACCACTTCCCCGCCGTCTACCTCGCAGCCGGCTGAACCCCGACAACATTCACCCGCGTCACGCAAATCCTGGGGACGCATTCGACAATGCCGGCACCGGGCTCCCGCTGCCAGCTGGCAGCGCGCGTGGGGTGTGGGCAATATGCCCACACCTTGTGCGCCGGGGGAGGTTCCGTGCCTGACGGTGAGCGCCCGATCAGCATCATCGGGTCCGTATCTGTAAGTGGGCCCGTGGCTCTCGCGGCGTTGCGTCGTGTCGCAGAGGAGGCGCTTTCCTCACGCCCAGGAGCGGAAACGGTGGACGAGAACGGCGCGCCCCACGTCCACTACCTACCGCCCGATGTTGCTTCGGAGCTCATCGAGCGGATCGACGGCGCGCACCACGATGGAGCAACTCGTCCAGTGGCTTCGCTGGCGGCTCGGTGACACCTGACGCGTCGCTGCCCCGGGGCTTCAGAGCTGCCAATCCGGCGCTCTGCGGATCTGTACTGACAAGTGCGGTGAGGCGGAGGCGCGGTCCGGGCATTCGGTGCGGCTGCTGGCTTCGACCCGCTTCCGCACGTCTGGTCGGCCGCTTGGTTGGGTTACTGGCCCATGCGTCCGTCGATCCGCTCGCGCAACAGGTCGACGTGACCCATGTGGCGGGCGTACTCCTCGATCATTCCGACCAACACCTCGCGCAGCGACATCGGCCCTCCGCCGCTGCCATGCTGATTCAAGGGATCGTCGCCGGTGATGTCGAGGCTGGGCGCCTCGGCCACGAACCGCGTCGCGTAGTCCACCTCCGCTCGCCATGCATCCCACGCCTCCGCAACCACCTGGGGGTCGGGAACCGCACCATCGAAATCACCGTCACGGTCGGTGTCGGAGCAGAACAGCCGGGGCACGTCCTGTCCCGACATCATCCCCCGGAACGTCCCACGCTCCATCTCGGCCAGGTGTCGCACCAGTCCCAAGAGCGACATCGTCGACGGCTCGACGGAACGCCGCGCCATCGCCTCCGCATCCAGTCCTGAGCATTTCAGCTCCAACGTGAGGCGTTGACAGCGCAGGGCTTCCACCAGCGTGGTGCGCTCGTCGCCCAACGTTGGTCCGTTCTCACGCGGGTCGTCGTTCGACGGCTTGCCGTCCTCGGTGAACATGTCGGCTCGTCGGGTCGTGGCCATGGCGCAATCATCGGCGATGCGCATAGCGGGCCGCCCAGGGATTAGCAACACCTGCACTCATGGTTGCCAGAGCGCGCCTGTCGAGGTGCGAGCCCGCGCTGAGGCGTACGGCGTTGATCGGGGGCTTGATTCTTCCGGACGCTCAGTACTCATCGCTGCCGCGAGTACAGAGGCTCGGTCGCGGTGACCCCTACGTGCCGTGGAGCTACGACGGCGCGTGAACTCCGTTGTCTACCGGCTCACTCGGGCTGCGACTCAGTCTCGGGCTGTGGCAGCGACATGGCGCCCGCCCCAGCGGTGGGCACGGGATGCCGTGGCTCGCGGACGCCCGCAGGTGGCGGGCCTCCACGCGGAGGCGGCGAAGGCGGCAGAGGGTCAAGACCCGATCGCCTTCGACGGAGTCGGCCCCAAATTCCACGACTCCGTGGTCCACTGGCCATCGGGAGAACCGTAGCGGCACTCCGCGCTCCTCATCTGTACGCGAGGGAGCGCTGGTCCTCGCCAGCATCGGCGCTTCGCGGGAACCGACGCCTCTCGCCGAACATCCAGCGGTTCGCAACGAGGTCGACCCACTGCGGGGTGTACCAGCCACCACGCGCGTACCCCATCTGGACCAACCATGGCCAGACCCGCTCCAGTGACGTGCCCACTGTGACGCCCGGGGTCCACACCATCGAGTGCGGGATGACCTCGTCTCCCGGCAGCGGCCCCAGTGCCTCCGAATCCGAGACGCCGGTGCGAACGCTGACCCGACGCACCACCGCACCGAGCAGCCAACCACCGACCGTCGAGGCGATCGTCGCCACCAGCACCGGGCGCGGCCCGGCGATCCGGCCCCGCCGCCGTGCGGGCCGACGCACGGCCTTCCCCTTCCGGATGGCTGCCATGTGGGCAATCCTTCCAGGGCCACGCAGAGGGGATTTCGGCCCTGGGCGTGGACGGTGCCAGGCAGGACCCTGGTGACGGACGGAAGGAGCAAGCCATGCCCGACTCCGCAGCTGATCGCCCCAACCACGCAGGCCAACAGCCACCCGCCGACAACGTCGCTCCCGCCACGGCGGCACCGGCAGAGGGAGGCGAAACCGCGCCGCCGGCGCCGGACTTCCACAGCCTCTTATGGCGTGCGGGCGACGCGATCGTCGGCCTGCTCGCGCGCGTGGGAATTGGGCCGATCCACCTGTTGACCACGCGCGGACGCATTACCGGCCGGCCGCACACCAATCCCGTGGTGCCCGTCGAGCACGACGGAAGGCGCTGGCTCGTGGCTCCCTACGGAGCGGTGCAGTGGGTGCACAACGCCCGCGCCGCGGGCCGGGTCAGCCTCCGCCACGGCCGCGTCACGCACGACTACACGATCCGCGAGGCTTCCGCGGACGAGGCTGGGCCAGTACTCAAACGCTACGTCGCCCTCGCCAGCAGAACCCGGGCGCGCTTCACGGCAACCAAGGACTCTCCCGCCGAGGAGTTCGTCGCCGAGGCACACCGCCACCCGGTGTTCGAACTCATCGCCGACGGTCCGGGCTCGCCCTAGCGAGCTGAGGTCCGCACGCTGGAGGCGGCGCCGAAGCTCCCGAGCCGCCGGGGCGTGTCTGAGGCGACAACCGTCAGGCACTGCGGCTCGACGCCCGCCGCGCCAGCTTGCGGAGCTCGTCGGCCCACAGCACGACGCTGGCGAGCCCGGCGCACAACAACCAGTCCGCGGCGCCGAGCGAGGTCGTGTCGAAGGCGTCGCGCAGGAACGGCACGTAGACGACCGCGACCTGCAACAGCAACGACACCGTGATCGCCGCCCACAGCACGGGGTTGGTGAAGAGGTGGTGGAAGGCGCTCACCCGGTCCGATCTCGCGTTGAAGCAGTTGAACAGCTGGGCCAGCACCAACGTGGTGAAGGCCAGTGTGCGAGCCTCGGCGATCGAGCCACTGCCTTCGACGAGGCCGCCGGGTAGCCCGATGTCGAGCGCGAGCAGCGTGACCACCGCCATGACGACGCCGACGAAGACGATGCCGGCCTTCATGGGGCCGTCGATGACCCGGTCGGTCAGCTTCCGCGGCGGCCGCGCCATCACGTCGTCGGGGGGCGGATCGACGCCCATCGCGAGCGCGGGCGCCGTGTCGGTCAGCAGGTTGATCCAGAGGATCTGGGTGGCGAGCAGCGGGGCGGCGACGGTGCCGCCGGCCTCGTCGAGTCCGATCACACCGCCGCCGATCACACCGAGCAACATGGTGAGCACCTCGCCGGCGTTCGACGAGAGCAGGTAGCGCAGAAACCTGCGGATGTTGGCGAAGATCCCCCGGCCCTCGCGGACGGCGGCGACGATGGTGGCGAAGTTGTCGTCAGCGAGAATCATCTTCGCCGCCTCCTTCGTCACGTCGGTGCCGGTGACTCCCATGGCCACGCCGATGTCGGCGCTCTTCAGCGCCGGTGCGTCGTTCACGCCATCGCCGGTCATGCAAACGACATTGCCGTCGGCCTGCAGCGCGTCGACGATCCGCAGCTTGTGCTCGGGCGCCACTCGGGCGTACACCGACGTCTCGCGCACGGTCAGGCGGAACGCCTCCTCGTCGAGCGCCTCGATCTCGAGGCCGCTGACGGTGCGGGCGCCGGGTTCGGCGATGCCCAGATCGGCGGCGATGCGCGCCGCGGTGGCGGGGTGGTCGCCCGTGATCATCACGACCCGTACGCCGGCCTGGTGCGCCTCGGCGATCGCCACGCGCGCCTCGTCACGCGGTGGATCGATGATCCCGACGAAACCGGCGAAGATCAGCTCGCGCTCGACGTTCTCATCGACGTCGGGCCGCGGGTCGTTCTCGAGGGGATGGTAGGCAACCGCGAGGGTTCGCAAGGCGTCGCCGGCGAGGCGGTCGACGGCGGCGAGGATCTCACGCCGGTGCGCCTCGTCGAGCGGGCGCGGCTCGTGCCCGACCCGCTCGTGGGTGCAGCGCGCGAGCAGGACGTCGGGCGCGCCCTTCGTCACCACCACGACGCGCTCGTCGAGATCGGCGTCGACCTGCAGGGTGCTCATGAGCTTGCGCTCCGAGGTGAACGGCACTTCGCCGACGCGCTCGAAACGAGCGTCGCGGGCTTCGGTGAAGCCAGCCTTGTACTCGGCGACGAGAAAAGCCGCCTCGGTGGGGTCGCCGTGCACGATCCAGGTGCCGTCCTCCTCGTGCAGCGACGCGTCGCCGGCCAGGCTTCCGCCGGTCAGGACCGCCCGCACCTCGGCGAGAACCGGATCGCTCTCGAGCGGCCGTCCGTCCACCAGCAGCGCCCCTTCCGGGGCGTAGCCGCTGCCGGTGACCTCGACCTCGCCGCTGTGCGTGACGATCCGCTGCACGGTCATCTCGTTGCGGGTCAGGGTGCCTGTCTTGTCCGAACAGATCACCGACGCCGATCCCAGCGTCTCCACCGACGACAGCTTCTTCACGATCGCGTGCTTCCTCGCCATCCGCTGTACGCCGAGGGCGAGCACGACCGACAGCACCGCGGGGAGCCCCTCTGGGACGGCGGCCACCGCGAGGGAGACGCCCACGAGGAGCACGTCGACGAGGTCCGACGCCTCCTGGATGTCGGAGGTCAGCACGATCGCGGCCATCACGACGGCGGCGATGGCGAGCACGGCGATGCCGAGGGTCCGCCCGACACGGGCGATCTCGCGCTGCAGCGGCGTCGCTTCCTCGCTCGTCGACTCGAGCAGGGTGGCGATGCGTCCCATCTCGGTCGCCATCCCGGTGCCGGTGACCACGACGCGGCCGCGTCCGCGCGTCACGGCGGTGCCGCTGAAGACCATGTTCACGCGGTCACCGATGGCGACAGGACCGGACAGCGTCGCGACGTCCTTCAGCACCGCCTCGCTCTCGCCGGTCAGCGACGCCTCCGCCACCATGAGCGACGCCGCCTCCGTCAGCCGGCCGTCGGCGCTCACGGCGTCACCCTCGGCGAGGAGGAGAACGTCACCGGGGACGACGTCGGCGGCCGGGATCCGCTGCTCGGTGCCGTCCCGGATGACCGATGACGTGGCCGCGGCCATGCGCTGAAGGGCGGCGACGGCCTCCTCGGCCCGGGCCTCCTGCACGTAGCCGAGCACGGCGTTGGCGATGAGGATGGCGCCGATGACGACGGCCTCGAAGGGCAGGCCCTCGGCGCCCTCGACCACCCACGTGACAACCGAGATCGCCACCGCGGCGAGCAGCAGGTAGACGAGGGGATCCGCGAACTGGGCGAGGAGCTTGCGCCATGCCGGCACGGGAGCGGCGGCGTCGAGCCGGTTGGCGCCGAAGCGTGCGAGGCGCGCCGAAGCCTCGGTGTTCGTAAGCCCGGTGCCAGGGTCGATCTCGGCGGCCGCCGCCACGACGGCGGCGTCGGCGAGCCACGGCTCGTCGATCACGTAGGGGATGTTTCCACGCCAGCCACGACGTTGAGCCGGCGCAGGGACGTCGTGGCGGCCTCCGGGGTCGACTGCCCGATGCCGAGCACGCTGGCGGCGAGCGCGTCCGCCCGCCCTCCTGCCAGCGGGCTGCTGCCTTCTGGCGGTGATTTCGGGCCAGGTTGGCCCAGTTTCACCGCCAGAACGGGAACGAACGGGAAACGGACGGGCGGACGGGCGCGGCCGGGCGACGCGGCGACGCGGATCTCGGCTAGTGCAGGCGGACGTATTCGAAATCGACCGGCTTCTGATGGATCCCCGCGCTGGGCGGCGCCAGCCACCCCGCGACCTTGCCGGGCTCGTGCACCGCAACCATGTTGGCGGCGACGATCGCGCGGTCCGCCTCGGTGGGAAGCCAGTGCTGAGCGCCGGCAGCCCATTCGGCGTCAGTCGCCAACCGGCCATCCGGAGTCACTCGTCGGCCCCGGAACGCGCCCACCGCACGGTTGAACGCGACGTGCGGCAGTCGCAGCTCGCGCCCGACCGCGGCGAGCGTTCGGTTCCAGCGATCGACGCCTCGTTGGCAGTCTGCGACGTAGTCGTCACGCAGGGTCTCGTTGAGCGCCGAGAGCGCAGGTACGTCGCGCGACGACACCTCGTCGTGGACCACGTCGGGCACTGGTCGGCTAGAGGTGCGCAGCTGGTGGTCGTCCTCGCGCCTCTCTTCTTGGAATCTGCCCTTGAGCCCGGACGCGAAGTAGTTCGCCGCGTTCGTGGAAGTCTCGGCTCCGAACAGGTCCAGCGACAGGCTGTAGTGCCGGTTGAGGTAGCGCTGCAGTAGGTCGACGTCGAACCCGCCGTGGTCGGCGAGGTCGTCCGTGTCGTGTTCCTTCATCAGCTGGACGGTCCGCTGGATCACGCGGCCGATGCCTCCGGCCCCGACGAACATGTGATGCGCCTCCTCCTTCAGCATGAAGTCACACGTGCGCGACAGCGGATCGAAGGCACTCTCCCGCAGTGACGCGAGCTGGAATTTCCCATCACGGTCCGTGAAGTAGGTGAAGAAGAAGAACGACAGCCAGTCAGTCGTCGGTTCGTTGAACGCGCCCAGGATGCGCGGCCGGTCGGGATCACCGGAGTGGCGCTCGAGCATCGCGTCGGCCTCGTCCCGTCCGTCGCGACCGAAGTACCGGTGAAGGAGGTACACCATCGCCCAGAGATGGCGACCCTCTTCGACGTTCACCTGAAAGAGGTTTCGAAGGTCGTACAGGCTCGGTGAGGTCATGCACAGATCCCGCTGTTGCTCGACGGACGCGGGCTCGGTATCGCCTTGCACGACGATGAGCCGCCGGAGATCGGCACGGAACTCTCCCGGGACCTCGGCCCACACGGGCTCGCCGTGGTGATCGCCGAACGCGATCGTGCGGCCGGCCTCGGGCTCGGCGAGGAAGATGCCCCATCGGTACTCCGGCAAGGTGACGAAGTCGAAGTGGGCCCATCCCTCTTGCCCTACCGACACGGCGGTGCGCAGGTAGCACGGCTTGTCTTGGAAGGCGACGGGCCCCAGCTCCTTCCACCACGCGAGAAACCTGGGCAGCCAGCCCTCGAGTGCTCGTTGCAGTCGGCGGTCGCTGGCGAGGTCGACGTTGTTCGGAATCGCGGCGTTGTAATCGACGGCGGACATCTCAGACCCTTTCGCGTGAGAAGGTCGGCCGCGACCCGGTTCCGAAGCGTGGCAGCGCACCCTCGGAGCCGACTGCGTTGGGACGCTGGAAGATCCAGTTCTGCCACGCTGACAGCCGCCCGAAGATCTTGGTCTCGAGTGTCTCAGGCCCGACGAAACGGAGATTCGCCTCGAGGCCGGTCAGTGCGTCCGGTGAGAAAGCATTGCGTTCTTCCAATGTCAGACGCACTTCCTCGTCCCAGTCGAGGTCATCAGGTATGGCGGTGACCAACTCGGCGTCGAGTGCTTCGCGTGCGCTCAATTCCTTTCCGACGAGGGCACGGGCGGCGGCAAGGGGAGCGTCGCGCCCCCAGAATCGGGACTGGAGCCGACTCAGACCGTTCGCCATCGGGTACCAGCCGTCGTTCGCCGGTGTCAGACGAACGACGGCTGGTTGGTCGGGGTGGTCGATCATGAGCGCTCGATCAGCGGCGAGGACCAGGTCGAACAACGTCCCCGCAAAGCAACTGCCGGGCTCGACGAGGGTGAGGATCGTCCGGGCCGAGACGTCGAGCCGCTTCAAGGTTCTGGTCCAGTACAACCTGACCTCTCGGACAAACCAGTGATCACTGTGCTCGCCGAGCACCTCTTCGGTCTCGCTCACCTGGCCCACGTCACCCTCTGAACGGAACACCCAGGTGCCGACCGTCGGTTCGTTGAAACGGAGATGGAGGATCGCGTCGTCCAGCTCGCGGCACAATCCGAGGAGCCAGCCGCTCGCGCCGGCTTTCGTGAGGCCGTCGGCCGATGTCGGCTGCGGCTGCGCTGGTGCCGTGATCGTCAGGTGCGCGGCACCGAGGTCGCGATCGATCCTCACGTCGAGGTGGGCGTAGGCCAAGCGGTCGCGGCTGCGCTGCACCGTGAGCGGAGCGAGCGTCGCGCCTTCGACTGCACGCGGACGATCTGAGCGTTGCGCGACACGTCTCGCCGTCTCGCGCACCACCTCGTCGAACCGGGTGCGGTTCACGACGCGGTCGACGAGACCCCATTCGAGCGCCTGGGAGCCGCGAACGCCTTCTGACTTCGTACAGAAGAGATCGGCGAGGTCTCGGCGGACGTGGCGCTTGTCGACGACCCGCGTAAGTCCGCCCGTGCCCGGGAGGACCGCGAGCAACGGAATCTCCGGGAGCGAAACGGCAGAGCTTCCGTCGTCGACGAGGATGATCTCGTCACAGGTGAGTGCGAGTTCATAGCCGCCGCCGGCCGCGGTGCCGTTCACGGCCGCAATCCAGGTCTGACCCGAGAAGTCAGTGGCTTGCTCGATGGCGTTTCGGGTCTCGTTGGTGAACTTGCAGAAGTTCACCTTGTGGTGATGACTCGAGGTGGCGAGCATCTGAATGTTCGCACCCGCGCAGAAGACCTTCTCGAAGCCTCCCGTGAGCACGACGCTTCGCACCTCCGGGTGCTCGAACCGAAGGCGCTGTACGACGTCGTACAACTCGATGTCGACCGCGAGGTCGTAGGAGTTCAACTTCAGGTCGTAGTCGGTGCGTAACCCGCCGGTGGCGTCGACGTGCATCGTGACCGTCGCGATGTCGTCATCGATGTGGACTTGCCAGTGCCTGTAGGCCTGAGGGTCGGCCTCGAACGCGATGGTCTCGAGTTCGCTCATCGGGGCCGACGGTGGCCTTGGACGCCCGAACCCGGCGCGGGACCACCCGCCGGGCCGAGGCGAGCTTGGATCTCAGGTCGTTGCATGTGGCAGACCCGTCCTCGAGTCTTCGTCCCGCAGGCGGAACCGTTGGATCTTGCCCGTTGCCGTCTTCGGAAGCGTGTCGTGGACCACGAAGCGACGCGGTCGCTTGTATCCCACGAGCCGGGTGCGACAGTGCGCGTCGAGCTCGTCGGGTGAGAGGGCCTGCTCGGGCACGGCGACGACATGGGCGACGACGCGCTGGATGCCGTCCTCGTCCGGACCACTCACGACGGCCGCTTCGAGCACGTGCTCGTGCTCGACGAGAACGGCTTCGACCTCAGCGGGCGACACCCACTCGCCGCTGACCCGGAGCATGTCGTCCGACCGGCCGAGATACGTGAAGTAGCCGTCACCCGAGCGCGTGTACATGTCGCCGGTTCGCATCACCGGACCGTGGAACGCGTTGCGGGTCGCCTCGGCGTTGCACCAGTAGCCGGTCGCCATGGACTCGCCCCCCACGTACAGATGACCCGGCACGTCGGCGCCGACCGCCGTCCCTTCGTCGTCCAGGAGACGAATGTCGTAGCCATCCACGGGCACGCCCGACGTACCCGGCCTCAGCGCACCACGACGATTCGAGATGAAGATGTGCGTGAGCTCGGTCGAACCGATGCCGTCGAGTATCTCCACCCCGAAGCGGTCGAGGAAGCGCGCGTAGAGGTCGGCCGGCAGGGGTTCGGCGGCCGAGACCGCGGACCTGACCGACTTGAAGGTGTCGTCCGGGACATCCGACGCGAGCAGCGCGGCGTAGAAGGTGGGAATGCAGAAGAACAACGTCGGCGCTTCGCGCTGCACCACGTTCGCGACCAGGGTGGGCGTCGGAGGTCGGGTCGGTTCGAGCACGGTGGTCGCCGCGACCGAGAAGGGGAAGGTCAAGGAGTTGCCCAGGCCGTAGGCGTGGAACATCGGACCGACCGAGTAGAACCTGTCTCCTCGGTCGATGTGCAGGATGTCATGTGCGTACGTCGTCGCGGTGACCTTGAGGTCGATGTGGCGATGCATGGCGAGCTTCGGCCGACCGGTTGTACCGGAGGTGCACAGCCAGAAGCCGGGAGACTCGTCCCAGGTCGGGTACGCAGGGGTTGCTGCCTTCTCGGGCCAAGCCAACGCGTCGGTCCGGAGGACCTGCGCGGTGGAGGGCCACCCTCCATCGAACGACGCGAGCTCATCGGCTCGGCCGGGGGACAGGACTGCTACTCGTGCCGCAGAGAGGTCCGCGATGGCCGCGAGTTCAGGCAGCGGGAGCAGCGGGTTTGCAGCCAGCGGGATCGCGCCGATGCGCATCGCTCCGAGGAAGGTCGCCACGAACTCGAGTGAGTCGAATGCTGCGATCAGGACGCGTTGCTCGGCATGAACACCGAGCTGCTGAAGGCCAGCCGCGGCACCGCCGACGCGGTCGCCGAGGCCGTTGTACGTCGTGACCTCGCCACCGGTGACGACGGCGACGCGCTCACCGTCTCCCGACTCGAGGTGCCGGTCGACGAGCCATTCGGCGGCGTTGAACCTCTCCGGCACACTCGCCTTGCTCGTCGGCGCCTACACCGCGCTTCAGCCGATGACATCGGCCGACGAGTCGCCGAGCAGGTAGCGCGGTCCGGTGCCGAGGGCGGCCGCACCATCGTCGGGGTTGTAGAGCGCGCATGCGCGCAACCAGCTCGCTGCAGTCCAGGAGGAGCTAGTCGGACGAATTATGGGATCGCTTTGGGATGGACTCGTGCCGTCTGATGTCGTCTCGTCCGCTCAGGGCCTCTGAGCAGGGACTTTACGGTGGGCCCGGAAGGGATCGAACCTTCGACCGAGGGATTATGAGTCCCCTGCTCTGACCACTGAGCTACGAGCCCGAGTCGCGAATCGAACCCTCAAGCTCCGGGGGTGGGACTCGAACCCACAGCCTTGGCATTAACAGTGCCCTGCTCAGCCGATTGAGCTACCCCGGAAACGCGGTGGAGGATAGCAGCGCCTCTACCAGGCCCATCACGGCCCGGTGCGTGCGCGAGCACGCATAATGGACGCCTGGGCATCCGAACACGTGCTTTGTCCGACGGATGCTCGGATCGGGCACAGCGCGATATGGCGTCCGGAACTGGGTCACGGGTATGCCGGCGAGCTCTGACCAGAACCGGTTCGCGGCGTCGAGATCGAGACCCTCGTGGAGATAGAGGCGAAGCCGCAGCCGTGACTCGTCGATGTCAAAGAATCGCCGGAGCCAGGACACGAAGAAAAGGATCATCCGCGGGTCGCTGTTGGCGAACATCACGTCGCCAGGACTCTTCCCGCCCTCGCCGGCGTAGAGTGCGACGCCCGCAACCAGGAACTCCTTCTCGGTCAGCGTGCCGATCCGCTCGCGGCCCTCGTCTACGAGGCGTTCGATCTCGGCTTGCTTGCGCCGGCTGAGACCGTTCGGCCCACGCTTGGACCATCCGTGCGTGCGGCGCTCGCCGACACGGGCTCGCCACGCCTCTTCGTCGAAGCCCACGTCTCGCACCCATATCGAGACGCTGCTCCGACTAACACCGAGTTCGTCCTCGATCTCTCGGACTGTCCATCCCCGCGCGCGCAGCTCGCGGGCGCGCTCCTGCTCGGCGACCTTTCCTCGATACCCCATGGGAACAAGTGTATGTAGGGGGTGTGACAGCGAAGCTCGGGGTACACCACCGCGCATGATGCGATTCCGGTTCGGACTGATCATCGGCTTCGCGGTCGGCTACTACTTCGGTACGAGAGCGGGCCGCGAGCGGTACGAGGAGATCCAGCGGTGGATCCGCAAGGCGAAGAGCAGTGAGCTCTACGAGGTCGCGGAGGAAAAGGCCAAGGATCTCGTGCACCACGGCGAGGAGGACACACCCGGCCGCGTGAGCGCGCCCGGTTCGGTGAGCGAAACCTTCCCGAGCGATTTACCCGGCTGAGCTACTCGCCGTCGAGGTAGTCCCGCAGCTTCTGTGAGCGGTGCGGGTGGCGGAGCTTGGCGAGCGTCTTCGACTCGATCTGGCGGATGCGTTCGCGGGTGACGCCGAACTCCCGGCCGACCTCCTCGAGCGTGCGGGCGTGGCCGTCGTCGAGCCCGAACCGCAGCCGCACGACCTGCTTCTCGCGCTCGTTCAACTCGTCGAGCGCCTCGAGGACGGCATCGTTCAGCATGGAGCGGGCGGCAATCTCCGCGGGCGCTTCCGCTTGCTGGTCCTCGATGAAGTCGGCGAGGTTGGAATCGTCCTCCTCGCCGACCGGTGAGTCCAACGACAACGGATCCTGCGAGATGCGCATGATCTCGCGCACGCGCTGGGGCGTCATCCCGACCTTGTCGGCCAGCTCCTCGACGGTGGGCTCCCGCTCGAGCTCCTGGAGCATCTGGCGCTGCACTCGATGCACCTTGTTGATCGACTCCACCATGTGCACCGGGATGCGGATGGTGCGCGCCTGATCGGCGATCGCGCGAGTGATCGCTTGGCGGATCCACCACGTGGCGTACGTCGAGAACTTGAAGCCCTTCGTGTAGTCGAACTTCTCGACGGCGCGCATGAGGCCGAGGTTGCCCTCCTGGATCAGATCCAGGAAGAGCATCCCGCGCCCCACGTAGCGCTTCGCGATGGAGACGACGAGACGGAGGTTGGCTTGGATCAGGTCCTGTTTGGCGCTGTCGCCTTCCTTCACCAACCGGGACAGTTGTCGGCGCTCGGCGAAGTCGAGCGTGTCGCCTTCGCCGGCCGCCATGAGGTCGGCGAGCTTGGAGGCGGCCGCGCTGCCCGCCTCGATGCACCGAGCGAGCACGACCTCCTCGGTCGCGTTGAGGAGCGGCACCCGACCGATCTCTTTGAGATACATGCGCACCGGGTCGGACGACCCTCCCGACCCGCGGCTGTCGGCGATCCCGCGATCGGGCGTCACCCGGGGCGTCCGCCGGCGCGCCGGGCGCGCCGAGGCGAGCGGATCGGCCGCGACGATCGGTGCGGTGATCGGCGTGACCCGCTCCGCGGCGATGACCTTGTCGAGCTCGCTCGGGTCGAGGTCACCCTCGGACGGATCGACCTCCTCGTCGAGCTCGATCCCGTTCTCCGCGAGGAGCGAACGAATCTCGGCACGCACGTCGGCGGTCAGCTCGACGTGAAGGACGGTCATCACTTCGTCCAGGGTGAGCGTCCCCTGAGCCTTCCCTCGCTCGATCATCGGACCGAGTTCGTCGTCTGGGACGCTGGCCCACGAGAGCGCAGTTGCCGAGTCGCTCATGCCCGCTCCTCGCTCCTTGCCACGAGCCAGGCTAGCAACTGCTCCGCGGCGCCGGTTCTCGTCTCGGGTTCGCGCAGTCGCTCGAGCGCCATCTTCACGTCTGCGCTCGCGCGTGAGTACGACGCGAACTCCTCGGCGTGACGCACCTCGGCGTCGAGCATGCGCAGCTCACGCGTCGTCGCCTCCTGCAAAAGCCGCACGATCACATCAATGGGCTCGGCGTCGGACTCCTCGACCGCCAGCCGCAGCAACAGCTCGGCCGCACCGGGATCGGCTGACTCCAACGCATCGTGCAACGTCGCGGCCGACGCCAACGCGCGGTACACCGCGGCGTGGCGCTCGCCGTCGAACAGCACCTCGTGCAACCACGGCGCGACGTCCTCCGGCCGATGGATGGCGAGTCGTAGCGCTTCGGTCTCAGGGGTGTCTCGCAAGGTTGACGTGACCGGCGCACGATCGACAGGCAACAGCTTCGCCCCGGCCCGCGCGCCTTTCGCACCAACGCCCCGCATGCGAGCGCGCAGTTGGTCGGGATCGAGGCGGCATCGGTCGGCGACCTCCATGACGTATTGATCGCGGACGAGATCCGACGGATGCTCGGCGATGACGGCCAGCGCCGTCTCGGCCGCCCGGGCCCGGCCTTCCGGCGATGACAGCTCCGCGGCGGTGAGCGCCCGCTCGACGCGGAAGCCGAGGAACGGCACGGCTTGCTCGACGGACTTGCGCAGCGCCTCCGGGTCGCGGTGCGCGAGATCGGCCGGGTCGACTCCGGTCGGCAGCGCGGCCACTGCCACCGCGAGATCGAGCGACTTCTCCCAGGCATAGACCCGGTCAGCCGCCTGCTGACCCGCGGCGTCGGCGTCGAACGCGAGCACGACCCGCCGTGCGAACTTGCCCAGCAGCCGGAGGTGTTCCTCAGTGAGCGCCGTGCCGCACGTCGCGACAGCACGGGGAACGCCGGCCTGTGCGAAGCCGATCACATCGGTGTAGCCCTCGCACACGATGACCTCGTCGGCCGAGACGATGTCGCCCTTGGCCCAGTTCAGCCCGTAGAGCACCTTGCTTTTCGAGTACACGGCCGTCTCAGGCGAGTTCTTGTACTTCGGACCGTCGGCACCGGGCATGGCCCGTCCACCGAACGCGACGGGGTCGCCGCTCGCGTCGAAGATCGGGAAGAGGATCCGCGCTCGGAAGGCATCGGTCTGGCGCCCACCCTTGTTCAGGAACCCGAGCCCGGTGCCCGTCATGACGTCGTCGGGCAGCCGCAGCGCTCGGGCCAACTCGTCCCACGCCTCCGGCGCCCAGCCGATCCGGTAGTCGCGCACGACCTTGCCGTCGAGACCCCGGTCGCGGAGGTAGGCACGAGCCGGGCCGGCGTCCGGCGCAGTCAAGAGCCGCTCGTGGTACCAGTCCACGGCGCGCTGCATTGCGTCGACCAGCCGAGTCCGTTGCCGGCGCCCCTCGCCTTCGGCCCGCTCGGTGTACCGCAGGGTGACGCCGGCCTTGCCCGCCAACCACTCGACCGCCCCGACGAAGTCGAGATGCTCGATCTCCCGGACGAAGCTGATCACATCGCCGCCCCGGTGGCAGGCACCGAAGCAGTACCAGAAGCCTTCTTGCTGGTTGACCGAGAACGACGGCGACTTCTCGGCGTGGAACGGGCACAGCCCGACGAACCGCGTCCCTACCCGCTTGAGCTGCACGTACTGGGTGACGATGCCGACGATGTCGGAGAGGTCGCGGACCTTGACCACATCTTCGTCCACGATCCCCACGCCCGGAGGGTACCGCCGCCGGGCCCGAAGACCCGGCGGCGGCTCCGACTAAGGACGAACTTCGAACACGCGGTTGAACGGCGTCTCGGTCGCCCGGCGAAAACCCGTGAACCCGGCCTCGGCGAGCAGCGCCTGCCAGCGCGAGTCGGGCACCTGCGAGCCGAGCGCCAGCCCGACCTCCTGGGCTTTCGACGCCGGCGTGCAGATCGTCGTGGACGCCGAATAGAAGATACGGCCGACCGGACCGACGGCGTCCTCGAGATGCTCGCCGGCCAACGGCTCGACGAGCAACCACGTCCCGTCGGCGGCGAGCGACGCGAGCACGTGGCGGGCCGCGCCGACCGGGTCGCCCATGTCGTGCAGCGCGTCGAACACGCACACCAGGTCGTAGCCGGTACCGGGATACTCCGCGGCCGCCGCCACCTCGAAGGTGACCCGGTCGCCGACCCCGGCATCCGCCGCCCGCTTGCGCGCGGCCTCGATCGACCCTTCGTGGTAATCGAACCCGCTGATGCGGGACTCGGGGAACGCCTGCGCCAGCAAAATGGTCGACGCGCCGTAGCCGCAACCGATGTCGGCGACGCGCGCGCCGCTCCGCAACTTCTCCTCGACACCGTCGAGGGCCGGGATCCACGCATGCACCAGGTTCCCGACGTAGCCGGGCTTGAACAGTCGCTCGGTGCCCACGAACAGATCCTCGTGGTGTTCGTGCCAGCCGAAGCCTGCGCCCGTGCGGAAGGCTTCGGAGATCTTCTCCTCGTCCTTCACCGCCGCCGCCGCGATCGTCATGGCGCCAGCGAGGAATGCGGGCGTGCCTTCGTGGGCGAGCACCGCAGCCTGCTCGTCGGTGAGGTGGTAGCAGCCGGTGCCCCCGTCGTACTCGCAGTACCCGCTGACGTACTGGGCGTTGAGCCACTCCTGTACATAGCGCTCGTCGCAGCCGGCGCGCGCCGCCACGTCGGCCGCGGTCGCTGGGCCGGCGGCGGCCAACGCCTTGTAGAGGCCGAGCTTGTCGCCGATCACGACGGTGGCGGCGTGGATCGCCGCCCCGAAGTCACCGACGAACGTACCGATGAACTGCTCCAACTTCGCTTCGTCGATCGCCATCATCGCTCCTTGTCAGATTGGGACGGACGAAAGCGACGATGGAGGAAGCGGGTTGCAATCGCCATGCGACGCCGGCTGCAAGGACATCGCAATGGGCGGGCGGCAATCTGGCACCATGCTCGCTGAGATGAACGTTGGCCCCCTTGTCCCCCGGCCGGTCGCGGGGTCGGTGGAGGAACTGCTCGCCGGCACCACCGACCGCCAGCCCCTGACGTCCTCCGACGGGAAGTCGGGTGCGTCCTTCGAGCGGGTGAAGATCAACGGGGCCTGGTTCGTGGTCAAGCACCTTCACGTCGACGACGACTGGATCATGCGGGCCTACGGCGACGTTCGCTGCCGACCGCTTCTCGTCTGGAAGTCGGGGCTGCTCGACGCGCTTCCGGCGAGTATCGATCACGCGGTCGTCGGCGCGGCGGAGGGCACCGGGCGCAACGGGTGGGGCGCCTCGATCCTGCTGCGCGACGTGAGCACCGACCTGGTGGCCCCGGGCGACGATCCCGTCCCCCTCGACCAGCACCTCGGGTTCCTCGATCACATGGCCGAGCTGCACGCTCGCTTCTGGGGCTGGGACGACACCGTGGGGCTGACGCCGTACGCGACCCGGTGGACCACGTTCTTGCCCGAGATGGTCGCGATCGAGCGCCGGCGGGGCCCGTTCGAGGGCGTCCCGCCCATCATCGGTCGCGGGTGGACCGTGTTTCCCTCCCGGGTGCCGCCGGCCGTCGCCGACCTCGTGCTTGGCTTGCAGGCCGATCGCGATCCGCTCGTGACCGCGCTACGCGCCACGCCGTCCACCTTTCTCCACGGCGACTGGAAGATGGGCAACCTCGGCACGAACGCCGACGGCGCGACGATCTTGCTCGACTGGGCCGGCCCGGGCGAAGGCCCGTGCGCAGCGGAGCTGACGTGGTATCTGGCTCTCAACGCGGCGCGCCTGCCGAACAGCAAGGAAGCCGCGATCGACGCGTACCGCGGGGCGCTCGCCGGCTACGGCGTCGACGTCGGCGATTGGTGGGAGCGACAGCTCGGCCTCGCGATGGTTGGGGCCCTTCTCCAGTTCGGGTGGGAAAAGGTCCTCGGCGCGGACGACGAGCTCGACTGGTGGGTCGACCGCGCCGTCGACGGTGCCCGGTACCTCTGAACGCGAGCCGTTCGTTCGAGGTCGCGCGAACAGGCCCACCTGCTGGTCGAGCCGGCTTCGAGCGGAAAGGCTTCGCCTTTCGGCTCGAGCGCTTACTTGTCGTCGGGGTGGACGAGGGCTTCGATGTCGAGGTGGCGGCCCTCGCGGCGTTCGGCCCACACTGACGCGGCCACTGACCCGGCGAGGAACAGGACAATGGTCGACAGGCCGAGCCAGGTCGGGGGATGCCAGACCTGGTTCAGCAGCATCTTCATCCCGACGAACGCGAGCACGAACCCCAGACCGACGTTCAGGTAGCGGAAGCGGCCCGCCATCCCGGCCAGGCAGAAATAGAGGGCCCGCAAGCCGAGGATGGCGAACGCGTTCGAGCTGAACACGATGAACGCCGACCGCGACACGGCGAGGACCGCAGGGATCGAGTCGACGGCGAACAGCACGTCGGTGGTCTCCACCATGATCAGCACCGCGAACAGCGGGGTGGCCAGCCGCCGTCCCGAGATCCGCGTGAACAGCCTCTGGCCGTCGTAGTCCGGTTGGGACGGCACGACCCGCCGGACGAGCCGCAGCCCGAGGTTCTTGTCCGGATGGACCTCGGTCTCGTCGTGCCGAGCGATGCGCCAGGCCGTGAACAGCAGGAACGCGCCGAACGCGTAGAGGACCGCGTCGAAGCGGCGGACCAGCTCGACGCCCGTGAAGATGAACACGGACCGCAGGACGAGTGCGCCGAAGATGCCCCAGAACAGGGTGCGGAACTGGTACTGCTTGGGCACCGCGAAGTACGTGAAGATCACGGCCCACACGAAGACGTTGTCGACCGACAGGCTCTCCTCGATCAGGTAGCCGGAGTAGTACTCCCCCGCCGCCTGCCCGCCGTGCCGCCAGATCACGAACAGGCCGAAGGAGAGCCCGATCGCGATCCACACCGCGCTCTCGGCCGCAGCCTCCTTGAGGCTGAGCGCCTTCGGCTCGCGGTGGAGGATGAGCAGATCGGCCACGAGCAGCGTCACGACGACGGCGAGGAAGAAGATCCACTCCCAGTCGTGGACGTGGACCTTCGCGAACCCACCCTCGTCGGTGCTCTCCGAGGCGACGAGCGCCAGGAAACCTCTCATTCTGGTCGCACGGCGCCGCGCAAGCGGATCGCTCGCGGCGCGAGCGATGGACCGCTCGGTCCGCCCCGTCCGACAGCAGCGCCCGTACGGGCGCGGCAACCTCCGACTGCCAGTCGGCCCGGGTTTCCGCCGCTCGGCCTGCGGCCTGGCTTCGGCACTGTCATTCCCGCGCGAGCGTGCGGTGCGTCAGCGAGTGTCCGAGGTGCCGGCCCCGAGTACCGCCTGGGCCGACGCCAGCCGGGCGATGGGCACCCGGAAGGGCGAGCAGGACACGTAGTCGAGCCCCGCCTCGTGGAACAGCGTGATCGACTCGGGGTCGCCGCCGTGCTCGCCGCAGACGCCGAGCTTCAGGCCGGGCTTCGCGGCCCGTCCCCGCTTGGCGGCGAGCTTCACGAGTTCGCCGACACCCCGCACGTCGATGGTCTCGAACGGGTTGCGCTTGAGCAGCCCGTGCTCGAGATAGGCCTCCATCATCCGGCCCTCGACGTCGTCGCGGCTGAACCCGAGGGTCATCTGCGTGAGGTCGTTGGTGCCGAAGCTGAAGAAGTCGGCCTCGAGGGCGATGTCGTCGGCTCGCAGACAAGCCCGCGGCGTCTCGATCATCGTTCCGATCGTGACCTCGAGGGGCTTCTTCACCTTCTTCTGCGCCTTGTCGATCGCGTCCTCACACCACTGGCGAGCGAGGGTCAGCTCGGGCTGGGTGATCGTGAGCGGGATCATGATCTCGATGACGGGAGTGCCGCCCTTCTTGACCCGCTCGGCGGCGGCCTCCATCAATGCCCGCACTTGCATGGCGTATAGGCCGGGCTTCACGACACCGAGACGCACACCCCGCGTACCGAGCATCGGGTTGAACTCGTGCCAGGCCAGCGCGGCTTGGTACAGCTCCTCCTCCTCGTCGGTGAGACCGACGGTGGCCTTCTTGACCGCCAGCTCTTCGGTGGACGGTAGGAACTCGTGCAGCGGCGGGTCGAGCAAGCGGACCGTGACCGGCAGTCCGTCCATCTCCTTGAGGATCTCTTCGAAGTCCGCCTTCTGCGCGACCCGCAACTCCTCGAGGGCCGCTTCCTCCTCGCTCGGCGTGTCGGCCAGGATCATCCGGCGCACGATGGGCAACCGGTCGTCGCCGAGGAACATGTGCTCCGTGCGGCAGAGGCCGATGCCCTCGGCGCCAAACTTGATCGCGTTGGCGGCGTCGGGGCCGTTGTCGGCATTGGCCCGCACCGCAAGGTGACCCTTCCGGACCTCGTCGGCCCAACCGAGGATGACGTCGAACTCGGCCGGCGGCTTCGCCTCGCTCAGCGTGACCTCGCCCAGGACGACCTCGCCGGTGGTGCCGTCAAGCGAGATCGTGTCCCCTTCGTGGACGACGACGTCGCCCGCGACGAAGCGGCCGGCATGGATGCGGACAGCTTCGGCGCCGACGACCGCGGGAATGCCCCAGCCTCGAGCCACGACCGCGGCGTGGCTGACGAGGCCGCCGCGGGCCGTGAGGATGCCCTCGGAGACCTGCATACCGTGAACGTCCTCGGGTGACGTTTCGTTGCGCACGAGGATGACCTTCTCGCCCCGCTCGGAGGCATCGACCGCGCTGTCGGCGGTGAAGTACACCCGACCGACCGCCGCGCCCGGCGACGCCGCGAGGCCCTTGGCGATGACCTTGAAGTCCCGACCTTCGAACTGCGGATGCAGCACCTGGTCGAGGTGGTCGGCCTCGAGGCGCAGCAGCGCCTCGCTCTTCGACAGCTTGATGTGACGGTCCTTTGTCATGTCGACGGCCATCTTCAACGCCGCCGCGCCCGTGCGCTTGCCGACGCGGGTCTGGAGCATCCAGAGCTTGCCTTGCTCGACGGTGAACTCCGTGTCGCACATGTCGCGGTAGTGCGACTCGAGCCGCTTGAAGATCTTGAGCAGGTCGGCGTGGATCTTCGGCCACCGCTCGGCCATGTCCTCGAGCCCGAGTGTGTTGCGGATGCCGGCGACCACGTCCTCGCCCTGGGCATTGATCAGGAAGTCGCCGTACGGCTTGTTCTCGCCCGTGGCCGCGTTGCGGGTGAAGCCGACGCCGGTGCCGGAGTCCTCGTCCCGGTTGCCGAACACCATCGTCTGCACGTTGACCGCGGTACCGAGGTCGTCGCTGATCCGCTCTCGCACTCGATAGGCGCGCGCTCGGGCGCCGTTCCAACTGCGGAACACGGCCTCGATCGCGCCCCTCAGCTGGATCGTAGGGTCCTGCGGGAACGGCTTCTTCGTGTGGCGCCGCACGATGTCCTTGTACCGCTGCACGAGCCGCTGGAGGGTCTCGGCGCTGATCTCGGCGTCGGAGTCGACGGCGTCCCATTCCCTCGCCATCTCGAGGAGGTGATCGAACTCCTCGCCGGGGACGTCCAACACGATGCGCCCGTACATCTGGATGAACCGCCGGTACGAGTCGTACGCGAAGCGCTCGTCGTCGGTCTGCTTCGCCAGCCCGACCACCGACTCGTCGTTGAGGCCGAGGTTGAGGACGGTGTCCATCATCCCGGGCATCGAGAACTTCGCACCCGACCGCACGCTGACGAGCAGCGGGTCGACCGCATCGCCGAGCTTGCGGTTCATGGTCTTCTCGAGCTTGGCGAGATGCTTGGCGATCTCGTTGTCGAGGCCGGCGGGCCAGCCGTCGTGCATGTAGGCCCGGCACGCGTCGGTGGTGATCGTGAAGCCAGGAGGCACCGGCAGCCCCAGCACCGAGGTCATCTCGGCCAGGTTGGCGCCCTTGCCGCCGAGGAGGTCCTTCATTTCCATCGGCGGCCTGCGGTGCTTGTGATCGAACGAATACACGTAAGTCGGCACGATCCGTGAGCCTACTTGCGGCCGGCGACATCTCGTTCTGGCGACATTTGGCCGGCGGGCCGCCGGTTGGCGCGCGCCGGAACGCGCTCGCGCTCGTGGCTCGGTGTCACACGGCCGGGGTACCAGCGTCACGTGCGATATGGCGTGGTGATCCCTGGAGGCGACCCGCGGTCGTCGGTGGCGTTGGGTGTCGAGGCCGAGAAGGCGGGATGGGATGGCCTCTTCGTGTGGGAGGGCGTCTACGGGCAGGACGCGTGGACCACGCTCGGGGCGATCGCGGCCCGCACCGAGCGGATCCGCCTGGGCACGATGCTCACGCCGCTCCCCCGCCGGCGCCCGTGGAAGCTCGCCAGCGAGGTGGTGACCTTGGATCATTTGTCCGACGGGCGGGCGATCCTGGCGGTGGGGTTGGGCGCGTACGACCCGGTGCTCGGACTCACGGGCGAGAAAGGCACACGCCGCAGCCGGGCCGAGCGACTCGACGAAGGTCTCGCCGTCGTCACCGGTCTCTGGAGCGGCGAGCGCGTGCAGTTCGACGGCAAGCACTACCGCGTCGACATACCCGCGGGGCCGACGCCGCTGCAGGCGGACGGCATCCCGATATGGGTGGTCGGCGTGTGGGGGCGGCCGGCGTCCATCGGCCGAGCCGTCCGTTACGCCGGCGTGCTGCCGGCCGCCATCGGCGACGACGGCGGCATCGGGCAGGCCTCACCCGCCGACGTTGCGGAGATCGCGGCCTTCGCTACGACCGAGCGCGACGGAGAGCCGTTCGACATCGTGGTCGAGGGTGAGACACCTCGGGACGACCTGGGTCCGTGGCGCGAGGCCGGGGCCACGTGGTGGCTGGAGACCCGCTGGGAGAAGGGGGACGAGTTCGGCCCGCGAGTGGCGCAGGGACCGCCGCCCGCTATCTGAGTCTCACCACGGTCCGCGGCGCGTCGTCGGGCGCGCTCATGCCGTCTTCCCAGAACACGTACGTCGCCCTCTCGGCCGTGCTGAACCCAGCATGACGACCTGACGCGTCGATCGCGATCAGGGACATGACCGGCGCGTGCTCGCCGGTGTCCAGGGAGCCCACGTCGGCCATCGCGGCGCGGCCGGCATCGTCGAGTGTCGCTCCCGCGGCGAGTGCGGCAACGACCATCCGGGCCGTACCGGCGCGCACCGCGAGCTCACCCCAGCCCGTGCATGCGGCCGCGCCGTAGCGGGAGTCCGCGTAGTTGCCCGCGCCGATGACCGGTGAGTCGCCGAGCCGCCCGGGGTACTTCCACGCCCACCCGCTGGTGCTGACGGCAGCGGCGATGTCGCCGCGTCCGTCGCGGGCGATGACGTTGACGGTGCCGCTCGCTCGCTCCGGATCGGTGGCGAGCGCGGCCACCTGACTCAACATCAAGCTGGCCACCCCGTCGCGGGGTAACCGACCCTCGATGCCGTCACGCCAGACCTTTTCTGCGTCCGGCGTCAGCAGGTCCTCGGCCTCCAAACCGAGCTCGGCGGCCAGACGGGCCGCGCCGTCGCCGACGACCAGGACGTGCGGCAAGCGCTGCATGACGGCGCGGGCGACCGTGATCGCTTGGCGGTATCCGCGGAGCGCGCCGACGGCGCCGCACCGGCGGCTCGTGCCGTCCATGATCGAGGCGTCGAGCTCGACGTCGCCCAGCACATTCGGGTAGCCGCCGAAGCCGACGGTGTGGTCGTCCCGGTTGTCCTCGACCAAACGCACGACCGCCTCGACCGCGTCGAGCGCCGCGCCACCGTCGCTCAAGATCGTCATCCCGACATCCATTCCGATCCCGGCGTTGGCCGATCCGGCGAGGACGGTGTCGTCTACGCGCAACGGCGGACGAGCCAGTCGGCGAGCGCAACCGCGATGCCGTCGGCCTCCTCGACCGGCCGATGGCCGCCGTCGGGGAACATCACGAGTTCGCTGTCGGGGATCGACTCGTGCATGCGGTACTGGACCGTGGGCGGCGTGAAGTGGTCGCGCTCCCCGCCGAGGATCAGGACGGGAACGGCGATCGTCGGCAGGACGTCAGCCGCGGAGTGGCCTCGCATCGGGCTCAGCAGCCGCGACATGACCGAGAAGTCGACCTCGCCGATCTGGCGCACGTGGGGGACGATGTCGTCGTACGTGTACGCGATCGGCGTGCCGTCGCGCACGACGGCGGCGCGGTCCTTCGGCCAAGTGGCATGGAGGCGGCCTTGCTGCGCGGCTTGGGCGGGTCGACTACGGCTGTCACACGAGCCGTTCGCGGAGGTGGTCGACCAGCTCATCGACGCGGATCCGGTCCTGTGCCATCGAGTCGCGCTCGCGCACCGTGACCGCCTTGTCGTCGATGCTCTCGAAGTCGACCGTGACGCACAGCGGCGTGCCGATCTCGTCCTGCCGTCGATAGCGGCGGCCGATGGCCTGCGTCTCGTCGTAGTCGGTCATGAAGTGCGGCTGCAGCAGCTTGAGCACCTCCCGCGCGGTCGGGACGAGGCGCTCGTTCTTCGACAAGGGCAGCACGGCGACCTTGTACGGGGCCAGCCGGTGGTGCAGGCGCAGGACGGTGCGCTGCTCGCCCCGCACCTCCTCCTCGTGGTAGGCCGCGAGGAGGAAGGCCATCATCGACCGCGTCGCACCGGCGGCGGGCTCGATGACGTGCGGTACCCATCGCTCACCCGTGGCCTGGTCGAAGTACTCGAGCCGCTCGCCGGAGAACTTGGCGTGCTGAGTGAGGTCGTAGTCGCCGCGGTTGGCGATGCCCTCGAGCTCGCCCCAGCCCCACGGGAACAGGAACTCGACGTCGTAGGTGCCCGACGAGTAGTGGGACAGCTCATCGGCATCGTGGGCTCGGAGCCGCAGATGCTCGGCGGGTATGCCGAGGTCGAGATACCACTGCTTCCGTTCGTTGACCCAGTAGTCGAGCCACTGGGTGCCTTCGTCGGGCGCGACGAAGTACTCCATCTCCATCTGCTCGAACTCGCGGGTACGGAAGACGAAGTTGCCCGGCGTGATCTCGTTGCGGAACGACTTGCCGACCTGCGCGATGCCGAACGGCGGCTTCTTGCGACTGGTGGTGAGTACGTTCATGAAGTTGACGAACATGCCCTGCGCCGTCTCCGGCCGGAGGTAGCAGATGGCGGCGTCTTCCTCGATCGGGCCTGCGAAGGTCTTGAACATGAGGTTGAACTGGCGGGCTTCGGTGAAGCTGCCGCGGGCGCCGCAGTTCGGGCAGACGTCGGGGTCGTCGAGCTGGTCCTGCCGGTACCGCTCCTGGCAGTTCCGGCAGTCGACGAGCGGGTCGGTGAAGTTCTGGAGGTGACCGGACGCCTCCCAGATGGCCGGGGGCGAAAGGACCGACGCGTCGAGGCCGACGATGTCGTCGCGGAGTTGCACCATCGAATGCCACCAGGCGTCCTTCACGTTGCGCAGCATGAGTACGCCGATGGGCCCGTAGTCGTACGTCGAGCGGAAACCGCCGTAGATCTCCGCCGACGGGAACACGAACCCGCGCCGCTTGCACAGGTTCACGACCTTGTCGATCAGCGAGGGATCCGGCTCCGCCATGGCGATCGAGCCTATCGGTGCCCTCCTGGATGCCCCGCCCCGATTGCGTGGGCGCGGCAGAATGCGCGCATGGCCGCATACCCCGCGCCCGCGGTGGCGCAGAGGGACCCGACCGCCGTCATGGGTCGCCGCATCCTCGCCTTTCTCATCGACACCGTGATCGTCGGTGTGATCTTCTTCGTAGCGTTCTTCGCCCTCGCCGAGACGCACGAGGGTGTGGTCGACCCCACGGTCGAAACGAAGACCGAGTTCAAGCTCATCGGCGATCAGCACTACTTCTACATCCAGTCCAACAACGAGGTCCGCGAGGTTCACGACAGCGAGTTCTGGACGGTCATGGGCATCACGTGGGGGTACTACTTCGTCGGGCTCGGGTTGCTCCAGGGAGCCACGGGCGCCACACCCGGCAAGGCCATCACCGGCATACGGGTCGTCGGCAACGACGGACGTGCACCAGGCGTCGGCCGGGGCCTCCTGCGCCAGCTCCTCTGGATCGTGGACGACGTCCCGTACATCTTCCCGCTCGTCGCCCTCATCAGCAGCCTCGCCACCACCGGTCACCGTCGCGTCGGTGACCTCGTCGCCGGCACCCGCGTCGTCGCGCGAGCGGCCGCCAATGCCGGCGCGGCCGCGACGCCGGTGGGCGCCATGGGCCCGCCGGGTGCGCCCCAATGGGATCCGGCCCGGGGTACCTACATCCAGTGGGATCCGGGCCGCGGGGTCTGGCTCCAGTGGAGCACGGCCCAGCAGCAGTGGACGCCCATCTAAAGGAGCACCCTGAAGTAATGGACGCACACATCTCGCCGGCTCTCGACGCCGCTCGCGGCGTCCTCGTCCTCGCCGCACCGCAAGGTGTGCGGCTTCGTCCTCCGTCCTGGCGAGCGACGCCGACCGCTCGGCGATCTGCACACGCCATTACTTCAGAGCACTCCTAGCCATGCGCGTCCGGCTCACGCTCGCGGGTTCGATCGTCGCTCTCGCGCTCGCGGGTTGCGGCACGTCCGACGACGCCTTGGACACGACGACCACCACCACCACCCAGGCGTCCTCGACGACGACGACGGAGGCGTCGACCACGACCGCCCTTGCCTGCGATGCCGGCCCCCGGCCCAATGGCGCCATCCAAGTCGTCGAAGCGGCCGGGGACTTCGACGGCGACGGCACGGCCGACGTGTTGGTCACCTACGGCGGGGGCACCGAGGCCGACCCGTCGCCATGGCACGCGCGGGTCGAGCTGGCCGCTGGCGGCGCGGCCGACACCGTCATCCCGGACGCTTCGGGCTTCGCTCCTGTCCGGGCTCTCGGCGCGGCGGACATCTCGACCGACGCCGGCCTCCCTCCCGACGGCAGCGGCGACGAGGCGTTCGTCCAGGTCGGCTCCGGTGCATCCGACGCGCTGGTGGGCATCTTCCAGTGGCAGGCCTGCTCGCTGCTTCGCCTTCCCGGTCCCGGGGCCACCGATCTGAACGTGTTCGCGGTGGGAGGCAGCGTGACCCACCTTGACGGCTTGCGCTGCGAGGGCGTGGCCGGGGGTCAGCGGCTGATCGTGCTGAGCGCCGCGAGCACGGACGGCACTACGTACGCAACGACCGAACAGGCGGTGCGGATCGAGGCCGGTCGATTCGTGCCCGCCGGGCCGCTGAGCGAAGGCGAGATCGCCGGGAACAGCCCCGAGCTCGCGGCCTACGCCATCGTCGACTGCATCGGCGTCGAGACGCCGTAACCGGCGGGCGGGTTCAGCCGAGGTCGAGCAGGGACACCGACCGGAGGCGGCGTTCGAGGTGATGCTCCATCGCCCGGGTCGCGAGGTGCTCGACCTCTTCGGTGGCGGGCGACTGGTGCTCGTTGAGCGCGGCCCCCAGCTGGCCGCCGAGGATGAGCCGGAGGAGATCGATCGCCCGCTCGCTGAGCGGCGTGCCGCGACGATCCGTCTCGCACAGGACGCCACCCTCCTCCAAATCGAACGCGACCAGACGCTCGCCGGCACCGCAGGTGACGCACGCGTCGACCACGGGCTGGAAGCCCTCGTGGGCGAGCAGCTTCCAGAAAAAGCCAGGCAGGACGAGCGGCGCGTTGCGGGCGGCCAATGCCCGCAACGCCCCGAGGAGCATCGTGTACAGACGGGTGTCGGGCTGCCGCTCCTGGGCGAGCTGGTCGACGGCTTCGAGCATGGCCGACGCGCGGCTGAAGCGGTCGAGGTCGTCGCGGATGGAGCGGAACTGGTCGATGGCGTCGGCTTGGCTGACCACCTGGAGCTCGCCGCGACCCTCGTACATCAGCAGGGCCGTGTGGCTGGTCGGCTCCAGGCGGGCGCCGAAGCGGCTCTTCGTCTTGCGGACGCCCTTCGCAACGGCGCGCACCTTGCCGTGCGCCCGGGTGAGGATCACGACGATGCGGTCGGCCTCCCCGAGTCGGTAGGTGCGCAGGACGATGCCTTCGTCGCGGTAGAGGCTCACGTGTCGACCGCGCCGAAGCGGCGATCGCGGCGTTGGAACTCGCGCACCGCCTCGAACAGGTGCTCCCGGCGGAAGTCGGGCCAGAGGACATCGGTGAAGACGAGCTCGCTGTACGCGAGTTCCCACAGGAGGAAGTTCGAGATCCGGAACTCGCCCGACGTGCGGATCACGAGATCGGGGTCGGGCATGTCGGGGTCGTACAGGCGGGAGCGAATGGCCTTCTCGTTGACCCTCGACGCCGGCACGCCGTCGGCGACGATGGACCGCACCGCGTCCACGATCTCCGCCCGGCCTCCGTAGTTGAAGGCGATCGTGAACGTCATGCCCGTGTTGCTTGCGGTGAGCTCGATCGCCTCGTCCATACGCCGGAGCAGCCGGCGCGGCACGGGGCGATCACGGCGACCGATGAACCGCATGCGCACGTTGCGCGCGTGCAACTCATCGCGCCGGCGGACGAGGATCGACTCATTGAAGTTCATGAGGAAGCGCACCTCGTCGACCGGGCGCCGCCAGTTCTCGGTCGAGAACGCGTAGACGGTGAACCACCCGATGCCGAGATCGAGCGCGCCCTCGACGGCGTCGAACAGCGCTTCCTCGCCCGCGGCGTGACCGTCGGTGCGCCGGAGCCCCCGCTTGGTGGCCCAGCGCCCGTTGCCGTCCATGACCGCGGCGATGTGGACCGGTATACGCCCCGGATCGATGCCGTCGAGGTCCACGCGGGCGAGGGTACTGCTCGGGTTGCGCCCAACGGAGGCTGCCCGGGTCAGGTGTGGGCGCTGACCGGCGTGTGTGCGCTCACCGGGCATATCCGGGCGGTGAGCGCGCGAACCTTGCCGCGGGTGCCGCCTGTCCCCTCGTGTCTCACGGGCGGTGCACCATTGGGGGCGTGGACCTCGACGGGGCGCTCGACCGGGTGGTGGCCGCCTTGCCGGGCGGAGGCGAGGCGCGGCCGGGGCAGCGCCGGATGGCGGCCGCAGTAGAAGGCGCGATCGAGAGCGGGCGCCACCTGGTCGTGCAGGCCGGCACAGGAACCGGCAAGGGCCTGGCCTATCTCGTGCCCGCCATCCTCTCGGGCCACAAGGTGGTGGTCGCCACCGCCACGAAGGCGCTACAGGATCAGCTGTGCGGCAAGGACCTTCCCTTCCTGGCCGAGCACCTCGACCGGCCCTTCACGTACGCGCTCCTCAAGGGGCGCTCGAACTACCTCTGCCTCCAACGCGCCCACGAGGCGCTGGGCAGCGACGAACAGCTGGCGCTCGACGGCGTGAGCGATCGAGCCGGACGCAAGGAGGTCCTCGCCCTCATCGAGTGGGGGACGAAGAGCGAGACCGGCGACCGCGCCGACCTCGCCGTCGAGCCCTCGCCCCGGGCGTGGGCCGCGGTCAGCGTCAGCGCGCGCGAGTGCCCGGGCGCGAACCGATGCCCGATGGGCGAGGTCTGCTTCTGCGAGCGATCACGAGAAGCGGCCGAGGAAGCCGACGTGGTCGTCGTCAACACCTACCTCTACGGCGTGCACCTCGGGGCCGAGGGGGCCATCCTCCCCGACCACGATCTCGCGGTGTTCGACGAGGCTCACCAGCTCGAGGACATCGTGGCCGAGACGTCGGGCCTCGAGCTCGGACCGGGCCGGTTCACGTGGCTCGCCCGCGCCGTCCGAGCGATCATCGCCGACGACGCCCTCGTCGCGGAGATCGACGCCGCCGGCGACATCCTCGGCAGCGCCCTGGTCGAGCTGCTCGGGTCCCGCATCAAGGGCCGGATCGACGGCGAGCTGGCCCGCGCCCTCGACGTCGCCCGCAGCAGGGTCGAGCGGGCTATAGCCGCGCTGCGCAAGATCGACAATGCGGCCGCGGGCGACGTGAGTGCCCGCAAGCAGCGCGCCACCAAGGCCGCCACCTTCCTGATCGACGACATCGACGCCGCGGCGGTGGTCGCGGAGTCACAGGTCGCGTGGGTGGAGGGCACGCCCGCCGCCCCGATCCTGCGGATCGCACCCGTGGACGTTTCGGGGCGGCTCGCTGCGCTGCTGTGGCCGAACGTCACCGCCGTGCTCACGAGTGCGACCATTCCGCCCGGTCTCCCGGCACGGCTCGGGATGCCGGCGGAGAACACCGACGTGCTCGACGTCGGCAGCCCGTTCGACTACGAGACCCATGCCGTCCTCTACTGCGCGGCGCACCTGCCCGATCCCCGCACACCCGCGTACGAGCCGGCGATGCACGACGAGCTGGAGGCGCTCATCCGGGCCGCCGGCGGGCGCACGCTGGCGCTCTTCACGAGCTGGCGGGCGATGACGGCGGCGGCCGACGCGCTGCGGCCCCGGCTCGCGCCGGACATCCCGATCCTGACCCAAGCGGAACGGCCGAAGCCGGCCCTTCTCGCGGCATTCAGCGGTGACGAGGTCATGTGCCTCTTCGCCACCATGGGCTTCTGGCAGGGGGTGGACATCAGCGGGCGGGCGTTGTCGCTCGTCACGATCGACCGGCTCCCGTTCCCGCGGCCGGACGACCCGGTGTTCCAAGCACGCCGCGAAAAGGCGCGGGCCGGGTCGTTCCGCACCGTCGACCTCCCGCGCGCGGCCACGCTCCTCGCCCAAGGCGCAGGCCGGCTCATCCGGTCGGCCTCCGACCGCGGCGTCGTCGCCATTCTCGATCCGCGGCTCGCGTCCGCGAGCTACCGGTGGGACATCGTCAACGCCCTCCCGCCGATGCGGCGCACCCGCCGTCGCGACGACGTCGAAGCCTTCCTCCGCGAGATCACGGCCTGACCCCGGAGCCCCGAAACACCTTCGCTTCTGTCGATGGTCGTGGGGTCCAAAGGGCTGCCCGTATCTCAGTAGGAAGCGCGGGTTCGGATGCGCTGCGGCGGGGCCGGGTTGCCCAGGCGACACGCCGGCCTGGGGACCACCCGGAGGGGGTTGAAGGAGGGCGAGACCCGCGCGTTGCACAGTTTCCGCTCAAGCCGAGCTGGACCGAACCCGTCTTCCGACGCGGATACGCCGCACCGCGAGCCCGGTACATCGGTCCTCGACGCTAGCCAGATAGGAGTCCGCCCAACCGATTGGCTCGCTGAGCGCGGCATCGAGCGGTAGGTCGCAGGTTCCATTGTTGAGCCGCCGACAGAACGGCGACGGAGTTGGGCTCACTTCAGTAACCCAGGCGCTCCAGGGCCTTCGCGTGGCGTTGCCAGTCCTTGTCGACCTTGACGAACAGCTCGAGGTACGCGCCGGGCGGCAGCTGCTCACGCACAGCGATGCCGACCTGCTTGAGCACGAGCCCACCGCGACCGATGACGATCCCCTTCTGCGAGTCGCGCTCGACGACGATCTCGCAACGGATCCGCGGCCACTCCCACTCGGTCACCCGAGTCGCGATCGAGTGCGGCAGCTCGTCGCGCACGGCTGCCAGCAGTTGCTCGCGGACGAGCTCCGCCACCCAGAACGCCTCCGGAACGTCGGACACCATGTCGTCGGGGTAGTACTGCGGCCCTTCCGGCAGCCGGTCGACGAGCTCCTCGACCAGCTCGGGCACGCCGGCCCCGGTGCGAGCCGAAACGGGGAAGTACGCGCTCATGTCGAGCTCGCCGGCCGCGGCCAGTTGGGCCACGACCTCGGCGGGCGACGCGATGTCCACCTTGTTCACGACGACCACCGCATCCGGAGGCACCCGGGCCGCGACCCACTCGTCGCCCCGGCCGAACGGTGCGGTCGCGTCGAGGACGAGGCAGACCACGTCGACGTCGTCGAGCGCGCCCCGGGCGGTGTCGTTGAGCCGCTCACCGAGCAGCGTGCGGGGCTTGTGCAACCCGGGTGTGTCGACGAACACGACCTGAGCGTCGGGCCGCGTGAGCACACCGCGCACCTGTGTCCTCGTGGTCTGCGGCTTGTCCGAGACGATCGTGACCTTGGCCCCGAGGATCGTGTTGAGCAACGTCGACTTGCCGACGTTGGGCCGGCCCGCGAGCGTCACGAAGCCGGACTTCACAACAAGTCGTCCTCGGCATCGCTCGACTCGGCCCGGGGAGGCGGGCCGGTGCGGGTGATCCGCACGCGCTCTATCCGGCGGCCGTCGACCTTGTCGGCCCACAGGCAATGGCCATCCACCTCGGCCGCCTCCCCCTCCTCCGGCACGTGACCCAGCAATCCGAACAGGAGCCCGCCAACCGTGTCCCAATCTCCTTGGGGAAGGTCAGCACGCAGGAGATCGCTGAGCTCGTCGATGTTCATACGGCCGTTCACCCGCATGTCGCCGTTGGGCAGCTGCTCGACGAGCGTCTCCTCGACGTCGTACTCGTCGGCGATCTCGCCCACCAGTTCCTCGATGAGGTCCTCGAGCGTCACGAGCCCGGCGGTGCCTCCGTACTCGTCGACCACGAGCGCCATGTGGAACTTCTCGGCCTGCATCTCGCGCAACAAGTGCGAGACCCGCTTCGTCTCCGGCACGAACTGAGCCGGGCGCATCAGCTGACGGATCTCGACGCTCCCCTTGCCATCGCGCTCGGCGCGCATCAAGTCCTTCGTGTAGACGATGCCGACGACGTCGTCGATGCTCTCCCCCGATACCGGCAGCCGGCTGAAGCCGTTGAGGATGGCGACCTCCATCGCGTCGGCGACGCGGAACTCGGCCGACACCGTGATCATGTCGGGCCGCGGCACCATCACCTCGCGCACCACGGTGTCGCCGAACTCGATGATCGACTCGATGAGGGCGCGCTCCTCGGGATCGATCGCCTCGCTCTCGACCGCAACGCCCGCGAGCGCGAGCAACTCCTCCTCGGACACGGTCGGTCCCGTCGTGCGGCCCCGCCCGGGAATGATCACGTTCGCCATCCCGATCAGCAGGCGGGTCACCCACCGCACCGGAGGGAAGAGCGCGATGGCGCGGACGAGCGGCGCGACGAGCAGGGCCGAGCCGTCGGTGTCGAGCAGGGCGTAGATCTTTGGCGCCGCCTCGGCGACGACGAAGACGACGACGAGCTCGATGACGAAGGCGGCGGCGACGCCGGCCAGCCCGAAGTGGTCGTATGTCACCAACGCGACGATCGTCGCGATGCCCAGGTGACAGGTGAGGAGCAGGAGCAGCACGGGATTGAGGGCCCGGTCCCTGCGCTCGAGCAGCCGGACGAGGACGCTGGCGCGCCGGCGGCCGTCCTCGGTGAGCGCCACGGCTCGAGCGCGACCGAGATGGGTGAGCGCGGTCTCCGCCAACGCCAACACCACGGCGGCGAGTACGAGCACGACGACGGCCGCTGCGGCCAGTACGTCCGTCCCGGTCACGGGCAGGACCGCGAGCGATTTGGAGGCGTGCTCATGTCTGACGGTGGAAGCGGGCCAGCAGTTCGCGTTCGCGGGCTTGCATCGCCGCCGCCTCGTCGGGGTCGCTGTGATCCATTCCGAGCACGTGCAGGATGCCGTGCACGATGAGCAGCGCGAGCTCGTCCTCGTAGTCGCCCTCGCGTGCGGGGGCGTTGCGCGCCGCGACCTCGGGACAGATCACGACGTCGCCCAGGAGGAGCGGCGGGTCGCCCGGCTCGCTCCGCGACGGATCCGGTCCTGAGGTGCCGCCGTCCGGCCACCGGCCTTGGCCGCCCAGGTCCTCCTCGAGCGGGAACGACAGGACGTCGGTAGGCCCGGCCTCGTCCATGAACCGCTCGTTGAGATCGGCGATCGCGGTGGCGTCGACGAAGAGAATGGACAGCTCGGCGTCGCCCTGCACGCCTTCGGCCTCGAGCACGGCTTGCGCCAGTCGGCGCCAACGGTTCGTGTCGACGGGATGGGCGGCCTGCTCGTCGGCCACGAACACCTCGACCTCGCCCTCTTCCGGCCGGCGACGGCGTTTCGAGGCGAGTGGGAAGGGGTCACTCACGGGGTCGGATCCCCGGTTCGCTCATAGGCGTCGACGATGTCCTGGACGATGCGGTGGCGCACGACGTCGCGACTCGTCAGGTGCACGAAGGCGAGCCCGTCGATCCCGCTCAAGAGGAGCTCGAGTCCGGCGAGGCCGCTGCGGCCGCCGGCGACGTCGACCTGGGTCACGTCGCCCGTGATGACCGCCTTCGAGCCGAACCCGATGCGGGTCAGGAACATCTTCATCTGTTCGGGTGTGGTGTTCTGCGCCTCGTCGAGGATGATGAAGCTCGAGTTCAGCGTTCGGCCGCGCATGAACGCGAGGGGCGCGACCTCGACGGTGCCGCGGTCGAGCAGCCGCTGCGCCCCGTCGAGGTCGACCATGTCGTAGAGCGCGTCGTAGAGGGGACGCAGGTACGGGTCGACCTTCGCCATCATGTCGCCGGGTAGGAAGCCGAGCCGTTCGCCGGCCTCGACCGCGGGCCGGGTGAGGATGATGCGATCCACCTGCTTGGCCTGCAGCGCCTGGACCGCCATCGCCACCGCCAGCCAACTCTTGCCGGTGCCGGCCGGTCCGATGCCGAACGTGATGACGTTCTCGGCGATCGCGTCGATGTACTTCCTCTGCCCACTCGTCTTGGGTCGAACCGTGCGCCCTCGAGCGGACCGGAGCACCTCGGCGGTCAACACCTCGGACGGTCGCTCGTCGGCCTTCAACATGTCGATCGTGCGGGTCACGCTGGCCAGCTCGAGCGCGTGGCCCTGTTGGAGCAGAAGCACCAACTCCTCGAACAGGCGGCCCACTTGCTCGGCCTCGTCGCCGGCGATCGTGATCTCGTTGCCGCGCACGTGGATCTCGGCACCACCGAAGGCCGCCTCGATCAGCCGGAGCAACTCGTCTCGCTGCCCGAGCAGTTCGACCATGAGGTGGTTGCCGGGGACGCTGATTTTGACTTGCGTTGCGGCCACGTGATCCTTCGGAGAGGCGGTCGGCACAGCGTACCGCTGCGCCCTCGCAGCGTCGGCGGTGCCGGTGGTCGCTACCGTTCTCGCATGGCGCACGAGCCGCGGCTGCCGGACGACGTCACTGGCATGCTCGATGGCACCACCGATCTGCTGGCGGAGCTGTCCCGCTGGGCCGCGACCGCCCGGGCCGACGACGCCGCCGCCTCGCGCGCCCGGGAGCGGTGGCTGCGCCAGCAGGCGGTCGAGGAGGCAACGCTGCTCGGCGTGCTCGTCGACCTCGCCGAGCGGGCGACCCCGGTCGTCGTCTACACCACGAGCGAGCGCCGGCACCGCGGCATCGTGCGCGCCGTCGGCGTGGACTTCGCCGCGCTCCGCTCCCATGCTGGCCGTGACGTCCTGATCGCCGTCGACGCCGTGAGCACGGTCCGACCCGAGGCTCGCGGTGAGCCCCCGCTCGGCGACCGGGAGATCGGACTCGACCTCCGCTTGGTCGAGGCTCTCGCCGCGCTCGTGGCCGATCGTCCCCGCCTTTTCATCGTCACCCGTGGTGCCAAGGAGGGCCTGCGAGGGGATCTGCTGGCGGTCGGGCAGGACGTGCTGACACTCCGCCTCGACGGCGAGCCCCGCGCGACGGTGTACGTGCCCGTGGCCGCGGTGGCCGAGGTGTCGCTGGTGTGACGGCGCCGGTCAGCCGGGTCGCGCCTCGCCGACCGGTTCGGGATAGAGGTGCTCGAGCGTGCCCGGCTGGATACGGCAAGTCTCGATGAAGCCGTCGACCTCCGCCTCCTTGAGCCGGATGACCCGACCGAACCGATAGGCCGGCAGCTGTCCTTCGTCGATGAAGCGGTACAGCGTCCGGGGGGTGATTCCCAGCCGCCGGGCTGCCTCAGCCGTACTCAGCCAGCGGATGTTCGGGGATGCCTCGGAGGTGGTCATCGAGAGTAGAGTGTAGATCACCTCTCCGTGCTTTTCGATACCTAAGATGAATTTCCTTCGTACGAGGTAGGAACGGGTCCACTATGCGGCGAACTCCCCGCACATGGTGACCACGGCGCCGCGGACCGCGTCCGCAGGCCCGGTGCTCGGGAGCCCCGCGGTCACCGAAGGCCGCCCGGTGCTCCGCCGGAAGGGGTTGCCATCAGGTCGCGCCGTCACCGGTGCCCTGCTCGTGGCGGTCGCCGCGGTCGGCGTCTTCGCGGCCTACCAGAACGCCAACCGTGGGCCATCCACTGCATATGTCGTCGTCGTCCACGACGTCCCCCTCGGCGGCCGGTTGACCCCGGCCGACGTCGGCCTGCGCAAGCTCGATCTGCCGCCATCACTCGCGGGCCGGGCGTTCACCAGTCCGGACGCCGTGATCGGCACGGTCACTCTCGCGCCGCTGGCGTCTGGCGAGCTCGTCCAGCGCAGCACCGTCGTTCCCGACGAAGCCGACGGCGCCTTCGAGGTCCCGCTGCCGCTGCCGGCCGAGGAGCTGCCGGTGACGTTGGTCAATGGCGACCGGGTCAACGTGCTCGCCACCTACAGCGACGCGGGCGGCTACACCGTCGAGGCCGTCCTCGACGCCGTGATCGTCGATGTCGGCGGCGGCACCAGCGGCGGGATCACGTCGAGCGGCAAGCGGACGATCACGCTGGGCCTGCGCAGCCGGGAGGACGTGCTCGCTGTCACCCACGCGCTCCGAGCCGGGCAGATCACGCTCGTACGCGGCACGCTGGCGGCCGAGAGCGACCCGCCCGCGGGCACCTACGTCGCACCGGGCGCGGCCAACGGCACGCCGGCGGGCGCAACCACGAGTACCACCCCGACCACCCGGCCCGGCGGCTGAATGGCCGGCGAGCGGTACGTCGCACTCGGCTTGGCCCACGTCCGCTCGGCGTGGTTCCGGGATGTCGGGCGGTGGGCGACGTCGGCGGCGATCCCCGTCGAGTTCGTGAAGTGCGTCTCGGTCGAGGAGCTGCGGGCCCGGTTCGGATCGGGCCGCGCCTTCTCGGCCCTGCTGGTCGACAGCTCGCTTCCCGGCGTCGATCGGGACCTGGTCGATGTGGCCACGGAGAGCGGTTGCGCCGTCATCGTCGTCGACGACCGGCGCATCGACCGCGATTGGGACGCGCTCGGCGTCTCGGCGGTCCTGCCCGCGGAGTTCGGGCGCGCCGAGCTGCTCGAGACCCTCGACGCCCACGCCACGATGATCGGACGGGGCGACGCCGTCGCCGTCGTCGACGACGACGACCCGGTCGTTGCCGGCTGGCGGGGGCGGCTCGTCGCCGTGACGGGCACGGGCGGCACCGGCGCGTCGCTGGTGGCCATGGCCCTCGCCCAAGGCCTCGGCGACGACGTGCGTTACGGCGGTCTCGTCCTCCTGGCCGATCTCGCGCTCACCGCGGAGCAGGCCATGCTCCACGACGCCGGCGACGTCGTGCCCGGCGTGCAGGAGCTCGTCGAGGCCCATCGCAGCGCCCGCCCGGCCGTGGAGGATGTGCGGGCGATGACCTTCAACATCGTCGAGCGGCACTACCACCTGCTGCTCGGACTGCGCCGGCACCGCGACTGGGTCACGATCCGGCCCCGAGCTTTCGAGGCCGCGATCGACAGCCTCCGCCGTTGCTACCGAGTCGTGGTCGCCGACGTGGACGCCGACATCGAGGGCGAGGACCACTGCGGCTCGATCGACGTCGAGGAGCGCAACCTGATGGCCCGCACCGTCGTCTCCCGCGCCGACGGCGTGGTCGTTGTCGGCCTCCCCCACACCAAGGGTTTGTTCGGCATCGTGCGTCTCGTCCATGAACTCGTCGAGTTCGGCGTCGAGCCCACCCGCATCGTCACCGTCGTCAATCGGACACCACGCAGCCCGCGAGTGCGGGCTGAGCTCACGCGCACGCTGGCGGAGCTGATCGGTCCGATCACTCGCGGGGCGAAGGCCCCGCCGCCCGTGTTCCTGCCCGACCGCAAGCGCCTCGACGAGGACATCCGCGACGGCGCCCGCATGCCGGGCCCGTTCGTCACGGCCGTGGCCGAGTCGGTGCAGACCGTCCTCGACCGGGCCGTTGCGTATCCCGCGGCCCGACCGGCCGCGCCGGCACCGGTACCGGTCGCCCCCGGCTCGCTCGGGGCGTGGAGCGAGGGCGCCGGCTGATGGTCGCCTTCGACTCGCCGCTCGCCGAGATCGAGCGCGCCGTGCAGGAGCGGGCGAAGCACATCTCGCTCGACATGGTCGGCGCCGAAGGCAGCGCCAAGCTGCGGACGATCATCGAGGAGGAGGTGGCGCACTGGTCGGTCGACTACAAGCGCGGCCTCCGCGCCTTCGACCTGTCCGATCCCGAGCTCGTCATCGAACGAGCGGCCCGGAACCTGCTCGGCTACGGCCCGCTCGAACCGCTCCTGAACGACGACGACGTGTGGGAGGTGATGATCAACGCGCCCGACTCGATCTTCGTGAAGCGTCACCGTGGCCCGAGCGGTTACCACGACGAGGTCTTCCACGACGACGAGCACGTCATCCGCACGCTCACCAAGATCCTCGACGACGCGTCGACCGCCCACCGCAAGCTCGATCCCACCGAGGGACTCCAGGACGCGCAGCTCGACAACGGCGCTCGCCTCCATATCGTCCACAGCGACTTGGCCCGGGGCGGCCACGTCATGGTGAACATCCGCAAGTTCACCGGAGTCGTGTTCCGGAGCCTCGACGAGCTCGTCGATCGCCAGATGCTGACGGCGCAGGCCGCCGCGTTCCTCCGGGCGTGCGTGCGGGCGAAGCTGTCGATCGTCTTCGCCGGGGCCCCGGGGTCGGGCAAGACCACGATGCTGTCCTGCTGCGCGGCCGAGATCGATCCCAGTCAACGAGTGGTGATCGCGGAGGAGGTGTTCGAGGCCGACGTCCCCGTGCCCAACGTGGCGAGCATGCAGACCCGCGCCGCCCGCGCCGACCGGCCGCCGGTGGACCTGCGCCGGCTGGTCTCGGGCTTCCTGCGCATGGCGCCCGACGTCGCCATCGTCGGCGAGGTCCGCGACCGTGAGGCGCTGCCGCTGCTGCTCACGCTTTCCTCGGGGGTGAAGGGCTTCACCACGATCCACGCGGGATCGGCCCGTCAGGCGCTCACCCGCCTGCGCTTCGTCTGCCAGCTTGCGGACACGGGAAGCGAGCTGCCCATGTCCGCACTGAACGCGCTCGTGAGCGAGGCCATCGACATCGTCGTGCACTGCGCCCGCACCAAACAGGGCGTGCGGGTGACCGAGATCCTCGCGGTCGAAGACTTGGCCGCGGGACCGGAGGCGACGCAGTTCACGATCACCGAGTTGTTCACGCGACCTCGCCACGACCTGCCGTTGGCGTGGACGGGCAACCTTCCGGCCCGCGCCACGCGCTCGTTGCGCGAGGCCGGCTTCGACGTCCGCGCCCTGCTCGACGTCACCTGCACCGCCGAGCGCTTCGACGTCGCTGCCGACCTGCCGGCCGAAGAGCCCGCGATGTGACCGGCCTACTGCTCGCCTTGCTCGCGGCGTACGGCGCCCACTTGCTCTACACCGCGACCGTGTTCAAGTGGCGGGGCGTCGGAGTCGGCCCGCCCGCGGTGTCGGCCCACCCCACCCGCCAACGGGCCCGTGAATGGCTCGTCCAGGCGGGCCTGGGCGACATCCAGGTGCGGGAGTTCGTCGGGGTGATGATCGCCTTGTTCCTGCTGGCCGCCGGAACGGCGTTCGCCATCTTCGGCGGCATCGTCCCGGCGATCGTCCTCGGCGGCTTCGCCGCCACGTTCCCGCTGGCGTCCTACCGGAACCGCCGCCTGGCCCGCCGGTCGAAGGCCCAAGAGGCGTGGCCCCGAATGATCGAGGAGATCCGCATCCTCACGAGCTCGCTCGGCCGCTCGATCCCGCAAGCGCTCTTCGAGGTCGGTCGCCGCGGCCCCGAGGAGATGCGCAACGCGTTCGCGGCGGCGCAACGGGAATGGCTGATCTCGACCGACTTCGAGCGGACGATCTCGGTGCTCAAAGCCCGTCTGGCCGACCCCACCGCCGACGCCGCGTGCGAGACCCTGCTCGTCGCCCACGAACTCGGCGGGGGCGACCTCGACAAGCGGCTCGAGGCGCTGATCGAAGACCGCATCCAGGACACCCAGGGCCGCAAGGACGCGCGGGCCAAGCAAGCCGGCGTGCGCTTCGCCCGCCGGTTCGTCCTCGTCGTCCCGCTCGGCATGGCGATCGTCGGCTTGTCGATCGGCAACGGCCGCTCGGCGTACCAGACGGCGCTCGGCCAGTTCGCGGTCGTGATGGGCATCGCGATGGTCGTGCTGTGCTGGTTGTGGGCCGGCCGCATCATGAAGATCCCCGAAGAGCAGCGAGTGTTCTTCGAATGAGGATCGTCGTGCTTTCCGGCCTGTTGCTGTGGCTCGGGGTCACCCTGCTGCTGAGCGAGCTGCGGTGGTTCAGCCGCCGACCCTTGACCGACCGCATCCGGCCCTACACGCCGGGCGGCGGCCAACAGCTTTCGCAGGCCGGACTCCTGTCGGTGCAGTCGTTCCGTGAGGTCATCGCCCCGCTGTCACGGTCGGTCGGCGAACGGGTGGCCCGGCTCTTCGGCGTGGGCGAGGAGTTGGCCGTACGGCTGGAACGGATCCACTCGGGCCTCGACGTGAGTGGCTTCCGCGTCCGCCAGGTCGGGTGGAGCGTCGCCGCGTTCGGATTCGGCGCACTGGTCTCGCTGGCCCTCGGCCTGCCGCCGTTCGTCGCGCTCCTCTTCGTCCTGGGCGGGCCGCTGCTCGCCTTCCTCGTCCTCGAGCAGCAGGTCGCGGGCGAGTCCGCCCGGTGGCAGCGCCGCATCTTCCTCGAACTGCCGGTCGTCAGCGAGCAGCTCGGCATGCTGCTGTCCGCCGGGTACTCGCTCGGCGCCGCCCTCAACCGCATCGCGGCCCGGGGCCGCGGGGCGTGCGGCCGCGACCTCGCCCGCGTGTGTGGCCGGATCCGCCAAGGGCTCAGTGAAGTCGACGCACTGCGCGAATGGGCGACAATTGCCGATGTCGATGCCCTCGACCGCCTCGTCGGTGTGCTCGCCCTCAACCGGGAGGCAGGCGATCTCGGTCGCCTCATCGCCGAGGAGGCGCGGGCCATCCGCCGGGAAGTGCAGAGGGAGCTCATCGAGATGATCGAGAAACGGGGACAACAGGTGTGGATCCCGGTCACAGTGGCCACACTCATCCCCGGCGTCATCTTCCTGTCCGTGCCGTTCATCCAGGCCCTGCGGCTGTTCGCGGGGACGTGACCCCAGAGGTGATGACCATGCCCGACACCGCGCTCGCCGCCTATGTGGCCCTACGCGCTTTCCGCATCAACCTCGTGTACCGGCTAGCCCGCGATGAGCGCGGCGAGGGTGTCATCTCCACCGCGATCGCGGTGCTGATCATGGCGTTCCTCGGCGCGCTGATGTGGGTGGGGTTCAAGACGATCTGGTCGGACTCCGAGACCAACATCAAGACTCAGGTCACGAGTATCGGCCAGTAGCACCGTCGCCCACCATGTGCGCGCACGGGCGGCGCCGATCTCGCCGCGACGACCGAGGTACCGGGCTCTTCAGCTCGATCGCGGGCGTGCTCGTCTTCCTGGCGTTCCTCCTGTTCGCCGTACAGCTGCTCTTCAACCTGTATGCGACCTCAGTGGTCACGTCCGTCGCGTACGACTCGGCTCGCTTGGTGGCGACGAGCGGCATCGACTTCACCGACGCAGCCGGCTTCAACCGGGAGAAGGTTCAGGCCGAACAGCACGCGCGCCAACTGCTCGGTAAGTACGCCAGCCGCGTGACGTTTGCGTGGGACGGGACGACGACATCGGTCGTGCGCCTCCACGTCCACGCCGAGAACCCTCACTTCCTGCTGCCCTCGGTCGGAGGCTCCGTCGGGTTCGACACGATCGATCGCACGGTCACCGTGCGGGTGGAGCGCCGACGATGAGGTGGCGCGGACGGGATGACGACCGGGGACAGGTGGGCGGCATCGAGGCGCTGCCGTTCGGGTTGCTCATCTTCGTCGTCGGCGCGCTGGTCGTCGCCAACGCGTGGGCCGTGATCGATGCCAAGATGGCCGTCACGTCCGCGGCGCGGGAAGCCGCTCGCACCTACGTCGAGAGCCCGAGCGCGGCCACCGCGTACAGCGATGCCCGCGCCGCCGCCCGCGAGGCGATCGACAATTACCACCGCGACGCGAACAAGCTGACGTTGCCGCCGCCGTCAGGCACGTTCGAACGCTGCGAGAAGATCACGTTCGAGGCCAGTTACCCGATTCCGGCGATCACGTTGCCGTGGATCGGCGGGTTCGGCTCGGGCATCGTCGTCCACGCCCGCCACACCGAGATCATCGACCCGTTCCGCAACGGCGTCCCCGGCTCCAACGCCCCCTGCTTCCGATGACCGCCGTTCCGCACGCGGAGCATGCGAAACGAGTTCAACGGCGCCCGCCTTACGGCGGGCCGGAATCCTGGCTGCACCCCCCACGTGGCGGTCACGTGAATCGCGACATCGGGTCGGTGCTCATGCTGATGCCGGCGGCGGTGTTGATCGTCATCCTCCTCGGGTCCATCGCCGTGGACTTCGCGGTGGTGTTCCTCGCTCAGCGCGACCTGGGCACAGCGGCGTCGGCCGCCGCGAACGACGCGGCGACGTACGGACTCGACGAGGCCGCCTACCGCCGGGGTGACGGCTACCAGTTCCGTCAGGACCAGGTGGCGACGGCCGTCCGCGCCGTGCTCCAGAGCCGCGGCCTTTGCGACAACCGCATCACCACCACCGTCCGGGTCGACGGAATCACCGTGATCGTCGCGATGGAAAGGCCGGTGGACTACATCTTCGCGAAGGCCATCCCCGGCGTGAACCACAGCACGCGGGTCGCCGCCACGGAGCGGGCGCGGGCGGCCGGATCGAACGGCCCGGGTTCGACCTTGTCTGCTTTCAATGTTTCTTGTTAACTTTGGTGTATGACCGTTCAGGTCACCACGGAGCCGGGCGACGGCGGACGCGTCCTCGCCGTGAAGCGGGCGACAGGAAGCGCTGACGTCGAACGGCTCCGGCACGAGGCGATGGTGCTCGAGCGGGCTCGACACCCCGACGTCGTCGAGCTCGTGTCGTTCCGTCACGACGAGAACGCGGCAGAGATGCGCACCGTCTTCGCCGGCATCCACTCGCTGGCGACGTTCGGGCCGCTCACCGTGGAGCACGCGGCCGGCGTCGTCGCCGCCGTCGCCGCGACCGCGGCTGATCTCCACGAGATCGGCGTCGTGCACGGCCGGATCGACGCCGGCCATGTACTCCTCGGCCCGAGCGGGCGTCCCGTCCTGTGCGGCTTTGCCGGCGGTGGGCGTCCGGGCTCCCGACCGCCGCTCGACCCCGCGCCACCCCCGGCCGACGCGGACCCCGCCTGCCCTCCGGGCACGGTGTTGTTGTCGGCCGTCGACGTGTACGGCCTGGGGCGTCTGCTGGGCTCGCTGCTGGCCGCCCCCGCCGACGACCTCGAGCCGATACCCGACCGGCGCTTCGTGCGCCGGCTGCGTCGCCCGTTTACGGGGATGAACCGCCGGGCGCTCCTGACCCTCGCCGACCACGCGACGGCCGATGATCCGCGTCACCGACCCACGGCCCGCGCCTTCGCCGCAGCCGTCCGCCACACCATCCCCGAGGCCCGAGCCTCGGCCCCGGCACCGAGACCCGCCCCGGTGTCTCCGCTCGAGGGATCGGCCGCATCGCGACGCGGCGCGGCCGGGCGCCGCATCCCGTTCGGCGCGATGGTGGCGATCGTCGGCGGGATGATCGTGGTCGTCGTCGGCATCCACGGCCTCCGGGGCGGCCCGGTCGCGCCCTTGGTCTCGTCGGCGTCGGGCCCGCCGGCCGCCCCGACGACGACACCGCCACCGTCGCCGCCGCCCACCGCGGCCGTGGTGCCGACCACGATCGGTCCGACCTGCGCGCTCGCCGCCGGGCCGGACGCTGCCGACGTCAACGGCGACGGATGCCCGGAACCGCTGACCATCGACGCCGGCGTGGTCGAGGTTGCCGGCATTCGTTACGAGCTCGGCGCCGACGGCGACGACGTCGCGGTCGGCGACTGGGACTGCGACGGCCGGGCCACACCAGCACTGCTCCGGCCGCGCACGGGCGAGGTGTTCGTGTTCCCGTCGTGGGCCGAACCGGGCCAGGATCTCACGGTGACCGCCGTCGACCGGGTGGCCGGCGGCCGCCGGCTGGTCCCGACCGACGGTACGGCAGCCTGTCCGGAGCTCGTCGTCGAGCGGGACGATGGCACTCGGGTCACGGTGCTCGCATGAGCGACGAGACCGCCGCGCGCCGAGGCAACGCCCTGCGGTTGGTTGGGCTCGTCGCCGGTATCGCCGCAGTGCTCGCGCTCCTGCACCTCGCGGGCCGCGGCTCGCTGGCGGCGCCGCCCCTGCGGTCATGGGGCGCGTTCCGAGGATGGCTGCACGACCGCGACGGCATCACCGCCGCGTTCGCCATCCTGCGGCTGTTCGCGCTGGTGCTGGCGTGGTACGTGGCGGTGGCGGTCGCGCTCGGGAGCGTGGGTCGGCTGGCGGGCACCCGCCGCCTCGTCGCGGTCACCGACGCGGCCACCGTGCGGCCGCTACGCCGGCTGCTCGCCAACGTCGCGGGCGCCGGGTTGGCCGGCGCGGCCACGCTGGCGGTGGCGCCGGCCGTGGTCGGATCGCTCACGGACCGGGGGCCGCCCGCGGCCGAGACCTCCGCCGACCCCTCGGACGGCGACGAGCTGGTCCTCGTGGGCGACGGGCCGACCGTCGGCGACCGGCTCACCCTGCTCCCCGGCGACGACGGCACCGCGACGATGCACCGCCTCCCCGACAGCCCGACCTCCTGGACGGTCCAGCCCGGCGACCACTTCTGGGGGATCGCCGAGGAAACGCTCGCGGCGGCGTGGGGTCGGCCGCCGACCGACAAGGAGATCGACCCCTACTGGCGCCAACTGGTCGAGGTGAACCGCAGCCGCCTCGCCCACTCCGACAACGCCGACCTCATCTTCCCGGGCCAGGTCTTCGAGCTACCCCCCACCCCTCCACCGCCGAGCTGAACCCCGAACGGTTCTGTGGGCAATTTTCGCGCTATATGACACGAAATTGCCCACAGAACGGGAGCGAGGACCCGGAAGCCGCGACGGTCGCTCATGACAGCCGAAGTGCGACCTCGTTGGCGAGAAGGCGGCCCTTGACGGTGAGCACCGCCCGTTCGCCCCGATGGGCGAGCAGGCCCTCCGGGAGCGCGGCGTCGGCGAGCGCAGCCGCGGGGACTCCGGCCGAAGTGCGCAGCGCCAGTTGGAGCCCTTCGAGGCGCCGGGTCGCGGCGTCCAGTTGCTCGGCCCCCGCTTCGGCCGGCTCTCCCCCTTCGATCGCGGCGATGTAGCGCTCCGGGGTCCGCACGTTCCACCAGCGCCGCCCGCGCCGGTGCGAGTGGGCCGCGCACCCGATCCCGAGATAGTCGCCCTGCCCCCAGTACAGGAGGTTGTGCCGGCACTCGTGGCCCGGCCGGGCCCAGTTCGAGATCTCGTACCACTCCAACCCGGCCGTTTCGAGAAGGGACGATGCGAGCAGGTACTTGTCGGCTTGGTCATCGTCGTCGGGGTGACGAGCGGGGTCGTCGGCGAGGGGTGTGCCGGGCTCGACGGTGAGCGCGTACGCGCTCACATGGGGCGGGTCGAGAGCGAGCACACCCTCGAAGGTTTGACGCCAGTCGGCCATCGACTCGCCGGCGCCGCCGTAGATCACGTCGAGGTTGAACGTGGCGAAACCGGCGGCCCGGGCCCACGCGACCGCTCGTACGACCGAGTCCGGGTCGTGGGTCCGTCCGAGCGCGTCGAGCACCGCGGGCACCATCGACTGCACACCGAACGACAGTCGGGTCACGCCGCCCGCCCGATAGGCGTCGAGCAGCGCCGGGCTCACGGTGTCGGGATTGCACTCGACAGTGATCTCCGCGCCGCGCTCGACCGGGATGGCGGCGAGCACGTCGACCAGCCCGCCAGCGGGCACCAGCGACGGCGTACCCCCACCGAAGAAGACACTGCTCGCCGCGGGCAGGCCGGCCGCGACCGCCCGTTCGATCTCGGTACGGCAGGCCCGCAGATACCGATCGGCCAGATGATGGCGGTCAGTCCAGGTCGCGAACGCGCAGTAGTCGCACCGCCGTGCGCAAAACGGGACGTGGACGTAGACGCCGAAGAGCGGGCGAGAGGGGTCTATGCGGAGAGGCACAACCCGAGCGCGTCCAGCCGTGCGATCGCGGCATCCACGGACGTGTCGAGGATGCACGCGACGGCACGGAGGTCGTCGCGGCGGATGGTCAACATCCGGCCGTTGAAGTCTTGGCGCTGCACCTGGATCATCTGCAGGTAGCGCACCAGCAGATCGGCGCTCGGCACGTCGAGGGACGCGAGGCGGGTGAGGTCGATGGTCACTGAGTCCGCTCGACCACCCCGAACCTCGCGGATGTCGACGACGTCGTCCGTGCTCCCGAAGTCACCGCCTTCGTCACGGGGCAGGAGCTGGTCGACGGGCACGGTGTAGAACCGTGCCAGCCGCTGCAGCCGCGGCACGGAGATGGCGCGCTCGCCTCGTTCGTAGGCGCCGAGCACGGACGCCTTGAACTCCTGCCGTGACGCCGCCTCGACATCCTGGAGCGATAGGCCCTTTTGGCGGCGAATCGCGCGCAGGCGTTCGCCGACACGTAGGCCATACCCCGCCGGTTGACCCTCCGACTCCGCGCGACCCTCGGTATCCATCCGCGCTCCCTCTCGCCTTCTGCGCCTCGCCCGTGCCCGACGATCCCCGTCCCCCGACACTGCGCTTGACGCGAGGCTATGCCGATTCGTTGACCGCCGCCAACACGCTCCGCGCGTTGATCACGCGCTCGTCGCGCGCACCCGACCCTCACGGAGGGCGGTGAGCAGCACGCCCGCCGCGATCGCCGCGGTTTCGGCCCGCAGCACCAGGTCACCGAGACCGATGGTCGGCATCGGGAGAGCACGTTCGTCGTCGGTCCAACCACCCTCTGGCCCGACGAGCACAGTCGGCGTCGCCAGCGAAGGCGGATCGCCGTCCCGCTGGGCTCGAGCCGTCGCCGTCCCGGCCGCGACCTCTGCGAAGGGACGCAGCGGCAGGATCTCAGGCAGCCAGCAGCGCCGGCTCTGCATGGCGGCGGCGCGCGCGACGAGCCGCAAGCGGGCGCCTTCTCGGGTTGCCTTCGTGGCATCCCACCGCACGACCGAGCGAGCGGCGACGAACGGGAAGATCCGGTCCACTCCGAGCTCGGTGAGCTTCTGGACAACCAGCTCCGGCCGTTGCCCTTTCACCAGCGCGAACCCCACTGCGACGTCGACGGCCGGCGGGGCGACGGACTCGATCGGCCCGGTGGGCTCCACCTCGGCGCCGAAGCGGCACCGACGCCACCGACCGGCGCCGTCCGACACGGTAAGGGGATCGCCGGGGCGGACGCGCAGTACCCGTTCGAGATGGTGACGATCGCTCGCCTCGAGCTCGGGCACCTCGAGATCGGCCACGAAGACGTGGGGCCCGTGGCGGCCGTCCGGCCCGCTCGTCACTTGAAGGCGGAGCGGATGCGCGAGAAGAAGCCGGTGTCGGCGGGCGCCACCTCTTCGTGGCGGGCCGCGGCCAAGCGCCGCATCAGCTCGTCTTCCTCGGGATCCAGGTCGGTCGGTGTGTCGACCACCACCCGGACGAGGAGGTCGCCGCGCCCGCGTCCTCCGAGCGAAGGCACGCCCCGCCCCCGGAGCCGAAACACGCGGCCGGTTTGGGTGCCAGGCGAGATCACGAGATCCTCGGGCCCGTCGAGGGTCTCGTAGCTGAACTTGGCGCCCAGCGCCGCCTGAGTGACCGGAATGTGCAGTTCGTGGATGAGGTCCTCGCCCTGGCGCTGGAAACGGTCGTGGTTGCGCACGCGGACGTGGACGTAGAGGTCGCCGTAGCCTCCGCCGCGGGGGCCGACCGCACCGCGGCCGTTGAGTCGCAGGGTCGAGCCCGTGTCGACGCCCGCGGGGATGTCGACGAGGTAGGTCTTCTCCTCGACCGTGCGCCCCTCGCCCCGGCAGTTGGGGCATGGCCGCTCGATGACCTGGCCGATCCCCCCGCAACGACCGCACAGGCCAGCGGTGACCATCTGCCCGAGGATCGACTGGCGGACCCGGCGCACTTGGCCGGCCCCGCCGCAGTCGGGGCACGTGATCGGCGCGGCGCCGGGCGCGGCTCCGGTGGCCTCGCAAGTCCCGCACGGCACTGCGGTGCGGACCACGACCGGCTCCTGGGTACCGAAGACCGCGGCTTCGAACGCGATCTCGGCGGTGACCTCCAGATCCGAGCCCGCCGGCGGCCCCCCGGCCGTGCGGGTGCCGCGGAACGGTGCCGCGGTGCCGAAAAACGCGTCGAACAGGTCGCCGAGCCCGCTCCCGAATCCATAGGCATCAGCGGCGCTGGGAGCGCCGTCGGCCCCGAACATGTCGTAGCGCCGCCGGCGCTCCGGGTCGCTCAGGGTCTCGTACGCGCGAGCGACTTCCTTGAACCTCGCTTCGGCCCCCGCCTCCTCGGGGTTCGCGTCGGGATGGAGGCGGCGGGCGAGCTGGCGGTACGCCTTCTTGATCTCTTCCTGGCTCGCGTCGCGGTCGACGCCGAGCAGCTCGTAGTAGTCGGACGGCATCGTCGCGCTCAGCCTTCCGTCAACGCGCGCCCGAGGCGCCGGCTCACGACCGCGACGGCGGCCATCGCCTGCGGATAGTTCATACGGGTCGGTCCGAGGACGCCGATGCTCCCTGCGCTGTCGCCCTCGATCGTGTACGGCGCGACCACGAGCGCGCACTCCGCGAGGGGCTGCAAGCCGGTCTCCGAGCCGATGGCCACTTGCAACCCGCGGTCCACCACGTCCCGGAGCAGGGTGACCACGACGTACTGCTGCTCGAGGATGCCGAGCACCTGGCGCACGGTGGCGACCGCGTCGAACGCATCGGCCATGCGGGCCGCGCCGCCGACGAACACGCTGTCGGAGTCCACGTCGCGGCTCCCGCGGAGTGCGTCGAGCGCACAGCGCACGGCGGCATCGGTGGCGCGGTCGCCGCTCGCTGGCACGTCCGCGCCAGCCGATACGAAGGGCTGCCCGACGACGTGAGCAACAAGATGCGAGGTGGCGGCCGAGAGGCGCTCCTCGCCGATCTCTTCCGGCAGCTCGACGCTGTGCTTGGCGACCGCGCCGTTGGACAACACGGCAACGACCAGCGCGGTTCGGGGGCCGAGGCCGACCAGCTGGACCGACCGGATGCTGGCGGCCGGGGACTGCGGACCGACGACCATGGCGGTGTACGACGTGAGGTCGGAGAGGAGAGCCGTCGTGTCGTGCAGCATCTGCTCGAGGGCACCATGGGCCTTGGCGAAGAACGTTCGGATCCGTTGGCTCTCGCTCGCCGGCAAGGTGGCCGGTTCGGCCAGCGTGTCGACGAAGAACCGGTAACCCTTCTCGGTCGGGATCCGCCCGGCGCTGGTGTGGGGCTGGAGGAGATAGCCCTCTTGTTCGAGGACGGCCATGTCGTTGCGGACGGTCGCCGATGAGACGTTCACCCCGGGTACGGCCGCGACGTGGCCCGATCCGACGGGCTGCGCGGTTTCGATGTACTCCTCGATCACGGCGCGGAGGATGGCGCTCTTGCGTTCGTCCAACATTCGGTGTGTGGTGCCTTCAGTGGCTCGCCGGGCGAGGGCCCAGCGACGTTGGCACTCGATGATACCGAGTGCCAGCCGCGCCGATGGTCTACGCCCTCGCGGGCACCGGACACCCGCCTTCGGATGTGCGCCCGGACGTCTCCGTTGCGGGTGACCTATCGCCTGATGCCGCAATCACTCGGATCGCCGGTGGGCGGGGCGTCTTCCGGGTATGCTTGGGCTGGCGAGTCTGGGGATGGTCGCACGGCACTTGCCTCGGGTATTCGGGGACTACGAAGGTTGGGCGATGCGGCAGGCGATGTGAGAGCTATGGGTGCTCGACTCGGCGCGTTCGGATCAGCGTCGAACGCGCTGTTGAATGGACTCATCGAGGATCTCGCGGCCGCGCCGTCCGGCGTCGGCTTCATCGCCGGCTGTCTCGCACGGCTGATTTCCCATTGGGGGGTCCGCTCCGCGGTCGCGATCGTCGACGATCCACTCCTCGGGCTGCAGTTGTTCAACGCGGGGCGGAGACCGCTCGACCTGTCGTTCTTGCCGTCCACGGCGATGGCGCGGGGGCCGGGCATCCACACCGAGCCGACCGTCGTCGACGCCGCCGACGAGCTCTCCGCGGTCGCTCATCTCTGCGCGGTGGCCTTTCGACTCGACCGGCTTCACTACGAGTCGCTCCACGACGCGCTCACGGGTCTCTACAACCGGCGTGGCTTCGAGGAGCAGCTCTCGCAGGCAGTGAGCCGTAGCCTCCGGTATGGCTGGGCGTTTGGATTGGTCCTGATCGACCTCGATGGGTTCAAGCTCATCAACGACCGGATAGGGCACCAAGGCGGCGACCTCGTCTTGCGTGAGGTCGCCGACCGCCTCCGGCACGGTCTGCGCTCGGGTGACGTCGCCGCCCGCGTCGGCGGCGACGAGTTCGCCTTGCTGCTTCACACCGACGACGCGGCCTCGCTGCCGCCGGTTCTCGATCGACTCCACGTGCCGGTCTCGGTGCTCGAGGACCCACCCGAGATCGAGTGGGCCGCGGGCATGGCCCTCTGCCCGGACGAAGCGTCTACGGCCGACGATCTCTACCGGATCGCCGACCGGCGGCTCTACGAGTCGAAAGGCGCGGCCGATGGGCGCGTTCCTGAAGCCCCGAACCGGTTCCTATGACGGCCGAGCTCGACCGGCTCGACCTCGAGCTGCGGTGCATCCCGGGAGTCGTCGCCGTCGGGCTCGATGGGGAGGAGTCCGGTCTCGTCGTGCAGGTGGTCGTGATCTCCTCCCTCTCGCAGTCCGACGTCCGCGATCGGATCCGGCGCACGGTCCACACCAACATCCGCGACACGGTGAGCCTCGAGGTGGTGTTCGACACCGCGCCGCCGGACACCTGAGCGTCGGAGGGGGACTCAGAGGCTGCGCGGATAGGCCCTGAGTTGTCATGGTGGGGCGCCGGCCGTGCGGGGGGCGTGGGGGGCGGAGGCTCCCGCCGGAGCCCCCCACCTGCTGGTCGAGCCGGCTTCGCCGGTCAACCGGCGGCGAGCCGTTCGAGTCGACCGAAGGTCGACACCGCCGGACCGACCGGAAAGGCTCCGCCTTTCCGCGCGAGCTCTCAGTCCTCGTCAAGACGCAGGGCTGAGATGAAGGCCTCCTGCGGGACCTCGACGCGGCCGATGCTCTTCATCCGCCGCTTGCCTTCCTTCTGGCGCTCGAGCAGCTTGCGTTTGCGGGTGATGTCGCCGCCGTAACACTTCGCCAGGACGTCCTTGCGTTTCGCCTTCACCGTCTCGCGGGCGATGATCCGTCCGCCGATCGCGGCCTGGATGGGAACGTCGAACATCTGCCGCGGGATGAGACTGCGGAGTCGCTCGGTCATCCGCCGTCCGTAGTCCACGGCCTTGTCGCGGTGAACGATCGTGCTGAAGGCGTCGACGGGCACGCCATTGAGGAGGACGTCGACCTTCACGAGCTCGGCCCGGTCGTAGCCGGCCGGCTCGTAGTCGAGGCTGGCGTAGCCCTGCGTGCGGCTCTTGAGCTGATCGAAGAAGTCGATGACGATCTCGGCCAGCGGCATCCGGTACACGAGCTCGACGCGTTCGGGGGAGAGGTACTCGAGCTTCTGCTGCTCACCCCGCCGGTTCTGGCACAGCTCCATGAGCGTGCCCGTGTACGCCGTCGGCGTGAGGATGGTCATCGTGAGGTATGGCTCCTCGACCGAGTCGATCTCCTGCGCGGGCGGCATGTCGCTCGGGTTGTCGACTTCCACGACGGTGCCCTTCGTTGTGTGCACGAGGTACTCCACCGACGGTGCGGTCGCGATGAGGGTGAGATTGAACTCCCGCTCGAGGCGCTCGCGCACGATCTCCATGTGCAGCAACCCGAGGAAGCCGCACCGGAACCCGAATCCGAGCGCCCCCGACGTCTCCGGCTGATACGTGAAGCTCGAGTCGTTGAGCCGCAGACGTTCGAGCGCCTCCCGCAGATCGGAGAAATCGTCCCCCTCGATCGGGTACAACCCGCAGAACACCATCGGTTTCGGGTCGCGGTACCCCTCCAGCGCGGCGGCGGCCGGGCGCGCCGCTTGGGTCACCGTCTCGCCCGACCGGGCTTCGCCCACGTCCTTGATGCCGGCGATCAGATAGCCCACCTCGCCGGGGCCGAGGGCGGCGACCGGCACGGGCTCGGGCGTGCGCACGCCCACCTCGTCGGCCTCGTGCACGGCGTTGGTCTGCATGAAGCGCAGCCGGGCACCCGTGGCCAGCGTGCCGTTGACCACCCGCACCGCGCTCACCACCCCTCGATACTGGTCGAACGCCGAGTCGAAGATCAGCGCCTGTAGCGGCGCGTCGGGGTCGCCGACCGGCGGCGGGATGCGCTCGATCACCGCGTCAAGGAGCTCGGGCACGCCCTCGCCCGTCTTGGCGCTGATGCGCAGGATGTCGTCCGCCGCCAGGCCGAGCACCCGTTCGATCTCGGCCGCGTACCGGTCGGGGTCGGCGGCGGGCAGGTCGATCTTGTTGAGGGCGGCGACGATCTCGAGGTCGTGCTCGAGGGCGAGGTAGCAGTTCGCGAGCGTCTGCGCCTCGATCCCCTGGGCGGCGTCGACGAGCAGGACGACGCCTTCGCACGCCGCCAACGACCGCGACACCTCGTACCCGAAGTCGACGTGGCCGGGTGTGTCGACCAGGTGGAGCACATGGTCGCCGTACTCGAGACGGACGGTCTGGAGCTTGATCGTGATGCCCCGCTCTCGCTCGAGGTCCATCGAGTCGAGGTACTGCGCCCGCATGTCCCGCGGGTCGACCGCCATGCACAACTCGAGGATCCGATCGGCCAACGTCGACTTGCCGTGGTCGATGTGCGCGATCAATGAGAAGTTGCGGATGCGGGAGAGGGCGGTCATGGGGCTGGTCCACGATATGGCGACTGGGGTCGCGGACCACTAACCTTGACCGGCCGTACTTCGTCGACTCGAGGATCGTTCGTGGCCAACATCAAGAGCCAGATCAAGCGCAACCGCCAGAACGTGGCGCGTCACGCCCGCAACAAGGCTGTTCGCTCCGAGCTCAAGACTCGCGTCAAGCGGGCGGTCGCCGCGGCCGAGCAGCAAGCCGAGGGTGCCGCTAGCGCGGCCCGCACCGCCGTCAAGCGCCTCGACAAGGCCGCCGCGAAGGGTGTCATCCACAAGAACGCAGCGGCGCGACGCAAGTCGCGGCTGCAGCGTCGACTGAACAAGATCGCCGCGGAATCCTGACCGCGACCGTCTGCCGTCGCGCTCAGCGGCGGCTGAGGTTGGCCAGGCGCGCCACGAGGACCTCGAGCACCAGCTCCGGCGGCCAGTCCTTCAGGCCGCGAAAGTCGACGTCGGCCTGCGCGAGCAGAGCGATCGCCTGCGCCACCCGAGCGTGGCCGAGCCGGCGCAGCTGATCGAGCGCCTTCTTGGCCGGGTATGTCGACCGGCCCCGTAGCCCGAGCACTTCGGCGGCTTGGCGTTCGTCGGCGACGTCGGACCCGTCGAGCCTGAGCATCTGCGCATAGTGGCGGTGAAGGCTGGCCATCACTTGGAGTGCGTGCCGCTCCCCCGCGCCCAGCATCCGGTGCAGCCGGTCGAGGGCCAGCTCGATGTTGCCGGAGTCGATCGCATCGGTGAGGTCCCATGGCGCCAGCGCCCCGGCATCGCCGAGGAAGGGCGCGACGTCCTCCTCACCCAAGCGGGCGCCCGGGCCGTGCGCGCTCACCAACGTGGCGAGGATCCCCCGCACACGACCGACGTCCTCCCCCAGATGGTTCACAAGCAAGGCGCGCCCCGCTGCATCCAGCCGGATCCCGGCCTCCGCGACCTGTTGGTCGAGCCACGCGCTCACGTTGCGTCCCGGCGCGGTGTCCACGTGGGCCCCACCCGCGGCCTTGACCGCATCAATGAGCGACTTCGGCACCCGACCGCTCTCCCAGACGAGGACGAGCGAGGTGGACGGCAGCGGGTCGCCCAGGTAGGCGACGAGCGGAGCGACGGCGTCGGCCGACGAAAAGCGGTGCGCGTCGCGACCGACGACGACGCGGCGCTCGGTCAGGAACGGCGGCGTCTGCGCGGCGTCGACGAGCGCCGCGAGCTCGTAGTCGTCGCCGGCCAACTCCTCCACCATCAGCGACCGGTCACCGTCGCCGACGAGGCGGTGCACGAGGTCGTGCACTGCGTCGCGCAGCAGCGACGGGTCCTCCCCCCGCATCAGGTGCACCGGTACGGCCGTAGGATCCGCGTCGGGGCGCGCCGCAGCGGGCGGCGCCATCACGCCGCCTCCAGCACAGCGGCCATCACGTCGGCCACCCGCCGTGCGGTCCGGACGTCCCGGGCGCGCAGGATGCGACTCCCGAGCGCGATCGCGAGCGCGTGGGCGGCCTTGATCCCCCCGCGCTGATCGCCGCCGCCGAAGCCCGGCAGATGATCGAGGAAGCCGGGTGACGACGCCGTCACCCGCAAGGCACACCCGAGCGCGGCCAGCCGATCGCTGGCGCGCAGCAACGCCAGCGACTGCACCTCGTTCTTGCCCAGACCGAGGCCCGCGTCGATGATGATCCGCTCCCGAGGAATCCCCGCCGACTCCGCGCAGGCAGCACGGTCGGTGAGGAAGGCGAGGACGTCATCAACGACATCGCCCTGGCTCGGGTCCGGGTCCAGCCGGGACGGGCCGGGCGACCGCCCTATGTGAGTGATCCCGACCGACGCGCCCGCGTCGGCGGCCACCCGCAAGTAGTTGGAGTCCGCGAACCCGCTCGGGTCGTCGCCGACGATCGCGCCGGCCGCGTACGCGGCGCTGGCGACGGATGACTGCGTGGTGCCGATCGAGATCGGCACATCGAAGCGCGCGGTCAACGCCGCGACGACCGCCGCCACGTGATCGAGCGCCTCCGCCTCGGCGACCGGCCGCTCCGACGCCCGTTCCATCGCGCCCACTTCGAGGATGTCGGCGCCGTCGGCGACGAGGCGGTCGGCCTCGGCGACGACAGCGTCGAGTTCGGCAGCGACGCGTCGGTCAAGCGATGTCGCGATCGGGGCATCGAGAACTCCGACGACCATCGACCGAGTGGCGATATCGACCCGGCGGTGCCCGAGCTCGAGCTGCACCGGGCGAACGTACACCGACCCCGGCACGCACCTCCGCGGCGGCGCCCGCCGGGTGGGCGAGCGCAAGGACAAGGACCACGGCGGCGAGCGCGGCCCCCGCCAGATTGAGCGTCGCTCTGAGCCGTGCCGGCGTTCGCCGCCAGGCGAGGAAGCCCACGGCCACGATCCCCATCGCGAGGAGATGACCGCCTCGGACCTCGCCGAGCGGTAGGGCCGCCGCGTGGTCGGCGACAGCCGCCGCCCACGCGAGCAGCAGACGGGTTGGGACGTGGATCAAGGCGGCCACCGGCCCACCGACGAAGCCCCCGACGAGTCCGGCCGACAGGCCCCACATCATCACCGGCCCGGCGGCCGGGACGGCGAGGGGGTTGGCCACGAGACCCGCGACGGGCGCGCCGCCGAAGGTTGCGACAAGGACGGGGGCGACGCCCACCTGCGCGGCGATAGTGACCGCCAGCGCGTCACCGAGGAACCGTGGGCCCGGCAGCCGGCGCGCGATAGGTGGAGCGAGCATGACGATGCTCGCGGACGCTGCCACCGAGAGCTGGAACCCCACTGAGTGGACGAGCAACGGATCGACCAGCACCAGCCCGGTGACGGCGAGCGCGAGCAGGCGGAGGCTCGTCGACTCCCGTCCCAAGGTTGCGGCGAGCGCGGCCAGGCCCGCCATCGCCGACGCGCGCAGCACGGACGGCTCGAAGCGAGTGATGAGCGCGAAGAACCCGATGGTGGCGACCGTCGCGATGAAGCGCGATCGCAGGTCCAACCGACGAAGGAGCGGACCGGTCAAGGCGAGGACGAAGGCGACGTTCTGACCAGAGACCGCCAAAAGGTGACTGAGCCCCGCGGACCGGAAGTTGTCGGTGATCTCCTCGGGCTGGTCACGGCGGTCGCCGAGCACGAAGCCAGCGAACAGGGACCGCTGGCGGGGATCGAGCGACGCGGCGCCGCGCAACAGCGTCCGGCGGACGCCGTTGGCGAGGCGGCTCACCGGACTCCCGACGACCCACCCGTCGACCTCGGAGACGGTGAGCCGGCCGACCACGTGGCGCACGGTGAGCCAGGGGGCATGCGGGGGCGGGGGCCCGACCCGCCCGGCCACGAATAGGCGTTCGCCCGCCAGCCGCTCGGCCACCGACGCGGCAGCGGCCCCCCGGATCGTGGCTTCGAGGTGGTGCCCGTGGAGCCGGACGTCGGCCCGGATGCGTCCGTCGTCGTCGACCGGGTCGGACAGGAGCGTGACCCACCCCCGGAACGGAGCGGGTTCGGGTGGCGTCAGGCCCGCCCACGCCCGCTGGCCGAGACCGGATGCCAGCACGGCGACGGCGACCACGACCAGCCACGGTCGCCGGGTCATCATGCCCGCGGCCGCGACTCCCAGACCGACAAGTGGGTGCGGGCCTGCGGCCGACCAGGCGCCGGCCGCGGCGGCCAACGCCAACGTCACGACCGCGAGATCGCTCATGCCCTTCCTCCGGGACGCGCCGAGTTACGGCCGCGGACACAGCGGGGGAAGTAGGAGAAGCTTACTCAAGGGTAGTGACACTCTCGTCGCGGGTACGAGGGCTTGAGCGAACTCCTCGCCGAGCGCTCCACGCGAGTGGTCGCTCGGTTCGCTGAAAGCGGAACCGTGTCAAGATCGTGCGACACGTTCTCGTCAGGCGTCTGAGCGACGTGCGCTCGTCGAGGCGCGATCGATCGACGACGGCGCCAGGACCCATTGGCTCCACAGCCGTTCGCGCAACAGGTTCACAGCCAGTAGGCCTGCGAGGCCGGGCCCACCGCGTCGTGTCGTCCACACGCGAGATCGGCCTCCATGCGGTCCTCGATGGCCCTGACACGTGCATCGTGAGCGCGCGCCGCTTCCGGCTCGAGGCGCAAACAATCGTCGACATCCGGATCACAGGCGTCACCGGAGCCGTCGCGGTCCAGGTCGGCCCGACCGAAGTTCGCCGCTGTAGTGCAGTTGTCGTTGAGGTTCGGGATGCCGTCGCCGTCGGCGTCGGGGGAGCGGGGGCCACGCACCGCCCAGGCGTAGCGTGGGCGGGGTGGAGCTGTCAGCTGCCACTGCTGGCGTGTACGTCCGACATGCGTTCGCGCAGATGTTGCAGGTCGCCGACCGCCTCGGAGACGAGAAGGTCAACGAGCGCCCCGTCAGCCCGAAGACGAATGCCGTCGCCGCCCTGATGTTCCACTGCTGCGGGGTGAGCGAGTTCTGGCTCGGTCACGTCGCGCTCGGACGCCCGAGCACCCGCGACCGAGCGGCGGAGTTCTCCCGCACGGCCACAGTGGCCGAGTTGCATGCGCTGGTGAGCGACGCCGAGGAACGAACGCTTCGCGACATCGGCCTCCTCGAGGACGGCCACGGCCGCGACGAGGAAGGTGGCCGCCAATTCCTTCAGGCGGGGGACACGTCGGACGCGGCGGTCGTCCTCCACGTGCTCGAAGAGCTCTACCAACATCTCGGCCACATGGAGCTCGCGGCCGACGCCCTCGCCGTCAGTCCCTCACCACCGTGAGGTGGCGGCGCCCGGCTGGCGCGCGCGCCGACGCCGAGCCCCGTTCGGCACGGGCGTACATCTCCGCGCATGCGTTGTCGTTGCGGGGGCCGTAGTAGCCGTCGTCGTCGTCGTCATCGTCGTCGTCGTAGCGGGACGGCCGGGACCGCGTGATCATCGGGAGCTGAGCCCTCATGGCGGCCTCGGCGAACTCGCACTCGACGAAACGGCCCGCCGAACGGCCCCGCGGCGTGGGGATGAACCTGTACGCGTTCGCGTGGAGGTCGATGTAGAGCTCGCCTCCCGTCACTCGATGGCGATACACCCAGATCGAGGCGTACCCGGGCCGGTCGACCCGGCCGCGCAACTCGAACTCGTCGATGTCGACCGACCACGGGGCGTCGTTCTCGCGTGCGGCTCGGCACGCGGCAAGCAGGGGTCGCCACCAATCGAGCAGGTCGGCTTGGCCCTCGGGCGGGTACCAGAGACTTGTTCGTGCCATGTCTCCGAGTATGCACAGGGGTAGTGACAGTGAACGTCCCTGCCTGGGGTCAGAGGGACGCCGGGAACTGATCCACCCCGCCAAGCGTCTGTGTCCGAAACCTGGACACCTACCAGTGCGGAGGTACCCGATGCGCCTCTCCCGGCCGCTCCTGCTGTTGCTCGCCGTCCCCGCCACCGCGATCGCCTTCGCCGGGCCGGCCGCCGCGTGCGGCGGGCTCGTCGGCGAGAACGGGACCATCCAATTGGTGCGCACGACAACCCTGGCGGCGTATCACGACGGGGTCGAGCACTACGTGACCTCCTTCGAGTTCACCGGCGAGGGCGAGGAGCTGGGCTCGATCGTGCCACTGCCGGGCGTCCCGACGACCGTGGAGCGCGGCGGGGACTGGACGCTGCAGCGCCTCGAGCGCGAGGTCGCGCCCCCGTCAGGCGGCGGCGCACTGAGCCTGGATGCCGCGGCACCGAGCGCCGAGGTTCTGCTGGAAACGAAGATCGACGCCCTCGAGATCACCGTCCTGAGAGGCGGGGGCGACGAGGTGGGCCGCTGGGCCAAGGACCACGGATTCCTCCTGACGCCGGACGCGCCGGAGGTCCTCGACTTCTACGCACAACGCAGCCCGATCTTCATGGCGGCCCGCTTCGACGCCGCCACGGCCCAGGAGCTGGGCCAGAACGCCGGCGACGGTACGCCGATCCATCTGACCATCCCCACCGAGCAGCCCTGGGTTCCGCTGCGGATCCTCGGCCTGGGCCTGCCGGCCGATCGGCAAGTCGAGGCTGACGTCTTCCTGCTCACCGACCAGCAGCCGCAACTGCTGGCGGGCGGTCCCGGCCTCAGCGTCGGCCGCGACGAGCCGGCGTCCGCGTCGCTGCTCGACGACCTCCGAGCCGACAAGGGGATGGAGTGGGTGCCGACCAGCATGTGGCTCACGTACCTCCAGCTGAGCGCGACGGGGGGCCAGCTCGACTATGACCTGGCCGCATCCGTGACCCCGGGGGACCAGCCGTCGCTGAGCGACGCGGGGGTGAGCGTGGCGGAGGCCCGTCCGGTCGGCGACTCCGGCAGCACAGCACCCTGGCTGCCGATCCTGATCGCGGCGACCGCCCTCGGCGGAAGCGCGCTGGTGATGGCCGATCGCCGAAGCCAGACCGCGCGGCTCGCCCCGTGATCACCATGCGGCGCATGGGCTACGCGCTGCTCCTGATCGCGGCGGTAGGCAGCATCGCCGTCGTCGTCGGTGGGCGGGCCGCGGGCGACGGCGAGACGCCGCTCGGCCCCGGGCTCGTCACGGTCGAGCTCCGGGTCGAGCACAGCCGGTTCGTGCCTGATCGCGTGGTTGTGCAACCGGGGACCACGGTGCGCTTCCTCATCGCCAACGACGACCCCATCGACCACGAGTTCATCGTCGGGCCTCAGGACGTCCACGATCGCCACGAGCTCGGCACTGAACAGCGCCACCCGCCCGTGCCCGGCGAGGTGTCCATCCCCGCGGCCGGCGAGGCGAGCACGGTGTACACGTTCGACGGAGCCGGATCGGTGCTGTTCGCCTGTCACCTCCCCGGCCACTTCGCCTACGGCATGCGGGGCACGGTGGTAGTCGCGACCGGGTAACCGCTCACACCCGAACCAGGGGCCGCAGTTCAGCGAGCTTTGCGTCGCCGATCCCACGCACATCGAGCAGCTCGTCGACCGAGCGGAACCGGCCGTGCGTCTCGCGGTAATCGATGATCGCCTGTGCGGTGGCCGGGCCAATGCCGGGCAGCGCGTCCAGCTCGGAGGCTGAGGCCGTATTGAGATCGACCGGCTCGGCGGGGGAATCCCCACCGACGCCGCCCACGCCGGCCGCATCTCCGGACGCGCTCGGCACCCCCTCGCCGACGCGCGGCACGTAGATCCGGGCCCCGTCGACAAGCACCGCGGCCAAATTGATGCGGTCGGGGTCGGCGTCGGCCGCGAGGCCACCCGCCATCGCCACGAGGTCGGTGACCCGGCTCCCCGCCGGCAGCGTGTACACGCCCGGGGCCGCGACCGCTCCCGCGGCGTGGACCACCACATTGGCTGCGCCGGTCGTGACTGCGGCGGCCGCCGGGGACGTCGACGCCATGGGGAGCGTGTCCTCCGTGGGAGGCGGCGGGCTTCGCATCATGAACAGCCCGCCCACCGCGACCGCGGCCAAGGCCACCACTCCGCCGACGACGCGCCCCAACGAGGTTGCGCCCGCACTCCCGTCGAGCAGCGCCCGCAACCGATCGGACCACGACGGCAACGGCAGGGGCCGCGGCAACGACGGCTCGGCAGGCAACTGGTCTTCCGGCACGGGTCCCTCCCGAGGAGGAGAAGCCGATTCGCCGGGGAAGCGCCGTCAGCTTAGGGCGTCATGGCGTCACGTCGTCCGCGCCACCCACTCGGCTTCGATCTCGAAGGGGATCCGGCGGTACGCGGCCCAGTGGCCGTAGCCCCGCAGTCGCCACCGCACGTACGCGCCGACATACCGGCGGAGGAAGCCGACGACGCCGTAGCGGCGCCACTGCCGGACATGCTGGGCCTCGTGGCGCAGCAGGCGCTCGGAATGGGCGGCCGCCCGTCGCACCGAAATGACCGGACCGATCGTGATCGCGGACGCGCCCGGCGGCACCGGGCCGCCCACCCACAGCCAATACGAATCCCGCCGTTCGAGTCCCACCTCGGCCTCAGAAGAGGCGGGCCGTCAATAGCCGGCGGTACTTGGGCGTCCGCGGGTCATCGGGTCCCAACAGCTCGAGCAGGTCGACGAACTGCTGGCGGGCGTCGTCGTCGTCCTTCACTTTCGGCAGCAACGCGTCGAGCCGCGACTCGACATCGTCGATCACGTCTTCCTCGCCAACTCGGGCTCGAGCCGCGACGCGCCGGGTCTCTGCGCTCTCGGGGATCCGCTCGAGCAGGGCGAGGGCGGCGTCCTTGTCGCCCTTCGTGACGAGCAGATCGGCCAGGCCGATCACCGCGTCCTCGTTGCCCGGCTCCAGCTCGAGCACCTCGCGCAACGACTCCTCGTCTCCCTTCGCGAGCAGCCTGGCAATCTCGTTCTCCTGCTCGCTGGGGAGCAGCTGCGACACGAAGTTCCGGACATACGCCTCGCCTTGGGCGCCGACGAAGCCGCTGACGATCTTGCGGTCCTTGAGGGCGTACACCGCCGGGATGCCCTGCACCTGGAACGTGGAGCTGGCGCGGGGATTGTCGTCGACGTTGATCTTGGTCAGGACCACCTGGCCCTCGGTGTCGGCCACGACCTGCTCGAGGATCGGGGTGAGCTGCCGGCACGGAGCGCACCAGGGTGCCCACAGGTCGACCACCACGGGCGTCTGTTCAGAACGCACCAGCACCTCGGACTCGAACGTGGCATCGGTGACCTCGATCGTCATGGGTGCCACGCTACGGCCCCCAGGCCGTGCCGACTACGTTGACCGCCGTGGAGACCACCGATCACGCGACCCACGACGTCGAGGGAGTCGACGTCCCCGCGGTGACGGAATGGTTCGTCGAGCACGTTCCCGGCGTCGTGCCTCCGCTCACGTTCGACCTCATCGCCGGCGGCCATTCGAATCTGACGTTCAAGGTCACCGACGACGCGGGAGCCATGTGGGTCCTGCGGCGCCCGCCGTTGGGCCATGTGCTGGCGACCGCCCACGACATGGGCCGCGAACACACGATCATCTCCGCGCTCGGGCCCACCAACGTCCCCGTCGCCCCTGCCATCGGGCTCTGCACGGATGAATCCGTGACCGGATCGCCGTTCTACGTCATGGGCTTCGTCGAGGGCGTCGTCGTGCGGGACGCGGCGATCGCGAAGGCCGCGCTCACTGATGAGGGGCGCCGGAACGCGGGGGCATCGATCGTCGACGTCCTGGCCGCCATCCACGCCGTCGATCCCGACGCGGTCGGCCTCGGGCAGCTGGGCCGCAAGGACGGCTACATCGAGCGCCAGCTCAAGCGTTGGTACGGCCAATGGGAGAAGTCGAAGACCCGTGAGCTCCCGGCCGTCGACGAGGTGTACGGCGAGCTGCTCGCCCGGGTGCCCGAACAGGGTCCCGCCGCGATCGTCCACGGCGACTACCGGCTCGACAACTGCATGGTCGACACCAACGGGCACATCGTCGCGGTCCTCGACTGGGAGATCTGCACGCTCGGCGACCCGATGGCCGACGTCGGACTGCTCATGGTCTATTGGAACGACCCCGACGACGAGCACGCCGCGCTGCTGAGCGCGCCGACCCTCGTGGACGGATTCCCGCCCCGGGCCGAACTGCTCGACCGTTACGCCACGCGGTCTGGGCGCGATGTCAGCGGCGTCGACTTCTACGTCGCCTTCGGCTACTGGAAGCTGGCCTGCATCGTCGAGGGTGTGTACGCCCGCTACATCGGCGGCGCCATGGGCCGCGGCGCCCACGGCTTCGAGGCGTTCGGCCAGCAGGTCGAGCGGCTCTCGAAAGCCGCCAGCGAGGCGCTCGCCCGACTGTGACGCGCTCGCCGTGAGTCCCGTCTACGAGTTCGTCGAGCGACCCGATCTCGAGTCGCCGGCGCTCGTCGTCGTCCTCGACGGCTGGGTCGACGCCGGCCTGGGCGCCACGAACGCCCTCGCCTCGCTGCTCGGCGCGATGGACACCGTGACGGTCGTCGTCTTCGACAGCGACGAACTCCTCGACCATCGCGCTCGACGGCCGATCATGCACCTCGCCGACGGCGTCAACAGCGGGCTCAGCTGGCCGAGCATCGAGCTGCGGGCCGCAAGCGATGGCGACGGCAACGACGTGCTCCTCCTTGTCGGTGCCGAACCGGACCACCGCTGGCGGGCCTTCACGGGCGCGGTCGTGGACCTGGCCCTCGAGTTTGGCGCCCGGATGGTGGTCGGTCTCGGCGCCTATCCCGCACCCGTCCCTCACACCCGCCCCTCCCGCCTGGCCGTGGCGGCCACTTCGCCCGAACTCGCGGCGAGCGGCCCGTACCTGCGCGCGACGCTCGACGTGCCGAGCGGGGTGCAGGCCGCCATCGAGCGCCGGGCGGCTGAGGTCGGTCTGCCCGCGCTGGGGTTGTGGGCCCAGGTCCCGCACTACGCCGCGGCGATGCCCTACCCCGCGGCGAGCGCCGCGCTCGTCGAGGGACTCGCCGACATCGCGGGGCTCACGCTGGACGCGTCGAACCTGCGCGACCAAGCGGCGGTCACGCGCGACCGGATCAACGCACTCATCGCGGGAAACGCCGAGCACCGGGAGATGGTGCGTCGCCTCGAGGAGCAGGCCGATCAACTGGCGGCGAGCAGCGCCGGCGGCCTCGGACTCGGCCCCCTCCCGTCGGGCGACGAGTTGGCTGCCGAACTCGAGCGGTTCCTGCGCGACCAAGGCACCTGAAGGCGCCGAGCCACCTGCGGATTACTCTCGGCCCATGGCGTTCAAGGGCTGGCCCGCGGAAGCGATCGAGTTCTTCGACGGCCTCGAGGCCGACAACTCGAAGGCGTATTGGCACGAGCACAAGGCGATCTACGAACGGGACGTGAAGGCGCCGATGGACGAGCTGCTCGCCGAGCTCGCCGCCGAGTTCGGGACCGGCAAAGTGTTCCGGCCCTATCGCGACACGCGGTTCAGCAAGGACAAGACGCCGTACAAGACCAACATCGCGGCGACGAACGACGGCGGCTACATCACGCTCTCCTCGCAGACGTTTGGCGTGGGCACCGGCCTCTACATGCCGGCCGCCGACCAGCTCGAGCGCTTCCGGGTCGCGGTCGCCCACGACACGACCGGCGCCGATCTCGAACGGATCGTCGCCACGCTCCGCAAGAAGCACATCGAGGTGTCCGGGCACGAGGCTCTCAAGACCGCACCGAAGGGCTATCCGAAGGATCACCCCCGTATCGAGCTTCTCCGCCAGAAGGGCCTCGTCAGCTGGAAGCAGTGGCCGGTGGGCGCGTGGTTGGGCCGCCGCACGTCGATGAATCGCGTCGTCGAGTTCCTCCACGACTCGCAGCCGATGAACGACTGGCTGGCCAAGAACGTCGGCCCGTCGGCCCTACCACCGACGCGGTGACCGCATCGGTCGACCTCCGAACCCGCACCGACGACGACATGTGGCCGGTCGACACGGCGGCGTTCTACGGCGCCGCCTCCGGTCAACCGCGAGCTGCGGGTGATGGACACGGGCTTTCGATGCGGGCCGTCGCGCCGTCGCGTCAGTCCGCCGGGCTGGGGTAGTCCTTGGGCGTTTCGGACGGCGGCCGCTCTTCGTAGATCGTGACCGAGCCGGCGGGATCGAACACCTTCATCTCATCGGTCCACTCCCCCGGCAGGTAGCGCTTGCCACCGTCGACGTACCGGAGCATGCCGGTGCCTTGCTTGCCGATTTCGTCGACGCCCGTGGCGGTCGGGTCCCACCAGATCTCGGTGAAGTCGTCGATGCCGTTGTAGTCCACGCCCTCCCAGATGCCGTGCTCGCCGTACGAGATCGCGGGCTGCGTGACCGCGTGCGCCTCAGTGGGCTCACCCGCGAACAGACCGGCGCGGAACGAGTCGACGGTCAAGTTCGGACCGGCTGCCTGGATGGCGGCGAAGAACAGGGCGGGCTGGGGGTACAGCACGCCGGCGGTGTCGTCGGCGGGTGGCTCGGTGCCCTTGAACCACTTGTAGAGGAACGTCGACGCCCCGATCTCGGGAGTCGTACGCGCCGCGAGCGAGCTGATGCCGAACGCGTGCGCCCACTGCTCCTGGTCAAATGTGCGCCCGAACGCCGTGGTGTCCACCAAGGCTGAGCCGCCGAAGATCCACTCCGGGAAGTACCCCTGGTTCGTGGCCTCGCGGGTGAAGGTGGCGGGCGCGATCGGGTCGCCCGTGAAGATGACGGAGGTGACGCCGGCGGCCTTCAACTTGGCGATGGCGCTCGTCGCCTGCTCCTGCAGACGGTTGGGGTCGAGCTCATACGCCACCTTCTCCGCGAGGCTGACCCCGCTCTCACCGAGCAGCCCCTCGAAGTCGGCGACCTCGTTGGCCTGGTTGCCACCCGGGGTCTGGAGGAAGAGCTGCCCGAACACGCGCTCTTGGGTCGTGAGCGCGGCGTCGCCGGCGTAGGCCGCGGGCTTGCCCGCCAGCTTCTTCACGACGTACTCCGCCAGCTGCTGTCGAGTCTGACCGCCGCTCGCGGTGATCGGGAAGGCGGACGGCTCGTTCTCCCCGACGCCCGGGCAACCGAGACACACGACGTTGCGGGCTTTGATCTCCTCTGTCCAGGCCGGCGAGAGCACGGGACCGCCCCACACCGCGAACGCGTGCAGCTCTTCGACCGCCTTCACCGCGTCGGCGCGCGCCGCGACGGCGTCGGTGCTGATCCCGGTGCCGTGCAGGAACTCGAGCCTCACAGTACGCCCGTACGTCTGGTACATCGCGTTGTACATGTCGGTGTAACCCTGGTAGGTCTCCTCGGCCTGCGCTCCCGTGTCGTCGGCGTTGATCGGGCCCGTGATGAAGTCGAGGATCGGATCGCTGTCCGGCGCGATGTACACGACGACGGTGATGCTGTCGGCCGTGACGCCCGGCGCGGTCGCGCCGCCGTTGTCGTCGACGTCCGCATAGCACTCGGGTGCGAAGTAGTCCGGCATCGCCACCCGGCCGGTCTCGGTGTCGCACGTGTCCGGGAACGTGACGTCCAAGCCTTCCTCCTTGGCCTGCGAGAAGGTGATCGCTCCCTCGGGGCGTTCGCCCGCGGCAGTCGTAGTGCCTGTGGTCGCGCCCTCGTCGTCACCATTGCCACCCCCGGCGATGACGATGACGCCGACGATCGCGATCACGACGACGATCGCGGCGAGCGGCCCCCATCGCCGCAAGGCGCTTCCGCGGTCGGGTCCGGACGAGGCGCTGCTCGGCTCCATGAGTGTTGTCCTTTCAGATCAGCTCGCGCCGGAGCGCTGGATGGCGGCTTCGGATGTTCCGAGGTACGAGGAGACGACGGCGGGGTCGGCGATCACATTGCCTGGGGTCCCGGCCGCGATGACGACACCCTGGTCCATGGCGACCATCCGGTCGCTCACGGCGCGGATCAACGGCATGTCGTGCTCGATGACGACCAGGCTCGCCCCGGTCTCGTCGCGCACACGTCGCAGCAGCGGACCGAGGGCCTCGGTCTCGCGCTGGGCGATCCCGCTCGACGGCTCGTCGAGGAGGATGACCGCGGGCCGGTGGGCGAGAAGGCAGGCGAGGTCGACGACCCGGCGTGAGCCGGTTGACAGCTCCCGCAGGAACTTCGTGCGGAACTTCTCGAGCCCGAGCAGCTCCATGAGCGCCTCCACCCGATCGCGGACCCGGCGTTCGGAGTCGTACGCGTTCGGCAGGTGAAGGGCCGCGCTCAACGGGTCGCGCACCGTCACCCAGCGTTCGCACGACACGGCGATGGCCTCGGCGACCGATAGCGACGGGAACAACCGGGCGTCTTGGAAGGACCGACCGAGCCCGGCCGAGGCGCGGGCGGCGGGTCCCCGCCGGGTCACGTCGCGCCCGGCCAACCGGACCGTCCCGCCGTCCGTGCGCGTGTAGCCCGAGATGAGGTCGAAGAGGGTCGTCTTGCCCGCACCGTTGGGGCCGATGATGCCGAGGATCTCGCTTGGGCCGACGGTCAACGACACGCCGTCGACCGCACGGATACCGCCAAAGGATCGAGTCAGCTCGACGGTCTCGAGCACCGGCGGGCCCGCGGAGGCCCCGAGGACTGCGCCGGCGGGCGCGGATGTGGCAGCAGTGGCGCCGTTGCCGGAGAAGCCGCGGGAGGCGCCCTCCAAGAACACCGACCGGAGGATCTCCGGACGGGCGAGAAGGTCGGCGGTCGGCCCATGGAAGCGGATCTCGCCCTTCTCCATGAAGTACGCGGTGTCGGCCACCGTGAGCGCGACGTTCACCGACTGCTCCACGAGGATGACCGTCGTGCCGCCATCACGAATCGCCTCAACCACTGGCAGAAGCTGGGCGACGACGAGAGGGGCGAGCCCAAGGGACAGCTCGTCGATCATCAGCAACCGGGGTCGGGCGAGGAACGCCATGGCCAAGGCCAGCATCTGCTGCTGTCCGCCGGAGAGATCGCCAGCGCGGTCGCCGCCGCGCGGCACGAGCACCGGGAACATCTCACGGACACGATGGAGCCGGGCCCGCGCCTCGTCGCCGTCGTGGCGGATGAGCCACGTCGCGGTGCGCAGGTTCTCGTCGACGGAGAGGTTGGGGAACACACCCTGCCCGCCGGGCATCTGCGTGATCCCGAACGCGGCGATCTCGTTCGGCGGCGCGTGGGTGATCTCGCGACCGTCGAACATGACCGCCCCACGATCGGCCTCAACCACACCGGAGATGGCCTTCAACAAGGTCGACTTGCCCGCCCCGTTCGTGCCCAACAGCGCGACGCAGGTGCCCTCCTCGATGTCGAGGTCGACGCCGAACAGCACTTGCACGGCGCCGTACGCGACGTCGAGGCCGCGGACCAACAGCAGCGGGCTGTCGCCGTGGCGGCGTGCATACGCGACCTCGCTCCGCGCCGCGCTCGCTCGCCACACATCGGCGATGTCGGCCGCGATCACGTGGCGGCTCTGGGCGATGACGAGGCCGCCGACGAAGAAGATCGGGACCATCAGCAACATGCCCTGCCGGAGCCCGAAACGGTCACCGATCGCACCGATCACCGGCAGCACGAGCAGCCCCGGTATGACCCACAACGACGCGACCGAGAAGCCGACCGACCGGGCGCGCGCCGGGATGGCGAGCGACAGCGACGCCAGGATCCCCGGCGCCAGCACCGCGAGAGTGGCGCTGATCACCGCGTTGGCCACGACGGCGACCGCGACGTTCGGGGCGAGGGCGAACACCACCAGCGCCACCGACACGACGAACGCCGCATGCGACAGGAAACGCAGCACGTGCTCGGGACCACGTGCCATCAACCGCGTCGCCACCCGCGCGCCGATGACGAGACCGACGAGCTGGGCGGGCTCGACGGCCGCGAGCACAAAGCCGCGGGCCCGTTCGTCGAGGTCGAAGACCTGCTCGTAGACGAGACCGGCCAGCGACGCGAAGCCGATGAGCGACGCGGCCAGGAACGGGAGCGCGTACCAGATGCGCCGGAGCGACTCGATCTTCCACACGATCCGCCACGCCTCCGCGAACGACGGCGCCGGTTCCTCGGTGGCGATCGCCTCCTCCGACGCGCCCGCGGCGCGGCGCTCGTGGGCGCCCCGCACTGGCTCGGCCAGGCGCCATGCCAATACGACGAACACGAACGTCGGGATGGCGAAGACGACGAACGGGACCCGCCAACCGAAGGCCGAACCCAACACCCCGGCGGCAAGAGGCCCCATGAACGAGCCGACCGCGTTCGCGGCCCGGTGGGCGGAGTACACGCGGGGCCGCGCCGTCACTTCGTAGTAGTCGGCCAGCAGCGAGTTGTGGGTTGGATCGACGACGGCCTTGCCCACCCCGGAGCCGGAGCGGGCGATGGCCAGGATCACGAGCGTCGGCGCCAACCCCGTCACGAGCGAGAACAGGCCCCAGACGCACGCACCGATCCACGCGATCCGCACTCGGGAGTGGCGTTCGGCGAGGGTGGCGATGGGTACCTGGAGGAGCAGCGCCGCGAGGCCGACCACGGCCACCAGCGTGAGGACGCCCTGGAGATCGAGACCGAACTCGTCGCGGATCTCGGGGAGCAGCACCGCGAACGCGGCCCGGTCGAGCTCGTCGACCGCGTTGAGGCCGAACAGCACGACGAGCGGGAACAGCGGCGCGCCGACAGCCAGTGCCCACGGCCAGCGGCGGCGGTCGGTGACCTCCGTCATGGCATCGCGCCCACGAGGACATCCGGCTCGTCGGTCGCGCCGGGCGCCGCCTCGGCCTCGGGTCGCAGACCGGGCGCGTCCACCTGGTGGCGATCGGCGACCCAGAGGAGCCACCGGTCGCGCAGCCGGTAGAGGAGGCTGCCGATGCCGCCGGGCAGGATGAGCAGCACGAGCAACACACCCAAGGCACTGGCCAGGAACTGCCAGTCCGACGGCAGGAACCACCGCACGCCTTGGAGGTACAGGGCGCCGAGGACGGCTCCGGCGGACGTCGTGACGCCCCCGACGATCACCATCGTGAAGACCAGCAGGTTCTGCCCGGGCTCGTACGGCTGCACATCGATGGCTTGCTGATGGTGGACGAACAGAGCACCGGCGAGGGCCGCCACCGCACCGCTCACCGCGAACGCGGACAGCCGGACGCGGATGGCGTTGATCCCGTAGGCCTGAGCCCCGCGCTCGTTGTCGCGGAGGGCGATGAGGGCGCGGCCCGTGCGGCTGAAGCGGATGCCGCGCAACGCGACGAGACAGAGGAGCAGCACCGCGAGCGCGAGGTAATAGATGCGGGTCGGCGAGTCGATGTCGATGCGGCCGAGGAGCGGGGGGCGCGGGATGCGGTCGGCTTGGCGTGGCACCCACTTGAAGTAGTCGCGATTGAGCGCCCACGACGTGAGGGCGAGCGCGAACGCGAGCGTGGTCACCGCGAGGTAGAAGCCCCGCAAGCGCAGCGCAGGGAAGCCCACGACGACGGCCGCGACGGCGCCGACGACCGCGGCGAGGAGGAACGCCACGAGGATGTCGACGTGCCAAGCCTGGGTGGCCTTGCCACCGACGGCCGCACCGATGGCGAAGAAGCCGACCTGGCCGAGCGACACCTGGCCGGCCCAGCCGGTGAGCACGACCACCGACAGGCCGAGCACGGCGTAGATGAGCACCGCCGAAGCCTTCAAGCTGCGATCCACCGACAGCAGGTGGGGCAGGACGACCACCGCGGCGAGGAGGATCCCCCCGACCAGCGCCCGCGTGATCCGCACTTCGGGCAGGCGGGCCAACGCGGGGGCCAGGGGGCGTACCTCTTCGGCGGACTGCCAACTCGACGCGTCGGCCAGGTCGGTGCGGCCCCTCGGGCGACGCCCGGCCAACAGCGCGACGACGATGATGACGCCGAGGATCGGATCGAGCAACAGTGGGTTCGACGAGTTGAAGGTGACGCCCGCCTGCAGGGTGCCCAGGGCGAGCGCGCTCAGCGTGATGGCGACCATGTCGGTCATCCGCCCGAGCACGAGCGCCGCGAGTGATGTCAGCAGAACACCAAGGGTCAACGCCGACGTCACCGGGAGACCGATCAGCCCGGCTCGCAGGAACAGGGCGACGAACGCCAACAGCGACGCGACGACCCACACCACGGTCTGCAGCCGCTTCACGGGCACGCCGAGCAGTGCAGCGCGATCGGCGCTGTCGGCGCTGGCCCGTATGGCGACACCGGCCGAGGTCGCCCGGAGGAACAGGGCGAGGGCGGCGATGGCGACGGGGATGACGATCGCGGCGATCAAGTCGTTGGCGTGGAAGATCGTGCCCCCGATGGCCACGCTGCCGCCGAAGGCTTGGTCCAGCCGGTTGGAGAACAGGCGCTGTGAGCCGAAGGACCGGGGCAGGAGGATCGCGCCGGCGGCGAGCAGTTGGGCGAGGCCGAGCGTGGCCACCGTCAGCAGCAGGCGCGGCGTGCGGAAGAAGCGACGGATGATCGCGAGCTCCACGACGGCGCCCACCACGACGGCGCCGACGAGCGCCGCGCCGAGCGACAGCAGATATGGCCAGCCCCACGCAGTCATCAGCATGAGCATCAGCACGACGGGGGCGGTGCCCAAGTCCGCCTGTGCGAAGTTGATGATGCGGTTGGCCCGGTAGATGAGGGCCATGCCGAGCGCGACCAACGCGCTGAGGCCACCGATGATCAGGCCGCGGAGGAAGAGCCCAAGCGGAAGAGGGAAGAAAATCAGTTGCAACAGGAGGATCCCGACCGCCGGTGCGGCCGCGGCGAGGCCGTTCGTCAGACGCGCCGAGCGGTTGGGCGCCTCCCCAGCGTCCCGGTCCAACGAAGCTGCGGTCATGGCCCCCCTGGCTTGACCCGGCGGTCAACATAGTCGGACGTGCAGTTGTCCACGTGTCGTGCAGGCATCCACGTCTGACGATGGGATCGCGCTTTGCCGGCCCGCTTGCGTTTTGCCGGCTGTGGGCCGGTCAAGCGCGACTGGGCCGGTGAGCGCGATCCCGTTCGCGTCGCTGGGCTCCGCTCCGGGCCGCCCAGTGTGCGTCCAGGCCACGGTTCGCGTGGCCAGGCGCACGTGCGACGACGGCGCGCCTCTCCGCGCCGCCGCCTGCCAGTGTCGTCCCCACGGCGCTTTTGCCGTTCGTCGGGACGCAGCCAAGGCCGGCTTGAGCACGAGCGGCCCCACGGATGACCTCTAAGGTGCCGGCATGAAAGTCGACGGAGGCGTCCAGTTCACGGGGGACCTGCACAAGGTCGGAGCGGCGGCACAAGAGGCCGAAGCCGCGGGCTACGACGGCTTCTGGACCGCGGAGACGAGCCACGACCCCTTCTTCCCGTTGCTCTTGGCGGCACCGACCACCGAGACCATCGAGCTCGGCACCGGCATCGCGGTCGCGTTCGCCCGCAACCCGATGACCCTCGCCCAGATCGGTTGGGACCTCCAGGCCTTCTCCGGTGGGCGGTTCCTCCTGGGTCTCGGTTCGCAGATCCAGCCCCACATCACCAAGCGGTTCAGCATGGAGTGGTCCCACCCCGCCCCCCGCATGCGCGAGTTCATCCTCGCCCTCCACGCCATTTGGGACTGCTGGGACAACGGCACGAGGCTCAGCTTCCGCGGCGACTTCTACACGCACACCCTGATGACGCCGTTCTTCAACCCGGGGCCCAACCCTCACGGGCGAGCCAAGATCTTCCTCGCCGGCGTGGGCGAGAAGATGACCGAAGTGGCGGGCGAGGTCGCCGACGGGTTCCTGTGCCACGGTTTCACCACCGAGTCCTATCTCCGCGACGTCACGCTGCCCGCCCTCGAGAAAGGCCTAGCCAAGTCGGGCCGCACGCTCGCCGATATCCAGATCTCGGGACCGGCGTTCGTCGTCACTGGTGTCACCGAGGAGGAGATGAGCCGGTCGGCGACGGGCACGAAGCAACAGATCGCGTTCTACGGGTCGACCCCCGCATACCGCGGTGTCCTCGAACACCACGGGTGGGGCGGGCTGCAGGACGAACTCAACGCGCTGTCGAAGCAAGGCGAGTGGGTGAAGATGGGCGAGCTCATCGACGATGACATCCTCCACACCTTCGCCGTCGTCGCCGAACCCGAGAAGCTCGCGGTCGGGTTGCAGGAGCGCTACGGCGACGTCGTCGACCGCATCAGCTTCTACGCGCCCTACAAGAGCGACCCCGACCGCTGGCGGGCGGTCATGCAGCAACTGAAGGCGATCTGAGCGAATGAGCCGGTTGCCGAAACTCCGAAGGGTCCTGACGGCGTGCGGCCGCGAGGCGACCTTGCCGTCGCGGCCCGTCAGGGCCGCCGTCGGACGGGGTCGTCGGAGCGGCTCATGGCTCGCATCGCGAGCGATCCGCTCCGACGGCGCTGTCCGACGGAAGGAGAGGCGTTTGCGTCGGTCCGCGGTCCTGGCGCTCGTCGCGATCGTCGCCGGGTGCACCGGCAATGACGCCGACACGAGCGCGCTGTCGACGGCTACGACGACGGAGGTGGGGTCGACTACGACCTCCGTCGACACGGCCGGGTGCCAGCTGGGCGCGGGCGTCGACGAAGCCGGCGAGATCACCTTCATCGATGGGAGGGGGCGACTGATCGCAGCGCAGGCCGACGGAGGCGGCCAGCACTGCGTGGCCGCCGACGTGGACCCGGGGTTCGCGTGGGCCGGCGGCGGCGACAAGCTCCTCCTGCCTGACGGTCGGATCCGGTCCGAGGCGGGCGTAGTCGACAGCGGCGTACCTCAGGAGGCCATGCCGGCGTGGTCGCGGCCGCGCGGGCGCTCGGTCATCGGCGTTTCCCCCGAGGGCCACCTGGTCAAGCACGTGCTCGACGAACCCGGGGGTGTGCGCGACATCAGCTTCCTCGAGCGCCACGAATCCGCCGTGTATCACCCGGCGGGCCGGGCGATCGCATCGGTCGGCGACGGGCCGGACGGCTACGGCATCTACCTTGCCGACAACAACGGACAGCTTCTGCGCACGCTCGTCACCGGCGAGTCGGCCGACATCTCGCAGCTGCAATGGACGGTCACCGGCGCGCTGATGTTCGTGGCGGACCACGGCGACCACACCGACCTGCACCGCGTCGACATCGAGTCGGGGGCGTTGACGACCGCGGCGACCACACCCGGCTCGAACACGATCACCGACTTCGTCGCCTCGACGTTCGCGGGGGGCGGCGTCGCGTGGCGGGAAGGCGGTTGCTCGGCGCGGACGCCGACGACGGTGGCCCTCCAGGGCGGCGAGGCACTTCCGTTCCCCGACGAAGCCGCCGGGCTGGCCCCGGTGGGATGGCTGCCGGACGGGACCATCGTCGCCGGTCCGTCCCGTACGTGTGCGTCCTCTTCGGCGTCACCGTTGTTCGCGGTCCGGGCCGGCGTCGCCACCAAGGTCGCCGACGACGCGCCCAGCGCGGCGATCCGCGTGATCCTGCCGACAGGACCGGAGCTACCCGCGTCCATCCCGGACGCCGCCCCCGCCTGATAGAGCGGGACCGGTGGCCGGTCGGCCGCCAGCGAAGGGTTCAGAGCGTGGGACGGGCCACGGCCAGGAGATGCGCGCTGAGGCCCATGAGCGAGGGTTCGGATTCGATGGCGCGGGCCGCCCACAGCTGGGTTTCGAACGGCTGGCGGGCGCCCCGGGGGAACAGCCACGCCGGCCCCTCGAGGCCGACCAGATCGACGACGTCGAGTCCGGCCTCGGCGATCTCCGAGCGCAGGCCGTCGGGATGGTGGAAGTACGCGGTGGTGAACCAGTCGTCCACGCTGTCGGGGTTGCGGTGCTGCCCGTCGGCGAGGTCGCGCTCGACGATGGCACGGAAGCGGGCGTCGGCGTGATGTCCGCTCGCGAAACCGTCGAGCAGCGATGCGAACCGGCTCACGCCCGCGACGGCGACGAGGCCGGCGGGACGCACCACGCGGGCCGCCTCCCGCAGCGCGTCGAGCCGATCGCCCCGCTCCGTGAGGTGGTACATGGGGCCGAGCAGCAGCACGACGTCGGCCGACGCATCCGGCGCGTCGAGGGCGCGGGCGTCACCGACCGCCGCGTCGACGCCGGCCACCACCGCCAGTTCGACGTGCACCGGCGATGCATCGACGAGGGAGGCGCGGTAGCCGAGACCCGCGAGCCATCTCGCATATCGCCCTGGGCCACCACCCACGTCGAGCACGGCGACCGGCGGGGCCGGCAGGTGCCGGAGAAGGACCTCTTGCGTGCGGGCGAACTCGAGTGACTCGCCGCCCAATCGATCCGCTTCGTAGCCGCTGGCGTAGTGGTCGAGGATCTCCCGCTCCATCGACCTCACAGTAGAGAGTGCGCGGCGCGCTCCCGACGCCATTGTCGGGAGCGCGACGGCCGGGCGGCCTGGTTGGTCCGAAACTCAGACCGGCTCGAGGTCCTCGCTCAGGTAGCGCTGGCGGCACAACGACCGCTGGAGCTTCCCGGAGGAGGTCTTGGGGAGAGTGCCGGGGGCGACGAGGACGATGTCCCGGGCCGGCAGGCCCACCGTCTCGCGCACGCGATCGGCCACCCACTTGCGAGTGAGGGTCGGGTCGTCGGAGCGGGTCTCCGCCACCACGACGACGCCTTCCTTCCCGGCGCGACCCTCCACACCGAACGCGATCACGTTGCCGGCCCGCACGCCGTCGATCGAAGCGACGGCCCGCTCGACATCCTCGGGATAGACGTTGCGCCCGCCCACGATGATCATGTCCTTGATCCGCCCGCACACCACGAGCTCGCCGTCGAGCAGGTAGGCCAAGTCGCCCGTGCGGAGCCACCCGTCGCGGAATGCCGCCGCGGTGGCGTCACGACGCTTGTAGTAGCCAGGGGTCACCGACGTGCCCCGGATCTCCAACTCACCGACCTCGCGATCGCTGCGGCGAGTCCCGGTGACGGGGTCGACCACGCGGATCTCGAGACCGGGCACCGCCCGGCCGAGCAACGCCAGGCGCCGCGTGCCGTCGCGGTCGACGGGGCTGGGGGCGGCGTACGCCTCGCTTTCGAGCACGCGCCGGTCGACGGCATCGGTGCGCAGGCCGGTCATCGGTACGGGGAAGGCGCCACCGATCACGACCTCGGCCATGCCGAAGGCGGGGAACACGGCCGCGGGCCGCAGGCCATGCGGTTCGGCCGCCGCGACGAATTGCTCCACGGCGTCGGGGTCGACGGGCTCCGCGCCGTTCAGCGCCAGCCGCAGCCGCGACAGATCGAGCGGCGCATGGGCACGCAGCGCCCGAGTGGCGAGCACCCACGAGAAGTTCGGTCCGGCGGTCGCGGTACCGCCGAAGTCAGCCAGCCATTCCATCCAGCGCGCCGGCGCCCCGAGGAAGTCCTGCGGCGCGCCGAGGACGACGTCGACGCCGGTGGTCATCGGCAGCATGCCGAAGCCGACGAGGCCCATGTCGTGGTAGAGCGGGAGCCACGACACCATCACGTCCTCAGCGGGGTCGAGCTCCGCGGCGTGCGCGATCGCGTCGAGGTTGGCACAGACGGTGCGATGCGGCAGCATCACGCCTTTCGGATCCGCGGTCGACCCGCTGGTGAACTGCAGCAGGGCGAGCGCGTCAGGATCGTCCACCGGGCGGTCGTACGCATCCGCCGTCGGGCGGCCTGCGGCGGGGAGCAGGTCCGTCAAGCGAACCGAGCGCGGATCGCCAGGCTGCTCGTCGACAAACGGCGCGAGGTCGGGATCGACGACAAGGAGGTCGATGTCGGCGTTGAGTATGCGTGTGCGGGTCTGGGCGACGAACTCCTCGATCGACCCGAGTCGCATGGGCAACGGGAGCATCACCAGGGTCGCGCCCGCGAGCCACACGGCCTGGATGGCTGTGACGAGCGGCCGGGTGGTCGGTGCGAGCAGCGCCACGTGCGCGCCCGGCGCGACACCGTGGGATTGAAGGACCGCGGCCATCGCCCGCGCCTCACCATGGAGCTGCTCCCACGGGACGCGGTCGGCCGCGCCGGCCGTGACGAAGGTGACGGCCCCCGGCCCTTCCGCGGCAGCCTCGATCCGGGCGCGAAGAGTCAGCACGAGTGGTTGGACCAGCCGGGTTCGTGGGAGGTTACGAACTGGTTGCGGTCGCCAGCGCGCCCGCTTGAGCAGTCGGCGCGGCGGGCAGCGCCCGCCCGAGGCGGACCGCGCAGCCCGCGAGCACGGCGGCGACGATGACCAGCAGCACCCGGTAGTCCACAACCGCGACGAGCATCGCGCCCACCGCGACCGAAACCGTCTGGCAGCCCGACACGGCCACGTTGGCGGCGGCGCCGACCCGTCCCTGGAGACCGGGAGGTGTCGCCCGTTGCATCAACGTCATGAACCCGACCACGATCCACGGGACACCCACGCCCATCCCGAGCTCGGCGGCCAGCACGATGCCGAGCATCCCCGTGGTCTGCAACAGGCAGCCCACCGCGAACAGGGTCATCCCTGCAGCCGCGGCTCGAAGCTCGCCGAGGCGGCGGATGACGCGCACCGCGGTCACGCCTCCCGCGATCGCGCCCAGGCCGCCGAGCGACGCGAGCACACCGAGGAACTCGGGCGCGCGGTGGAGGCCTTGGTCGACGACGACGATGATCACGGTCTCGCCGAATCCGAGCACGAGACACGCGCACGCGACCGTCGTGATGACGCGGCGCAGCGCCGGCGACTGTCGTATGTGCCGCACCCCACCGAGGAGCGCTTGACCGGTCGGTTCGGCGGAAGCGTCCCGAGGCGATTCGTGCACTCGGGTGGCCAGCAGCGCACCGGCCGCAACGAGGAATGTGAACGCATCGACGGCCGCTACGGCGCCGCCGCCCAGGGCGGCGAAGAGCCCGGCGCCGACGAGCGGGGACAGGAACTGGAGCCCGTCCGTAGCGGTGCGCAACGCGGCATTCGCTTCGACCAGTTGCTCGTCCGTGACGAGGTCCTTCAGCAACCCATTGCGGGCGGCGGAGAGGAGACCATTCGACACGCCGAGGAGGACGGCGACGCCATACACGATCCAGATCTGGCTGCGATCGTGCACCGCGAGCAAGGGCAGCACCGCGACCGCGCTGGCGAGATTCGTGGCGACCATCAGCGGCCGCCGGCGGACACGGTCGGCCAGGTAACCGAGCGCGGGCGACGCGAGCGTCGAGGGGGCCAGGAAGGCGAAGAAGACCGCTCCCGCCGCTGAGCTGCTGCCGGTGAGCTGCTTCACCCAAATCGCGAAGGCGAGGAACATCGCGTTGTCACCGAACGTCGAGAGCGCCTGTCCGCCGAAAAAGCGACGGAAGTTCCGGTCGCGCAACACGCCGGTCATCGGTCCCACCTCGTGATCGGGTAGCCGCTCGCGAACACGCGGACCGGGCGCGACCCTTCGGGACGCAGGCTCGGATCGTCCCGTCGGCCGCCGAAGCGTTCGCTGATCAACGCTTCCATCTCCTTGGCGAACCGGTCGAGCTCCTCCGGCGTGACCCACGTGAGCGTGCCCATGAAGAACGCCACGTCCCGCCACTCCTTGGGCTCCTCGGTGGTGGCGTCGGCGTAGGACATCATCCGCGAGAACTCCCGCTCGAAGAACGCTCGCATCAGGGCCGCGGTCGCGGCACTGCCCTCTTCGTCCTCGGGGACCTCGTCGATCCGTTGGTGGAGGCTCGTGAGCTGCCACGGACGCTCCCGTCCGGCGCCCCCCTCCGCTTCCTCGACGAGGCCGTATTTGGCGAGCTGGCGGAGGTGGAACGAGCAGAGCGATGCGCTCTGGCCAACGAGCTCGCCGCAGCGCGTCGCCGTGAGCGGCCCTTCGACTCCGAGGACCTCTAGCAGCAGGATGCGGATCGGATGCGCCAGCGCCCGCATCACCTTCGGGTCGGAGATCGTCGTCCGTTCCTCGCGAGACATATTTCGAAACATATGCTTCGAAAGATGTCTTGTCAACGGCGAATTGGACTAGACGACCAGGTTCACCAGCCTCGGAGGACGGACGATCACCTTCTTGGGTGCGCCGCCGGCGAGCGCCTCCTGCACCTTCTCGGATGCGAACGCCAACCGTTCGGCTTCGACCTCGTCGATGTCGGCGGCCACGTCGAGGACATCTCGCTTCTTCCCGTTGACCTGCACGACCATCTCGACCGAGTCGAGCTTGGCCAGCCCCGGATCGGCCTCCGGCCAGGCCTCGGCATGGATGTGCGTCCCCGGATGGAGGCGCGCCCACAGCTCCGCGGTGATGTGCGGCGCGCACGGGGCGAGCAGGAGCAGCAGGGTGTCGACCGCGAACGGGGTCTTGCCTTGCTTGTAGAGCAGGTTGGTGAACTCCATGTACGCCGCGACGGCCGTGTTGTACGACCACCGGTCGAACTCGTCGGTGACGCGGCCGATGAGCCGGTGGGCGGCGCGATCGACCGCGGTGATCGCGTCTCCGGTGGCGTCCGGTACCGCGGCGGCGACCGGGTCGGCCAGCCGCCACAGGCGGCCCAGGAAGCGCGAGCAGCCCTCGATGCCCGCGTCGTCCCAATCCATGTCGTCCTGCGGCGGTCCGGCGAAGAGATGGAACAGGCGCAGGGCGTCGGCGCCGACCGTGTCGATGTACTGCTCCGGCGCCACGAGGTTGCCCTTGCTCTTCGACATCTTCGAACCTTCGAGCCGAATCATGCCTTGCGTGAAGAGGCGGGCGAACGGCTCACGCAGGTCCTTCGGCGCGATGTCGAGGTCGGCGAGCGCCTTCGTGAAGAACCGCGCGTACATGAGGTGGAGGATGGCGTGCTCGACCCCGCCGATGTACTGGTCGACGGGCAGCCACCGCGCCACCGCGGCCTTGTCGAACGGCGCGTCCTCGTTCCACGGATCGGCGAAGCGCAGGAAGTACCACGCGGAGTCGACGAAGGTGTCCATCGTGTCGGTCTCCCGCACCGCCGGGCCGCCGCACTCGGGGCACGTCGTGTTGAGGAATCCGGCGTGGAAGCGCAACGGTGACTCGCCGGTAGGACGGAACTCGACGTCGTCGGGGGCGAGGACCGGCAGTTGGTCGTCGGGCACCGGCCGGGCTCCATGGTCGGGGCAATAGACGATCGGGATGGGGCAGCCCCAGAACCGTTGCCGCGAGAGCAGCCAGTCGCGCAGGCGGTAGTTGACCGTGCGGACGCCGAGGCCGCGCTCTTCCAGCCACGAGATCGCGGCCTCGACAGCCGCCGCCTTGTCGAGCCCGTCGAGCCACTCGCTGTTGATGGCAGGGCCGTCGCCGACGTAGGCCTCGCCCTCCCAGCCGTCGGGGGGCTGCACGGTGCGGATGATCGGCAGGCCGTACGCGACGGCGAAGTCCCAGTCGCGCTGGTCCTGCCCGGGCACGGCCATGATCGCTCCGGTGCCATAGCCCATGAGGACGTAGTCGGCGAGATACACGGGCACCGGCCGGCCGTTGAACGGATTGAGCGCGTAGGCGCCTGTGAACACACCCCGCTTCTCGAGCGGACCCTCCCCCGCCACCCGGTCGAGCTCCGTCTCGGTGCGCACCTTGGCGACGAACGCGTCGATGTCGTCGCGCCGTTCGTCGGTGGTGATGGCGGCGACGAGGGGGTGCTCGGGGGCGACGACCGCGTACGTCATTCCGAAGCTCGTGTCCGGTCTGGTGGTGAAGACGCGCATCACCGGGCCTGTTGGAGTGCCGTGCGCGTCACAAAGCGGCATGTCGAACTCGGCGCCCTCTGATCGTCCGATCCAGTTGCGCTGCATGATGACGACCCGCTCCGGCCAGTCCAGGTCGTCCAGATCGTCGAGGAGCTGGTCGGCGTAAGCCGTGATCTTGAAGAACCACTGCTCGAGATCGCGTTTGGTGACGACGTCGCCAGAGCGCTCGCAGCGGCCGTCGGCGAGGACCTGCTCGTTGGCCAGCACGGTCTGGCATCCGGGGCACCAGTTGACCGGCGCCATCTTTCGGTAGGCGAGGCCAGCGTCGAGGAGCCGAAGGAAGATCCATTGGCTCCAGCGGATGTACTGCGGGTCATGGCTCTTGAGCACCCGCCGCCAGTCGTAGCTCGCTCCGATGCGCTGGAGCGAGGAGGTCAGCTCCTCGATGCGCGCGTCGGTGAATGTCCGCGGATGCTCACCGGTCTTGATGGCCGCGTTCTCGGCCGGAAGGCCGAAGCTGTCGAACCCGATGGGGCTGAGCACGCCGTGGCCCCGCATCGTGCGGTAGCGGACGAGGAGGTCGCCGAATGTGTAGTTGCGCACGTGACCCATGTGGGCCGGACCACTCGGATACGGGTACATGCACAGCACGTAGTACGGCGGGCGCGGGTCGTCGTTGTCGATCTCGTATGTGCCCTCATCGCGCCAGTGCCGCTGCCAGCGCGCCTCGACCGCCCGAACGTCGTACCCCTCGGCCATGACGTGCGATCGTATCGAGGGTCCCGAGCCGCACCGGCCCAACCCGTTCCGGCGTCCGCTAGTCTCGACTCTCCGGCACGGGGCTGTAGCTCAGTTGGTAGAGCGTCTGCGTGGCACGCAGAAGGCCGTCGGTTCGAGTCCGATCAGCTCCACTCACGCCGGGCGCGGCTGCCGGCGCCTCCTCGGGGCGCGCCAGAACGCGTTCGGGAGGATGGCACGCCGCCTGAGCCGCTCGGTCGTGGCGGGTGCGGCCGGCAGTAGCGTGCGCTTCATGAGCGATACGCCTCCGGAGACCAAGGCGCCCGACTGGTACCCGGACCCGTTCGGCCGCCACGAACTGCGCTTCCACGACGGCACCAACTGGACTGATCACGTCGCCTCGCACGGCCGTCAGTCGCGTGACGCGCCAGGCGGCGCCAGCCATGTCCCCACGGTGGAGCGAGCGGCCGAGAAGATCCAGCGCGATGTCACGAGGGCCGGTCTTCAACCGGGCGCGGCGCTGGGTGAGGGGACGATCTTCACCGAGCCGGTTCTGGTCGTGAACCAGAAGGCGAAGGTGATCGAGGTCAACACCGAGTACGCCATCTTCGATCAGCACGCCCGCCAGATCGCAGCCGTGCGCCAGGTCGGTCAGAGCGCCGCAAAGAAGGTCCTCCGCGTCCTTACCAGCGTCGACCAGTTCCTGACCCACAAGCTGCAGATCGTCGACATGGCCGGCAACGTTCTCCTCGCCGTCACCCGGCCGGCGAAGCTGGTCAAGTCGAAGGTCATCGTGCAGGACGGAAGCGGCGTCGAGATCGGCCAGATCGTGCAGCAGAACGCGATCGGCAAGATCCGCTTCTCGCTCGATGCCGGCGGCCGGACCCTCGGGTCGATCAACGCCGAGAACTGGCGAGCGTGGAACTTCAACATCCGCGACGAGACCGACACCGAGATCGCCCGCGTCACGAAGACGTGGGAAGGCCTGGCCAAGACGATGTTCACCACCGCCGACAACTACGTGGTGCAGGTCCACCGCCCGCTGGCGGAGCCGCTCCGCAGTCTTGTCGTGGCGGCCGCGCTGAGCATCGACACCGCCCTGAAGCAGGATTCCCGCGGGCTCGGCTGATCACCCTCGTTCTGGCGAGCGGCAGCCGGCCCCACGCCGGCTAACCCTCGCCGGAACGCGCTTTGGTTCACGAGGGGTCAGGTCGTCAGGAGGGCCGGTGCGTCGAGGTCGAGGGCGTGGCGCGCATGGCGGTGGGCCATGGCCAGGAACATCTCGTCGCCTCGGTCGGTCCGCTCCACAAGCATGGAGGCCGCGACGGCCATGATGAGACCGGCCCACGTTCCTCGCCGATGGTCGGCCCAGCAACGCTCCCAGTCGTAGTCGGGTACGCCGGCGGCGACGAGGCCGTCGTAGTAGCGCCGCACGAGGCGCGGCTCGTGCTCCCGGCGATCGGCCGCGAGAAGCCCCGCCCCGATGAAGTAGGCAACATCCGACAACGCCGGGCCGTGCGAACACGTCTGCCAGTCGACGACCGCGATGGGCGGGCCCCCCCGCGGTCCGCCGAACAACAGGTTGTCGAGGCGGTAGTCACCGTGGACCACGGTCCACGGCGGCGTGTTGCCGAGTAGGTAACGATCGAGCCCGGCGAAGAGCGCGTTGCCGGCCTCGTGCACGTCCTCGCCGAGCCGGTCCGCATATCGCTCCCGGAAGTTGGTCCAGAACATCGGCAACAACCCGAGCATGAACGCGCGGCTGACCTCCGCATCGCGGTGCAACCAGTCGAGCTCGGCGAGAGCCGGGTCGGCCCACCGGGGGGCGTGGAGCTTCACCAACTCGTCGACCGCGATGGTCGCTTGCTCAGGCGAGCAGCCCGCGAGTTGATCACCGGGGCGCGCGGGGGCGAGGTCCTCGAGGAGGAGCACGAAGCTCGCCGTCGTGACGTCGATGTCGGCGTACAGGACGTGTGGCGTACGGATCGGCAGGTCGGGAGCGAGCTGCTGATAGAAGCGAACCTCGGTCTCGTAGCTGCGCAGCTGTAGCGCGGTGGCGCGGCTGGTGGGGTCGGCCGCCGGCAACTTGGCGATGACCGTTGCCGGCGCCGGAGCCGGTCGGTCGAAGGTCAGCTCCAGGCGGGCGCTGTCGCACATCTGCCCCGTACCGACGGGCGCGAGAGCGACGCCCGTGACGGACGCGCCGTCGAGCAGGCCGGCCGCGCCGAGGGCGGCAGTGAGCCACGCGGGTGTCAGCGCCTCGGGGGTGTCGGCGATGCCGAGCGGCGACTCGACGCTCACGACGGCAAGGTCCCCGCAATCGTGGTGTCCGGGAAGTAGCGATGGTGACGCGACCCGGTGACCTCGAAGATCGCCGTCCCCTCCCGACCGTCGTCCGTGCGGACCCGTACCTGGTTCAGACCCCCACGGTGGAAGGGCTCGTACGGGCGGTCGAACGTGCCGTCGGCGTCGACGGTGATCCGTCGACCGTCGGCGAGCGTGAACACCGCAGAGCCTCGCAACCCCACGATCGTCTCGCCGTTCTGTCCGTAGGCCGCCGCCATACCGTCGACGTCCAACCACTCGAGGTCGTGCTCGAAGCCGATGAGTGGCACCGGTTGGCGGCGGTCGGTGCCCGCCCAGCACCCGTCCGTGTAGATGCGAGCGCCGTTGGCCAGCTCCCAGTGCCACACGCCGAGGAAGCCGTCCGGGAGCTGGACCTGGAACCACAGCCACAGCGGGCAGCGCCCGTGATCACGGATGCCCCACGAGTGGTCGCGCTGACCCCACCACTGGTCCACTTCGTAGGTGGTGCCCCCGACCGCGTAGCTGCCGTCGTAGATGCCCGACTGGAACATGTGGCTTTGGTCCCAGATCAACTCGTGCCCGGCACGCATCGTCCCGCGCCGCAAGCCGTACGGGTCGGTGCGAGCGCGGAAGGTGAGGTCCATCCCGAGCGTGCAGCGCTCCGGGTCGGCCCACAGATGAATCTCCTCGAAAGGGCGAACCACCTCGACGCGTGCCGCGCCGACGTCCGCCGTGTGGGGGTCGCCGTCGAAGGAACGTTGGTGATACCCCATCACCGCTTCGCCGCCCACCCGGCCCATCTGCAGCGAGTCCATCACCTCGCGCTGGGGAAACGTCGCCATCGTCAGGATGACGACATCACCGACGGCATCCGGCCGGTGGGCGATGAAGAAGTAGCTCTCCCGCCAGTGGGGATGATGGGTGACGACGTTCGGCAGCGGCTCCGGCAGCTGGTGGACGAGGTGCTCGTCCATGGCGGTGAGGCGGGGCATCGGCGCGGGACGCTTGCAGCATCGAGGCGCGCCGTCAACCGAGGGCGGTTCGCCAGCCGTATTGTGCGCGGGTGCGACCGATGGCGGGCGTCCCGGTGTTCGGTGCGGCGAACGAGGAGGCGGTCGCTCACTTCCAGCGCACCGGGTGGCTGCTCACGAGCACCCTCGACGCGGCCGGCGTCGCCGATCTGCGCGCCTGGGTCGACGACGTCGCGGCGTGGCCCGAGCACCCGGATGCGTGGCTCCACTACAGAGAGCTCACCGACGACGGCCCGAAGCTGTGCCGCACCGAGAACTTCGTGCCGTTCCACGTCGGTCTCCGCGCCCTCCTCACCACCGGAGCGATGCTCGACGTTGCCTCCGCGCTGCTCGGCGAGCCGGCCGTGCTCTACAAGGAGAAGATCAATTACAAGCTGCCCGGCGGCGCGGGCTACTCGCCGCACCAGGACGCGCCCGCGTACCGGTTCGTCGAGGTGCACGTCTCGTGCATGGTCGCGGTCGACGATGCCACCGCGGGCAACGGCTGTCTCGAGGTGGTGTCCGCCGCCCACGACGCGGTCCTCCCGACGGACGAGAGCGGCTGCATCCGCGACGATGTCGCCGCCGCGCTCGATTGGGTACCCGTCGTGGTGCGGGCCGGGCAAACGCTCTGGTTCCACTCGCGGACGCCGCACCGGAGTGGCTCGAACCGGTCGTCGGTACCCCGGCGGGCTCTCTACCCGACGTACAACGCGGCGTCCGAGGGCGATCTGCGGGCCGACTATTACCGCCAGAAGTTGGCCGAGCTCTCGTCCCGCGCCGCATCCGACGATCGAGTGCAGGTCTCGCTCATCGGCGACTTCCAGGGCCGGCCGGTCCAGGACCGCTGATGAAGGCATCGTCGGTCGACGAGGTCTTGGACCTGTACGTCCGCTGGGGCGAGGACCGCTACGACGAAGAGGTCACCCAGCTCGCCCACGCGCTGCAAACCGCCGCGCTCGCGAGCGCGGCCGGGGCCGGGGACGACCTCGTCGCCGCCGCGCTGCTTCACGACGTCGGCCACCTGTTGCACGTACGCGACGGGGTCGCGGCGGCCGGTGGCGTCGACCTCCGGCACGAGGCCGCCGGGGCGGCGTGGTTGGCGCCCCTGTTCCCTGCGGCCGTCACGGGTCCCATCGCGCTGCACGTCCGAGCTAAGCGCTACCGGTGCGCGGTCGATCCCGAGTACCACGATCTCCTCTCCGACGGCTCGAAGCGCAGCCTCGAACGGCAAGGCGGGCCATTGCACCGCGACGAGGTCGAAGCGTTCCGGCGGTTGCCTCGACACGAGGACGCGGTGCGGCTGCGCGAGTTCGACGACGGCGGCAAGGTCGACGGGCTCGACGTGCCCACGCTCGAGCACTACCGCGGCCTGCTCCGGCGAGTGGTGACGCGACCGTCCGCCGCTACGTGACGGTCGGCCCGGGCCTCGACCAGCCAGGACATCATTGAGACGCAGGAGGTCGGGGCGACTTGGCCGATCCCCCATGGCCCGGGTGGCTCTTCGCCGCCCTCGAATCCGGCGGCGAGGGTTACTGCGTTCACGACACGATGCCGGGCCGTGCCGACACCGCGAGCCGCGAATGTCATGCTCGCACGCGCGAGCGCGGCCGGCGCCGGCGGACTTCCTCGGCCATCTCGTGCTGCGCCAAATCGAATGGGCGGTGCGCCACTACCCGGGCTCGGCGCAGGAGCAACGATTCCTTGCCATCGGCCGGACCGTGCTCGAGGACATCCGCGCGACGAACAGACCGTAAAGCTCGGGGGCCAGCCAACCGATACCGGTCGAGGTGGACCAATCAGGCCTGCGCGACCTCTTGCTGGTCCTCGATGAGAAGGGCGCGTCCGACCTGCATCTCAAGCCCGGCTCGCCCCCGAAGATGCGCCTCAAGGGGAGCCTCGAAGCGCTCGTCGGCGAGCCGTCGCTCACGCGGGGCGACGTCGACAAGCTGGTGCTCGAACTGTTCGGCCCGCTCGACGCCGCGTTCGTCGTCGACAACCAGGCGGCGACCACGTACGTCGCCGACGGCGTCGGGCGCTTCCGGGTGCGCGCCTACCGCCAGCGTGGCTCGATCGCAGTGGTGGTGCGCCGCATTCCTGACCGCGTCGGCAGCCTGGCCGAGCTCGGTCTCCCCCATCAGGTGGCGGCGCTCGCCGAATCGGCGCGGGGACTGGTGCTGGTGGCCGGCTCACATCACAGCGGCCGCCGCACGACGCTCGCCAGCATGCTCGACCACGTGAACCGGACGCGAGCCGCGCACATCGTGTCCATTGAGCAGCCCCTCGAGATCCTGCACCGGGACGCGATGGGGTCGGTGAGCCAACTCGAGGTCGGCGTGGACACCCCGACGTTCTGCGCCGGGATCAACGCGGCGGTCGCGGCCGACGGCGACGTCATCATCATCAGCGATCTCGACGACGGCCCCGCCGCGTCGGCCGCGCTGGATGCGGCTGAGGACGGGCTCCTCGTCCTCGCCGGCATCAGGGCCCCGCACGGCGTCGAGGCGCTCCGCCGGTTCGTGGACTTCTTCCCGCACGGACACCACGACAGCGTGCGGCTCGCGCTCGCTGGCGTCTTGGTCGGGGTCACCGCCCAACGTCTCGCCCCCAAGGCGTCCGGCATCGGGCGTGTGCCGGCGGTCGAGATCACCTTGGCGACGCCGCGCGTCCTCGAGTGCCTGCTCGACCCCGACACGGTCGGCGTCATCGCGCAGGTGGCCGAGGACTGCCACGAGCTCGGGATGCAGGGCTTCGCGGCCGCCATCGCCGATCTCCTGGAACAGGGCGTCATCGACCTTCGCGGCGCGCTGACCGTCGCCGACGACTGGGGCCAGCTCCACCGCGAGATGCAGACCCGCGGCTTGCTCGGCAACTAACGGGCTACGGCGCGGCGGCGCCGGCGGGCTCGACGCCCTCTTCCCACTGGACGCGGGGGACGTCGCTCCAGAGGCGCTCGAGGTCGTAGTAGTCGCGGGTCTCGTCGAGGAAGACGTGGACGACGAACTCCCCGTAGTCCATGAGCACCCAATGCGCGTCGTCGAGACCCTCGACGCGGAGGGGCTTGGGGCCGCCCTGCTCCTTCAGCTCCCGTTCGATCTCGTCGACGATCGTCCGCACCAGCCGAGTGTTCGGCGCGCTGGTGATCACGAAGAAGTCGGTGATGGCGAGCACGTCCCCCACGTCCAATACGACGATGTCATCGCCCTTCTTCGACGACGCCGCTCGGGCGGCCAGGCACGCCAGCTGCGCTCGTTGCTCAACCAGTGGGACCATCTCCTGTCGTGGTGGTGTTCGTTCCGCCGCCGAAGTCGGCGCCGAGGACAACGGTGACATCGGTGCGGTCGCTGTCGGCCGGCTCGAACCGCATCTCCCCGACACCGAGCGCGTCGCGTAGCCGGGTCGCGTCGGCCTCGCGCGCGGGGTCGTAGTACACGATCGACGTCGACAGGTAGCCGAACCGGTCGGCGTTGCCGACGATGTCGACCTCTGCTCCTGCCCGCACCAAGATGTGCGCCGCGACGTCGCGGCGGGCGACGTCCGGGCCACCGTCGAGGAGGCGGACGCGCGGCCGCGCCCCGGGCACGGGACTCACTGGGAACGGGACGATGTCGGCGACGACCGCGCTCACCGCGGCCGGCTGCGCCTGGAACAACTCGCCTTCGCCAGCGATGTCCGGCGGAGCCGCGGCCACCGGCAGCGTCTCGTAACGGACCGCCCCGGCGGCCAACCCGCGCACGAACCGCCCGATGCCCACCTCGATCTCGCCAGGCACGACACCAGGGTCGGCGGAGGCCGCGACCGCCGCGAGCCATCCTTCCCAGAGGGCCTGCTGCCGCACGAGTCGAGCCAAGTCACTCTCCTCGGCGCCGCGAGCGGCGAGGTAGACGGCAACCTGTTCAGCGGTGAGGTCGACTCGGCCCGCGGGGAACAAGGTCACGGCCTTTCCGTTCTCGTCCTCACCCTCGACGTCGTCGGGGTTGTCGACCGCGATAGGCGCCACCGGCGCGGCAAGCGTGGCCAACCGGTCCCCGTCGACTTCGATCGTCTCGTCGAAACCGATCCCGACGAGGAGAGCGGTCGCGTCGCGGATCCCGGCCAACCCACCGGTGTCATACGCCGCCGCGAGCGGAGCGACGCCGTTCTGAGCGTAAACGACAGTAGTGACCGGGATGAAGAGCACCGCCCCGCCGGCATCGCCCGGGCTGAGCGCGAGCACGGTGACCGACACGGGAACGCCGTCGGGACCGAGTTGCACCACGAGCGCGGTCGGCGTCCGCTCGACAACCGCCTCGAAGCCAGGCGCGTCCGGGTCGCGCTGCTGGTCGACCAGCACGCCCGATCGGCTCTCGACGACCTCCCGGAACCCGATCCACGTCAGTATGGGCACGGCCACGGTGAGCATCGTCAGGGCCGCGGCAAAGCTCACGCGATGGATGCGAGCACGCCGCCGGACCCGCCGGCGACGACGGGCCCGATCGCCGGTTCCCGCGGCAGGAAGGCGGATGAGGAGATCGGTCGGGTCGCCGTCCTCGTCGTCGGAGCCAGCCGGCAGGCTCGATGTGTCGTGCGGCGGCGCCGTGGTCATGCCGGGGGTCAACGATAGAGGTGCCGGCGACGGATGCAGTCGATCACCGACGCCGTCAGGAGATAGTCGAGCGGGCGGCCGTCCTTCACCCGGGCCCGCAGGTCCGTGCTCGACACCTCCAGGCGTGGGGCTTCGACGATCTGCCACTCCCAGCCTGGCGGCGGGCGACCATCTTCCGCGCCAGGTCGGGCGACGACCACGATCGAGGCCAGACGACGCACGGCATCGACCCGCTCCCATGACGGGAGCCCGGCTGCGGCGTCGCTCCCCAAGACGAGGAACAGTTCTCGGTCGGGACCTTCGGTGTGGAGCTCGGCGAGCGTGTCGGCCGTGAACGACACGCCACCCCGTCGAATCTCGATGGCGCTCGCTTCGAGCCCCTCGACGTCGCCGACCGCGGCCTCGACCATCGCCAAACGATCGTCCGCCGGCGTCACCGCGCGGCTCATCTTCTGCCACGGATCGTTCGCGACCACGAGCAGCACGCGGTCGAGTCCGAGCGCGTAGCGGACGTTCACCGCGAGCACGAGGTGACCGACATGCGGCGGGTCGAAGGTGCCCCCGAACACGCCGGTGCGCTCAGCCATGGTGGGCTTCGGTCAACTGGTCGACGAGTGCTCGCAGCCCGGGCGACGATCGCACCTCGTAGGGCTCGCCTGGCACTTGAAGGGCAAGCAGCCGGGTCGGCAACGCCGCCACCGCTTGATTGCAGCGAGCGCGGGCGTCGGCGACCGAACCCCGTGGTCGCACCCGCACCCCGGCCTCCATCGCCGGCTCGAGCAACGGACGGCTGCCCGCCACCGTCTCAGCACGGAGGCTCACTACGTCATAGCCGCCGGCGCGATGGACCTGTTTGCGACCCGGGAGGGTCAACTTGCCTTCCGAGAGCTTGATCTTCGGCCCGTCCTCGTCCTCGACCAGTTTGTACACGCCCCCGAGTGACGGTGCGTCGCCGCTCGTGCCCAGCTGCGTACCGACCCCGAATGCGTCGACGGGCGCGCCCGCGGCGATCAACTCGGTGATCCGATACTCGTCGAGGTCGCCCGACGCGAAGATCACGACCTCGCCGCACCCATTGTCGTCGAGGATGCGGCGCACCTCTCTCGACAACGCGACGAGATCACCCGAATCCAGGCGGACGCCCCGGACGTGGATGCCGTCGGCGCGAAGCTCGTTGGCGACCGCGGCCGCATTGCGGGCCCCCTCGACGGTGGCATAGGTGTCGATCAACAACACGGCATTGTCCGGGAAGTCGCGGGCGTAGGCGCGAAACGCATCACGCTCGTCGTCGAAGGTCATCACGTACGCGTGGGCCATCGTGCCGCTCAACTCGAGGCCGAAGGCCTGGCCGGCGGCGACGAGCGACGTGCCGACGGCGCCACCGACGACGGCGGCCCGCGCTCCTCGCAAGGCGGCGTCGGCCCCGTGGTCCCGCCGCGCCGAGAAGTCGACGAACGGCCGACCGGCACATGCAAGCGCGACGCGCGCGGCCTTGGAGGCGATCATCGACTGGGAGGCGACGCAATTGATCAAGAAAGTCTCCGCCAGCTGGGCCTGGATCAGCGGAGCGGTCACCTCGAGCAGCGGCTCGTTGCCGAAGACGATCTCGCCCTCGGGCACCGCCCACACCGTGCCCGTGAACCGCAGCGCGCCGAGGTAGCCGAGGAAGTCGTCAGCGAAGAGTCCGAGCGATCGGAGGTAGCCGATGGCGTCCGGGCCGAACCGCACGGTCTCGAGGTAGTCGAGCGCGTCGTCGATCCCGCAGGCGACGAGGAACCGTCGCTGTGCGGGCAACGCGCGCACGAACAGGTCGAAGGTGGCCTGGTGATCGAGACCGTGCGCGAAGTAGCTCGCGGCCATCGTCAACTCGTAGAGGTCGGTGAAGAGCGCGACGTTGTCGTCGCCAATCCAGGTCAAGTGATGACGACCCCCGCCGTCTCCATCTCGTCGAAGGCCCGGTCGCCGTCGCCCGCGTGGACGTCGACGGCCGCGATCGCGTCGCGGACGACGGACGTCTCGAACCCGTCCGCGACCGCGTCGAGCGCCGTCGCCTTCACGCAGTAGTCGGTGGCGAGGCCGACGACGACGACGCGCTCCACGTCTCGCTCGCGCAGAAGCTCCGCCAGGCCCGTCGATTCGGTGCCACCGGACACCGGGTCGCGGACGTGAAACCCGGAGTAGCCGTCCTCCCCACCTGTCCCCTTGCGGATCCGATCACCGGCGACGACGAGATCGGGATGCAACTCGGATCCCCACGTGTCCCCGACGCAGTGGACGGGCCAGACGCCTCCGTCCTTGGCGAAGTGCGGCGTGTCGGGCGGGTGCCAGTCCTGCGTGTAGAAGATCGGCACGCCGGCGGCGCGGGCGGCCTCGACCTCGGCGTTCACGGCCAGCACGACCCGCTCGCCGCCCTTGACATAGAGGCTGCCCTCGGGATCGGCGAAGTCGTTCTGCACGTCGACGACGATGAGTGCGGTTCCGTCCGAATAGTCCACGCTCATGCCTCCTCACCTGCGTAGGTCCAGTCGGGGCGTTTGCGGTCCTGCTCCTCGTCGACGACCGCTACACCATCGGTCACGTCGATCAGCTTCGGGATCCGCAACCCTCGCAGCCGAACCGGCCGGCCTTCGATCGGCGCGACGAAGTCCTCCGGGAAGGCTCGCAGGAGGCTCGACACGACGTTCTGCTCCTCCACGGGGAGGTAGCACCGGTTCCCGTCGGTGACGGTGCGCAGCCGGGCGTTCAGCAGGCTGAAATCGTCCTCGGTGGCTCGACCGTCGATGAGCCCGTCGAGCACGGCCGTGATCGCCTCCGTGCCGAGCTTGCACGGTGGGCACTGGCCGCACGACTCGACGTGGAGGAACCAGGACACGACCCGGGCCACCTCCACCATGTCGGCGGTGTCGTCGTACACGATGAACCCGCAGGAGCCGAGCCCTGAGCCGGCGGCGGCCATGCCCTCGTAGCTGACGGGTACGTCGAGTTGCTCGCCGGTGAGCACGGGGTTGGAGACGCCCGACAGAATCGCTTTGACCCGCCGCCCGGCGCCGACCCCGCCGCCGACCCGGTCGATCACCTCGCCCAGCGGGGTTCCCATCTCGACTTCCGCGACCGCCGGCCGGGCCACGTCGCCGACGACTGTGCACACCGCGACGCCCGGTGATTGCTTCGTGCCGAGGGCGCGGTGCCACTCCGGACCCCGAGCGAGGACGTGGCTGGCCGTGGCCAGGGTCTCGACGTTGTTGACGAGGGTCGGGTTCGACGCCGCGAACGAGACCGGCGGGCCGCTCGCCAGCCCGGCCCGGGCCGACCAGCCGGTGTTCGGTGCAGTGGCGAAGAGCCCGTGGAGGTACGGGGGGAACAAGCGGGGCAGAGGCGCGTCGCCTTCGATGACCTGCAGCAGGCCGCTCTCCTCGCCGAACAGGTACTCCTCCGGACCGGTGACGAGCGTGATCGGCACCTCGCCCGCCACCCCCTCCGCCTCCATCTCCGTCAGCGCTCGCTCAAGACGGTCGATCTCCTGTCGGAAACTGGCCTTGACCGCGATGAAGGCCTGGGTGGCCCCGACTGCGAAGGCGGCGATGGCCACCCCTTCGATCACCTGGTACGGATCCCGACGCATGATGGCCCGGTCCTTGAACGTGCCGGGTTCGCCTTCGGCTCCGTTGGCCACGACGTAGCGGGAGTCTCCGTCGGCGCCGCCCTCCCGGATCGAACGCCACTTCCGTCCGGTGGGAAATCCAGCACCCCCGCGCCCGCGAAGCCCTGAGAGCGCGATTTCCTGGGTAGTACCGCCAGGACCCAGCTCCCGGGCCCGTCGGAGCCCTTCACCACCACCTCTCGCCCGGTAGTCCGTGACTGATGTCACGTCAACGTCGGGAAGGATCACGGAGTCCGACATGGTTGGCATCTTTCCACCAGGAAAGTCTTTGGACCCAGGGCCATCCGAACGTCAGGATGTCCCGTAGATCGGGAATGACACAGCGGTAATTCAGGTTGAGGACCACTACATGAGCGATTCTGTCGGCCAATACCTCAACGAGATCGGGCTCGTCGCCCTCCTCACTGCGGATGAGGAGCGCGAGCTCGCGCAGATCATCGAGAAGGGTCGCGCCGCTGCTGGGCGCCTCGACAAGGGCGAGCGCGGCAACGACCTCCATCGAGCCGTAGCCGAGGCGGCTGCGGCCAAGGACCGGTTCATCCGAGCCAACCTCCGCCTCGTCGTCAGCGTCGCGCGGCGCTACCCCATGCCACCGGGCATGGAGCTGCTCGACCTCATCCAAGAGGGCAACCTCGGCCTCGAGCACGCGGTCGACAAGTTCGACTGGCGCAAGGGGTTCAAGTTCTCGACGTACGCCACCTTCTGGATCCGCCAGGCCATCGGCCGGGCCCTCGACCAGAAGGCCAGCCTCGTCCGGCTGCCGGGCGACCGCTCGGCCAGCCTGCGCGCCGCCCTCCGGCAGGTCGCCGGCGACGGTGACGAGCTCGACGACGAGCACGCTCGACTCCACCGGCTCACCACGCCGACGTCGCTCGATCGCCCGATCGGCGACGACGACGGATCCGAGCTGGTCGACCTCCTGGCCGATTCCACGCCCGGTCCCGAGGCCGAGGTGGTCGCCCGCGAAGAGCACGGCATGGTCACCGACCTCCTCGACGTGCTCGACACCCGGGCCCGGTACGCGGTCGAGCAGCGGTTCGGCCTGCACGACGGACGCCGGCGCAGCTATCGGGAAGTGGGCGAGGACCTCGGTGTCACCGCCGAAGCCGCCCGCCGGCTCGTGAAGCGGGCCGTCCACGCCGTCCGCGAAGAGGCGATGGCCCGCGCCGCCGACGCCGCATAACCCCCTCCGTCCACCCACCCCCAACCGGCCGCCCCACGGGGCGGCCGGTGCCGTTGTTGGACGCGGCGACCCTGCGGCCGTGGCGGGCATGGTCGCCACGGACACTCGATCGCGTTGTCCACGGCTCGTGCAGCTATCCACCTCGGGCGTGGATAACTACTCGCCGCGTGGACAAGTTCACGCTGGTCGTGCCACTCGCGTTCCCTCCGACATGATGCGGGCATGGCGCCCGAGCCCCTCGGTCAGCTCACCGCGGCGATCACAGCGTTGCTCGGCGACCCGGTGAAGGGGATGGATGTCGTCCGGGGCGGCGACGTCGCCGACGCGTATCGAGTCGCGTTGGCCGGCGGACGGACTGTCTTCGCCAAGACCCATCGCGCTCCGCCCCTTGGGTTTTTCACGACCGAGGCCGCGGGTTTGGCATGGCTGCGAGAGGCCGGAGCGTTGCCGGTCCCCGAAGTGCTCGCCGTCAGCGACGGCGGCGACGGGGCACCGGCGGTGCTCGTGCTCGAGTGGATACAAGAGGACCACGGCATCGCGCCCGACGACCGCGCGTTCGGCCGAGCCCTGGCGGCCCTCCACGCGACCGGTGCCCCGACCTTCGGTCGAGTGGACCGGCGCACGACCGGGAGCCGCGGTCTCCCCAACGAGCCGTGCGCCACCTGGGCCGAGTTCTATGCGACGCAGCGGCTCGCGCCGCTGGCTCGCCTCGTGCGCGACGCCGGGCATCTCGGCCATGAGGCCGCGTCTCGCCTCTCGGGCGGCCTCGAGACCGTCGCGGGCCGGGTTGCCGAGTTGGCAGGAGTGCCCGAGCCTCCCGCTCGGCTGCACGGCGATCTGTGGGCCGGGAACCGGCTCGTCGACCGCCACGGGCGTTCCTGGTTGATCGATCCCGCCTGTTTCGGCGGCCACCGCGAGTTCGACCTCGCGATGATGCGCCTCTTCGGCGGCTACGCCGACCGAGCGTTCGCCGCATACGCCGAGGTGACACCGATGACACCCGGTTGGGAGCAGCGGATCCCCCTCCACCACCTCGCACCGTTGGCCGTGCATGCGATCAAGTTCGGCGGCGGCTACGGGCCAGCCCTCGAGCGCGCCCTCCGCGACCTCGGCGCTTGAATGTGCCGTTACGGCAGGCACCAACGCGTCGCGCCGCCGGGTTCGACCGTCGCAACTGCCGTGGCCGCATGGGGAGTGAGGCGGTACACGTGCCACGGCGGCGATCCTGCGGAGGGTGCGCTGAAGTCGGCGGTGAGCGCCTCGCCGGTGTCGTCGACACGAGCGGGCCATCCCTCGGCGGCCCATCGCGCCGCCATAGCCGCGACCGTCGGAGGGTCAGTGACCTTGCGCGCCTCGCCCTCCACCACGGGTCGAACTCGTGGGTGGCGACGCTCACCGTGCAACGAGGGTCACGGGCCAGGTTCGTGCCCTTGCGGGTGCGTTCGCCGGTCTCGAACCAAAACGCGCCGTCGACCCAGAGGCCGCCAATGCCCGTGAGAGATTCCTTGCTTTCAAACTGCATCGACGCTACCGACGGCCAGACTCATCGGCCGTGGCCCGCCTCCGCGAGGGAACCGCTTTGCGTTACGGAGCGGGACACGTAACGCTGGTGTCCCTGTGAGCGGGACGTGGTCACCGTCGTCGTGGCGGGATCATCCGGCCGGTCAGCAACCTGACTGGCCCGACGAGGCCGCCCTCGACCGCGCCCTCAAGCTACTCGCGTCGATGCCCCCGCTCGTCTTCGCGGGCGAAGCGCGGAATCTCACCGCCGACCTGGCCAAGGTGAGCCGGGGCGAGGCCTTCCTGCTCCAGGCGGGCGACTGTGCGGAGTCGTTCGACTCGTTCTCGGCCGACAGCATCCGCGACAAGTTGAAGGTCATCCTCCAGATGGCCGTCGTCCTCACCTACTCCACCGGCGTTCCTGCCGTGAAGGTGGGCCGGATCGCCGGCCAGTTCGCGAAACCACGGACGCTCGCCAACGAACTCGTGGACGGCCTCGAGTTGCCCGCCTTCCGCGGCCACATGGTGAACGACAGCGCGTTCACCGAAGCGGCCCGGACGCCCGACCCCGATCGCCTCGTCGCGGCGTATCACCAGTCGGCCGCGACGCTGAACCTGGTCCGCGCCTTCACCAAGGGAGGCTTCGCCGACCTGAGCCGGGTGCACCAGTGGAACCAGGAATTCGTGCTGAGCAGCCGCGAAGGTCGGCGCTACGACCAGCTGGCCCACGAGATCGACCGGGCCCTGCGCTTCATGAAGGCGTGCGGGTTCGACACCGAGGCCGAGCCCAACCTCCACCAAGTCGACTTCTACACCAGCCACGAGGCCCTCCTCCTCGGCTACGAGGAGGCACTCACCCGCCGCGACTCGCTCACCGGTGACTGGTACGACTGCTCGGCCCACATGCTCTGGATCGGCGAGCGCACCCGCGATCTCAGCGGTGCCCACGTCGAGTTCCTCGGCGGGGTCGGCAACCCCGTCGGCGTCAAGCTCGGACCCACCGCGAGCCCCGACGATGCCCTGTCGCTGTGCGAACGCCTCAACCCGGAACGGATCCCGGGCCGGTTCACGGTGGTCAGCCGGTGCGGGGCCGACCGCGTCCGCGATGCTCTCCCGCCCATCGTCCGCGCCGTCACCGACGCCGGGCATCCGGTGGTCTGGGCCTGCGACCCGATGCACGGCAACACGTTCACGTCCGCAGGCGGGCGCAAGACCCGCCACCTCGACGCCATCCTCACCGAGATCGCCGGCTTCTTCGACGTCCACCGCGCCGAAGGCACCATCCCCGGCGGCGTCCACGTCGAGCTCACCGGCGACGACGTCACCGAGTGCCTCGGCGGTGCCGAGGAGATCTTCGACGCCGATCTCGACGATCGCTACGAGACGATGTGCGATCCTCGCCTCAATGCCCGCCAGTCCCTCGACCTGGCCTTCCGCGTGGCGGAGCTGCTCCGAGCCTGACGGTCATGGGTCACAAATGTTGACCGTGCGAGTCGGGTTTGCGAAACTGGGAATTCCTGATCGGGTTTCTCGGGTTTACTCCGGTCACCGCCATCTCCCTGTCGTCGCCAGGAAGGCTTTGCCATGTTGGAACGAGCCATCGACTCCGCAGCGCTCGCCGACATCGAGAAGTTCGAGAACCAGCTCGCGCGCTACCTGGCCGGCGAGATTGAAGACGACGTCTTTCGCGTCTTCCGACTGAACAACGGCATCTACGGCCAGCGGCAAGGTGGCCATCACCAGATGGTGCGGATCAAGATCCCCTACGGGTCGCTCCAGCCCGACCAGCTGGAGATGATCGGCTACATCGCCGACACGTACTCCCGCGGCTGGGGACACATCACCACCCGCCAGAACATCCAGCTCCACTTCGTCGACCTCGAGGTGATCCCCGAGGTCATGCGGCATCTCGCCTCGGTCGGGCTCACTACGCGAGAAGCGTGCGGCGACACCGTGCGCAACGTGCAGGGCTGTCACCTGGCCGGTGCCTGCCCGTTCGAGATCCTCGACATCAGCCCATGGGCCGAGGCCGCGTTCCAGCACTTCCTGCGGCACCCCCTGGCCCAGCGCCTGCCGCGCAAGTTCAAGATCAACTTCTCTGGATGCGACACCGACTGCGGCCAGGCCATGTTCAACGACATCGGCGTCATCGCCACCGCCCGCCGCCATGACGATGGGACCGTCGAGGGCGGCTTCCGGGTCTTCCTGGCTGGCGGGCTCGGCGCCAACCCCCACCCCGCGCTGGCGCTCGAGGAGTTCACCGCCCGCGAAGACCTGATGCCCACCCTCGAGGCCGTGCTGCGGGTGTTCAACATCTACGGCAACCGCGACAACAAGCTGCGGGCCCGGATGAAGTGGCTCGTCGACACGATGGGTTGGGATGAGCTCCAGGCCCGGATCCTCAAGGAGCGCCGCTTCCTGGTGGCATCGTCGAGCTGGCCGGGAGGCATCCCCGAGGTCGTCGAGAAGCTCGGCGACAGCCCGGCCGGGCTCCACGCCACGATCGCGCCCACCCCTATGGGCCATGGCACGCCGGTGAGCCTGCGGGGCACGAGCGCGTACCAGCGCTGGGACGACGCCAACGTCGTCCGGGGCGCGGCGAAGGGAACGGTGTCCGCCTATGCCTACTGCCGGTTGGGCGACGTCACCGCCGACCAGTTCCGGGCGCTGGCGTCGATCCAGCGAGAGTTCGGCGCCGAAGTGCGGGTCACCAACCGCCAGAACGTCGTGTTCCGCGGCCTCAACGAGTCGCAGCTCGCGAAGCTCTTCGATCGGTTGGGCGTCCTCGGCATGGCCGAGCCCGGCGCCGAGTTGGCCCGCGACGTGGTGGCCTGCCCGGGCGCCGACACGTGCAACCTGGCCGTCACGCAGAGCCGGGGCCTCGCCGATGCCATCGGGCAGCGGCTCGAGGAAGAGGGCCTCGCCGACGTGGGCGGTGTCCGCACCAACATCTCGGGGTGCACCAACTCGTGCGGCCAGCACCACACCGCGGACATCGGGTTCTTCGGAGCCGAGCGCCGCGCCCACGGCAAGCCCGCTCCCGGCTACCAGCTCCTGCTCGGCGGGTATGTCGGCCAGTCCCAGATCCAGTTCGGCGAGAAGGCGCTCCGCCTGCCGGCCAAGAACGCCCCGGAAGCTGCGGTCAGAGTGGTGCGTCGCTTCGCCTCCGAGCGCGAGGCCGGCGAGTCGTTCCGGGGGTGGCTCGACCGCAGCGGTGGCGTGGCGGTCATCACCGAGGATCTCCGCGATCTCGACAAGTTCCCGACGCCGGACGAGGCGCCCGACTTCTACGTCGACTACGGCGAGGCCGGACCGTACGTGGCCGAGACGGGCGAGTCGGAGTGCGCCACGTGATCTACGAACCGTCGCCCCTCGCGACCTTGCCCCAGTACACCGACGAGGAACTGGCCGACCTGAACCGCGAGTTCGAGCGGCTGCCCGCGGCCAAGATCATCCAGTGGGCGGTGGACAATTTCGCCCCGCACCTGTCGCTCACCGCTTCGATGACCGACGCCGTGCTCGTGGACCTCGCGGTGAAAGTCGATCCGCACATCGAGGTCGTGTTCATCGACACCGGCTACCACTTCCCCGAGACGCTCGACACGGTCGAACGGGTGCGCCGCCGGTACGGCTTGAACCTGCGGATGATGACCGTCCGCTTGCACGACGAGGAGCTGTGGAAGGTCGACCCCGAGAACTGCTGCTCAGCCATCAAGGTCGGCCAGCTCGACCGGGCCCTGGCCGGCAAGGCGGCCTGGATGAGCGGCCTGCGCCGCACCGAGGCCGACACCCGAAGCGCGGCACCCATCGTCGCCCGCGACCTCCGCGGGTTGGTGAAGATCAACCCGATCGCGACATGGACCGATCACGACGTCAACGGCTACATCGCCGACCACGAGGTCATCGTCAACCCGCTCGTGCACCAGGGCTACCTGTCGATCGGCTGCATGCCGTGCACCGCGCCCGCCACGAGCGTCGACGATCCGCGCTCGGGCCGCTGGGCCGGCCGCGACAAGACCGAGTGCGGCCTGCACGACGAAGCGCTGCTCTAGCCCGACCCGGCCGTCCGGGCTGAGGCTGTGGCGCTCGTGGGTCTGAGAGGCCCTCAAGCACCACAACCCACTCAACCGCCACAGCCTCGTGGCGGTACCCTGCCCGCCCATGCGCGCTTGGTTCCGATGTTGAGCTGACCGGCTGACGCGGGGCGCGGTACCGATCGCGGTCCGGACCCCGACCGCCCTGATCGCGAGCCTGCTCGTCGTCCGTCTGGCGGACGAAACGGTCGCGTTCCTGCCCTTCGGCGCGTTCGAGCGCCTGCGCGTCGAGCTCGACATCTCGTACTCGCGCGCAGCCGCCCTCCTCGTCCTCTACCCCGCCGCCGGTCTGGTCGGATCGGTGTTCGGAGTCGCGGCCGACCACATGAGCCGGCGAGTTCTCGCCGCCGGCGGCGCCGCGGGCTACGCGACCGGGCTGCTCCTCTTCGCGGGCGGTCACTCGTTCAACGCGCTGGTCGTGGCGGTGCTCCTGATGGGCACGGCCGGGGATGCACTAGTTCGCGGCGCCGAGGTCGCGCTGGCCGACGTCGCCGGTGAGGACGGTCTCCACCCGGCCCTCGCCCGCCAGAACCTCTTCGGCGCGATCGGCGACGTGCTCGGGCCGATCCTGCTCTTCACGTGCATCGCCACCGGCCTCGGCTGGCGGGTCGCGTTCGTGATCGCCGGCGCGGCCATGCTCGGCTACGCCGCGCTGCTCGCCGCGTTGCCCCTACCGGACCCTGCGCCCCACGACGAGCGCCTCCGGCCCGGTGCCGGCGTCCTGCTCGCCTTGCGCGACCCGAGGGTGTGGGCGCTGGGCGCGCTCATGGCGGTGGCGGACGTGTTCGACGAGCCCTTCTACGCGTTCCTGATGGCCGCCGTGGAGCGCGAGCGGGGCCTGACGCCCGCGGTCACGGTGCTCGTCGCCGGCCTCGGCAGCGTCGGCGCCATAGCCGGCGCCGTCATCGCCGAGCGGTGGCGCCCGGGCGGCATGGCCTGCGCCGTCGCCTTGCTCATCGGGATCGCGGTGATCGTCGTTGTACCGAGCGCGGCCACGGCCGCGCTGGCCGCGCCGATCGTCGGCGCCAGCACCGTCGCCCTGTGGGTCCGCACCCAGTCGACCATCCTCGGACTCCGGGCCGGCCAAGCCGGGACCACGATGGCGGTGGCGTCGAGCATCGCCGTCGCCGGCGACCTCTTCCCGCTGCTCGCAGGCTGGGTCGCCGATCACCTCGGCCTCACCGCCGCGCTCGGCTGCTATCTCATCGCCGCGATCGCGCTCACCGCGCTCGTGGGGGTCGCCCTTGACACCACCCGGTCCGGTCGCTCATGGTTACGGTCGTGACGGAAACGGCCGTCCCCCGGCTGACCGTACCGACCCGCCTGCTGGTGCTCGGGATGGCGCACGAGGACGGCACCGTCCACGCCGCCGAAGTGTTCCCGGTGGCGGCGGCCTGCGGCCAAGGGGCCGAACAGGTGCGGTCGTGCTTCCGGCGGCTCGTGGGCGAGGGGCTCTTCACCCGCCACGGCGCCGGCCAGGACGCGCGCTACGAGGCGACCGCGGCCGGCGTCGCGGCGATGGGTTCCACGATGGAACGCCACCGCCTCGCCTACGCCCAGGACGCCGCCGGCCGCGGCTGGGATCGCCACTGGCACCTGGCCGCGTTTGCGGTACCCGAAGCGAACCGCGCCGCCCGCGACGGCTTGCGCGATCGGCTCCTCGAGCTCGGCGGCGCGGCCGTGCACAACGGGCTGTACCTCTCGCCCCACCGTTGGGAAAAGGATGTTCGTGGCGACGCCGAGCGACTCGGCATCGAGGCGCACGTGACGCTCGCTTCCACCGACGATCTCGAGATCGGCGGCATCAGCGACCCGCGCGACCTCACCCGTCATCTGTGGCCGATCGACGATCTCGCCACGGGCTATCAACGCTTCGTCGAGGCCTTCCGCGATGTGCCCGCGTCACTCGACGGCATGCGCCGGCGACACGAGCGACTACCCGACGCCGCATTTCTGCCCGGCGCGTTCGCGATGGCCGTCGCGTTCCAACGCTGCTTCGAACGCGACCCGTTGCTTCCGCCCGAGTTGCTGCCGCGACCATGGCCCGGCCGCGCCGCCCGCGAGCTCCTCGTGAAGAGCCGCCGTCTCGCCGTTCGCATGCGGGAAGCCCACGGCAAACCCGCGCTGTTCCGCGGCTTCGACGACCTCATCGAGAGCATCCCCTGAGGGGCGTTCCCGGCTAGATGGCGGACCAGGATCGTCGAGCCCGGGGGTCGCGGCGGGGCCGTCACTTGTTGGTCGCCGCGCTTTTGCGATCGCACCGAGCCGGCGCGCCAGACCAGCCGCTCGTCCAAGCCGGCCGATACGCCCTGATCCGCGCCGGATGACCGCGGCTTCTCAAGGGCGGCCGGCCGGTACCCTCCGCGCCCGTGGCGCGGCGCGTCGGGCTTGCGATTGTGGTGACGCTGGCCGTCGTCGGCGTTCCCACCCGTGCCGGCCAAGCCCACGAAGGGAACTACCCGATCGTCCTGATCCCGGGCTGGCATGGGCACGGCGACGACTTCGATCCGTTGATCCCGCTGCTCGAAGCGCAGGGGTTGACAGTGCTCGACTTCGATCTCGACGCCCCTGGTATCCAAGCCCTGTCGTACGCACCGACGGCGGCCGGTCAACACATCTCCTATGTCGCGGCGAAGATCGTCGAAGAGGACATCGAAGCCGCGCTGGAGGCGAACGGGTACGACCCCGCGGCCCAGAAGATCGATGTCGTCGCCCACTCGATGGGCGGTCTCATCGCCCGGTTCCTCATCGAGCAACCGGGCGCCGACGTCGACTCGTGGTCGGACGATGGCGGATGGGGCGGCGGCGGCGTGCCCGACCTCGCGGTTGACTGGGCGAGCCGGATCGACGATCTGGTCATGCTCGGCACGCCGAACCACGGGACGTGGGAGGGCTGGGTCCCGAGCACGCTCGGTGGGTTCGGCGACCGCACCGCCACGGGGACGGACATGGAGCCCGGCTCGACGTTCTTACGCCGCATGGGCGACGCCGCGCCTCCCGGAGAGAACTACACGGCCATCGGCGGCGATCCCTGGTACCTGCGCTGGCTCCACGACGACGCGGACGGTGACGGGGCGGCGCACGGGTTCGACGGTGTGGTCCCCGCGGAGTCGCCCTGCCTGCGGAACGCGGACTGTTCGATCGTGGGTGTCCACCACGGAGGTCTCCTCGTCGCCGACGCCGCGGTCGATCTCGTCATCGGCGCGTTGGGTTACACATCCGTCGCGGATCCGCCCGGCAGCCCGAATCTCACCGGCGCGGCGACGATCCGCCTCGAGCGCGCCACGGTCGCTCGCGATCACGACTGGGGCACGGACGACGATCTGCGCTTCGACGTATGGCTCGACCGCGACGGCAACAACGACAGCTACGAATTCGTACAGACGCTCTCGTACCGCCACGACGCCCCCTTCGACGTCGACTGGGGGGACGACGGCCCCACTACCGCTCCGGTCGAGCTACCCGGGACGAGCCCGCGGGTGGACGTCAAGCTCGTCGTGTGGGAGCACGACTGGTTCGTCGGTCCGGAGCCGGTGGCCACCGTGTACTTCACCGACCTGGTGCAGTCCGACGACCTCGACGGGATGGCGTACTACGAGGCGACCGCACCTGACGCGGATGGGGCTACCGACACGTTCCGGATCTCACTCAACGGCGTCAGCAGCATCCCCTAACCGATCATTCTCGAGGCTCACGGGGACGTTTTCCGTCCCCGTCACCGTCGAGAACGGTGGGAGCGGCGACGGGCGCGGCGGCTGAGCGACGGGGGCGTGTACCCGGCGTCGGCGTCGTTCACGTTCGTCCCCGGCGGCACCAGTTCGTCGATGCGATCGAGGACCGCCGCGTCGAGACTCACGTCGGCGCCGGCGAGCACGTCGGTGAGCTGGTCCATGGTGCGGGGACCGATGATCGCGGCGGTCACGGCAGGGTGCTCGAGCACCCACGCCATGGCCAAGTGGGTCAGCGACAATCCCGCGTCCGCCGAGACCTTCGCCAGCTCGTCGACGATGTCGAGCTTGCGTTGGTTCGCGGGCAGGTCGTAGTCGAATCGATCCGGCACTCGTGCCGCGCGCCCACCGGTGGGCTTGTCGCTGCCCCGCCGGTATTTGCCACTCAGCCACCCGCCGGCCAACGGGCTCCACGGGATGACGCCCATCCCGAACCGCTCGCACGTCGGCAGCACCGCGGCCTCGATCGCCCGAGCGAAGATCGAGTACGGCGGTTGCTCGCACTGGAACCGCTCGCGTCCCCGGCGCTCGGCGACCCACTGGGCCTCGACGATCAGCTCGGCCGGATAGGTCGAACTGCCGAGCACCCGCACCTTGCCCTGCCGGACGAGGTCGCTGAGCGCCCCTAGGGTGTCGTCGAGGTCGACGCTCGGGTCGGGCCGGTGGGCCTGGTAGAGGTCGATGTAGTCGGTGCCGAGGCGGCGCAGGCTGTTCTCGACCTCCTGCATGATCCAGCGCCGGGACGCGCCCCGCTGATTCGTGTCCTCGCCCATCCCCGCGACGAACTTCGTCGCGAGCACCACGTCGTCCCGTCGCCCTTTGAGCGCGGCGCCGACGATCTCCTCCGACTCGCCTCCCGAGTACACGTCGGCGGTGTCGACGAAGTTGATGCCGGCATCGAGGGCGGCATGGATGATGGCCACGCAGTCGTCGTGGTCGCGGTTGCCCCACGCGCCGAACATCATCGCCCCGAGGCAGTAGCGGCTGACTTGGATACCCGTGCGTCCGAGGGTGGTGCGCTCCATGGGACCCGACGCTACGCCTCGAGCACCCCCAGATGAGCGGCGTCGTTCAAGCGCACGAGCCACCAGCGGCCGTCCTCGTCGCGCTCGAACTCGGTGATGGCAGTGTTCTCGACGTAGCGGGTCGCGGTGGCGTAGCGGATCCCAACGAGGGCTTCGAGCGCGGAGGCGACGACACCGCCGTGGCACGCGACCACAACCGTCTCGCCGTAGTGATCGGCGGCCAGCCGTGTCAGCGCGGCGTCGACGCGCCCCACGAACTCGTCGACACTCTACGCCCCCGGAGCGCGGGGCCGATCGCGATCGAGGCCGAGGTCGAGCCCGCCGTACCGGGCCTCCCACTCGTCCCAACTCAACCCTTCTCCCTCGCCGCCGTGGATCTCGCACACACCGCAGTCGGTGCGCAGCTCGAGCCCGCCGTCGCCGACCGCGGGAGTGATGATCTCGGCCGTCTCCGCGGAACGGCGCATGAGGCTGGCGTACAGCGCGGTCGCCTCGGCCAGATCGCGCGTCCGGGTGAGACGATCGCGGAGCGCCTCCGCTTGGCGGCGGCCCCTCGGCGTGAGGCCCCGGCAGCCGTGGCCGATCACCACCCGGTCGACCGAAGCCCACGACTCGCCGTGACGGATGAGGACGAGGCGAGTCACACCAAGTTGTCGACGAAGCCTTCGAGCTGCCTGAGGTTCCGGCACTCGAACACGCCGTCGCAGTGGATGCCGTACTCGCCGACGATCGAGTCGCCCGTGTCCCAGTAGGAGCGCGGCTCGGGGTTCAACCAGAAGACGTGACGGGCCCGGTGACGCATCTCCTTGACCACCCACGACTGGGCCGCGTGGTAGTTGTTCCGTGCGTCCCCGAGGATCATCACCGTCGTCTTCGGGCCGATGTCCTTGCCGTACGTGCTCCAGAAGACCTCGAACGCGTGCCCGTAGTCGGAATGACCGTCGACCCACACGACGTCGGCCTCGGTGTTCACGCGGTGAACGGCGTCGCCGATGTCCTCGACGCCTTCGAAGAAGCGCGTGACCTCGTCGATGCCGTCAATGAACACGAACGCTCGAACCTTCGAGAACTGGTTGCTGATCGCGTACACGAGGTGGAGCGTGAACCGGGCAAACGCGGCCACCGAGCCCGAGATGTCGGCCACGACGAAGATCTCGGGCTTGGCCGGTCGGGGGTAGCGGAACTTGGGTTCGGCCGGGACGCCGCCGTAGCTGAGCGAGTGGCGGACGGTGTTGCGGAAGTCGAGCGGGCCTTTGCGACCGTGGCGCCGCTTGCGGGCGAGCCGCACGGCGAGCTTGCGGGTCAACGGATAGATGGCGCGCCGGAGCATGGCCAACTCCTCGCGGCTGGCGTGCATGAAATCGACGTCCTCGGGCAGCGGCTTGCGCAACGTGCGGGCCATCGCGTCCACGCCTCGATCGGCGACGAGCCGCCGGCGGATCTCGGCCTCGATCTCCTTGCGGAGCTGATCGATGCGGATCTCGAACTCGTCGCGCTCCAAACGCTCCTCGAGCGGCGTGAGAGGCTCCGTCGCGTCGGCGGACACCTCGCCCATGAGCCGCTCGAGGACGCCCTCGAGATCCAGGTTCCGGAGCGTGCGGTAGAGGTAGTACGTGCCGCCCACCGGACGGCCGGGCTCCATGCCCGCGTACCGGCGGACAGCCTGACGGGCCACCGCCCGCAGCAGGGCCTCGTCACCGTGGAGCAGGGCCTTGTAGAGGAGCTCGGCCAGCTCTTCGGGGGTCATCGACTCGCCGCCCGCGCCCCGCTGACCCGCCATCTGCTGCAGGGCGGCGAGCTCCTCCTCGGTGAGGGGTGTGTCGTCGTCGCCCAATTCCTCGGCGAACGAATACTCGCGGCCGCGCAACGAGAAGTAGATCTCGAAGACCGTTTCGAAGGCCCGCCAGTGGGCGTTGTTCTTCACGAGCGTCGCGGCCAGCGCGTACTTGAACGCCTCGCGATCCTCGAGGGGGATGTGCTTGACCGCCTCCATCGCGTCGAGGTTCTCCGTGAGGCTCACGGGAAGCCCGGCCTCGCGCAGCTCCTGGATGAAACCGGCCAGCAGCTCGAGCATGGGCGAGCTGATGACACTCATGACGTCTTGGTCTTCGGCTTCCAGCCGCCGCCGTCGCTGGCGAACTCCTTCGCCGCCTTGGTGATGTCGCTCTGGTACTTCAGGAGGATGTTGGCGGTGGCCGTTGCCGTCTCGGCGTCGACGTGCTCGATGCCAAGTAGCACGAGCGTGCGGGCCCAGTCGAGGGTCTCCGACACCGAGGGCGGCTTCTTGAGCTCGATCTGACGGATCGACCGCACGATACGCGCGATCTGGTCGGCGAGGTTGTCGGTGACGTCGGGGACCTTGGTGAGGACGATCTCCTTCTCACGGTCGAGGTCCGGATAGTCGATGTGCAGGAAGAGGCAGCGCCGCTTGAGGGCCTCGGACAGCTCACGGGTGTTGTTGGACGTGAGGAACACGAGGGGGATCTGCTTCGCCGCTACCGTGCCGAGCTCGGGGATCGACACCTGGTAGTCGGAGAGAATCTCCAGCAGCAATGCTTCGGTCTCGACCTCGACGCGATCGACCTCGTCGATGAGAAGCACGATGGGCTCGTCGGCGCGGATGGCCTCGAGCAGGGGCCGGGTGAGGAGGAACTCCTCCGAGAAGATGTCCTCCTCGATCTCGCTCCAGCTCGGGCTGGTCGCCTCTTCAGAACCCTTGGTGGCCTGGATACGCAGGAGCTGCTTGCGGTAGTTCCACTCGTACAGCGCCTTGGACTCGTCGAGGCCCTCGTAGCACTGCAGTCGGATGAGGCGGGCGCCGGTCATCTCCGCGATCGACTTGGCCAGCTGGGTCTTGCCGGTGCCGGCCGGACCCTCGATGAGCACCGGCTTCTGGAGACGGTCGGCGAGGTACACGACCCCGGCGATGCCCTCGTCGGCCAGGTAGTCGACCTTGCGAAGGCCCTCGCGGACCGCGTCCACGGACTCGAACCGGTAGCTCATCGCGACAGGGTAGCGGCCGCCTTGACCGCACGGTCAAGTCTTTCACCGGCGAACCAGAGGTTCGCCGGTGAGCTAGCGGCGCCCGCCTAGCGGCGGGCTCGAAGGCTCTCCGGCGATCGGCCGGCACAGCCGGCTCGACCGCCAGGCGGGGGGCTCCCGCGGCGGCTCTGCCTCCCACACCCCCCGCCGCGAGGCGTCACACTCCCTGTAAGGAGCCGAGCGCGTTGGTGATGGAGTTCTGGACGTCGGCGAGGGCGGCGTTCAGGGCGGTGTCGGTGTCGAGCGACGCGGTGCCGCTGGCGATGCCCGCGGCGTGGTTCGCCCAGTACGCCACCTGATGGAACGCGTTGAGCGCATACGACCCGTCGTGCAGACCGGACTGGGCCGTCTGGGCCATGCCCGCGATGCCGCTCAACTCGCCGGCCAGCGGCACGAGCGCACCGACCGGCATCGGCGTCGACACCGCGTTCGCCTGGTGCCGCACCCACTCGAGCTGCGTGCGCAGGTTGTCCCGACTCGCGGTGATCTGCTCGCCGAGCGCGGCCTCCCGCCGCCAATGCTCCTTCTCTTCCTCGGTCGGTTCCTCAACAGGAACGGAGATGGGACCCTCGTCGTCGCCGTCTGCCATGGGCCGAGCGTGGCAGGCCGCGGGCCGACGGTCCTGCCCGCCTGTGCGTCCGAGGGGCCCGGAGCGTTGCACGATCGGGAACCCGGGCCGCCGCCCGCCTACGCTGAGCGCCCATGCCGGGGGTCGCGGTCCACACAGTGGTCTCCGCCGTGGTCAACGCGTGCCTCGTCGGCCTGTGGCTGGTCACCACCGGCTCGACTGCGGAGCTGAAGAACGTGTCGGCCGATCCCGTGCCAGCCACCCGCGACGGGTTCTGGCCGGGCGTCGTCCCCGACCACGCCTGACGCCGTGCCTCTGCCGCCGACCGGGCTTCCCCGCGACGAGGTCATCGATCGGCTACGCGCCCTCCAGGTCGGCGACCGTGACTTCCGGGCGGGGCGCACGTTCGGGCTCGTGTATCACCCGCACGACCCCGAACTCGAGGCGCTACTGGTCGAAGTCTCGGGGATGTTCACGTTCCACAACGGCCTCAACCCGGACGCGTTCCCGAGCCTGCGGCAGATGCAGTACGAGGTGGTCGAGATCACGGCGGGGCTGCTGGGCGGCGCCGACGAGGATGGCTTGGCAGGGTTCATGACATCGGGCGGCACCGAGAGCATCCTCCTCGCGGTGAAGGCCGCGAAGGGGCGCGCTGCGGTGGAGCGCGGTGTCCACCACCCGAACATCGTCGTCGCCGTGTCGGGTCACGCCGCATTCGACAAGGCGTGCGACTACTTCGGCATCGAATCCCGCCGTACCTCGGTCGGTGACGACTACCGGGCCGACGTGGACGCGATGGCCGATGCGGTCGACGACGACACCGTGCTGGTGGTCGGCTCGGCACCGGCGTATCCGCAAGGGGTCGTCGATCCGATCCCCGAGATCGCGGCCCTCGCCGAGGCGCGCGGCGTCAACTGCCACGTCGACGCGTGCATGGGCGGGTTCCTGCTGCCGTTCCTCGAACGCCTCGGACGGTTCTCGAAGCCGTGGGACTTCCGTGTGCCGGGCGTGACATCGATGTCCGCCGACCTCCACAAGTACGGCTACACGCCGAAGGGCGCGTCAGTCGTGATGCACCGGAACCGTACCCTCCGCCGCTATCAGACGTTCGTGTTCGACGGCTGGCTCGGAGGCCTCTACGGGTCGTCCGGTGTCGCCGGGACCAAGCCCGGGGCGCCGATCGCCGCGGCGTGGGCCGCCCTCCACTTCCTCGGCGAGGACGGCTATCTCCGGCTCGCGGCGGCCGCCCATGATGCGGCGACCACCTTTGTCGCTGGGGTGCGCGCCACACCCGGGCTCACGGTCCTCGGCGAACCGGAGATGACGCTGGCCGCGATCGCCGCCGCCGATGGCAGCGATGTGGACGTGTTCGCCGTCCACGACGGCGTATCGGCCCGGGGTTGGTACCTCGATCGGCAGGCGCCTCCTGACAGCCTCCACGCCACCATCCACGCGGGGCATGCCAGCCCGGTCGTCGACGAGTTCATCGCCGACCTTCAGGCCGTCGTCGACGAGCTCGGTGGGGCGCGGACGGACGACCGCTCCACCAAGTACGCCGCCCTCGAATAGATGGCACAGAAGCCCGGGGCGGGAACCTCGGGTTCGGCGGCGAAATGCTCAGCCGCGAGTTTGGCCGTCGCCCCGGACGACGAACTTGAGAGTGGTGAGCTCGCGTAGGCCCATCGGGCCTCGGGCGTGGAGCTTTTGGGTGCTGATGCCGATCTCGGCGCCGAACCCGAACTCCTCACCGTCGACGAAGCGGGTCGACGCGTTGACGAGCACGGCCGCCGCGTCGACCTCGCGGCAGAACCGCTCGGCCGCGTCGTAGTCCTGGGTGACGATCGCCTCGCTGTGGCCCGAGCCGAACCGAGCGATGTGGTCGATCGCCTCGTCGACGGAGTCCACGACGCGCACCGCGAGCTTCAGGTCGAGGAACTCGGACGCGTAGTCGTCGTCGGTGGCCTCACCCATGGCGACGACGGCGCGGGCGTCAGCGTCGCCCACCAACTCCACCCCGTCGAGGGCGGCGACGAGCGGCGGCAGCAGCGAGACCGCCACCGTCCGGTGCACGAGGAGGCTCTCCATCGCGTTGCACACCGACGGGCGCTGCGTCTTCGCGTTGACGACGATGTCGATGGCCATGTCGAGGTCGGCGCTGGCGTCGACATACACATGGCAGTTGCCGTCGCCGTCGATGACGTACGGGACAGTGGCGTTGTCGAGCACGGCTCGGATCAACGACGGACCGCCCCGGGGGATCAGGCAGTCGATCGAGTCACGTAGACGCATGAACTCGACCGCGGCCTCGTGGCGGGTGTCGTCGACGAGGACCACGGCGTCCTCGGGCAGCCCGGCCTTGGCCACCGCCTCCCGCAGTACCGCGGCGATGGCGAGGTTCGACTGCAGCGCACTCGACGACCCCCTCAGGAACGCAGCGTTGCCGGCTTTGAGGCACAGCCCCACGGCGTCGCTCGTGACGTTGGGACGGTTCTCGTAGATGATCGCCACAACCCCGAGGGGCACCCGCACGCGGCTGATCCGCAGCCCGTTCGGACGGGTCCATCCGTCGACCACCTCGCCGACCGGATCGGGCAGCGCCACCACCTTGCGCAGCCCGTCGGCCATGGCCCCGATGCGGGCCGGGCTGAGCCGCAACCGGTCGACGACCGTGGCCGACACACCCTCGCCCGTGGCGGCGGCGACGTCGGCGGCGTTGGCCTCGAGGATCTCGGACTGGCGGGCGACCAACAGCTCGGCGCCGCCGAGGAGGGCGGCATCCTTCGCCTCGGTGGAAGCCGTTGCGAGCACACGGGACGCGACCTTGGCTCGCCGTCCGAGCTCGGCGACCGGTGTCACGGAATCCACGCCCACCCGTGCGATCGTACTTGGGCCAGACTTGGCCCCGTATGGGTGATGTCCGAATGGCAACGAGTGCCGACCTGACCGGCCTCTCAGCGTCGCTGGCGCGTGCGTTCCACGACGACCCGGTCATGAACTACCTGTACCGCCGCCCGTCGCCCGAGCGCGACCCCAAGGTGGCGAACTTCTTCTTCCTCACGGCGCAGCGCGACCTGGCCCACGGGCAGGTCTGGACGACACCGGGACTGGAGGCCACCGCGATCTGGAGTGCGCCGGACGAATGGCGCCTCCGCGTCGGTGAACTCGTGCGGATGACGCCGGCCACGCTCTCGGCGTTCGGCGCGCGCCTGCCCCGGGCCCTGCGCACGCTGTCCGCGATCGAGAAGGTGCACCCGAAGGAACCTCACTGGTACCTGGCCGTGCTCGGCACCCACCCCGACCATCAAGGCAAGGGGCTCGGCTCCGCCGTCCTGCAACCCGTCCTCGACCATTGCGACGCCGAGGGCATCCCCGCCTACCTCGAGTCGTCGAAGGATCGGAACGTTCCGTTCTACCGCCGGCACGGCTTCGAGGTCACCGGCGAGGTCACGCTGCCGAAGGGGCCAACGGTGTGGCCGATGTGGCGGGATCCCCGACCCCCCGACGCGTGAACCAGCCCCTGACCGACGACGTCGACCGCTTCGTCGACGAGCTGACGCCCGTCCTCGTCGACGTCACGCGGGATCTACCTGACATGGACGCGGAACGGCTCCGTCAGGACGTGACGCTGGAGGCGTTCAACCTCGCCGCGGGGTTCATCGACGCCGACGGGCTGCACACCGACGACGAGCTGTGGGGCTTCATCGGCGCGTTCGCCGCCCGGCTCGACACCGACCTGGTGAATGCGACGCCGCTCGACGTGCGCAAGGCCGGTCTCATCGCCCGCAAACGCGAGTGGCTCGCGACGCCGAGCGTGCTCTTCGACATCCTCGTCAAAGCCGACCTCCGGGCGGGCACGAGTCACGCTCGCGCCTATTACGACCGGGCGATGGCCATCGCGTTCACCGTGGCGTCGACCGACTCGCACACATCCGAGACCGAGCTCGCCGCCATCGAGCGGTTCCGGGGCATGCTCCTGGGCGCCATCAGCGACGCCGCCGCGACGCCCGAGGCGCGTCCGGCCACCACCGGTGCCCAGCCGACCGTCCCTCCCCCGCCCGAAGACGATCCGCCGCCGCGTCCGCTCGAGGACCTACTCGCCGAACTGGACGGGCTCGTCGGGCTCGAGGGCGTCAAGCGCGAGGTCAAGCTGCTCACGAACCTGATGCGGGTCGAGCAGCTCCGGCGGCAGCGCAACCTTCCCGTCCTGGGCCAGAGTCATCACCTCGTCTTCACCGGCAACCCTGGCACCGGCAAGAGCACCGTCGCCCGCCTCCTCGCCCAGATCTACCGGACGCTCGGCGTGGTCAAGCGGGGCCATCTCGTCGAGAGCGACCGGTCCCAACTGGTGGCCGGGTTCGTCGGCCAGACCGCGGCCAAGGTGCGGGCCGTGTTCGACACCGCCGATCAAGGGATCCTCCTCATCGACGAGGCCTACGCCCTCGCTCGCGGCACCGACACCGACTTCGGCAAGGAAGCCATCGACACCATCGTGAAGCTCGTCGAGGACCGCCGCGACTCGATCGTGGTGATCGTGGCCGGCTATCCGGACGAGATGGCCGAGTTCGTGGACTTCAACCCGGGCATGCGGTCCCGCTTCCCGAAGACGATCTACTTCCCCGATTACACCAACGACGAGCTGTTGGCGATCTTCGATTCGCTCGGCAAGAAGGGCAGGTACGTCTGCGACGAAGCCGCGCACGCGAAGGTCAAGGCGTGGTTCGAAGCCCAGCCCCGGGCCAAGGGCTTCGGCAACGGGCGGCTGGCGCGGAACATGTTCGAGGACGCGGTGGCCCGCCAGGCGAGCCGAGTGGTCGACCTCGAGTCGCCGACCGACGAGCAGCTGTGCACGCTCACCGTCGACGACATCCCCGAGCTGGCACCCGCCGCTGAGCCCGCGCGATGAAGCGGGTCCTCGCCGTCGTCGGGGCCGGGCTGATGATCATCGTCGCCATCCTCGTGCGGTCGGCGATCGACGACGACGGCGGGTCGGGTGACGGTGGGGACGGCAACAGCAGCGAGCCGGTGCGGATCGTCTGTGTCACCGAGCTGCGCGATGTGTGCCGCGCGCTCGACAACACCGAGATCGCCGACGCCGGCGCGACGGTCACCGCACTGGGGACGGGCGACCTGGACGCCGACGCATGGCTCACGTTCGAGCCCTGGCCCGAGATCGCGGACATCGACCAGGGCACCGTGGTCGCGAGCACCCAGCTGGCGGTCGTCATCTGGAAGGACCGAGAGGACGAACTTCTGCAGCACGCATGCTCCGGCCGCATCACGTGGCGCTGCCTGGGCGAGGCCGGCGGACGGCCGTGGGCCGACATCGGCTCACCGCTCCGCGGTGACGTCGAGATCGGCCTCCCGCCGGTGTCGCAGGCATCCGGGCTGCTTCTGCTCGGCTATGCCGCCGCCGGCTACTTCGAGACCACCGACTACGGCACGAACGACATCGCCATCGACGACGCATTCGCGCCGTGGCTGCGCGGCATAACCAGCGGCGCCGCGGACGACGACCCACTCAACCGCATGCTCACCGTCGGGAAGGCCGCGTACGCCGCGGTCGGCACGATCGGGGCCAAGGCGAACCATCTCGGTGCACACGAGGACGAGGTCCGCATCCTCTACCCTGCGCCCGGTGCGACGGTGCGGGTGGTGTTGGCACCCGCGAAAGGGGCGAACGTGAGGGCGGTCGAACGGCTGGCTGGATCGGATGACCTCCGTGACGCGTTGGAGGATCAGGGTTACGACGTGCCCGCAGCAAAGGCCACCGGTCTCCCCGGCGCGGGCGTCCTCTCGGCCATGCGGGCGCTGTGATGCGGGGTGCCCCGTCGTTCTGGCGTGGCAGAACGACGCCACGCGTCGCCTTTTTGAACGGGAGGCGGGCGGCGATCGCGGTGGCCGTGAGCCTGTTGGTCGCAGCGTGCAACGTGGCTTCGGATTCGTCGACGAGCACCAGCGGTGCGTTCGACGATGTCCCCACCGGGTGCATCGTCGTCGACCTGACGCTGTCGCCCGAGAAGATCGACCTCTTCACCGAGTTGGCGCAGGATTTCAACGGCTCGTCGCAGGCCGAGGTCGACGGCACGTGCATCTTCGTCCGTCCGCAACGCAAGTCCTCGGGCGCAGCCGAGCAGGCCCTCGAGCGCGGGTGGGATACCGAGGCCGACGGACCGAACCCGGTGGTGTGGTCGCCATCCGCCAGCACGTGGGGCGCCGTCCTCAACCAGCGGCTCGACGACAAGGGCGAGCCACCGATGGCCACCGATGCCGACCCGTTCATGCTCACGCCGCTCGTCATCGCCATGCCCGAGCCCATGGCCGACGCGCTGGGTTACCCGGCGACGCCGATCGGGTTCTCCGACATCCTCGACCTGGCGCGCAACCAGCAAGGGTGGGGCGCGTTCGGGCACCCGGAGTGGGGACCGTTCCGACTCGGCAAGACCAACCCCAACTTCTCGACCAGCGGCCTGAACGCGCTCATCGCCCAGACCTACGCGGCGACCGGCAAGACCGCAGGGCTGTCGTCGGAGGATTTGGCCAAGCCCGACGTCGTCGACTTCGCGACGGGCGTCGAGTCCGCGGTCGTGCACTACGGCGACACGACCCTGACCTTCCTCAACAACTGGTATCGCGCCGACCAGCGCAGCACGTCGCTCACCTACGTGTCGGCCGTCGCGGTCGAAGAGAAGTCGGTGATCGACTACAACAACGGCAACCCCGACGGCATCCTCGACACGGGCGAGAAGCCACGGAAGCCCAAGGTTCCCTTGGTCGCGATCTATCCCAAGGAGGGGACGCTCTTCTCGGACAACCCGTACATCGTCCTCGACGCGCCGTGGGTCGACAACCAAGAGGCGGACGCGGCCCGGGTCTTCGAGGACTACATCAAGACGCCGGAGATCCAGAAGAAGGTCCTGCGGTTCGGGTTCCGGCCCGGCAACCCCGAGGTCGCCACCGGCGACCCGATCACCTCCGCCAACGGCCTCGACCCGGACGAGCCGCAAACGCTCCTCAAGGTCCCCGATCCGCCCGTGGTCACCGAGCTCCTCGACCGTTGGGAGCAGCAGCGCAAACGGGCCCGCGTGATGCTCGTGCTCGACGTGTCCGGGTCGATGGGTGATCCGGCGGGCGATGACACGAGCGACACCAAGCTCGACTTGGCCAAGCAGGCCGCCATCGACGCGATCGACCTCTTCGGCGACGACGACGACGTCGCGTTGCGGATCTTCTCTACTGAGCTGGGCGACAGCGGAAATCAGGACTTCCTCGACCTCGTCGACTATGGGCGCATCGGCGACCAAGGGGAGAGCATCAAGAGCACCATCCGCGGGCTCGTCCCCACCAACGGGACGCCGCTGTACGCCGTCACCCAAGACAGCTACGAGACCGCGCTCGACTCGTATGACCCGACGCGGATCAACGCCGTCGTGCTGCTCACCGACGGCATGAACGACGACGGCGACACCACCGACGACGACCGGCAGCTCGACACGCTGATCGCCGCGATGCGCTCAGGCAGCGAAGGCCAAGCGAGCCGTCCCGTCCGCGTCTTCACGATCGGTTATGGCAATGGGGCCGACCTCGGCGTCCTCCGGCGGATCGCCGAGGCGAGCAGCGCCGCCGTCTACGACGCGAGCGACCCGGCGTCGATCAGCAAGGTCCTGACCGCGGTCGTCTCCAACTTCTGAACGAGTGGCCCTAGTGGACCTGGCGGACCTCGACACCAACGAGTTGGTGCGCCCGCTCGCCGGCGTCGACTGGTGGAACACGCCCGCCGCCGCCGGGGTCCCCGCGATGAAGGTCACCGACGGTCCGAGCGGCGCGCGGGGCGAGCTGTTCGTCGGCGGCCCACCGTCGGTGTGGTTCCCGTGCGGAGCGGCACTCGGCGCCACGTGGGACGTCGAGTTGCTCGAGCGCGTCGGACGGGCGCTGGGCGACGAGGTGCTGGCCAAGGGGGGCCACGTGCTCCTCGGGCCGACCGTGAACCTGCAACGCGACCCGCTCGGCGGGCGGCACTTCGAGTGCATGTCGGAGGATCCGCTTCTCACGGCCCACCTGGCCACCGCGTACATCCGGGGCCTCCAGGCCCGGGGCGTCGGCGCGTGCGTGAAGCATCTCGTGGGCAACGACGCCGAAGACGACCGCTTCGAGGTGTCGAGCGACATCGACGAGCGGACGCTGCGCGAGGTCTCCCTCCTGCCGTTCGAACACGCGCTGCGCGGCGCCGGCTCGTGGGCGGTGATGGCCGCGTACAACCGTCTCAACGGGACGCATTGCAGCGAGCATCCATGGCTCCTCACCCAGGTGTTGCGGGGCGACTGGGGTTGGGACGGCGTGGTGTTCTCCGACTGGTTCGGCACCCGCAGTACCGCCGCGGCCGCGGTGGCCGGCCTCGAGGTCGAGATGCCAGGACCGCCAGCGCACTTCGGCGACAAGCTCGCCGCCGCGATCGACGCGGGCACCGTTCCCCGCGACGCCATCGCGCTCAAGCTCGAGCACCTTCGCCTGCTCGCCGAACGCACCGGGGCGGTCGGGCGAGCGCCGCGACCCGACCATCCGGGTGGGGGCGGCGATGCCACCGCGGTGGCCCGCGAAGCTGCGGCCGCCGGTGCGGTGCTCCTGCGCAACGAGCCGATCGACCGTGCGCCGTGCCTGCCACTCGCGCGCACGGGGCTCGGTCGGGTCGCCGTCATAGGGCCGAACGCGGACCGGGAAGTCCTCGGCGGCGGCGGCAGTGCCCGGCTGACACCGACCACGGTCGCCACCGTCCTCGACGGGATCCGCAGCCACCTCGGCGCCGACCACGTCATCCACGTGCCGGGGGCCCGTGCCGACCGGGGCGTGCCCGCCATCGACGGGCGGACGGCGCGCCGGGCCGACGGCACGCCCGGCGTCGACGTCGACGTCCTCGACGCGGTCGGCGTCGTGCGCCTGGTGCTGCGGCCCCGCGATTTCCGCGTCGTCCTGGCGTCGGAGCCGTGGCCGGACGGGCCGAAGGACGGATGGTCGATCCGAGCGAGCTGCACCCTCGTCGCGGCCGAAACCGGCGCGCACCGTTTCAAGCTCCGGACGAACTGCGTCGCCTCGTTGCGCGTGGACGACGCGCTCGTCATCGACACGACGAGCGGCGTCTCCGACGGCGAGGTCGAGATCGTGGCCGGGACGTCGGTGTCGATCGTCGTCACGGCCGAGCCGTCCAAGGAGGGCGGCGGTGTCTTCCGGAACGTCCTGGAGCTCCGGTGCGCCTCACCGATGCCCGACGATCCCGTCGCGCCGGCGGTGGCCGCGGCCCGGGAGGCGGACGCGGCCGTGGTCGTCCTCGGCCTCGACGGGGAGTGGGAGACCGAGGGGCGCGACCGCGATGACCTGTCGCTCCCCGGCGGCCAGATCGACCTGATCCGGGCCGTCGCCGCGGCCCAACCCCGCACCATCGCGGTGGTGCTCGCCGGCTCGCCTGTTGATCTGTCGTGGGCCGACGCCCTCCCCGCGGTGCTGTGGGCGTGGTACCCGGGCCAGGAAGGCGGCCACGCGCTCGCCGATGTGCTGTTCGGCGCGGTCGATCCCGGCGGACGGCTGCCGTGCACCCTGCCGGTCCGGCTCGAGGACACGCTGGCGGGCAAGGCGGTCCGCGGGAGTGGTCACGTCGTGTACGACGAGGGAGTGTTCGCCGGCCATCGCCGGTACGACCGCGACACCATCGAGCCGCGCTTCCCGTTCGGGTTCGGCTTGAGCTACGCGGCGTTCGACATCGCCGCACCGATCGCGCCGGAGGTGGTCGAGCCCGGTGAGACGTTCACCGTCACCGTCGACGTCGCGAACACCGGTCAGCGGCCCGGATGTGAGGTCGTGCAGCTGTACGTCCGCGACGTCCACGCGGCCGTGCCGCGATCGAAGCGGGAGCTGCGAGCGTTCGCGAAGGTGGCCCTCGCCCCCGGCGAGACACACACCGTCGCGCTCGAACTCGGCCCTCGGTCGCTCGCGTTCTGGGACGAGGAGGCGGCGTGTTGGCACGCCGAGGCCGGCGAGTTCGAGCTGCTCGTCGGGCGCTCGTCCCGCCATATCACCGGCGCCGTGACTGTGCGCCTCGCCGCGGACTGGACGGCTCCGGCGTCCTGGTGGCCGTCCTGACCGCACACCGGCCCGCGTAGTCTTCGGCCGATGGCGTCCCGTCGTTCCTTCCGCGACCGGTTCTTCACTCCCCCGGTCGCCCGGGCGATCATGTCGCCGCTGGGCATCCTCCTCGCCGGTGCCGGCGCCGCGGTGGGCATCGTCGTCGGCCTGCCGGTCGCGGGCGTTGTGGCCCTCGGCGGCGCGGCGTGGGCGGCCCGAGTCGCGACCGCCGTACCCCGCGACCAGAGGGGTGATCGCATCGATCCATTCGCGTTGGGCGAGCCGTGGCGGCGGTTCGTGTCCGACGCGAAGCAAGCCCAGACCAAGTTCGACGCCGCGGTCGGCCGGGCCGACGCCGGACCATTGCGAGAGCGGCTGCGCGAGATCGCGGCCCGAGTGAGCGAAGGGGTCGCCGAGTGCTGGCGGGTCGCGCAGCGCGGCGAGGCCCTCACCGACGCCCGGCAGCAGATCGACAGCGACCAGGCGCAGGTCGAGCTCGACGAAGTGATGGCCGAATGGTCGGGGCCGGCTCGGGTCGACAGTCCGACCGCTCGCACCGTCGAGGCCCTCAAGGCGCAGCTCGCGTCGGCGGCCCGCATGGACGAGATCATCGTCGACACCCGCGATCGGCTCCGGCTTCTCAACGCCCGGTTGGACGAGGCGGTGGCGCGGGCCTACGAGCTGTCGGTACAGGCGAGCGACGTGGCCGACCTGAGCGGGCTGGGCGACGACGTCGACGGTCTCGTCGGCGAGATGGAGGCGTTGCGCCAGGGGCTCGAGGAGGCCGGCGGCCAGACGGCCACGGGCACCGCGTGACCCAGCCCGCCGACGCGGGGCGGGCCGAAGCGCTCGCCCGCTCGAGCGCGATGGTGGGTGTCGGCACGGCGCTCAGCCGCGTCACCGGACTCCTCCGGATCGGTGCCGTGACCTACGCGCTGGGCACGATCGCCGTGGCCGACGCCTACAACCTGGCCAACACCACGCCGAACATCGTCTACGAGTTGATCCTCGGTGGCATCCTGTCGGCGACGCTCGTGCCCGTCTTCGTCGACCGCTTCGAAGCCGACGACGACGATGCCGTCTCGGCGATCGTCACCGTTGCGACCGTCGCTCTCGTCGCCCTGACCGTCATCGCCGTCGTCGCCGCGCCCGCGATCTTCCGGATCTACACCCTCCGCAAGAGCTCGGCCGATGCTCACCAGCTCGCGACCGTCGGGGTGCCCCTCACCCGCCTCTTCCTGCCCCAGATCCTCTTCTACGGGCTCACCGCCATCGGCACCGCGCTCCTCAACGCCCGCCGCCGGTTCGCCGCGCCCGCGCTCGCGCCCGTGCTCAACAACATCGTCGTGTGCGGGGCGCTCGTGCTGTTCGCTCGGGCCGCGGGGAAGGCGCCGTCGCTCGGGGCGGTGCGGAGCGACAACGGCCTCTTGCTCCTGCTCGGCCTCGGCACGACGGCCGGCATCGTGGCGATGACCGTCGTCCTGTGGTGGCCCTTGCGCCGGGCGGGCGTGCGGCTGCGGTGGCGGTTCCAGCCTCGTCACCCCGCCGTGCGCAAGGTCGCGTCGCTGTCGGGGTGGACCGTCGGCTACGTGGTCGCCAACCAGATCGCGTTGGCGGTCGTGCTCGCCTTGGCCGCGCGGCGCACCGGCGACGCGTCGGCGTACACGTACGCGTTCGTCTTCTTCCAACTCCCCCACGGCCTGTTCGCGGTGTCGCTCATGACCACGTTCGTGCCCGAGCTGTCGTCGCTCGCCAGCCGGGGGGACTGGCCCGGCTACCGGGCTCGGTTCGCCCTCGGCCTGCGCTGGCTCGTGATCGTGGTCGTGCCGGCCGCGGTCGGCTACGTCGTGCTGGCCCGACCGTTGGTGGCCGCCCTACTGGCGCGAGGGTCTTTGAACGCGACCTCGGCTGCGCTCGTCGCCGACATCCTCGCCGCCTTGGCCATCGGCCTACCCGGGTTCTCGATCTACCTCTTCACCTTGCGAGGTTTCTACGCGCTGAAGGACACGCGCACGCCGTTCCTGCTGAACGGGTTGGAGAACGGGATGAACATCCTGCTGGCGGTCGCGCTCGTCGGTGCCCTGCACGTGCAAGGGCTCGCGCTCGCGTACGCCGGGGCGTACTCCGTGGCCGCGCTTGTCGCACTCGTCGCCCTCAGCCGCCGCGTCGGTGGAGTCGACGGCAAGGCGATCGGATCGAGCGCGCTGCGAGTCGGCGTGGCCGCCGCCGCGATGGGGCTGACCGTGTGGGCGGTCGCCCACGCGGTCGGATCGAACCACGGCGCGGGAGCCGTCGCCCGGGTCGGCGCAGGCGTCGTGGTGGGCGCGGTGGTGTACGGCGGGGTGCTCGCCGCCGTCGGAGCCAGCGAGTTGCGCGCCCTGTGGGAACACCTCGCCCACCGGCGCGTAGAGTCGCGCCCATGATCAAGCTCTTCCGCCGGTGGTGGCGTTATCTCACCGCAAAGCTCTCGGGCAAGTTCGACGAGAGCGCAGACCCGAAGGTGCAGCTCGAACAGGCCATCATGGAGGCCCAGGAGCAGCATCGGCGGCTGGTCGAGC